>JAESGH010000067.1_pt1 | contig 384396 bp, 296 predicted proteins | sample 9269641 | NCBI WGS metagenome assembly JAESGH01 (sample SAMN14515345, study PRJNA621665) | algae metagenome | isolation source: Phormidium tanganyikae FI6-MK23 and co-occurring heterotrophs from granitic... | place: USA: Fort Irwin, California | collected 1998-05-24
TTCTCCTTTGAATTTCCGCTCCGGCCCGCTGCTTACAATAAACCAATTGCTTTATGAACACAGATAGACAGAACTACAAAGACTATTCACTCGCAAAGTTTCTCTTTACCCTTTTTGTTGTCTTTACGTATTTGATGCTTAAATTTTCAGGCTACCTGCAGGTGTGGGGGCTTTAGTTTTTTTTCGGCCTGCTTTTCAGATGCTAGTGTTGCAGGTTCCCGGAAGGAAAAAGCGACCATCCTTACATGCAAGAGGAAGAGGATGGAGGCAGGAGGTTAAGATTAAGATGAAGGAGTTCTTGAGTTATTGGGTTATTAGGTTAGTAGTTATGGGATAGTAGATGTTTGCTAATGTGAGTTGTTACCGCTTTTGGTAATTGCCGCAAGAGTGGTTTATGCCGAGAGGACAGGCATCCTTTGATAAGCCTTCGGCAGCTACGAATGACATTGCCCAGGATGACAACGGGATGCATTCGTAGAAAGTCGGTAAGTCGTCTTGCCGTTGAAAATCCTTTTTCTTATACGCTCCATAGATCCCTCCTGCGTCGGGATGACAGGTAAGCGGTGGTACAATTAGAGTCCCACCGCTGTTTGGAGAGGTTGTGTACGCACCGGCTCTCGCTCTTCATGGCAAGGAAGGAGTCTTCTGTGGGTTGTGCAAAGGAAAGATGCCGGTTGTATTGCAACGCACTACGTTCCCATTTTAGCAGTACACAGATCCCTTGTGTACTCGGGGTGACAAGGGATAAACTACACGATAGCAGACAGGCTGATAATGGGAGCGGGGTGTTGCAGATCGTTTACGGGTTGTTTTTTATTGGTGTTGTCAATTGCTTGCTGTCCGTTGCTTGTTGTCTGTTTTTGTTGGCCATTGCCGGTTGCTCATTGCCGGGTGTTCCTTGCCTGTTGGCCCTGGCTAGTTGTTGCAGAGGTCTTCGATGATATCGAGAAACCTGTCGCAATAGATGGGTTCGTCGTCGGGCAGGGAACCGATGAAGGTGGCAGTGGCGACCATAAAGTCGGCCACGGCGTCGATGTCTTCTTCTTTGGGATCACAGCCCTTGAAAATCCAGACCAGCAAGCCGGCGAGCTCCTCCCACCGGGTAGTGGCGATCAGGAAGCTGAACTCGCCGGGATAATCCGGATGGGGAATGGTGTGCAGGATGTCGTCGGAGATACGGCCCAGGAGCTGCCCGATGTAGAGGGCCCGCCAGTATTCATCAATGATCAGTTCGGGGCCATCATCGCTGCCAAAGTCTTTGGGGATGATGATGTTGCTAAAGCTCAGGGGATGGGCGTTGAGGAAATCGAGGAAAAGCTCTTTGGTATAGCCGGCGAATTCGGTGATGCGGATGGTGATCATGTTGTTGAGTTATTGGGTTATTGCGTTATTAAGTTATTAGGCAAGAAGGCAAAGAGGCAAGGAGAAAAGGGGATGGTTGGTCAGGTGAGGAAGGGAAAGATCCATTCGGGTTTGAAGCCGGTGTGTTCGCAAAACTCGAAGACGGTGATGAGGGTTCGTTTGGTTTTCCCGTGTTTGCGCCGGATGCGGGCCAGGAGCTTGCGGGCGGTGTCGGGCTGCATGCCGGTAATGGCGGCGATGTCTTTCGGATAGATGACAATGCGGTGGGGGAGGATCGTCATAGGTACGGTGTTTTGGTTCTTCAAAATTTGCACGTCGTTCGCGGAATTACAAGGTAAAACCCGACAGCGCCCTGTCTTTTTCCGGCAAGCCAATTGTCGGGAAAGCGACAGTTTTTCTGTCGAAATCCGACAGCCGGTTGTCGGGTTTTACGATTGTTTTTACCGGCTTCTTTGTCCATCTTTAACCCTTAAAACCAACTACTATGAGTGCTTTTATTTCTATGGCCGAAGCCATCACCATGACAAGCCGTTACCGCCAGAACCGTGATTCCATTTTACAGAGCGCTTACCTGGCGCCGAACATCCTGCCTTTCAGTGAAACATTTGACAAAACGCAGATCGAGACCCTGCTCAACCGCAGCGGTTGCACCCAGTTACGGTGTTATTACGGGATGGATGAATCGCTGCAGATCCACCTCTTATTGGTTGGCGTCAATGCAGAAAATGAAGACATTTTGCCCCCGGCACCGCTGAGCGAGGAAGAAGAGGAATCCGATGATGATTATGTGCTGGAAAGGGCCAACCGTTGTCCTGATTTTTGTCCGCCTGATTCTGAACTGAACAGCTAAATTCTACCGGATATGCCCTTCTGGTTTTTTGCGGCCCTGAGCCTTACCATCTTCGTGCCTGCAGCGATTGCGCTTGTACGATTTAGACAGATTGAGCCGGTGTATTATCCTTTTCTGATCCTGATATGTGTTGGCGCTGCCAATGAAACCGCGGCGCTGCTGCTGATCGGGGAAAGCGGGTCTAATATTCTGCTCTACAACCTGTATGCCCTTGCGGAGTGGTGGCTACTTCTGTGGCAGTTCAGGCGCTGGGGCCTGTTCGCCGGGTCGGAACGCTGGTACCCGGTGCTGGGCCTGGCCGGAGGCCTTGTCTGGGCCGGCGAAGGCCTGGTACTGGACACGCTGCAACGACCGAATTCGTATTTCCTGATTCTTGGTTCGTTTGGGGTTGTGGTCATGAGTGTACTGACCATTGCCCGAAGCGTGTTTTTTGAGAGTTACCGGTTGTGGCACCATTCAAAGTTCCTTATTTGCCTGGGCATTGTGCTGTTCTTTACTTTTTCAATCCTGATCGAGGTTTTTCTGCTGTTTGGTATTGGGGTCAGTACGGCCTTCCGCAACAGGATCTACGAGATCTTTTATTACAGCAATGCGCTGTCGAACCTTCTCTATGCCTATTCTATCATATGCATGCCTACGAGATTACAATTTATTGGGCCATTGCCATCGTGAGTGTTCTGCTGGCGGTGATCATTGGCCTTTTCGGGTGGAGCCTGGCCCGCAGCCAGCAGTACCTGCGGCGGCAGACCGTAGAGAACTATCGTATTGAACTGGCGCTGCAGGAGGAGCGTAACCGGCTGGCCATGGATCTGCATGACGAAGCCGGTCCCCTGCTGACAGGTGCCATGCGCCTGCTCCGGAAACTGAAACAGGAAGCAAAGGGGCAGGAAAAAACGACAGAGAAGCTGGAAGCCTACCTGGAGCAGCTTGCCGGCTGCACGCGGCGCCTGGCCCATAACCTTCTGCCGGCCACCATTTTCCGCAAGGGATTGAGGGTTTCGCTGGAAGAACTGCTCCTGGAATGCCGTGCCTTTCACCCGTTTCAAACGGAGGTGGTGTTTGCCTACACCAAAGAACCGGTACCTACGGTGGCCATGCATGTTTACCGGCTGGTGCAGGAGATGGTGTCGAATGCCGTGAAGCATTCGGGCGGAAGTACCCTGTTCCTGCGCATTGGCGAGGAACGCGGGTACGTGGTGCTCCACTTCCAGGACAACGGCAAGGGATTTGACCCTGCCTGCACTGACAAGAAGGGCATGGGGTTGCGCAACCTGCAACTTCGTGCCGTGCTGATCGGGGGCGAACTCCGTTGTCTCAGCAATGCCGGCGGCACCGCTTATTCACTACAAATACCTTTTCAGAAATGGAGAGAACCCGAATTGTAATGGCGGAAGACAATGCCACTTACCGCGATGAAATGGAACGCATTCTTGGCAACCTTCCGCACACAGAACTCTGCGGCACCGCACCGAACGGGCGGGTGCTGGTGAACCTGGTAAGGGACACAAAACCAGACGTGGTGATCACCGATATTCAAATGCCGGTACTTACCGGCATTGAAGCCTGCCGGGAGCTGAAGGCGCTCATGCCCGGGGTGAGGGTGCTCGGCATCACCCTGTATTCTGACGAGTTCCAGATTGTTGAGATGATGGAAGCCGGTGCTGCCGGCTACCTGGACAAGCTCAATGTGGAAACGTACCTTCCTGATGCGCTGCGGTTGGTGCAGCAGGGACTGCATTTTTTTTGCCCGACAACGAGTACCCGGATGGTGAAGCTGTTGTGCGCCTCAAAAGCAAAGCTGTTACTGCGTGAAGCGGCGTTCAGCGAAGAAGAACTGCAACTGGTGCGGCTTATTTGCCTGGAGTATACCGTAAAAATGATTGCCCGCATTTTAAACGTGGCCGAGCGTACGGTGGAACGACGCAAACAGCGGCTGCAGGAAAAGATGGGGGCCAAGAGTGATGCGGGGATCGTGTTGTATGCCACCAAGATGGGATTACTGGAAAAAGGGTGAGGAAGGATGCAGTCTGTCAACAATCATTTTCATATGGCTTACCGGTTTCGATCCGAGGAAAAAGAAAGGCTGGCGGCCGTAGCCAGCTACCTGGCGGCGCACCTGGAGGAGACGGTACGCATGGATGGGCTTTGTGCGCTGGCCATTATGAACCGGCATAAACTGAATGCCGGGTTTGAGCGCTTCTATGGTCAGCGCACACTTGCTTACCTGCACAGGCTGCGGATGGAGAAGGCAAGAGCGCTGTTGCAAATTTCGGAGGAAAGTATCGGCAGCATCGCTGCTACCTGCGGGTACCAGCACCAGGGGAGCTTCAGTGAGGCCTATAAACAATACCATGGTTTGCTACCCAGGGAGGAGCGCAACCGCAGCGAAGAAGGCAGAGAGCTTTAGCTCCTGGTTGTGCATATACCTTTCAGAGATTTTGCCGAAAAGATTGTTCGTCCAACCAAAATAATAGAACGTTCTGCCTAAAAATTTCTCTTTTTTTCTTCTGAACTTTGGTTCTACAAAACAGTAAGAAGCCGCCCGGCTTTTTCAGTGGTGACTGTTTTCAGCAACAAACTTTTTGTTATGAAACCTCCGGTTACCATTCTTCTTCTTTCCTCTCTTCTGCTTTTTCTTTTTACGTATATGGGTATCAGTAAGTTGACGGACCTGGAAGGGTTCAGGGAGTCGCTGATGCGGGTCCCTTTTATTGGTATGGGAGCAGGCGTGCTGGCGTTGGCTACCCCACTGGCCGAGCTGGTGATCGTTCTGCTCCTTCTTTTTCCTGCGACAAGGTTGAAGGGGTTGTATGCTTCTGCGGGGATGCTTTTGCTGTTTACACTCTACCTGGCGGGGATGCTCCTGTTTGCGCCAGGACTGCCGTGTAGTTGCGGGGGTGTGATTAGCGGGATGGGGTGGTGGGAGCATGTGGGGATGAATGTGGGGATGGTTGGATTGACGGTGATGGGTATACGTGGTTTGAAAAGGCAAGGAGGCAAGGAGGTAACGAGGCAATAGGCAAGAGGCAATGGGTACTGGTTGGTGGGCAGGGTGTGATTTTGAGTGAGGGAGGGAGTGGTGCTTTTCCCTTTTTGTCTTGACACAAAAAGGGAGAAAAAAGTCAAGGCTGCCGCCATTGCTCCGCAGGCGCAGCCGGGCCGGCGCACAAGGCACTTTCCTGCGGGCCGTGGTCTTTGCTCTTGTGTTCAGTCTTTCTTTTTTGGTGCAGGCTGCACGACAGGTGGCATGAGCGCTATGAGGCGGTCGGCTGAAGGGGTAAGAGACTGAAGGCGCAGTATTCCGCTTTGCTTTTGCTATAGCAATGAGAGGCTGAAGGTAGCGCGGAATAAGGCGCCGGGAGAGGGGGGTATACGGAGGGAGAATTGAGGTTAAGGTTAAGGTTGAGGTTGAGGGAAAGATTAAGAAGGAGTTATTGAGTTATTAGGTTATTAGGTTATTGGGTCAGCAGACAAGAAGGCAGGGAGGCAAGAGGCAGGGAGGCAACCGGCGGCCTGTGCTCCGAGGGGAACAGACTGGCCGTTGTGGCGGGGCGGGTGAAGGCTTTTTTGCGGGATGCCTGACAGGCGGGTAGTGGCCGCTTTGGGGTTGGCCCGGGGGCCAAGGGAAGTTGGCGCAAGGCCCCTCCCGGCCTCCTTTAACAGGTGTTCGTGGTTTGGAGTGGTGAAGCGGATGAGGTCATGTTTTAGATGGAATAAACAAGAACATCAATGGGATGGTCACACGGATGTGTAACCGTAATAAAGCTGCCCCTAAAACGACCCTCCCCTCCCCGGGGGTGAAAAAAAGAAATGATTGCACCGAAAGTGACCAGGGTGGGTGCGGGAAGCATAAAGCGGACGAAAGGTTTGTAGGGGCAAGATTGAATGGTGAGTGGTGAGTGGTGAGTGGTGAGTAGTGGGTGGTGCCTAAAAAGATAATGCATGCATGTATCGATAGAGAAGGCCTTGTGAGGACAGCTTTTCCTGTGCGCAGGGAAGGGCGGAGGGAATGCCGAAAACCTTTGAAAGAGTAGGCGCAAATTTTTAAAAACAGTTTTATGAAGAAAATTTCATTGTTCCCCCTGTTTGCGTTGTTGCTGGCTGTTGGTGCCAGTGCCTTTACAGAAAAGAACACGATGCAACAGTGGCACCTGATCCCCGGTAAGAGCGGATCACAGCTTTTCCAGGAAAGTTCTTACCAGCCGGTTCCCAGCACTCCCGGATGTGATAATACTGACCTGCGCCCCTGTGTTATCCAATTTGATACGCAGCAGTATTCAGACCTGCAGGAATACCTCGACAGCTTCAACGGGAATGAAGCCCAGTTGATCGATGATGCGGTTTCGACCCGCACGAATTAAGGAATGGCACTATGTTCTGAAAATGCAAGAAGAGGGAAAACCCCTCTTCTTTTTCTTTTTTACCAACGCCTCTTTATTTTGGATTTTGCTGAATGCCGCCAAGCGTGATTACCTCTTCCGGAATGGGTAAGGCGTAGTGCGGGTCGTTGGGTGGAAGGGTATAGACCTGGTTATTCAGGACTCTTGTTTGCGTAATCCCAAAGCCTTCCCTGTTCAGCCGCTTGATATCGATGAAACGCAGGAGACGCATTACCAGCTCCTTTCTTCTTTCCGCCAACACGAGTTGCAGCGTTTCACCCGGTGTTGCTGCTGTGAGGGGTGTGAACGTCCCGGTTTTCCATCTTTTCATCAATACCGTATTGAGGTCGCTGAGTGCTGCGGCCGTGCTGCCCTGCCTTGCATTGGCCTCGGCCCGCACGAGGTACATTTCGGCGGTGGTAGGCCCGGAGAAAAGTGAAAAGTCGCCTTCGTAGCTCCCCCTGAAATAAAGGGTGTTATCCGCATTCCGGCGAAAGAAAAGCGTCTTCCGCAGGTCATTGGCGGCATAGGAATCATAGAGGGTGGTATCGATTTTTGCGTATATAAAGGTGAGGGGGCCCAAGGTGCCGTTGCGGGTATCGAAGATTACTTCGGTATTGAACTGGGGGAAGGGATTCTGTACGCCCGGATCCAGGGTGTTGTAATCGAGCAGGGTGCTGCGCAGTTGCAGGCAGGAGTCGGCATACAGGCCGGCTTTTTCATACTGCCGCATGGAGAGATAGGTTCGGGCCAGCAGGGCATAGGCGGCCGGTTTGGACGGGCGCAGGGGGTGGCGTGCTGTTGCCGGCAGCAAGGTAACGGCTTCCCCAAAAGCCGACAGGATTTCGGTATAGGTCTGCTGCACCGTTGCTCTCACAGAAACCTGGTTAAAGTCGGATGAAAGGCGGAGCGGAATTCCGAGGTCAGTACCGGCTGTAGCAGCATCCCAGGCCGGCGCCCATTGCCAGGCGGCCACCAGAAAGGCACGGGCCCTGAAGACCAGGGCCTGTCCCCGGATGCTGGTCCATTCCGGATCGTTTGCTGCCGTTCGCTTTATTTTTTCCACCGTTTCCAGCACCGTATTCGCCTGGTAGATACAGCGGTAAAGCGTAGACCAGTCATTTGGTGAGGGGGGAAAGATATTGTCCTTTTGCCACAGATACATCCGGCGATAGGTGTCGGATGTAAGGGCAGCATAACTGTTCTCCGTCAAAAAATAATCATCGGCACTGATCTCCCCGGCCACCGGATCGACGGCGTTGAGCCGGTTCCAGTCATCGAGCAGGGCCTGGCAGTCTTTCAGGGTAGCGGGGATGGAAAAGCTTTTGTTCGGCTTTTCGTCGAGAAATTTTTTGCAGGCAAAACAGCAGCAAAGCAAGGCTGCCCAGCACATTGCATAAATGAATTTCATATCTTCTTTTTTATCATTAAAAATTGAGATTAACACCGGCTGAGAGGGAGGGGCCTGGGCGGACAGCGGCCACCGGAAAATCGGGATCGATCGGTTCCCGTGTTGCTTTCCAGAGGAGCGCCAGGTTGTTGCCTACGAGGAAGAACCGGATGGCTTTGGGGCCGGTCTGTTTTTTGGCCGTCCAATCGTAACTGAGCCGGAGAAACTGCAGGCGCAGGTGGTCGCCTTTGGTTACATGGACCGCTGCCCCCTGGTAAAAGGCATCACGGGCTGATACGGCCGGGTAAACCAAGGAGGGCACGTTGGTGTGTTGTTCGTCGCCCGGCTTTTTCCATCGCCCGGCATAATCGGGATGGCCTGCTCTTGATCCAAAGAGTGCTGTATAACTCAGGGCATCGCGCCGGACAACATAGCCCCATTTGTATACCAGTTGCGCTGTCAGGGAAAGGTTTTTCCATGCCAGGGTATTGCCCAGCGAGCCGTAGGTGGTTGGCATCGCCGGACCCATGTACCGGAGGTCCGTTACCAGGGTTTGTGCCCCCGTGAGGGCATTGTAATCTTTTGAGGTTTGTCCATTCAGAAGGCCCAGCGGGTCGCCTGTTTGCGGATCCAGGCCCTCCCAGTGGTAAGCGAAGATGCTGTAGACCGGTTTGCCTTCGAGGATAGTGATACCCGGGGTGGTGGTGCCTACATAGCTGCGCCCCAACTGGGTGGCAATATAGGTTTTGGTGATTTTATCCGTGTAGTGATTCAGGTTCCAGGTGGTGCTCCACCTTAGGCCACCCGTGGTGTTTTGGGTGGTGAGCTCAAGGTCAAGTCCCCGGCCCTTCATTGCCGCCGCGTTTTTGGTGACCGTGCCGCCAATGCCGGCCGTGGGATCGACCTGGGCCAGGCCAAAGAGGTCGAAGGCCTCTTTCTGAAAAACGTCCACGGCCAGTACCAGCCTGTTGCCTGCCGCCCGGAGATCCAGTCCGATGTTGATCGTGCGGACCCTTTCCCACCGCAGTTCGGGGTTGGCGAAGGCCGAGATGGTAGCATAGGGCTGGAGGGTGTAAGGCGAGGCTGACGCATAGGTGATCCTTGTAAGGGCTGACCGTGACTGGTCGACGTTGCCGCTGACACCCCAGGTGGTGCGCAGGCGCAGGTAGGGGAGGAATCTGCTCCTGTAAAACCCTTCTTTTGAAATTTCCCAGGCTGCACCGGCCGACCAGAGGGGCGTCCACTTTTCGTTGGTAGCCACGCCAAAAAGATTGGAGGCGTCGCGGCGTGCACTGGCAGAAAGGGTATAGCGGTCGAGGAAGGTGAGGGCGGTGTTGGCAAAAAAGGAGACAAAACGATCAGTACGGCTGCTGATGCTGTTGGCTGCCGGGATAAAATTGGTACCCCCGGTAAAAAGCGGGTGGCGGACCGTGTAATCGACCTGTGCGAAAGAGAGGGTTGCCACATCGTAGCCATAGGTGCGTGCTGCGCTGCTGTTGAGGGCTGCCTGGCTGGTTTCGGCACCCCCGATGGCGGCGAAACGCAGGTTTCTGACATCCCTGTTCCAGGAGAGCTGGGCACGGGCCTTGTGTGCCACCAGGTCGGTATGGGAGAGGTCGAGAATAGCACCGGGCGGCACCCTGTAGGTAAGGGCGCCTGTGGCCCGGTTGAGCTGTGTAAAAAGGTTTACCAGGTCGCGGGCTGCATAGCTTTCTGCCCCTGTGACCGTTTTGCCGGCCACTGCCTGCTTTTCGTACTGGTAGGTGAGGTTGAACAGCAGCCCTGGATGGATGGTGTATTGCAGGCCTCCGTTGACCAAGATATCGGAAAGGGAGGTTGTTGCTGCCGTATGCTGGTAATCGGTGAGCGGGTAGTAGTTCCAGTCGAGGAGACGTCCCGCACCCGCGGTATCGGTATACCGCAGCCGGTAATTTTTGATTACCGGAAGGGCTTCACCCGCCGGGCCGACGATCTCGGTATAGGGTGGCAGGGCGCCGTTGGCGGTGGTGAAACTGCCGAATGCAGGGCGGCCGTTGCGGTTGCGCGAACCCGTGTAGCTGACAGCTGCCTCAAACTGCAGGCGGTTGCCCACCCGGAAGCTGTTTTGCCAGTGCAGGTTCAGGCGGCGGTAGGTAGCTGCCAGGTCCGAGACGTTGATATCGCCCCCTATGCTGAACCTTGTTGCGAAGGAACGGGAACCTGTTTGCAGGGAAAGGGCGTATTGCTGGTTTACCGCCGGCTGGTAGAACCAGCGATCGAGGTCGGTGCGCCAGTCGCGCTGCCGCAGGGTAACCAGCCGGTTGTCGAGGTCTGCCTGCGCCAGGGTGCCCCCTGCCCGTTGCAACAAGAGTTCCACCACCGGTGAGAGGGGTGGCCGCTGGGCGGATGTTAGCTGGCTGTTGTAGTGGTTTTTGGCAAAGAGAAATTGTTCCACTTCGATAAAATCGGTGGCTGTCATCTGCGGCAGGGTAAAGAGGTCGGGTTTGGCTGTTATGGTGAGGTTGTTTTGCCAGGTGAGGGAAAGGGGCTGGTTGAAGCGGCCTTTTTTTGTGGTGATGACGACCACCCCGTTGCCGGCTTTTGCCCCCCAGATGGATGCCGCGGCGGCGTCTTTCAAAAAGGTAATGGCCTCTACTTCTGCGGGGTTGATGTTGGTAATGTCGCCGCTGTAGGGGAAGTTGTCGACCACAATGAGGGGGCCCCTTTCGCCCTGGATGGTACTGAGCCCGCGGAGCGAAAATCCGGGGCTGGTGGTTCGCCGGTCGTAGGTAAAGCCATTGGCAATGGCCGGGAGGCGGTCGAGCACCGTGGTGCCTACCTGGAGGTTGAACTCCTGGCTTGTGATGGTGGTAAAAGAACCCGTTGCCCTTTCTTTTGGCAGCTGCTGGTAGCCGGTGTTGACAACCACTTCACCGAGCTGGCTAATCCGCCGTTTCAGCCAGATGGTTGTTAAGGGGTAGCGGGCATAGCTATGGTCATAGATGAAGGTGTACCGTTCGTAACCGACGGCGGTGATGATAACGGTGTCGCCGAGGTGCAGGTTAGCGATCGAAAACTCGCCGTTGGCATCCGATGACAAAGCGCTGTTTGGGGTTTGGGGTTGGGTGTTTGGCGTTGGGGGTCGTTTGAGGGTGATGGTGGCTCCCTGGATGGGTTCACCCTGTTCGTTGATGATCTTTCCTTTGAGGGTTAATGCCTGACACATGCTCAGGAGTGGGGAGAGGAGGGCCAGGAGAATTAGTAATCGCATTGTTGTTTGGTTTGAAGCGTGAATTGTGAGTGGTGAGTGGTGAGTGGGAGAGGCTTTGCGCTTCGAACTGTGAGTTGCGCAGGAGCCTTTGGAAGGAAAGCAGTGGCGGAGGGGTTGGGTGAAAGGCGTACTTACATAAACCCATCTAACGTTTCACCAAAACTAAACATGAGAAAGAACTGGGGTTTGCCCTTTCCCAACCCGCTCCGAAACACTGCAGTGGTTTTTCACTCAGGATGTTTGGGTTTTTTACGAAAGCAAGAGTCTAGTATGTAGAGTGTTCGTATCTGGTAACAGAGTACCAGGAACATGGGGCCGACCAGTTCGGAGTAGTGGTGCCAGTGCGTGGGCTGGGTTGTGGATGTTGTATCGGTTGTATGCCAGGACATGATTTGGTTATTGAGTTATTAGGTGATTGAGTTATTGGGTAATAGGTTCGAGGTTTGAGGTTGGCCCCTTTCAGTCCCCCCAACGGGGGAGGAAGGGCTTCGTAGAATGGGAGCGGATGTGTTCATGATTGGATTGTTTTTATTTGGTTTTATTCTCTGTTGCCGAACGGGAGGATAGGCTATTGGGATGGGTTGCCGGGACCCCGGATGACGAAAACCGGCCAGGGGCGTTTTTGGCGGGTGAACCGGAGGTTATAGGGACGGAGGTGATCGTTTATTTTTTTGATATCGGTAAGGTCGGGGGGCAGGGAAAGGGTCATTGCCTGAGCACCGGTGCACTCGTTGCTGACGGGAAAGGGTAGCCGGAAATCCAGTTCCCTGATAAGCGCCGCCAGCGGCTGGCCGGTAGTACTTTGTGGGGCTTCTTTTGTGCCCCGGGGCTTTGGTGAAGGGCTAAAGGGGCTGCCAGTGCCTTCCAGCACCCAGGTATCGAGCGCACGGGTTTCTACCGCTGCGGTGTAGCCGAAGAAGCTAACCAGATCGGATTGCATGCGGGCCAGGGCTTTTTCCAGGGTGAGGGGTGGTGTGAGGATCTCGTAACAAAAGGTGTTGTTGTATTTCCAGTGGCCCCAGTCGGTGGATTTGGTAAGCCGGGTGGTGTCGGGTACCTCGAGGACTACCCGGTTGGCCGGGAAGCTGTTGCCGTAGGCGATGCGGTAAAGATTCAGGACAGAGCGGTTGGTGTAGGTGAGTTTTGTATAGCGGCCATCGGGGGTTTGTTGTTTGCGGGTGCCGGTAGGCAGTCCCTGGATGTAGCCGGAGATGAGGGTGTGAAAGCGGAGGGCTTCCCCACCGCCGCCGTTGCCTCCTACCAGCAGGGGCCTGGCTTCATCGTAGTTCCGCACATCGGCCTTGGTGCGAACCTGCAGGGGGCGGTTTTCCAGGGCGGCGGTGATGTTTGCGGCTGTGAGCTCTTCGCTGCCGGTGATGGCCAGCACCCGGAGTTTTTCATCCAGCCAGACGTAATGGGGGATGGTGCTAAAGGGGAAAAGCTGGGTGAGAACGGTGTCTTCGACCAGCGAAGGAAAGGGAAAGGTGCGGCCGTGCCGGGCTTTCCATTTTTTAAAATAGGCTGCCGCTTTTTGCCCCTTATCGCCGGTGGAAAGGCTGTTGACCAGGAGCACCTGCAGATCGCCGTTATACTGCCGGCGGAGGGAATCGAGGCGGGGGAAGGCTTTCAGGCAGGCGGTGCACCAGGTGGCCCAGAAATCCAGAATGAGCAGTTTGGCGTTTGGGGTTTGGAATTTGGGGTTGAGTGCGCCTGAAGGCAGGGTGTCGCCTACTGTTAGGGGCCTGTGGGAGCCGTTGTTCTTTGTGGGTTGGGCCCAGGAAAGGGCCGGGCATAGGAGGGCCAGTACGATGATGGATCGCATTTTTTTGATGATTTAGCCCCTATTCCCTAAAGGGGAACAGAAGCGGTGTGGAAATCGTCTAACGGGAAACGTGAGACGTGAAACCGGGAAAGCTGCGAGCTATGAGCAAATCAGCACCGGAAGTGGCAGAACCGCGGGGCTCACCAAGCCATTGCTATAACCAGCAATCGTTAGAAGGAACACATGAGGGGCTGGCCGGTGAACCCGCTGCGGAACTGCAAAAGGTTATTCCGGATTTCTTTTTACAAGAGCGAATCGCAGACAGATCAGGTGCAGGGCTTTTGAGATGCTTTGTTCCAACGTAAAACGTTTTATTTATGACTGGCTGCGTATTTCAGCAGGCCGGAATGGGTAGTTGTGTCTTCTTTATTTCAAGTTTATCAAGGAGGGAGATAGCAAAAATGTAAAACCTGAACCCGAATAAGCCGAGGGGCAGAACCGGCGAACTGGAAGAAAGTTATACAGGGCTTTTTGGCTTGCACGCATAAAGTATCAGCGCAGGGAAAAAATTGTTTTTTCCGCTATCTGAATAGGGGAGAATAAGCACAGGGCTCATTCTTTCATTACTGAGGCTTGAGAAGATGCCGCCAATAAAGAAATGAGCACCTGTGCCAAGGCTGTATCGCAAATTTTGTCTCATGCTCTGGTTCAGTTTCTCAAGCCGCCAGTAATGAGACCTAATTTAGACGTTTTTGTGCTGTGTTTGTACAGCTAAGATAATCAAATTAAACAATATTGTACAATTTCAGTACAATTTTTTGTACAGGAGTGTCTATTTCTTTACCTTCTTGGAAACGAAGGCAAAACATACACACCGGGGTGCGTTGTTACAGGCTGTTGTTGCGGAGCGCCATGTGAATATTACAAAGATGGTGAAGCGCATGGGCATCAGCCGGGGGACGTATTACAATCATATTGCTGATCCGGAGCTGCCGTTTGAACAACTGGTGAAATATGGGAAAGCGATCGGTTATGATTTTTCGCAGCAACTGCCGGGTATCCGCCCGGTTGTTCTTGAAGAGCCTGAAGGCATTTACAAAACCCCAAAAACGATCGAGGAGGCGATTGAACAGCGGGATTACTGGCGGGAGCGTTATTATCGAAAAGTTGACGAATATAATGACCTGGCGAAAAAGCATATGCGTGTCCTGAGCGGGGAAAAACCTGAGGAATAGTGCTAAGGATTTCCTGCCCTCTCTTTGCTTTTAAAAAAATTCTTATCTTTGACCTGCTCTATAGCTCACGAACGCCTGCGTGCCACGCAGGAAATTGATGTAGTGAGAATGGAGCTTTTTTTATTTGAACAGGGCTGTATCTATTTCGAATGCCGAGGGGCGGAATACCCAGTGCCGGTAGGGATGCAGCCAGTAGTCTTCTTTTTTCTCAATTCCGGTATTTGCTCCCACGTTAAAGCCAGGCCTTAGCTGCCGGAGCTTTTGGTTGATGTGTTTATACAGCTTTTCTTTTGCCACGGTTCGTTTGCCGCGGCGCTTTTTTCCTGGTGGGATTTCCCTGTGTTTGTTGTTCAGCCGAAAGCACATGGCGCCGAGTACTACATCCAATAGCTGGAGGACCAGGTGCTTTTTCGAATCCACTTCAGCAATGTCCTGTTTGCGGATCTTCATCTTTGCCAACTGAAACGGGCGGCTTGTTTGCAGGCCCCTAATGTATTCTTTGAAAACCTGCCGGCGTTCCAGGGTATCGGGAAGGTAATCGAAGTAAAGACGAAGGTAAATTTCGTCTTCTGTGTTGTTGCTGTAGGGTAGCCCAAAAGCATGTTTGATAAACTGGTAATAGAGAATAAAGAATTCTTCGGTGGTATGCCGATCTGTTAGCCGGGTAGCAACGTAGGCATTCTGGGTGAACATAATCCGTACTTTGATCTTTTCTTCCGCCACGAGCTGGAAGAATACATCCATAGCCTTTTTGTACTTCTCAACATAGTGCTGTGAGACTTTGTGCCATTTAATTTCGTCGAAGAAGTGCAGCTTTCGGCAAGCCTGCCGGAGTGTAGCCTGGACTTCGGCGAGGTCGGTGCTTTTGACCAGTACCCCACCATAAAAGTTAGAGCAAAATTTTCCTTTGCTGTCGCTTTCATCGCACCAGATAAAGTATTCGCGGCTATTCTTTTTTGGGCGGAGGGCTGCTTTCCGGACGTGCTGTTTCGTTTTGGCCATGGCTGAATGAAGCGATCTTTCTGCAGCAGATCGATTCAACAATTTCCTTCATTTTATGCACTTTGTCAAGCAAGGTTGCCAATTCAACTTCCGTGATGGTGTACTCGGCCTTGTAGCGGGCATCGATGTAGCCGCGTTTGAGGAGATCGAAAAGGTGGGACTCGGTTCCCCCATCCCCTGCAGGGGCGCCTGGCTGATCTTCTTTTATTTCCGGGAAGATTTGCATCAGTTCCTTGGAGTAGGGCTTGGCGTACTGGCGGAGCTTTTCAAGGCTGTGGGTTTTGGGCTTGTATCCGATGAAGACGAGAAGGACCGTGTTGTAAAAACATTCGGTAACTTGGTGAAGCATGAATGCTCCTAGTTTAAGTGAGCGTTCATTAAGATAAAACTCTGCTCCCTTGAGAAAATCTGAACCTCTTTCAAACCACTGATCAAAATACCTTTGTGCGACTGATTTCTGTTCCTCAGGAGTGAGCTCTTTTGGATGTGCAAATGTTACTCCTTCTGTATCGTACAGGCTTACCCCTTCCTTTACAATATCAGCAAAAAAGTACTGGCCGAACGAGAGGCCTTCGTTGACGTAATCAATATCATGAATGATGCAGTTGACCGCCACTTTGGTAAGGTGACGTGAGCGGTTGACAATCTTGTCATTGAGGATGTGTTCCTTCTCCTGGCTATTTTTTGTGACGACCAGAAAATCGTAATCACTGCTATAAGAATATCGAGTCCCGTTTTCGAAATACTCATCCTCCACCCAGGTACCCATGGCATAGGAACCGAAAAGGATGATCTTTTCAGGGGCAACAACGTCCCTGATGATTTCGGTGATTTGCAGGATTTGTTGTTGTTTGTAATCGGGTAAATGGGAGAGTGAGGTTTTCATGTTGCAGATATAAAGTTAATTGATTTTAGGCAGCAGGAAAAGGCGCATTAAAAGTATAATACTATAATACAAAGGGTAAAGCTTATTGATTTGCCTTAGATATAAAATTCAACAACCGAACCGCAAGTTCTTGTGCCTCGGTTGATAAATCATCTGCCGATTGTATGTAACCTGCAGCCTTTTTACAAAAATTTAATTTATCGTAAACAGTGCCATAGTCAGATGAATATTTGCGTTTAAGTCCTTTTACGTATTTCTCGATAAAATCACCTAGATAATGCTTCTCATAATTTCTGGCATTGAAAGCAGAAAAGTCCAATTCATCATTGGGACCTTCCATCTCTAAAACGACTTTTCTCACAACATCTTTGCTTAGCATATTCTCCATTTCCATTCCTTGTGTTACATAAAAATGGTCTCCTAACTTTTGCTCCAGTTGCCGCCGCCGTTGTAGCTTCTTTTCTTTGCTACGTTTGGAAGGTAATGCAACTCCATCATTGTCTGCTATAAGGAAAATCTTGGAGCATAAAGCCTCAACATTTATGTTAGCAAATTGCGCATCATCACTTTCGAGAAATGACCAATGAGTGATGTTATTTCCAGCGTATTCTACAAAGGAATAATGAAAATCTTCTTTGAATACTAATCTCCTTTCACGTTGTACCACTGCCAAGAATTGGCGTAAGTACAACCGGTCTGTTATACCTTCCACCCAAATTGTGCAGTTGGAAAGAAAGACCGATGAATTGCGAACTCCCAGCAACTCCAAGAGTTGCTTGTGATTGGAATTAACATTGGCAATGGTAAATATTGCCTCACTGTCGGCCTTCTTCTTTTCAAACGAATACACTGCAATATCATCGTATTCAATTGTAAAGTCCAGCAGATGATTTGAGTGGGTTGTAATAAAATACTGGAAGCTAGCAAAGCGCTCATTACGCAGGGTTTCCAAAAAAACCCGCTCGAGTCCCGGATGCAAATGCAACTCAGGTTCCTCTATGAAAAAGACCATTCTCTTTCCTTCATTGAAGAAAAGAGAATAAGTTAATAAAATGACACTTTGAACACCTTCTCCGAGTTCATAGATCGGGTATTGTTTATCGTCACCAATTTTTATGTAGATAGCATCCCTACCACTTCGTGGTACAATGTGAACTGACTGGCCTTGGAAAAAAGTAACGCTTAAGTACTCTTCAAATGCTTGAATTTTTAAGCGATCGTCATGATCTCCTAAAAGAAGTTCAGTAACATTTCTGTACATGTCCAGACCAGTGTGAATATCGATACCATGTTTCTTCTCAATCTGATAGTCGCGCTCAATACGAAGACGGTAATTATCATGTGTTGGATCAAAGCGAGGTGGCTCACCCTCGATCTGTAAAGGCCTTAGTCCACGTAAAATGGGTATATAAACTTTTGAATAATCTACCGTTGATTCACCATGCTTTTTAATATAACTCTCTATTTGTAAGAGGTAGGGTTTCGCGGCTGCTCTTAGAGATGAGAAAACTTGTTGTAAGTTTACACCATATCCGTCGCTGACTACGTTAGATTCTACCTGGCTGAGAACGCCGATTTCGTCACGAATACGAAAAATAATTGCTTTTTCAGATATAAATGCCGGTTCTGGAATATTTTCAATCCTGGTTCGGGCATTTTGTATTTCCCTGTTATTGGGCCCATACGGATTCAGTATTGTAAGGAGATCGAACTTTAGTTTTTTTACTAGAGTTACTAATCCGGATGTGTCAACCTCGCTGAGTTGTATAGATAGCTCATTCAACAGTAACTTCCGCATGAAGCGGCTTTTACCGGAATTGTTTGAACCGACAAACAAATTAACTTTAGTTAGGTTGTCCAAGTTGCCGCTCTTATTTCCGACAACGCGGTAATCTGTGAATGGTGTGATGTCTATAGCAGTTATCATCTTGGAAAGATAATGGCAGACTGCATTAAACGGTCACATGAAACCCCGGACTTCATGTTTGAGTATGACCAATATTTGTCCTTACAGGGAAAATGCATCTCTTAAGTAGTTAGCTTCTCTTGTTAATAGCTTTTGAAATCTCTTTTGCTAACTCTTCAACCGTAAAATTTGATGTATTTAAAGCAACCATATCACCAATGATTGTGCTGTAGTTCATTACTTCGTTTTTACTGATCTTGTGCCACAGCGGTAGAATGACCTTTTCACCGTTAGTTTCCCTTGCAAATAAGCCGTCTAATTCCTTTTGTGGCCACTCCTTTTTGAAAAAAAAATCTGACAAGACCACAATTCCAAATCTTGAGTTACGTAATCCAGAATCAATAGAACGTCTTAAACTCATTCCGACAGATAATTCAAAATCGTCATACCAGACTGCGATTCCTTTAGCTATTAATGCTTCAACAAATGGCCTAATAAACTCCTTATCTTCAGAAGCATGGGACACAAAGACATCATATTGCTTAGCGATAAAAGACGATTTGGCGCCAAATCACTAAAGGAAGGAATAGAACTCCTTGCTTGCATTTTCTGGCGGTCCATTTCTCTTGTAATTTGTTGTTGAATGCTTAGAATCTCTTTTTGTTCTCTCAGCGCCTGGTCACGTTCCTTCTTTTCTTCTTTTGATAGTTGCTGCTGCAACTCAAGCTTTCTTTTTTGCTTTTCTGCAAGATATTTTTCCTATGTAAAGCGATCCTTTTCCAATTTGGATATTTCTTCGTTTTTTCTGGTTAAGTCTTTTTGAAGACTCACGACTCTTGTGAGGTTTTTTTCACGATTGATATTCTCCAGTATGCGATGCGCATCTTTTTGCTTGTTATAGATAGAATTATTCAGCGAATTGATTTGTTGTTGATAGGAATGAATTTCTCTATCAAGACTTGCTATGGAGTTTGTAATTGACGATATACTCATGTCTGTAAATTCAACCTGTAGGTATGGTTTAATAGTATTTATAATGTCGTTCATCAACATATTCAACAGGCGGAATATCATCATAGGTTCTTCCATTCAACTCTCTACCTGTTTTCATATTATTAATACCGCCCCATTGTTTAAAGAAAAACTTTACGCTTGCGGCTTCACATTGCTGCTGGATATCGAGTCCCCAATCTACATTCATGGGCCTTGGCTTGCGGCCGCTTTCACCTCCTACGATGACCCAGTCGATGCCATCCAGGTTCATGTTCGGCAGTGGACCGATCAGCGGCTCACAGGAAAGGAACTTTACCCTTGCACTGGTTTGCATGAGCAAGTCAATGCGGTGCGCCACCTTTTCATTTTCTACCGATACGCCCATCCAGATGTTGTGGCCCCAGGGCAGGTCACGGTTGTATTTCAGCAGCACATCGGCCCGTTTGGTGAGCACCTGGTAGACGTGCTGGGTATCGTTCAAAACCCGGAATACTTTTTTGATAAAGTCCAGCGGTACGTCTTTGTGAAAAACGTAGCTCATGGAGTTGACAGAGACGATCTTTTGTTGCTTCCAAGTATAAAGAATCGTAAGCACCTCTTCGTGGACACGGAGTGTAAAGCCGTCCTTGTACTTCTCCACACCCATGGCCTGCAGGCGCCGGGTCATGACTTCGGCATAGCAGTATTTGCAACCGACTGTTATTTTATCGCAACCGGTGGTGGGGTTCCAGGTCATTTCAGTCCGTTCCATGTGAGACTGTGCCATGTTCAGTAATCTTATTTTGTTACTAACCACTCCCTTGTCAGCACTTAAATCTACTTCCCTTTTTTCGGTGCTTTGCGGCTGTGGGGCTTTACATAGGTTCCATCTTTACGGTAATAACCTTTTACCTGCACTGTACCTCCTGATGCAATAACGGTGGATGCTGAAGTGGACTTTGCTGCTGCATCAAAAGCGGTTGGCGGTGCTGAGCCTTTGTGTATGCAGTTCTCCAGGGAGACCCAGGCATAGTTATCGGAAAAATAGCGTACGTAGTTGCGCTTGGCTTTCTTGCCTTTTGTGATCACCATCTCCTGTGCGGGAATAGTGCCCTGAACGGAAGCCGATGATTCATCTGCATACAAGGTGGTTGGTTCTGTAGTGATGTAATAATTGTACGTGGTTGAACAACTGCTGAGCAGTGTGGCCAGCAACGTAATAAACAAGATTTTTTTCATGCAGTCAATGGTATTTGTATGGTAGAATAAAAAACAACTTTATTGGAACGATATGCTTTGAGGCGCTTGGTTTTTATTTTATTGTTGCCTGATGCAGATACTCCAAACCGCGATTCTCGTACCAGGCATCAGGACGCCTGCTTCAGCTGTTCCAGATTTTCAACCACATCTACGCCAGACCACAGCTTATTCTTTAGCCGTTTCTTCCCTTCTCAGGTATTTATTAAACATATAAGCTGAAAGCTTATGTAATGTGCGGGTGACATCCACCGGGTGTTTGCCGCCGCTTGTGTAATACTCAATATTCCCGTTGATTTTGATGTAATAGATATTGCCTATTGATCTCTCCGTTATTGTGTCTTCCCGCAGTATTCTTTTGAAATTTTTCATTTTTTGTAAATCCATTGGAAACTTCAATCGATCTTTTCGCTCTTCCTGACAGGGGGTTTCTTCGTAATGATCTCCCGTCCAGTACATACAGCCATAGCTTGCGTTCAAAAATGCCAATTGTTGCATGCGATTTTGCTGCCAGGCAATAAAACCGGTTAAAAGAATAGCCGTCACCAGAAGCGTGGCCATTGTCACTGTTCGCCTGGTTACCGGTTTTTTCTGTGTTGAAACCAGCTTTTGGGGATTGGAAGAGGCCTCTCCTTCTTCTGTGTTTTTCCCCTGCTTTTCCTGGCTATGTCCAATTTTGTTATGCGTGTCCGGGTTTTGCGTCTCCTTTACCTGCCCAGCAACACCACCATTGCTCTCTTCCTTCCCTTCCAGCTCCATGCCGGCAACAAAAGGCCGGTGCGGATAATCAATAAGCCAGGCCAACAGTTCTACGTTGGTGCTATCTGATGTTTTGGTTTTGCCATTGATCAAATTTTGGAGTGGTTTGAATCTATCGGTGTGGCAATTTTTAATCAAGTGTCCAAAATCTTTGCCCTCAGGTGGTTGCCCAAAAAAATCCTTTAAAGTGTTCTTCTCTTCTTTTTCACCTCTTGCTTTCCGCTCTTTATAAACCTGCAGACACTCCCGCCGAAGACTAGCAGGGGTAGCGCTTCGTAGCAATGCCGAAGAGGTACGATCCTGTCGCTTCCTGTTACAGAATTCAAGAACCAAGGCCTGATAGTCGACATATAATAATCGCATTCAACTTATTTCTGGGCAAAGTAAATATAACCGGATAAACCGGAAATCCCGGCGTTTCCAGCGGAAAACTACGCCATTGCGGCGGTAGCCAATTACGGGAAACCGGAATCATCGGAATTATCAGAATTGCCGGAATTGTTTGGCAATGAAGCTTTTAGGTGGGTATATGTTTGCACCACGATCATTTGGCGTCGTGTACAAGAAGCCGTATGATCTGCCGGGTGCGACGATCGCAGTTGGGTTAGTTGGCAAGGGAAGTTGCTAACCCGGGCTGTGGTTGACACACTTTCTTCCCAACTAAAGAAGCGCTTCTTACAAAACAAGTCCCACTGGCCTCGCGATCCGGCTGGGCAATTTTTCAAATCCTTTAAATCTTAAAAAAATGGTCCAATCGATCATCTGGTTCTGGGCATTGGTATGTCCAAACCCTACGCATACAGTTCGGCATCACGAAAACTGCCAAATGACGCATATTGCCTCTACATCCAGTGAAGAAGAAGATGATACAGGCGGCGAAACGGGAAATTTTCCACCGAAGCCACCGGTGCCACCACCACCTCCTCCTGCTGGTAGCTAAGGGCTCAAGGAAGGTAGAAGGAATTCTGCCTTCCTTTTTATCTTTCCCTATTCCTGTAGTTCTCTCTATATTTAAGTAAAACTGCATTTATTGATTACGTTGTTTTATGCTGCTGTAGCCTCCGTTTTTATTATAGCTGGATGCAGCGAACGAGATGAAGCAAAGCCGGCCAAAGCTTCACGGGATTTTCAAGCGGGTCAGTACTATGACTATTACCAAAAAAAGGATTCGGCATTCTATTACTACAACCGTGTTATACAAAACGCTACTGACAGCCTGGAAAAGGCAACGGCTTATTTTAAGATGGGGCTTTGGCAACTGGATGCTGGCGATTATTACTCCGCCCAAGAAAGCCTGTTGTCTTCAATAAAAACGTTGGACAAAGAGGATTCCACCCACTACCAAAATCTGTCCGCAAGCTATAATACACTTGCGAATGCTACGCTAAACCTGAAAGACTACGAATCGGCGATCCGCAACTATCATCTTGCTCTAAATTTCGCCACTGAGAGAGATTCCAGGCTTTATGTCTTTAACAATCTTGGTGTAGCTTATCAAAAGAGCGGTGATTACTATAAAGCGATCCCTATTTTGGATTCCGCGGCTGCACAAAGAACATCCGATACATCATTAAAAGCCATGTTGCTTTCGAATGCAGTACGCACCAAATGGCTTGCCGATTCAAATTTTTCTCCGCTGCCAGGCTTTTTTTCGGCTTTAGCGCTCCGGCGTTTGATCAACGATTCGCTCGGGATGAATGCCAGTTTTGCTCACCTATCCGATTATTATAGAAAATCCCGTCCAGACTCCGCCCTTTATTATGCTTTGAAGCGGCTGGAGATTGCCGAAAACCTTGCTGACCCCAATGACAGGTTGGAAGCGTTAAACCAATTGATCAAGGTAGCCCCGCCGGAGCGGACGAAACGGTATATGGAAGAATACCTTCGGCTAAATGATAGTTTAGCAACTATTCGTAGCCGGGACCGGAACCAATTTGCGCTTATCAGATTTGATGCGGAAAGAAGTAAGGCTGATAATCTTTTACTTGAAAAGCATATTGCCAGGCAAAACTTAATTATTGGCGGCATTGTTTTATTGGCGGCGGCATTCATACTAACACTTTGGATTTTGTCCCGAATTAAAAGAAAACGCCTGTCGATGGAGGCTGAGAAAGCCATTCAAAAAGCGAAGCTGCAAACCTCCCAGAAAGTTCATGATGTGGTGGCCAATGGGCTTTACCGGATTATGAATGAGCTGGAACACCGGGAAATCATTGAAAGGGAGTCGCTGCTTGACAGCGTAGAAACCTTATATGAGAAATCGCGAAACATTTCCTATGAAGATTCAGATACTGAAGACAGTGGCTATCGCCAACACATTCACCAGCTACTTGCTTCGTTTACTAATTTTCAAACCAAAATAATAGTATCAGATAAGCAGGAAACTTTTTGGAACAGGCTAACCACATCCCAAAAACGAGAACTGGAACTAGTGCTAGAGGAGATACTGGTTAACATGCAAAAGCATAGCCATGCAACAGCTGTAGAAGTTTGTTTTAGTCAACAAGGTGACAGAGGCTATGTGGCATATAATGATAATGGCGTGGGGTTTGGGCCGAACCACCGGGTTGGAAATGGGCTGCGCAGTACGGTTAACCGTATAAAATCTATTAACGGTGAAATTAGATTTGCCAAAAGCCGGAAGGGCGGTGCTTCCGTAGAGATCAATTTTCCACTGGAACCTATTACATTATGATTGACAAAGTACTTATTGCCGAAGACCATGAAAGTGCAAACTTATCGGTGCAAAAGACAGTGGAGGCGCTTAAGATAGGACATGTTGACCATGTATATTATTGTGATGACGCTATCCACAAAATAGAAGTTGCCAAACAGAAAGGAAGGCCTTATGACCTGTTGATTACCGATCTTTATTTTGAGCCGGATGGCACACCCCAAACCATCGAAAATGGGAGTGATCTCATTGCTGCAGTGCGAAAGACTAGTCCCGAAGTGATGATTCTTGTTTTCTCGGCAGAGCAGCGAGCCAGCAGCCTTGAACGTCTAATCAGCGTTTATGAAATTGATGGCTATGTGCGCAAGGCAAGAAATGATGCAAAAGAGCTTAAAGCCGCCCTGGAAACACTATCCAAAGGTCAGCGATACTACCCGCGGGCGATTGCTCAATTGGTAAAGCAGGCCAACAACTTTGTCTTTACCGAACTTGATGTCTGCATTATTCGCCTGCTTTCCCAAGGATATAAACAAAAAGACATACCGGATTATCTCAGGGAGAATAATCTTAGATCGTGCAGTTTAAGTACGATTGAAAAGCGTTTAAACTTCATCCGCGAGGAGCACGGCTTTTCCAAGAACGAGCAACTTGTGTTGCATTGCAAAGAAAAAGGTGTTTTGTAATCAGGAACTAGGCTGCTTGCACCCATCTACATATTTTCAAAGGAGGAGTGGCTGTAACACTATTGGCGGCCAAAAAAGATTGATCCCCTTTGTTTGCACACATGCTAAACAGGTTATTTCGTATTAGAGAATGAAAACGAACGTCTGCGCTTTTCTCCTCCTAGGGCTAAGTAGCAGGTTTTGTATAAAAAATGGAAAGCACCGGCCTGCGAGTTGTTTAACAAACATCGATGCGAATGCTTTTATGACTGCATAGAAGAAAATAGAAAGACCCTTAAACGCTGCTATTATTAGCTTTTGATCCATTAACGGTTTCCCGTAAATTTTTGCAAAGTTGAACGCCGAAATTCGATGATATAAAAACTTTTGTATGAAAAAGTATTATGTCAATGATCGGGTACAGGCTAACGGGGATCACGAAGTACACCATCAAGATTGTCAGTATTTGCCACAGCAGCAAAACAGAAGGTATCTGGGCGAGTTCTCTAACTGCAGGCCTGCCGTGATAGCTGCTAAAGCTTATTATTCACAAGTGAATGGATGCGGGACCTGTTCAACGGAATGTCATACGCAGTAAGGCTGAGAAAAGTTCATGCATTGTTGCTTCACTAATGTGGATGATTGTTTTGTGGTTGCTCCATTGAGAATTGACCAGAACGAAGGATTCAGGGAGCGTAACAAAAGGGGCAAGCTTTGTAATTGTGAAAACTGTTTTTGTGTATTTACAGAACGTTCTTCAACAGAGTTTTGTCAACTGCAGGTTGTTACAACATGTTATTTTGCACCAACTGGCTTGGTCGCTATGTTGGCCAAAGTATTGGGTGCAATTTGAGAAGATGGCAACCTGTCAATGGGCAACATGCAACTCACGCCTAGGAAAAATAAACCTTGGACTTTCCTTACTTGTAAATATTTTTCATAAGTTAGTACTTCTTAACCAACTGCTTATGCTTATCGTTCAAATCATATCTCTTAGTTTAAGTGTTGTTGCCGTCGCATTGCTTATTTTCTTCCGGCCTCGACCCAATAACAACCTTTTTGCTCTCAACTCAAAACTTGATGATCTATTCAAGCGATTCGATCTGTTGACCTCCCACCTCCGTGATGATTTCAAAGCCAATCGCGAAGAAGCTTCTGACGCAGCCACGCAAAACCGTAAGGAGCTCAATGAAACTTTACTTGGTTTTCGACGCGAGATGACCGATACCCTCCGACTTATTACAGAACAAAACAAAGCTGGTATTGATGCCGTGAATAAAACTTTAGAAGATAGATTAGCCAGCCTAGTTACGCGGCTAGAAACCAACAATAAGGAGCTGCGTGAAAGCGTCACCAACGGGCTGGAAGGTTTTTCCCTGGTGCAGCGCAACAAATTTGATGAATGGAAGCTGGTGCAAAAGGAAGGAAGCAAACAAACAACAGATGCACTGGAAAAGATCAGTAGTAAGGTAGAAGAGAAGCTCAGCGCTTTAACCGAAACTGCCAAAGCCGATGCCCAGGCCATGCGTACAACCATAGAAACATCTTTTAAGGGTTTTAATGAAACCTTTTCGCAAAATATGAAAGATGCTGCTGCCCTGCAGCGGGAAAAATTTGGAGGGCTGGAAGACCGGCAGCAGAAATTGGTGGAAGCCACTGAGAAAAAGCTGGAAGGTATTCGGGAGACGGTGGATGAAAAGCTGCAGAAAACATTGAACGAGCGACTCGGGCAGAGTTTCTCCGTAGTGAGCACCCAACTGGAAAGCGTGCAGAAAGGCCTGGGCGAAATGCAAACATTAGCACAGGATGTAGGGGGGCTAAAAAAAGTGTTGAGCAACGTGAAAATGCGAGGCGGCTTTGGTGAAGTTCAGCTCCATATGTTACTCGAGAACATCCTGGCCCCAGAACAATACGAAGCCAACGTGGCTACCAAAAAAGGCAGTGGCGAAAGGGTAGAGTTTGCCGTAAAATTTCCCAATAAAGAAGGCGACCGCGAATACGTGTGGCTGCCTATCGATGCAAAATTCCCCAAGGATGCTTATGAGAATTTACAACTGGCGTATGATAGTGCCGATGCAGCTTCTATTGAGGCGGCCCAGAAGACCCTGGAAGGCGTGATCAAAAAAATGGCCAAGGACATTTGCGATAAATACATCGATGCACCTAACACGACCAATTTCGGAATCATGTTCCTGCCATTTGAGGGGTTGTTTGCCGAAGTGGTACGGAAGGCCAGTTTACTGGAAGAGGTGCAGCGAAGCTGCAATGTAATCATCACCGGGCCCACCACGTTGGCCGTTATTCTGAACAGCCTGCAAATGGGTTTCCGCACCCTGGCTATTCAGAAGCGTTCTTCTGAAGTATGGCAGGTGCTGAGCGCTGTCAAAAAGGAGTTCAACAGTTTTGGAGGCATGCTGGAAAAAGCACAGAACAATATCCAGACTGGATTGAATCAGCTTGATGATGTTGTAGGGGTTCGGACAAGGCAAATTCAGCGTAAGCTGCGCGGGGTTGAGTTGTTGGAAGACAAGGAGACATCAAACGCTTTATCACCGGCAGAAATAATAGACGACGAGGATTGATCGGCAAGAATTGAATAAACTGTTATATAAAAATAATAATACAAAAGCAATCATTAAACTGCCATGAATTTCAATCCATTTGCTAATCTTAACGGTAATTCTAAAGATACTACGTCTGAAGCTGAAAAGCTGGCTGAAACGGATAGTGAGTCGGCATTTCACAAAGGTGTGGTGCCTGAAACGTCATCATATGAAGGAAACTATACGTATAAAAAATACGGCTTTATTCAGTCTAAAAATCACGGGGCCAGCCCTATCTCCCTTGAGATGGAATTAAATAAGATTTTTGAGATGTTTAAAGACAGGCTCCGGAAAGACGAACAGGAGCAGGAGCGTATGAAGGTACCGTTGCGGGCCAAGCTAGAATCGTTGAAAATCGATAAAGAGACATTTGCTAAAAAAATAGAAGATGTAAAGGGCGACTTAATTCCTTCTTTGAATAAGAAGATCCAAACTTTAAAAGATGAAATAAGTGCTATCAGAAGGGATCCATCTGCCTATCAAAAAGAGAAACCGAATAGAGTCTCGTTTGTTTTTGGGGCAGTGATAGGGGGCTTGCTTACCGTGTACTTATGGATATTTTATACATCTGCTTCCTACTCTGCTTTTTTCAGAAAATTTGAGGCAGATGATATCAATGTAGCCAACTCTATTTTTGATGCCGCTGCACTGACTAAAGCGTATCATGACGGAATTCCTTCCCTCGTCCTGGTTATTTCAATGCCCTTTATTTTTCTTGGTCTCGGTTTTTTGATTCACAAAGTCAGTCAAAACAAGAGCAATTGGAAATACCTGCACCTGACGCTACTGATACTGGTTACGCTTGGCTTTGATTATATCATTGCTTATGAGATTGTACAAAAGGTGTACGAGTTGAAAGCTGCCGCGAGTTTGCAGGAACTTCCTCCCTACCGTTTTGAGAATGCAATAAGCGATATGAATTTCTGGCTGATCATGTTTGCCGGCTTTGTTACCTACCTGATCTGGGGTTTTTTGTTTGATAAAATGATGGAAGAATATGAAAAGTTTGATGTGTTGAAAGTTCAGATCAAAATCAGGGAAGGTGAGATCAAAGAACTGCAGAAAGAATTGAAGGTTCAGGAAGCTCAAATCGATGAGCTGAAACATAAAATTGCAGAAACGGAAAAGCAAATCAAAACAACCGAAGAGGACCTGAGTGCTACGTTTTTTAAAGCGAAAGAGTTTGAACACATTATCTACCAGTTTACCAGCGGATGGATGCAATTTGTTGAGGGTGGCTTGATTGCCAATGAAGAAAAGAAGAACAATTTACGGAACGAGATCAGCGAGGTAACAAAACGATTTATACATGTTAATAATAATGTTCCCCATGTTCAATAAAATCTACTTACTTCTGGGTATTGGCCTGTTAATACTTGCCTCAAGTTGTGGGCATGTAGATGCCGAAACTGTCAAGGATAAACCAAAAAAAGGTGAAGAACGAATAGGTGTTCCAACAGAAAAAAAGAAGCATCTCAATATAAACGTTCTTCTTGATCTTTCGGATCGTATTAATCCGAATATCAATCCAAAGTTTCCTGGGCAGAAAGAAAGAGATATCGCCGTAGTAAAAACACTTTGTCAAGCTTTCAAGAATAATGTGGACGCCTTTAATGCGTTTAAGGCAGAAGCGAAAATGAATGTGTTCTTTCACCCTGAGCCAAACAATGCCGAAGTTGCCGACATTGCTAATAAACTTAATGTTGCCTGTCAGGCAGGTACTTCTGCAAGTGCAGCGAAACGAAATAAACAGATCTATCAAACGCTTGATGGCAACTTTTCTTCTGGTTTGAACCAAATCTATGACCTGGCTATTCAGAGCGAAAATTATCCAGGTTCAAATATTTTTCGATTTATGAAGGATGAGGTGAAAAGGTGTGTAGAAAGTCCTTCCGTGTATAGAAACGTTCTGGTTATCCTAACGGACGGATATGTGTATTATGAAAACGAAAAGTATCAAGAAGCCAACCGGTACTCCTATATCGAACGAAATTTTGATCATTTTAAGCGGTTTAGAGACAGAAAATTATTACAAAGTGATTTCGAAAAAAAAGATTACGGTTTAATAAAGGTCAATGATAACCTAAAGGATCTTGAAGTGCTAGTCCTGGAGCTATCGCCTCCAACAAATAGCCCGGTGGACTATGATATTTTGAAGAAGTACTGGGCGAAATGGCTTACAGAAATGGGTGTGAAAAAGTTCGATGTATTGAAAACTGAGCAACCTGTTTATACCCAAAAGAAGATCAGTGAATTCCTGGCTACAGGGTTGTAAAAAATCATCACCCATCTACTCTCAACGCTTATCGAGGAATTAAATGAGAAGAACAATTCTGACATTTACAGTGGTGTTTTTGCAGCTCCTTTTCTATTCCTGTTCTACTGACAATACCGTTATGATCTGTGTAAGCCGCACTTCCTTTAAATATCACTCCAAGCAGTGCAAAGGGATGCGTGCCTGTACACATGAAATAGAAAAAGTAACAATAGCAGAAGCCGAAGCCATGGGGAAAACACCCTGTGGTTTTTGCTATTGAGGATTTCTTAAGTTTCATGTTTGTGGAGAATGCAAGGAGGATTAGGCATCTAAAGAAATTCTTTTCATTCTACCATTGCGAGAAAGATTGTTGATAGTGGCTTTTTATATATGATTTACTATGAATGGCTTTGACTTCAAATAATTACTTACTTAGGGCTCGACAAATAAGAAAATCCCTGGATAATATAAAGTGTAATAATGGATGAAAACAAAAATTGGTAAAATATTTTACTATCTTAATTTCAAATCCAAAGGGGAACTAGATCTTCATAACACATAGATTTGCCTTACCCAAACTATTTTTTTATATAATGAATAGCTGCTTATGTTATCTGCATTGCCTTACCATCAAAAAACGACTGTTTATTTTAAGGAACAAAGCTCCGTCTGGCAAGCATTTGCCAGCCATACCCTTAAAGCCGAACAGCTAAAGGAATTTAAGACAGACCTTCTTAAAAACACGTATCATTTCGACGAGACATCGGAGGTTGCCTTATACCAGAAAGTGGCCCTGGCAAAGGAGAAGCTGGGTCTTTCGTTCCCTGTGAAGCTGTACCAAGCGCAACATAGCGAAGAGATGAATGCCAGCATTGTGTATATAAATGAAGAGGCCCATATCGTCTTCAGTGGTAAACTGATAGCAACGCTGACGGATGAAGAGTTGCTTGCTATTATTGCCCATGAATTGAGCCATGTACAACTGTATTCGCAATTCAACGGTGAGATAGAAGTTACAGACCGAATCATTACCGCCATTGGGAATCATGCCGGCAGCACACCCGCCCATTATGAGACGGCCCGTTTATTTAAACTTTATACCGAGATCTTTTGCGACCGTGGGGCTTACCTGGTAACCGGAGACTACCGGCCTATTATTTCTTCGCTGGTAAAATTGGCTACCGGACTTCAGACCATTAATGCCGACAGCTATATCAAACAGGCAGAGGAAATTTTTGCCTCCGATGCCAAAACAAAAACCATGGGTGTGACGCATCCGGAGAACTTTATCCGAGCCCGCGCCATTTGGCTGTGGCATAAGAAGGGCTATGAGGCAGAACAGCAAATTAAGGATATGATTGAAGGCCAGACCAGCTTAGACGAACTGGATCTTTTTCAGCAACAAGCCATTACTGCCCTCACTATGGAGATGATTCAACTTTTACTCTATCCATCCTGGATGCAGACAGCGCAGACCATTGCTTTGGGCAAACAATATTTCGGTTCTTTAGCATTGGAAGGTTTGCCTGACAAAGCAGCACTGGCAGCCCGCATTGAGATCCTGCATACACACCTGCAAGAATATCTTGCTTACGTTATTTATGATTTTGCTACTACGGACAAGACACTGGAAGATGTGCCGCTGGGTTATGGATTTTTTCTTGCTGATGAATTAAACCTTAGTGCTGCTTTTGCCTCCGCCATTAAAAAGGAAAGGAAGCTGACGGATAAAAAAATAGCCAGCCTGAAAAAGAAAACGCTTGCCGAATATCACCAGCAGGTGATGGAACTAGCTTAATTACCACGTCTTACCATTTCTTTCACGCTTATCCTCTTTACTTACATGCATACCACATTCCAACAATACCTGCAATCTGCTTTTTTGTCGGGCCCTTGGTCAACCGATGAGGTTATTGAATTTGTATTGCCCCTTTTTGAAGAAGTGTTAAGTTTTCACGAGAACAACGAGGTAGGCTCTTTTGAGAAGCCTGACACCGTTTTTCTAACGAACGGGCGGCTTGATATTGACGAGGCTCACACACACGCACCAGCACTTCAGTTGGCTGCCGTGCAGGCCCTGCTGGACCATCAGCGAATTCAAGGCTACACCATTACTGAAAAAATACTTCTGGACGAAGATATTAATCAAAATAAGGCTACCATTGTCAACCTGCAAATACATACACGTCGCGACGAGCCTTTTCAACATCCTGTGTACCTCCCAGGCTACCTGTGCTACGAGATGAAGGTTGGACACCATGATGCACAGACGGATATATTTTGCCTTGGGCTAATCCTGGGCAGCGTGGTGATGGGGCTTGATCTTTATGACGAGGCTGATCTTAACCAGTTTGCTGTTTACCGGAACCAACCCGCCGGATTGAATCCCCGGATGCATCCCACTTTATGCGCCCTGGTAACGGAAATGACAGAGCTTGACAGAAGCCGGCGCAGCCGCGACCTGGCTGAAATTGTTCAGCGGTTAAAACATTACCGCGACTATGATCCGCAACGGGAAATTGATCTTTCGGCAGTGGCTGCCTTCCAGATAAAAAAGCCAACCGAACGGAAAGGTTTTATTCTTTCCAAACTGCGCAACCGGCTGTTTGACACCAGCCGGCGCAACCGCCTGTTGTATTACAAGCCAAACACCCGGTTTGTGAACCTTACGGTGAGCAGTGTGCCGATGGTATTGCATTATCAAAGTATCAATCCACAATTACTTTTTACCTGGAATGAGGAAATCTCCAAATTGATTGTTAGTCAAAGAGATCTTTCGCTAAACAAGTACCTGCGGTTTGAAGATCACCCTTACCTGAACTCACAGCTTAACAGCATTCGGCAGACGTCGGAGAATGATAAAAAGGAGTACGGGTTCAGCCAGTTAAAGCTGGTCGTTGCTTTTTTACATTGGCACAACCTGAAAGAGGATGTAAACGAACGGATACAAAGCCCTTTGCTTTTATTGCCTGTAGAACTGGAACGGAAAAAATCGCTTAAAGAAGAGCGTTTTACCCTTAAGATCATCGATAACGCTGCCATCATCAACCCTGTCTTGTCCAATTATCTAAAGGAATTGTATGGGATTGTACTTCCTGAAAGCATTGACTTTGATGATACCAGCATGGAGCAGTTTTACCAATACCTGCAGGCCCAGATTGATGCGGCAAAACAAGGTGTGAAACTGAATTATATAGACAAGCCCCGGATCAAAATCGTGCATTCTATTGCCCGCCAAACCATCAACAACTACCGCAAGCGGCTGAAACAAAAAGGCACACCTGCCTTTCACCAGGTGGATTACAGTTATAGCGAAGAGAATTACAAGCCGCTAGGCCTGGAGCTTTTCCGGCAAAAAATAGCGCCGCGGCAAAGTACACTGGAGTTCCTACTGGGAGATGCTTTTGCTCCTGCTCCTTCGAATTTTGCTGCCAACGGCGATGCCGTGAAAAGTACTTTTCAACTGACCGAAGGAGACAGCAATCCTTATAGCTGGGACTTTGACATATGCAATGTTGTATTGGGAAATTTCAATTACAAAAAAATGAGCCTGGTTAGCGATTACAACAAGGCGATTGATAATGGCGTTGAGCACCCGGTTTTTAATCAATTATTTAGCAGCCAAGCAAAAGAGCAGGCGCCTGAAACCGTTGTTAACAACCCTGCGGAGTGGTATCATGTTATCACTGCAGATCCGACGCAAGCCAAGGCGGTTCTGCATAGCCGGACAGGCAAGAGCTATATTATACAAGGTCCGCCCGGTACAGGTAAAAGCCAGACGATTACCAACCTGATCGCTGACTTCCTGGCACAAGGAAAATCCGTTCTTTTTGTATGTGAAAAAAGGGCAGCCCTTGACGTTGTTTATCACCGCCTGCAGCAAAATCAACTGGCGGAGTTGTGTTGTTATATCCACGACAGCCAGGGTGATAAAAAGGAATTCATCAAAGACCTGCGCATGATCTATGATGATTTTTTAAAGAACAAAATGGATCTTCCCTCTATTACGGCACAGCGCAAGATTGTTCTTGAACAATTACTCCTGCAAATCGATATCCTGCAGCAATATCATCATCTGCAACGATCTGTAAACGATGGAGCCGGCGTGCGCACACGCCACCTTATGGAGACGATCATTAAGCTGAAAGCTCATATTCCGAAGCCGGATATGCTTACCGGCACCCCTATTCCATCTTATCAACGGTGGGTGGAATTTGGTGAAGCCATCCAACAACTGGGAAAATCATTGGAAGAAACCGGTGCCGAACCCGCCCTGGCACAACATCCTTTTCGTAACCTTGGCGTTGCTGTTGTGTCATCTGACAATCCATTTGGTTTGATGGATAGCCTGGTTAGCCATTCACACCATTCTATACAACAGCTTTCAGACATTATCGCCCAACACAACATTCCCTTACAACATGCTGAGAAGCTAGCGCATATCAAAAACCTGATCGAAGATTCGGTTGTGCTAGAGCCGTTGGCGCAGAGTAAAAACCTGAAGCTGGTAGATATTTCGAATGAAGAAGCAAAGGCATTTGAAAATGCTTTTAAAGCCTATAAAAAAGTGCAGCAATCTTATGAGGATATGCTTGCCAACAACAAACGCTGGTTAAAGAAATTTGAGAGGCAGGAAGTGGAACAGGCACTTGCACTGGCGCAAAAGCATGAAAAATCCTTCTTTAGCTTTTTCAATGGCAGCTGGCGTCGATTGAAAAAACAGCTGAAGGAATCCTATGATTTTGCATCACATGCTGTAAAACCTGATTACAGTGCCATCCTGACCCAACTACAGGAAGAATACCAGGAGCAGGAGCGGCTTAACCGCACAAAGGCAGAACTCCAGGAGCACTATCGAATACAGAATCCTGAAGAGACTTATATTGGTATTGAATCGTTGCGGGGGAAACAGGGAGATAAAGAAATTGATTTCCTTTTACAGCATCCGCAGGCAAACGAGGTTGTACTACAGTTAAGTAAACTCAATAACTCGCTGCACCAACTGGAATTACAGCTAAAGCAATGTTTGTATGGTTATGATGAAAAGTCTCTTTCGCAGATCAAAGACGAGATCACAACAATCTATCATAATGCTGACACGCTGAAAGACCTGTTACCAAGCCTGCGACGCTTTTGTGTATTACCGCAGGATATACAAAACCTTATCCGAAAGCTGCCACTAACACCCTTGCAAGCAGAAGCAGCCATGGCGCATAAAACCCTGGAAGCCATGTATGAAAGACATCATACTTTTTCCACCATCAATTACAATGTACTGCGTTCCTGTGTCAATGATATTGAGAAGTGCTACAAGGAGCTTCTTCGCCTGAACAGCGCCTACATCCGCGCTGAACGCCGCCATCGTTTCCTTCAGCATTATGAGATGAGCAATACCGCTGCCAGTGTATTACCACCTGAACAAAGGCAATTAAAAAAAGACTATCTCGAAGGGCGGCGTATCCTGGAACACGAGATGAGTAAAACTATGCGGTATAAAAGCATTCGCGAACTGGCCTCGAATGAAAGCGGCAAGGTGTTAAAGGATATTAAGCCGGTGTGGTTGATGAGTCCTTTAAGTGTGAGTGACAGTCTGCCACTGGATACCCGGTTTTTTGATGTAGTAATTTTTGATGAAGCCAGTCAAATAACGTTGGAAGAAGGCATTCCTGCACTCTACAGAGCTCCACAGACCATCATTGTTGGCGATGACAAGCAAATGCCGCCCAGTAACTTTTTTAATGCCAAAGTGGAAGATCCAGAAGACTTGGAGACTATTGAAGGAGAGACAGAAGATGAAATTCTGAGTTCAGATGCTGATAGTCTTTTGGTACAGGGGGCACGAAAACTTCCCAGCACGATGCTAAGCTGGCACTATCGCAGCCGGTATGAGACGCTGATCAGCTATTCGAACCACGCCTTTTATGAAGCGGGACTGCTTACCGTGCCGGATAAGACCATTCACCAACAGGAAAAGCCATTGCTTGAAATTGGGCAGCCGGAAGAAGGTCTGCAAACAGCAAAACAGCTTTTAGGGGGCAGCATCAGCTTTCATTATCTGCCCAATAGCATTTATGAAGCCAGAAGTAACCAGGGTGAGGCAAAATACATTGCTTACATGGTGAAACAGTTGTTGTGTGAAAACATAAAGGAAAGTATTGGTATTGTAGCGTTCAGCCAGGAGCAACAAGGTGTGATTGAAGAAGCGATCAGCGAACTGGCCTCAACAGATAAGGTTTTTGAAGAAGTATTGGAGAAAGCTTATAACCGTAAAGATGAAGGACAGTTTACGGGACTCTTTGTAAAGAACCTAGAAAATGTTCAGGGTGATGAAAGGGACATCATTATCATGAGTGTGTGTTATGGCCACGACAGCAATAAAAAGATGTTCATGAATTTTGGCCCGATCAACCGCAAAGGTGGTGAGAAGCGCCTTAATGTGATCTTCAGCCGAGCAAAAAAACACATGGCGGTGGTTAGCAGTATCCGCTCGCAACATGTTACCAATGATTATAACGAAGGTGCCAGCTATTTTAAACGTTTCCTACATTACGCTGAAATGGTTAGTACCGGCAATATGCGGCTGGCCAGGATTATTCTCGATGGCTTGATTAATAGCGACCGACACGGCAGTGAAACAAAACACGAGCTTTCTGTAACGACAACGCAACTCAAAAAGACTCTGGAAGCAAACGGCTATGTAGTTGATGAACAAATCGGGCAAAGTAGTTTCAAGTGCTCCCTCGCTGTGAAGAAGAGTGAAAAGGATGAGCAATACTGTCTAGGTATTTTGGTGGACGATGATGATCATTACCGAAATGATGACCTGGTAGAGCAGTATTTTCAACGACCTTCTCTACTACAGGCATTCGGATGGAAAGTAGTAAATGTTTATGCAAAAGATTGGCTGGAAGATGAAGACAAGGTGTTGCGTATGCTTTTGAAGCAATTAGAAGCTGATTCGGAAGAAACAATAGCGGCTGAAGAGCCGGTAAAAAAGGATACTTCTTCAGCTGAAGAAGATACCGGAATAGCGTTTATTGTTTTACATTCTGCTGACGGGAGCCGATTCTGGCAAGTGGCGCAAGAGGATTTGCAATTGCAGATACGATTTGGAAAGGTAGGAAGCCGGGGTCTGGTGGAGGTGAAATCGTATGGGTCTGTGGAGGAAGCGGAAAAAATAAAAGAACAATTGTTAAAGGAGCAGTTGGAACGAGGGTATAAGACTGTGGAGTAAGACTTGGTTATAGTAAAGCAGGATGTTTGATAAATTGATTCGAACAAGTCAGAAAGTGTTCTTTAGATAGTGGTTTGTTATTTTGCGTTATCCTCTATTTACGTTCAACTTCTTTGTGTATAAACTAGCTAAGTGCCCATGGAATCTTCATTTTTTATTCCGAAACAGGAAACTGCATTTCTACATCTTACCCGCCCGCTGGTGTTTTTCGATCTGGAGACCACCGGTATTGATCCCCTCAGGGACAGGATCGTAGAAATCTATGCCGTGAAGGTGTATAAAGATGGAAGACAGGAGGAGATTCATCACTTGGTCAATCCTACTGTGCCGATACCTACCGGTGCCAGTGCTGTTCACGGCATCACCGATGCGGACGTAGCCGACAAGCCGACGTTTGCTGACCTGGTGGAAGTGCTGGCAGATTTTTTCCGCGGGTGTGATCTTGCCGGTTACAATATCAAAAAGTATGATGTACCGATGCTGGTGGAGGAATTTGGCCGCTGCAAAAAATACCCGATCAATTTCAACGAGGTAAAACAGGTGGATGTGATGGGGATTTACCATAACAAAGAGAAGCGTGACCTTTCCGCCGCGGTGAAGTTTTACCTGGAAAAGGATCATTCTGAAGCACATTCGGCCAAGGCGGATGTACAGGCGACGATGGCTATTTTAAAGCGACAGTTGCTGTTGTACGATGATCTGGAGGCGGATACCGATTTTTTACACAATTACCTTGATGCAGGCAAGAACGTGGACCCGCACTGGAAGTTTGTGCGTGACGAGGCGGGAAGGATCGTTTTCAATTTTGGCCAGCATAAGGGAGTTGAGGCCTGTACGCAACCCAAGTACCTGAAGTGGATGATTGAGGAGGGAGATTTTGCTACCACCACCAAGATGGTGGCCAATAAGATCTACCGGCACTGCCTGTGGGAAGCGGAGATCAAACAATGGCTGGCAGCGCAAAAGCTACTGGAAGAGATGGCGGTGGCGGCTGCCTTGTATGCAACAGCAAAGGGGAAGGAGGGGGTGTACCCATTTTCGGTTAGCCGGGAAGGGGAGAAGCTGACGATCACCTACCAGGGAGAACCGCCGGTGGGGTATACGTTTGTGAATGGGGATGCTCTCCAGATTTTAGTACGACTGTTGGAAGAGCGGTTGGGGAATGGTTAAGAGACAATAGGCAACTGGCAATTGGCAATTGGCTTTGTGTGGCCTGATACAGTTTATAAAAGCCTGTATGTTTGGCAGCGAAATTAGCCGGATGCGTTGCGGGGGTGGACTGATGATTGGTTTTTTGATGACCGGGCTAGAAATATCCAATTCCCCCGGGCTGTTTCCGGGCAAGAGGGAGGGCTCTTATGGTACATTTTCTGTTTATGCTCCTTAATAGGCATAAAAAGAAGTAGTGACCTGTTTTTCGTTAACCAGGATCCGCAGGTTTTCGTAACTGATTGAAAATCATCTAATCGTTAGTTAATTAGCATCCGGAACCTGCTTAACCGCAGACTTCTGAAGGAGGAAGACAAGCCAGCCACTATTGCACAGGTTTTATTTGACTGGCAACCAATGTGATAAACTATCCACGAGGGCTCCTGGTTGACGGCAATCGTGCGATTTCTTTGATCATTGCGCAAATGAAGTGACTTGTGATGCCAAAAGCGGTTTGAACCCTTCTACTAGCCGGTGTTGTGTTATGGCCCGGCGGCAGGTGCGGACGAATGAAATCGTTGTTCTTCAGTTTTCGAGAAATGGATTGAATTCCTTTAGCGGACGGGGAAGAAAATATCCCTTTATGCATGCCTGGTTCCGGACACAAATCTGAATATGAAGGCGGGATGTGATTTCTGTTCCCGGATAGGCTTCTTTTCCTTCCGGAAAGGCGCAGCGAATTGTATCATATGCAGGCTTCCCTTCACGTTTATTTGATTCGTGGACGTATTTGATTACAGCACAATCAAGCGCACGGTTGGCGTCTTTATTCTCCGGCATTTTGGCCCCGCTTTCTTCCGAAAGCTTTTTTAGTCCCTGGTAGGCTGAACCCAGAATGGCAAGTGCTTCGGCGTCCACTAAATTCAAACAATTTCCCAGTTCGATGATGGCTCCTAAAACAAATGGGGTTTTGACCGGCCGTTTATTGAATTGTGTTCTTGCAGCGCTTTCTTTTGCATAGTCGAGGGCCCGTAAAGGATTCTGTTCCCAAAAATAAACCCCTTCGGCCAGCCAGTCCCATGGATTGGTACTCGGCTGTAAATCGTCCCTGCCGTTTAAAACACGAAGTCCCACCTCCCTGTCGCAGCTATGAAAGCCAATTACGCTGAAGGGATGATGGTGTGTCACCGGAACTTACTTTTTCTTTTTTGTGGCCTTCGTAGAAGTTGTTGCAGGAAGAATACCGGCATCTCTCAAGAATTTTAAGGCGCTTTCCTTTGATTTGGCTGCATTTTGTGTTGCTTTTTCAATGGTGCGAACCTGTTCTTTGATACTGATAGCTGTCATGGCAAACCGGTTTAATTGTCAATATAGCACGGAAATAGTGCCAATTCCAAATTGCGAGCTGCAAAACTACCTCGTGCCAGTGAATTTTTTATAAACAAGCGTGGAAAACTATTTTGCACACCTGTGCGCCGGTGCCTGAGAAGGAGCAGAGAGGGTTGAGGGTTGAATTATTAATTTTGGGCTCATCCCGTGGCTGTGCGGGTAGTGCCAGTGGCAGGTATCTTGGTTTGTGCTATCACGGATAAGCCAGCATGTGAATACACCCTGGTTTGCATTATGCAGCTTATAGGTCATGATTTTTTTACCATCCTGGGCATTTCTTACTTTCGTGCCTACGTTCGCATTGTTCGACGCCAGCTTCTTCGAAAAAGCTACCACGGGCTATTCTATACTTACGTCCTTATGCCGTTTTGGTACCAGCAGGGATTCTTTTTCGAACTGTTACGGTTGAAAGCAATCCGTATCAAATTCGCGATTCGCGAATTGTGGATTCCCTTGTGATATACTAAAAAAGAAGCTATGCAACCACACCGGTCATACGCCTTTTGGATATTGCCATTTACGCCGTCGTTGGTGTTTCAATAGCCATTTGTGTGGGGGCCGCACCAACAACAGGGAGTAAGGAAAACGTGTTAATGTAAAGCGGTATGTCCGATGTCATCACTCTTCAATTCTTCATCACCCTTCTCCAGTGAGTATCAATCTCTCCAGTTGCTCAACCGTCGCATATCATCATAAGTCCGTCATATATCGATAGCTGCACTGTGGCATCCGCACCAAGGATCCGAGCGCTAGCATGTCACCGAGTGAAGTGCGGTGTCCCGGTTGTCAGCCTTTTCTTTTTTCGTTACTTCCGTCCACTTCTTCCTCTGCCAGGCTGGTGTGCACCCCGATGCCGAAATACCGGCCGCCGGCGTGGGCGGTGCGGAGGGCAAGGATCAGTTCTTCGGCACTGCAATTTTTCGTGATAAACCCATCGGCGCCGGCACGAATCATCAGTTGCACTTCTACGGGGCTTTCAAAATCGGAGGTGGCCAGCAGTTTTATACCGGGGTAGTGCTGTTTGACCCAGGCAGCGGTATCGATACCGTTGCCTTGCGGCAGGGAAACATCGATCATGACCAGTTGTGGCTTGTGGGTTTGGAGCTTTTCGATCAGCCCGCGGCCAGTGGTAACGCCACCGGTAAGGATAAAGGAGTCAGGCGCCTGGCTGGTAAGTAATGCTTTAATGCCCCGGTAGAAGATAAGGGAGTGATCGGCCACCAAAAGATCGATTGGCGGGTCGGAAGGCTTTTGGAGGGGGAGGTGGGCTGTTTCGGCGATTTTGGCCGCGAGCAGTTGCCGGTAAATTTCAGTTTCGAAAACATGTTCCATGGCAGTTGTTTGGATAGACAAAATAAGGAACATCTTGCCGGTTGCAGCTCCAGCAACCTTGTTGAAGGTAAGTTTCCCGAAAGGCGGAAAAAAGACGTGTTCAAACTCTGAAGTAGTGCGGTGTTGAAAACGGGAATAGTTTTGATCGTGTGAACCCGATTATGTGACGATAAAAACAAACTGACGTATGCTATCCAAAACAGATTTGACAAAGGTGTATGAAACTCTCCTGAGTATTCCCGGCATGAATGAAGTGGTAAAGATTGATCTGAAACTGCCTCGTAAACAGGTGCTTCTCTTAAGCAAAGTGATCGAGCGGGGACTAACGGAAAATGGGGATGAAAAAGAGCCTTCCATTCTCCAGTTGGCCACCCCGGAGGTGAGGACAGAACTTGGAAAAGTAGTGGATGATTTGCTTCAAAAAGGAGGGCTGACGGAGATGAACGAGAAGCTCAAATCCTTTGAGTAAAAACAGTAATATTTTCAGCTGTATTTGCTGCCTGTTGATGCCACTTGGGGCAGGCAATTTCTTGTAATAGAACGGGGGCAGAAGAGCAGAAGATTTTTGCCCCCGTTAGATGAAAAGGATGGTGGCATTTCATGAAGTCAGATGATAGAAAAGCTTACTGGTGGTGGAACAAAAAAAGGGCTCACAGGAGCCCTTCATCTGCAAAGGAATAATACTCTTCTGAAGAAAGGATAAGGTGGTCCAGTACTTTGATATCCAGGAAAGCGCCGGCACCCTTGATTTTCTGCGTTAGCTCTTTATCCTGGCGGGAAGGCTTTAGCGCACCGGAAGGGTGGTTGTGCGAAAGGATGAGCGAAACAGCATTCACTTTCAAGGCAGCCGTGTAAATCAATCGCGGATCTGCCACTGTTCCGGTGATGCCGCCAGAGGACACATTGAAGAGACAAAGTACCCGGTTGGCCCGGTTCGGGAACAAGACTTTGAACTGCTCCACCAGGTCCATTTTGCCTTCTTCCCAGAGCTCTTTCAGCACGTGGTAAGTATCTAAGGAGGAAGAAATCAGGGGCCGATCGGAGGCTTCCACTTTTGATTTGTAGATCAACTCAACTTCAGCTACCTGGGACATCAGCCCCTGCAAGGTTTTCTTTTCCATAATCTTTGGTTTGAGGTTTGAAAAATTGATTATGGAACCTCTACCGGTGCGATGCTTTCAACAGGCGCAAGGAGGAACGGAATAAATTAAAGCTGAAGCAATAACGGAAAACATTTTTTTATGCCGTAGTTCCTTGCCAGCCTTTGAAAGGGAGTGCCGAACTTTGTGCAGTCAATCAGTGAATACCAAGCTTCTTTTACATTACCCTATCTTAAGTAAAGTAAACCGCCCGAAGGGAGGCAATTTTTCGTGTTCCTACAAAGAGGTTTGTTGTTTGGTGTTGCAGAATGAATTGCTCAATAACGGCGGCAATGTGCGGGGTCTTATCTTTGCCGGCCCATGGCAGCCGAATCTACCATTCTTCACACCCTTTATGCGATTGTCAAAGAAGATCCGCAACCGACAGCGTATCCCTGTAGACCCAGAGAACTGATCCTGCGTCTGGAGCAGGACTGGCACACAATTCAGGCGCAACTGAATCAATTGGAAAATGAAGGGTACATCCGCACCCGGCAATCGCCTGGTGGGTTGTTCTGGACATTTGCTGCAACTGCACTCCCTGCATACGTACCATCCCGGCCTGTGGATAGGCATTGCCTGTTGACATGTTAACCGCGTTATCAAAAAAACTTCTTTTCGGCTCTGATGTTGCAGATCATTAACCTCGAAAATTAACAGCAGACCTGCCTGAGAAGGGTAGCCTGTTTGCCCGGGCCCCTGAGGGACTAGAATAATTTTTTAGGTATATAGATGCATACAATCGTTTTACACTTGAAAGTAACAAATACGTGACAGCAGGGTGGACTACACACGATTTAAGTCGTTTAGGCTCGTTTTGAAGAATTTCTTTAAAGATAAATCTAATTTTACTTGGTTTGAGCAGCAAATGGTAGAAACTAAGTTACCTATGAAATAACGTCGGTGCAAGCGATCGATTTAGCCGGAGGTGCAGTAAAACAACTCCCATTGGTACTCAATTTTTTGCCGTGCTCGATTTGGCTACATTCCTTAATGGAAATGATGGTGATGTTTGATTTTGGGAATCTGTTAGTTGTCAGTAAATCGATCCATTTCGTCTAAAACATGCCTAACGTATACCTGTAGAGCCTCTGCATATTAGCTCACCTGGGATGAATTCATGTGTGCATATTACATCCACTGTTGTTGATTTGAGTTGATCCAACAGAATTGAAACGGCCGTTTTTCCTATTTTTTCTATGGGCTGGCGGATGGCAGAAATACCCGGTGGATAAATATCAAAAAGTTCGTGATCGTCAAAGCATAAAACCGCCATGTCACCGGGTATACGGATATTGAATTTCTGGAAGCTTTTCAAACCCTGAATACATAAATAATTGGTGGTAAAAAATAAGGCATCCAGTTCTGGTGTTTGAAGAATATATGATTCGATCAATCTGCTTACTTGTTCTGCTGGTGTTCGGTATGGAATCTTAAGTATGCGTTCATTGCTTGTTTGTACTCCTCCTTCATGCAAAAATTCCTTGAACGCTTTTTCGCGGTAATTCATCTGGGTCTGCCCTAAATCTACAGTAACGAGCCCAATGTTTGTATACCCTCTTTCTAGAAGATGTTTCATGCCTTCGTAAATGCCTTTGCTGTCATCAACAAGTACATGGCTTAAATCCAATTCAGGAAAATAACGGTCGATCAAAATCACGGGCTTGTTCTTTTCACTGATAGCAATAAGATTATCTTCTATGCCTTCCACCGGCGTAATGATATAGCCATCAACCTGCCGCTGGTAGAGCATTTCTATCAGTTCAGCACAGTTGGCAGGATCGTTTTTCGTGCTGCAGTAAACAACCCTGTACCCATACGTCTTCAGTTCATCTTCGATGATGCTGGCAATGGAAGCATAAAAAATATTAGAGATGTCTTCTACCAAAAGGCCGATTATTTTCGATGATCCGGTGCGTAAGCTAACCGCAACCTGATTCGGGGTATAGCCGGCCTTTTTTGCAATCAACAATACCTTTTGGGCAAGCGCACTGCTGATTCGCCTGTTTTCTTCTTTTCCATTCAGTATAGTAGAAACGGTGGATGGTGCCACGCCGGCCATTCTTGCTATATCTTTAATGGAAAGCTTGTTCATGATGCGTTTGAAGTAAGCATGGTTTTGATCATCGTAAGCTCTGTCTCACACAGTTCAAGTGCAACGTTAAAAGAAATTCGTTAGCTGTAAAAAAAAGCATACTAAATTGATAAAATCTTCCACTATTTCAACAATCTGTTCAATTTTGGCTGGAGCATTGTTTGAACCAACCTTTTAACATTACAACGGCAAGGTAGCCTTTTATAAAAACGTGTTCCCAGTAGTATTTTCCCAGCTCAGATACTGGCTGTAAGGCGGCTTGCCTGGCAACCATGCAAAAATTGGTTCAATTGAGGGGTGAGGATGAATACAGAATTCTATACAAACAAAAACCATTCTTTCGATGGAGGAAAAGAGATGATCAGGTTACTTCTACTAGGAATGTTCTTTCTTAATGTTTGATCATGGTAAAAGGTAAACAGTATTTTTCGTTCAGGAAATTGTGTAGCAGGGTCTTTTTTCTGCCTATTTTATTGCTGGCCTGTACCGCCTCAGCCCAGAAAGCCTATTTTATTGATGGCTACCACGGTGGTGTTTACGGGCATTACCCACGGTGGTACACCCAATTCATTGTGGATAAGCTAAAAGAAAACCCGTTCTGGAAGATCAACCTCGAAATTGAGCCCGAAACCTGGGACTCGGTTTTGGTGCGGGAGCCCGCAGCCCTGAAAGAACTACAACAGCTTTTTGCTGACCAGTCACTGACCGGTCGGATTGAATATGTCAGTCCTGCCTATGGTCAGCCCTATTTGTACAATATCTCCGGCGAAAGCATTATTCGTCATTTTGACTATGGCATCAAAAAAGTGCGGGAGTATTTCCCGGGAGCTGTGTTTACCACCTATTCTTCCGAAGAACCCTGTTTCACCAGTGCCCTGCCGCAGATCCTGGCTTCTTTCGGATACAAATATGCCTCGTTAAAAAATCCCAACACCTGTTGGGGAGGTTATACCAGGGCATATGGAGGTGAACTGGTGAATTGGATTGGCCCTGATGGTACAAAGCTGATCACTGTACCGCGTTATGCAACAGAGGGCCTGCTGCCCAACTCAACCTGGCAGACGGAAGCCTGGGTCAACTCGCCGAAGTATATAAAAGATGCGCTGAATTATGGCATTAAAAATCCGGTGGCAATGACATTGCAGGATGCCGGCTGGCGCAACGGGCCCTGGATCGGGAATGGTGACCGGGGCTATCAGCCAACGGAGTATATAACCTGGCGTGATTATATTGCCAATGCCTCTATCAAAACACCCAACCAGGACTGGAAGTTTTCGCAGGAAGATTTGCTGGTAAGTCTTGTTTGGGGTTCGCAGATTCTGCAAAAACTATCACAGCAGATAAAAGTATCGGAGAACAAGCTTGTGATGGCCGAAAAGCTTGCCGCTTTATCAAAGGTTTATCACAAATCTCACTGGCCGCAAACAGCCATCGATGAAGCCTGGAGAACGCTTATGCTGGCGCAGCACCACGACTGTTGGATTGTGCCTTACAATGGAAAACCTGGTAACAACTGGGCCGACAAGGTAGCGGTGTGGACAGGTGTTACCAACCGAATCAGTGACAGCATCACACGACATGCTTTCAACAGTGAAGCTAAAGCCACCAACACCATCAAGGTTTACAACACAACCGGGAGCGTTCGCAATGAACTGGTAAAACTTGCGTTGCCCATGGATAGTGATGTAGCCAACTTCAGCATCGTTGACGACAAAAACAAAGAGGTACTAACCCAGGTGTTAACAACTAAGGAACAAACAGGTACCGTTGCTTATTTCAAAGCGAAGGTTCCTGCACTGGGTTACAGCACTTATAAGATCGTCAGCAAGAAACCTGCGGCAACAAAGGGGGCGCAAGCCGCTGTACTGGTAAATGGCCATGTTGTGCTGGAAAACGATTTTTACAAACTGGTTATCGACAAATCGAAAGGTGGTACCATCAAGAGTTTGATCGCTAAAAAACTGGGCAACAAAGAAATGGTTGATGCTGGGCATGAGAGGGGCTTTAATGAACTGCGAGGGAATTTTTATAATAATGGTGGTTTTCATTCCAGTACCGAAAGTCCCATAACCGTTACCATTGTCGAAAATGGTCCAGCAGTGGTAAAGGCCGAAATAAAAGGCGAACTGTTATCACACCCCTATACACAAACCATTACCTTAAAGCAAGGTGACCGAAAAATTGATTGTCATCTTACAATCAACTGGAAAGAAAACATTGGCATTGGCAGTGATTACAAGCAGAAAGGCGGCTTGGATGCGAAAGACTATACAAAACCATTTTATGATGACAGCCAAAAACTGCTCGCTTTGTTCCCTGTGAATTTTTCATCGCAAGCCATCTACAAGGATGCCCCTTTCGACGTAACGGAAAGCAAGTTGGAGAATACGTTCTTTACCCGTTGGGACAGTATCAAACACAACCTGATGGTAAATTGGGTGGATGTGTATGATGCCAAAAATGATTTTGGTCTTGCACTGTTCACTGACCACACCACCACCTATACGCATGGCGAAAATTTTCCATTCGGGCTGAATGTGCAATATTCGGGTGCCGGTCTTTGGGGAAGAAATCATACGATCACAGGTCCTACAGAAATCAGCTATGCCCTTGTGCCGCATGCCGGTAAGTGGGATAAGGCACGGATTTCTACGGAAGCCGTGTCCTGGAATGAACCCTTGGTGGCATCAACAACAGGGACAACTAGTGCCATGAACAAATCACTGGTGGATGTATCCGGAACGGGTTTCCAGGTAACGACGGTACTGGTTGACGGCGCCGATCTCCTGGTCAGGCTTTTTAATGCGGAAGGCGATGACAAAAGCAAAAAGGTTTTTATTGGCGGCAGTGCTTCGGGTACCGAATTGATTGAATTGAATGGTACCGTAAAAAAAGCCGTCCGTTTGCAAAAGATCAAATCCAACTCGGTGATCCATGTTGCGATGCCTCGTTTTGGATTGCGTACCATCCGGCTGAAGAACTTTAAGGGGAATTGACAGCAACCTGACGAAGCCAAGAATCACCAGGTAACCTGCATTAACATCACTCAAATAAGGGTACTAAGCACCTGCTGGCAGTATCTTTTGACTTGCATCTGAAATGATACCTGCCTCGCTGTTGCCAGACTGCAAATGTTTCCTGCTGGGCCTTTATGCAGAAGATGACAGCGTCTGCAACTCAAATTTTTTTTTCGGAAAACCTCTAACGCCTTGTTTTCACAACAGCACGCAGTAGTGGTAAAAGGAAGACATGGTGACGTTAGTTTGAAAGCATTCAGAACATGACCAGACGTATACTTGCCTTTGTCGCCTTTTTTGTTCTTTTTCTTGCCGCTTCTGCACAACAACCGGCGACAAACACAAAAATTTCTTTAAATAGTAGTAGCCCTCATATAGTGTGGCAGGTTAAGCCCCAGGCAGAGGTAAAGGCTTCCGGACATGAGCTCTCAACGGTGGGTTTTACCATGACTGACTATGTTAAAGGAGTCGTTCCGGGGGTGGTGTTTACGGCCTATGTGGAGGCAGGCAAAGAAAAGAATCCTGACTACGCCGATAACATATGGAAAGTGGATGAATCCTTTTATAATCGTCCTTTCTGGTACCGGACCGAGTTCACGCTGCCAACATCCTATAAAGACGGGCAGCGGGTATGGCTTCACTTCGACAATACCAATCGATATGCAGATTTTTATTTCAACGGAACCAAACTTTCGGGAACACCAACATCCACCAGAGATGTGAGCGGACACATGCTGCGTACAAAATTTGATATTACCCATTTGGTGAAAAAAGAGGGAAAAAATGCAGTTGCAGTTTTGATTACCGATGCCGATCAGAAGAAAAAGCGAAACTCTAAAGGAGGATTCGGTGTCACGGCAAGTCCAACCTACCTGTCTGCAGCCGGCTGGGATTGGATGCCCTATGTCCCCGGAAGATTAGCAGGTATCACCGGCAACGCCTATCTTAGAATTAGCGGTGATGTTACCATGGAAGATCCCTGGATTCGGTCGCAACTGGAGTCGAATGACTATGCTTATCTATTCGTTTCTTCAGACGTAAGAAACTCGTCCCCTTCTAAAAAAGAAGTAACGCTTTCGGGAGTGGTTCAACCGGGGAATATTCAATTTTCGAAAAAGCTTACCATCGGGCCCGGGGCTACTGAAAAAATTTATCTGGACAAGAAAGATTTTCCTCAATTCCTGATAAACAACCCAAAGCTATGGTGGCCCAATGGGTATGGCGAACCGAATTTGTACACCTGTAAACTAACGGTGAACGTAGATGGGGATGTATCGGATGAAAAAGTTATCACGTTTGGCATTAAAAATTACCAATACCAGTTTGTGAAAAATGCTGCCGGCTGGCCGGTGATGACCTTTTTCATCAACGGTCAGAAGATTTTTTTGAAGGGTGGAAACTGGGGCATGAGCGAGTACCTGCAACGGATGCAGGGAGAAGACTATGAAACCCCAATCCGGTTGCACCGGGATATGAACTATAACATGATTCGTTCATGGACCGGCACGGTCACCGATGATGCTTTTTACGACTATTGCGATAAGTATGGCATTATGGTGTGGGATGATTTTTGGCTGTATGTAGCCTATAACGATGTTGCGAATGACGAAGACTTCTTAGTCAATGCACGGGATAAAGTAAAACGGTTACGGAACCACCCAAGCATTGCTTTATGGTGTGGCGCCAACGAAACCCATCCAAAGCCCGAACTGGATCATCAGCTAAGAGCTATCGTGGCTCTGGAAGATGGCAATGACCGGATGTATAAATCTTCTTCCAACCAGGACGGGCTTTCCGGAAGTGGCTGGTGGGGCAATCAGCCACCAAAGCATCACTTTGAAACATCAGGCAGTAACCTGGCCTGGAACAAACCTCCTTACCCCTACGGTTTCGATCGTGGTTATGGTATGCGTTCAGAAATTGGAACGGCTACGTTCCCGACATACGAGAGTATTAAAAAGTTCATTCCCCAGGACAAGCTATGGCCTTTACCAACCGATGAACAACTGAAGAAAGACGACGACAATGTATGGAACAAACACTTCTTTGGAAAAGAAGCTTCTAATGCCAATCCGGTGAACTATAAAACAGCTGTCAATAAACAATATGGTGAATCATCATCACTGAAAGAATTTGCTGAAAAAGCGCAGTTCCTCAATATAGAGGTCATGAAAGGCATGTACGAAGCCTGGAACGATAAAATGTGGAACGATGCTTCCGGCATCCTGATCTGGATGAGCCATCCTGCTTATCCTTCGTTTGTATGGCAAACCTACGATTACTACTATGATCCCACCGGAGCCTATTGGGGTGCCAAAAGTGCTTGTGAACCTTTGCATATTCAATGGAACGCCTCCAGCAACAGCATCAAAGTGGTGAATACCACATCAAACGATCTGAAAGGGGCAACGGCAAAAGCCACCATTTACAACCTTTTTGGAAAAGCACTGCCGCATTACGGAAAGGAGACAAAAGTGGAGGTTGCTGCCAGCAATATAGCCGAAGCATTCACCCTAAATTTCAATCCCGGAAACCTGGCGAACGGTAAAAAAGTAGTGGCCTCTTCCGCCTCCAAAACAGGAGCGGCAACACTAGCAGTGGACGGCGGTGCGGGTAGTCGCTGGGAAAGTGACTACAACGACTCGCAATGGTTGTATATAGACCTTGGCAAAAAAGAAAATATTCAAAGGGTTGTTTTGAAATGGGAGAATGCGTTTGCCAAAGCCTATGAGGTGCAGGTTTCAGATGATGCTAAAAACTGGAAAACCGTTCATGCCGTAACCAACGGTAAAGGCGGTACAGAAGAAATTTCTTTGCAACCTGTTAAGGCTCGTTACGTTCGTATGAACGGAATCAAACGGGCTACAGAATTCGGTTATTCCCTTTACGAAATGGAAGTATATGGTGATAAAAAATCTGATGAAGAACTAACGCCGCTTCATTTCATCAGGCTTGAATTGAAAGATGTAAACGGTAAACTGGTGTCTGAAAACTTTTATTGGAGAAACGGTGTAAACGACCTTGATTACACGGCTTTGAATACCCTGCCGGCAGTCGGTTTATCCTGCACGCTGGCCGAGAAAAAGGTAACTGCCGATAGTGTACAGTTAAAACTGTTTGTAAAGAACAATTCCAATTCAGTAGCCTTTGGCAACCGCATCCGGTTGGTGAACAAAAAGACCGGCGAACGGGTGCTTCCGGTGATGCAGTCGGATAATTATTTTACCCTGATGCCTGGTGAAGAAAGAGAACTTATCATGGAAGCAGATGCTGCATTGCTAAAAGGTGGTGTGAATGTGCTACTGAAGCAATATGGGCAGGAGGAGAAAAATAAGCTTTCGATTCCGTTTTAAAATAAGCCAGGGCCGTAACGGAAAGAGCCTGTAGTTTTCAGGCTCTTTTCTATTATTTCAGCATCCGGATAGGGGTAAAACGCTTTACGAACGACTTTAGCTTGTGAGTATGCTGAATATGAACAAACCTAAAAAAGGCCTGATGGCCTTGTTGCTGCTTTTCTCCGGTAACCTGTTTGCGCAACAGGCAGATCTGGTTCGCTATGTCAACACATTGCAGGGCACTAACTCCCACTGGGGCCTTTCGTACGGGAATACCTACCCAACGATTGCCGTGCCGTTTCCGGTGCATTCCTGGTCGCCGCAAACCGGTAAGAACGGTGATGGCTGGAAATATACCTTCAATGCCAAAACCATCCGTGGCTTTCAGCAGGTGCACCAGTGCAGTCCCTGGATGGGTGATTACGCCGTGTTCTCCCTTATGCCTGTCACCGGCAAACTGGAAGTTGGCGAAGAAAAAAGGGCTTCGTCGTTTACGCATGCCAATGAAATTGCAAAGCCGCATTATTATAAAGTAAAGCTCGGGAACGGTGCCACCACTGAAATTGCGCCAACGGAACGTGCCGGCCACATGCGCTTTTCATTTCCGAAAGGGAAAGAGGCGTTTTTGGTGCTGGATGGCTATACCAAAACCAGCAGCGTGACCATTCATCCCAAAGAGCGAAAGATTACCGGCTGGGTGCACAACGGTACGTTTATCCCAAAAGATTTCCGCTGCTATTTCGAAATGCAGTTTGATCATCCTTTCGTAGATTATGGCACCTGGGAAAACCGGAAGAACACTACAAATGCCAAAAACCTTTCCGATTCCGGCGATGGCAAAGGCGCTTATGTACAGTTTAAGCCCGGAACGGTGGTACAGGTAAAAATTGCTTCGTCTTACATCAGTCCCGAACAGGCAGTACTTACGCTGCAACAGGAGGTGGGCAAGTATAAAAAAGTTGAGCAAACCAGTGAAGCCGCTAAAAATGCCTGGAATGAACTTTTTGCCCGGGTAAAAGTAGAAGGTGGTACCGAGGATGAAATGGCAACCTTTTATTCCTGCCTGTTCCGGGCCAACCTGTTTTCCCATAAGTTTTACGAAATAGACAAAGACGGCAATCCGTATTATTACAGTCCTTACGATAGCAAAATTCATCCTGGTTACATGTACACGGACAATGGGTTTTGGGATACATTCCGGGCACAGTTCCCATTAAGCAATATTCTGCACCCCACCATGCAGGGCCGTTACATGCAATCCCTGCTGGATGCACAACAACAGTGCGGCTGGCTGCCTACCTGGAGCAATCCGGGAATGTCGGGGGTAATGGTCGGCAATCATGCAATCTCCCTGCTAACCGATGCCTGGGTAAAAGGGATTCGTTCCTTCAATCCGGATTCAGCTCTGAAAGCCTATTACCACGAAGCCACAAATCGTAGTCCAATTGGCGGCTCCAGCGGCCGGGAGGGACATGCGTATTATTTCCAGCTGGGTTATATTCCGCAGGATAAGGTTCATGAAAGTGCTGCCAAAACCCTGGAGTATGCCTACGATGATTTTTGCGCTTACAATCTGGCCAGACTCACCGGCAATAAATTTTATGAAACCATTTTTGCCCGGCAGATGTACAATTACCGGAATGTATTTGACAGCACTGTTGGATTTATGCGTGGCCGCAACAGCAACGGGGAATGGATACCGGAGGATTTCGATCCGGTTGAGTGGGGCGGTGCTTTTACCGAAGGAAATCCCTGGCAATGGACCTGGTCGGTGTTTCACAACATCAAAGACCTGATCAACATGCTGGGTGGCGAGGCAGCCTTCAATGAAAAGCTGGATAGTTTGTTTGGCGGTTCCAACAGGGTGAAGTATGGTTCGTATGGCAAGGAGATTCATGAAATGAAAGAAATGGTGCTGGCAGGCATGGGGCAGTATGCGCATGGCAATCAACCGGTGCAGCATGTCCCGTATTTGTACAATTACAGTGGTCAGCCCTGGAAAACGCAAAAGCAGGTAAGGGAAGTGATGTCCCGGTTGTACAATGCTACGGAGAATGGTTATCCGGGTGATGAAGACCAGGGGCAGATGTCTTCCTGGTATGTGATCAGTGCCCTGGGTCTGTACAGTGCTTGTCCTGGTACCGAAGAATATGTGATAGGCAGTCCGCTTTTTCAGAAAGCCACCATCCGTTTAGAAAACAAGAAGACGTTTACGGTGGAAGCCGTGAACAACAGCAAGGAGAATGTCTACATCCAATCGGCTACGCTGAACGGACTTCCGCTAACAAAAAACTTTATCCGGTATAGCGATATTAACAACGGCGGTACACTCCGCCTGGTGATGGGAAAGCAGCCCAACCGGGAGAGAGGAACGAAAAAAGAGGACCGGCCTTTTTCCCTAGAAAAATAGAAAGCATTCTGCTGAACATGCGGGAGCGATTCTTACGAAAAGGCTTTCAGCGTTTATCAACAAATAACATGACCAGTTATGAATAAGCAACGACGACAGTTTATTAAAAATGCATCTGTTCTAGCCGCCGGCTTTGCGTTGGTTCCCGCTTTGGCAAATGCCTTTCCGGCGAAACCATTTTTTGATATTTCGCTTGCACAATGGTCATTATACAAAGAATTTTTCAGCAAGAAATACGATACGCTGGACTTTCCGGCGGTTGCCCGTAAACAGTTTGACATTGGCATTGTTGAATACGTAAACCAGTTTTTCAAAGACAAGGCAACTGACAAAACATTTCTTCAAACTTTGCTGCAACGCTGCAAAGACAGTGGTGTAAAAAACCACCTCATCATGATTGATGGAGAAGGTGACCTGGGGAATATTGATGAAAAAGAACGCCTCAAAGGGATCGAAAACCATTATAAGTGGGTAGAAGCTGCTGACTGTCTTGGTTGTCAGTCGATCCGGGTAAATGCTTTTGGCAGGGGAAGCCGCGAAGATGTAAAAAGAGCCGCCATTGATGGCCTCAGCAGGTTGGGAGAGTTTGCCGGAAATGCCGGCCTGAACGTGATTGTAGAAAATCACGGCAGCTATTCATCCGATGGAGATTGGCTACTCGCTGTCATGCAAGGTGTCAACAGGAAGAACGTCGGCATTCTGCCTGACTTTGGCAATTTCTGCATCCGGCGTGAAAATAATCAATGCGTAGAGGAATATGATAAATATAAAGGCACAAAGATGTGGATGCCCTATGCAAAAGGTGTCAGTGCCAAAACGTTTGAATTTGATGCTGCCGGCAATTGCATTGAAACCGACTATCCGCGGATGATGAAAATCATCAAAGACGCGGGTTTTAAAGGCATCATTGGCATTGAATACGAAGGTGACAAATTACCAGCGGAAGAAGGCATCAAGGCTACCAAAGAACTACTTCTAAAACAGCCAGGGCGATAGGTTGATTTGTAGTGGTTGCGAAACCTTTTTCGTTATCTGTAATCCTAAAACAATAGCTGACACAATATCTTCAATCGGTTACAACTATGATGAAACAGCTTTATTCCATTTTCATTACCCTGGTCACTCTTTTTGCTGTAAAGACCGTCGGCGCCCAATCAGCACCTGTCGCCTCATTCCCCAAACCCTGGAATGCACATTGGATCGCTGCCCAAAACGACGAGGGCCGTCAGTATGGTGTTTATCATTTCCGAAAAAATATCACGCTGGCAGCGAACCCTGCTTCGTTTAAAATTCATGTATCAGCAGATAACCGATATAAATTATTTGTCAATGGTACATTGATATCACTTGGTCCTGCCCGCGGCGATATCCATTATTGGAATTATGAAACGGTGGACATCGCTCCCTATCTCACGACCGGTAAGAATACAATAGCGGCGCTGGTTTTTAACGAGGCGCAGTACCGGCCCGAAGCCCAGTTTACCGTGCGTACCGCCTTTATTTTACTAGGCGCATCGGCAGCCGAGGAAATGCTGAACACCAACGGCACCTGGAAATGCATCCGCAATAATGCACACAACCCTGTACCCGGTTATTTTTTTGCGGCCAGCAAGGGAGAGATGATCGACATGAGCAAGGCCATTAAAGGTGAATGGACTGCCGTCAACTATGACGACAGTGCCTGGCCCGCGGCAAATGATCTGTTTGAAGGAAAATTAAAAGGAATGGGAGATGGCTTTGCCTGGTCACTGGTTCCCTCCCAATTACCACCCATGGAATTAACCTACCAGCGTATACCGGTGTTGCGACAGGCTGTTGGTATAAAGGTGCCCTCAACTTTCCCAAGTAAAAAAGTGGCCTTCACCATTCCAGCCAATACAACAGTCAGTTTACTGCTCGACCAAACATTTCTTACCAATGCCTATGTCACCCTGGCTTTCAGCAAAGGAAAAGGCGCGGGCATTTCGTTAGGCTATGCAGAAACACTTTACGAAAGGGGCAGTAACGGCCGCAGGAAAAGCAACCGAAATGAGATAGAGGGAAAAGAGTTTATTGGACGGATAGACAGCTTGCTGGCAGATGGCAGTGAGGAGCAAACATTTACCACATTGAACTTCCGCACGTTTCGCTACATACGTATGATTGTACAAACCAAAGATGAGCCGCTGATCATTGAAGATTTGTACGGTACGTTTACGGGTTATCCTTTCAGGCAGGCTGCCATCTTCAACACCGATAACACGGAAATCAAACAGATCCTGGATATTGGCTGGCGTACGGCAAGGCTAAACGCATGGGAAACCTATACCGACTGTCCGTATTATGAGCAACTGCAATACATTGGCGATACCCGCATCCAGGCTATGATATCGTACTACTACAGCGGTGACGACCGGCTTGCACGGAATGCGATAACCCTGATGGACCACTCACGGTTGCCTGAGGGAGTTACCCTGAGCCGGTACCCGTCGCATGGTACCCAAATCATATCCACCTTTTCATTATGGTATATTGGCATGCTGTACGACTACTGGATGTATCGCGACGACAGTGATTTTATCCGGGATAAATTAATGGGTGCAAGAGCGATACTGGAGTTTTTCAGCAAATACCAGCAGGCCGATGGCTCGTTGAAAAATTTGCCCTACTGGACATTTGTTGACTGGGCTGGAGCCATGGGATGGGGACCCAAAGGCTCGGATGGCAGTGCGGCCATCTACGACCTGCAATTGCTCCTGGCTTACCAATGGGCAGCCCAAATGGAAGCTGCGATGGGCATGCCTGTGTTTGCAGCCATGTATAGCCAGAAAGCGGCACAATTAAAAGAAACCATTCAGCGTAAATATTGGGACCCTGTCAAAAAGCTGTATGCGGACACAAGAGATAAAAAAGAGTTTTCGCAGCATACCAATTCGCTGGCCATCCTGAGCGGCATGGTGAAAGATGCAGATATGCCCGCCCTTTGTAAACGGATGCTGACCGATACCACCTTAACGCAATGCACGGTTTACTTTAAATATTACCTGCACCAGGCCCTTGTGAAAGCGGGGCTGGGGAATGATTTTATGAACTGGTTGGGCATTTGGCGGGAGAACATAAAAATGGGCCTGACCACATGGGCTGAGGATTCCAGCCTGGAAACGGTGCGGTCCGACTGCCATGCCTGGGGAAGCAGTCCAAACATCGAGTTTTTCAGGGTGGTATTGGGCATCGACAGCGATGCACCAGGCTTTCGCAGAATCAGAATAAAACCGCACTTGGGTACCATGACAGAAGCCAGCGGCGAGATTCCGCATCCGCAGGGTAAAGTAGCAGTTACGTATAAACGTGATAAGAAGGGTTGGAAGGTTGATTGTAGTCTGCCGACAAATATAACCGGAGATTTTGTCTGGAAAGGAGTGACGTATCCTTTGAAAGGGGGCAAAAATTCTTTCGCTATCCCACAAACAAAATAGAGATGAACAGCCGTTGACGTTTAGAAACAGTGCTAAAAGTTGCTTTCTCTCTTCAATTGTAAAAAAGAGAAGATTGTGATTGATGAAAGACTTCTCTACGAGAGAAAATTCAAATTGCTGGTAAAGTATAAAAACAATAATGTAAACCCATCTTTTAAAAGATGTTCATAAAGAAATTCATACCGATTGTTATCCTGCTTTTCCTTTCTGTCGCCTGTACATCCTTAAAAGCACAGGAGCAGAAAACGCTAAAGTTGGCTTCCATCCTGCAAAGCAACATGGTGATTCAGCAGAACAAGCCCTTTAAAGTTTGGGGGTGGGCACCGGCAGGAGAAACGGTGACCATTCAGGGCGACTGGATGAAAACGCCTGTAAACGTGGTGGCGGAAGGGGCCAATAAATTCCTGGGCATTATTCCGGTGCCTTCCGTTAAAAGCGGCGATTTCACCCCGCATCGCTTAACGGTATCAAGTGGTGGTGAAACAATTGCTTTGAACAATCTTTTAATTGGCGAAACCTGGATCTGCAGCGGGCAATCCAACATGCAGTTCAGCATGGGGGAAACGATTGATTCGGCCCAGGAAGTACCCAAAGCTAATTTCCCCAACATTCGCCTTTTCAGCGGCGGATTAAACTTTAGCAACGAACCCCTTGATAGCATCAGCGGCACTTGGAAAGAATGCACACCGGAAACAGTAAGGCGTTTTAGTGCCGTTGCGTATCATTTTGGCCGTGAACTGCATCAAACACTGAATGTGCCAGTAGGTATTATTTTCACCGGCATTGGCGCTTCAGCAGCACAGGCCTATGTGCCAAGGGAAGTGCTGGCTGCGGATACGATGCTGAACCGGGTGTACCTGCAACCTTATCTGACCAGTCCCAAATCAAAAGAAAGGCTGACCGGCGATTTCTCATTTGAAAAGGTAACCCGGCCCTTCTTGTTGTACAACGCCATCATTCATCCCTTCACCAATCTTTCAATCAAAGGTTTTACCTGGTACCAAGGCGAAGCCAACCGCAACGAGCGGGAAAGCTATACCCGGTTAACGCAAGCCCTGATTCAAAGCTGGCGCAAAGCTTTTGGCCAGGGTAACCTGCCGTTTTATTATGTACAGATTGCACCCTTCTGGTATGATAACCCGGATACGACTGCAGCCGAACTTGCTTTCTTTCAAGAGGCCCAGAAGAACGTTTCTCAGTTGAGCAATACGGCCATGGTTGTGACGATGGATGTGGGGGCAGCAAAAGACCTTCATCCGAAAAACAAAAAACCAATTGGCATGCGATTGGCCAAAACAGCGCTGAACCGTGACTACGGCATGCTTGATGTTGCTTACCAGGGGCCTCAGTACCATCATGCGGCGTTTGAAAAGGCCAAAGCCATTGTTCATTTTCAGCCGGAAACCGTCAAAAGCGGTCTTACCACAAATAATGGCGGTGCTCCCCTGCATTTTACCATGGCCGGTGCCGATAAAATTTTTTATCCCGCCACGGCAAAAATTACCGGGAATAGCATTGAATTAACATCGCCCCGGGTGAAAAACCCCGTGGCGGTGCGGTATGCCTTTACCAATTCCGCGGTTACCAATCTGCAAAATGGAGAAGGGATTCCTGCCGTTCCTTTCCGTACGGATAACTGGGCAGAAGGAATAAAAAGATGAGCATGCGATTGCAATTACAATCTATTGGCCTTGTATCCCTTTTGCTGCTTTCGTGTACCCAGCAATTGGCACCGGTGAAAGCGTTGGGACCTGAAAGCATAAACTTTCGCGTTGTTGAAGCGCCAGAATGGACGGCTTTATTTCAGCGCACTTCAGGCTGGGTAGGAGCGGATGGTATTTTTTCCATTCCACTGAATGGTGTGGACAGCAGCGGCGGTGCAAAGGATACATCAACGCTCTTCGTTTTCAGTGACACGGTTTTTGGTGAAATTGAGGATGGCGCTTTTTCCACTGGTTTTGGAATGATCAATAATTCTGTGGCTGTTTTAAGAGGCGCGGAGCCAGACAGGGAACAGGTAACCTTTCACTGGAAGGTTACAGCCGCTGGCAAGCCTCAATCCGTGTTTATTCCGCAAAAAAAGGAGAGCAGTCCTTCCGACTATTTCTGGTTGGGGGACGGTTTTGTTAACCCCGAAAGGAACGGAGATATTTACCTGTTTGCATACCGCATACAAAACACAAAAGCCAAGGTGTTTGCTTTTAAAGAGGTTGGCAACACGCTGCTGGTGATTCCTTCCGGAGCCAGACCCCCGTTTGATACCATTCGTCAGTTCGACACGGAACTGTTTTTTCAAAAAGACAGTGTTTATAACGGTTCGCTGGGTGCAGGCTTGTTGTTCAACAACAAGGCATCCGGAGCGTTGCGTGCTGATGACTACCTCTATGTGTATGGTGTACTTGGTTCAAAAAAAGACGTGGTGGTGGCCAGGGTAAAACCCGCTGCTATTGAAGAATGGAACCAATGGCGGTTTTGGGACGGGAAGGGGTGGAACAAGGATAAAAACGAGGCTGCACCCATCGCTGACCGGGCCTCCAATGAGCTCAGTGTAACACCGTTGCCCGATGGACGGTATGCCATGATTTTCCAGTTAGATGGCATCAGCAACACCATCGGCATGCGCCTGGGAAGCTCACCGGCCGGGCCTTTTGGCCCTATAATTCCTGTTTGGGATTGTTCGGCTGATACAAAAGTTGACAAGGATTTCTTTACCTATAATGCAAAGGCGCATCCCGGTTTATCAAAAAAAGGCGAGTTGTTAATCAGCTATAACATTAACTCCTTTGATGCCTTGAATGATTTAAAGGAACGTCCCGATCATTACCGCCCCCGGTTTGTCAAAATTATTTGGGAAGAGAATTAACCTGTTTGCCGTACAGCTTTAAGGGAAAAAACAAGACTGTATCCGCACCGTATTAAGTAGCGATACAGCGACGAAAGTTCGGAAAACGAGTTGCATCCTAACAAAAAAAATTTATTTGGAATGGAGGGGGGTAAACTGTTAAGGTACTTATAACATGAACGTCTAATAAACGGAGTTTGGTGACTGCTTACTCTCCTCAAAATAGGTCAATCAATTTTGCTTGATTATGAAATTTATCTTCTTTTCTGCTTTATGCGCCTCCTGCTTGCTACTTTCTTGCAAAAAAGGCGGCTTTCTCGATCAGACGGTAACAACCAACCTGGATGAAGCTACCACGTTTGCAGATAGTGTGAATGCGATGGCTTTTTTGAACGACATCTATACAGGTATTGGTTTTGCCTCCGACCCCCGGCGTTTTAGCGGCAATGGTTTTGCAGCCGGACTGGATGCAGCTTCCGATGAAGCCGAAGGACCTACTGCTTCCAGTACAAATGGATTTATCCAGTTTGCTACCGGTACGGTAAATGCCAACATTATCCCCGATGATGCCTGGCGGATCTCGTATGGCAAAATACGTGCGGTAAACCAGTTCTTGAAGCACTTGCCCACTGTTCCGTTCAATGCAACGCTAAAGGCGCAGGCAAAGGCAGAAGCCCGGTTTTTACGTGCCTGGTATTATGCCATGCTGCTGCAACATTACGGCGGTGTGCCGCTGATTGGCGATGCCATTTTTGATGCTGACGAAGCCATTCCGGCAACAAGAGCATCCTACCGGGCCTGTGTGAATTATATCTTATCGGAATGTGATGCGGCTGCGCAGGATTTGCCGGTAACGCAGAATGGTGCTCAATACGGGAGAATTAGCAAAGGCGCTTGCCTGGCGCTGAAAGCAAGAGTTTTGTTGTTTGCTGCCAGTCCCTTGTTTAACAACGGCGGTCAGGCAAAAGGCATGGCCGGACTGGATTCGATTGTTGCCTACCCGGATAATGATCCGGCTCGCTGGCGCCTGGCAGCAGATGCTGCAAAGGCTGTCATTGGCTTGAACGAATATTCACTCTATTATGATTCCACCAGCCGTAGCGGAGAAAAAGGGTATGGTTTTCAGCGTCTGTTTACCCAACGCTACAACACCGAATACATTTTGGCCCGTATGATGGGCGATAATAAGTACCTGGAAAGCTTGTGGGATGCACCTTCCCGTGGAGGTGGCGGTGGTCCCTTTCCTTACCAGGAAATGGTGGATGCATTTCCGATGGCGAATGGGAAAGACATTAGCGATCCTACATCGGGCTATGATCCGGCCCAGCCATATCAAAACCGCGATCCCAGGTTAAACTACAGCATCCTGCACGATTCAAGCCTTCGCAAAGTATTTGCTGCCAACCAACCGGCACCCCTACAACTTTATATCAACACGGCCGCAAATCCACCGGCACCGGCCAGCGGAGATGCCGTATACCGAGGCACACCCACAGGCTATTATATTTTCAAAATGATGGATCCCGGTGTGATCAACAACGACCTGGCTGCCAGCCAACGTGTATTACCGCTAATTCGTTATGCGGAGATACTCCTGAATTTTGCCGAAGCAACCAACGAGGCTGATGGGCCCACACCAGAAGTGTATCAGGCAGTAGAAGCCATCCGCAGAAGAGCCGGCCTTCGACCGTATGAACTTCCCGCAAGTTTGTCGCAGGAGGCAATGCGAAACGTAATCCGCAAAGAGCGCCGCATCGAACTGGCGTATGAAGGCCACCGCTTTTTCGACGTACGCCGATGGATGATTGCCGAGGAAACAGAGAATAAAATCATGCATGGTATGGAAGTAAGCCGTAACGGTGCACAGGCGAGCTACAAAGTGTTTGATGTACGAAAACACAATTTTATCAAGGCAATGTACCTCTGGCCCCTGCCGCTGGCAGAAATCGCCAAGTCGCCGGACCTGTTGCAAAATCCGCTTTATTAACCGAACTGTCAATTTCAGGATTGTTGAAGCCTGTTAAAATCTCTATATGAAAAGAATACAACATTTTCTGCTGCTTCTGTTTTTGGCTACTCTTTTTGCCTGCAGAACCGAACGACTGGATGCCCCCTTTGAGCCTGTGAAAGATGTGAACGGAAGTTGGAAGATTGTAGGGGTGACCCGGAACGGCACCGACCTGACTTCCCGGTATGATTTCACAAAATTCAGACTCAACTTTGCCGATAGTGCTTACTCCCTTTCTGAGCAGGTGCCATTTCTGGTTAACACCAATGGTACCTGGCGATTTGATGATCCTGCCTATCCATTCAAAATATCACTAACGGCAAAGGACAGTGCTGCAAAATCGTCTTCACTGCTCTTCCCTATTGTAGGCGGTAAACGGAATATGATTTTAACCATTAGTCCGGGCTGCAATGCCAACACCTATCAATACACCCTGCAAAAGGCTGACTAATCAAATACCTCACCGGATAAAAATACGTTCATGAAGTTTTCATCATTTAAAAAAAGCTGGTTTTCCTTACGGAATTTTTCCATCTTTTTTTTCATTGTTTTTTTGATCAGTTGTAGCATGACCATTGACAGCGTGGATCAGCCCATGAGTGTCAAAGGCGGAGAAATTCTTCCCGTTACATTAAATGTAACCATTGAAACCAACCAGGAGCAAACGTCAAAGTTTATGGTGGCGGTGCTGGTGCCAAAGGTTTGGAATGCCCGCAAAAACACCACCATCACATTTACCAGCGATATCACATCCGGTGATCAGACGATGTCAGTTATTCCGGAAGGTACTCCGGAACCAAAAGGCAGTGGGATGGATTGGCCTACGCTGATTTCGACAAAAGTGGGTAATGGCGGAAACCTGATTAACGATTATGAATGGGTCGCCTTTTTTTCTGATGCGGCTTATACGGTTGGAGGTAATAAAACCGTGCGGGCACAAGTCAAAATCAGGACGAAAGTCAGTGATGACAACATTGCCTTCAAACTGGGATACTGTGTCGCCAACAGCACCGATGGACTGAGCGGTACCGATCGTTATGGTACCTTTTTTACCTCTTGTTTTCGTGTGGAAGGCTCCGGTGATCTGATCGATTTTTGCAATCCGCAACTGGCCACTATTGAGCCGCGTACCTCTTTGGACAATGATATTATAACATTGAATTTTGATTCCAAGGTAAGCGACAATGCGCTGTCCAATTCGTCGGACATTTATTTGTGTGCCACGGGCATTACCACATCGGGAGAACGCATAAATGTCTGTTCGCAAAATGCCCAGACAAAAATGAATGTTGTGGGTGTGGGCCGTTTCAGGAAAGATATCTGGCCACGGGAGTTTTTCTCCCTGAGGGCCGATCAAAGCCTGAGAAGCCTCGAATATTTCTACACGGATGCAACCGGTAATGTGAAGGTGGGTTATGGTGGCGGAGCCGATCCTTTTCCGTTCACATTTAAATGTCAATAAACCAAAACATAAGCTGACTGCCCTTTGCACGATCTGCTTATAGAACCCATTCCATTTTTAGCACCATTAAACTAAGCATATGTCTGCTTTATATATGAAGAAATACATTCTTTCCACCGTTGCCACACTCTTGTTGCTATGGCAGGTTACCAGCGCACAGGAAGTAAACAATACTACGGCAACCGTTCGGGTAACGGGTAGCGTGCTGGATGATTTTGGCAAGCCGTTGAGCGGCGTTACGGTAAATAGGAAAGGAACGCAACTGTCAACAGAAACAGACAAAACAGGTGTGTTCCAGTTGGAAGCTCCACTGCAAAGCAGTCTCCAATTCTCACACCCCTTGTTTAACGTTGCGGAAGTCCGGGTAAAAAATGCCAGTGAACTTACCGTTAAACTCTCGAAACGTTACCTGCACCAATTGGATGCAGTAAATAATAATGTAACCACCACCGATACATCTGAAATTTTGCTTAACCGCAAGCAACGATTAAACGTATTGTATGGTGAAAAAAGTCGGGCTGACGTGCTGGGTTCATACGCTAGCATTTATAGCACCCAACTGAACACAACGCCGGCGTCTACTTACCTGTATGCATTACCCGGACGATTACCCGGACTGAATGTTATTCAAAACAGGGGCTTTTATGTTCCGCAAACTTCTTCACTTACCGACGTGGATATATTTGTGGGTAACATCCCTAAAAACAACAGTGGGGCCGGACCGTCTGACAACACCGAGTTTACCATTCAACTGCGGGGGCATGCCGGTAGTGCCGGCCAAGGTCCAGTAACCGTGGTGGATGGTGTGCAACGCGACTACTTTTCGCTGGACCCGCACAGCATTGAATCGGTGACGATTGCAAAGGATGCATTGTCCTCTATTTTACTGGGACAAAACAGTTCCAGAGGGGCCCTGATCGTGACGACCAAACGACCCGAAGCCGGTGCGCCCAGGCTTTCCTATACGGCAGAAACGGGGTTACAGTCACCACTTGGTTTTCAAAATCCTTTGCCGGCTTACCAGTATGCCTACCTTTTGAACGAAGCCTTGCTGAATGATGGCAAGCAACCAGCCTACACGGCAGCTGATTTTGCCGCTTTCCGTGATGGCACTGATCCAACGCGTCATCCAGATGTAAACTGGTACAACACCATTCTCCGTGAAAATTCGCGGCTTACCCGTCATAACCTAAATGTAACCGGGGGCGGTAATCTTGCCCGCTATATGGTCTCCCTTAATTATATGGACCAGCAGGGCCTATTTGTTACGGATCCAGCCAATACCTACAATACAAACGCTCAACTAAAGCGGTATGTGATCAACTCGAAAGTGGAGGTAGATGTCAACCGCAACTTCAACATCGGACTGCAATTGTTTGGCCGTTTACAAGAAGGTAATCAGCCCGGCGCGACCACGCAAACGATTCTGAACGGATTGTTGTCAACCCCCAGCAATGCTTACCCGGTTTACAACCCCAATGGCTCTTTTGGTGGTACCAATAACTACACGCAAAACCTGCTGGCGCAAACCATCAGCTCCGGTTACCAGGCCGATAACACCCGGGACGTTATGGCTAACCTGGACCTCTCGTATAAGCTGGATGATTATATTAAAGGCCTTTGGTTCAACGCCAAGGGAAACGTCTCAGTTAATTCGGCAAGCAATATCAACCGGAGCAAGCAGGTGCCGGTCTTTACCATGGCACTTTCACCGGCTGGTGACACGTCGTACAACCGGCAGGGGAATACAGTCAATCAGCGAAACGATTTTACCACGACAGCCTGGGCCCGTTACTGGTTTGCGCAATTGTCCGCTGGTTATGATCGCCAGTTTGGTCAGCACAAAGTAAGCGGCCAATTGCTGTACGACCAGAAGAAAGTACTACTAAACTATGATATTCCTTCCCGCCTGACCAACTATGCAGGTAAGGCAGCCTACAGCTTTGGTGGAAAATATTTTGCCGAAGCCGCTCTAGTGTACAGTGGTTACGACCGTTATCGTCCGGACCACCAATACGGCTTGTTTTATGCCGCCGGACTTGGATGGGACCTGGCAAAAGAAAGATTTTTGCAGGGACAGCAATCCTGGCTCAACCAGTTTAAGTTAAGAGCCACCTATGGCAAAACAGGGAATGCCAATGTAGACAATTATGGTTATTACATCTGGCGTTCTTATTATGTAGGCGTTGCCGGATGGTATCCCATCGGAAGTTCGTATCCGAATGGAATTGGTATGGCGGAAGGCGGTCAACCGGGCAGCCAAACCCTGGCCAATATTGTGGCTACCTGGGAAAAAGCTAACAAGCTGAATGTTGGGCTGGATGTTTCAGTATGGAAAAATCATTTGCAGTTCACCGCTGATTATTACAATGAACGGTATTTCGATGTCATGCAGCAACGGGGGAAAACCATTGCATTAATCGGCATTAATTATCCTGCTGAAAACATTGGCATCAACCGGTTCACCGGTGTCGAGGCCTCACTTACATATCAAAACAACTTTAAAAACTTCAACTATTTTATTACGGCCAATGCGGCGGTGCAGCAATCCAAAGTCTTGTTCAAGGACGAACAAGCCCGGGCTTATTCCTGGAATGTGGAAACCGGTCATCCGGTAGGCCAGCGTTTTGGACTCATTGCAGATGGCTTTTTCCAGAGTGATGCCGAAGCAAAGGCGGCTCCAACGATCACAGGCTATACACCCTTGGCAGGTGACTTCCGTTACCGTGACCTGAATAGCGACGGCATTATTGATCAATTTGACGTTACGGCCCTGGGTAGAGAACGACCGCTTATTTATTATGGAATGACGCTGGGTTTTGACTTCAAAGGTATTGAATTCAGCGCCTTAATTCAGGGTGTGCAAAACCGTGAGATCTATGTCAACAACGGCATTGTGGATGCTGGCTTCCAGGGTCAGAACAATGGTTATTCCCAGGCCTATCAGCAAGCGCTGGGCCGCTGGGTACCGGAGAATGCAGGTGGTGCCATGTATCCCCGCCTTACGGCAGGTGGCAGTGGTTACAATTACAGCCCGCTGTTTTCTTCCAACTCTGCTTTTCTCAAAAACGGCAATTACCTGCGGGTAAAGAACGTTCATCTTGCCTACTCCTTACCGTATAACTGGATCAAACGGTTAAAGCTGGCCAATATCAAATTTTTTGTAAATGCTCAAAACCTGTACACCTGGGGGGCGTATGGTGTGATTGATCCCGAAGTGTCACTGCCTAACTATCCTATTCAACGGGTGATTAATACCGGTTTAACCATTCAACTTTAAACCTTTTAAATAAGAGAAGATGCGTACGATTCGCTTTATGATAGGTGTTGTTGTCAGTGTATGGGTCATCGCTGCTGTTTCCTGTACCAAAGCGTATGAGCCGGTGCCCCTGGGTCAGCAGATTAGTCTGGATTTGGTGTTTGATCCGGCGGATTCGCTCGGGAAAAATGCCATGCGCTACCTTGGTACATTGTATCAACAGGCCTTACCGGATGGACACAACCGGATTGGCGGCAATTACCTGGATGCGGCTTCTGATGATGCGATCTCATCGGCTACGGGCATACCGGAAGTACAACGGATTGCAACCGGTGCGTATACCGCTTCGCAAACCAATGGCGATAATGTTTGGAACAATTACTACGCAGCCATTCGTAACTGTACCAATTTTGCTGTTTACATAAACCGGGTGCCGTTAAAAGAAACGCTTCCAAACGGTGGTTCTGCACGGGCTGCCTACCGTTCTGAAGCCCGTTTTCTGCGTGCACGCCTGTATTTTGAACTGGTAAAACGTTATGGCGGTGTGCCTTTGCTGCGGGATGCCATTCCGCAGATCACCGATGAAATTCAGTTGCCACGAAACAGTTTTGCCGAGTGCATTGATTATATAGTAGAAGAATGTGAAGACATCAAAGACAGTCTGCGTACACAGGCGATGGTAGGTAACGGTGAATACGGCCGTGTCACCAAAGGCGCTGCCATGGCGCTGAAAGCAAGAGCCCTTTTGTACGCTGCCAGTCCCCTGTTCAATGGTGGCAACATCAGCTCTTCGCCCTTGACCGGCTACACAGATGCTGACCCCGCTAGATGGAAACGGGCAGCCGATGCCGCAAAGGAGCTCATGGATCTGCAAGCCTATAGCCTGATGCCTTCTTTTATCTCTGTTTTTACGACGCAGGCTGCACCGGTAGGTTCCAATACCGAGAAGATATTCTGGCGCCAAGATGGTTTCAATAGAAATGTAGAGATCAACAATGGCCCTGTCGGTTATGTATCGGCTGGTGGTCGAGGCATCACAAGCCCTACCCAAAATCTGGTGGATGCGTTTCCGATGAAGTCCGGATTATCTATCAGCGATCCAGCATCAGACTATGATCCGGTAAAACCGTATGATAACCGTGATCCAAGACTACAGCATACGATCTTATACAACGGTCATTTGTGGCTGAACCGTGAAGTGGAAACATTTGACGGTGGTGCCGATAAACCCGGTGGAACCGTACAGCAAACTAAAACTGGCTATTACATGCGGAAATTTATGGGACCGTTTGAAAGTGTGAATACAACGCCACCTGTCTACAATGATGTTGTACATGACTGGGTTTATTTCCGCTATGCAGAAGTGCTGTTGAATTTTGCCGAAGCTACCAACGAGTTTTCAGGCCCAGCGGCAGAAGTGTATGATGCTTTGATTGCACTGCGTAAGCGGGCTGGTATTGAACCGGGTATCAATAATTTGTATGGCTTACATCAAGGCATGTCAAAAGAAGAGATGCGTCAGGCGATCCGTACGGAAAGAAGAATTGAATTGGCTTTTGAAGAGCACCGTTTCTGGGACATCCGTCGCTGGAAAATAGCGGAGGAGGTTTACAATACGGCACCACTTTACGGACTGAATATTCAAAAAGCAAGCAGCGGTCAAATCTTTTACAACCTGATACCGGTACTGACAACGGTATTCCGCAGTCCGCAAATGTACCTGTATCCTATTCCGTTTAGTGAGGTCAACAAAAATCCGAAAATGCAGCAAAACCCCGGATGGTAACAGCATTTCACTCATTCTAACTAATTTTTTCTGTCATGAAAAATATTCGAGCTTTTCTTTTCATCGCCTTTTCTTTTTTTAGTACAGATTTATTTGCGCAAACAACGGTGGTGACCGGGATCGTGAAAGACGTCTCGGGTCCGGTGGCTGGTGCCAGCATCGCAGAAAAGGGCTTGCCTTCCAATGGTGTTATTGCCAATGAACTGGGCCAGTTTACGCTTGCCTTAAAAGGAACCTCCAATGCGCTGATTGTTTCGGCAGCCAATCACCAAACGGCCGAAATTGATCTGAAAAATTTTAATTTGTCAGAAGTTATCAACGTCAATATGCAGTTGACCAATGCGTCAATGGACGAAGTGGTGATTGTTGGTTTTGGAAAGAAAAAAAGAATCACAAATACCGGTTCGGTGAGCTCTGTTTCGGGTGCCGAAATCCGTACTGTGCCCACCTCCAGTGTGCAGAATGCCCTGCAAGGAAAAGTGCCGGGGTTTTTTGCCCAACAGCGTAGTGGACAGCCAGGCCGTGATGCTTCTGATTATTACATCCGTGGCGTAAGCTCGTTGAATGCAGCTGGTAACCGTCCCCTGATTGTTGTAGATGACATTGAATACACCTACGAGCAGTTGTCGCAGATTAATGTCAATGAAATCGAAAGTATCTCTGTTTTAAAAGACGCCTCCACTACGGCTGTTTACGGCATCAAAGGTGCTAATGGCGTATTGGTGGTTACCACAAGAAGGGGCATTACAGGCCGCCCAAAATTTAATTTGAGGGGTGAAGTGGGTATGCAGGCACCTGTACGGACACCCAATTTTTTAGATGCCTACAATACTGCAGTATTGGTAAATGAGGCTTACCGGAACGACGGTTTGCAACCGCAGTTTACCCAACAGGATCTGGATCTTTTTAAGAGCGGCACCGATCCGTATGGCCATCCGAATGTTAACTGGTACGAAGCGATCATGAAGCCGTTTTCGCTCCAGGCCAATACAAACCTGGATATATCTGGCGGTTCGCAGAACGTGAAATATTTTATATCCGCCGGAGCCTTTACCCAAAACGGTACCGTGCGGAATTTCTCCACCAATGCAGATGGTGTTAACAGTAACTATTTCTATAAGCGTTATAACATTCGTTCCAACTTGGATATACAGGCTACCCGTAATCTTTCACTGCGGTTAGATATGACCAGTCGCTTTGGTGATATCAATGAACCGTTTAGCAACAACATTATCAGTAATATTTACGACTTCTCCCGTATTCGTCCGTATTCGGCGCCTTTTCTGAACCCGAACGGCAGCTTTGCCTATGCGTACGATACTAAAAACCAGATGCCGACCATCAATGCCATGTTGCAGTCCAACGGGTACCGCAGGCAGCGCCGTACCGATTTTAATGTTTTGTTTGGCTTTACCGAAAAGCTGGACGACATAACCCAGGGTTTATCCCTTTTAGGCCGCATAGCTTATGCAGGGGTGGAACAAAACACGCTCAATCTTTTCCGCGAAGGCTTTCCGCCTTCATATCGCTACGATCCTGCTTCGGGTACCTACAGCCTTAACACAGGTGTGAGTACGGGAGGGTATACCCTCCGCGAATACCGGACCATTGGCAATACCGATATGCGGGACCAGCGACTCAACATGCAGGTTTACCTGAACTACGACAGAACCTTTGGAGCGCATCACGTTACCTCACTTTTGCTTTGGAACCAGCAGGGCTACCGGGTCGATAGCTGGGGAGCCGTTCCGCAAAAGTCAAAAGGATATTCGCTGAAAGTAGGGTATGACTACGAACAGAAATACCTGATTGACTTCAACGCTGCTTACAATGGTTCCGACCGTTTTCAGGCAGCCAAACGTTATGGATTTTTCCCCGCTGTTGGTATTGGCTGGAACATGGCCCAGGAAGCCTTTTTTATTGACCATGTTCCTTTCTTGAAACTGGCGAAATTGAGGGCTTCCTATGGGCTGGTAGGTTCCGATGTGGCGCCTGGTGACCAATACCTCTACAACCAGGTGTATGTACAGGGTGGTGGCTACAGCTTTGGGCAAAACCACCAGGGAGCACCTACCATTTATGAGGGTGCGCTGGGCAATAACAATGTAACCTGGGAAAAAGCAAAAAAGTTTGATGTAGGCTTAGACCTTAACAGTGCCAACGACAAATTTGCATTGACGGTTGATTATTTTCATGAAGAAAGGTATGACCAGTTGGTGGTAAGGCAGGACATTCCCGGTATGCTTGGCATTGGTGTTTCACCTTCCAACGTGGCCATTGTTGTGAACCGTGGCTGGGACGGGCAGTTGACCTACCGCGATAAAATCGGGCAGGTACAATACAGCCTGGGTCTTGTGTTGTCGTATGCAAAGAACAAGGTGATTTACCAGGCCGAGGCACAGCCCCGCTATCCCTGGCTGGCACGTACCGGCCAATCCATCAACCAACCATTTGGTTATACCTTTAGTGGGTTTTATTCAGAAGCGGAATTAACCGATCCGAAAGTAGCCAAGCCCATTTCAGCGATTCCGCTGCAGGCAGGTGATTTAAAATACAAAGACCTGAATAACGATGGTGTGATTGATCAAAGTGATGTAACGGCAATCGGGCTTCCCAACCTTCCCAACACCAATATTGGTATGCCGATTAAGCTGAATTATAAAAACCTGGACCTGAATATTCTTTTCCAGGGTGCTTTTGGGTATAGCCTGGGGTTGGTAGGCAATGCCATTGAACCTTTTAAAAGCCAGTTTCAGCCCCTGCACCAGCTTCGGTGGACACCGGCAACGGCTGCGTCGGCGCAGTTTCCTCGCCTGACCAGCAATCCTACAACAGTAAACAGTCCCTCGTCTTACTATTCCGATTTCTGGCTGATTGATGCGCATTACGTCCGTTTAAAAACGGTTGACATTGGCTACCAACTTCCGAACAAACTGCTTCCTTTCAACATCAATAACGGACGCTTATACCTGAGTGCCTATAACCTGCTGACCTGGAGTAATATTTCAAAGAAATACCAGCAGGATCCGGAAGTGACCTCAAACAGTGCTGGTGATGCCTATCTCAACCAGCGTGTGATCAACTTTGGTTTACAGATCGGCTTTTAAGTCTATACTATGTGTTCATTGCTCAAATCAAAGCAGGAACCTTATATATCCAGAAATGTATATTTAATCTTTGCCGCCGTTACATGAAGCGTGTATCCATCAAAGACATTGCAACGAAAGCCGGTGTTGTTCCTTCCACTGTTTCCTTTGTTTTAAATGGAAAAGCAAAACAAATGCGGATCAGCGACGCCATGGCTGAAAAAATCGTTGCGGTGGCAAAGGCGGAGGGTTACACGCCCAATCATATTGCGGTCAGTTTGCGTACGGGCCGCTCGAAAATTCTAGGGCTGATTGTTGAAGACATTTCGAACCCGTTTTTTGCCGCCCTTGCCAAAAACATCGAGGAAAAAGCCAACACACTGGGCTACCGGATCGTGTACTGCAGTACCGAAAACGACAGTAAAAAAGGGAATGACCTGATCACCATGCTCTCACAAAGCCAGGTGGATGGGTTTATCATCACCCCATTGCCCGGCATGGAGAAGCGCATAGAAAAATTAAAGCTGCAGGAAAAGCCGGTGGTCTTTATGGATCGCTACCTACCGGGTCTTGATGTTACTACCGTCTTGCTTGATAATCAGGATGGTGTAAAAATGGGTATGGAGCACTTGCTGGATAAAGGATACCAGCGCATCGGCTTTGTTACCGTTGAGCTGCAGCAGGTCCAAATGGTAGAGCGGAAAAATGCATATGATCAAGTGCTGCGCGAAAGTGGGTTTAGGGATGATCAACATTTTGTTTTGAATCTTCCGTTTGCCTACAAATCTCAATTTGCCGTACAGCAGGTCAAGCAGTTTATTACAGATCAACAACTGGACGCCATCTTTTTTTCAACCAACTATTTAGGTATTCTGGGTATTGAGAGCATCACCCAACTAAACCTGCGGATTCCTGAGGACCTTGCCATTATTTGCTTTGACGATCATGCCTTATTTAAATTGTACCCTCCCGGCATTACAACCGTCAATCAACCCCTTCAAAAAATGGCACATACGGCCGTTGCCTTGCTGATTCATCAGGTGGAAACAAAGGAGAAGCCTTCCACCAATCTTACGCAATTGAAAGCAGAACTGATTGTCCGTGGATCAACATAGGGGCAGATTAGAAAATGTTGTATTTTTAAGCGGCTTTTCAGTTATGAACCCTTTATCTGCACATACGATTGATAACTTTCTTTCAGGAAAGGCTACACCGGATGAAAAGGCCCAAGTTGAAGCCTGGTATGAAACCTGCCAGAAAAAAAACACACTTATGGAAACGCTTACCAAAGAAGAACAGGAAAAAACGGGGGCGAGGATGTGGGACACCATTTCCAAAATTATTCAGTTAGAACATGTTGCGTTATAAAATACCTGTAGCTAGTTAATCTTCCTGCTTTTATGGCGTTATTGCTTATTCTTACTTCTATAAATACAGTATTCCAGCTTACCTAACCTCAATAACAATTCTGGTCTTCATTTCTTTCTAGAAAAATATGGAAAACAATTTTTGCAAAATCGATTTTGTTGCTATATTTAAGCTTCAATCCGCTTGCTGAAATGCTCATGAGTAATCACTACCATCAAACTAACGACGAACGGTTGTTTTCTTATGTGAAAAACGACGATCAGTCGGCTTTTAAAGAACTTTATAATCGTTACTGGTCTTTTTTGCTGGACACAGCTTACAAATCGCTCCAGTCAAGGTCCAAGGCTGAAGACATGGTCCAGGAGATTTTTATCAGCCTGTACCAGCGGCGTAAAACCATTGAACTAGAGGTATCATTAAAAGCCTATTTGTGCAAAGCTCTGAAATTTAAAGTCCTCAACGAGGTCCGATCGAAAACGGTGAGAGATACCTATCAAAAAACCGTTTTTTTTGGCACTTATTGCAAAAACGATTTTGCTATTCATTATGAAACCAAGGAACTGAAGAAGGTAATCGATCAGTCGGTAAACCGGCTTCCTGAGAAATGCAAGCAGGCTTTTTTATTAAGCCGGGAAGAAAACCTCTCTTATAAAGACATTTCCGGTGAACTGGATATATCTGTCAGCACGGTTGAGAAGCACATCAGTAAAGCATTGAAATTCATAAAGGGTAACCTGAACCTGTACCTGTAAACAGGGGTCGTGTACAATCTCCTTCGAATCATCAAATTGCTCCATTGTACAAGTTAATAGCCATGCGACAAGTTGGTAAACAGATTCTTTTAGGCTTCCTGCTATTGGGGCAACCATTGCAGATGCTGCTATCGTTGATACTGTGTCCACACCCAGTGCATTGATGCGTAAAAACATCAATACAGTTGTTGTAAAGCCGGACACTTCCCATTGGGGAAAGCCTTTCCGGTGATTTATCTTCTGCATGGCTATAGTGGCAATTACAGCGATTGAATCATTAAATCGCCGGTAATTACAAAGCTGGCAGACCAGTTTAACGTCATGATCGTTTGCCCTGATGGGGCTTTTGGTAGCTGGTATTTCGACAACCCGGTTGATACTACATTGAAATATGAAACGTATATCTCTAAAGAACTGGTAGTCTGGGTGGATAAAAATTACAAAACCATTGCCAGCCCAAAGGGCAGAGCTATAACGGGATTAAGCGTGGGTGGCCATGGTGCACTTATAATGCCTTTCGCCACCAAGATGTATTTGGTGCTGCAGGTAGCATGAGCGGCGGAGTTGACCTGCGTCCTTTTCCAAACAACTGGAAACTGTCTAAACAACTGGGCACTTAGCCGCTTTACCCGGACGTTGGGAAAACAATAGTGTAATCAATTTAATCCAACTGTTAACTCCCCGATCGCTTGTCATTATTATCGATTGTGGCACAGATGATTTCTTCTATGGAGTCAATGAGCAGTTGCACCAAAAGCTGCTGGATAGAAACATTCCACACGATTTTATTAGCTGGCCTGGGGGCATACCTGGGAGTATTGGAGCAATGCTGTTCCTTACCAGGTGCTGTATTTTTGCTGGTTTTTCAAAAACTGAGCCTATAGATAACTTGACTGATGCATGTGTCTATACAGTCACACTTTCAAGTTTTCTTATCCGTGGATATGGCCGGTTGTGCTTCACGGCTGCTCCTTGATTGCTGTGCAGCATATGCAGGCGGGAAAAATAAACCTCTGAGTAGAGGGTTAGCCTTGGTTGCGTGACTTATAGGATTACAGATCAAATATTTATTTCATTGTTATAGCCGAACCCAAACAATTGATTCTTGATGAAATGTATTAAATATGTTTTTGCAGTTATTGCCCTTTCATTTTGCATGCGTTTAACCGCGCAGACCATTGCACCGTTCATGGCTGGCGATAAAGTGACATTTGTCGGCAACAGCATCACGGATGCTGGCTTTTACCATTCATATATCTGGCTGTACTACATGACGCGTTATCCGGAGCGGCGCATTCAGATTCTAAACAAGGGAATTGGTGGTGATGACGCAGGTCTGATCAACGAGCGGCTGGACGTGGATGTCTTCGCCGAAAAACCTACTGTGATTGCACTGACCTTTGGTATGAACGATTCGGGTTATTTTGAATACTTGGATGCCAAAAGAGACAGTTTGGCCAATGTAAAATGGCAGAAGTCGTACGTCAGCTATAAACACGTTGAAGCAAAGCTGAAACAGCACCCTTCGGTTAGAAAAATTCTTTTCACCACGGCACCGTATGATGAAACAACCAGCAGCGCCAAAAACAACTATTATCCTGGAAAAACCAAGACGATTGAACGCATCATTGCGTTTCAAAAAGCATCTGCTCAAAAAAATGGTTGGGATTTTCTGGACCTGAATAATGAAATGACGGCTATTAACCTGCGGCAGCAGGCAAAAGATCCGTCTTTCAGCCTTTCTCCTGGCGACCGGATTCATCCGGGTGTCGGCGGTCACCTGGTAATGGCGTATTTCTTTTTGAAAGCGCAAGGGCTTGCAGGCAAAAGCATCGCCAATGTGTCTATTGATGCCGCCGCAAAAAAGCTTCTCAAACAGGAAAATAGTACCGTCACAAACCTTGCGGTTCGCCCGACTTTTATGTCTTTCGACTATCTGGCCAAAGCGTTGCCGTTCCCCATTGATACCTTGCCCCGGATGTGGAACAGTAAGTCCACTCAGGCTGAGGCGCTGACGGTGATTCCATTTATGGAAGAATTTAACCAAGAGACCTTGCAGGTGCAAAACCTTCAAACAGGGATGTATACCCTAAAAATTGACGAGCAAAAAATTGGTGAATGGGCGGGCGCTGATTTTGCAGTTGGAATCAATCTGGCAGCGCATATGAACACACCACAATACCAACAAGCAAGCGTCATCAGGGATTTAAATCAGGAGCGCATGGAGATAGAAAAGCGTTTCCGCCAGTACAATTGGATGGAGTTTGGTGTGTTACGGGAAAAAGGACTTCTGCGTAAGCATAATCAGCAAGCGCTGGATACGGTTATGTCGCTGATCAATTCCGGCTTTGTACGGGGACAATTTGAAAACTGGAATAAAGCGAGAAGTGAGGCGGTACGAGAGGTGTGGACGGCACAGATGAAACTGTTGGTGGACAAGATTTACGCCATCAACAAACCGGTAACTCGCCGCATTACCATTGAAAAAACTAACTAAGGAGCGATCAAAAGAGCTTGCTTGATTATGAACAGAATAAAAATGATAAAAACGGAAAAGCTGTTATGGCTAGCCGGTGTACTGGCAACCTCTCTTTATGCTGCGGGCCAGCAGCCGGTGGACTTTGTTAACCCTTTTATCGGTGCCAGTACCAGTGAAGGTGCTGCTGGCATCTACCATGGTTTAGGAAAAACATTCCCGGGTGCAACGACGCCCTTTGGACTGGTGCAGGTAAGTCCCAATACCATCACCGGTGGTGATAACGGATCGGGTTACAGTTATGAACACACGAGTATAGAAGGATTTGCTTTTACGCAAATGAGTGGTGTTGGCTGGTTTGGCGACCTGGGGAATTTTTTAGTGATTCCCACCACCGGTCCGTTGAAAACGGCGTCGGGCAGCTTGAAAAGTCCGGATGCAGGCTACCGCTCACGTTATAGCAAAAGCACCGAAAAGGCATCGGCCGGTTATTACACAACCTTGCTCAGCGACTACAACATCAAAGCCGAAATGACCGCCGCTCCCCACAGCGGCATGCTCCGGTTTACCTTTCCGGCACATAAGCAGGCCCGCATACAAATTGACCTCGCCAGAAGGGTAGGGGGCACGTCCACCCTGCAAAAGGTAGAGGTGGTGGATGACCGCACCATCCGCGGATGGATGAAATGTACACCCGAAGGTGGTGGCTGGGGCAATGGTGAAGGCAAGGCAGATTACACCGTTTATTTCTACGCCCAGTTCAGCAAGCCGCTGAAAAATTTTGGCATATGGAGTGCCGATATTCCAGATGACTGGAGCCGAAAAAGAGAAGACATAGAAAGTGCAAAGTACCAGGGGCGGATTGCACAAGCTGAAGTTAGCAAAGGACTGAAGAGCAAGGAAGGAAAACACCTTGGCTTTTATACCGAATTCGCCACAAGGGCAGGCGAGCAGGTATTACTGAAAAGCGGGATTTCATTTGTGAGTATGGAAGGAGCAAAAAAGAACCTGCAGGCAGAGATACCACATTGGAATTTTGAAACTGTTCATCAACAGGCCCGCAAACGTTGGAACGAGGCATTATCCAAGATGACAGTGAAAGGTGGAACCAAGGACCAGAAGACCGTCTTCTACACCTCTCTGTACCATACGATGATAGATCCCCGCGTGCTGGAGGACGTAGATGGCACCTATCCCGGTGGTGACGGCAAGATTTATCAATCTAAGGATTTTACCAAGCGCACCATCTTTAGCGGCTGGGACGTTTTCCGGAGCCAGATGCCGCTGCAAACTATCATCAACCCCTCTTTGGTCAGTGATATGATCAATTCGCTTATTACGCTGGCGGAACAAAAGGAGCGGGACTATTTTGAGCGTTGGGAAATTATGAATTCGTATAGCGGATGCATGCTGGGAAATCCTGCTGTATCGGTTGTGGCGGATGCCTATGCAAAGGGCATCCGGGATTTTGATGTGGAGAAAGCTTATGCCCTTTCGGTAGGCTCAGTTGAAAAATTTGGCAATGGTGAAAAAGGGTTCACACCTAATCCGCTGAGCATTTCTTATACCTTAGAATACGCTTACTTTGACTGGTGTGTCTCGCAATTGGCCAAAGCATTGGGCAAAGAGCAAGATGCGGCGAGGTATGCACAGCGCTCTTTACACTATAAAAACATTTTTGATGCCGATAAAGGCTGGTTTCGGCCTAAACAAAAAGACGGTTCCTGGGAAGCCTGGCCTGCAGAAGGGCGGCTGAAGCAATGGTATGGCAGCATGGAAAGCAATGCGTATCAGCAGGGCTGGTTTGTACCACAGGATATAGCAGGTATGGTTAGCCTAATGGGTGGAAAGGAAAAAGTAAAAGCTGATTTAATCAACTTTTTTGAAAAAGTGCCGCAAAACATGATGTGGAACGACTATTACAACCACGCCAATGAACCGGTCCATCATGTTCCCTTTCTTTTCAACCAACTGGGAGAGCCATCCCTTACACAAAAATGGACAAGAGCTATCTGCGACAGGGCCTATAAAAATTCGGTGGAAGGCCTGGTAGGTAATGAAGATGTTGGACAGATGTCAGCCTGGTATATACTGGCTGCCAGCGGACTTCACCCGGTTTGCCCCGGTGATACTCGGTACGAGCTTACCAGCCCGGTATTTGATGCAACTAAAATTGAGCTGGATAAGACCTACAGCAAAGCTGATTATTTCACGATAAAGGCAATAAATAACAGTTCAAAGAACATTTATATTCAAAGTGCAAAACTCAATGGAAAAATCTATGACAAGTGTTACATTGATCACAATGATGTTATGGCTGGCGGGGTGCTGGAATTGGTGATGGGCAGCAAACCTAATGTGCAATGGGGCAAGTAAAAAAGCATTGTTCACACGATTTAGGTAAGCAACAAAAGAAAGTTTATTGAAAAGGAATTTCATGTGCATGCCTGGAACAGCATATAGCGCAGAACCATCAGTCGCAGGATACTACCTGCTTTTTACCTGCTACACATCTGGTTGTTTGAAAGATGCTTTTATGAATCAGGAGCCCCATCCGTAAGCGGGGTGAAAGTTAAATGAAATAATAAGTTCAATGAGAGATAAAAAGAATACATGAATTCATTTGTTGTAGGAGTTGACATAGGAGGGACGCACATTACTGCCGCTGTAATTAATTTGGAAAAACAGCAGATACAACAAGATACTGTATGCCGCCAGTTTGTTGATGCTAATGGCAGTTCTGAAAAAATCATTTCAAGTTGGGGTGAGGCTATCAGTAAGTGTATAAAAGTTATCCCCCGTCAGGATGTTTATATTGGCATTGCAATGCCTGGACCATTTGATTATGCTGAAGGTATTTCTTATATCAGAGAACAGGATAAATTTCAAGCACTTTATGAAATTAATGTCAAACAAGTGCTGGCTAAAAAATTAGGTATCAGCGTTTGCAACATTCAATTCTTAAATGATGCCGCTTCTTTTTTAAAGGGAGAAATATTCTGTGGAGCTGCACAAAATCATACATGTGTTTACGGTATAACGTTAGGAACGGGTTTTGGCTCGGCGCTGTTTAAAGCAGAAGTGGCGAATGATGCCAATTTGTGGTGTTCTCCATTTAAAGATGGCATAGCAGAAGATTACTTTTCTACCCGCTGGTTCGTGCAACAGTATGCCAGGAAAACCGGCAGACAAATAAAGAACGTCAAGGCATTGGCAACACTGTATGGCAAAGAAGCAGTAGTGAAGGAAATCTTTACTGCGTTTGGTGAAAACTTAGCCGAGTTTTATGTTGAACAAATGCAAAATAATCAACCTGAAATGATTGTTATAGGCGGAAATATTTCAAATAGTTTTGACTATTTCTATCCTTCTTTGCAGCGTTATCTAAAGGAACATAATGCAGGGGTTGTTGTAAAAAAATCAATCTTACATGAAACTGCCTCTTTGATAGGTGCCGCAAGTAGTTGGTCAAAAGTGGTAGCAATAGAAAATAATCTTCTCGCATAGCAGTCAATCGTTACGCCCTCTGTTTCTACAGAGGGCCTTTAACAATAAAATCAATTGGTAAAGCTTAGAAGCAGCCAATATTGACAAAGTTATGTAGATGCTGTATCGATCACAGAAGATGCCTGGTATAATAAATAGGTAACAAGCAAGTTCAATGGTTTCAGTAAGACCAAAACTAAATTCGGTTGTTAACACCTTATCATTAATAATTTGCAATCAGCTTTCAATGGATATTTTAAGGTCTGAAGTAATCCATTGCTTAAATCTATACTCATGTATAAAGTGAAAGTGCCAGATCATGATGGTTATTTTTCAAAGGTTGAGTTGATTGCCAATGCCACAAAAAAGGACATCGAAAAGGGTATTTGGAAACATGACGACAAACTTCCTTCAATAATTGTTTTTAGCCAAGAGAATAACGTTGCTAGGAATACCATTGAGAAAGCATATAAATTATTGCGTGATACAGGCTATATTGCTTCCCTACCGTCAAGGGGTTATTTTGTAACAAAAGATACCAAAAGCTCTTTGAAAGTTCTATTGCTCTTCAATAAACTTAGTTCTTTCAAGAAGATAATCTATGATGAGATTGTGGGAGGATTAGGAAAGCGTGTGAAAATTGATTTGCAACTGCATCATTGAACGTTTCAACAGGGTGTATAGGGAAGCTGTCCTGGATGCTTACCTGTTTTTTGATTTGTACCAGGTGAAGCAACTAACAACAGAATGGATGGAAGAATACAACCGTAGAAGACCTCATGAAGCACTAAACAACCTTACCCCGGAATAATGGAAAAATAAAACACTACAAACGGAAATAACTCTGACCTAAACCTGTCTGTGAAAAGGGGGTACTTGCAGTTTGACCTCTTACAATTGCCACAGGAAATGGTGACGTTACCGGAGGAGCCGGCTATTTTACAGTTGGAAGTGCTGAAACTTGCGGCATCTGAGGCTCCGGTTACTATTAACCAGGAGTGCAAAACACTCTATTGCCCTTCACCACCACAACCGGATAGCTGTCTGCGCACTTTTTTAAAAGAATACGGCAACAGCACCAATTCAATTGTAGCCGGTGAAATGATTGCACTGGGTGAAGGAAGATTTTTACAACAAAGTCGTGCACGTGGTACGCCGTATGTGGCGGTTGAGCAAACACAACTAACGGTGGTGGATACCAGTGGACGGTTGCTGGACTCACGGATGCTGGTCAGTGACCGGACCGTGGTGATCCTCTCCATGACTAAACTTCGGGATAGCAACCTGCTGAGCACCGGAATCATACACAACGGGGATGCTCCCTATGATATTTACCTGATCAAGTTCACCCCTAGATAACAATGGCTGCACCGGAAAGGATAGCCTACATGTGGCTTCCAAAGACTGCCTGACCGGCTTTCATGTACCTACTGCCTTTACGCCTAATGGCGATGGAAAGAATGATAATTTCAGGCCATTGCTCTTTGGCAATGTAAAAAGCTACCGCTTTACGGTTTACAACCGGTGGAGCGAGGTGGTGTTTCAAACCACGGAGCTGCAGAAAGGCTAGGACGGAAAGGTTACAGGGCCGCAGCAGGAAACCAGTGTTTTTATCTGGACCTGCTCTTATCAACAGGAAGGAGGGGAGATAAAACTGGAAAAAGGAACAGTGATGTTGATCCGGTAAGGATGCAAAAGCCATTCTGCCTACAACGAACCGAAGGAGTTGGCAAGTGTGGAACCCTGCTTTCCTCATATGATCTGTAAATCGAATGAAATGTAGCTGGTGAAGCAAGTGAATATCTATATCGCCTGAACAACCACGAGGACATGCCTGGTGCTGAAATTGAGGCTTATTGCTTATACCGTTGACGTATGGCCATATAATGGTAAGAATTTGCCGGTTCTGCTTTGCTTCCAGATCTTTCCTCTTCGCCCTGCTCTATTCTTCGCGAACGCATGCCTTCCCCGAAGGAAGGTACTAATGTCTGCATGGAGCTATTTGTACCCACCGGAGACAGCAATTCCGGTACACGCAGCTGTTAAATGAATAATTCCAAAAAAGACTGATCAATGCCTTCAGCCGTTTTACTAATGATCGACTGTGTCCAGTAAGCAAGGCCTTTTTCTGTTGGGATAACAGGGATGCTTATACGATTCGCGGCTGGCTGTATTTTGGCCTGGCAGGGCCAGGTTTAGGGCAAAATTATTTGTATCACATTTTTGCGAAAACGTACCCCGTCATTGTGCCCAATCCCTACGATTCTGTACGCACCAAAACTACTACTGAGCGGCTACCCACAAAGAAGGTTGGTTGGTCGATACCTTCTTCCCCGTCTGTTACGAAATCTTCCGGGGGCGCCAGGAAAGTATTGATCACCCTTTTCCAGGGGCCGGGTTCCATCAATTGAAATTCCGCTCCCCCCCAGTGGGCATTGATCATCACATACAGGTCCACCTCGTCATCGGCTTCTCTGGCCAGGTAAAAAGCAAAACGTCTTGTTTCGTGGTTAAGTGCCAGTTGACCCTTGTCGCCATACCACCGCACCCCTTCCCGCCAAAACCGGCTGCGATTGAGCGTGGGATGCTGTTTGCGAAAGGCAATGAGCTTTTTGACGAAGGCGAAATGATCCGACATCTGCTGTAGCCGGTCCCAGTCCAGCCAGGAGGTTTCATTGTCCTGGTTATAGGGGTTGTTGTTTCCTTTTTGTGTTTGCAGAAATTCATCGCCGGCTAAAAACATGGGCGTACCGTTGGAGAGCAGGAGGTAGGTCATAAAATTTTTGGCCTGCCGGAGCCGGAGGTTCATCACCTCCTGCGGTACACCCTCATCACCCTCCCAGCCGCAGTTCCAGCTGTGGTTGGGTTCATGACCGTCGGTATTGTTATGCCCGTTGGCTTCGTTGTACTTGCGGCTGTAAGTCAGCAAGTCGTAGAGGGTAAAGCCGTCGTGCGCCGTGACGAAGTTGACCGATTGGTAGGGGCGGCAGGCATGGAAAGGATCATCGGGAAAAAGATCGTCGCTGCCATAGAGCCGCCGGACGGCGTCCGCCAGCATCCCCGCATCGCTTTTGACAAACTGCCGTATTGTATCCCGGTACTGACCGTTCCATTGGTGCCAGTCGATACCCGGAAAAGCCCGCCCCAGCTGGTAAACACCCCTGGCGTCCCAGGGTTCTGCAATCAGGCGTACGCCATTCAATTCCGGGTCGGCGGCGATGTGTGCAAACACGGGTGATTCACCCACTGATCCATCGGACCTGCGGGTGAATACCGATGCCAGGTCGAACCTAAAGCCGTCCACGTGCATTTCTTTTACCCAATACCGCAGGCTGTCCATGACCAGGGCCTGTACCACCGGGTGATCGGTGCGCAGGGTGTTGCCGGTGCCGCTGAAGTTTTCGTAGGGATCTCCTTCGTTGTTGTTGAGCAGGTAATAGGCGCTGTTGTCGATGCCTTTGTAGGAGTAGCAGGGGCCGTCGTTGCCCCCTTCGGTAGTATGGTTGTACACTACATCCAGGATCACCTCGATGCCGGCCCTGTGCAGGGCTTTGACCATGGCTTTAAATTCCTGTACGGCACCGCCCGGATTTTTGTTGCTGCTGTACAGGTGATGCGGTGCAAAAAAGTTCAGGGTCATGTAGCCCCAGTAGTTTTTTTCGCCGGGGTCGAACTGGTGTACCGGCATGAGTTCAACGGCGGTAATGCCCAAGTCTTTCAGGTAGGGGATCTTTTCGATCACACCGGCAAAGGTTCCCCGCTTGTTGTCGTCGATTCCCGAGGAGGGGTGCTGTGTAAAGCCCCGCACATGCATTTCGTAGATCACCAGGTCATGCGTATGGCGTACCGGTTGATCATCTTCCCAGTCAAAAACCTCTTGCGGCACCGGCAGGCAGCCCAGTGGCGCCTTCCCCGCATTGCTGCCATTGCCAACAGCCGCAGCACGGCTGGCCCCGGGTGGAAAAAACAGCTCTCTTGCATAGGGGTCGCAAAGTACTTTCTCCGGGTCAAAGCGGTGCCAGAACCGCGGGTCATCACCCAGCGCACCTTCTACCCGGTAGGCATAAAAGCTGGCTCCCTTCAACTCCGCCCGCTTCAGGCGGCAATGCCAGGTTCGTTGTGATTTGTTCCGAAAGGGGTCGAGTGCATGTTCCACTACCGGTGTGGCATATTCGTCCTTTGCATAGAGCAGGAGGGTAACAGCGGAAGCCGTTTTGGAATAGAGGGCAAAATTATAGGCATCCTCCTCCGGGAGATAGTGAACCCCCAGGGGATAAGAGGAGCCTTCATTCGAATGCCAGTCAGTCATGGTCGGTCAGTAAGGTCAGGTGAAGAAAAGAAATGTATATTTCATGAGCAGGAAAAAGAAATATTGTTTTCGGTTGTTCATGCACGTTTGCCAATTAATAACTCACCACTCACTCCTCAATCATAGCCGCCGAACATAAACAGTTTTGCATCCGTATCTGTCAAATTGAGCAGTGCATGCAACTGGCCAGTTTTACACAGGGTGAGGTCGCCGGCCCGCATGGTACGCACTTCAAAACAACGGTCGCGTTCCGGGAAATCCATCCAGTCGCCAACGATCATCAGTCCCTGACCTTCCATCATCAGGAAGACCTCCTGGTTGTCGCGGTGGCGGTGGATGCCGATGCCGCAACTGCTCCGGAGGATGTGCAGGTCCATGTAGTCCACGGCCATAAACTTCTCTTCCCTGGTGCCCCCGTTTTTGTGGCCATAGGCATCAAAGTTCCAGGCCTGCACCGTGCGTCCCAGCTCAGGTCTTTTTTTGTGCTGGAAATAATTGGAAAAAAGGTTCCGGTATTCCAGAAAACCCACACCGCCGTGGGGATTGGCGCTAACGCCAGCTGCGAGGTAGTTGTTCCATCCCCGGAACAGCATGCCAAACTCCAGGTGGTAATTGGCGCCCCCGTTGGAGTCCCAGACATTACCCCCCTCATTGGCCCAGGCCAGCTCCAGGTGCAGGGGCAGCAAGGGGTGCATGGCGTGACCGGGAAAACGGTCTGCAATCGCCTGATCGGTTACGTCATCCCGCCGGAAGTCGAAGGCCGTGCCTTTGACAAGATCCGGCCGGCTGATAATATGCCCTCTTGCCAGGGCTTCCTGGCCTCGCTGGTCCAGCTGTGCTGCCAGGTCATCGCCGGGGTAGCCCCAAATTTCCAGTTCATAGCGATCCGATTCGCGGTTGTAGGGAACCGTTAGCAGTTCCTCCAGGGCGTGGTTGCCGAGCCGGAACCAGAGCTTAATTTGTTTGCCTAATTGGTGCCCCGCCAGGCTGGAGAGCGGCGTGGTGGGCCCGGCCCGATAAGAGAACTTTAGAAATGGTCCCTTCCAGTTGCCGGCCTGTACCCAGCCACGCACCACGAAGCTGTTGCCCAGTTTAAAGTCTTTGATATTCTGTTTCTGGAAGTCTTCCTTGTTGTCCTGCTGAAAGGGGTTGATGTTATCGGCTTCACTACCCTGGGGGCCATAGATGCTCAGGTGGTTGAACGGAAAAAGATATTGCAGGCTGGGCAGGTCATACGCTTCCAGTTCGGCCGCCAGCCGGTTGTTCTCCACCGCCTGCGCTACTTTCCAGATGGGGTTTTGCACTGTATAATTGGGAGCAGATCCTTTTACAGGAATGACTTCATCGGAGATGACGATTTGCATGGTAGTTCATTAAATTGTTACGCACTGTGATAGAGAAAGGCTACAAAACGCAGGTTTTTATCGGTGTTGTTCCGGATGCCGTGGATGCCGCCGCTCTTGGTAAAGATGACCGAGCCAGGTTTAACCGGTACCTCCTTGCATTTTTTGGTGTCGAGGCCATAGATCGGCAGTTCCACGGTGGGAAAGCCATCGGTGGCGGGATCATCCCCTTCGCCCAGGTAAGCCGTGCCTTCGCCTTCTGTGATGTAATAGAGCTCTTCGCTTCCAATATGCCGGTGAGTGCCTTCGATGGTATGCGGCGGGATGGTCACTTCGTGGAAGAAGACCATGTCGCTTCCCAATTCCCTTTGCAGGATCCACTTCATTTCAATGACATTGTCGTCGAACCGCCGGCTGTCATTGTCATTCATCATGGCATTGCGGTAGCGAACGGGTTGCACACTGTCGGTATGCAGGTACCATCCCCGCTGGAAGTTCAGCAGGTAATTTTTAACTTCTTTTGTGTTGTTGGCGTTGTCACTGGGCAGGGGTGAGGCGGGCTGCTGGTAGCTGCGCATGTAGTTGTCATCCCACTCCGGTTTTTGAATCTGGTAACCAAAGGGCAGGTCGGTCTCATTTTCGCTGAAGGCGACTTCCACCTGTTTGACCTCTTTGATCCTGGCCAGTGCGGGACTCAGCTGGCGGATACGGGTAATGGCATTGCGGGCACCCATCATGTCCAGCACTTTTATATCGTGGCTTACACCGGCGGGTGGTTGCAGGGTTTCCCAGAGCTCCACCTGGTAGGCCCGGATCCAGGGACAGTAGTACAGCTTGAGGTTGGCTTCTGCCGACAAACTGCTGTCTGAGGAATGAAGTTTTGTCCAACCCATGACCTCCTCCTGTAAAAACCGGCCCTTTTCCCGGGCCACTTCCTGCAGGCGGGTGCCGAGGTATTCGTAGCGGATAAAGTTGGTCAGGAAGTTGCCGTCCAGGTACACTTCGCCCTTTAGTACGGTGATCTCCGCAATGCTCCGCACTTCCCGTACGTTGTAGCGGTAGCGGGAGCTGCGGGTGGCGTTTAAATAACGGGCATGATAGATCCGGTCGGGGTAAAACACCACGCGGAAGACCTGGTTTTCCGGGTCTGTATAAATTTCATCAAAACGTGCATCCATAAAATTGATTTAGATAATAGTGAGCAGGTGATCGGCTACGCGGAAGGAGTTGGCTTCAATGGTCAGCGTGGGATTGGCGCTGCCGGAAGTTGGCATAAACGAACCATCCGTTACATAGAGGTTATCAAACTGCCAGTGACGACAGTTTTTGTCCAGCACCGAATCGGCCGGGTCATCACCAAACCGGGCACCGCCCAAAATGTGGTTGGCAATGCGGGCACGGGCATTCTCGGCCTGGTACACGCCTCCCGATGATACGTTTTCGGCATTGGGCACGCCGGCCAGCAGGATGCGTTCGCATTCTTTGGCCAGTACGCTCATCAGGTACTGGTCGTGTGGGTGCCACTCCTTGATGATGTACGCTACCGGGCGGTTCCACTTGTCTTTCACCGCCGGGTGCAGCTCGATCCGGTTGTATTTCAACGGTACCTGGTTGGCCATAAAACTGACCGACAGGCGCCTGCCAAAATCACGGTCAAACAGGTCGAGTAACTTTTCGCCGGTAAGGGAACTGTCGTTGACAAATGCGCTCCAGATGGTATCCAGATCCTGGCTTTCGTGTGTCCGTGCCAGTGAGATGGGCAGCGCCTGGTCGGAGGTGTTGTTGTAGATGGCACCGCCGGCCCAGAGGCCTTTTTCGCGGATATAGTCTGCGGCGGCACAGAAGTCGGTAGCCCAGTCGCTGTCCAGCGAGACGGATTTATCAAACCGCTCCGGCACCCTTACTTCGGCCCCGCCAAAGCAATGCGTAAGAAAATATTTGCCCAGGAGATCATTGGAGGAAAGGCGCTTGCCAAAACCCTGGGGGTCCATTAGTCCCGATAACTGGAGGAGGCGTACCGATTCAATGGCCGAACAGGCAACAACGATGATATCACCTTCCACCACCACGTCTTCGCCGCTTGGGCCGCGGTAATGTACCCTGGCTACTTTTGAACCGTTGCTTTCCAGGTGGGTTACATTGCAATTGCAGCGGATCTGGAAGTTGGGCGCTTCCTGGATGGGAGAGAGGAGGGCTACCCAGGTGCTGGATTTATAGCCCATCGGGTCGCCGTACCGGTTTACAAAGGAGGTGGTTGGATAACCTTTTTTGCGACCGCTTTCGGGGTGGTCTTCGGTAATCACAGCAAGCGGTGTACGGTACCGTTTCATGCCCAGTTTGTCCATACCATCCGCTACATATTGGCTGATAGGGTTGGGGTCCAAAGGCTTTTGGTAGTGCACCGCACTAAAGGTCTTGGCCTGGTTCTCAGCGGTGCCATTGATGCCCACCAGTTTTTCCGCCTTGGTATAATACGGTTCCATCTCCGCATAGGAAACCGGCCAGTCGCGGGCCTCCCGTTGCACCGTACCATCGGGATCGTTCTTCAGGTCTGTGCGGCCCTCGTTGAAGCTTTTGAGCCGGAAGTCGTCCTCGGTAAACCGCAGCGAGACGGCCCCGTAAATTTGGGTGCCGCCACCGACCACCTGGGCCGTGTACCCTTCAATGGTTACGCGGTCGTCTTCCGCGCCGCTCTCCCGGTCGCGGTGCCGGTAGATGTGGGGTTCGTCGTTCAGGTCGGGTTCTACATGGCTGGTATAATAGGAGGCGCCCTGGTTGGCTACACCGGCAATGTTCACTACTTTTTCTGCACCGGTTGCGTAGAGCTCGTCCCGTTTAAAGCCACTGAGGTTGCAGGGGTCCTGGTACTGCGGAAGGATTTTGGGGCCCTTTTCCAGGACCAGCACTTTTTTCCCTTTTTTCACCAACTGATTGGCGATGGGTGCGCCGCCGGCGCCGCTGCCGATGACAACAATGTCGAAGTGTTCGTTCATATGCTTTTGATTAACCGTAATATTCTGTGCTTTGGCCAAGGGGTTTTTCAATGGCCAGCTGCCAGTTAAAGAGTGATTTGCCCTCTTTGTCTTTGTACCGTTCACTTAAAAAGGCCCAGCCGGCACAGGCAGCGTTGCCGCCGTATTTGGGATGACAGAAGGCACCGGTGAGGGTATGCCGGCGAAGCAGTTTCAGAAAGAAAGCGGGAGAGCTGTACCGCGAATAATCCCACCCTGGTACGTTGTTGGTCCCCATCTCCCCGTAGAGTTGTACAAACATCTCATGCGACATGTCGGATGGCTCCTGGAAAGGGTTGCGTTTGCGCAGGAGCTGATCGCAGATCTCAAGGCAGATCTTGTAGTCGACCAGGCGGTGGTGTTCCTCGCGGGCTACAATTTTATCAATGTAATTCACTACACCCACCGACTGGTCGAGCAGGTGTGCCCGGCCCTGCAGGCGGGCCCTGGTGGTATGGTCGATCTGGTTGTTGTTGTACTGGTTCATGAACCGCCGGCCGTCTTCTGTTCGGAAAGGAAGGATATGATCGGTGAGGCGCTCCAGCAGCACCCATTCCCAGCGTTCAAAGGAGATGGGGATGGCACAGCTCTGGGTAAAAAACCGCGACCACTCCACGCCATCGTCCAACACCTGCCGCTGGGGGTTGATATTGTCCAGTTCCTGCCTTCCATCAACGAGAAAGCGGTAGTAATGCACCTGCCCTTTGGGAATCTTCAGCGTTACCGTGTAATACATGGAATCTTCCAGCCTCTCCAAAGGAACCGGCTGGTATAATTCATGAAAGGTGCCGATAACCGCAACAGCTCCCGGCGGGTTCTTTCTGCTGATGGGATACACAAAAGTTACTTCATTGAAGTAATAACTGGTATCATCATCGTTGCTTCTGTAGCAGTCCAGAACGGGAAACCGCCAGGCTTCGGCAACGGGATAGTGGGGTTGGTTATCGTTTTGCTGGCGTGCAAATGATTTTGTAATGTGGTTGTATAAATAGTCGGGAGATTTTTTGAGCGGCTGCATAGATTACCTGGTTGGTTAAGGAAAATGTATTCACCAGGGGTCAGGCTGTAAAAGCAGTCATCAGCAGGGAGGGTTGTTGGTTAAAGTAAGAGAAATTAAAAATAAAATGCAAGTGCTGAGGTTGATTTTTTTGATGGAAAGGTGATCACGGGGTGGAGCGGAACCGTAATTTCTGCCTGTCAACAAGGATAGGGTTACCACAACGGGTGCTGTCAGCAATGCTCCTTTCACCAGTCTTTCTGATGATTGGCGGCAGGTATTGATCCGCATGTGACTGCGTTGCCGCTATCAATGGGTTTAGCGTTGGGATTACTAAAGCAGCGATAGTATTGCTGGCAGACGTTACCAATAGCATGAGCGAGACACCTGATTCGCTGACAACGTATATTCATTCTATACGCACCACAACCGGAAATTTTTTGTGGGATGACTTCTTGTAAAGAACGGCCCCGCCACAATCCGGCCGTTCTTTCCTCGTTGTGCATGATCTGTTTGTTAAGGCTTCTGCCTTGCCTTTCCAGCTTCCTATTCTTTTCCTGCAGTGGATGACCTGGATGAAGACGAGAACTGCGAAATAAAATGCCAGGTTTCCCTGGCAGAACCGGAACGACGAAACCGGCATACTGCATGGATCCAGGACAGTTCCTGGCATAAAAAATTTTTCCGGAGGATTGCCGCTTGCAATGACTGAAAATGTTAGCAAGCGATGAAGCATTTTGACAACTTCCCGTATCCTATGCCTGGGAACAACAGCCTGCGGCACCCAGATTCCTCCGCGACAGTCTCCGCTTTTCTGTAACGGTTAGCAATATGGGTAAAACAGATGGTGATGAAGTAGCCCAGGTTTACCTGCAGTATCCTGCTGTTGACAGAATGCCGCTGAAAGAACTGAAAACTTTTCAACGCCTAACGGTGCAAAGCGGGGGCAAGCAAACGATTCAGTTTGCCATTCCTTTGCACGAGTTGCAGAAATGGGACGCAGCGCAGCGGAAATGGAAACTGTATCCGGGTAGCTATACCATCCTTGTCGGCAGCAGCTCGCAGGACATCCGGCTGCAATCGGCCGTTACCATTAAATCCGCATTGACATAAAAGGACCCGTGCTCTGAGATTTCACTTTTTTGCACACCGTGCCCACACTACCCTGCTAAACTAATCAAAAGGGAGAGTGGCAAAACTTGTTTTGCCATGCAGTAACATAAGGTTTTTATAAAAATTATTGCACCTTCACTAGCATTATATCATCCACATAACAAAAGGTGTTTGCAGCACCTGCCGCTATAAAACCAATTTCTACTTTCTCATTGCTGATTTTTATATTATCAACTGTAATGGTTTGCCACGTTGCATTTTCTTCGACAATGCGATGCTTAAATGTATTACCATTAGACGTGGCATACATTTCAAGGAGGGTAAATCCGCTGCTGTTCTTCACTTTTGCTGTTAAGGTATAGTTGCCCTTTTGCAGTTTTACATAGGGAGACGATGTGATTGTTTGAAACACTTTCCGCCTGAATGGTACTTTGTCGCTTAGGTTCAGGCTTTTTTCACCAATCACAATTTTGCGGTCGCTTTCACTATTATTGTGGTTCAAAACAGGTGATACGGTGCTGTCCTGGCTAATCTTGGCCCCTTCCAGCACAACAGCGGTCCAGCCGGTGAGTTGTTCCTGCACCGGTTTTACAGGACTGGGTATCAACTTACGGTCGGCTTCAAAGCTTCCGTTCTTTACAAAATTGTTGCCGGCCGCTACGCTCCATTCTCCGGTTTTGGCATTCAGGTTCCAGGCGCTCAATGAATTGAAATACGGCGTGGCGCCTTCAAACGAAAGCGGTACCCATTGGTTATAGCCCAACCCGTTTCCGGCAAAATCAGCCCACCGGTCACCACAGTATATTACTGTTTCTTTTTTACTTCCTTTTACATTGACAAAAAAACCAGTCTGGGTGACATGTGCATAATCGTCGGCTGCACCGGGGAGCACCCGCATATCGTTTTCCGGGAGGTAAGGTCCCCTGATATTATCGGCCACCAGGTAATACGCCAGCGAGGCATCCCAGCCGTACAGGTTGGAGGCAAACATGTAATACTTTCCTTTGTACTTGAACATACAGTTGCCTTCACGGCCGGCTCCCTGGAAGATTTTGGTGCAGTCCAGCAGGGTCACTTTGCCGTCTTTTACACCAATCTCCGATATATAGATTTTGTTTCGGCCCTGGCCATAGGAATACACCAGGTAGGACTTACCACTGTCTTCATCGGTAAATACCGTCTGGTCGCCGGTGTTGGTGGTACCGATCATTTCCTTCATGTTGATTTGCTGGTGCCAGGTAAAAGGCCCAACCGGTGAATCGGAAACAGTAATGAGAACAAGGTTGTTATGCTGCACCAGCATGGCGTACTTTTTTAGCTCCGGAAGGTAAGCTACGCCTAAGCGACCTAACCAATAGGTTCGCCCATGTGCATCCAGTTCTTCTTTGGTGAGCACATTGTTTTCAAACTTCCAGGCCACCAGGTCGGTGGATGTATAACACGTAACGGCAACAAAATTGGTTCTCGGGTGTGTAACAGAAGGATCGGAGCGATACGCCTCTGCCTCTTTGTAATGAACGCCATACCAGAAATACTTTTTTTCTCCGGTGGAAGGGTCGTCAAACCGGAAGATGCCACCACCCTGGCTGTAGATGGGACGCCCATCTTTGGTGTCCCAGAACACATCATTTCTGATGGTACCGGTTTGTGCGTTTACGGGATTGAATTGACTCTGGCCAAAAATGCCTGCCAGCAAAAGCAGCATAAGAAAGGGTGACTTACTATACATCGTTTTTACGTTAAATGGTAGCGATCATTACTTTTCCAACTCCTGTAGAAACTGTGTCGGCGTTTTTCCAAATTCTTTTTTGAAGGCTTTGGTGAAGTAGGATTGCGTTTGCATGCCAACCCTGTACATGACATCTGTGATCAGTACATCTTCTTCCGTCATGATCTGGACTGCTTTACGCAAACGCACCGTTCGTACAAAATCACCAATTGGCTGCCCCGTGATGCTCTTAACGGTTTGATACAACTTGGTGCGGCTCATACCCATTTGTCGACAGATATAGTCAACGTCCAGTTCCGGATCGCTAATATGTTCCTCCAGCAAGGTTGAGAGCTGGTTCATGAATTCTTTCTCTCTGGCCGAATGGGTGGCTGCCAGGGATCCGCTTTGATGTTCATACGTAAAATGGTCTTTCAGCGTTTGCTGGTGTTCAAATATGTTGCGGATAGTGAGCAGCAACAGATCCGTATTCACCGGTTTGGAAAAATAAAAATCTGCTCCGGATGCAGTTCCTTCGAGCCTTGACTCCAAGGCTGCCTTTGCAGTGAGCATCACTACCGGAATATGCCCGGTCTCAGGATCTTCTTTTACACGCCGGCAAAAATCGATACCATTCATGCCGGGCATCATTACATCGCTGATTATAAGGTCGGGTCTTTTTTCCTTAACCATCGACAGTGCGTTGTTGCCATCAACGGCTTCACAGATGGTAAACTGATCCGCAAGACTTTCTTTTAAAAACTGCCGCAATTCGTCATTGTCATCTACCAGCAAAATATGTTTATTGCAGACCGCTGCTTTCTTTTTAGGACATGAATTTTCTGTAGAAGAGAAGAAGGCAGAATTGAAACTGTTTTGCATACTTTCGATGTTGACTACAGCCTCCTTCCGGCTTTTCATCCATTTTTCATCGGCCGAATAATCCTGCGGACTTACCGGTAAGGCAATGGTAATTTCGGTGCCGCGGTGGCGTTCACTGTGAACAGTAATGCTGCCTTTGTGTAAAAATGTCAAGCTCTTGACAAATGCCAGTCCTACACCGGAACCCATATGTGATTCCGTTATTTTATAGTACCGTTCAAAAAGACGATGGATAGATTCTTTTGAAATGCCGATGCCGTTATCCGCCACTTGCAGATACAGGTACTCTTTCCCTTTGTATTCATTTTCCAGTACCAGGTCGTGTTCGAAGGTTGGTGCCAGGTCCTGCAAATTCTGACTGACCTTAACCGTTATACTACCACCAGTGGAAGTGTACTTAAACGAGTTGCTCACCAGGTTAATCACAATTTTTTCCAGCACCTGCCGGTCAAACCATAACTGTGGCAGTTTCTGTGGCACCTCTATACAAAACTGGATGCTTTTTTCTTCGGCCAGGCTTCGAAACTCCTCACTAATTTCCTGTAAGAACAATTCCAGGCTACCGGGCATTACTTTTAATTTCAATACCCCGGCTTCGGCTTTTCTAAAGTCCATCAACTCATTAATAAGGTCCAGCAGCCGGCTGGCATTGCGGTGCATGGTGAGGTAATGGTGTCGGAATCTGCTCTGCCCATCTTCTTTCTGCAGCTTTTCCAGCGGACCCAGGATCAGTGAAAGCGGTGTACGAAACTCATGCGAGATATTCGTAAAAAACTGCAGCTGCATCTGGTGCATTTCTTCCCGTTTGGCTTCTTCCAAACGTTGGATCTCGTATCATCGTTTCAGGTAGAGAAATACAAAGGCAGTTGCAAACAATACAAAGCCTATTATGCTCCTAAACCACCATGTTTGCCAGAATGGCGGTGTGATGATGATGGCCAGTTGAACGGGCTGCTTATTCCAGACACCGTCGTTGTTGGAAGCTTTTATTTCAAAAACATAGTCGCCCGGCGGAAGGTTCGTGTATGTTACCCGGCGGTCGTTCCCGGCATTAATCCAGTCCTCATTCAGTTTGCGCAAGCGGTAGGCATACTGGTTATTTTCCGGCGTGATGTAGTTAAGCGCCGCAAATTCAATCGTAAAGGTGGCCTGTGCATGCGGAAGCCTGATTTCCCGGGTGACGCTGATGTCCTGCGACAACAAGCCATGTTTATCACCGGGCAATACACGTTGATTGGAAACGTAAAAATCAGTAATGTAAACCGGTGGAATGAAATTGTTGGTTTCAATATTCTTTGGGAAAAAGGCATTGTAGCCATTGACACCGCCAAACAGCAGTTTTCCGCTCTTTGTTTTAAGATAAGCATTGGCCTCGAACTCCATGCCCTGTAAACCATCAGCAGTGCTGTACCGTTTAAATTTTTTTGTATCGGGGTGAAAACGGATAATGCCGTTGGAGGTAGAAATCCAGAAATGCCCGGATTCGTCTTCCGCCATACCTTTAATAAATTCCGTAGAGAGTCCTGCTTCAGCAGCGTAGAGGGAAAAACTCTTTTTGACTTCGTCAAACAGGTATAACCCGGCTTGTCCGGCCCAAAGCCGCTTGCGACTGTCTACAAACAACACCCGCAGGTCGGGCATTTTTTCATCTTTTACAAAATAATTGACAAAGGATTTCGTCTGTTTGTCATAGCAATTCAGGCCGCCATCGTCGGTGCCAAACCAAAGATTGCCTTTGGCATCCTGGCAGATCGATATAAAATTATTTCCCATCAGGTGGGTCAGGTGTTTTTCGTCGCTCACCACTCGACGGAAGGTTTTCGTAACCGGATCAAACAAGTTGAGGCCTCCATAATAGGTCGCTACCCAAAGCCTTTTTTCGTCGTCTTCAAATACCTGCTGCACAAAATTGGAAGAGATGGAGCGGTCATTCCCAGGATTGTGAACAAAGCGGGTGAATGTACCGGTTTTGCGGTTCAATAGGTTGAGCCCTCCGCCCCAGGTACTTACCCAAAGGTTTCCCCTACTGTCCTCTGTTATATGCAGAACGGCATCGGAACCCAAACTGGTGGGATCAAACGGATCGTTACGGTAATGGTGGTATTGGTCTGTCACCGGGTCCTTGCGATTGAGGCCACCGCCATCCGTGCCTATCCATAGAATACCTTCACGGTCCTCATAAAACGCTTTTACATCATTATAACTTAAGCTGGAAGACTTTGGTTCCTGGCGATGTAAACCGAAATCCGCACGGTTGGGCATGTAAAGGTTGATGCCACCCCTGTGTGTACCAACCCAGATATTTCCCTGCCTGTCTTCAAAAAGGGCTGAAACGGTTCGCTGGGAAAGACTGGAGGGATCCGAAGGCTCATTTTGAAAATGCTGAAATGTTCCATCTTTTGGCAAAAAGAGATTAAGGCCGCCATTCACGCTGCCTACCCAAAGGTTCCCCTTTTTGTCAAGTAAAACACTTCGAACCAGATTGCTACCCAAACTGGATGGGATCTTTTCATCGTGTCTGAATTGTGTAAACTTACCCTCGCCTGGATAAAACAAAAACAGTCCGGCTTCGGTACTGCCCAACCAGATATTCCCCGCCTGGTCGGTTTGCATAACCCGGATAGCATGCGATGAACGGGCCGGAAAATGCGGGTAGTTGGTGAATGTTCCCTTTTTCCGGTCAAAGCGCTGCAGACCGTTTTCGGTGCCTAACCAAAAACGGCCATTTGGGTCTTCTGCCATGCAGTTCAGGAAATTATCTCCTCCTTTATCACCCTTTTTGGGATAATACCGGATGAATGATTCTGTTCCAGGCTGAAAAAGGTTTAACCCGTCTGCGGTGCTGATCCAAACAGAGCCAGATTTATCCTGGTAAATGGCGGTAATAAGATTATGACTGATCGATTGCTCTCTATCGGATTTGTATTTAAACCGGGTAAATGCACCTGTCTTTGTATTCAGCCGGTTAAGCCCATTGCTGGTTCCAATCCAGAGCGCTCCGCTTTTGTCCTCATAGATGCACCTTATATAATTATCACTGATGCTGTTGGAATCGGCGGCGCTGTAACGGTACACCTGTATGTTGTAACCATCGTACCGGTTAAGGCCATCACGGGTGCCAAACCACATAAAACCCCGTCTGTCCTGGAAGATTGTTTCGACGGTGCTGTTGGATAATCCCTGCTCGCTTGAGATCTGTTTGAACCGGATAGGCGGAAGTTGTGAAAACCCGTGACCCGTTTTCAACAACCCAAAAGTTAAAATGAGGAAAGCAGAAATTAAACGCATGGGATAGCAGCAACTGTTAATGAACGCTTTCGTTGTGTTGCACTAAAATACATGAATTGGTCGTTGGACGGGTCATTCAGCCGAAAATGTGAACAATAGAACCAAAAGAAAAACGGATCGGACCAATCAAAGGGGAAGGCTTAGGGTAGTTTAGTCCTGTTGAAACAGGATTGCTTGCCTGGCAGAAAAGCGGATACAATGTCCGGTCAGGAAGTGCCTTCTTATAAAACTTCTAAACTGCAAAGATGAAAAGTAAAATTCGATTGCTACGCCTTATTCTTTGTTGTATTCTTTTCCTATTCGGCATCTCTTCCTATGCCCAGCAAAGAATGATTACCGGAAAAGTTACCGATGTTGACAATCAGCCCGTTCAGGGAGCTACCGTAACGGTGAAAAACCGGCCGGCCAGTACTACCAAAACCAATGAAAGCGGTGAATTTTCGATTTCGGCAGCTACCGACGAGGTACTTTTTATCAGCTCCGTGGGCTATACGAATAAAGAAGTAAAAGTTGGCGCTGACGCTTCTATGTCAGTAATCATGAACACCAACCCCACCAGCATGGACGAAGTGGTGGTGATTGGTTATGGCAGCACCTCCCGTCGCAACCTGACTACCTCTGTGGCTAAAATTGACCCGAAAGGTGTACCCCAGGCGGCGAACAACTCGGTAGCGCAACTGGTGTTTGGCCGGGCGCCGGGTACAGTAGCTATTCAAAACAGTGCCGAACCAGGTGGAAATATCAACATTTCCATCCGTGGCCGGGGAAACCCTTTGGTGGTGGTAGACGGGGTTCTACTGCCGTATTCGGGGATTGAGCCCGGCAGCGGTAACCGCACCATGAATGGAAATGTGAATCGTGGTGGTTTTGCCGGCATCAATCCAAGCGATATTGAGTCTATCGAATTTTTAAAAGACGCCAGTGCATCTATATATGGTGTGAATGCAGCCAACGGGGTGATGATCATCACCACCAAAAAAGGCCGGGGCGGCCGGACAAATGTTAGCTACGATGGTAGCCGGTCTGTTGTTTCCAACATGGGTTATTTCAAGCCCTTGAACGCTACGGAATACATGCAGTATTTTAACCAGTTGACACTGGATAAATATTTGTACGACAACCAGATGATGCCCTTCGGTACAAAACCGGCTGATCTTACCCCGTACTATAACAACCCCGCAACCTTTACGGAAGACCAAATCCGGAATGCCGGTACCGGAACCGATTGGCTGAATTATGTGTTGCGGAGTGGCAGTATTGACAACCATAACATCAGCATTAGCGGCGCTACCGACAAGGTAAACTACTATTTCTCCGGAGGTTACTTCAACCAGCGGGGTACTGTTGTCAACTCCGGAATGAAGCGTTATACCGGCCGGATGAACCTTAGCTTTCATCTTACATCATTTCTGTCGGTAGGTACCAATGTCAATTACGGCCGGAACGAGTTCCTGAATTCACAGGCCGGCGCACAGAGTGCCGGGGTGGGACCTGAAGGCTTTGGCGCTGTACAGGCAGCATTGGCCTACCCGGCACATATTCCGGTATACGAGGCGGGAACCGGAAAATACTCCCAGTTCAACCTGATTGGAAACCCCCTGTCCCTGCTGAATATCCAGGACCGGACATATAATACCAGCCTGTTTGCCAATTTTTCGGTGGATATTAAGTTGATACCAAGAGTGTTGACTGCCCGGTTGTTGTATGGCAACAATACAGAGAATGCCGAACGAAACTTTTTTATTCCCTCTACCGTGTTCTTTGACCAGTTAAACCGTTCCCGTGGTGCCTTGTCCACCTCCAGGCGGCAGAACCAAACGATGGAAGCAACCCTTTCCTACAAACAACGCTTCTTTGATGCCGTGAACCTGGACGCGGTGGCAGGTATCGGACAATATCCCAACACCAGTTTTGGCTTTACCGCCACCGGAGCCGATATGATGGATGCCATCGGGACAGATGCCCTTGGTTCTTCTTCATTGGCCTCACAGACGGTGACATCGAGTAGGAATGAAACCAAACTGCGTTCTTACTTTGCCCGGACGTCACTGAATTATCAAAACCGTTACTTGTTGTCGCTTTCCCTTCGCTACGACGGGTACAGCCAGTTTTTTCCACAAAACAAATACGCCACTTTTCCCAGTGCATCGCTGGGCTGGAACCTGTCAAATGAATCATTTCTTCAGAATGCCCGCTTTATCAACCTGCTGAAGTTAAGGGCCAGCATTGGCGTGACGGGCAGTGCCGGTTCACAGGCTTATGGTACATTCAGTCCCGACGGAAACACAGTGACCTTTAACAACGGGGCCATATCTTACGTCCCTTACCTGTTGACGCAACTGGATAACCCGAACCTGCAGTGGCCCAAAACCCTAAACAAGAACCTGGGGCTTGATTTCAGCTTCTTTGGCGAACGCATCTCCGGCTCCTTCGATGTGTTTCGGGATGATCTCACCCGTTTGATCACCAATGTTCCAACGGCAATGTTATCGCAAATTTCTTCGGAGCCGGTAAACAGCGGGCACCAGGTACGCCAGGGGTGGGAGTTAGGTATCAATACCCTGAACGTCCGGAAAGCTTCATTCGAGTGGACCAGCATGGTCAATCTTTCCCGAAACAGGATTCGTTGGGAAGATCGTTTTATCAACACGTTTTTACGTGGCTGGCAAAACGAACGGGATCTGTTAAGCTCGTATTATGTTTTGAAAACGGCCGGCATCCTGGACGGTGTGAAAGCGATTCCTGAATCGCAGCCGGCTGCTGCCCGCCTGCCAGGATCGCCCATTTTTGTAGACCGTAACGGTGATAATAAAATTGATACGTTAGACGTGTTCCGGGTTGATCCCGATCCAAAGCTCGCCTTGGGATTTGGCAATACCTTCCGGTTTAAAGGATTTGATCTTGGGATAATGTTCTACGGCCAGTTAGGCGGTTGGGCCACCACCCCGGCGGCAGTATGGAGTAGTGCCATCGACTTTGTAACCGGTGGACGTAACGGTGTTCGTGAAATCAACGAAGTTTGGACCACCTCCAATCCAACAGGAATTCTTCCGGGTGTGGCGTACAATCCAAGTGCCCTTGCTTTTCCGGTGGGTACCGACATTGGTTTGCAGAGCACTGATTTTATCCGCTGCCGCAATATTACGTTGGGCTATACCTTCAATTCCGGCGCCCTCAGGCGTTACATTTCCAATTTAAGATTGTACGTGGATGTGCAAAACGCCTTTTTGATTACCAACTTCAAATATGTTGATCCGGAAGTAACCGTAAACGATGTCAAAGGCGGCGCGGCGCCCTATCCTATGGCAAGAACCTATTCTTTCGGTGTCAGGGCAAATTTCTAACGAACGCTTAAAACTTACTAGAATGAAAAGATTGCTTTTTTTCCTTACGCTGGCTGCGTTTATCATGAGCACCGGTTGTAAAAAAGGACTCGACCGGACTTCGTTCGGCGTGCTTTCTCCCGTCAATTTTCCAAAGACAGAAGCTGAATATGAAATTTATGCGTTGGAAGTATACAAACCGTTTGGTGCCAAATGGACGTATAGCGATGGCTCCACGCAGTATCTCTGGCACGGAGCGGAATGGAGTAATCCCTTTATCAACGATCTCCCATCCGACTTGATTGCAAAGTTCCCGGAGTGGGGTGGTGCCTGGAGAGATATGAGCGAAGCCAATTTTCTTCCCCGGATTAACCACGGGACGAACGGGCATTTTCAAAAAACGCGATTTATTACCCGCATTACAAAAATTATTGCCGATGTGGAAAGCTCTTCTATTTCGAATACTAAAAAAACACAACTCATTGCCGAAGCCCGGATGGCCAGAGGCTGGCTGATGTATTATTTGCATACCTTGTACGGACCGGTACCGGTGATCCTGGATGCCGCCAAAATCGGTACAGAGGCAGAGGCGGATCTGACCCGGCCTGACCGGGCCGCCTTTGTGGCGGCTGCTGCGGAAGATCTCCGATTTGCAGCGGATAACCTGGTAAAAGCCCCCGCTGAATATGGCCGTTTCAATAAAGGCATTGCGCTGGGCGTGCTGATGCGGCTTTACCTGTTTGAGCAAGACTACTCTAAAGCAGAAGCGGCTGGCCGGGAGATTCTGGGCATGGGCTATAGTCTCATTAACAGCTATCGCGATCTTTTCCGTGCTGCTACAGAAAAAAATAACGAGACTATTTGGGCCGTTTCAGTTGATCCTGCTGGGGACGGAACTGGCGCAAAACCAAACTTCAATGCCTGGAGTTTTTATACATCCCCGTCCGATTATCCGGGTAACCTGACAACTGGTCCGAAAAAGGGGGGCTGGGGAAACCCGGCACCGTTTACGGCCACCTGGGCATTTTACGATTCCTTCGATCCATCAGACAAACGACGGGAACTGCTGATCCCCACCTACAATGCCGTGAACAGCGCTGGTAACCCCACCGGTGTCGTCAAAACAAGAGCCAACATGCGCGGACCCGTTATCGATAAATATCCGGATGAAGATGCCACTGCTTTTCAGGGCAACGATATTCCCGTTCTCCGTTATGCGGATGTCTTGTTGATGATGGCTGAGGCTATTAACGGGCAATCCGGACCGACAGCGGAAGCGATTGGTTTTGTAAAACAGGTAAGGGACCGGGCCGGCATCGGTGACCTTCCGGCTTCCAGCACGGCTTCCAAAGAGGCCTTTGCCACTGCGCTGTTGCAGGAAAGAGCATGGGAGCTTTATATGGAAGGGTTCCGTCGCATTGACCTGATGCGCTTTGGCAAATGGAATGAGTACGTGCAGGCAGCGGGAAAAACACCCAACCCGGTTGGTGCCAATGGTTATTTTCCGATACCACAGTACATACTGGCAGCCGGTGGCGGAAAAGTTCAGCAAAACCCAGGTTATTAAATGGTATTTGTATAAAATCGTTTAGCAGTCGTTTTTTATTTCCTGTTGCTTTTTTCCTGCCGAAAGCAGTCGTCGTAAAACGGTAGGAAAACCAACACCGGTGGAGGAGAGATCCTCTGCCGGTGTCAGCAACAGCATTGTTCTTTTGCTACCAGTAACTGGACAGGCGTTTGCACCGCATTTTTACTGCATTTATAATGCTCGATCGTTTGCCCATAAATTCATTTTTTATCATTTAGTTTTTCGCATGAGGTGGAGTCTGTATTTTCTGTCGGTCGTTTTTTGTTCCCTTACTTTTTTCAACGCTAAGAGCCAAAAGGCAAAGAAGGACCATTTGGTTTATGTGGATAATGCCGGGGTATTGCGCTATACAAAAAATAAGGCGGAAGCTTCTTTTTTCGGTGTAAACTATACCGCTCCCTTTGCCTATGGCTACCGTTCCATCAAAGCCCTGAATTTGGACCTGAAAGGGGAGATTGACAAGGACATTTATCACCTGGCCCGCCTTGGCATTGATGCCTTCCGCGTGCATGTGTGGGATGTGGAGATCTCGGATTCAGCAGGCAATCTTTTGCAAAATGTCCACCTCGACCTGTTTGATTACCTGCTGGCAGGATTGAAAAAGCGGGGCATCAAGACCATCATTACACCCATTGCCTATTGGGGCAATGGTTATCCCGAGCGGGACGAACGGACGCCGGGTTTTTCTACCAAGTGGGGGAAGGGCAGGGCCAATGTGAATGACACTGCCATTCGTGCACAGGAGGCTTACCTGCAGCAGTTTTTCAAACATGTAAATCCTTACACGAACACTACCTACCACGACGATCCGGATGTGATCGCGGTGGAGATCAACAATGAACCCAGTCACAGCGGGCCTAAAAGTAGTGTGACAGACTACATTAACCGCATGGTGGCAGCTATCCGGAGCACCGGGTGGACAAAGCCCCTGTTTTACAATATCAGCCAGAATCCTTCGTATGCCGAGGCAGTGGTGGCTTCCGATGTGGACGGCTTTAGCTTTCAATGGTATCCCAGTGGCCTGGTGGCTAATCGGGAAGTGAAGGGCAATTTTCTGCCACACGTGAGCCGCTATGCCATTCCGTTTGATACCATCCCGGCCTTTCGCAACCGGGCACTGATGGTGTATGAATTTGACCCGGCGGATATTTTACAATCGAACATGCTGCCAGCGATGGCCCGCAGCTTCAAAGGAGCCGGTTTTCAATGGGCCACCCAATTTGCCTACGATCCGCTGGCAACAGCCTATGGCAATACGGAGTATCAAACCCATTACCTCAACCTGGCCTACACACCAGCCAAAGCCGTGAGTTTGCTGATAGCGTCGAAAGTGTTTCACCGTATTCCTCGCGGGAAAACGTTTGGCACGTACCCGGCGGATAGTACGTTCGATGTGTTCCGGGTGAGTTATAAAAACGATTTGAGTGAAATGAACAGTGGTGACGAATTTTACTATTCGAACACAACTGCCACCGTTCCAAGATCAGTGGCTGCTTTGCGGCACCTGGCTGGTGTAGGCAGCTCGCCGGTAGTGCAGTATGGCGGCACGGGCGCTTACTTTTTGGATAAACTGGAAGCGGGCATCTGGCGGCTGGAAGTTATGCCCGATGCAGTTCACATCCGGGATCCGTATGAAAGAGCTTCACCTAAAAAAGAAGTCACCCGCATTAAATGGAACCGGCATGCCATGCAGCTTCTTTTGCCGGATCTGGGGGAAGATTTTTCTGTGCAGCCCCTAAATGAAGGAAACCGGTTTTATGCCACCGTAACGGGCAACCGTTTTTTTATTGAACCTGGATCTTACCTAATATCCCGCAGAAGAAAAAGCGCTGGTAAGTGGAATGCTACAGCCAAAACAGGCTATCTGCAGCTTGCCGAATTTGTAGCACCCAAAGAAAATGAGCAAACACCGCTTCTACGTTACCATCCGGTGGCGGAGGCGGTTGCGGGTAAGCCGTTGACCCTGCACCTGCAGGCGGTAGGACTGGATTCTACCGACCGGATTTCCCTTCAACTACTGGGTGCCGGCCGGTTTGGCGCCAGACCGATCCTGTTCCAACGGAGCAGCGCTTATACCTACACGGCACAAATGCCTTCCGAACTATTGATGCCCGGCCTGCTGAATTACCGCATTGTGGTGCAGAAGAAGGATGACTATTATGTTTACCCCGGTGGTGTAAAGGGCAACCCGATGACCTGGGATTACTACAATACCGCCACGTATGAAGTAACTGTAGTTCCCGAAGAGTATGCCGTATCCTTGTTCAATGCGGCTACCGATAAACAGGTGTTGACCTACTCTTCTTCCCGCCGTGGCGGCGAAAGCCGGTTGCTCCCGGCAGAGCGGCCCGGCAGTTATGTGTACCGCATGGCGGCCACCGAAATGCCCGGTGCGCATGTTTTTAGCCTTCAATCTTTTGTGGGCGACAAACTCGGTGGCCGTGCGGAGGCCGTTGGTTCCCTGCAAACCCTGGTGCTTAGGGGGCGAACTACGAACCCGCAGCCGGTGACTGCCAAACTGATCCTCATTACAAAGGGCGCCGTTCCGTTTGCGGCGACCATCACCTTGCCGACCACGTTGCAGGACATTGAGGTTCCGCTGAGCCGTTTTGCACAAGATTCGATGCTGCTGCTGCCAAGGCCTTATCCTGGCTTTCAGCCGCTTTGGTTTGCGCCGGCCGGACAGCATTCCTTTTCGCTGGGCGATGTGGAAAAACTACAGGTGGTTGTTGGTGCAGACCTTCTTCCAGCCGAACTTTCGAAACCCTATTCGATGGAAATAGAAACCATCTGGTTAAAAAAATAAGTGTACATGAAAAAGCGTAACTCCATCGCGATCGTTTTCCTTTTTACCTTTCTTTTTTCCGGAATGGCAGCTGTGGCGCAGAAAGCTCCGCAACGCCAGCGGATAAATTTTGATGACGACTGGCGTTTTCATTTCGGCCATGCTGGTGACCCGTCAAAAGATTTTAATTATGGCGTTACCGTTGCTTTCAAAAAGAGCGGCGAAGCACCCGGTACAGCCATCGACCCAAAGTTTAAAGATTCTGCCTGGCGAAAGCTAAACCTGCCGCACGATTGGGCGGTAGAACTTCCCTTTGTCAACGTGAACAATTTTGATGTGCAATCGCACGGCTACAAGCCTGTTGGCGGCCTCTTTCCGGAAACAAGTATTGGCTGGTACCGCAAGCAGTTTACAGTTGACCAAAAAGACTCTGGACAACGATTTCAACTGCAGTTTGACGGCGTGTTTCGTGATGCTGACTTTTGGATCAATGGCTTTTATCTGGGCAATAACCAAAGCGGTTATGTGGGTGTGGCATACGACATTACCGATTACCTTAATTATGATAAGCCAAACGTTGTTACGGTGAGGGCAGATGCCACCCAATACGAAGGATGGTTTTACGAAGGCGCCGGTATCTATCGCCATGTATGGCTGAACAAATACAACAACCTGCACATTGCACACGACGGCATGTTTGCTTATTCAACCGTAAAAGGGGCTAACGCAACGGTTACCGTAGAAACAGAGATCGAAAATCAAAACCTGTCTTCTGCATCGGCTATGATTGTTTCTTATCTCATGGATCGCACCGGAAGAAAACTGGTACAATCATCACCGCAAGCAGTTGTATTGAATGTCAACGGAAGAACAACCGTAAAGCACAAACTCAATGTTGCCAACCCTCGCCTTTGGTCGTTAGAGGATCCTTATTTGTACCGTGTGGTTTCTCTTGTTCAGCGGGGTGGAAAAACAATCGATAGCGTTTCGCACCGCTTTGGTATCCGCACTATTGACGTAAAGCCTAATGGTGTTTTCTTAAACGGCAAACATGTAAAGCTTTTGGGCACCAATAATCACCAGGATCATGCGGGAGTAGGCGCTGCACTTCCCGACTATCTTCAATACTACCGCATTCGCCTTTTAAAGCAGTGGGGTAGTAATGCCTACCGCAGCAGCCATAATGCACCAACGCCGGAACTGTTGGATGCTTGCGATAGCCTGGGCATGTTGGTTATGGATGAACAACGTCTTCTCAACAGCTCTCCCGAATACATGAACCAGTTTGAACGGCTTATTAAACGCGACCGCAACCATCCTTCTGTCTTCATGTGGTCCATCGGTAATGAAGAAGGCTGGATACAAGCCAATACAACCGGCAAGAGAATTGCACAAACTTTACTTGCGAAGCAAAAAGAGTTAGACCCGACAAGAACGTCCACCTACGCTGCTGACCTGGCCAATATTTATCATGGTGTGAACGAAGTGATCCCGGTTCGCGGTTTCAACTACCGCCAGTTTGGTGTAGCCAATTATCACCGAGATCATCCGACACAACCCATCATCGGAACAGAGATGGGCAGCACGGTAACGACAAGAGGCATCTATGAAAAAGATACGGTTCGGGCTTATGTTCCCGATCAGGACATCACTGCACCCTGGTGGGCTTCAACAGCGGAAACCTGGTGGAAGTTGGCTGCTGATAATGATTACTGGTTAGGTGGATTCATCTGGACAGGATTTGACTATCGTGGCGAACCAACACCTTACAAATGGCCCAACATCTCATCGCATTTTGGTGTGATGGACGTATGCGGCTTTCCCAAAAACATTTATTACTATTACCAAAGCTGGTGGACAGACAAAGATGTTTTACATATCTCACCGCATTGGAACTGGAAAGGAAAGGAAGGCAAACCAATTGACGTGTGGGTGAATACCAACGCCGATAATGTTGAATTGTTCTTAAATGGAAAGTCCTTAGGCAAAAAGGATATGCCCCGCAATTCGCATCTCAGGTGGAGCGTCAACTACGAACCAGGCACACTGCAGGCCGTGGCATTTAAAAAAGGAAAAAGGCTAACCGCGAAAGTAGAAACGACAGGTGACCCTTACGAGGTTGTTGTATCGCCCTACAAAACCACGATGCTTGGTGATGGCAAGGATGCAACAGTGATGAACATTAGCGTGATGGACCGGCAGGGTCGGGAAGTTCCGGATGCGGCAAACATGATCACGTTTCGCTGGAAGGGAGATGCAAAAATCATTGGTGTGGGCAATGGTGACCCCAGCAGCCATGAGCCGGATAAGTATCTGGATGATTCAGCCTGGCAACGCCGTCTGTTTAACGGCAAAGCACAAGTGATTATGCAAGCGGGCAAAACAGCAAGTACTATTCAGTTCGAAGCCAGGAGCGAAGGCCTGCGCAGCGGTGGTACCGATATCATCACCATTCACCCCGGCACACCAACACCGATGGCTGCGATCAAGCACAGTTTTCCGATTACAAAACGTATCAGCCGCCCGGTCGATCAAATGTTAGGCGCCGATATTTCGTTTCTGCCGCAACTGGAAGCCCGAGGCGTAAAGTTTTCTGATAAAGGGAAAGAGGGCGATGCTATCCAGATTCTGAAAAATCATGGGTTTAACTACATCCGCCTTCGCATCTTTAACGATCCTGCAAGAGACAGTGGCTATTCGCCTAAGCGTGGTTTCTGTGATCTGGAACACACCAAGGCCATGGCCAAGCGGGTGAAAGCCGCCGGTATGAAATTCCTGCTCGATTTTCATTACAGTGATACATGGGCCGATCCCGGCAAACAATTCAAACCCGCTGCATGGCGTGGTAAATCATTCCCAGAGTTAAAACAGGCTGTGTACGATTACACGAAAGAAGTTATGCAGGCACTGAAAGACCAAGGCACTTTACCTGACATGGTGCAAGTAGGTAATGAAATTAACCACGGTATGATCTGGCCCGAAGGCAGCATTGGCAATCTGGATAGCTTGGCGCAATTGATCTATGCTGGAATTAACGGCGTGCGGGTTGTAGCACCGGCTACCACCATCATGCTGCATGTGGCATTGGGTGGTCAAAACGATGAGAGCCGTTTGTTTTATGATAATATGGTGGAGCGACAAGTGCCCTTTGATGTCATCGGACTTTCTTATTATCCAAAATGGCATTGCACCTTAGAAGACCTGGAATACAATGCGGCCGATTTAGCCAAACAATACGACAAGGATGTGATTATCGTAGAGTATTCGCATAAAAAAGAAGAAGTTAACAACATCGGATTTCAGGTGCCCAATGGCCGCGGCAAAGGCACCTGCATTTGGGAGCCGCTGAATACCTGGGAAAAGATCTTTGAAAGTAACGGCCAGGCCAACAGTCTTCTGCTGGTGTATGATGAAATCAGCCGAAAGTTTATGAACGCTTCAGCACCCAACAATAATAAACCAGGCGTCAGCCAAACAAAAGTCAGTATGCATGAAAAGAGCAAATAAGTTCAAAAATAAATATGCTAAAAAGTGGTTGCAATTATCGGTGGTGATTCTGTTGTCATCGTTTGCTGTCAACGCTCAGTCTTTTCAAATGCCTGAGGGCTGGTCGGATGGATACGCCTACGCTAACGGCATACGTATTCACTATTATAAAGCAAAGCCCGCACAGGGCAAGCCGGTGATGGTGATGGTGCATGGGGTTACCGATAACGGGCTTTGCTGGACAACGCTGACAGAGAAGCTGCAGGACGCCTATGATATTTACATGCTGGATGCACGGGGACATGGTTTGTCAGACCCCTTTACGCAGTCAGACAATGGTGAGACCTTGATCAAAGACGTAGTGGAATTCGTACGTGTTATGAAGTTTGACAAGCCAATCCTAGTGGGCCACTCGATGGGGGCAGCTACCGTCATGCGGGTAGGAGCGGAGCATGCCGATCTGGCAAAAGCAATCATAATGTTAGATCCTTTTGTGGGAAGCCGCCCGGCAGGTGCACCCGGAGGAACTGCCGCCCGGGATACGACCCGGGTCCGGCCACCGGCATCAACTGCACCCCGCCAGCCGTCGGCACCCGACCGTCTTTCAGTGAACATGTTTGGAAGTCCCGAAGTATTAGTAGCACAAAACAACTACCGATTCGAAGACCTGGTAGCCACCGGCCGCCGCCAGTTTCCCAAGTGGCATAATACGGATGTGTACTACTGGGCCCTCTCAAAAAAACAGTATCATGGTGCCTACACACCGGAGGCCCAACAGGCAATGAGTGGTACCATGCGCACCGGAGATGCACTGGCAAAGATTTCTGTACCAGCCATCATCCTTAAAGCGGATGCATCGCCTGAAGTGCGAAAAGCAAATGAAGAAGCAGCCCGTGTCATGCAAAAAGGTAAGCTGGTGCACATTGATAATGCCGGACACAATCTTCACCATGATCAATTGGCCAGTACAATGGAAGTGATGAAAACGTTTTTGGCAGCGTTGTAGAGAGAAGCAACTGGCGGTAGTTCTCGTTTTCTGCATAGTCCGGCGCTTTTAAAACACGAAATTGCGTAAGCAAGTTTGTTGTACACCTAAATGTGAGTGGATAAAGATGTTTGATCGCTTAGAAATAAACTAACACCAAATTGTACGCAGATAAAATTTCAAAATCTTACCAATGAAGGGTCGCATTTTTTTATTACTGTTCCTGGGCTGCCTCTCAGGTATACATGCACAAACCAAATCAGCCTCCGGTTCAAAAGTGGAGTACGTGCCGTTTGAAGTGAAGGATGACAGCAGTGCAGTTTTCCGGCTCTATGCTCCCGATGCCAAATCAGTAACATTGGGCGGAGATATCAGAGGCGTAAACTCGCAAAAGGCCAGCGATGGCGTTTGGACCATTACCACGGCTTCAGGCCTTCGTCCCAGTGCCTACCGATATTTTTTTATGGTGGACGGAATGAAGGTGAACGACCCGAAAAATCCAATGGTGGCTGACTTCCGCCCGATGGTGGAAATCGTACCCAAAAATCAAAACCTGTTCTGGCAGCAAAAGAATGTACCGCATGGCCTGCTGTCCATTGTTTTTTACGAATCAAAGGCCACCAACTCCACCCGTCGCATGTTTGTATGGACACCGCCGGGCTATTTTTCGGGCAACGAAAAACTGCCGGTGCTTTACTTGTTACATGGAGGCGGCGACAACGATACCAACTGGCCAGGGCAGGGCAAAGCCGGTTGGATATTGGATAATCTTTTCGCCGAAGGCAAAATCGTTCCAATGGTGGTGGTTATGCCCGATGGAAGCATTCCGGTAGAAGCCGTTGCAGAGGATATCGGGAACAGCATCATTCCCTATGTGGAGAAAAATTTTCGTGTGCAGACCGATGCAACTCATCGTGCCATTGCCGGTCTTTCCATGGGCGGATTGCAAACGATGGAAACCATTTTAAAATTTCCCGACAGGTTTACCTATGTGAACGTGATGGGCTCGGGCTGGTGGTCGGACAGGCCGGGCAATTATGAAAAATATGATGCGCTGGTAAAAGCAGCCGCTCCCCAATTAAAGAAAACAGTGAAGTATTTTATATTCAATACAGGTGGCCCCTCTGACATTGCTGACAAAAACAATGACCTGACAAAAGCTGTCTTTGACAAGTACGGCGTCAAATCCAGTGTTTCAAAAATGGAAGGTGGCCATACCATGTATGTCTGGCGGCATGACCTGTACAATTTCGCACAAAAGATTTTTAAGTAAGCCATCAGATCATTTTCTGTTGGTTCGTTTCCAGATAGCAGGGTTGCTAATTACATCTCTTTACGTTCGGATGAATTGTCCGGTATCTATAAATTACCTCAATGAAAAAACTCTTTTTACTCTTAACTGTTAGTTTTTGTATCCAGTCATTCAACAACAGCATTGCGCAAAAAAGCCGCCAACGGTTGCTGATGGATGCAGCGTGGAAATTTTCGCAAACTGATACGATCGGGGCTGATAAAGCAGGATTTGATGACAGTAAATGGCGAACACTAGATCTTCCGCATGACTGGAGTATCGAGCATGCGTTCGTTCAAAATGCACCCACCGGCGGTGGCGGTGGTTATTTGCCCACAGGAGTTGGCTGGTATCGCAAGCGTTTTAACCTGCCGAAGTCTGCTCTTTCAAAAATCGTCTGGATTGAATTTGATGGCGTGTATCAAAACAGCGATGTTTGGATCAACGGGCATCACCTTGGCCGTTATCCCAACGGCTACATGAGTTTTCATTACGATCTGACACCACACTTAAAGTCCGGAGAAAACAGCATTACGGTTCGTGTAGATAATTCACTTCAACCCAATACCCGCTGGTATTCCGGTTCCGGTATCTATCGGCACGTGTGGCTGAACATCGCCAACCCTGTACACGTGGCCCAATGGGGTACCTATGTCACCACACCACAGGCAGATTCTTCATCGGCAACGGTAGCGATTAAAACGAAGATCAATAACCGCAATACTGTTTCCAAGGAAGCCATGCTTCGGTACATCGTTGTGGATGCAAATGGAAGAGAAGTTGCTAAAACCGAAATCCCGGTTTCACTTTCTTCAAACAATGCAACGGAAAGCGGCCAGCAACTTACGGTTCCTACTCCTGCTCTCTGGTCAACAGAATCGCCGAATATGTACAGCCTTCGTTCCATTATTCTTGACAAGGGAAAAGTCGTTGACGAAGTGACGACACCATTTGGTATTCGCAACATTGAGTACAGTGCGGACAAAGGATTTCTGCTAAATGGGAAACGGGTAAAGATGAAGGGTGTTTGTTTGCACCATGATGCCGGAAGTGTTGGTGCGGCTGTACCAGAGAGAATGTGGGTCCGGCGCCTCCAAATTTTGAAAGAGATGGGTTGCAATGCCATCCGCACTTCACATAACCCAATGGCACCTGAATTTTTGGATCTCTGTGACCGGATGGGTTTTCTGGTGCAAAATGAGATATTTGATGTGTGGAAAGCTGGTAAGGCAAAGTATGATTACGCCATTTATTTTAATGACTGGTCGCAGCACGATTTAGTCAATTTCATTCACCGCGACCGCAATCACCCCTCGGTGGTGATGTGGAGTGCCGGCAATGAAATAGGCGAGCAAAGCCAGCCGCAGGGTCATGAAGTGCTTCGCCCCCTGATCGAAACCTTTCACCGAGAAGATCCTACCCGCCCGGTAACCACCGGCAATGATCATATTGCGGCTGATGGGCGATCGGCCACACCGCAGTTCCTGAACATGCTTGATATTGTTGGCTACAATTACGTTGATCGCTGGCGTGACCGCAGAGAATTGTTTTATGATATTGACAAGCGTGCCAACCCGCAATGGAAGATGGTGGGAACTGAGAATGTTTCCATCTCCGGTATCCGGGGTAACTATTTTGGAGGCGGCTTTGGTGGCATCGATTCATCCGTCATTCGTCCGGCCAATCTGCCGGGAGTCATTCGTGCAGAGCAGCTTTGGAAATTCACGGCGCTGCACGATTATGTGATCGGTGATTTTATGTGGACGGGCATCGATTATCTGGGAGAAGCCCGGTGGCCTGCAAAAAATGCAAGCTCCGGTGTGATTGACTTGTGTGGTTTTCCGAAGGATGCCTATTATTTCTACCAAAGCCAATGGACAACTAAGCCGATGATTCATCTGGCGCCGCATTGGAACTGGCAAGGCAGGGAAGGAAAGGTCATTCCGGTACTAGCCTTTACCAATTGCGATACAGTTGAATTGTTTTTGAATGGAAAATCGTTTGGCGCTAAGGCAATGCAGTTTCCCCGGCCGGGAAACAGTGGCGCCTGGAACCGATATGATGTGCCACCGGTGGGTGTTACAACAGCCGATTTACACCTTCTATGGGATGTGCCCTATGAACCAGGTGTATTGAGAGCCGTTGGAAAAAAGGGTGGAAAGATTGTGGTAGAAGAAGAGGTTCGAACCAGTGGCGCACCGGCAGAACTTCGTCTGTCGGTTGACCGTACAACCATTGAAGCAGATCCGAAGGAGGTTGCACATGTAAAGATTGAAGTTGTTGACGCAAACGGAACAATTGTTCCCAATGCGGCGGAACCGGTGCAGATTGTGGTGGAAGGCGCCGGTAAATTGATTGGCCTGGATAATGGCAACCCGTTTGATCATACGTCTATGAAAAGTGACAGGCGCAATACCTTCAATGGCCTGGCTTTGGCAGTCATTCAGCCGGATAACAAAGCAGGAACCATCCGTGTCCGCACGGCTTCACCTTCTCTGAAAAATGCGTCTGTAGAGATTACGGTTAAAAAGCGTGATCCCCAAATTGCAATCCTTGAAAGTTTGAATAAATGACTTTGTACCAAAATCAGGTAACGTTTAGCAGGACTGTGCGTAAGAAAATCGTTTTATCATAAATGCATTTTTATAGAAATAATGCATCAAGGTAGATGACAGGTGCTATGAAAAATCAGCTATTCTGTTTTGAAAGAAGCAAATCAACATAACCAGACATGTACTTCAAATTTCTTGTTTGTATTGTTTTCATTATCTGCCTTTGGACATTGCATGGATTCAAACCATCGAATGACCTAAAGGCAGAACTTGTACTCGATGCCAGGGTCCAACTTGGTGAAGGAGCCATCTGGCATCCAAAGGAAAACAGATTGTACTGGGTGGATATCGAAGGCAAGGCGCTACATATATATGATCCATCCACAAATGAAGACAGGCGGTTTCCCCTGAGTTCACGAGTGGGTACTGTGGTGCCTGTGAAAGGTGGCGGCGCATTGGTTGCTTTGCAAAATGGAATCCATAAAATTGATTTAAAAACAAGAAAGCTGGAAATCATCGCCAATCCCTTACCTGATACCCTAAACCTGCGGTTTAACGATGGCAAATGCGACCCCTCTGGACGGTTTTGGGTAGGTACCCTGGCACTGGATGGCAGAAGAAAAGGCGCCGTTTTGTACCGCATAGATAAGGACAGATCGGTTCATCAGATGCTCGACAGCGTATCCATCTCGAATGGGATTGTTTGGACAGCCGACAAAAAAACAATGTATTACAACGACACGCCAACTGGCACCGTGCAGGCCTTTGATTATGATGATAAATCCGGGAACATCAGCAACCGGCGGATAGCTGTTTGTATTCCCAAAGGCATGGGAGCACCCGATGGAATGACGATTGATGCCGATGGAAACTTATGGGTGGCGCTTTGGGGAGCGGGCCTGGTTGGAAAGTTCAATCCATCAACAGGCGAACTGCTGCAAAAGGTAATGGTACCGGCCCCCAATGTATCCTCCTGTGCTTTTGGCGGCAAAAATCTGGAGACGCTCTACATTACCACAGCCCGTGTCTGGGTAAATGAAAAGGGGTTGAAGGAGTTTCCGCAAAGCGGAAGTTTGTTCAGTGTAAAGCCGGGTGTGAAGGGAGTGGCGGCTGTTTTTTATAAAGGCAAATTTTAATTCTCCGCGTTCTCATTGCAACGGTTTTGCAGTGGGTGCTGTTTTACAGTGGCAATGTATAGAAGATTGGTTCCTTTTGTTTCTGCACCAATGACCAAATTGGGCAAGTGAACCCGCGATAACAGTGCTCCGAATTTCTCTTTAATGAATAAACCTTTTTTCTGGCTATGCCCATTCTCCGTTCAGGAAAATACCAACAGGTATCTAGAAGTATAGATAAACCATAAATGGCATTGTTTGTTTATACAATACACTAGCAATTTCAGTATACGATTTAACATGAATTGACTTAATTTGACGAAGGAGAAAATTCAGGTGCCCGAAACAGTGGAATCTCTGGAACGCTTGGTAGATGCGGGTTCTGGTCCGGTTACAAATCTCTCTTAGAACTGGGTGCCATTTGCGGCATCAGCAAAGAATTTACCTTTCACACCGCACGGTACACTTTTGCCACCACCATTGCCCTCACCAATGGTGTGCCCATTGAAAGTGGCAGCAAGATGCTCAGACTTAAAAACCTGCACACCACCCAGCACTACGCCAAAATCCTGGATAAAAAGGTGGGCCAGGATATGCAAGCACTAAAAAAAACTCAAAAAACGCTTACTGTTATAACAAAAACAGGAACCTGGGTTCCTGTGATGTTAGCTTACTGGATGGGAAGGGTAAGTATTTCCTGTTTGCGGTTAGCTGACAGAAAACAGATGGTGGACGAACGGGCCGTTCGCTAATCCTGCAGTTTATTTCGGTTGCGCTTCAATGCCGGTTGTCCACTTGGAAAAACCGGTTCTTTGGCATGCACAAGATTACATTTTTGTGGAGTACAGGTTATCCGTACAAATACGGATTTTTTGTACCAGGCTAATTGCAACCCGGTGATTTCGATTGTCTTAAAAGCGATCCTGGAATTTTCCGTATCTGCCACATTCTTTCCCTGTACTCACCGGCCTACCTTGCAGGCAATTAAGCCGTTCGCTAAACTGTATGTTGACAAAATGTTCCCACCTGCGAATATTCGATCCTTCCAACCGGGATGTACTCCTGCCCAAAGATTTATGCCTGGAGCAAGAAGGAGCAGAACCACTGTTGCCTTTGCCCATCGATGATTGCCAGCGTGTCATTGAAACACCGGCCTGCATCATCGAGATGTCACCGGAGCGCATCTTTTATTTCCGCTCTGTAGACTTGAATTGTACTGTACTGATTGAAGTGATCTTTGAGCAGGGACAGTGGATAGCCGTCAATTGCCTCAAGAATCCCTCCACTCCTTTTATCACGGCCTTATTGAAAGAAGGAAAATTTATTCCCGGTTCCCTCCTTGGTTAAATTTTATAGATGCCATGCCTGATGGCATATACCACCAGCCCGGCCGTACTGTTTTCATCCATCTTGCTCATGATATTCTCCCGGTGGGTTTCAATGGTACGCGGACTTAAAAACAACCGGGCAGCAATTTCTTTGTTGGTAAGTCCTTCGCAGATCATCCGGATAATCTGCCGTTCCCTTTCGTTGAATTCAACCTTTTTCTTTTTTCGATAGGAGTTGAACGAGCTTTTAGCGATCAGCTGCGCCAGCTTGGCCGAGGTGTGCTGGCAGTAGTACGTCTTGTCCCGGTACACGGTTTTGATGGCTTCAACAATTTCTTCCTTATGCGCCGTTTTCAGCAGGTACCCGCTGGCGCCGGCTTCCAGCATCTCTACAATCAGGTAATCTTCATCATAATTGGTGAGGGCAATCACACCAATATGGGGGAAGCTTTTTTTCATCTCCTGCATCACTTCGATACCATCCCGCTTTGGCATTTTAATGTCTGTGATTACCACCTCGGGTTGCAGGCTTTCTACGAGGAAGAGCAGTTCTTCGCCATCAACTGCCTGTCCTATCAGATCAATATCGGGCTCTTTGTTTGCCATCACTGAAAAGCCATCCCGGAAAAGTTCGTGGTCATCGGCAAGAACAATCTTAATGGCAGCAGGCGATTTTTCCATGTCTTAAGATTTTGTCTGCTCCGTTTCAACAGGAACCTCAATAGTATACTTCGTCCCGGTGCCAGGCGCAGTTTCCACAAACAGCTCACCGCCCAATACATCTGTCCGGCTTAACAGGTTGCGCAACCCATAACCACTACCGTCCTTCAACTGCTGGTCGTAGTGAAACCCCCGACCGTTATCTTTCGAAGAAAGAATGAGTTTATCGTTTTCCATTTTCAACGAAAGTTGTAAAAGGGTGGCGCCGGCATGCTTGATGGTATTGTGTACAATCTCCTGTACAATGCGGTAAAGATGAATACTCCGGGATGCATCCGGGTATAGTTCATCGGTCACTACTTCAATCCGGAGGCCATTCTGGTTTGAAACATAATTGGTCAGTTCTTTCATCGCTGCTACCAGGCCCTTGCGCTGCAGGGTCACCGGCATCAGGTTGAAGGATATCTCCCGGAGACGCCGTACCACATCATCTAAATGTTCATCTGTTTTTTGTTGTTGCAACTGGTCCTCTTTATCATGCAGGTCAAAACTGCTCACCTTTAATTTGATGGCCGATACCAGGGGTGAAAGCTCATCGTGCAGGTCGGCCGCAATGCGGGCCCGTTCTCTTTCCATCGAGGCCAGTTCGGTGGTAATATTCTGTTGTTTTAGCGCCAGGTTGATGCGGTGCTGGCGAATCATGGAAATGAAAAAATAGGCGATGATGGCGCCAATGACTACTACCAGTATTAAAACGAGTGTATATATTCTTGTCTCCTGGGCATCCATAATACGGCTAGTGCATAAAGCAGGTTGGTGAATAAGTTGACAAAAGCTAAAATCCTGAAAACATACCGCTGAAAAAGATTGCTGGCGGCCAGTCCGTAAATATAAAAGGCTTCTACAATAATGGCATAGGTAAAAAAGAAAATAAAACCGGCACAAAGAATAAAAACAGGATCTCTCCAAAGAATCTTTCGGCGTTTTGCCATCAACCTGCTGATCATGGTAATGCTTAATAGAACAACCAGCAGCGAATTGGCGATGATAAAATAAGAGTTGAAGATGTGAATTGATCCAATAATAAAACTTTCTGTCAGCCAGAACGCTGCCACCAAGCCACTGAATACATAATAGACCCGTAACGACCCGGTAAACAGGCGCCATTGCTTAAATTGATACAGGATCAGCAGGCTTTCAGCAAGTAGAAATAGATTGTTGTTAACGGCATTTGAGTGGTGAGCCTTGATCAGGAAATAACTGATGACTTCATTGATCGCTCCTAAACAAAGCAATACTAAAAAAGGGTAATAGATAGGATTGATTTTTTTGAATCGGATCATACCTATAGCCACTGGTATGAAGATTGAAAAACTTAAGGCAATAATAAGTGAAACATCCATCGGCCCGAATATACAGGAACTAGGGATTGGGCGATGAAAAACCGGCTCACGCAGGCTGATAACACCATCCCGGTTCTCCCGTTTGCGGATCATTGTTCATTGTTGCATTCTGCCCTGTCAGACCTTTCAGCGTTTGCAAACCTGTACGTGCTTTTGCATTGGCAGGTAAAAAATTTACACTGTTTTCCTTGAATCAGTTGGTCATCTCTTTGCTTAAGTCGTAGTTTATTGCTTCGCCAGCTACTGTTCCGGTGGATACTAAGAATCAAGGTTGGTGTCTCTACAAGAGAAAAACATATGCATAAAGAGATAAAACACTGGTTTTTCAGCCAAAGCATAAAGATTATTTTTAGCCCTTCACCTGGAATAACCTGCCTTTCCTGTGTGCCCTGTTTGCCCTCCGGCAAAAAAGTATCGATCGTGTAATCTAATACATGATGAAAAGCTGTCTCCATGCGGTCTTGAACCTGATTCCCGTGAACAGGGAAATGAAAATAAAGTTTACCTGCTCACTGTCGACGGTGATGACCCCTGTTTTACCGCGAAGTTCCTTGCCGCAGGAACGGGGCAGTGTTCGCAGCAGATGATCAGTTCAGAAAAATCAGTGAGGGTGCATAATAAAACTGCCGCCGAAAACAGCAGAGGGAAAACGGAATTACAGGCACATGCAGCGGGTTGGGTAACGGGAAGGAGTAACCGAGGAATGGTGTCGTTGGTTTCATGCAGCAAGTTTACTCAATTGTTCAACAGGCACACGACACCAACCGTTTTACTTAACCACTTTTTGTTCACAATCCGTTTCGCCTTCTTCGTCCACGATGAACAGGTATTCGTAGCCGGCAAAATCGCCCGTCAGGGCTGAAGTTGTTTTATTATCCAGCGACCGTTATTTCGTTCGTACAACTTTCTGTGGTGAAAACGGGTGGGTTTGAATTCTAAAAATTCTATTCGTATGGGGTCGATCAAATATCCACCCCAATCTGAAGGTCTCGGTAAAGGCTTGTTTGCAAATCTTGCTTCTATGTTTTCATATTTTTCTGCCAGGATGGCCAGGTTGTCAATTTCCTGGCCCTGCGCACTTGCAAGGGCAACAATCTGACTTTCTCTGTTACGCTCTGCAAAGTATTTATCAGCAAGTTGCGCATCCATTTCCGTAGCGTTGCCCTGGACCCGCACCTGCCTTTCTGTTGCTGTCCACCAAAAGGTGAGTGCCACTTTGTTTGTGTTGTTGATTTCGATTCCTTTTCTTGATCCCAAAGGACCGGTTACAATAAAATGGTCGTCTACAATGTCTTTGAGCGATACAAATCTTGCATTTGGGTAACCATCTGTGCCAATCGTAGAGAGGCAACAGGCGGTGGGTATCCTGACCTTTGCCTGGTTGACTTCTTCGTTCAACCACTGGTTAAAAACGTCGATTGGTGATGCTGCCATGTTGCATTCTTGAAAAGTTGAAAATTAGCCTTCGCTCTTGAATTCAAAAAGTAGATGTCGCAATGATTTGTTCATCTGATAATGTCTGTGTCAACCGGGATGTATCCTAAATGCCTGCTCAGGGAGAGAATTTGCCCTTTATGATGAAATTCATGTGTAATGACGTGGGAGAACAGCTTCAACGGACTGGCGGTGATTTTTTGACCGTTATTGCTAATGACCAGGTCATTAAGAAGCCTGTCCGAATACAGGTCAAAAAACCGGGCCATCAGCGAATCGATTGATAAAAGGTATGCTCTTGCCTGGAGCGCATCGTTTATCGTGTTGTAAGCCCGAATGTCCGTTTGGATGTTCAGTGCATGTTTCCCGATCCAGAATTCATAGGTATTGCCAATATGCACCAACAGATTGCGAATGCTGCCTCTGCCAAATGCGCTGTTTTCAGCCACAAAATCAATGGCTGCAATTCCCTGACAATAGTCGAGCAGAACCTGCCGGGAGGAGGTAACAAAAGCATACTGGCAGTTGAGGTCCATAGGTAGCGATTTACTGTTACTGTTCATTGGGTTTATGCAGTGCCGACATTTTGTGTTTTGTCAGCTTAAATTTATTACGAAAGTTGTTTGGAACCGGATGGCGGGGTGTTTATCCAATAAATGCTGTCGCAGAGTCGACATGTTATGCGAATGATCTGACAACAGAGGTTCGTTGCAGCAACCGGTGTTTGAAAGAGGAAAGAAGAGTTCATGCTGGCAGGTTAGTTGTGTTTCCCTGTGAAGAAACATTTCTTTTTGTGGGGGAGAGATATATCGTGCAGGTATTTTCTTCGGTAAGCTTCCTGGAGTAGCTGCAGAAACCGTTCTTCGCCTCCCGGTTCTTTTTCTATGGCCTCCCTGTTCCGCCACAGATCCGTTACCAGCCGTAAGAAAAACTGAAGGCGGGGCTCTGCATAAATTACTTTATCCAATTCATACAGGTCCCGTAAGCTTGCCTCGCCGGCGAGCTTACGGGCAAGTAATTCCCAGAATTTCTGCTGTTCCATAAACCAGCTTTTTACTTGAATGCTGACGCAGCTTCCTTCTCCCTGCAATGGATGGCTTCCTGCCACACCTTATCAACTTCCAGTGAATAAGCAATTGATGCTTGTGCAACAAGCAGTCTTATTAAACGTTGATTGAAAGGAAAGCAACCAAAGCAAAACTGTTCAGTGATGGGTGCCATTGCGCCATTATATTGCTATGCGACAGCGAAGAAAATGCCAGCCGGGTAAGCGTATACATATCAGGTATTTATGTACATACGCCTTACAGCAAGTGTTCGGTTTTGATGCAGAAAATGTCCGGTTCTAAACAGCCTGGGAAGAGGAATGGTGGTGATGTACACGCAGGATTATTGTTGATGCCCTTGTGTAAGGATTTTCGCTTCAGTTCACGAACCAGTAGGGGAGGATTGACCAGGAACCACTGTGGTACGTGATCGTTGCCTGCGGTCGGGGCAATTACTGTCGTTTTACCGTGTCGCCTCCCTGCTTTTAGCCCCCCACTCAATATTTCCTCCACAATTCCGTTCTTTTACCCAGAATTGTTTTTCAAAACCACCAGATGAAAAAAACAACCCTTACCGGCACGCAAAAAGCTCTTTTTCTTTTGCTGTTCTTTATCGTCGTTGTTATCGGCTTTATGCTAAAACTTCCTGCCGCCTTCCGGCATATCGACAAAGAGCTGCATGCCGCCTTCTACTTCCTGGCAGCAGCCGTTTTGAACTTCCTGTTCGCCGGAACAAAACTGGTTCGCCACGTTATCATCTTTATTTCCCTGTACGTGTTTGGTGCTGCCATCGAAGCCGCACAGGAGTATTCTAACCGTTTTTTCCGCCAGCGCATTCATGGCCGCTTCGACCCGGAAGATCTTCAGGGGAATCTCAAAGGCCTGCTCCTCTTTTCGCTGCTCTGGCTATTGTGTACAGGGGTGATCCTGCTGTACCGGAAAGGCCTGGTGAAAAACAACAGCTAAGGTTCAATAGCCTGAAAACTCCTGCATGAAGGAACCGGAATGAGGTTGCAGGAAGGCAATACAGGAAGATTTATAAAAGGAATAAAAAAGCATCTGCAGTAGCAAAAATCAATTGAATCATTTATTTTTACCGCATCTTATAAGCAGTTAGTTTTGGTTGCGCCCCTTCTTTCCAGTTGGGGCTTTTTTGTGTTCTTATTATAAACCATCTGCTTTCAGCAGGCATGATAATCTACGTCACTTAAAGAGAATTGTGCAACAAAGGAATGAATGCTCCTGGTGACAACTGTCTTTCCTTGTGACTGCATGTTTCCAATGCACTGTCTTGACGGCAACAACACAACGGCCTATCTTTATTCCACTATAAATTAAAAGCGAGACGGAAAGAATAAAAGTACGGCTGCTGCTACTCCAGTTTTGTCTCTCACCCTACAATCAGTGATCATGCGGAAACGAAAAATCCTGTTGCTTTCTTTATTGCTCCTGCTGGCGGGCCTCCTGCTGGTCATTGTTTACTGTGATAACCAGGTAAAGGCGGCGGCGCAGGGGAAAACTTTTTCCGATCTGAGCCAACTGCCCCCGCACCATGTCGGGCTCCTGCTGGGAACAGGGAAATACCTAGGTAACGGGATGGTGAATCCCTACTACAGCTACCGACTTGAAGCGGCGGCAAAACTGCTGCAGGCAGGCAAAATCAGCTATCTTGTTATCAGCGGCGACAACAGCCGAAAGACCTACAATGAGCCTGAAATGATGCGGGCAGACCTGGTGGCGGCAGGCGTTGACTCTTCCCGGATTTACCTCGACTATGCCGGTTTCAGAACCTTTGACTCTATGGTCAGGCTCCGCGAAATTTTCTCCCAGGAGGCTGTAACCGTAATTTCTCAAAAATTCCATAACGAAAGAGCCTTGTTTATTGCCCAAAAGGAGGGGATCACGGCTGTGGGTTTCAATGCACGGGACGTAAGCCGTTCAGCCGGACTTAAAACGCAACTGCGGGAAAAACTGGCACGGGTTAAGGTGTTTGTCGACTACCTGTTTTCTACGGAACCAACCTTTCTTGGGCCTAAAGTGCGCATTCCGTAAACAGGTTTCATTGCACTTTACTGTCAAACCTGCAACAAATGAATGACCTGAACCTTGACCCGAATATATACAATGCCATCCTTTCTGATGTATTGACAGGCAAAAACCTCCAGGCCCACCTGCGTGAAGTGGAAGAGGCGATCGAAGAAGTGGAAAAATTCATTGGATTGGCTGTACTGCGGCAGGAAGACACAACCGCATATGAAGCGCTTAAAAACCAGCTGTATTACCTGAAGTATGAAATTCTGGAACGGCTGTAAACACATTGTACCTGCTTCATGCAACACAGGATGGAAAACGAACACAAGTGAGGGACTACAGGTTATCTCCACTTGTTTCTTTATGCTAAGTTTTTTATTCTTGCGGATGTTCACCTTTCGTGCAATCTATTTCTTTTTTGCCCTGGCCCTTTTCCTGGTGGAGGTGCTCATTGCCCTGTATATCAACGATCGCTTTGTGAGGCCTTATGTAGGTGATTTCCTGGTGGTGATGCTGCTGTATTGTGCGGTACAAGCAGTAGTCCAAACCTCTGTGCAAAAGGCTGCAATGGGCGTGCTGCTCTTTGCCTATGGGGTAGAGGTTTTACAAGGAATAAAACTGATAAATATCCTGGGTCTTCAAAACAACACCCTGGCAAAAACCATTCTAGGAACCAGCTTTGAATGGATGGACATGCTGGCGTATACCCTTGGCATTTTCACGGTGCTTTTCCTGGAGAGGGTTAAACCTGTTCCTCCTCGCAAAGCAGTTGTCAGAAACCAAAATCATCGCCGTTCACCATGACAAAACCGGATACCACAACCACCAATCAGCAGGCAGTCAGACAATGGTGGGCTAGTCGCAGAATAAAGTATAACAAGTGCCTGGTGGTGGCAGGGCTATTGGCCTTTCTGCTCTATGCTGTAATAGGGTCATTGCTGATAGCACCACAAGTAGCTGATTTCGAAATCACGCTGTTCACCACCATTTTCCAGGGATTAGGTTATGTCTGTATGATGGGTGTGGCAAACATTTTTTATGGCCTTGGGCCCCTCGTTGACAGGCTTTATAACCGGGACAACGATGAAGGCTTCCGCCAAAGGCTTTTTAATCTGGGCTATTGGTTTTCTTTTGCCTTGCCGTTTTCGATACCCCTTCTTGTTGTGATAATGTATGTGTAAACGCATCATGCGAAACTTCATTCCTCCGTATCAGGATAGTAAGCCATTTTCTATCATCTTGCTTAGCTGCCCGTCAATCGCCTTTTCTAAATTCCGTATCTTGTTTTCACCTAATCAACCTTGTTTTTATGAATGCCCGGGCTCTCTTCCTGTTTTTCTTGCTCGTCCTGTTTGCCAAAGTGCAACTACCTGCACAAGCGCCGCAGATGGTAGCCAATATTCCTGTCAATTATGAGGAAGCGCAGGTTGGCAGCTATATCCTGCCCGATCCGCTGACGCTGCAAAACGGCAAAATGGTAAAAACTATAGCCGACTGGGAAACGGCACGCCGCCCGGAGGTGCTGCGGCTGTTTGAACAAATCCAATTTGGCCAGGCGCCACCCAAACCCGTCCAGTTTTCGTTTAACGTTTTTGAGAAAGGAACGCCGGTGTTTAACGGTACCGCCATCCGCAAGCAGGTCACGGTCTATTTTACCAGCGATACCGGCAATCACAAAATGGACCTGCTCCTTTACCTGCCGGCCCGGCAGTCCAAACCGGTTCCGCTCCTGCTCACCATCTCGTTTTCGGCCAACGCCACGGTGGTCAAGGATGTGGGGGTGAAACCCGGTACGGTGTGGAAAAACGGCGAACGGGTGCCAGCAACCACTTCCGGCTTCGGCCAGGTTGACGTCGAAAAATTCATCCGCAACGGCATTGGCTATGCCACTGTTTATTACGGCGATATTGAACCCGATTTCAAAGGCGGGATCAGGTACGGCATCCGGGGCCATTATCTCCAGCCCGGCGCCACCGCGGTCGCACCCAACGAGTGGGGCGCTATTGCCGCCTGGTCGTGGGGGCTCAGCCGCGCCATGGATTACCTGCAAACCGACAGCGATATAGACAGCAGGAAAATTGCCCTCACGGGTGCCTCCCGGCTTGGAAAAACTGTGCTGTGGACAGGGGCCCGGGACCCACGTTTCGCCTTGGTTATAGCCAGTATCTCAGGCGAAAGCGGTGCGGCCTTAAGCCGGCGAAACTATGGCGAGACGGTGGCGCATATGACTGATACGTCCCGCTATTTTTACCAGTTTGCGCCGCGTTATCACGACTATGCCAACCGGGTAGCTGAGTTGCCGGTAGACGGCCACCTGCTGCTTTCGCTGATGGCGCCGCGGCCCCTGTTGCTCCAAACCGGTAGCTCTGATTGTTGGTCGGATCCGAAAGGAGAGTTCCTGGCGGCAAAAGCGGCCACGCCGGTGTACCGGCTTTATGGCAAACAAGGCATCGAAAGGGAAGAGATGCCCAGAGCCGGTGACGATACCATGCTAAATACGCTGGGGTATTATATGCATGAAGGCGGCCACACCGTGCTGCCACAGGACTACGACATTTTTATCCGGTTTATACAAAAACATTTTGCCCTGCCGGCGGCAGCAAACTAGAGATCCTTTTTACAGAAACTTCTTTTCCTTCCTGCTATTGCTTTGGTTTATACCAGAAGAGAGGCGATAACGGTGGAGACTGTGACGCCGATTAACAGCCCGGTCATTTACATTGTACTACAGCAACTTTATGAAAGAATCATCGCTAATGCATAAAAGCATTTCTGTTTACACAATGTGTTCTATTGCCCAGGATACGATTGCCTGCCATGAAATTCTAAGAGGAGAAAGCAGTTAGTGACGGTTTTATTTCCAATGCTCAACAATAGAAGCTTTAACATCTTCTCCTTTTTTATACTAATCATCAGGATGAATGAAGAACAGATTGGCCAAACCTGCTGAACTGAAAGATCATAAAAAGAAGAGAAACCAATAAAAGAAAACCGGAAGCTACCATAAACGTTGAGGACAAGGAAAGACTGTTTAAAACCGGGTAGATCATGATTGGTGATAAGAATTGGCCCAGAAACCAGAACGTGGTAAGCTTTCCAATTTCTTTACCCCTGATTTCCGGTGGTGCAATTTTCATCACCCACATGTTGGTGTTCGGAATCATCATTCCGATACCAAGTCCTGCCAGCATCATGGCAATGACCACAAGCAAATAGGTTTTTGCCAACGCCATACACACAAAACCGGCAGCCATAAGCAAATAACCAATGGAGAAAACAGAAAGAAAACTCAGCCGGTTTCTTATTCTGGCGTAGAAGAAGGATGAAACCGCAGAAAAGGCGGTACTCATGGCAATAGCTGCCCCGATAAATGAATTCTTTTCGACACCGATTGCTTTTAAATAAAAAGGGACTTGTACCGGGATTAAAAAGAAAAGGAGCCACATAACCATTGTATTGATAAACAGCATCCAGATAACAGGAGGCGCCTGCACAGTCCTGTTGGCCTGGACGTTTTTTCCCGGTGCCGGTGGTTCGGGAAGAAAGAGGACAACAAGCGGAAGAATCAAAAGAGACGACAAATAAAGAAGAAAGGGAAACCGCCAACTGATGTCGGATAAAACACCTCCCAGACAGGTAAAAAGTATTCCGCCCAGGGACATAAATGCGATTTGCAGGCCAACAAACTTCTGCCGCTCCGGGCCTTCAAAATAATCAGCTATCAACGTAATAACGATCGTCATAGACATGCCCACTGCTATCCCGAGTACAGCCCTCGACAGCAGGATAAAATACAGGTTGTTCAGGAGAAAACCTGCGGCACCCGCAATGGCATACAGCACCAGCGCAAAACGTAAAATTGGCAAGCGGCCGTGCCGGTCAATCAAACGTCCGGCAATGGGAGAAACGACCGCAATCATCAGGGCCGGTAAGGTTAAAACCAGCTTAACCAGAAACGCGGCATCCTTCACATGGGAGAAGACCCTGGCCATTTGCGGAATAGCGGGAGAAATGGTAATGATAGACATGATTGTCAGGCTGCTGACAAGTAGCAAGGTAAGTTTCAAGGTCCAGTTTTTTGTTTCCATTGAATTACCGTTTATCAATAAACGTTATTTTTCCCGGTTGCTGTAAAAGGAAGTTTTCGGTTCTGCTGTTCCAGGTGTGTTTCCATCACAGCAAATGTTTTAAACGTTTTGAGGAACTGTGGTTATAGAACCTGATCTGTTCTTTTCGGTTTCCATCCAAAGCAGTAGCATCGTCCTGTTATAAATGTATTCCTATTTTGCCGTCTGTCATAGCTTCTCTATGCATTTATTATTCAGAACAGCGGGTCATTTATTGGAGTGGCTACAACCGAAACACAACCTGCAGCACAAAGGAAGGCATTGTTTCAAAATAACAATTTTGGATGCGTGATAACTTAGTACTTTGAAAGTGCAGTGCGGGTTTGTCAATAACAATGGGAAAGCCGGGATGAAGGTTATCTAAATAACCGGGTAGTACCTGTTTCGCAATTACTGCAGGATGCCGGTTACCATACCTCTATCGCGGGAAAATGGCACCTGTGTACTACTTCGGATCAGTCGCCTACAGCAAAGGGATTTGCACGGTCGTATACGTTATTCGAAGCCAGTGCCAACAATTTTCGGCCGGGCGACGACGTACATTTTCGGCAAGATGGGAAGTATACCCGCTATCCGGACAATTTTCCACTGATAGTTCATGATGGAAATTATGTTAAAGGATGGGAGCTTTTTGGGAGGTGTGCCATCCGGAAAGGAAAGTGGAAAATCAGGAAAATGGAACCTCCTTTCGGCAAAGGTGATTTTGAGCTGTTTGATATCGAAAACGATCCGACTGAATCACAGAACCTGGTCAGTTTATATCCTGTCAAATTGGAGGAAATGTTGGTGCATTGGAAGCAATACAATGCGGAGAACGGCGTAATGCTGGGTCAACGGTGATTTCGATGGAAAGCTTCTTGAAAAAAGAAAACTTTATACCACTCCTGAAACATGCAGCAGAAGCAGTATAAAGTTTTCTGTTTAGTCTGGTGAAGTTTATTTGTTTGCCGTATTTGCAGGCATCACAAACGCTTTGGGCTGTGGATTCAGCGGTTCCAGTTTTTTACCAGCCAGGGCCGGGTGATCTGCCGGAATGAAAGTAGCACGGAATGCAGAATGTGTCATGGGCATGGGTGAAACAGGATCGCCGTTTGGTTTTCGAATTTCACCCCGATAAGGATTCATGTATTCCCACACAATTTTACCATCAGGGGTTACTTCAAAGAACCGTCCTTTTGCTCCTTCATTGATGAAGGTATTGCCATTGTTCATCCGGTGTGCACCGGAGATAAAACTGCTCCAGAACGAAACGGTGTCGGGGGCAACATAAGTCCAGACAGGATTTTCCGGCCCGAAAGGTTTCCCTTTCTCAATTACATAATTTCCTTTCTTATCCCTAGGGGGGACGATTTCATAAATGGCCGAATAATTCATATCGTCGCGATACTTGATGTCATTATTGTAGATGGTCAGATTTCCTGCACCGGGCTTGCCTTCTTCTATCCAGCGTATATCATGCTGATAAAATAATTTACGATCAGTAGAATCGCCACGTCGGTAGTTTTGCGGATTTCCCCACCGGTAAAGAAAGTCTCCTCCTTTCCCCCAACGGCCGCCGGTGTGCCCTGCCGCTTCTTTTGTGGTTGTGCTGTGATCGATAATAAAAATTTCATTTAGTTCAGGAGAGCAAAAAGCAATCTGGTCAAGGTCTGCATTGTATTTGATGGAATTGACATGGTAGATATCCGATCCTCTGTTTTCCGGGGTATGGTTCCGCCAGATGCCGCCCACCCCCAGCTTTCGCATTTTGTCCATGCTGTCTCTTGTAATAAGCGGCGGCAGGGGTTCGCCTACATTAACATCCAGTAATTCAGGATGCAGGGCAGGATTGCCATAGTTCTTTTTCCTGGCATCATAATCCTGTACCAGGTGATCCCAGAAATGCCATTCCCAAACAACCTTACCTCCCCGTTCTCCATCAGGTTTTATCTCTACAATTTTGTCGGGCCACACGCCGGCTCTTGGTATCAGCTTGGGATTTCTGCCTGCAGCCAATGCTTCTGCCGCCGTTTTGGCCTCCCAGGCAATTGCCAGTATATTTCCATTGGGCATTACGGTAAAGTCATGATGCGCATGTTCTTTTTCATTTGCATATTCAAAGTCCCATAAGATCTTGCTGTCCCATGCTATTTTTTGCAGGCGGCCGGTTTCTCCGCCACCGGCGAATACCGGAAAATCCGGATCATACGCATTCTGCACGAGTGATCCGTCGTTTTGTAAGTAAGCACCCATCACTCCATAATTGCCTTTCCATTCATGAACCACCTCTCCCTGGCGGTTAACCAGGTAAACGTAAGGCGAGTTCGCGACAGCATACAAGAGATAGCCCGGTGCTAATCCGTCGGAGGTTTTGGTCAGGCCACGTGGTATGCCATGGCCAAACATATTCCTGTCTTTTTTGACAGGCGCCTGCGTCATGGCTGTATCCTTAAAACTGACCTGGACTTGCGTGAACGCAGCAATTGACAGGCTTGTGAAGAGCGGGAGAAAAAGAAGTACCTTTTTCATGGTATTAAGGTTGAATTAAGAATGCAAAAACAACAGTAGTTTACGTATAGGTCGTTGGCAGTAGTACCCGTTTTGCTTATGCTATTCTAATTTAAACAATATTAGCAGGATAAATAATTTATTTTTTTAACTTATATTGATTTTTTACCTTCAACAGTACTTCCCATCTTCAAACCAAACCTCCTCTATATGTCAATCAAAATCATTGGAGCCGGATTTCCCAGAACCGGTACAAATACACTTAGAGAATCACTGAATATGCTGGGCTACGTCAAAACGTATCACATGAAAGAGCTCCTGGTACACCCGGAGAATCTCCCGTACTGGATTACATTGAGAGAAACGGGAACAACCCAATGGGATGAATTGTACGAAGGTTATAAGGCAACGGTGGATTTTCCCTGTTATCCCTGGTACAAGGAACACATGAAGCGGTATCCGGATGCAAAAGTGATCCTGACAACACGGCCTTTTGAAAAATGGCATGAGAGTGTTTACAGTACCATCTGGCAGGCACAAAATCCTTCGGAAGAACAGCGGCTGGAAATGGCCCAGAAAGTGCAGGAAAGTCCCCGGCTTCAAAAGGTAATGAAAGTAATGCAGTTTGCAAAACAAGCTATTATGGAAGATCATTTCCAGGGGAGATTCCTGGATAAAGGCTTTGCCAAAGAGGTATTTGACAGGCATCATGAAGAAGTGAAAGCTTATGTGCCGGCAGATAAACTACTTGTGTTTGATGTTTCAGAAGGCTGGGGGCCGCTTTGTGAATTTTTGGATCTCCCCGAACCCGGCGAGCCCCTTCCGCATACAAACAAAAGAGAAGACTTCAAGGAAATGCTGGCTGAACTGATGAGCGGTCAGTTGGTTTAGTTCTGTTAGAAAAGCAAGCTTCTTTATTCCGCTTTGCAGGCAGATGAAACAATTGCAGAAAAGCGTTGAAAGTAGATCCTATCGTCAACGCTTATTTTTTTAAAGTATCGCCTCTTCAAAAAGCAATAAACGAGGGATTCAGCAATTCCGCTTTATTGTACACCAATTCCGATTTCAAATCAGTTTGATAAACGCCTTTGTTTAGCGATCGCAGGAGGGCATGGCCGGCTGCGGTATCCCATTCCATGGTGGGTGCCAGCCGGGGATAAATTTCCGCTACACCTTCAGCCAGCAGCATCAGTTTAAAAGAGCTGCCCATGGAAGTAAGTTCCTTGTTTCGAAACCGGCTGATAAAAGCTTCCGTTTCTTCATTCATGTGCGATTTGGAAGCAACGATGGTGATATGTTCTTTTTGCTCCAGTGCTGAAAGATCATTTCTGCGAAGACGAGGTAACAATTGCACCTCGTTGTCCCTTTCTTTTTTATAAACGCCTGTTTCTGCTGAACCATAGTACAAAACTGCAAGGCAGGGTGAATAGATAACTCCGGCAACCGGGATATATCCGTGCACCAGTGCAATGTTCACAGTAAACTCCCCGTTTCGTTTGATGAACTCTTTGGTGCCATCCAGCGGATCGACCAACCAAAACCAATCCCAGGCTTTTCGCTCTTCGTAAGGAACCTGGCTGCCTTCTTCCGAAAGTATCGGCAAGCCTGTTGCTTCCAACGCTGCTGCAATGATTGTATGCGCTGCTTTATCTGCGCGGGTCAGGGGCGATTGGTCGCCTTTTCGTGTCACGTCAAAATCACCTGAATCATAAACGCTCAGAATTGCTTCTCCTGCTTTGATTGCTGCTTGTTTTGCCTGTTCCAGTAAGCCTGGTATATCTTTCATTTACGTATGTTTATACTTGTTATTAACTGCTTCCAAATCTCGAATATGTCTTCGGCCTTCCATTCTTTAAACTTTGCAAGTTATATTCATTCATAGCAAACCTGCAGCTTGGGCTCGATATACTGGATGATCTTTGCCAGCGATTCTTCAACAGATTCTTCAGCTGTTCTGACTTCCACATCAGGTGACGGGGGTTCTTCGTAAGGGGAGGAGATACCGGTAAATTCCGGGATGATTCCTTTCCTCGCTTTGTGGTACAAACCCTTCACGTCCCTGCCTTCGCAAACTTCCAGCGAGCAGCTGACAAATACTTCAATGAAGCGCTGTTCCCCTACGATTTCCCTGATCAGGGCTCTGTCGTTCAGGTAAGGCGAAATAAAAGCGCAGATCACAATAAAGCCGGCGTCCAAAAACAGCTTTGCCACTTCACTCACCCGCCTTAGGTTTTCCATCCGGTCTTCTTTGGAAAACAGCAAGTCCCTGTTTAACCCATTCCTGATATTATCGCCGTCCAGCACATAGACCTTGTAATTCTTATGAAAGAAATAATGTTCCAGCTGCACGGCTAGTGTTGTTTTGCCGGCACCCGACAAACCCGTGAGCCAGATAAGCTGTGGTTCCTGCATCATCATTCTCTTGCGCTGCTCGTAGGTGATTTTTGTTTCGAAAGGAAAGATTGTTTTATGCATAATTATAGATTGTAGTACCAGAAAATGAAAAGAATACACGTGGTGGTATAAAGGATGGTAAGCGGGAAGCCCACTTTGAAAAAGTCCCTGAACGAATAGTTGCCGGGTCCGTAAACCATCAGGTTGCACTGGTAACCGATGGGCGTCATAAAAACGCAGGTGGCTGCAAATGCAATAGACACAAATACCGGCGTAGTGGAGATGTGAAGTTGATTTGCCAGGGCCACTGCCAGCGGAAATACAATGGCTACGGCTGCAGTGTTGGAAATAACTGCCGTAATAAGGACCGTACCTGTAAACAGCAGGATGATTGCTGTTCGCGGATCAGTGCCGCCAAACCGCAGCATGGCGGTTGCCACCATCTGGGCCGCACCGGACTTGGTTAACGCAAGGCCAATGGCAAGGGAAGCCACTAACAAAAGCGCCAGGTCAAAATCAATAGCTGCCCTGAAATCACGCAGCTTCAGTGTTTTGATGGAAGAAAACAGGAGTATGCCTACCAATGCCGCCATAAACAGGTCAATAATGCCAACAATGCCAAGCACCAGCAGGACAACAGCCGCCACGGTAACGCTTTTGGTTACCACCAATTGCCGGGGTGTTAAAAGCTCCACATCATGGCGCTTCAGCAAAAAAAGATCTGCACTGTTGTGCGGCATTTTTTCAGCGCCTAAGAGCAGCAGCAGGTCGCCAGCATTTAAAACAGATTCGCCAATAGAGCCGGTAACTCTTTTCCCCTGTCGATGCAAGGCAATGATGGTAGCATTGAACCGCTTTCTAAAATTCGTTTCATTGACTTTCTTGCCAATCAGCGAGGAGTTTACCGGGATGATGGCTTCGATACAATGATCATGATGATACTTATCCAGGGCTACCGTATCGGGTAAGGATAATCCATTGCCGTTTTTCATTAATCGGGCTATGGCGGTATTGCGGCCCGAAAAAAACAACTGGTCGCCTTCGCAAATGATCTCATCGGGCGGAACAGGAGAGATGGAGCTGCCTTTCCGGTTGATTTCAAAAAGGTAGATGTCTTTTAACTTCCGCAAGTGGGCACCTGTGACGGTCTCGCCAATCAGGTGCGAACGGGGCGTTACGATGGTTTCTACAACGTACTCTTTGATATTCTCCTCCATTTCCATGGTGGCGCTTTTTTTTGCAGGGAGAACCCCGTAGCCGATGGTGTATAAATAGGCAACCCCGGTAAGCGTAACCAAGACACCCAGATACAAAAAGTCTTTGTAAGACAATGTGGTCAATGATGCTTCACTGATCAGGCCCAGTAACACCAGGTTGGAGGACGTGCCGATCACCGTGATCATTCCGCTCATCACGGTGGCAAAGCACAGCGGAATCATGTACTTTGATACCGGCCATTGCCTGTTATCCAGCCATTCCTTTACATAAGGAATCATGAAGGCAACAATGGGTGTGTTATTGATAAAGGGAGAAATAGAGCAAACGAACAACATCATGCGCCCTAAAAACTGTTTTGGACGTAAGCTGTCTTTAAAAAGATACTGAAAGAACCGGTTACCAAACGATTTGCGAAAAGCGTTGACAAGGATGACCAGCAGAAAAATGATGGCAATTTGCTTGTTGGCAAGGCCCTTTAAAACTTCCTCCGGCGTTAGGATGCGAAACACCAGGAAAATAAAAATTACCACCAGAAAGGCTACAGAAGGTCTTGCCCAGTTGCTGTAGAGGGCGACAATGAGCAGGACAATCGTAACCAAAACAAATGTGGCTGCCATCTGGTATTTTTTGGGGTTTGCAACGGGCACATTGAAAAGATCACCACACCTGAACGAAATCATAGAGGAACCGAGTTTCGCACTGCCTGAAAAATCATCACCTGCGCAAATGATCCTGGATCAGTCAAATGGATACGGGGAGAAAAGAGTTTTACATCAGGAAAAGAGACGGTTACAAACCGGAAACAATCAAGCTAAATTTTGACTCTGTAAAAAAAACGTGATGAAAATGCAATGAATCCTGTTTCCTGTTTGTATAGTAAAAATTAGTTATTTTTTATAAGTCAACAAACTTTAATGTTTTGCTTCGGTGGGGGGTGCAGAAAACAAGAAAAGGGGTGGTTTGTTTGCAATCAAACCAGGGGAAAGGCGTGCCTGCCGGTTATTTCACTGGCAACATTTAAATTTATACGCTTTCAGTCGATGAGCTGAATGTAGTTGGATAAAAGGAAAGAAAACAATTGGCAACAAGGGAACTAACTGTTTATAAGAAACCTATCCGGCATTTGACGCTGTTTTAAACGATTCGTATGAAGACAATCTTGCCCCTGTTTTGCTTTGTGTTTTTGCGTGTGTCCCTGCTGGGTCAGCAACGGCCCAATGTGGTGCTGATTCTTACCGATGACATGGGCTATGCAGATCTGGGTAGCTATGGCAACCCCCTGATCAAAACGCCTTTCCTGGATGGCATGGCCGCCAAAGGGGTAAAGGCTACAGACTACGTGGTGACCTCACCGGTGTGTACCCCCTCCCGGGCTTCGTTGCTGACAGGGCGCTATCCCACCCGCATGGGAATGGCGGTTCCACTCTCACCCGGTGACAAGCAGGTTTTGCCCGATGAAGAAGTGACCCTTGCTGAAATGCTGAAAGCCTCCGGCTATAAAACAGCCATGATCGGCAAGTGGCACCTCGGTGACAAGGCACCGGGCCTGCCCGTAAACCAGGGCTTTGACCATTACTATGGCATGTTGTACAGCCATGATTATCACCCTCCCTACGTAGAAACTGACACCACGATCAAGATCTTTCGCAACCGTCAGCCCGTGATTGAAAAACCGGCTGACACAGGACTGGTGCAATTGTATACAAAGGAAGCCATTCGGTATATCCAAAAGCAAAAAAAGGGGCAACCGTTTTTCCTTTACCTGGCGCACAACATGCCGCACCTGCCCATTGCTTCATCGGCGGCGTTCAAAGGCAGATCGGCCGGTGGTCCCTACGGCGACATGATCGAGGAGATCGATGCCAGTACAGCAACCCTGTGGAAGGCATTGGAGAGCCAGGGATTGGCTGATAATACCATCTTTATCTTCACCAGCGATAACGGCCCCTGGATCAACTATCCTGCCCGCATGGAAGGCGATGGCTTTACCCGGCGCTGGCACACCGGGTATACCGGCATCTTCCGGGGTGCCAAAGCCGACACCTACGAGGGCGGCGCAAGAGTACCCTTTATTGCTTACTGGAAAGGCCGTACCCTGCAGGGTAAAACCATTTACAACACCTTTAGTTGCCTGGATATTCTACCTACACTCGCAAAGTGGACCGGCGCTAAACTGCCGGCAGGAAGAGAGCTGGATGGCGAAGATGTTGGTGCCTTGCTGACAACGGGAACCACACCCTCCAAACACCAGCCTATCTACTATGTTTTTTCCGGTACACCGGAAGTGGTGCGGGAGGGGGAGTGGAAGCTGCGCCGGACCGGAAGCGGTGAGAAGAAAACCATTGAGCTTTACAACCTGATGATGGATCCCGGTGAACGGGAAAACATGGCCACCCAACAGCCGGAACGGGTACAGCAAATGCTGTTGCTGCTGGACAAATACCCCGATAAAAGGATAGCTGAATAGGCGAATAAATAACGGCTCAAGAGATTTTTAAAAAGGAAGCCAAGTACCGGACTGGTGTTCGTTGGGTGTTGCTGTCCGATGGCAAAAATTGCGCTTCGCAGTTTTTCAGGTGGGGAAGGATCTGGAGACAATTTATTTGAACAACCATATGGAATGCTGATCCATCCGCTCATGGGAGGAAGCATGCTCGAGGCGTCGATGAAACAATTTTCCAACCTGTTTCGCAATAATCTTTATATGCGTGTAACAAAGCAGAAAGGCGGTTCTAATTAATTCATATTGTCAGGCTCTTTCCCTAATATACACTCAGGGTTTACACGCAGGTGTGTTTTGTATGCATTTTCCTTCTTCCACTTCATCAGCATTGAACAGGTGATCCGGCTCTGCTTTTCTGCTGTTCACCGAAGCGGAAGGAAGAGCCGTTTATACGGCATTTATCTTTGTGCCGTCAATGATTCAATAGGAAAAACAACAATTCAATATCCAAAAAATAAAACCGAAACGAACTGTATCCGAATCCTGTAAAAGCCCGTTTTCGTCCGTACCCGCAGTGAAACTGATTCAACCTATGAAAAACAGAGGCGTCCAGTTTGTCCAGTGAAAAACCGAACCTAAACCACTAAACGCCTTACAGCTGATCCCCTCCCACCAGGAGGGGATCGTTGTTTCCGGACAAGTATTGTTCAGGTATGTTAGGATGTCTTTATTGCCTGCAGGCTGGAGATGGTCAGTACAAAGTCATGCATTGTTGCGTTAAAAAATCAATTGATAATACATCCGGAAAATCTTGCAGTAGCTGTTTGCCTTCACCATTTTTGGTTGCTATCCGTTGTAGAAATAAGATCACAACAAATAAAAAGCCCCAACTATATTGGGGCTTTCGGCTGATTGCAAACTTGTTAATAAACAGCATCTGTACTGTCGCTTTCCGGTTGTCCTGTTCTTTTGCGGCCGGATGCCTTTCCGCCTTTGCGGCCAGCTTCCTGGGCTTCCACCCGGCTCCACTGGTGCGCTACACCCTGCTGGTGGGCTGCCCGTCCACCCTGCGATGCAATCTGTCGTTGACGTTCGGGAGTCATGGCGGCAAAGCCGCGTCTTGATTTCGCTCTCTCCTGTTGATTGTCCATACGTACCTCTCTGGTTTTTATTTTTGATTGAATTGTTGAAAAGAGAAACCCGCCGTTGTGATGCGGACGGGATTTGTACTGCATCATCTGTTAACAGCTTTTGCTTTACCCGGCACTTGTTGTACATAAAATTCCTCGGGCATATCTCCAAAGACAAACAGCGCAATATCACAGATCCAGATCATTGTGCTGCTATTCCTTTCATGACAACTTTCCAGCAGATAAACCGCTCCGCCTCCTGGTGCATCACAGTGTTCTATCAATTCTAACCTGTCGGCTCCCGCAAAAGGATCTGTGCTCATGCGCAGGCTTACGCTTGCTTTACCTTGGGCCAGAATGTTCAACAGCTTGCTGGTGCCTTCCTTCATTGTGAGGTCTTTTTTGCTCCATCCCTGGGCCAGGTATTCCGGCAGATGAATAAGCCATTGTCCATTTTCTTTGATGAACGTATGGATCTGTTCTGCCTCTGATACACTAAATGTGTCACTGTCTTCCTTCCGCTTCATTGTGTGCATGCTACGCTTGTTTTATAGTGATGGCAGTGGGTAATGTTTTAATTTGGCTATTTGCTTTGGGAGAACTGATTCATGAACAGTAGGGCTTTTGAACCTGCGTTTTCAAGGCAAACGGCTGTCACTGGCCAGAAAGCTTACATACTTTCCCACTAAGAAAACGAGAAAAAGAACCACTACTACAGATGAAACTTCTCAGGCAATCATCGGCAATTCAGTTTTAATAACTGCCGCCAAATGATTCATTCCCGCAAAGCAAAATGCAATCGCACACATTCCTGCCATACGTTGTATAGATGAGCAAATTACCTGCTGGGTATTGCCACCACAAGAAAAATTTATCTACTATGGTTTCTCTTCATTATCCATCGATTCAGTGAAAAATCAATGTGGAAAACTACCTGCTGATGCTTATCTCTTTTGTAAATGGCAACCATCCTCTGTTGACAAACAGCCGCGGCCTGCCTTTCCCTTCGGATTATTCGTGGCACATTTTTGTTGCAGGTATCTGTCTTAAAATCAAAAATATAGATGAACAAGTTTGCACTGGCCGTACACGGTGGAGCAGGGCCCGACTCCGAGTTTATTCGTCAACATCAGGAAGAGTATAAAAAAGGAATTGAACAGGCATTGAACGTTGGGTATAAAGTATTGGAAGATGGCGGCTCCGCATTGGATGCCGTAGAGGCTGCCGTGAATGCAATGGAAGATAATCCCCTGTTTAATGCAGGAAGAGGTTCGGCGCTGAATGAAAAAGCCGAAGTAGAAATGGATGCTTCCATCATGAGTGGAATAGACCTGAAATGCGGCGCTGTTTCCATTGTCAAGAATATCAAAAACCCTGTTACACTGGCAAGAGCGATCATGGAGAAAACATCACATATCTACCTGGGCGATATGGGTGCTCTGGAGTTTTCCCAGAAGGTCGGTCTCAGAGTAATGCCCGAGGCTTATTTTATTACCGATCATGCTTTCCAGCAGTACCAAAGTGCTGTCAGCGAATCAACCAACACGATCGATGAAGCCGGACAGTTCCAGGTAAAGCGAAAAACCCATGGCACGGTGGGTGCGGTAGCGCTGGATAGAAATGGAAACCTGGCTGCCGCCACATCAACCGGCGGTACAGAAAACAAAGTACCCGGACGTATTGGTGACAGCTCGATGATCGGGGTTGGATCCTATGCAAACAATAAAACCTGTGCGGTATCAACTACCGGTGACGGTGAGTTACACATCCAGCATGTATCCGCCTTTCATGTTTCGGCGCTGATGGAGTACAAAGAGATGCGCTTAAAAGAAGCTGCCTATTATCTTCTTCACCAAAAGCTGAAAGATGTAGAAGGTGACATGGGCCTGATAGCAGTTGATCCGGAGGGAAATGTTGCCCTGGAATTTAATTCGGAACGCATGCACAGGGGATTCAGAACCTCAGCAGGCGAAGGCGAGATAAAAATTTACCAGAACGGATGAGATAGGCAAGCCTGCCGCGTAGAACTTGTTACTCGTATAATCTCACACCCGTTTTACATCGCAAGAAGGAAAACCTAAGTAGGGCGAACCTGGATCGGGAAAGTTTATTCAACATCACGATTCGCAGCCAATAAGATTTTGGCAGATAAGCGTTGTGTATAAATATCCTTCACCTGTTGTTAATTCTTGTTCCTGTTGGCTATTCCTGTGTTTGCAAAAGGCTTGCTCTTTGTAGAGGGATAAACGCAATATAGACGTATGAAGAAAGAGGAAATCCATATTTGGGACATTAAGCGGATTTTATTTGGCGATGCACCGCCTGAATTCATGCTGGAAGTTTTTATACGATCAGTGGTAGTGTACCTAGTTGCTATAATGGTTGTGCGTTGGATGGGCAAGCGAATGAATGGTCAGCACACCATTATTGAACTGGCCGTGATGGTAATGATGGGTGCCATTATCTCCCTGCCCATGCAGGCGCCTGACAGGGGAATTTTGCAAGGGGTGTTGGTGCTATTGATCACGTTGTTGCTGCTAAGAGGCATCAACTGGCTGGGCTTTAAAAACAGCCGGATTGAAAGAACAACGCAGGGGGAACTGTTTGTGTTGGTTAAGAATGGTGTGCTGCAAAAAGACGTGCAGAAAAAGACAGCCATCACCAACCAGCAGGTATTTGAGGTGCTGCGCAGCAGACAAATCTATAACCTGGGTACAGTCAAGCGAATGTACATAGAGGCTTGCGGTATCTTTTCAGTATATAGGGAAGAAAAAGGAAAGCCCGGGCTGCCGATATACCCGCAGATCGATAAAACAGTTTATGAGAGCTACGAAAGTGTTTCGCCGGGGGAGAAAGCCTGCAGCAATTGCGGGCTGATACAGCCTTCTGCAGCGGCCTCCTGTCCCAATTGCAAAAAAGATAATTGGGTAAAAGCAATACAATAGCAATACAATCAAAGATCATGAAGAAAGATGAAATCCAGTTTACGGATTGGCAACGGATATTGTTTGGAGAAGTGCCGCTTGATTTCTTTTTTGAAGTAGTGCTCCGGACAGCGATTATTTTTTTACTTCTCATCCTTAGTATGCGTTTGTTCGGCAAGCGCATGTCGGCGCAGATCAACCGCATTGAGATGGTGGCACTGTTCACCCTCGCCGCTGCCATTGGTGTTCCGCTGCAAACACCGGATCGTGGGCTGCTGCCTGCTTTTATCATTGCGATTGTTGTATTGCTTCTGGGCAGATTGCTTGCCCGCTGGGCATTTAACAACGAACGTTTTGAAGCAAGGGTTGAGGATAGGCTGGCCATACTGGCCAATGATGGTGTATTGGACATGCAAAAGTTAAAGGGGACGGTCTTAACCAAGGAAAGGGTGTTTGAACAGTTGCGTTCGGAAGGCTTACGTCACCTGGGAGAAGTAAAGCGGCTTTATCTCGAAGCCAATGGCGCATTCAGCCTGGTAAAAGAATCCCATCCTTCCTATGGGCTTTCTGTCCTGCCCCTGCGTGACACGGAGTTTCTGGATGAACAAACGCATTGCAATGAGCAGGTTTGCTGTACCTGTGGAAAGAAAAAAGCGGATAATGAGCAGCGTGAGGTTTGTTCCAATTGCAAGGACGATCAATGGATGAACGGCATTATGTAAATATATTTTATTGAACAAGTTGGTGTAAACAAAGCAAGGTTCTATGAAGTGTTTGATTTTTTCCCTTCTGCTGATGTTGATGCTCGGCTGTAGCCAGTCCGAAAAAGACAAAGACATCAAGCAAACCATCGCCAGTACAGCCAGGGATGACGTGGCTTTTGCCGCTGTGAATTATACCGTAAGAGAGGGGGTGGTTACGCTCGGCGGAAAATGCCCTACCCAACAGGAAAAAGAAAAGGTGTTAAAGAGGGTAAACGGTACAACGGGAGTAAAAGGCGTTCTGGATTTGATCCAGGTTGCGCCGGTAACACTGACGTCTGATTTCTCGCTGAAGCAGGCCACTGATAGTGTGCTCATGAAATATGCGACGGTAGAGGCCAACGTGCAGGATAGTGTTATTACGCTGCATGGCGAAGTGGAGAAAGAGCGGTTACCTCATCTGTTAAAAGCGCTGGGTGAGCTTGGGGCCAAAGGTGTCAATCACCATTTAGCGGATAAATGACGTAGGGCTTTATCGCTTATTGTCTGAAATTGGGATTGATAGGGCTTTGGGTTTTTCTTCTTCTTGCCCTTTTCACCTTTTACGTATTCCCGAAGCCGTTACCTGGGCCTGCAGTTGTAGTAACATAATGTGTTAGAATGTACATACTCTTACGCAATCTGTAGAAGCCGATCCGTACACAGGAGAAAGATACATATGATCACCCCTGTCTCTATAACGCATTGAACCTGCAAAGCATATTTTCCTGACAAATTACTCACGTACTGTTTGCTGATTTGGTAAATGGCACATTATTGTCTTTATCCTTAAACAAGAGAGATCTTTTATCTATGAAAACAGAAACTTCCACTACAACCTTTTTGTTTTCTGTTTGATACAACTGTTTCCCATCCGCTAAAGCTGGTCAGTAAAAAAACACCATGGAGGCGTATGGAAAGATGTTGCTGCAAAAGGCAGTGATTGTGTAACGAAAAGCTGAAGTATGAACAAAAGAAACGAGATTGAAATTTGGGGTGGCATCGAATGCACCATCAACAGGGTAGGCAACCAGTACTTCGATCAGTCGGAATATTCGGGACATTACAAACGCGGAGCGGCCGACATTGACCTGGTATCCTCACTCGGTGTTTCCATGTTGCGTTATCCTGTTTTATGGGAACGCCACCAGCCGGAAAAAGGGCAGTCAATCAACTGGTCGTTTGCAGAAACCAATTTAAACAGGATGCGTGAGCTGGACATCACACCTATTGCTGGACTGGTGCATCACGGCAGCGGACACCGTTACGTAAACTTTTTTGATGGCAGCTTTGAACAAGGCCTTGCGGAATATGCCACCAAAGTGGCGCAACGGTTTCCCTGGATCGAATACTATACACCGGTGAACGAACCCCTGACCACGGCCCGTTTTTGTGGCTTGTACGGGCACTGGTATCCACACATGAGAGGCTATCATCCCTTCTTCAAGGTCTTGCTGAGTGAATGCAAGGCCACTGTGATGGCAATGAAAGCCATCCGTGAAATCAATCCGGCCGCAAAGCTGATACAAACAGAAGACCTGGGCAAGTGCCACAGCACGCCCCTGCTGCAGTACCAGGCCGCCTTTGAAAACGAACGGCGGTGGCTTTCCTATGAATTGTTGTGCGGTACACTAACCCCGGATAAGGTGATGTACCAGTTCATGGTGAAGAAAGGTATTCCGGAAGAAGAGCTGCAATGGTTTTTAGAAAATAACTGCCGGCCGCATATTGCCGGGTTCAATTATTATCTCACGTCGGAGCGGTACCTCGATGAAGACATGGCTAAGTACCCGGAAGAATTTCACGGCGGTAACCAGCTGCATGCCTATGCCGATGTCCATACCGTACATGTGCCTATGAAGGAGAAAGCATGCGGTCCTGCTGCGCTGCTAAAAGAAGCGTGGGAGCGTCTTCAGCTTCCCCTGGCCATTACCGAGTGTCACCTGCACAGCACAAGGGAAGACCAGATGCGGTGGTTTCACCAGATGTGGGAAACCGTTCATAAAGTAAAAGAAGAAGGGGTGGATTTCCGGGCCATCACGGCTTGGGCCATCTTTGGCCTGACTGGCTGGAACCGGTTGTGTACAGAGCCCGGCGGTGTATATGAACCGGGAGTGTTCAATGTAAGCACCGGCTGTCCTAAGCCCACTGCCCTGGCAAGACTGCTCCAGGAGCTCACCAAACACCAGGTTTATTACCACCCGGTGCTGGAGGCGGAAGGCTGGTGGCAACGTGATACAAGGCAGCAATACGGAGCGCAGAAAGTGGTGACTATGCGCAGGAAGAGAAAACCCATGACCTGCCAGCCCCTGTTGATTCTGGGAAAGACAGGCACGCTGGGAAAAGCATTCGGGCTTGTAAGCCAGGAAAGAAACATTCATCATCTTCTCCTGAGCCGGCAGGACCTGGATATTACCAACCGGCAAAAAATGGCTGAAGTCATCAGGGAACTGAATCCCTGGGGTATTGTAAATGCAGCCGGTTATGTGAATGTGGACAAGGCAGAAGAAGAGGCAGACACCTGCCTGGAAGCAAACTGCCATGGCGCCGCTGCACTGGCATCTCTGTGCAAAGAACACAGGATCCGTTTTCTTTCCTTCTCTACGGATCTTGTTTTTGATGGACAGAAACAGGAGCCATACACGGAGTCAGATGAGGTGCATCCGTTAAATGTGTACGGCAGGAGCAAGGCCGAGGCAGAAAGAATGATCCTGCAGGAAAACGAGGATGCATTGCTCGTGCGGACCAGCAGCTTTTTCGGCCCCTGGGACTCCGCCAATTTTGTGGCCACAACCCTGGCTGCACTGCGGGAAGATTTACCCGTAAAAGCAGCAGCCGATGTGTACGTAACACCGACGTATGTGCCGGACCTAGTGCACGCCTGCCTGGACCTGATGCTGGATGGTGATGCAGGCATTGTTCATATCTCTAACGGTGAGGTGGTCAGTTGGGCTCAACTGGCAAAAAGAGTAGCGGTGATGGCCGGCTATGATGTGACCCTGGTGCAGGGGGTAAGGCAACAACGAATGGGATGGACAGCGCAGCGACCTTCCTATAGTGCCTTGCAGAGCGAAAAAGGCATCTGTATGCCCCACCTGCAAAATGCCCTGGAGCGTTTCTTTGAAGCACAGGAAAACCTGTATCGTTCCGGCAGAATTGCAGTGTAGTTCTGTGATAAGTATATATTCTATTGTTTGATTGGTGAACAGAAAAGTGAAGTTGTTATGGTAAAGCTGGAATATTTTACAAAGGATGATTTTGATCTGCTGATCAAGTGGATCAATAACGAACGGGTGTTGCAGAACTGGACCGGTTCTCTGTTCTCGTTTCCCCTGACCCACGATAAACTTGAGTGGTACATACAGGGTGCCAACGACAGGAAGACCTCGGATGTATTTATCTACAAGGTGGTGGATACGGAAAGCAGGAAAACAGTCGGTCATATTTCATTGGGCAGCATCAGCCAAAAGAACCGCTCGGCACGGATAAGCCGGGTGTTGGTAGGCGATACCTGCCAGCGGGGCAAGGGCTATTGCAGCGGCATGATACAGGAAGTGTTGCGCATTGGATTTGAGGAGCTGGACCTGCATCGCATTGCCCTTGGCGTGTATGCCACCAACTACAGCGCCATCCGCTGCTACCAGCGGTGCGGTTTTGTAAAGGAAGGTATTTCGCGGGATGTGCTTAAATACGGCAATGAGTACTGGAGCCTTTTGGAAATGAGTATTCTCGAAGACGAATGGCGTCAGCTTTACCAGCGAAGGGCCGCCTGAAATGTTGCCTTCTAAAAGAGCCTGGATGCGGTGAAAGAACAGGAGGCAATTTATAGAAGAAATCACGGCACTATATCCCTTGTTCTTTTCCGGAGAGTCGTACGCATAGGAGCTGTTAACCGATAACAAGCAGTGACGAAAACGATCCTCGTCAAACGATAAAAAAGCCTGGCACTGTTACCAATGCCAAGCTTTTCTTTTTTGCTATTGTATCGCTCCTGCTTTTTAGGAAGAACGTATCCTCAAACAGCCGTTCTTTCCCTGTCGCGTTGGAGGTAGTAGTGGAGGCGATCCGTTACTTCATCAATTTTATCTGTCAGGAAAACGATCAGCGAATTGGCAATGGCATGCTGAATGGCATGATCCACCGCTTCACCTTCGTTGGGTATAAAACTTACCGGTTTGTGCGGATCAATGTTATGGATTCCCTGCAGCAGGAGCCGGTCAATATCTTCTGCCCTGCGGCCCCTGAGATCTTTGTCCTGCCGCACAATAATGCGGTCGAAGATCCGGGCTGCTTCTTCTGCAAATTCAATAATGTCTTCATCCCGGCGGTCGCCAACACCGGCCAGGATTCCTGTTCGCACCGATGCGGGATAGGAGAGCACTACCTGGCCCAGTGCCTGTAAGGCATGCGGGTTATGGGCATAGTCCGAGATCACTGTAAAATCGGAAAAGCGGAGCACATTCATGCGGCCCGGCGTGGTTTCGCTTGATGGAACAAAGGTTCGAAGCGTTTGTGCGATGGTGTTCAGGTTGATCTTGTTGGTGTATGCCGCCAGCGAGGCTGCCAGCACGTTATAGATGTTGAATTTGGCAGCGCCTCCAAATGTGATGGGAATGTTCTTTATCTCTTCAATTGGGATCAGGTTCCGGCCTCTTCTTAATACCAGGTAACCATCTTCCACAAAAGCCGCCAGCCCACCCTTTTGGCAATGTTCCTCAATACGGATACTTTCGGGGTACAGGGAATAAAGCGCCACCTTGCACTGCAATCTTTCTCTCATCGCATATACCAGGTCGTCATCGGCATTGAGAACAGCATAACCGTTTTCCGCTACCGTTTGTGGCACCACCGCTTTCACTTCGGCCAGTTGTTCTACGGTATCAATGCCGCCCATGCCCAGGTGATCTGCCGCCACATTGGTAACAATGGCACAATCACACTTATCAAATGCCAACCCGGAGCGTAGGAGTCCGCCTCTTGCACATTCCAGCACCCCAAAGTTGACAGAGCTATCCGTTAATAACAGTTTTGCTGAAAGCGGCCCTGACGAGTCGCCATCGTTCACCAATTCTTCATTGATATAAATGCCATCCGTGGTGGTGAACCCGGTGGTAAAACCTGCTGTTTGCGCCATATGGGCCAGTAGCCTTGCCGTGGTAGTTTTGCCGTTAGTGCCGGTGACGGCAGCAATGGGAATACGGCCGTTTCCTTCGGGGAACAACATCGATACAATATTCTCCGCTACATTGCGCGGTTGCCCTTCTGATGGCTGCAGGTGCATACGGAGCCCGGGAGCTGCATTCACTTCAATCACCGCACCGCCGTTCTTTTTTATGGGCCGGGTGAGATCTGTGGCCATGATATCAATGCCGCATATATCCAGGCCGATGATCCTGGCAATGCGCTCAAACAACCGGATGTTGGCAGGATGCACCGTATCGGTTACATCGGTGGCAGTGCCCCCGGTGCTCAGGTTGGCGGTTTCTTTCAGGTACAACACCACATCTTTGGGAAGGACCGTATCAAGGGTGTAGTTCTTTTTGGTCAATATATCCATGGTGATGTCATCCACTTTGATGGCCGTGAGCACTTTTTCGTGTCCCTTTCCCCTGCGGGGATCCCCGTTGACGATTTCAATCAACTCGCCAATGGTGTTGATTCCATTGCCGGTAACAGCCGCCGGTGTGCGAAGTGCTGCGGCCACAAATTTGTAATCGACCACCAGGGCCCTGAAATCGTGCCCACTGATGAATCGTTCTATAATTACGTCCCGTGAAAAGTCCTGCGCCCTGATAAAAGCCGTTGTCAGGTCCGGCCAGTTGGTGATGTTGATGGCGGCACCTTTGCCCTGGTTCCCGTTCAGGGGTTTAACCACTACCGGAAAGCCAAGTTCTTCTACCGCATCTTTCAACTGGTCAATGCAATCGATGATCGTTCCGGCGGGAACGGGTACAAAGGCTTCTTTTAATATTTTTTTGGTCAGGTCTTTATTGCCGGCTATTTCTACGGCAATGTTGCCGGTTTCATTGGTGAGCGCCGCTTCCACTCTTTTTTGCCGGGCGCCATACCCAAGCTGCACGTAGGAGGAATTGTCCAGGCGCAGATGTGGAATATCCCGTTTGGCTGCTTCGTCTACGATGGCCTGCGTGGTGGGTCCTAACTTGTAGCGGTGCCACAGCCGCTTTATCTCTTCAATTTCTTCTTCAATGGAAATATCTTTTCCGCCAGCCAGTGCTTCCGTGATTTTCACCGCAGCGTTGGCCGTATAGACCCCTTCTTCCTCCTCGCAATACGAAAACACCACATGGTACAGCCCATCCTTTCCAGCGCTTCTGGTGCGACCAAAACGTGTACACATACCAGCCAGTTCCTGCAGTTCCAGGGCAATGTGTTCAACAACATGGGCCAGCGAGGTACCTTCCTGTACCAACTTGAAAATGCCGCCGGGTGCACCTTCAAAACAGGAATGGTTATAGAGTGTCGGCATCAGGCCTTTCAACCTGTCATAAAACCCCGGAATTTTGTTTGTTGGTGTAGCTGTAAACGCATCCAGTTGGACCAACAGTTGTATTAATTTGTGCTTTTTAACGGACCAGAAGTTTGGTCCTCTCAGTACCTTAAGCTCTGCTATTTTCATATGAAGAAATGATTCTTGATGGAAAAGTAGATGCCGAAATCTATGCCAACATCCTGGCCTTGTTCTTCAGCCTCAGAACACAGATATTTATACAAGCGGAAAATTGTTTTGTTCCGGCAATTGGTAACAGGTTTGTCGAAGTAATCTACATCTGTACACAGTGTTATCTAAGCTTTGCGGAAAAAGAGGAAAGCGCGGCAATTCGCAAATTCTACCAAAGCAATCTTTCCCGGGGAAAGAACCAATTGCCAGTTGATTGAAAATCTGTAGAAAGTTTGATGCAAGTGAAAAAACCAGCTACAATAGCTGAGCTATGTAAGCTGTAGTTTTAAATGGAGTGATAAACCGGCAAATGCCGTTACATCTGTTTACTGTTTTGTGTATAGCATACAGCCGGTACTTTGACGGCTTCTCACTCCATTGCTGACAAGCATTGTTTATACTTTCTCACAGTACGGCTTTGCTTTACGCAGAGTTGCTGCCTGTTTCCCTTTCATGCAGGTCCTTGCTTGCTTCTTGTACACTGGATGCAGGTGTACTGTCTGTGTTCGGGTTGTCTGCATTTAATCCACCCTCTTCCCTGTTGTTGGGCAGCGTTCTTTTTTCTCTTGCCGGATCAAAGTCCCTTTGTTCTTCAATGTTGCCGATTGTTCTTTCCTGTTTCATGGTTATTTCTGTTGGTTATAAAATTTGTTACCAGGCCGGATAACATTATTTAAAACAAACCTTGGGCCTTTTTGATGAAACGAGTGCCCGCCCATGTCTCTTTTGATTTTGCTTTGAAGCTTTTTATAAAAGATGTCGGAGAATTTCATGCCTGTAGCGTTTTCAGGTATTGGCGTTCCCTTTCAGATGAACACCCGGGCCGCGGAAGGCTATTGTATGTTGGCTTTATGAAGTAATCACCAGGAGTGAATGCTTGCCTGGAAAATAAGTCTGGGAAGCAAATGATCCCGGCGGGTCAGTGTATAACCCTAGCTTTGAACGAACGGAAAAGCAAATAGCATTATCTTGTTTTGGTGCATTGAGGAGCAGAACTTACAGAAAGCGCAAACAATCGAATTCCATATGCAATAACATTTTCCAAAACATGCTTATGAAAAAAATAACTGTATTTGTATTAACAACCATCGTTCTTCTTTCATGCAAGAACCAACAACCTTCAGATCGATCTGAAGGCGTTCAAAAGCCAGTTATCGGCACATGGAAGCTCCTTCAGGCAACAATCATCGAGAATGGCGATACGGCTGTTACGGATTACACCAAAAATGTTTCCTTTATCAAAATCATCAACGAAACGCATTTTGCCTTCCTGCAACATGACCTGGCCAGGGGCAAAGACTCTGCTGCTAATTTTGTGGCCGGCGGAGGAAGGTATTCGTTGAAGGATAGCTTGTACACCGAACACCTGGAATATTGCAGCGCAAGAGAGTGGGAGGGCCACGATTTTAATTTCGCAATTACTATACAGGAAGATACGCTTATACAGCAAGGTATCGAAAGGGTGGAAAGTGCCGGCATCAACAGGGTCAACACAGAAAAATACATCCGTGTAAAAAGCCAAGTATCATCCAGTGGAGGTTAGTTTCAGAAGCTGCATACAGCAGATGTTAACTATACTTCCGCATAGCAGATCTGGAAGGTGTGATTTATATCAGCTGGCTCTTTCCTGGTTATCTTCGGTTGATGGCAACCAACCAATTTACACGCAGACATTTTTCTGCCGGCTAATGATCCTGTGAAGCAAATAAACCGAGAGTATGAAGATATTTCTGACAACAGTTTTCGTTGCGTTTTTCCTGGTATCACTTTCCGTATCGGCGCAGCATGTGACAAGAACAAAATTTAATTCGGGTTGGAAGTTTAAACTGGACAGCGTAGCGTCCTACAGGCAGACTGCGATCAATGATGGCGCCTGGCGCACCCTGAACCTGCCGCACGACTGGAGCATCGAAGGTGCCTTCAGCAAAGCTCATCCTGCCGGTACCGGTGGTGGTGCCTTGCCCGGAGGCATTGGCTGGTACCGCAAAACATTTACGTTGCCGCTTTCCCAAAAAGGAAAAAGGGTTTTTATTCAGTTTGATGGTGTTTACCACAACAGCGAAGTATTCATCAATGGGCATTCGGTAGGCATACGACCCAACGGTTACATCTCGTTTCAGTACGACCTGACGCCGCACCTGAAATACGGTGGCGAAAAAAATGTGATTGCCGTGAAGGTGGACAACTCGCAACAGCCCAACTCCCGGTGGTACAGCGGCTCGGGTATCTACCGGAATGTCTGGCTCACAACCCTGTCACCTTCGCATATCGATCACTGGGGAACTTTTGTGACGACACCATCCGTTTCGCAAAATGGAGCAACAGTTTCAGTAAAGACCAATATGGTTCTGGAAGGCAAGGGAAATCCGGAGCTGGTAACCACCATCTACGACGCTGCCGGAAAAAGAGTGGCATCATCTAGCGTGCCGGCAAAAAGCGAAACGGCACAGGCGCTCATCGTCAGTAATCCCAAACTGTGGTCGGTGGACAGGCCTTACCTGTACAAAGCCGTGACGCAATTAAAGAACGGGCAAACGGTTCTGGATACTTACGAAACCACTTTTGGCATCCGCAGTTTTTATTTCGACAGGGAGCAAGGATTTTTTCTCAATGGAAAACCACTAAAGATCCTCGGAGTTTGCCAGCACCACGACCTGGGTGCATTAGGTGCAGCGATCAATACAAGGGCACTTGAACGTCAGCTACAGATATTAAAAGCCATGGGATGCAACGGCATCCGCACGGCACACAATCCCCCGGCACCCGAGCTGCTGGAGCTTTGCGATAAGATGGGCTTCATTGTGATGAACGAAGCCTTTGACATGTGGGCCAAGTCGAAAAATAAATACGACTATCATCGCGCATGGGAGCAGTGGCACAAACGGGATCTGCAAGACCTGGTGCGCCGCGACCGCAATCATCCGTCCGTTTTTATCTGGAGTGTAGGCAATGAAATCGGCGAGCAGTGGGGCGATGAAAAGAAAGGCGATACAACGGGAAGAGTGATCGCTAGAAACCTTGTGCGCATTGTAAAAGCACTGGATACAACAAGACCCGTTACCACAGCCAATAACGAAGTGAATCCCTGGAACAACCTGATACGTTCCGAAGCCTTTGAACTGGTAGGATACAATTACAACCACCGCAAGTGGGGCAGCTTTTTGCAGGACTGGCCCGGCAAAAAATTAATTGTAACGGAAAGCACATCGGCACTGCAAACAAGGGGCAGCTATGATCTTGTTCCGGTGGATACCATCCGCCGCTGGCCCGAGGCCTGGGACAAACCAATTCCCGGTGGTGGCAATAGGGACCTTTCTGTTTCTGCTTACGATCATGTCAGTGCACCCTGGGGCTCTACGCATGAAGAAAGCGTAAAGGAGTTGAAAAAGTGGCCACATGTTTCCGGCATGTACATCTGGACCGGTTTTGATTACCTGGGCGAACCCACGCCCTATCCCTGGCCGGCACGCAGCTCGTATTTCGGTATCATCGACCTGGCGGGTTTTCCCAAAGACGTGTACTACATGTACCAAAGTGAGTTTACCAGTAAACCGGTGCTGCACCTTTACCCGCACTGGAACTGGAAGGCCGGCGATACCGTGGACGTGGTGAGCTATTACAACAATGCTGATGAAGTGGAGCTTTTTCTGAACGGCCGGTCCCTGGGTACCCGTGCCAAAGGCGGCGGCGACCTGCACGTAAAATGGCGGGTGCCGTTTGTTCCGGGTGAATTAAAAGCGATATCTAGAAAAGGGGGCAAGGTGGTTTTGACAAAGATGATCAAAACAGCGGGTGAACCTTACCGTTTGATCCTGAAAGCCGACCGCAAAAGCATCAAAGCCGATGGAGAGGACCTTTCGTTTGTATCCGTAGAAATCCTTGATAAAAATGGGGTGCTCGTGCCCAAGGCTGATAACCTGGTTCGTTTTGCCATCACCGGTAACGGAAGCATTGCCGGTGTGGACAGCGGCAGCCCGGTGAGCATGGAATCGTTCAAGGGGAATAGCCACACAGCCCTCAACGGCAGGGCGCTTTGCATTGTACAAACCAACGGGAAAAAAGGAACCATTACTTTGACGGCATCTGCAGACGGATTGCAGCCGGCATCGGTGCAGATTGTAGCCCGATAAAAGATTTTTAAACTGCAGGCAACCCGATTCTTTCTTGTTTTATGTAAAGAATACTGCAACATGTTGATAACTTGAGTGTTTTCAAGCAACTCTCACCAAAAATAAATGGAACACGAACAATGCTTTCAATAACGAAATACCTGTTCTTCTGCTTGCTTTTTTCCCAGTACGTTTTTCTGCCGCTGCAGGCGCAGGAAAAGGAGGGTGAATTGAAATTGTGGTACCATCATCCGGCGTCTAACTGGAACGAAGCCTTGCCTGTCGGCAACGGGCGCCTGGGTGCGATGGTGTTTGGTGGTGTTTTCCGGGAGCGGTTACAGTTGAACGAGGAATCGGTTTGGTCGGGAAGGCCGGAAGATTTTGTCAACCCCGCCGCAAAAGAAGCCCTGCCGCAGATCCGGAAGCTCCTGTTTGCAGGGCGCTACAAAGAAGCGGAGAAGATGGCGGAGGAAAAGATGATGGGGGTTCGCAAAACCGGCAGTTCCTACCAAACCCTGGGTGACCTGTGGATTGAATTTGAGCCTACTAACGCAGATGCACAATCGTATCGTCGGGAACTGGACCTGGAAACGGCAACGGCTGCCGTTCGCTACCGTGTGGGAAATGTGAGCTATACAAGAGAAGTTTTTTCCAGTGCGCCGGATGGAGCCATCGTGGTGCGGCTCACCGCAGATAAAAAAGGAAGCCTCAGCTTCCGCCTGCGCATGACAAGACCGGGAGAGAAAGCTTCTATTCAAGCCAGTGGCAATGAGATTTCTCTCAGCGAACACGTGAACTACGGCGTGGGTGTAAAGCTGGTGGCCAGGACAAAAGTGCTGAACGAGGGCGGCACCGTTACAAGTAATAAGGGTGAATTAAAAATTGAAAAAGCCGATGCGGTTACCCTGCTGCTGACAGCGGCAACCGACTACCGCGGTGGTGATCCTTCCTCGTTATCGGCTGCACAATTGGCCAAAGCGGCAAACCGATCTTACGATGAAATTAAAAAGGATCACATCGCCGATTACCAGTCCTATTTCAAGCGAGTGGATCTGGATCTTGGTCAGAACAACAGCACCTATTTTCCTACCGATGCAAGAATCGCCGCGGTACAAAAGGGCAATGTTGATCCGCAACTAATCAAACTTTATTACCAGTTTGGGCGCTACCTGCTGATCAGCAGTTCGCGGCCGGGAGGTTTGCCTGCCAACCTGCAGGGCATCTGGGCCGATGGCCTGAACCCGCCCTGGGACGCCGACTATCATATCAACATCAACATCCAGATGAATTACTGGCCTTCGGAGATTACCAATCTGCCGGAGATGCATACCCCGTTTCTGGATTTCATTAATTATTTGCGGCCCGATGGCCGGAAAACAGCAAAAGACATGTATGGCCTGCGGGGAACCGTCGCACATTTTACCACCGATGCCTGGCATTTTACCGAAACCTATGGCCGTCCCCAGTGGGCCGCGTGGCCGATGGGCATGGCCTGGTGTGCACGGCACCTCTGGGAACACTATGTATTCAGCGAAGACAAAACCTACCTGTCACAATCGGCTTATCCTGCGATGAAGGAAGCAGCGGAATTTTGTTTGGCCTGGCTTACACAAAACCCGGCTACGAAGCAACTTGTTTCTGGACCTTCCATTTCACCGGAAAATACCTTTAAAACAAAAGAAGGGGAAATTGCTACGATGGTAATGGGACCAACAATGGATCATATGATCATCCGGGAACTGTTTTCCAATACCATCCGGGCGGCAGCGATTCTCAATAAGGATAAATCGTTTCGGCAAACGCTGCAAAAGACCCTGATTCAACTGGCACCCACAAAAATTGGCAGCGATGGCCGCATTATGGAGTGGACCGAAGAATTTGAAGAGCCGGAGCCGGGTCACCGGCACATTTCGCACCTGTATGCTTTGTATCCCGGCAGCGAGATCAGCAGTGCAACGCCGGAGCTATTGACTGCGTCACGCAAGACGCTTGATCATCGCCTGTCTCACGGTGGCGGACACACGGGGTGGAGCCGCGCCTGGATCATCAACTTTTTTGCCCGCCTTCGGGACGGGGAAGCGGCTTATCAAAACATGATAGCACTCCTGCAAAAATCCACCCTGCCGAATCTTTTCGACAATCACCCGCCCTTCCAGATCGACGGCAATTTTGGTGCAACGGCCGGTATCACCGAAATGCTGCTGCAAAGCCATGCGGGTGAAATCGATCTGCTGCCGGCACTACCACAGACCTGGGTCGATGGTTACATCCATGGTGTCGTGGCAAGGGGCGGCTTTGAAGTAGACATCGACTGGAAAGGAGGGAAGTTGCACAGCGTCAGCATACTTTCCAAACTGGGCAACAGGTGCACACTGCGTTACGGTACGCAAACAATCGAGCTGCCAACCGAAAAGGGAAAGCGTTACACCTTCGACGCCAGCCTGGCTGCTAAATAAGCAATGACATCGTACGCGTACAAAAAACCATTCCGGAAACATTGAAAAACAAAAAAGACAGTTCTGGGAACTGTCTTTTTGCTGCTTTGTGAGAGCATAGAATACGGCTGTGCCCACTGCTTATTGCCTGCTGCTTCCTCCCAATGAACGGTATAGATGAATGGTGGCCTGAAAAATATCCCGCTTTAAATTCACCTGTTCCATCTCCGCCTGCAGTACGCTTCCCTGTGCAACGATTACTTCGAGGTAACTGGCATAACCGGCCAGGTAAAGGTCGTTGGCCGTGGCCACCGCTTCGGTAAGCGTTTCCACTTCTTCGGTCTTCAGCGCATAGGCCTGCTTCAGGTTCTCGATCGCCTTCAATTGCGTCACTACTTCCTGGAAGCCCTGTACAATATTCTTCTGGTAATTGTAAAAGGCCGTAGCCTGTTCGGCGCTGGCGATAGTCAAACCACCGATGATCGCACCGCGGTTGAAGATCGGTGCTGCCAGTGAGCCCGCTGCTCCGGCCGCAATCGAGCTTCCCGAAAAAAGAAGCGGTGCTTTGAATGCATTGAGCGCCAGGTAGGGGTTCAGCGAAAGCGAAGGCAGAAACGCTTTGCGAGCCGCACTGATATCGGCTTTGGCGGCCATCAGTTCCAGTTCCGCCTGTTGAATATCCGGGCGACGCAGCAGCACTTCTGAAGGAATGCCGGCGCCGATCTTTGCCGGAAGGCTCCGGGTGATAAAAGTGGTATCTCTTTCAATTGGTGAAGGCAGCCGGCCCAGCAGGGCATTTAGTTCATTCTCTGTTCTCACGATCGACTGGCGGAGCTGCACCTCCACTTCCTGCGTGTGCAGGATTTGTGCTTTGAACTGCCGGACCGCCAGTGCTGTGGCCCGTCCGCCGGCCATCTGCGCTTCCACCACTTCCAGTCCGCGCCGTTGCAGGGCAACGTTCTTTTGAATGATCCGTTGCTGGTAATCCAGGGACTGCAAGTCATAATATAACCGGGCCACTTCTGTAACGATCTGTGTGGCCAGCCACTGCCGTCCTTTCTGGCTTGCCAGGTAACGGGCATATGCCGCCCGGCTGCGGTCTTTCAGTTTGCCCCAGATGTCAATTTCCCAGGAACTGCGGAAGCCCAGGAAAAAGTCCGGCGTGGGACTGGTCGGAATCTTTTGGTTCTTGCTGATGTTGGGCGAAAGATTCGTATCGTAGTTGCCCACGCCGTTGAGCGTGTAATCGCCGTATCTGTCTACCGACACACCTGCCACCGCGGCAACCTGCGGAAACCTGGCAGCATCCGTGATGCGAGTATTGGCCCGCAGCATCTCAATGCGCTGAACGGCGGCCTGCAGGTCATAGTTGTTGGCCAGTGCGGTATCGATCAGCCGTTGCAATGTTGTGTCGGTAAAGAAGGATCGCAGCAGTTGTGTGCTGGCTGTGGAGTCGGCTCTGTTGCTGCTAAAGGTGGACGGCAGTTTAAGCCGTTCGGGCAGTTCGGCTTCCCGCAGGGTGGAACAGCCGGTGCCGGCTGCCACCACTACCAGGAATGCGATTTTTATACGGAGTTTCATGTTTTTGTTTTTCAGTTTGGTTGTTTTGTACATATAGTATCCATCAGGCTTCGGCCAGTTGGTGTTGCGGTTTGGTTTCCGCCTCCGCAGTGTTGCGGGTCTTCTTGCTTTTGTTTTTGCCCATGGAAGCGAAAATGACATAAAGCCCCGGGATGATGATCACACCAAACAGGGTTCCGAAGAGCATGCCGCCTGCTGATGCTGTACCAATGGATCGGTTACCCAGCGCACCGGCACCGGTTGCAATACAGAGCGGAATCAGCCCCGCGATAAAGGCAAAGGAGGTCATAAGAATAGGCCGCAAACGCGATACCGCACCAGCTTTGGCTGCCTCCAGCACCGAAGCCCCTTCCCTGCGTTTCAATTCGGCAAACTCCACGATCAGGATGGCGTTCTTACCCAGCAGGCCAATCAGCATCACCAGCGCCACCTGCGCATAGATGTTGTTTTCCAGCCCGGCTAATTTCAAGGTGATAAAGGCGCCGAATATACCTGCCGGCAGGGAAAGGATCACCGGCATGGGCAGAAGGAAACTTTCGTACTGCGCCGCCAGCAGCAGGTATACAAATACCAGGCAGATAATAAAGATGAACACCGCCTGGTTACCCGATTCGATCTGTTCCCTTGTCATACCCGACCATTCGATGGTATAACCCTTCGGCAGCACATTGGCAGCCGTTTCTTCCACCGCCTGGATGGCTTCGCTGCTGCTGAAACCCTGCGCCGCATCACCGTTGATCATGGCCGATGTGTACATGTTGTAGCGGGTGATCTGCTCCGGGCCGAAGATGCGCTCCATGCGAACAAAAGTGGAATAAGGCACCATCTGCCCTTCGCTGTTTTTCACATGCAGGCGAAGAATATCTTCCGGTTTGCCGCGATACTCGGGATGTGCCTGCAGCATCACCTTGTACATCTGTCCAAAACGAATAAAGTTGGTGGCGTAGTAAGAACCCACCAGTGTTTGCAGGGTACTCATCGCATTGTCAATGCTGATGCCTTTCTGCGCCGCCATGTCCTGGTCCACATGGATCATGTACTGCGGGAAATTGGGATCGAAACCCGTAAAGGCGCCGGCAATGGCTTTGTTCTTGTTCAGCGCTTCCAAAAAGCTTTGGGTTACCTCCGCCGTCTGGTTCAGTGTGTTAGCCCTGTTCTTATCCAGCAGGCGCATTTCAAAACCACTGGCATTGCCAAAACCCGGTACAGTAGGCGGCGAGAAGAACTCAATGGATGCATCGGAAAGATGCTTTGTCTTTTCCTGCAGGATGTTGATCATATCCTGCACGGAGGCCTCCCGGTCGTCCCAGGCCGCCAGGTTAATCATGGCCATGCCATACGAAGCGCCGGAAATTTCACTCATCAGACTGTAACCGGCCAGGGTGCTGATGTTCTCCACCGATTCCAGGCCGCGGGCTGCGGCTTCCAGTTCGTCCAGTACCTTTTCGGTTCGCTCCACCGTAGAACCGGCCGGCGTGGTCACGTTTACATAGATCATTCCCTGGTCTTCGGTAGGAATAAAGCCCGTAGGCAGAATGGCACTGGCACCCCAGGTGCCCACCATAAAGAACAGCAGCATCGCGATGGTAACAGGTTTGCGCACCGCAATGCGTCCGACCAGTGAACCAAATTTACGTTCGGTGGCGTCGTAGCGTTTGTTGAAGCCGGCAAAGAATTTATCCAGGAAACTGGTTTTCTTTTTTGGCCCATGCTCGTGCTTCAGCAGGAGGGCACAAAGCGCCGGTGTCAGCGTCAGGGCATTGATACCGGAGATAACGATAGCAATCGCCAGCGTCAGCGAGAACTGCCGGTAGAACACACCCACCGGCCCGGAAAGAAAGGCCACCGGCACAAACACCGCCGACATGACCAGCGTGATGGCCAGGATCGCACCACTGATCTCTTTCATCGCCGCAATGGTCGCATCCATGGCGTTCATGCGGCCCGTAGTCATTTTCACATGCACCGCTTCCACTACCACAATGGCGTTGTCCACCACGATACCAATGGCCAGCACCAAAGCAAACAGGGTAAGGATGTTGATGGAGAAGCCCAGCGCCAGCAGGAAGGCCAGCGAGCCAATGAGCGCCACTGGCACGGCAAGCGCTGGAATCAACGTTGAACGGAAATCCTGCAGGAAAATAAAGATCACAAGGAACACCAGGATGAAGGCTTCAATGAGGGTATGCAACACCGAGTCGATGCTGGCATCGAGAAAGCGGGATACATCGTAGGCGTAGTTGTACTCCATGCCGGGCGGAAAAGTGGTCGCTTTGAGTTCAATCATCTTTGCCTTGATGTTATCGATCACCTCTTTGGCGTTGGAGCCTGGCCGCTGCTTCACCATGATCGAAGCCGAGGGCTGTCCATCAGTCTTTGAGACCATGTCGTAGCTCACCGTGCCGAATTCCACATCGGCAATGTCTTTCAGCCGCACAAGCCCTCCGTCTTCTTCAGCCTTCAGCACTACTTTTTCATAATCCTCGGGTGTGTTGAACTTACCGGTGTATTTCAGCACGTATTGTTTGACCTGGTTGTCCTTGCCCGAGTTTTCGCCGGCTACACCGGGTGCTGCCTCAATGTTCTGTGCCCGCAGGGCAGTTATAACTTCTTCGCTGGAAATGTTGTAGGCCAGCATGCGGTCGGGCTTCAGCCATACCCGCATGGAATAATCCCGCGAACCCATGATGGTTACAAAGCCTACACCATCGATCCGCTTTAATTCCTGCAACACATTGATGTCGGTAAAGTTGTAGATGAACTCTTCGTTCAGGCTCTTGTCCTTACTCATCACGTTCAGGTACAGGAGCATGCTGTTGACTTCTTTCTCGGTGGTCACACCGGCTTTGATCACTTCTTCGGGCAGTTCGTCAAGCACCGTGGTAACCCGGTTTTGCACGTTCACCGCGGCCTGATCGGGGTCTGTGCCTACAGCAAAGAACACCTGGATCAGTGTTACCCCGTTGTTGCTGCTCACCGAGTTCATGTAAGTCATACCGGGCACACCGTTGATGGCTCTTTCAAGCGGCGTGGCTACGGCCTTGGCGCATACATCGGCGTTCGCGCCGTTATACGTAGCGGTTACCACCACCGAGGGCGGCACAATATCCGGGAATTGGGTGATGGGCAGCTTGAACAGCGCTAGTACACCCAATAAGGTTATGATCAGCGATATCACCAGTGAAAGCACTGGTCGCCTGATAAATGTTTCTACCATCTCAAAATAATTTCTCTTGCAAGTGACGGTTCAGGTCACCACAGGTTTGTAAATCGAATGAACGTCGGTTGAAAGGCCTTTGAGGCCTTGTTGTCGGAAAAAGAGAAAAAGGCTCGCAACTTCACAGAAACATTTCCGGAAAGCAGAAGCAACAGCTGGTGACAAAAGGTTTACAGGCCTGCAGCAAAATGCGTTTGCCTGCCGCAGCAGATACCGGTTCTGTCACGAGTCGCAGATCCCATCAATTGGCGGCCATCAGGTTCCCTTGCTGAAAACGTGGTTTGACCGGAGCACCGTCGCGGATGTTCTGCACCCCTTCGTACACGATCACATCACCCGGTTTGAGGCCATCCTCCACTACGAAATAATCCGCTATACGCAGGTTGGGTGTGAAGCTTTTCATCTTCACCGTATTGTCGGCGCCCACCACAAATACAAAGCTTTTGTCCTGAATTTCCAGGACGGCTTTTTGCGGCACCAGCAGTTTCTGCTGAAGAGCTGTTACCAGCTGCACCTTGCCGGAAGCGCCGTGTTTGAGCATGGCCTCGGGGTTGGGAAATTTGGCGCGGAAAGCAATAGAGCCCGTGTTGTCGGAGAATTCGGCTTCCTGGGTTTCGATAAAGCCTTTATGCGGGTAACGGGTACCGTCGGACAGCACCAGTGCGGCGGCTCCGTTTTCCTTCAGCCGTGCACTGCTCGCTTTTTTGTGCTGCAGGTACTCATTTTCCGATACGTCGAAGTAGGCATACATCTGGTTGTTGTCCGAAAGGGTGGTCAGCAGGCTGCCGTCGGTGATCAGGCTTCCGGGTTTCATTGGTATCCGGTCAATCACACCATTAAAAGGTGAGCGGACGGAGAGATAACTGAGCTTGGTTTGTGCATCGGCCACTTCGGCCACGGCCTGTGCAATTTTTGCGTTGGCGTCTTCCAGGCGGGCAACGGCCAGGTCCAGTTCTGATTTGGCGATTATTTTTTTCTCTACCAGGACCTTGACTCGCTGCATTTCCAGCTCGGTAATTTTAGCAGCCGCTCTGGCACTCTGCACGCTGGCTTTGGCCTTGGCCAGTTCATTAAAAAGTTCCTGGTTGCTGATGCGGAAAAGCAGTTGTCCTTTTCTCACCGTGCTGCCTTCGTCCACATAGATTTTATCCAGGAATCCATCTATCCTGGCTCGTATCTCTACATTTTTTACGGCCTGGATGTCGGCCACGTAGTCGAGGTGAAAAGAGGTGTCGGTCTCTTGTAGTTTAATCACGGGAACTTCGGTTAAGGTAGGGGTTTCATTTTCCTTTGCGTTGCTGGCGCATCCGGCAATAAAGAGGGATACGGCAATAACGCCTGTCCAATAAGGTCTCATATGTATCGGTTTTTTTGCTGTTATGATTGCTGGTTAAAGAGTAATGTTTGCAGCTGCGAAATAGCAATTGCAAAACGGCGTAAATAACCACGGCGATGGTTACCTGTAAAGGTGAAGGTCTCAGAACAGCTTAAAAAGGCGTTAGCCGAAAGAGGAACCGGTGTAGCGGCGAGATAAAGAAAGGTTTACTGTAGGTTTCCTTGATGTAAATATTCTGCGGAATGATATCTACGTCGCGAACCGGCGGTCGCAACGTAGAAGAACCCGGCAGTATTCGTTTGTACTTCTTTTTGAATTTGCAGATCTTTTTGCAGAGAAGTTCCTCTGCCGCGAAAGAAAATTCAACGGGGATGGAATGTTCAACATTGACTGGCATTGTGCCGGAACGAAAGAGCGAACCGGGCATGGCCTTGACCATGTTGACAGATGTTTTTTTGGTGGCTGTCGGTAGCGACACAGAACCTTTGTTCCCTGCAAAAGAGAGATGCGTAAAAATGAGCAGGCTAAAGACAAGTAAGCAGGACTTTTTACAAATTCCCATTCTGATTCTGGTTAAACTGCCAATGCTGCGCAAAAGTAAGACGAATCAAAAAATTTTCTTAACAAAAAACGCTGCATTTGTGACAGATGGTTTTTCTTCTCAACATTCCGGTTGCCGTTTCGTTCAGTTGAGTGGATAACCGGTTAAGCATTTCTACTTATGCTTTTAATGTGTTGAGACAGGCCGCAGTATAAAATTCGATTACAGTTTACCTTTTTATACTGCTTGACTTGTGAACCCAGGTGGACATTTTCAAAGTCTCCCCTGTTTTAAAGTTTTGCAAAAGTGGCCGCTGGATTGAAACGAAAACGCTCTTCCTCTTGTCAAAGAAGCAAACGAAACACCATGCTTCTTACCCTGTTTACGATATTGATCATCTGGCACTGGCGGGCTATCAAAAAAGAAGCCGCCGCATGGAAAGAGATGGAGTAGGAAATGAATGTTGAATTGCCGCTTGCCATTTCACTTTATCACGCCTGCATCAAACAGTCCTTTCCCATCCTTATATTGCGACATACCTTAAGTCTATAGCATAGTGCATCACCTGCGCCGGAAAATTGTTTTACTTTCATGCGGCAGGCAACCGGTGTTGCCAGGTTCACCCTTATAATTTTTACTTCAACTGATGGATGTCATGAAACTTCGAATTGCTTCTTTTGTATTTGCTTTAGTTCTTGTACACACGTCCCTGGTAGCCCAGCAGGGATGGAAGCCGGTTCCCGGAAAGATTGCTTCGCCCTGGGCAGAAAACGTAAATCCCTCTGCGCCGTTGCCGGAATATCCGCGTCCGCAGATGGTGCGCAGCAACTGGACCAATCTGAACGGACTATGGCAGTATGCTATTTTGCCCAAATCACAGGATGCGATTCCAACGGCTACCCAGGGCAACATATTGGTTCCTTTTGCCGTGGAGTCTTCACTTTCGGGTGTGGGAAAAACAGTGGGAGCGGACAGCCTGCTTTGGTACAAGCGAACCGTTTCTGTTCCTGATGCAAAAGGTAAAACAGTGCTGCTGCATTTTGGTGCCGTCGACTGGCAGTGCACGGTCTTTGTCAACGGCAAACAGGTGGGAGAGCACAAGGGCGGGTACGATCCCTTTTCTATAGATATTACCACTGCCCTGAAACGGGGAACGGCGCAGGACATAGCGGTGCGGGTTTGGGATCCATCTGACGAGGGCCCGCAGCCCCGCGGCAAGCAGGTAAAAAAACCACATGCTATCTGGTACACACCTGTGACGGGCATCTGGCAAACAGTGTGGCTGGAAGTGGTGCCGCCTACCTTTATTGCTGCTACCAGGCAAACCCCGGATGTGGATGCTGGTGTGCTCACCGCAGAAGCAACTGTGGAAAGGACTCAACCCGGTGATAAGGTAAGGGTGTCAGCATGGGACGGGAATACAAAAGTTGCAGAACAAACCGTTGATGCGGACAGCAAGGCTTCCTTGCCCATTGCCAATGCCAAACTGTGGTCGCCGGCTAGGCCTTTCCTGTACGATCTTACATTTACGGTTATCCGTAACGGTAAGGTAGTGGACGAGGTGAAAAGTTATTTTGCCATGCGTAAAATTTCTATGGCACCCGATAAGGCTGGCATCCAGCGCATGCTGCTCAACAACCAGTTTGTGTTTCAATATGGTCCGCTCGATCAGGGCTGGTGGCCTGATGGCTTGTACACGGCTCCCACCGATGAAGCTCTGAAATTCGATATTGAAAAAACAAAAGAGATGGGCTTCAACATGATTCGAAAACATGTAAAAGTGGAGCCGGCCCGCTGGTATACCTACTGCGACAGGATGGGCATCCTTGTTTGGCAGGACATGCCCAGCGGCGATATGGGCAACCGCTGGGAGAGCCGCCCCGGTGTATATGGCATAGCCACCGATAAAAACCGTACGCCAGAATCGGAACAAATCTTCCGCACAGAATGGAAAGAGATTATGCAGGACTTCCACAATTTTCCCAGCATCGTGGTATGGGTGCCCTTTAACGAAGCCTGGGGGCAGTTCAAAACAAAAGAAATTGTAGATTGGACAATGCAACAGGATCCTTCGCGGCTGGTGAATACGGCCAGTGGTGGCAATTTTGTGAATGTGGGTCATATCATCGACCTGCATAATTATCCCGATCCGGCAATGCCTGACCCGGAGTTGTTTGGCAAAGACAGAATACTAGTGCTGGGTGAATTTGGCGGCCTTGGATTACCAGTAGAAAACCACACCTGGCAGGACAAGAACAACTGGGGTTACCAGAGTTTTAAAAACAAAAAAGAATTGGAAGACCGATACGCGGAATTTATTGGCCGTATGCCACAGCTCATTGAAAAAGGTTTGTCTGCAGCCGTATACACCCAAACTACCGATGTGGAGATCGAGACCAACGGTCTGATGACCTATGACAGAAAAGTGATCAAAATACCTGAAAGCAGGCTCCGAGAACTTCATAGCCAACTTTATAATCCTGCCCTGGTAACAGCAGGAAAATAGCGCTGAAAAATTTTACTGCCGGCAACCCGGGTGCACGTTCTGTTTGCATCGGTTGCCGGCAGTTTCTTTTGTTATCTCTCCGCTTTGAAATTGACCAGTCATCTGTATGCACCCTGCCTGTTGATAAAAACAAGTGCAAAAGCTTGCAGGAATTCTGAATTCAGCCTAATATTGAAACGACATAACGCTTGTGTAAGATTGAGCCGTGTTTAGCCGTACTGCCAGCACAATCCTGTAAACCATGAAGCCTCTCTGCCCTCTGAACTGGTTCCGTTTCTAAAAGTCCCCACCCGTTTCGCAAAGCTGTCTTTCCGTATGCCCATTGGCGTTAGCTATATTCTTCATAAAAGAAATACAGTCCATGGCAAAAAAACTAATCGTTAACGGCAGCCTCAACCCGGTCAGCGATACCCAGGCTTTGCTCGCAACAGATTTCGAAGAATTTCAAAACTTCACACTGGCAAAATCGGTAATGGTCAGTAACAGCCGCAGCCTTTCGGCACGGCATGAAATGGAGATTACTGACAACGGCGACATCGTTGAGATCCGGTTTGAAGACGAAACCACCTGGATCGGCAATGCGCAGGAGTTTCACGAAATCTTCAACATTCCGCTGAATCGTGGCCTGGATGAGGATGTGCTGGAAGTGCCCGGCGTATTGCAGGCCGCAACGGAGCGTGGTGTACTGCAGGACCTGGCCATCAACATGATCAGTTTGTTCAAGCCCAAAAAGAACCTGGCGGGTGCGGCGGTGCAGCAAATTGCCAGGCGGCTGGAAGAAAAAGTGCAGCCCCAACCCGGCCTTTACCAGTTGGATCACCTGTTTCGCAAACGTGCAGCCGATACCATTCCTGATGTGTCCAAACCATTTCTCCTCTTTATCCACGGCACCAACTCCAACACGTCCGGTGCATTTGGGGCCCTGCTCGATAAGCCTGATCATGGGTTATGGAAAACCATCACTGATACCTACGGGGAGAACATCCTTGCATTCGAACACAAAACGCTGACCGAATCGCCCCTGCAAAACACAAAGCAACTGCTCGATTTGTTGCCCTCCAACATCACGCTTCACCTGATTACGCACAGCCGTGGCGGTCTGGTAGGCGACCTGCTGGCAAGAGTGAACGCCGGCAACAGCACGGTGGGTTTCAGCGAGGCCGAACTGGCCCTGATGCAGGACCGCAAGGCCGACCTGGAGATGATGGAAGCAATCAACCAGGCAGCACGGTTGAAAAACATCCGGGTGGATAAATTTATCCGCGTGGCCAGTCCCTCTATGGGCACCTCGCTGCTGGCCGACAGGCTGGATCATTACCTCAATACGCTTCTCAACCTGATTGGGATTGGTACCGGTGCCGGCGCCAACCCGGTATACATGGGTGTGAAAGCCCTCGTATCACAGGTGGCTTCCAGCCGCACCGATGTGGCGGTGCTGCCGGGACTGGAAGCCATGTCGCCGGAGTCGCCTTTTATCAAGATGCTGAACAACCCGGCGAACGTTATCGAAACTCCCCTGACGGTGATCGCCGGCAACTGTAAGCTGCACCTGGAGTTAAAAGCTTTACTGGTGATCCTCACCAAACTTTATTTCCGCCGGAAGAACGACCTGGTGGTGGATACCTGGTCGATGTATTTTGGTACGCCACGCCGAAAAGCAGTTCAGTTTTTCCTGGATGATGAACAGGGCACCGATCATGTAAAATATTTCAGGAGCAAAGGTTCGCAATCAGCCATTGCCCGGGCTTTACAAAGCAGTACCGAAATCATCCCCGGTTTTGAGCCGCTGGAAGCGGCCGACATTGCGGAAGCTAACCGCAACGCCGCCCTGCCTTTTGTAGTTTCGGAAGTAAAGATGAACCGCGAGGTCAGCGGCAACAAACCGGTTGCCATTATTCTACCCGGCATCATGGGCTCCAATCTTTACCGGGAGGATGACCGCATTTGGGTGGACTTCTGGCGGTTTGTAAAGGGTGACCTGCTGCAACTGAACATTCAAACGCCCAATATCACAGCGCCTTCGCTGATGGGAAGTGGTTACCGCAAACTGGCCCGCCATCTGGCCGAAACCGGCTACGACGTCATCGCCTATGCCTACGACTGGCGAAAAGACCTGAGCGAGACAGCCAAAGACCTGGATGCATTGGTTGAAGAACTGCTCCCTAACGGTCAGCCCATTCATGTGCTGGCCCACAGCATGGGCGGTGTGCTCTTCCGCGAATTCATGATCTTAAATCAGCAATGGCAAAAGCTGAACGCAGCACCGGGATTCCGGGCCCTTTTCCTGGGTTGCCCGCTGGGCGGTTCTTACCTGATACCTGAAACGCTGGTAGGCCGCGGGGGCAATATCGCCAAGCTGAGTCTTCTCGATCTGAAACATGGTAAGAAAGAGTTGCTGGAAGTTTTTGGCGCCTGCCCGGGCCTCTATAACCTCCTTCCGCTGTCGACTACGCCACACGATTTTGGTAACATGGAAAGCTGGCGTACTCTCATCCGGCATTCCAACGGGTTGGGTGTGGAACCGACCGAAACCATACTGAAAAATTTTCGCCGGTTCCGCGACCGGATCAACAGTTCGCTGGGCAGGGATGATTTCCGGAATATTATTTACGTGGCAGGTCACAGCGACGCTACCACTGCTACCTACACCATTGAGTCGGATGCAAGGGGCGGAAACCTTGTGTTTAAAAGCACGGCCGAAGGCGACGGCAGCGTGACCTGGGCTTCCGGCATCCTACCGGTGTTTATGGAGAACAAGGCAGTGTATTATAGTTCCACCATTCATGGAGAACTGGCAAACGATGAGAAGCTTTTCCCTGCCTTTAGAGACCTGTTGAAAACTGGGCAAACAGCCCGGTTGCGCCAGGTGCCGCCGCCATTGGGCCAGCGGGGTGCCAAGCTGGTAGACAAACCGCGGTACGAGATTGTTCCGGTGACGCCGGGTAATATCGAAGCGGTGGTACTGGGTATCCCGCCGTTCCGGGAAGAAAAAGAAGTTACGGCTCCTGTTCGTATCAGCATCAGCAACGGCGACCTGCGGGATGCCCGCTATCCCCTGGTGGTCGGGCATTTCTACCGCGATGGTATCCTGGGTGCCGAAGGGGTGCTTGACATGAACTTTGGCGGTGTGCTCCGGGAAAAGCATGCCCTGAATCTTTACCCGGGCCGGGAAGGTACCAACGAGGTGCTCTTATCTTACCAGACCTGTCCCAAAGGGGCTATTGTTGTAGGACTGGGTGAACCCGGTGAACTGAACGGCTACAAACTGGAACAAAGCGTGGCACAGGGAGTTAACCGTTACCTGCTGGAACTGCGGGAGTTTGAACAGATCAACCCGCAGGCGTTCAGCCTTCTTTTCAGGAAGGGGGTGGGCCTTTCTACGGTGATTGTGGGTGCCGGCTATGGTGGCCTGAGCGTGGAAAACTCCATCAAGTCCATTATCCTGGGTGTGCAAAAAGCCAATGAAGGCGTTTTGCGGCTGAACAATCCGCTGCTTAAGACCATCAGCCATATAGAGTTTGTAGAGCTTTACGAAGACAGGGCCCTTCAGGCTTTTTATATGGTGAAAAAACTAGAGGCCGACAGCCGCCTGAATATTGTGCTTACCCGCAACCGCATCAAAAAACTCTTTGGTATTCGCAAGCGGGTACCTTTGGATGAGCAGCAGGACTGGTGGCAGCGCATCTCGGTTTCCATTGTCAAACGAAAACCACACAACATCTTAAAGTTCAGCGCTTCTACCGGCGCGGCGCGGGAAGAGTTACGCAACCTGAATTCCAACCCTAAACTCATCCAGCATTTTATTGACCAGGCGTCCAAGAAAAACGAATGGTCGCCACAGCTAGCCAAGACCATTTTTGAGTTGCTGATCCCGAACGATTTCAAAGACGCTGTTCGCAGCCAGAACCACACGGTGTGGAAGCTGGACCAGCATTCAGCTGCTTACCCCTGGGAGTTGCTGCAGGACATGGCCACACAGGCCAAACCGCTTTGTGTCAGTGCCGGAATGATTCGCCAGCTGGCAACCAGCGAATACCGCACACAGGTCAACCGGTCATACAAGAACAATGCGCTGGTGATTGGCGACCCGAACCTTTACGGTTATGCATCGCAGTTACCCGGCGCCGTGCAGGAAGCCGAAACCGTTGCTGCTATTGTAAAGGAACAGGGGTATAGCGTAGAGCCAAGGATCAACGCCGATTTCCCCGAGATTGTACAGGCTATTTTCCAGGATGAATACAAGATCATTCACCTGGCCGGACATGGTGATTTTGATCCCGAAGATCCCGACCGGGCAGGCATGCTCATCGGCAATGGCATGTTTCTCTCCACCAAAGAAATTGATCAAATGAGCCAGGTACCGGAATTTGTATTTGTCAACTGCTGCCACCTGGGCAATGTAGATGAAGAAGCGGAGCGGAAAACACAGCAGTATTACAAGCTGGCAGCCAATATTGGTGTGCAGCTGATTCAAATGGGAGTAAAGGCGGTGATTGCCGCCGGCTGGGCCGTGCACGATGGCGCAGCGCTCCTGTTTGCCCAAACTTTCTACCAGCAGATGTTTGCCGGGGCACCCTTTGGCGAAGCTGTTCGGGAAGCAAGGAGCCGCTGCTACAGCGATTTTCCGGATACCAATACCTGGGGTGCATACCAGTGTTACGGCGACCAGTTTTATTCCTTTACCAGTTACGCTTCGTCCAGCCGTGCGCAGAAGAATTATATTTTACCAATGGAGATAGAGGTGGACCTGGTGAACCTGGCCAATAAGGTAGAAAGCGGCCGTTACGACAAAGGGCGCATCCTGAATGAACTGCAGGAGCTGGAGAAAGCCATCGACAAAAGTGGGCTTCGCGATGGTGCCCTTACCGAACGGGAGGCGCAGATCTATTCGGCCTTAAATGAAAAAGAAAAAGCCATTGAAAAACTGGACCGCTTGCGCCAGTACGAGGAGGCCAATTTCTCGGTGGATTCGCTGGAGCGGCTCTGCATTCTTCGCAACAAACAGCTACGTGCAGCTAACACCGTTACCGAAGAACAGTTGCAGGCTGTGATCTCCGATTTTGAAATGCTGAAAGTGGTAGGGCCTACCAGCCGGCGGTATGCCTTGCTGGGCTCTGCCTACAAAACCCTGTCGCAGAAAGCAGCGGTAAAAACAAAGCGGGTGAAGGCATTACAGCAAGCCGCGGAAAGTTATCACCAGGCTTTTCTCATTGCCAAAAACAACAACGGCAACATTCTCTACCCCTTGTGTAACTGGCTGCAGATGGAAAGTCTTTTAATGTTGATCAGAGACAGCGCAACGTTTCAGTGGGGCGGTGCGTCGCTGGGAGATTACAGCCTGCCCAAGCTAAAGCAGGCTTATGGCTGGATGGATACGGTGCTGAGTGTTGGCGATGGCGAGGACGGGCACCTGGAGTTCTGGCGCCTGCTGAACGAGGCCCATGTGCTGCTCACAAAACTGTGCATGGAGCCGGGTGGCAGCATAAAAAAAGAGGCCGTGTATGAGGCCATTGAAACTGCCTGGGGCCGCGGCGGCGCGGAGGTGAAAAAACAAAGTGAACTGGATCATCTCCGGTTTCTGCTGGAAAGCCTGGAACTTTCTTCCAAGCCCAAAGCCAAAACACTGGCGACAGCACTTGGCTATGTGCACGAACAACTGAACAGGCGGAAAGAATAGTGAATGGTGAGTCTGGGTCGTTCTATACTCACTACTGACCACTCACAACCAGGGATGTGAACGAGGACTTACAAAAAAGACCAGGAGGTTTGCTCCTGGTCTTGTCTTAAAGTTGTTGGTAGATCCACTGTCGGAATGCATTTACCCTTGTTTGGCTGATCACAACTGCCTGTTCTTTGGTAAGGGCCTTCATCTCCACTTTCATTTTGCTCCGTTCATGCGTCACAAAGGAGCGGATAAAATGGAAATTGATGATCTGTGTCCGGTTAGCTTTAAAAAAGCTGCGCGGGTCCAGTTCAGCCTCCAGCCGTAGCAGGCTTTTATCAGAAATGAACTTCTGGTTATTGGCGTCTACAATGTACACCACCTTATTGCGGGAATAGCAATACACGATATCCTTTGTATCCAAAAGAAAGTGCTTCGCCCCCTGCTTCAGGATCATTTTCTTCGGGTAAAAATCAGTGGGATGAGAAATTCGTACGTCTTCCTTTACTTCCTTCCATTGCATACAGGTATACTCCCTTCGTAAGCTGAAAGTTACACCCGTAGCGGCATTTGGAAAGTTGTTTAAACAACGTTTATCATTTCGTTCACATAGAATTTTCTTTTCGTATAGAAAGTTTCGTTCTTCCGAATCCTGCTGCCGGGCTGCAAGCTTGGTTTGCAGGCAAATCAAGGCGATTGTCATTCCTCTGTCGGATATCGTGTTTCGGGAAGTGTTTTCCTGAACTCGGGAGCAGTTTGGTACAACCGGGCAATTCGCGTAGAACTACGCTTTTTATTTCGCTGTTACTTTATAGGCACAGAAGCGCCTCACTGCGGTTCAAACTCCCCCTCGGGGAGCATTTTTCATTTTACCTAAAAACAATTTGGACGAGAACATGAAAAGAATGACTTCGTTACTGGCCTTGCTATTGCTCTTCAGCGCATTGGCATTCGGTCAGGCCCGCACCGTCACTGGCGTTGTGCGGGATGCACAAGGAGCCCCGGTGCCTTTTGCCACGGTAACCGAGGCAGGTACCGGCAGGGCTGTTAAGGCCGATGAAAAAGGGGCCTTTACCATCCAGGTGGGCGACAATGCCCGTCTAACGGTATCGGCTACCGGTTTTCAGGCACAGACCGTTTCGGCTGATGCCGCCGGTAATATTGTGCTGGCCAATGCAGAAGCACAAATGGCGGAAGTGATCGTAACCACGGCACAGGGCATCCGTCGCGAAAAGCGGGGCCTTGGTTATTCGGCACCAACCGTTAGCAACGCCGAACTCACAAAAGGACAGAGCAACAGTGCCCTGAATGCATTGCAGGGTAAAGTGTCCGGTGTGAATATTACCTCTACGGCCGGAGCTCCGGGATCGTCGAGCCGCATTGTGATCCGGGGTGGTTCTTCCATCACCGGTTCTAACCAGGCCTTGATTGTAGTGGATGGCATTCCCATCGACAACTCCAGCATCCTGGGTGGCGGCAGCACCCTGTCAAGCGTGGACTTTGGTAACCGTGGTAATGACATCAACCCCGATGACATAGAAAGCGTCACCGTGCTGAAAGGTCCCGGTGCCACAGCGCTTTACGGAAGCCGTGCCTCCAACGGTGCCCTTATCATCACCACCAAATCTGGTAAGGGTGGCGCCAATCGCAAGAACAGCGTAACCTTCTCAACTGGCGTTACATTTTCAAGCATTTTAAAACTGCCCGATTTTCAGAATGAATACGGTCAGGGTTACGACAACAGCGTGATCGACCCGAAAGAAAACTGGAGCTGGGGTCCCCGTTTTGATGGCGTGATGCGCCCCTGGGGCCAATCCATCAACGGTGTGCGCCTGGAGCGTCCGTACAGTGCTATTGAAAACAATGTGCGTGACTTCTTTGAAACCGGTACAGCGTTCAACAACAACCTGTCGCTTTCCGGTGGTAACGAGAAGTCCTCTTACTTCCTGTCCCTGAATTCTCTGAATTCAAACGGCATTATGCCGACCGATCGCGACAAGTACAACCGTTATGGTGTACGCTTCAACGGTAGTACCCAACTGGCCAACAACATCACCACTTCGGTGTCGGTGAACTACTCCCGTATCAACAGCAACCTGGTAGGTGGCGGACAGGGTGGCGGCTCGGTGTACAACAACGTGCTGCAAACACCGCGTAACATTCCGTTGACGGATATGAAGTACCTGAACAATCCTTATTACAGCATCGGTGGTGTGTATGATGGGGAAGGCAACGAAGCTTTTGGTTATTACGGTGCCTACACCATCAACCCGTATTATGTGTTAAAAGCGTACAACAACAAGAACAACGTAGACCGGGTAATTGGTAATTTTTCCATTACTTACAAGCCCCTCGACTGGCTGAGTGTAACCAACCGTTTGGGTGGTGATATTTATTCCGACCGTCGTGTGGAGACCTCTCCGAAGTACAACCTGGTGCCGCTGGATAACACCGGCGAATACGATGGCGTGGTGCGGACCTCTCCCGGCCGTTATTATGAAGCCAACTACAACATCAGCGACATCACCAACGACCTGATGGTGACCGCTACGAAGAAGTTTGGCTCCGACTGGAATACAAGCCTGTTGCTGGGACACAACGTACGCCAGCGTTCTGTAAATACCCTTGAGTCGGCTACCAACGCTGCCGGCGGCCTGGTGATCCCTGATTTTTACAACCTGGCCAATAGTAATGGTCCGGTAGTGAGCAGCAACAATCTCTCAAACCGGAGACTGGTAGGTGTGTACGCAGACTTAAACCTGTCGTACCGCAACTTCCTCTTCCTGGGTGCTACGGCCCGTAACGACTGGTCGTCTACACTGCCAGAGGCGAACAACTCGTTCTTCTATCCCAGTGTAAGCGCCTCATTCGTGTTCACCGAACTGCTGAAGAATTCTTCGGTACGCGACTGGCTGCAGTACGGTAAACTGCGTACAAGCTGGGCCCGTGTAGGGAACGATGCCGATCCGTACCTGTTGACGTCATATTTTGACAAGACAACCATCAACGGCGGCTTTGGTTCTACTGTTTTCCCGCTTACCAATGTGCCGGGATATACGCTTGGCAACCGCATCGGCAGCGCCACGCTGAAGCCCGAGATCACCACCGCTTACGAAGTAGGTGCTGAACTGGCCTTCCTGCGCAACCGCCTGACCGTGGATGTATCGTACTACCAGAACAATTCCGAGAACCAGATCCTGGCTGTGCCCATTGCCGCTTCCTCCGGCTTTACTTCCCGTGTGACCAATGCGGGTCTGGTAAAGAACCGTGGTGTGGAATTAGCACTTCGTGGTACACCCGTGAAAACGACTGACCTGACCTGGGAACTGTATGGTACCTATACACGGAACCGCAACGAAGTATCGGGGCTGGATGTTGATCAGATTGTACTGGGTGGCTTCAGCGGCATGAGCATCGTAGCGGCCAATGGTCGTCCGTACGGTAACTTTTATGCAAGAGACCTGCGCCGCGATGAAGCGGGCCGTGTGATTGTGAGCCCAACCACAGGCCTGCCCCTGCTGACACCTACAGCGGTTTACCTGGGTACCTACAATCCTGACTTCCAGGCTTCACTGGGAACCAATGTAAACTTTAAAGGTTTCTCACTGGGTCTCCTGTTCGATACCAAGCAGGGTGGTAAGTTCTACTCCCGCACCAAGGACATTCTGGCCTTTGTGGGTACCTCTGCCGAAACAGCAGAAGGCGACCGTGCCGGTTATGTGTTCCCCAACTCAGTTTACCTCGATGCAACATCCGGTAAATACGTAGAGAACACCAGCGTGAAGTTCAACCCGCAGTCTTATTTCCCAAGCATTGTGGACGGACAGAACGTGCTGGATGCCTCTTACATCAAGCTGCGGGAGGCTAACCTGACCTATAACCTTCCCAGGCGTATGCTGGAGCGTACACCGTTTGGAAACGCTTCCCTCAGCCTGTTTGGTAACAACCTGTGGATCAAAACAGCCAAGGAGAACCGCTATGTTGACCCCGAGATCAACTCGGCCGGTGCCGGCAACACACAGGGCTTTGACTTTAGCGCACAGCCTTCGGTACGCAACTACGGTGTGAACCTGAAACTGACATTCTAAGAATTGTGAGTGATGAGTGGTGAATGGTGAATAATGAACGACTTCAACTCACCATTTACCACTGACCACTTACCTAACAAAATGATACATGAGACTACGATCAAAAAATACATTCTTGGCAGTGGCCGCCGGTGTGGCGCTGCTGGCGGCTACAGGATGCCGAAAATACCTGGATGTAAACGAAAATCCCAATGCCCCGGTAACGGCTACCGACAACCTGGTGCTGCCGTCTTCGCAGGCAGCCATTGGTATGGTGGTGGGCAATAACCTGCAGGTGTACGGTGGACTGTATGCACAATACTGGACACAAAACAACACCTCTTCGCAGTACCGGACCATCGAACAGTACAACCCCGAGCCAGCGTCGTTTGACCGGATGTGGGGCATTCTGTACAACGATGCCCTTCAGGACATCAACCTGCTGGAAGCGTCTCGCAATCCCAACTATGTGGCCATTGCGCTGATCCAGAAAGCCTACGCTTTCCAGTTGCTGACCGATGCCTTTGGCGATGTACCCCTGACCGATGCCCTGCAGGGCAACAAGGTATTGTCGCCGGCTTATGCCAGCCAGCAGCAGGTGTACGATTCCATCTTCGCCTGGACAAAACGTGGCGTCGGCTTGGCGGGAACCAGCACAACCTACCCTGGCACCGATGACCTGGTGTTTGGTGGTGGGGCCAGTGGCATGACCAAATGGAAACAGTTTGGAAATACCCTTTTGCTGCGTGCTTACCTCCGCCTGAGCGAAGTGGCGCCAAGCAAAGCCCAGCAAGGCATCCAGGAACTCTATGCGACAAACCCAAGCTTTCTCACGACTGATGCGAGTATCCGCTATGAGAATGTGGGTGGTAACCAGAACCCCTTGTACGCCGAAGGCGTGGGCCTGGGCCGTACGCAGAACCTGGTGGCAAGCAATACCGCCGTTAGTGCTTACGCAACCAACAATGACCCGCGGCTGAAAGCGCTCTACACAGTGAACGCTTCCGGCAACGTAGTGGGCATTCCGCAGGGCAGTTACAATACACAGCCTTCGGTAGCGCCAACCTTCCCGGCACCCATCACCGGTGCCCGTTTTGCTTCGGCAACCGGCACCACTGCCGCCGCGGCACCTGTGAAGCTGATCTCGGCTACGGAATCATATTTCCTGCAGGCCGAAGCAGCAGCAAGAGGCTGGGGTACTGGTAATGTGAGAACGCTTTTTGAGGCCGGTATCAAGGCCAGTTTTGACGCCTTGGCTCTTTCTGCAGCGGCTTATGAGGCCTATGTAGCCTCGGCGCCGGCTGCGCAACTACCTGGCGACCAGGCCGGTCAGATCAAAGCCATCATCAGCCAGAAATACTTTGCCCTGAACGGCTTTCAGAACTTCGAGGCCTGGACAGAATGGAGACGGACGGGTTACCCCGAATTCCTGGTGCCATCAGCCGCTTCAGTACTCGGTTCCAACGCCCTTCCGGCACGTTTGCTTTATCCTGAAACGGAGATTACCCGGAACGCCAACTTCCCCGGCGTGAAGCTGATCACCGACAGGGTTTGGTGGGATGTGCGGTAGTGGGTTGTGGGTTATGAGCTTTGAGCCGCAAGCTGACAACTACTGGCTTTCTCGTTTTATTATAAGTGATAAAAAAATGGCGGGCAGAAATGCCTGCCATTTTTTTATGCCGGAGGTAATTGAACTTCGCTCTTCTTCTCGCCTTACTATGTGAAAAAAAGGACTGATTTGCAGAGTCCATAACCCCGAACTCCAAACTCCAAACTATCCTTCCCTTGTCAACACATTCACCTGTCCCGTCGGGCATAGTTCCAGCAGCACGCAACGGCTGCAATCCGGTTTGGTGTGAAAGCAAACCTGTTTGCCGTGTTTCATGATTACCTGGTGGTGATCGTACACTTCCTGGGCGGAAAAGCCGGGCGGCAGCATTGCTTCCAATACGCGATGCGATTTTCCTTCGCCGATCTTTTTATCGATAATGCCAAGGCGAACCACTACGCGGTAGTGGTGGGAATCTACAGGCAACGCTTTCCCGCGAAGAGTACTGAAAGAGATGACGGCGGCGCTGGTTTTGGGTCCTACGCCGGGTAAGCTTTCCAGCCAGTGACGGGCATCGGCTACGTGCATGTCTTGTATAAAATCCAGTGAAAGAGAGCCGTGTCGCTCGGTGATCTGGCGCAGCACTTCCTGGATGCGGGGTGCTTTTTGTTCGGGCCAGGTGCAGGGTGCAATGGCTTGTTCAATCAGTTGGGTGGGTGCATCGCGAACTTCTTCCCAGGTGGAAAAAATTAGTTTCAGATTTTTAAAAGCTTGCCCGGAATTGCTGTTACGGGTGCGGTGGGATAGGAGAGCCGAGACCAGTTCGCTAAGAGGATCGAGGTTGTGGAAATAACGAATGTTGCGGCCGTAAACCTCGGAGAGGCGGTGGTGAACTTCCAGAAGGAGGGCGGCTTTGTCTTCGGTGACAGGAACCGGATTTTTCATGATCTCATTTATTGAGCTCAACCAAATGCTGTGCCGCGGCAGGGGTGTTGAAGAAAGTTGTGAGGACTAGGCAATAAGGTTTCGCAAAGCTTTTGATTACCGGCAAGTCCCGTCTATCCATTTCTTCTTTTGTTATTATACAGATGGAGAAGCCTATATAAGGAACAAGAAAAGGACTTCAATTACAGCAAAAGAAAAGCCACCCTCCCGGGTAGCCTTCTTTACTTACTGATAGTGGTGGTTTCGCAGGCAGCGGTGAAGCGGTTATTCTTCCAGGCTGTCGGGCTGGCCCAGGCATTCAAAAATGCGGCGTACCTGCAGCACGGTATAATACCGGCCCAACCGCGGACCAATCCGGTCCTGGTGCGGCGACAACCAGGTGCGCAGCGTTTTTAAACTAATCCCGTACAGGCGGGCCAGTTCGGTAATGGTGTAGGCTTTTACTCCTGTCTCGTTCGTAGTGCTCATAACATACCTCTCGTGTTTTACAATGTGTTACTCTCTAAAAGCAAGACCAATTTAGCTAAAAATTTTAGCATTTTCCGTTTTATTCCCTTCTTTTTATCCACAGCTTTCGCATTCCTGTTTACTAGTGCATTATACATTAGGAGAAAAATTTCTTCTTTCCTGCCCTGTTGCAGGTACACCTTCTGAATGATTGAAAACAGGCGGTGATTGAGTCAGGATGGAGAGAATACTGCCGGCAATTCCCATCACGGTGGCAAGTACCTGTACAAAGGAAGGCAGGGCAAGAGAGGAACTGAGGAGAGCCCCGCTGATTGCTGTCAGGATCAATCCCGTCTTTCGCCATACGTTGCGTGACCTAACTCGCCGGATCTCATCACCACTGCGTAAGAATAGGTGAAACGGTTCCCTTTTGCTGCCACCGCACTGTTTTGTTTTTTCCGGATACATAATTCCTGATTTTTGATTTCGTTGATTATTGATACAAGATTACTGCGGCAGGAGGGACTGCTTCTCCCTTACGTCACGTGGTGGAACAGGTGAGCACCGAAAGGAAAGAAAGGGCAGGGTAGGGATCACAAGGGCATTGCAGGGCATGTTTGGTAACAATGGAGCCGGGCACAGAAAGGCAACAGGAATTAGAATAGAAGCGCTGCCCTCCCTGAGTGGATTAAAGGAAAGTCCACTTGTTTGCATGAATTTATTTCTCCTTCTTCAGGTAAATGGTTCATTCTATCAGCATGAATCAGGGGTCAATCGGGAATCTTTAGGAAAGATTAGGGGCCTAACTGTTAGATGCACCCATTACCGTGTGTTTTACAGCATCATTCTATCCGAAAAAAACAACAGTGGTTGCCTTCCCATCCGCTTCCGATCTATCATTACTCTTTGGAAAGTATTACAAGTGTCTGATTGATTTTTCAGTTTGTAACAAATAAATCAAGTTCCACCATAGAGAAGTTTGCTGCGGTAGTGAAAGCCTGTGTTCCTGCTGCCCGGCTTATCTTCTGTCATTGTATATTGATATGCCTGATGCAGCACTCCACCAGTATTCTTTCAACCTGTATGAGTGGCGGCGTTAATGTTTAAGGCGTATTTCTAATTTGTTCCAATACAGCGGACAATTGTTTTTGTAAGTCATTACTGCTCTCATAAACAATTTGAAAGTCAGAAATGCCTGAAACGGTTGTGGAATGCGCTGCCTTTTTCTGCCGCATATAGATTACAGGTTTATTTTTTGCTTTCGCAAAACCTGCTTCAATACCAATCCCAATCCCTTTGTCGGAAGTTTCAGCAAGCAGAATGTCACAGTCGTCAATATCCTGTAATGCCTGCTGCATCATTTGCCGTTCTTCACTGGGATGAAAATGATAATTGTCCACAAACACAAAAGGAAGAATCGCAAAGCCAAGCAGCGTTTCTTTTATGGTACGCACCTCTTGCTCTAAATCCTGCCGCTTATGATAGCTCAACGAAATATATGCTTTCAAAACATAAGGTTTAAAACTATTATCATCTTCTTCCAAAGCATTTACGAAAGCATTGCATTCAATGTTCTGCAGTTTCGTACTGCTTTGAGGTTGATTGGTGTTTATTACAAATTAATACTTCATGCATGCTTTCGTCCATACGCTGTTGTAAGATCCAGGCAGATTAGACTTTACGATTCAAAATTTATCGTCTGCTTTGAAAAAGCCCTCGTTAGACAGTGATTCTGTACAACATTGTTCTTCAGCTACCAGATTATAAACCTTGCATTAGCGGTAGTTATATTGTTAGAACATAATCAAATACCTTGTTTGAAAAGCCCTCCTTGGCCACCAGGCCGTGATTTATAAATCCGGATTTCTCTGCTACTTTAATAGACGCTATGTTTCCCGGCTTTATAAAAGCATGTATTTCTTTCACTGCATGCATTTGTACCAGGTACGCTTTCAGTTTAGATAAAACTTCTGTTGCAAAACCCTTACCCCAATACTCAGGAAAGAAAGCATAAAATACTTCTGCCTTATCCTGCTCCAAAAAGTTAATCCCGCAAGCACCCATGAATGAACCATTATTTTTAGCAACAATTGCAAAGGCCAACAATGGTTGCTCAGCGTTATAGGAAGCTATAGTGTGGTTTAATATAGCTAATGCACCTTCTTTGGATTTCAAATGATCATCAAACGCCAGGTTGTCTGTAATGGAAGGGTTCGTCATAAAAAGCTCAAAACTTTCCGCATCCGTTTTTGTAAACTGCCTTATAAGCAATCTCGCTGTTTGCAATTCTGTAGGAATATTCATTTTGATGCCGGTTTACTTTTCAAAAAGGTAGATTCTTCCATTTGCAGGCGTATTGAATTTATCTCCATTGAACCCTCTTCTGATCAACTCTTTTTGTAAGAACATCATCACAAAGCCATGACTGCAAATTAGTACGTTTTTATTTTTGTTATTCATCAGTGTATTAACGAAGGACCGGAGCCGCGTAATCATCTCGTTGGTTAGTGCGTTGGATGATAGAGCCCTGTTGCGGATGAACATCGCCCATAGAAAAAGAGGTAATTTCAGCTTCGTATTCACCAATGGCAGAAACTGCAATTCCCTTAATTCTTCGAGTTGTATAATGTTACCATCAAAAATGTGCTCCGCAGTTTTTACGGCTCTTGATGTAGCACTGGAATAACACACATGCCAATTGATTCCGCACAAATCAACAACAGCATAGTCAATATCGGCAGCGTCATACTCCTCAAACCACCTCACCAGTTCTTCGTAATAAAGAAATGTTTTCCCTGGGAAAGCATGTTTTACACTGAAATGCCTGATCAGGCCAATCTTCATTTCACTATAGTTTTTGAAACACCGGTTCTTATTACCGGTGCACTTTCAAGGGTCATCATGAGCAGGTCGATGCCTCGCCAGGTTATGTCTTAAGGCTGTCCTTTATATCCTTTGCATTCTTTTTGCCTGCTATTGTAAAACGCTCTTTTGTATAAAGAGTTTGATGCTGCCCGCTTATCGCTGATCGGCTTGTGCTCTTTACCGTGCTTGTATAAATCCAAAAAATAAAGAAAAGCTGGAGTGGAATCCTGAACAAAAGATATCCAGAACCATATCCATTTGTTAAGGATTGCTGGTAGTCTATTTGATGTATGGCTGCATAAATATTGGCTGGCAGAATGATAATCAGGAAAGCCATCAAGGCCCATCCTGTTTTTCTGTAATAGCCTGGCATGAGCAACCCGGCTGCAAATAGTAACTCTGCAATGCCTGTGAACCAAACAACTTGTTCTTTCATTGGGATGAAATCGGGTAGCATCATAGTCATGCCTTTCGAATAAATAAAATGTCCGGTTGCAGTGAACAGAAGCATGACTGCCATCGCTATTCTTGCCGAAAGACGCAGGAAGAAAGCCTTTTGGAAGACCCGAATGATAACAGAGCTTATAGTGAAAGCAGAAAGCAAAACAAATAGCGGCATCATAGTTTTAAATTGGGTTTACTAATCATTAAAAAAACAATGGACATAGCAATGATGATGAGGAGAGCACCTAATCTTATTTGCTTTTTATCAAGTCTTTGGTACTCTTCATTGTTGCTGCCTGTTGTTTTTAATGTCTTGATGAGGCTTGATAGCAAAGGACTGTAAAAGCCAAAGGCCACTAGTCCCATCATGCCAAAAAGAATGGTAGCAAACAGGATCCATCTGTTATCAAAAAAGGAATAGTTACCAAAATACACTAGCAGCAGACCTGTAGCAAGGCTTATTAGGTAACTTGGATTGGCAACCCAGTCGTCCATTTTCTTGATGCCCTGGAGCGTGAACAGCAAATTTTCATGCTGTCTCCTGGCCGCCATAAACCAGATGGGGTACGAACAATTCAATCCAACCGCAACAATGGCTGATACAACATGAATAAACTTAATTATCAAATAAGCGTTCATGACCGTTAAGGGTTGAGTATCCTGATCTGAAGTTTTGACTGCATGGGTAAAGAAAATTTGCAGTCGTCATACGTAGGAGCCGAAAACCTGGGCTTCACATTGTTGGAAAAAGCATAAGGCTCTGTCGGAATGCCAAAAAAGTTTTTGTCCAGCTTTCCATTGTTATTCAGGTCCTGAAACAAAGCAATGGCATAGGTTCCCTTTTCCAACCTGTCGAACGTTAACGACACGGTACTCTCTCCGTTAGCTTTATAAGACATCTGCCTGTAGGCTTTGTTTATCTTTGTAAACCCCTCCCTTTCTCTGTATACACCAATCATCAGCATACCTTCATGGCGCACCTCTGTCAGGGTGATCTCCAGTTCATCTGGCCGCTGTTGTACAGGAGATTCCGTTGTAGGAAGACCGCCAAAGGCGAGCAGGAACCATAATAGAAACCATAATGTAACCTGTGTCATAGATGCAATTGTTTTATTTGCTCGACAGCAAAGCTATCTTCCCACACAGAGCAAGTCAATGAACCTGGGTTAAGAAATTCGTTTGCGGATGCGGCTAAGCGCCTGGGGAGTGATGCCGATGTAAGAAGCAATAAACTTAAGCGGGATTTTTTGGAGCAGGTGGGGTTGCTCAGAAAAAAGATTCAGGTAGCGTTGTTCCGGACTATACGATAAAAGAGATAATTCCCTTTTCATTTTCTTTAAAAAAAGATCTTCCCCGGCAAGGCGTCCGATATGATTGCCAACTTTCGTATGCAGGTAAACCAGTTGCAGGTCCTCAAAGGAAATACGCCATAAAACGGTTGGGGCTATGCACTCCACCGCATAGGTACAAGGGGCTTGCATCAGGAAACTGTCATAGGCGCTCACAAAGCTTCCTTGAAATGAGAAACTAAATGTAAGGTCATCCGTTTCTTTGGGAATATAAAACCGGATGATTCCTTCTTCAATAAAGGACAAGTGCTTTTCTACTTTCCCTGCACGCAGGATCACGGTCTTTTTACCAAACTCCTGCCTGGTAAGCCTGTCAGTAAAGAAATTCCATTCTTCATCTGAAATTTTTACCGACGTTTCAAACGCATTTCTTATGTTTTGCAACGTTAAAAATTTTTTAAAGCTACAGTACTAACGGTACGATGTCGCTGCTTGATGAAATGTCGGAAAGCCAGAGCCTCTACCTGAATCTGCAATTCAATAAATATAAGGTTTTAAAGATATATTCATAAGCATGATTGAGATGCCGTATTCATATATATGGCGCCGGGACAGTTATCTGTAAAAACGCCTGATTGGGCTTTATAGCTCTCTGATGAGCATGTGGTACTCTGCAAGAAGGCGAATTGTTTTCATAGTTGTTTATGCGGGTTTTTAAGCTTGTATTAAGCTTGTGAACTGTACAGGCTCTGTTTTTTCCGTGAGTGGGAAGCTAATGTCGATCGTGCATCCTTTTTCAGGCGCAGCCCTCACGGCTACCTTTCCCCTGTAGGCATCTGCCCGGTTTTTAATGTTGGACAGGCCAATGCCCCTTTTGGTGCTGCCGGGATCAAAGCCAACTCCATTGTCGCTATAGCTGAACCTGAGGGTATCAGCGGTGCTGCTGATGGAAACATGCACCGTGGAGGCTTTGGCGTACTTAACGGTGTTGTTGAAGGCTTCCTGTAAAATACGGATGATGGTGGTTTTCAGGTCTCTGTCCAGCAGCTCAACCCCCGCTTCATAACGAAAGCCGATTTCAAACAGGTTGAGTGAGCGGTAATGATGGAGAACTTCACCCACAGACGCTTCAAAACTGTCATCGCTGAGAACAGGAGAAACCAACTGGCGGGACAGGTACCTGATTTCATTAATAGACTGAAGCAAGAGGTCAACTCCTTTTTTCAGAAAGGTATCCTGCTGCTCGGGGCAGTGCTTAACGTTTTCAATATAAAGTTTGGACGTCGTCAACAGCTGGCAAACATTGTCGTGCATCTCTTTTCCAATTTCACTACGTTCTGTTTCCTGCGCCTGGATAATGGCCCTCGCCACCTTTTTTTGTGCCGCCACCTTTTCAGCAATCAGCTGCTGCTGTAACTGTAGCTTTTCCGTCATATCTGTGCCACTCACCATAAAATGGAGTCCAGTGGCCAGTTCAATAGGGAAACTGGTGATGTCGATGTAAAAAGTCTCTCCGTTTTTCTTTTTATGCCGTACAACCTTGTTAAAACTTTTGCTCTTTTTACTGATTAGCCCTTGAATCGCCGTATACATTTCTGCTTCATCTTCGGGGTTGCGTAAGTCTTGCATCTTCATCCGGAGGAACTCCTCCCGGCTGTAGCCATACAGGTCACAGGAAGCTTTGTTTACATCAACAACCGTCAGTGTTTCTGCATCGAAAATCCATTTGGGGAGTGGACTTGTACTAAATAATAGTTTGTACTTTTCCTCTGAAGTTTTGAGGGCCGCTTCAGCTTCCTTGCGGGCAGTGATGTCTGTTTGGATGGCAAAGAAGCTTTTCAACTCGCCCTGTTCATTAAATAGGGGCTGTCCTTTGATCTCCAGCCAGTACTCTCTGCCGGATTTGGTGTAGTTGAGGATTTCACAGGAAAACGGAAGCCTGTGTGCCACACATTTACGGAGGTAGTGCCTTGTACGCTCTGATGTTTTTTCTCCTTGCAGCAATACCCCCGGCTGTTTCCCCAAGGCTTCTTCAAAGCTGTACTCTGTGATGTCACTAAAAGCCTTGTTCACCCAGATGATCTTATCTTCTGCATCTGTGATGATAACTGCGTTCACGGTTTCCTTTGCTACCAACGACAGTTTTCGCATTTCTTCTTCGGCTGCTACTCTTTCGGTTACATCCCTGATGTTGGAAACAATGGCTTCGATGTCGGGATTGGTTAAGTTATTAGAAAGCGTGGCTTCGTACCACCGGTAGTTTCCATCTTTTGTTTGAAAACGGAAGCGCGGCAGCAACACGGATGGTGTGGTGAAAATAGCCTGCGCTGCCTGTAGCAGGTGCTGATAATCGTCGGGATGCACCTTGTCGTGTGGTAAAAAACCGCTCAACTCGTCAGGAGAATAGCCCAGAACAGCTTTGTAGTTAGGGCTGGTGTAAATGCATTCAAAAGAAGGGTTCAGCAGCATAATCAGGTCTTTGCCTGATTGAACCATGGCCTTGAACCTTCTTTCACTCCTGGCGATTGCACATTCTGCTTCCTTCAACTTAGTGATGTCCTGAATCGATCCTACCATCCTTAGGGCTGTACCGTCAGCGTCACGCATGATGTATCCTCTGTCATAGACATGTGCGACGCTTTTATCCTTGCGGTAAAAACGGTAAGCAGCTTCCCATTGCTGAACGCTGGAGTCATTCAATGCATTCTGTAAAGAAGCCAATGTAGCTGTCCAGTCTTCCGGATGCACATATTCACCCCATGCTTTATGAACATTATCGCTTGTCAGTTCATGTCCAAAGAGTTGGGTATAGTTTTCCGAGAAATAAACTTCATCTGTGTGTAAATCCCAATCCCATACAACATCACTGGTAGCTTTTGATGCCAGTTCAAATCGTTCATGGGCAAGCTGCAAAGCCTTCTCCTGTAGTTTTCGTTCAGTGATATTTTGAAAATACACGGAAAGGCCTTCCGATGACGGAAAGGCGCTTACTTCAAGCCAAATGTTTGCAGAGGCCAGGTACTCTTCAAAATGAACAGGTGTGTTTTCAACAATAGCGCGGTGGTATTCTTTATAAAACTTCAGCGGGACGGCCTCCGGGTACACCTCCCACACGTTTTTACCCAGAATATCTTCTTTTTTCTTTTGGAGTATCTCCTCAGCTTTCCTGTTCCAGTAAGTAGTTTTCCATTCTCTGTCCACTGTAAAGAAACCGTCCCCAATGCTTTCCAGTATCGTTGATAATTGCTGAGAATACTCCTGTAGGCGCTGTTCTGATGCTTCCAGCTTCAACTGCTGCAGCTTTCTTTTGGTAATATCTTTTGTTGTGCCATGAATAGCTATAGGGTTGCCATCGCTGTCCCGGATAACTTCTGAATAATGGATAACATAAATCACCTCACCCGATGGTTTAACAATGCGGTGTTCATAGTTAAAGTAGGTGTCCTGACAAACGGCAGAAAGGTCGCGTTGCAGTTTAGCCACATCATCCGGATGAACACGGGACAGGAAATCCTGCAGGGAATTTTGGTTGTTCTTGGGAATGGGCAGTCCATATATATGAAATATCTCATCCGAAGACGTGTATGTCTGCGTAGCCACGTCGTACTCCCACCAGGCAATTTCTGTCAGTTTGTAGGCGCGGCGCAATCTTCGTTCCTGCAGAAGCTTTTGTTTCTCCATTTCCTTTATCTGTGTAGCGTCCTTGGCCACACAATACAAGACCTGTTCTTCCTTGTTCCATCTTGCCGACCATAGCATGGGAACAATACTGCCATCTTTTTTGCGGTAACGGTTTTCAAAGGAAGTTATGTTTTTGCCTCCCACAATGGCTTTGCCGGCAGCTGCTGTTTTTGCATGGTCTTCCGCAATAACCATGTCCATATATTTTTTGCCGACAACTTCCTGTGGAAGGTAACCCCATACGTGCTGCGAAGCAGGGGAAACATACATAAACCTTCCCTCGGCATCAATCGAACAAATAACATCGAGTGATGATGCCAGGAGATTCTGGAGTACCGCTAATTCTTCTTCACATCGCTGCATAACAAATGGTACTTTCTTTATAATCCTTGAAGAATTGGTTTTCATGGGATTGATTTAGCTTTGGCTGCTTTCGAATGGTGTAAAGGCGGGTGCAGGTACAAGATAATCAGAATGAATAGGTTATACTATCCTTGCATATTAATTTTTCAAAGAATAAGCGAATCCACTTAACTATTTTTAGAAACCAGCCCTAATGTTTAAGCAACATCATTATAAGCTGGCATTTGCTTCAACAAGATGGTATTTTACATCTCCTGGAATCATCTTTCCTTTCAGGAATATTTGCTGAACCGGTGTTGATTATAGGCACGGTGATTGTGCCAAAGCACTGAACCAAATTGTTGGGGTAATGGAACTAACAGCGGTAGTGCTGCACAGAGGCGTATGGGCACAGTATAAAATAGTCGAGAGAGAGCAAAACAGGTTTACAGCATGTCTCCTGAGTTACAGTGGTGATCCTGCCACTGCACCACCGAGGCGGGTTAGTATGGAAAAGATAGGCAGGCATTGTGTTGGTAATATTGTGGATGAAGTATTGATGGATGATCTCTACTACGCTGCAAAAGAAGAACTGGCAAAAAGAAGATAGAACAGTTCCTCCTGGCAGGATCGAGGCCGAAGCGTTTGTGATGTCAACTCTAATCTTCGCAGAGAATGAAACCTCGCGTATTTGATTGCAAGGGAGAGTGAAGCTGCCCTGTTTACATAACCAGTTTGCGTACTGCTTTTTCTGCTTAGCCTGTTGATTGAAAAGTGTTGGCCTTAGCTGTGCCCTGCCAGTTTTCTTAACGCAACCCGAAGAATGCAAAGGCATATTCTTTCGTTTTTCAATTATGCAGATGGATTCAGACAAGTGCATACATGGGTCGTAAAGAAAGGAGGTTATTCAAAAGGAGGAATGGCATCAGAACGAACTGCATTTAAGAAGCTGCAATAAATTGCTAGTGCAGCAGGCGCATTAACTGGCAACCGAATCATTTGGAATAAATTTCAATGCAAATACTGCAAACTTGAATACACAGCTACGGATTATACGCACTGCGGATTTTTCTTCGGCCCGGTTTTTTTCAGCCTCTCTAAAACTTCCCTTCAACGTATATTCAACGCCCAAACGAAGCCATGATGCAGAACCCTTTGGATGAAGAAATGCTACTGTCCATATTAGACAATCTGCCCGAACCCATTTTGCTGTACACGCCTGTTTTTGAACCAGGCACGCAAGCCATAAAAGATTTTGAAATTATTTACCTCAACAATGAAGCAGCCCGGCAGGCAGCTGCCATGTCTGTAAACGATTTCCTGGGAGAACGGGTGTCTACCATGCGCAATACCAATGAAGAGCTTCGTAAAATGCTTTTTGCCGATCTGCTGCATGTTGACAACACAGGTGAGCCGCAAGAAAGCCGCTATTACAACCCCATCATCGACATTCATTTCCATGCAAAGCGGCTGAAAATAAAAATGGGTGTTTTAACCGTTGCCCGTAACATCAACCGGGAAATAGCCTTGCAGCGGGAAAGTGAGCGGCAGGAAAGCCTCGTTACCAAGATTCTGGATAGTTCACTGGATGCATGGCTTATCTGCGAAGCGGTCATGGAAAACAACAATGTAGTGGATTTTGTAATTATACGCATCAACCATGGCTACACCAAACTGGTCGGCATCTCCGAAGAAGAAGTGGTAGGGAAACGGTATTTAAGCCGCTTTCCAGCCGCGGAGAAAAATGGCGTATTTGACATGAACTGCCGTGTGTTTGATTCAGGGGTATCCGAACGCCACCAAATCCGCTACCAGGATGATGGATTGGATGCCTGGTATGATGTGGGGGTAAGTAAACTGGACGAAAAAAGCCTGCTCATTACCTTTTCTGATAGCACTGAACAGCGAAGGGTAATGAATGAAATCCAACAAAAGAACGCACTTCTTCACAACCTGCTTTCGCATTCAGCGAACGGGATTTCGGTGTCCGAGATGATCCGCAACGAAGAAGGGACGGTTGTTGACTCCCGCACCATTCTTGCCAATGATGCCGCCATCGCCTACTCAGGTATTCCCAAGGAAGTTCTGCTTACAAAAACTTCTGTTGAGATTGAACCGCACATCCTGGAGACCCCGCTCTACAAATTGTCCCTTCATACACTTGAAACAGGAGAACCCTCTTTTTTGCAGTACAACCTAGAGTCCACAGGCAAATGGCTGGAAATCTCGGTTTCCCGCATGGACAGCAACCACCTGATCACCATCTTTACCGATATTACTGCGAGCAAGGCGGCACAACTGGAGCAGGAGCGGCTTGTTGAAAGGTTGAAGCGTTCCAACAATGCGCTGGAAGAGTTTGCACGGGCAGCCTCCCATGACCTGAAAGAACCAATCCGCAAAGTGCATGTATTTACCGACCGCTTGAAAGCAAGCATGCAAAGCCGTTCCACAGAAGCAGAACGGAAGATGCTGGAACGCATTGAAGTGGCAACCAAACGCATGATGCTGTTAATTGAGGATTTACTTGCCTATGCCGATATTGATAACAGCAAGCAACGGGAACCTGAGATGGTAAATCTTAATGATAAGGTCAGCTCAGTGTTATCTGACCTTGAAGTACTGATACAGGAAAAAGAAGCCGTTGTCAATGTGGAGGGCTTACCAACAATCCGGGGATACAGGCGTCCATTGCGGCAGCTTTTTCAAAACCTTCTCACCAATGCCCTTAAGTACAGTAAGCCCGGTGAAAAGCCCGAGATTACGATCACCTGTCAAACCATAACAGGGAGCGAAGCTGCCATCCGGCTGCCGGCTTCCGAAGCAGAGAAGACATATTACCAGATTGAGGTTAAAGACAATGGCATCGGCTTTGACCAACAGTATGCAGAGAAAATCTTTGGTGTCTTCACCCGCCTGCACGATAAAACCGAATATTCCGGTACGGGTATAGGGCTTTCCATTGTGAAAAAGGTCGTGGAAAGCCACCGTGGTTATGTGTATGCAAACAGTCAAAAAGGTGTTGGTTCAACGTTTTCTGTGCTCTTACCCGCGGAGTAAAAGGTTTAACGTTTCAAAATTTGTGATGAACGCAAAAAAACCTCTTTTACAGAATCGATTTTAATTAAAAGACTTACTGCGGCTGCACCTTAATCTGCCTTATCTGTGTTTAGGTGTTTGACGGGCTGCTGGCAAGGGAGTTGTTGCAGTGGTGTAACAGCATCAGAGCGCTTTGTTTTACTTGTTTTACTGTTTCCGCTGTCCAATAGCAATTCCTAAGCGGATACCCCAGGCTTTTGCTTTGTACTTCCGGTCTGCTTCTTCATAGAATTCAGTGAGATCAGTGTTTTGATGGAAAACCAGCGATACTTTACCAAAGTCCAGCCCTGCAAAAGCATTCAATCCAACATGGACTATTCTGTACCTGCCTGTCAATTTTCCAATCGGCAGATCATTATTCTCCACGTTTTTGGTGCTTATTCGGGCCATCTCCTGTTTTGCGGAATCCTGCGCTACCTGGATGGTCAGTGCATTGGTGTTCCCGTTAAAGAAAAGCGAGAACTGGGGGCCACCCCCTACCACAAAGCTCGTTTTACCCTTAATAGGTAGTTTCAACGATAGGTTCACCGGAACGTTGATGTATTCCAGGTGCAACGTAGTATTGGTAGACAGGTTTTTAAAATTCTTATCTCTCGCCAGGTGCTTAGTACTTTCATAAAGGTTAGTCGTGTCATAAAACTGCGTCCAGTTGGAACCGGTTGTGGAGAATAATACACCGGTTTGGAACGATAATTTTTCCGTTAACGCCAAATCCGTTGTGATGCCAATGGTGACACCCGTCTTTTGTGTGGAAGTCTTTCGCAGTGTATCGGGATAGACAATGAAACTGGGAGAGATGGTAGGGTTTTGAAATCCGCCAATAAGCGTAATGGATTGCGCTTTGGTGACAAGTGTAACAAGGATGAAAATGCAAAAGCAGTTAAGTTTTTTCACAGGCTTTCAGTTTTTTAATGCCATTTTATTTCAATGGCATACTGAAACGATGTAACGGTACGATGCCATTGAAGTGCCTGCAAGTATACATCATCTGCTGCAAAAATCATAATGATGAAAACTAGCAATTCCGCCCCGCTTTTGTAAAACGCCTGTGATGCGCAGTGGCTTGAATGGGATCGATATTCCTCGGGATCTCTGTTAAGCTGATCGGACCCTGGCGTGTGTTGATTGTAAAGCCAATTGCCGGCTTTGCAAACGGTTTTCAGCAAATTTCCTTAACAGCTTTCGCATTCTTTCGACTACATGACAAGCTGGATTTTACCGCATGATTTATTTCCGGTTCTTTGTTGATCCCTATCGTGAAGGTGCCGTATTCTTTGATCAGCTGCAGCAGGACTATGGCACTGAGCCGAAATTCATGTACACGTACTTTGCAGCAAAGTCGAATGTAATTACTGCTACCTCCATTCCTGCCGGAAGGGACTTTAAAGGCTGGCCGGTTCAGGAAAGTTTGGTTCCATCATAAAGTGGTTATAGCAGGGTGTCAATAAACCGTAAATTGCAGTATGACCTTTCCCATAGATGTTACCTACCTGAATCGCGTTTATACCTACGATGTAGAAACCACCGACGGGCTCCGTTTCATCTGCCGGCGGCAGCCTTTGGAACATTCCGGAGAGCATGATGCACCACCGGAGGTGATTGCACTGGAGAAAGGGGAGAGGGCAACGGCCTCCAAACCCGGATCGTACAAGGTGCAACTGCATACTGACCTGATGGCAGGAATTGAAGAATTTCTCAGAAGCGGAGAATAGTTGCCGGATCTCTCGCCTCTGCGGGAAAATTACCTGCCTGGCGACTATAGGTTCAGGAAAGGTGCTGTTATCTGCGAATCATTGGTTGGGTTATTTCAGTATTACTTTGGTGTTGAACAATTGCCATCAGTGCAGGACACAGGGAACTGCAAAAACAAGGTTCAGCCTTTTCCTTGCTCGATAATATCACGAAAGAACACCGACACCCCTGTTTCCGGGATATAGGCATGTACTTCCATCCAGCGTTGGATTCACTCGGCCAAATAAACGACGTGAATAGGCTGGCGATGCGACCGAATGTTATTCAACTACCGGCGGGCCAGGCTACAGGTCGGTCAAAGGATAGATTATCGCTGCTTCTGAAGAAATATGCCCGTAAATTGGCGTTAATTTCAACATTGGTAGCAAAGGGTACAATCCCAGGCAGGCAATCGGTATGGAGAAAAGGGTTTCACTAAAAGACATTGCACAAAAGGTAGGCGTTTCCACGGCACTGGTTTCCTATGTGCTCAACAACCAGAAAGAAAACCGGATCAGCAAGGAAATTGCCCGGAAAATCAGGGACACAGCCCAGGCATTGAACTACCGGCCCAACCAGATTGCCAAAAGTCTCAAAACCCGTAAAACACTTACCATCGGTCTTGTTGTTGCCGATATTGCCAACCCCTTTTTTTCCACCCTTGCCCGCATCATCGAAGACGAAGCCGAAAAGAACCGGTATACAGTGATTTTTGGCAGTTCTGATGAAACAGCAGAGCGGTCACAAAGGCTGATAGATGTGCTGCTCGACAGGCAGGTAGATGGCCTCATTCTGGCACCAACCGAAAACAGCGAGGACCAGATCAGGCAGTTGCAGGAAAGAAACATTCCTTTTGTTTTGATCGACCGCTATTTTCCTGCGCTGGAAGCAAACTATGTTGGTGTAAACAATCATGAAGCTGCCTACCAGTGTGGCCTTCATTTGTTGGAAACCGGCAGGAAGCGCATCGGTTTCATTGGTTTTCAAACAACCCTTTTGCATTTGCAGGACCGGAAAAAAGGATTTCTGAAAGCCTTGCAAGAAGGGGGGGTAGCATTTGAGAAAAAACAATGCAGGGAAGTTGCCCTTGACGCCACCCATGAAGAAGTGGAAGAAAGTATTCAGCAACTGCTTAAGGGGCCAGGGCAGGTGGATGCCATTTTTTTTGCTTCGAATAAATTGTCGACCATTGGCCTGAAATACATCAACCGTTTGCCGGTGACGGTGCCTACTGAACTGGCGCTTTGCAGTTTTGATCAGTCGGATGCCACGGATCTTTTTTATGCGCCGCTTACCTATGTGCGCCAGCCGCTGGAGGAGATGGGACAATCGGCTGTCCGGATCCTTTTGCAGGCCATTGAAAAACAAGGGCCACCGGTTCAGTTACACCTGCCTGCTTCGCTGGTACTTGGGCTTTCCTCTTAGCCTGCTAAGCCCGTCCTTTCCAGTTTTTCTTGCGGTACAGGTATGCTTTAACATTCACTTTCTTGGCAGATGGTTGATTTTATCTTTACATTTGTTTAATCGTTTAAACAAAAAGCATTTTATGGCCCATCCTGTAACAGCCGCGTTAATTGAATGCGGCGCATTTTCGCAGACATTCGCAGAAAACATCGCTGCCCTACCCGAGGACTTTAGGGTAAAAAAAGCATTTGTCTTTCATAACAATGTCCGTGGCGCCTTGCACAAACGCTTTCCGGATCTGGAATGGGTAGAGCATTATGAAGATATACTTACAGATGGCAGCATCGGCCATGTTTTGATTTCTTCTCCGGGTGATTGTCACCGCAACCTGATTGGTGCTGCGCTAAAGGCCAACAAGCAGGTGCAGATTGTATAGCCACTATGAAAGCCTTACCATAGGAATGGCTTAAAAAAATTTGTTGAATTAAAAAACCGAAAGGAAGGATTATGTCGCAGCTAGCCGTATCTATTGGCCGCACCAATAAAGTTTACCGCATTGCCGTAAGCACCCTGTTTTTCCTGCAGGGACTCTGCTTTGCCACCTGGGCATCGCGTATACCCACCATTCAGCAGCAGTTGGCTCTTTCCGAATCCATGCTGGGTGTGGTGTTGTTTGCCATCCCGGTTGGCTCGCTGCTATCCTTGCTGTTTTCGGGAGGTCTGGTTACCCGCTATGGGAGTAAAAAAGTGGCCACCAATGCCTTGCTTCTTTACAGCTTGTTTCTGCCCTTGATTGGTCTGTCTGACAGCCTTGTTCTGCTGATCCTGGCACTGGTGCTGTTTGGTATGGCCGGTAACATAGCCAATATTGCCATCAATACACAGGCAGTGCTGGTAGAGGCAAAGTTTGAAAAAAACATCATGGCTTCGTTTCATGGACTTTGGAGCCTGGCCGGGTTCTTGGCGGCAGGCGTGGGTTCTTATATGATGGGTAGCGGTATCCTGCCATTGATGCATTTTATTATAATAGCTACTGTGCTGGTTGCGGGTGTGGCCATTAGTTTCCACTATCTTTTACCCGATGAAAAACAACCTGCTGTAGCAACGAAAGGTTTTGTAAAACCCGACCGGTTTTTACTGACACTTGGTGTAATTGCCTTTTGTTGTATGATCTGCGAAGGGGCGATGTTCGACTGGAGCGGCATCTATTTTCAGAAAATAATCGGTGCCGATAAAGATTGGGTGGGCGCCGGTTACACTGCCTTTATGTCGGCCATGGCTACAGGCCGTTTTGTGGCCGATTGGGTGGCAAACCGCCTGGGGTTTCGGCGTACCATTGTTTTTAGTGGGCTTTTCATCGCCACCGGCCTTTTGATCAGTGTGTTGGCGCCCTACCTGGTTTCTGCCATCGTTGGTTTTATGCTGGTTGGTATTGGTGTTTCTGCAGTGGTACCGCTTGTCTACAGCGAAGCCGGAAAATCAACCGGTACAGCTACAGGAAAAGCGCTGACTGCTGTGTCCAGCATCGGCTTTTTAGGATTTCTTATGGGACCTCCGCTCATCGGTGTGCTGGCAGGTGCATTTAATCTCCGCATCTCCTTTGCTTTCATCGCACTGATGGGTCTTCTCATCACCCTACTCGTCCTGAAGAGCCGCTATTTTCGAAAGACCTCTTAACAAATAGTTTTAAAGATACCTAGATGCCAATTTGTTAAAAAAGTGGAGATTGGCGCCATTTTTGTTTAAACGATTAAACATCGTACTTACCTTTATCAGCGAAACGAATAGGAAATGCGATAAAAACGATTGGAGATAAAAAGAAGATTGGATTGCCTGCTATCACAATAGCAGGCTTTTTTTATCGGCATAGGAAACGGTAACGGAATAAAAGCAATTGTGAAGCGAACAACAGAAAAAAAGAAAACCTATGAACAGCAACAGAAATGTCCAAGCAACGAGCAGACAAAAAACAAAACAGATTCTATGTGCAGGCCTGCACCCGGAAGGAGGCTTTGTTGCCCTCCCCGGTGGAAGATCAACCAGGATCACACATGATCCCGATAAGCCCTGGAATAAAAAGGGCAATCGAAAAGGATTCGTGGCCTGGCCTGTAAAAGAATGAAGAAAGAAAACGAATCACTAACATTTAAAACAATCGAATATGCAAAACATGATCATGCAAAAGGAAAAGGCAGCAACCATAAATGCAGAAACAGAAAAGAATTTTTTATACCACCTGCTTTTTATCGGCAGGATATCATTGAAGGAATACATGCAGAAACTTAGGGCCCTGGAAGGAGCAGGCTCAAACAACTAGGCTGCACGTAGCAAACTGGTTCTTCGCAGTCATTATCCGGTTGATGCCAAACAAGCACAAAAACCGATTATCCAATAACAAATATCTGCTAACAAAAGGGCCCCTTGGGGCCCTTTTGTATTTATCGGCAACTGCAGTCGCCACCTCCCTACACGTTACAGCAGTCACGACAAATGAAAACTCACCAGAAAACAGAAAGCGATCGCCTTTAGTGCCAGTTCTTGTCTCCCTGCAACTGAAGACGCCGGGCGGCGTCCACCACATCCTGCAATTCAACCGGGTCGCTGAAGGGGTCTTCATCCAGTTCGGTCACCCGGTTCAGTTCTTTCTGCCAGCGGCGCAGCTCCGCAATGTAAGGGTCGCAAGGCACACGGTTCAATACACCTTTTTCCGGCACCACGTCGCAGAGGCCATTGTGCAGCCATTCGCCGGTATGCCAGTCGGGCATGTCTACAGCCGGGAACAGGCACACGCCATGCAGGTCTATGCCTTCATTCACCGCCGCCAGCGATTCATGCATCACATCCCGCAGCCAGTCTTCACGACCTTCGTTCATGCCGCTGGTTTCGCCAATGATCATGGGCCTGTGGTACCGCTCCCACACCCGGCGCAGCAGGTCGCATAGGGGCTGTATGCGGTCATCATCAGGCGGCAAGGCCTGGTGCGGGCCCTGCTCCCGGTACTCCATCTGGCCAAACGAGTAATTGTTGCAACCCACAATATCCAGCACTTCCGGCGAACCTCCCAGCTCCGTGTGCAACCGGCCGTACAGCACATCCCAGGCAGCAAAGGTGTCAACAAAGGTTTCGTGCCGGGCCGCTTCCTGCAGATCCGGCCGGTCTCGGGGCGCCACCACCTGCACCAGTGGATCAATATGCACCATTCGGGCATCAGGCACCACGCTGCGGATGGCGTTTACACCGGCAATGGCCGCTTTGCACAGGGCCAGCCGCAGCCGGAAGCGGTCCTCCTTTGTTTTCCGGTACGGTGCTACCCAGCCCCATTCGCCGCCGCAAAACGAAAAGAAAGTGATCTCGTTGATAGGGGTAAAAAAATAGGGACCATGGAGTCTGGGAACTACGTATTCGGCCACGGCTTTACAATAAGCGGCAAAACGATCGGTAAATGCTTCCGAAAATGGATCCAGATCCTCAGGGTACCCGTAGTGACAAAGATCCCAGATGGGAATCACCTGGTGCCGGTTCATGGCCCCGATCATCGGGTCAATGGGAGAGAAATCATACACACCGTTCCGGTCCACCAGCGGCCAGGGTACGGCTTCCCGCGAAACGGCAATGCCCAGGTGGCGCAGCAGGTGGTAATCGTCATTTACAAACCGGTCGTGTTGCGTTTCCGCTACTAAGTTCCTGCGCCGGCCATCCTTCCACAGGAAGGTGGAACATTCAAAACCTGAAAGAAAAAACGTAGGAAAGATGCCCGGCCGCCTGGTCATATTCATTATTTGCACGGCACTATCAAAATGCTGTACCATTGCCGGAGGTAGCAGGAAAAAACAGTTCCCCGTTCGGGTTTATGCGACGGCGATTTTGTTCGCCGGGGGGAGATCATCAGGAGGAGAATCAGGGCTGGCGGTCCAAAAGAAAAGCATTTTCCAGAGGCTTTTATATCCGGCAGATTTTGCTATTTTGTGTCTAAACCAGCTTCCTGCTTATGAATTGGAAAAAAACACTTTTCGGGTGGATGGCCATCGCAATGGGTTTGGCATCGGCTGCGCAAATGCCGGTAGAGCAACAGCAGGCTATCGTTCTCAGGCGTATGATTGAACGGACCCACTACAGCCCGCGGGCCGTAAATGACAGTTTCTCCAATGATGTTTACAACCGGTTGATGCGGCACCTCGACCCGGTGCACCTGATGCTGACAGCCGAAGAAATAAAACAACTTGCAGCCTATCGCTACCAACTTGATAATGAACTTCAGGGCACCGGATGGAATTTCCTGGACCTGCTGACCCGCCTGTATGGCGCAGCCGTAAGGAGAACCGATTCGCTGCTTGCCAACATACTGCAAAAGCCCCTCGACTTCACGGCCGGCGACAAACTGGGGATCGGCACCCGCACCGGAGAAAAATATGCAGCCAATATAACAGAGCTGAAAGGAGCCTGGACAAAATATTGTAAGCTCCAGCTCCTCCATGCCGCTTATGAGCTCTCGCAAGCCCAAACGCCAAAACTGGGCCTGAAAGAAGCGCTGGCAAAACATGATGCCGGCTTACGCCAAAAGGTCCGTCGCCGCCTGCTGCAGGACTTCGAGCCCTTGAAGGACCCCAAGGGTGTACGGGAAGCGGTGCTGGAAACCTACCTCGTTGCTGTATCCCAATGCTTTGACCCGCACACAGTATACTTTTCGCCGAAGCAAAACGACCGGTTCAAAACAGCACTGAGCAAGGAGGAAGCCTCCTATGGTTTTCTGATTGGCGAAAAAGAAGGCAAAACGGTGATTCAGCACCTGGTGCCGGGTGGTCCGGCATGGCGTAGCGGTGAAGTGCACCGGAACGACCAGTTGCTGCAACTGGCCTTCGACGGCAAGGAAGGTGTGGATGCCACCCTGCTGGATGCAGAAGAGGTGGAAGAGATGTTGTTGGAAACCGAAGCCCGTACTGTGACCATCCGGATCAAAAAGGGTGATGGCAGCATGAAAACTGTCACCCTGCGCAAGGAAAAACTGGAAGCGGAAGAGGCCAGGGGGAAGGGCTATGTGCTGCAGGGCAGCCGGAAGATCGGCTATATTTCCCTGCCGGATTTTTATACTTCCTGGGAAGACGGGGCAGGCAGCAGTTGTGCCGAGGATGTGGCCAGGGAAATTGTCAACCTGAAAAAAGAGGGGATTGAAGGACTGATCCTGGATGTGCGCTACAACGGTGGTGGCTCTATGCAGGAAGCGGTGGAGATGATCGGCATATTTGTAAACGACGGGCCGGTGTTTGCCGTTAAGGATAAAACCAAAACAAGTTTTTTAAAGGACCCCAACCGGGGCACCATCTGGGATGGCCCGATGGCTGTAATGATCAATGGCCAGAGCGCATCGGCCTCCGAATCACTGGCCGGAAGCCTGCAGGACCTCAACCGCGCCGTGGTAGTAGGCAGCCCTAGTTTTGGAAAGGCCACCATGCAACAGGTCCTTCCGATGGATACAACCGCCGGCAACCGTATGGTAGCCAGTCCCTTAGGATTTGTGAAGATCACCGTGGGGAAACTGTATCGCCTGGGCGGCAACACCGCACAACAGCAGGGTGTGAAGCCCGATATAATGCTGCCGGATGCTTTTGACGGCGCTGTAGGTCGGGAAGAGGACCTGCCGCATGCCCTGCCTGCCGATGCCATCAAGGGGAATGGGTACTACAAGCCGCTGGCCCCCTTGCCACTGAGCGAACTGGCCGCTGCCAGCGGGGCCCGCATAGCCGGCAGTGCCGCCTTTGCCGGTATAAAGGCCGACATGCAAAAAGTTGCCGCTTTTTACCAATCAAAAAGCGGGGAAGTGCCCCTGCAGCCGGCTCCATTTGAGGCCTGGCGGATACAGAACGATGCCCTGGTGACAGAGGGGGCATCAGCAAAAACGGCAGGCAGCGCCGAATTTGCGGTGCTGAACCACCAGTATGAGAAACAGCGTCTGCAAACTAATGTTTATGCCGGCGACATCAACAGCGTACAGCGGGAAGGGCTGCAAAAAGACATTTACATTGAAGAAACCTACCGCATTGTTGCCGACCTTATTCAGAAAATCAAACCTTAAATCATCGCATATGAGAACCTCTCTTAAGATTGCTTTTGTCCCGTTTTTATTCCTGATAGCTTGTCTGCCGGCGCAGGCACAGTACGAACACGCCGGGCAATACCTGGACGCCATCGGTAAGGGTACTGAAAAGGTGTCGGCCATGTACCTGAGCTACCTTAGTGCCATGGGGCACAACAAAAGTGCCCGTAAGGTAGAAAAGCGCCGCCAGGAAGTGATTGACGCCATTTTAAACACCCGCCTGGAAGCGCAGGGCATGCCGGCCTGGAAGGGCGACCGCAGCTTCAAAGACTCCACGGTAGCTTATTATAAGCTGATGTACAATGTGTTTAATGAAGACTTTGCCAAGATCGTGAACATGGAGGAAATTGCCGAGCAAAGCTACGATGCCATGGAGGCTTATATGCTGGCCAAGGAAAAAGCCAATGAAAAGCTCAACCAGGCGTCGGAGCGCCAGCAACGAATGCAGAAGGAGTTTGCGGCAAAGCACAATATCAACATCATTGAGGGAACGTCGGAGTTGGGAGAGAAATCGAAGATTGCCGGTGCCCTGATGGATCATTACGGTGATGTGTATCTTATTTTCTTTAAGGCCTACAAACAGGAAGCCTACCTGATGGATGCACTGGCCAAAACCAACCTAACGGCCATTGAGCAAAACAAGGCTGCCCTGAAAGCGGCCGCCGAGGAAGGGCTGCAAAAGCTGCAGGGGCTGACGGGGTACAATAATGATGGTACGTTGGTGGCAGCTTGTCGCCAGGCCATGCAGTTTTACAAAGAGGAAGCCGGTAAAATGGATTTTGCCTCTGACTTCTTATTGCTCAATCAATCGTTTGAAAAGATGAAAAAAGCCCTTGAGAGCAAGCCTGCTTCGCAACGGACGCAAAAAGACATTGACGAGTACAACAAAGGTGTGAACAACATCAACAATGCCGTCAACAAATACAACAATACCAATAACCAGATCAACCGCGAACGCCAGCAGGTCCTGGACAATTGGAACAATACCGTTAAGCGCTACCTGGATACCTACATGCCGAAGTACAAGGCCTGATGTTTTAACAGCCTTGTTGGTGCAGCCACGGTTTCAAGCGAAGTGGGACGCCAACAAGGTTCACATCGTTTGCCTTTCTGTTTGCAATGGGTGGTCATGGGTTAAGCAGATGGCTGATCGACCTTTTCTCTCCCGATCTTTTGCTGCTCGGCCGGGGAAAGTGTTTGAAACCAGGCCTGGTGGATTTCATCGGCATTGCTGTTATCTGGTGCTGGGGGATGTTCGGTCTTGTATTCTTCCAGTTTCAGTACCAGGTCATCGGGCAGTTCCCATACTTCGCCAAGTGATTGTATGGAGAGGATCAGATTTTTTTCCATGCTGGTGGCGGTAAAAAGATCGGGCCATAGCGCCTGAGGGTTTTATCTTCAAGGAAAAGTTTACCAACGAAACTGAATCATTATGCCTACACTGTTATCATTGCTGCAACGGGCAACGGCTGCGAAAAAGGATCAACTGGTTGTTTTGAAAGAATACGATAGGGCTGAAGTAGCCGAAGCGGTGGAAAAACTGGCCCGCGAAACCAACAAGCCGGTGCACCGGGTGGATCTTTCTGCCGTAGTCAGCAGGTATATAGGGGAAACAGAAAAGTCCCTCCAATCCATTTTGGAGAAAGCAAAAGGAACCGAAGCGATTCTATTTTTTGATGAAGCAGATGCTTTGTTCGGCAAACGAACCGATGTAAAGGATGCGCATGACCGTTATGCCAATCGGAAGACAAATTATTTATTGCAAAAAATGGAAGCGCATGATGGTCTGGTGCTAGTTGCTGCCAGCAAGAAAACGAATTTGGATAAACCTTTCCTCCGCCGGTTGCGGAACATTGTCCGGAAATAACACCAAACCATTAGGCAGAGACGTAGTGCTGCATTGGAAAGAACTTCGTTCCATGCGGGCTATACCATCTACCTTGATAGCCGCTTAAGTAATTACATCTTTTTACTGCAAATTGCTGTAGGCAATTCTTGGGAACTTTGGTCTGCTTTTTTACGATTTGGATGAATACATCAGAAAGGATACACCCCGGTAATATAGCAGATCAGGCAGTACATTCTTTCTTGCAAAGAAGCGGATCCCACAGCAAACTGCTTCGTGCCTGAAAGGCTTAAATTTTTCCTCCTGTCGTGGAACCCTGCATCTTGCTCCGGCATTCCGCTCTACCTTCGCGTCTTTCAAATCAATGAACACATGAAACTGGACGAAACCCTCTTGAAAAAATATGCGCAGGTGATGGTACACTATGCGCTGAATAACGGCAACGGCATCAACAAGGGTGATACCGTGTTTCTGGTAGGACAGGAGTGCACCCGCGATCTCTTTGTGGCCATTGCCAGGGAAGTGTATGCCGCCGGTGGCAACCTTATTACTAATTATCAACCCAATAATACGCAGGACACCAGCCTTGCACGCCTGCTGCTGCAGCATGGTACAGAGGAGCAGCTCAGCTTTTTTGCCACCCCTTACTGGAAAGGGATCGTTGATGCCACGGATCATATCTGTTTTATTCTTTCGGAGCCCGACATTCATTTCCTGGAAGGCATCCCTGCCGCCCGGATCAGCATGATGAACAGCGCAAGAGCACCCTACATGAAGATGCGGGAGCAAAAAGAAGGAGAAGGGAAATTATCCTGGTCGCTTTGCCTCTACGGCACACAATCAATGGCAGATGAAGCAGGGCTTTCGTTGGAAGACTACTGGGAGCAGATCATTGAAGCCTGTTACCTGCGGGAGGATGATCCTGTGAACAAATGGAAGGCCGTACAAAAAGAAATTGAAACGATCAAAGACAAACTGGATGCACTCCCGATTGAGAGAGTGCACATCAAAGGCGAGGATGTGGACCTGCAGATAAAGCTAGGTGAACACCGGAAGTGGCTGAGCGGCGGCGGCAAAAACATTCCCTCCTTTGAGATCTTTACCTCTCCCGACTGGCGGGGTACCAACGGCACTATCCGTTTCAATCAACCCCTGTATTATTCGGGTAAAAGAATTGCCGGTGTGTCGCTGCAATTTGAGAATGGGATAGTGGTGAAATCCTCGGCTACGGAAAATGAAGATGCCCTGAAAGAAATGATATCGCAGGAGAATGCTGATAAAGTGGGAGAGTTTTCACTGACCGACAAGCGGCATTCACGGATCACGAAGTTTATGGCTAACACTTTGTTTGATGAGAACATGGGCGGTGCCTTTGGCAACACCCATGTTGCGTTGGGCAATGCCTATAAGGACACTTTCACGGGAGACATGGCAAAGGTGACCGATGAACAGTGGGAACAGATGGGTTACAACAGCTGCCCCAAAGTGCATACCGATATCATCAGTACCACGAATCGAACGGTAACGGCTACACTTCGTGACGGAACCAAAAAGGTGATCTACAGCAATGGGCAGTTTATGCTGGATGAATAGCAAAGAACAATGCGGCCACTCATCCTGATAATTCGCAGCCTCTTTCAAAGCATCGCTCTCACAATACGTGCATCTTTCAATTTCGAAAAGAAGGATGCACAGGGTTTATAAATGCTTCAGGAGCTTTTGAAAGAATACTTATGGCTCCTTTACCTTCTGCTCTGCCAAACGTTTCAGCTCTGTAGCTGTCTGCACCAGTTCCTGCATGGTATTTCCTTTTTCAATACAGGCACAGGCACCTGCTGCAAGCAGTGTTTCTTTTTTTACAGGCGTTAGCAGCGTGGAGTAAACAACTACGCGAATGTTGCTGTATGCCGGGGTGGATTTTAGGATGTGGAGCATGTCGGTTGCATCCAGTCCGGGAAGGCTGTTGTCCAGCACAATCAAAGCAGGGTATAGGGAAGCGTCTATCTGCTCCAGGTACTGCAGCAGCATCTTTCCGTTGGTAAACTTTTTTACTTCTGTTTCAAAGCCAACTTTATCAAAAGCTTCATTGATCAGCAGGCGGTCTTCTTCGTCATCTTCAGCCACCAGAATAGAAAATGGGATACCATCACGAATAAATGTAATCTCACAAGATGCGTACCCATTTAGGGAACCGATGATTTCTTTCCAATTCATATTCAAAAAAGGAGGAGACAGTGTGGTGTTACCATGAAAGCCTGTTACCGGAATTCATCATACGGGATGATGGAGATGCTGCCATCTTTTTCGAGCACGGCATATTTAATCTGGTCCATTCGTTCCAGCCCAAAATTCAGCCGGGCAGAGGACATGATATCTTCTTCATCCACCTTGGCTTTATCCATCCGTGTTTTTAATGGCCTGCCATGTTCTACAATGATCAGAGATACACCTTCAGTAACAAGTTCAAAGCCTTTGAATGGGCGCTTCAGGAGCGTAAGCAGCAGGTCCATGCCCATCAGGGTCGTGATCAAAATAGCCGCCGTAGTGATGGAGAAATCATCTCCCACCAATGCGTTTTGCGTCACCTCGCTGATGATGAGCAGCAACACCAGGTCAAAGGTGGTGGCTTCTGACAATGTACGCTTTCCCATGATCCGGAAGATCAGCAGGATGAAAACATAAACGGCAACGCCTCTTAAAACGGGGTTCATATCAGGGATAGATTAAATGTTGTAACGAGACCGGTGTATTATTCACGTGGATAACGCCTTCAATTATCCCCGGATTCTCTGGGCGGATATAAAAACTTGCCAGAAAATCAGAGGAAGCATTGAAAATGTAGGAGACATAACCCGACTGGATAAAATATTCCTGCGGTTCGGGAATGATGCGCAGGATCTTAAACTGCTTTACATAGCTCTCCGGTAAGGAAATCGTTGCCGGGCCATGCACATTGCGAACAAATATCTGCATGGGCATTTCAGCTTCGTAACGATAAAACCGCTGGTATTCGACTTTCGCATTCCCTTTTTCGATTGTGGCTTTACTGAGTATACCATTACCAAACGTTCCCAACGCTGCTGCCAGGATAACAAGCAGCATAAACACCCAGCCAACCCTTTGAATAACCCAGCCTTTTTTATGCAGGTCAATTCGTTCGTTTAATTCAAGTTGGTGTTCTACCAGTTCCACTTTTTTACGCATAGGAAAAACAGATGGTTAGTAAATAAATGCAAAAACATTGCTTGACGCATACGCGTCATTTTACTCCCTGCTCTGTAAGGTAAGATACACTTCTGTAGAAAGGCGGGGAAGTTCTGCACATGCTGTTAAAGGAAGAACCGGCAATGGTGAGAATAACATGTCAGTTAATTACAGTTGCCACACAATCCACAAATTGCAGATGAGCTTCATAGTGTGATTAGTGTTTTATGATCGTATAGGAAAAGTGTTCTTCCAATAATGGGTATGTAAAAGGGAGCATGCTTGTATGTTTCGGATGAGCTGTTGCAACGGATGGGCTGTAATTGTGATTATTTTTCAAGGCGTAAAACTTGCAGTGTCTATCAGCAAAGAACAAAACAGGTTATGGCAAAGAATGGAAAAACAACATGTCCGGTACCGAAAGGAGCCTTGCTGATCATTGGTGGCGCCGAAAACAAAGGCGAAGAGCAGGCAAAGAAGAAACAAACACCTTCTGATTTTGAACGCCTGGAAGTACTGCAAACATTTGTCAATTTATGCGGCAAAAAGAATCCCGTTATTGAAGTGTTTACCACGGCCAGCAGCGAAGGCGAGGAATCTTTTGAAAGTTATAAGAAAGCCTTCGAGGAAATGGGTGTGAAAAACCTCGGTCACATTCATCACAATTCCCGCAAAGAGGTATTGGGTGACGTCGAATTGTTGGAGCGTATAAAAAAAGCAGACGGCGTTTTTTTTGCCGGTGGCGACCAATTGAAATACACTTCCATCTATGGTGGGTCAGTTTTTTTGCATCAGTTGAAAGAGCGATACATTCATGAGTCGATAGTAGTGGGAGGTACAAGTGCAGGCGCTATGGCCATGTCAACGCCTATGATTTATGCAGGGAACCAGGAAGTGCAGGAATTGGGCGGCGCCATCAAGATCACCACAGGGCTGGAGTTTTTGAAAGATGTATGCATTGATACCCATTTTGTGCACCGCGGCCGCTTTGTGCGCATGGCACAGGTGATAGTGACCAATCCAAACTGTATAGGCCTGGGTATTGAAGAGGATACGGCTGTTTTGGTGCGAAATGGTCTGGATGCCAAAGTAATAGGTACGGGAACTGTTATTTTCATGCAGGGCTTTGAGATCACGGAAACCAATATTGAGGATTTTACCAGCGATAAGCCGATCAATATTCACAATATCAAGATGAGTATTCTTTCGGGTGGAAGTACGTTTAAGATTCCGCAAATGAACCCGCCGCATGTTTAGGTGGTGCTTATCCCAACGGTATGTAATGCTATTTGCAGAAACAAACTTGTTGGCCTGCCTGTATTTTACATAGGAGAGGGTTGTATTGAATTGGACACCTTCAGCAGCACCTGCCCATTGTTGGTAGATGGATGAAGCCAAGAACTTTTATTCAAATGTGCTAATGAATGAACCCGTAATTGTGAGCAACGTCTTACAAAGCTTCTTGCTACAATGCTTTTCTCGCTTTGAAAGATTGCTCTTCATTTTTGATAAAAGTTAGCATGGTGCATTTATGCTAACTTTTGTTCACACCAACTTTTCATCATTCTATAATAACTCAATAACATAATAACCTAATAGCTCCTCAACCTTAATCTAAAACTTAACCTGACTCTTACTCTTTGTGCTTCCATCCCAAACAACCCGTTAGAATCTTATTAGAATCACTTTCCAGGGTTGCAGCCGGTCGTCATGGAGCAGCGCCCCCGTTTAGCTTTGCACTTTCCTTTGAAAGATTCACATAAACCGCTGACCCATGAATGAATTCTGGACCTACCGTTTGTTGAACAATGAAGTAAAGGACTGGGCTATTGCACTGGCTATCATTGCCATTTGCCTGCCGGCCCTGCGACTGCTACAAGCGGTGGTGGTAAAAAAGATCAAGGCCATAGCAGCCCGCACAGAAACAACGCTGGATGATTTTCTCGTGGGTACTCTTCAGCAATCCCTCATGCCGCTGCTTTACATTCTTGTTTTTTACCTGGCCCTGCGGTCCCTGCAGTTCCCGGCAACCGTACACGCCGCACTGCATGCCGGCATGCTCATCGTTATCACCTTTTTCTTCCTGCGCATCCTTTCTTCTTTTGTGGCTTATGCCTTTCACCGGGCCCTGGTCAGGCAGGATAAATCGGCGCAGCGGGAGAAACAGTCCCGCGGTATTTTGCTGATTGTACAGGTTGTTATCTGGCTGCTTGGATTTCTTTTCCTCATCGATAACCTGGGCTACGACATTACTACCCTGGTGGCAGGTTTGGGAATTGGCGGTATCGCCATTGCCCTGGCGGCACAAACGGTACTGGGCGACTTGTTCAGCTACCTAGTGATCTTTTTTGACAAGCCCTTCGAGGTTGGCGATTTTATCATCATGGACGATAAACTGGGAACTGTAGAATACATTGGCATTAAAACCACCCGCATCCGTACCCTTAGCGGCGAACAACTGGTTTGTGCCAATACTGACCTCACCAACTCTCGGGTGCACAATTACAAACGGATGCAGGAGCGGCGGGTGGTGTTTTCATTTGGCGTGGTGTACGCCACGCCGGCAGAAATACTCAGGCTGATTCCGCAACGGGTGAAAGCAATCATTGATGCACAGCCGCAGGCCCGGTTCGACAGGGCGCATTTCAAAGCCTTTGGCGCTTACAGCCTTGATTTTGAAGTGGTCTTCTATGTGCTTTCGCCAGACTATAACGTATACATGGACATACAGCAGGAAATCAACCTCCGGATTTTTGAGGCCCTGGAAAACGAAGAGATTTCATTTGCCCTGCCGGTGCAGAACATTACCCTGCAGAACAACAGGCCTGTGCGGATGCGGATGATGGTGTAGAGAATTGGCAATGGGCAAACGGAATATATTCCAGACGCCTCAACCTAAATCTTAACCTCTTCTCCTTCGTTCTCCCAAACCTTTGCATTCCTGATGCCCAGCCGCCCGGGTTCAAACACCGGCTCCAATCCCTGCTTTCGCTGGCGCTGGTAATCCTGAAAGGCTTTCAGGGCAGGCTTGCGCAACAACAGAATGGCTACCAGGTTCAGCCAGGCCATCAGGCCAACGCCCATGTCGCCCAGGGCCCAAGCCGATGCGGCGGCTTTAACAGCACCATAAAATACCGATACCAGCAGCACCAGCCGCATGGTTGTCAGCATCCATCCGGAGGCACCTTTTTTCTGCAGGTAACTAAGGTTGGTTTCAGCAATGTAGTAGTAGGCAATAATGGTGGTGCCGGCAAAAAAGAGCAGCGAAATGGCCACAAAGACGGCGCCCAGGGTTGGGAACTGCGTGTTCACGGCGTACTGGGTGAATTCCGATCCGGCCGTAACTCCCGGAAGGTTTTGTACGATGAAGCCTCCAGCGCCATTTTCCGTGTTATACTGGCCGGTAAAAAGGATCATCAGCGCAGTGGCGGTGCACACAAAGAGGGTGTCGAGGTACACCGAAAAGGCCTGCACGAGGCCCTGTTTTACAGGGTGCGATGTTTCGGCGGCAGCGGCGGCATGCGGCGCTGAGCCTAATCCGGCTTCGTTGGAATAGATACCGCGTTTTACTCCCCAGGTGATGGCGGCACCCACAATCCCGCCAAAGGCCGGCTCCAGGGCAAAGGCTGAGCGAAAAATAAGTCCAAAAACACCAGGTAGTTTTTCAATATTCAGTACAATAATGACGACCGCCATCAGGAGATAGGCAAGGGCCATAAAGGGTACCACCACTTCGGCAGTTTTCCCGATGCGGCGAACGCCGCCGAAGATTACCAGTCCTACCAGTGCGGCCACCGCAAGACCGGTATACGCAGCCGGAATGTTGAATGCATGTTCCATACTGGCAGCGATGGTATTGCTTTGTACACCAGGAAAAAGCGCCGTTGACCCGATCACCGTGATCAGCGCAAAGGCGGCGGCATACCATTTCAGTCCCAGGCCTTTTTCAATATAAAATGCCGGTCCGCCGCGGTACTGCCCGTCCTTAACTTCTTTGTAAATCTGCGCCAGTACCGATTCAACAAAGGCAGATGCACTGCCCAGCAGGGCCATCACCCACATCCAGAAAATTGATCCCGGACCACCCATGGCAATGGCAGTGGCCACACCGGCAATATTACCCGTGCCTACCCGTCCTGCTACGGCAAGGGAAAAGGCCTGAAAGGGGCTCACCCCTTTGCTGGAAGACTTGCCCCGGAAGAGCAGTCCTGCCATCTCGCGGAAATAACGTATCTGCAAAAAACCGGTGGCCACAGAGAAATAAATACCGACGCCCAGGCAAAGAACGATCATAGCATTGCTCCACAACAGTTCGTTGACCACCCCTACTATCTTATCCATATCAATTGCTGCTTAGTTGAAAGGGCCGCGAAATTCCGGCATTTCCGGCAAATGGTGCCAGTTTGCTGATGTAGCAGTCGGCAAATTAACGTTTCAACATCAAGCTGCGTTTGCACCAAACTGGCAAGCAGTTATTTTGCAGTGCAAGCGTTGTGGCAGGAGAAGTTTTGACCAAGAATCTCTACCGCCCGCTGTCATCGTTTTTGATCTTTTTACCCTGCCTGCCGCCTTCGGCACTCATCCTGCCAAAGCGCCACTCGAAGGTGAGGCGGAAAGAACGGTTTACAAACAGGAATTCGGAGTCGGAAACAAAGGTGGATCCCGCTTCTGTACTGATCATTTTCACGCCTCTTGTAAAGGGGTTATTAGCGCCAAACGTAAGGCTGCCCTTTTGGTCCCAAAACGTTTTTTTGGCCGAGAGGCCGTACCAGTAGCCAATGCTGGTAGTGGTACGTTGCAGGCCCAGCCAGCCGGAGTGCACGCCGGAATAGGCTTGAAGCGTATAATCCTTGGGCAGTTTGTAGGTGGTATTCAGGTTGAAGTTCCACATCCAGCCGCTGTTGCTTTGGGCCGGCGCTACAATGTCCATGTAGCGCAGGTCGGCGCCGCCATTCAGGTTCCAGTCCTTATTGGGTTTAGCGCTCACATTTACGTTCATACCAAGGATTGACCGACGGGCAATGTTCTGCGGCTGGCTGATGGAAATGCCGCCCGTATCCATGCGGGTAACGTACTCGATGGCGTTGTCGGTGAGGCGCCAGTAAAGGGTTGTATTCAGCATGGTACCACCCTTGGTGCTGACGCTGTGACCAAATTCCGTGGCATGGTTCAACTCAGGCTCCAGTGTAGGGGTGCCGGTGCTTATCGCTTTGGGATCGGCGCGGTTGATCCAGGGGTTGAGAAACCAGATCAGGGGCCGGGTGATACGCTGCGTATAACTGATCTTTAGGTTATGTGTTTTTATGCCTTTGGAAAGGGTGATGCTGGGAATCAGGTTGTTGTACTGGTTGCTGATCTTCGTGCCGGTAGTAATAAAGTTTCCCCTGATCTCCGTGTGTTCCAGGCGGGCACCGGCATTGAGATTCCACTTGGCTTTATTGCTCCAGCGCAGGGAAGTATAGCCGCTGTACACCCGCTGGTTGTAATCAAAATCGTTGGTCTGTAAAGGATCGGGCACCAGTTCGTCCTTGCCGTTGAGCGATTGTGACACCCGGACCTCGCTGCCAATGTCGCGGAGAATGGCCTTGGTGCCGATCTCGATCCGGAGGGTAGAGGTGTCTTTCCGAGAACGGATCTGCACCGGGTGGGTGTAATCCATCTGTGCCGTGTACTCCTTGTTGCGACTGTAGTTGGTGCTCTTTTCCCGGAAGATGATCTCTTCGTTCGTTGCTATACGGTCGGTGTTGTAAAAATAGTTATCGGGCATACGGCTGAACTGGCCCAGCAAGGAAAATTCCTGCTCGGGTTTTTTGAAGGTTTTTGTCCAGCCCAGGTCCAACTGGCCATTACCGTAAGGATTGGTAAAACGGCTTTCGTTGCGAAAATCCTGCAGGATGTTGCCGGCAGGGTCTGTCAGTCGCAGCCAGGTAGTAGCGCCGTTGGGAAAATCGCCGCCCCATACGTTGGCCGAAAGGTTCAGGTGATTGGCGCTGTCGGGATCGTAATCAAAGGCAAGTTCACCGTAGCCGCCGGTCCCGATGTTATCGGCCTTATAGTTTCGGTACAAGATGTTCACCGGCACACCATTTTCCAGCGTGGTACGAACCGCCGAGGCTTCAAACTCGCGACGGTTCTGGTAACCGGTAGCGGAAACGTTCAGGCCTATTTTTCCGGTTTTGGTACTCAGGCTGGTGCCCAGGCTGCGGTTTCGGTCGCCGCCGGTAAGTGTAACAGATCCGCTGGCCCCACGAAGACCTCTTTTGGTAATGATGTTGATAATACCGGCGGCTCCTTCGGCATCATATTTTGCACCAGGGCTGGTGATCACTTCCACGGATTTAATGATGTTAGCAGGCATCTGGCGCAGGGCGTCGGCCAGGTTACGGGCCATCATTGCGGAAGGCTTGCCGTTCACCAACACCCTGATATTGCCATTGCCCCGCAACTGGATGTTTCCTTCCAGGTCAACAGTAACGGAGGGCACTTTGCGCAGCACATCGGCAGCGGTGCCACCGGTATTGGAAATGTCGGCAGCAGCGTTGTACACCAGGCGATCTCCCTTGTCTTCCACCAGGGCCCTGTTGGCGGTGATGGTAAGGTTTTGAAGGCTGGTGTTATCAGGTGTTAACGTGGTATTGATCCTGACAAACTGTTTTTCCTGGGAGAGGGTGAGAGGCAGGGTTTTCACCTTATAGCCAACGGCAGAAAGCTCAAGAGTATACGTGCCGTAAGGAACATCATTGAAAGTAAATACGCCAAGTGAATCGGTGGTGGTTTGTATGGTACTTGCACCTTGCAGGGTGACGGTGAGTTTATCAATGGGTTTTGCAGTAGCAGAATCCGTAACCGTACCGGAAATTTTTCCCTGTGCGCTGGCAGCAAAGCCGGCAAGGATCATTGCCAGCAGGCATATTACTCTCATGGTTGATAATTGGTAGTCGCCAAAAACGGTGCAGCATTTAAGTTATTGCTTTTTGCTGCCGGAAGCCGGTGGAACTTGGCAAGTGGTTAATTCGAATTGATGAGAGGAGGGAATAGCCTTGTGAAATGAATGGAAAGGTTCGGGCACTGCCTAAAATCTGTCCATTCCAGCAGGTAACTAGTACTTGTGGATCTCAAATATGGAAATTGATTTGTTTGACAGGTTTGGCTTTATGCCATTATTCATAGATCACCCGCTTCAGGTAAAACCATTTTTCATCCACTACCGGTAACGTTTCAGAGGCCAGTTTTACGGCATTTTTGCCCAGCTCCATGCGTTGTGTTCCGGAAGAAAGTTTTACATCTGCCGGCAGGGGGGCGTCAAAGTTGAGCAGGCGAATCTCATAGGTTCTCTCCGCTGTTTCCCTGACTTGAATCTCCAGCTTTTGCGTGGTATAGAGATAAAGATGGAACAGCGGTTTTAAGTCTTTGCCACTGGCGGTGCTGAACAGTTTCTCCACATCGGCAGTCGTAACGCGGTTGTGATAGGTGTATTGCGGATCAGTTGCCAGTTTCAGCAGTGTGGGAAAAAAGACCTCGTCGCCAATTACATACCGCAGGGTGTGCATGAAAAAGGCGCCTTTGCCATAAATGTCGCCGTGATAGGTGCTGTCCGTATCCACCTGTTCGCCACGGACAATCGGGTACCTGTTCTGGGTAGCCATGGCCGTGGCTTTCATACGTTGCAGGTAGGCTTCTTCACCAGCAAGTTCACGAGTAGCCATGGCATCGCCAAAGGTGCAGATGCCTTCCTGGATCCACATATGTGCCCAGTCTTTGTTCGTGACTTTATTGGCCCACCATTCATGGCCAAACTCGTGGTGCAGCAACCAGTCGAAATCTTTGTTGCCAATTTTCTGGTAACGGTACTTGTTGCCATAGGCAATATTGGTCTGGTGCTCCATGCCCAGGTGAGGTGTTTCGGACATGCCCATGCGTTCTTTCGGCCAGGGATATTCGCCAAAATATTTTTCAAGTATACGGGCCGATTGCTCATAGAGGTCAAGCAGGCCTTCCGCCTTGTCCTTGTTTTCCTGCAGTACATAATAATCCATTGGCACCTTGTTGCCATTGATGGTGGTGTAGGTGCGTTTGGCCACAGCGTAATCCGCTGCATTGAAAACAAGACAATAGTTGGAAATAGGATATTGTGTTTTCCAGTGATAGGTAGACTTGTTGGCCTTTGTAGTGGTTTTCTGCAGGAGGCCAGGCCCTGTTGCCACCAATCCCTTTGGCACGGTAATGATCATGTCAGCGCCTTCGTCGGGTTCATCGGAGGGATGATCCTTACAGGGAAAAAAAATTTTTCCGCCTTCCATTTGGCAGGAAACAGAAATCCAGGGAGATCCTTTCGCATCCTTTTCCCATTGAAAGCCGCCTACCCAGGGTGGCCGCTGTGCAATACCCGATGTGCCACCGTAAGCAATCTTTACAGTATGCGTTTGCGCCGGCAGGGCCTGTGGCAGGTCAATGCGGATAAGGTCATCCTTGTCATGCGAAAACGGTTGTGCTTTACCGTTAATCCAAACCTGGCTGATGGTGAGTCCGTGCCAGAGATCAAGCAGGAGCCGGTCGGAAGGCTGCAAAAGGTTCAGCCGGATTTCTGTATAGCCGTTGATGGTTTTGGCAGCAGGGTCCACATCCAGTGCGATAGTGTAATGCCGGATGTCCATATTGGCCTGTTCGGGTTTCAGTACGCCGCCGGAACGGAGGTTTTGACTCAGGCCTGTAATGGAAAGAGCCAGGAAGAATAGCGAAAGAAAATGTCCCATGTGTATTTGCACTGGCAAAATGCCAATGAGGCTAAGTTACCGATAAACAGTGGTTGAAGCCTTTGTGCGGCAGAAGAATGTTGCAGGCGTATTCTGTTCTGCAAACAGGTACTATTCAAAATAAAACGTCCTGCTTTCACTCACTCTTCCATTTCCACCATCACCGGCCGGTGGTCCGAAGCCAGCGGTTCGTCAATTACCATTGCTACGGAATTCTTCATTTGACTGTTGCGGCTCAGTATATAGTCAATGCATTTATTGGGTTTTGGTGCCGGGAATGTTGGTGATTCATCACTGAGAAGAGTCCAGCTCTTTTTCAGTTCCCTGAGAAAAGTTGAAGAAGGTTCGGCATTCAGGTCACCAAGGAGATAAATAGGCTTGGTAAAGCCCTCAGCCTGCCTGTTGACGACCGCAATCGAGGCAAGGCGGTCTTCTGCCGTCAGGGAAAGATGGGTGCAGAAGATTACATAGTCGCTAAATTCGGCAACAAGCAATACGCGTTGTTCTTCCCTGCCCGGTAAGGGCACTGTGTAATGTTGCAGCGGTTTTTCCCCTGATAATATTCCAACGCCATACCTGCCCCCGTTGTAGTTGATGGCAGCGCCGTAAACACCATGCATACCTGTTTTTTCTGCCAGCAGGGAAAGAACATCCACGCCTTTGCTCCGGCCGGTGATGCTGTCCACCTCCTGTAAAGCCATTACGTGTGGGTCGGCTTTTTTTAGTACGGCTACGGTGCGATCGTAATCCGTTTGATTGTCCATGCCCTTCCCGTTGCGGATGTTGTAACTAAGCAGCTTCAGGTTTTTTTGTTGTGCAGCAGTCATAACCGCAGTTCCGGTTAGCAGTAGGAAGGATAGCAACGATTTTAACAACATTGTTGGTGAACTTAGTAGGCCACAAAGTTGGTAAAAGAGACTGAAGTTTTGTGCTGCGATTTGTATGCAAGAGGTAGCCGGCTTTTGATGATCCTTTAAAAGGTTGATGGAAAGAAAACAGTTGCTTCCGGTCGGTGGCAGTGCGGCCATGCCACCTTTTCCTTTCGCTGCACGTCTCCAAAAAGAAATCATTATTTTCCTTTTCTTTTTAAAAGAACAATTATGTATAAACTCCTGACGGTAGGAATCCTGAGTTTTTCACTTATGGCAACAGCAATGGCACAAACAGCAACAGGCAATCCGCTCCTGCAGAAATGGGCAGGTCCCTACGGCGGCATTCCGCCTTTTGACAAAGTACAAATCGCCCACTTCAAACCTGCCCTGGAGGCAGCGATGGCCGAGCAACTGGCAGAGGTGGAAAAGATTGCGACCAATCCGCAGGCACCCACATTTGAAAACACCCTTGCCGCTATGGAAAGGGCCGGCAAAACCTTGAACCGGGTGCAAACAGTTTATGGTATCTGGAGCTCTACAATGAACAACGCTGCATTCCAGGCCGTAGAAAAAGAAATGGCGCCAAAATTGGCTGCGCACCAGGACAAGATCACGCAAAATGCGCCCTTGTTCAAGCGCATCGAAGCGGTGTATAATTCCCCTGCAAAAGCAAAGCTTACACCGGAGCAGCAGCGCCTTGCCTGGTTGTATTACACCAACTTTGTACGGGCTGGCGCTAGGCTCAATGAGCAGCAAAAAGCAAGGCTTTCCCAGATTAATCAGCAGTTGGCAGGGCTCTTTACCCGCTTCAGCCAAAACGTGCTGACCGATGAAACCAATGAATATTTACACCTGAAAACCGAAGCCGAACTAGCGGGATTATCCCAAAGTCAACGCGATGCTGCTGCTGCCGCTGCCAAAGCAAAAGGCGTAGAGGGCTGGGTGATTACCAACACCCGCTCATCGGTAGATCCCTTTCTTACGTACAGCACTAATCGTAATCTACGTGAAAAGGCTTGGCGCATGTTTGTGAACCGTGGTGATAACGGTGGAGCTACGGATAACAATGCTATCATCTCCGAGATCCTGCAACTGCGTGCCGAAAGAGCAAAACTGCTGGGTTACGAAACACATGCCCACTGGCGATTGGAAAATGCGATGGCCAAAACGCCGGAGCGGGCCATGGAACTGATGGAAGCGGTGTGGAAGCCAGCCGTGTCGAGGGTGAAAGAAGAAGTAGCCGATATGCAGGCGCTGGCTGATAAAGAAGGCGCAGGTATTACCATTGAGCCCTGGGATTATAAGTTCTATTCTGAAAAAGTGCGGAAAGAAAAATACGACCTTGACGAGAATGAAGTCAAGCAGTACCTGCAACTGGATAAGCTCCGCGAAGGCATGTTTTGGGTTGCGGGAGAGCTGTTTAATTTCAGCTTTACACCTGTCGCCAATGTGCCGGTGTACCATCCCGATGTAAAAGTTTGGGAAGTAAAGAATAAGACATCGGGTAAGCACATCGGCCTTTGGTATTTCGATCCCTATGCCCGTACAGGTAAACGTTCCGGTGCCTGGATGAACGCTTACCGCAGACAGGAAAGGATGAATGGCGATGTGACCACCATCGTGTCCAACAACTCCAATTTTGTGAAAGGAGCACCGGATGAGCCGGTACTGATCTCCTGGGATGATGCGGAAACCCTCTTCCACGAGTTTGGTCATGCCCTGCACGGACTTTCATCCAACGTAACCTATCCCTCCCTTTCGGGTACGGCCGTAGCAAGAGACTACGTAGAGTTTCCCTCGCAATTGCTGGAGCACTGGCTGAGCACACCTGAAGTGTTGCAACGGTTTGCCCTGCATTATAAAACCGGAGAGCCGATTCCGCAGGTACTGGTGCAGCGGATTGAAAATGCTTCCACCTTTAACCAGGGTTTTGCTACCGTTGAATATTTAGCCAGTGCGCTGGTGGATATGAAGCTGCACCTGGCTGGTTCGCAACAGATCGATGCAGATGCTTTTGAAAAAGAAACGTTGACCGCACTGGGTATGCCGAAAGAGATCGTGATGCGCCACCGCACGCCACAGTTCTTACATGTATTTGGCAGCGACGGTTATTCGGCTGGCTATTACAGCTATCTCTGGTCTGACGTGCTGACGGCCGATGCCTTTGGTGCTTTTGTGGAGGGTGGCGGACCATACAGCAAACCTGTGGCAGAGCGCCTGCGCAAAGCCATCTTCTCCGTTGGAAATACCATCGATCCTGCAGAAGGGTATAAGCAGTTCAGGGGAAGAGAGGCAGCCATTCATGCCCTGATGAAGAAGCGCGGATTTTTGCAGGAGGGAGGAAAGTAGGCTGAGGTTGAGAATGAGGTTTAGATTAAGTGGTTGTTATTCGACATAAAAAAGGCCGGCGGTTGCCGGCCTTTTTCGTTTATTTACCAACGTTAGTAGAATAATTATTCGTGGAGAAAAACGAATAACGCTCTGTTTCGTGCTATTTCAACTGCTCGTAGCGCACAACTCACTTCTCCGCTACATTAAAAATATATCCCGCACCATACACGTTGCTGATGCTGACCTGCGACGATGCTGCGAGTATTTTTCGCAACCGTGAGATAAATACATCCAGACTGCGGCCAAGGAAATAATCGTTCTCACCCCAAAGCGCTACAAGGATCTCTTCTTTCTTGATACGCCGGTTTTTGTTGTTGGTAAAAAACTCCAGCAGTTCCGATTCCCTTAATGTTAGGGTGGTTGTCTTTCCATCGGGCAGTGTCAATGTCAGCCGTTCCTTGTTGTATATAATGTCGCCGATGGGGCTGTCGTTTGAAGCTGCAATTTCGTGCGGAAAGCCTGTGGTGCGTTTGATAATATTGCGGATGCGCAGCACCAGTTCATCAATGTCGAAAGGTTTGGTGATGTAGTCGGCAGCACCAATATCCAGCCCCTGCAACCGGTCCTGTTTTTCTGTTCTTGCCGTCAGGAAAACAAAAGGCGTGGAAGGAGAGATCCGGCTGATTTCTTTGGCCAGCTCAAAGCCGCTTTTGTTCGGCATCTGCACATCCAGCAGGCAGAGCGAAAAAGCTCTCGGGCTTATTTTGAATGCCTCCAGCGCTTCCTCCGAATCTACATACCAGTCGATAGAAAATCCCTTCATCTCCAGGTATTGTTTGATTAGGTTTCCCAGGTCGTAACTGTCTTCGGCAAATAAAATATTCTTCATCATTTCGGGTGCAGTTGGGGCGCCGGTTGCCAAGGTATTGTTCAGTGTTGCCATAGGTTTCAATTTTGATTGTTGCCATACAGGGGCATGTATATCAGGAATTCGGTTCCGGCCCCTTCTTTTGTTTTGACTTCGTATTTCCAGTTATGTCCTTCCAGGCTTTGCCGCACAAAATAAAGTCCCAGCCCCAAACCGGGTTCGTTGCTACGGGTGAGCGATGGATCACGGTAAAAGCGGGTGAACATATTCTTTTTTACTTTATCACTCATGCCATTGCCGTTATCGCGAATGGAAAGTGCCAGTGTTTTTTCATTGGGGTTGAAAGAAGTAATATGGATCTCCCGCTGCGGTTTGCGATTGTACTTTACGGCATTGTCGAGCAGGTTGGTAATGATGGTGGTAAAGTGAACCTTGTCGAGCAGCACAGTATCTGCTGCCGCATTCCGGGTAAACGAAATGCGGGTTTTCTTACCCTGCAGGTTGAAGCCGTAATCCTGCAACATTTCGTCCAGCAGGGTGTTTACTTCATAGGTGCAGGTGGTTAGGGCCAAACCCTGGTCGGTGCTGGCGCCGGTAACCTGTTTGGTGAGAATGTCCAGCCTTTCTGTTTGCCGCCGGATAATGCCGGTAAGAAAAGAGAGCTTTTCGCTACCTAAGCCAAGGTTCTCGTTCTCAATAGTTTTATTGGCAATGATGATGGCACTCAGCGGCGTTTGAAATTCATGCGTGATGGTGTTGATAAAGTCCGACTTTGCTTCTGCAATTTTTTTCTGCTTTTGCCAGTTGATCAGCGTGGCCAGCAAAATTGCCAGCACGGTAAAAATGGAAAAAACAGACACCAGGATCGTTGGCAGCATGTTCAGCATAATCTGCTTCAGCCGGTGCGGCGAGTCGGTGTAGAGGGCAAAGCTGATGCGGTAGCTGCGTTCCAGCGGCGAACTTACAATAAAGCCCGAAGTTTGGTTATCGGCTGATGGGTGTTTCAGGTTCCCTCCAATGCGGGCACCTACGTTTTCTACATAAGGCACCGAGGTAAAACGGGGTTTTTCACCAGCACTGAAAAAAGGTATATAACGGTTTGGGTCAAACGCAAGATCAATCTGCCGGATGGCGAGGGCATACTGCAGGTCGGTTTGAATGTTGTTTCGTTTTTTGATAAGGCTCAGGAGCGAGTCCATGTTATTGGCCTGGTGGAGGGCCTGGAAGATGCTGTCGTAAATCCGGACGGCATATTGATGGTAGAGCTCCGGCTTTGTTTGTGCCATCTGCTCCAGGGTGTCGATGTGTCGGTATAGGATTTTGTCGATAATGCTACTTCCGCCCGGAAAGAGTTTGTCGTTGGTGATGCTTTTTTCATATTCCGCCTGTATCGTCTTTTTTTCATCCAGATTATAATTCCGGCTTTCCACGTTGTACATGCTGCGGATGTGCAGCAATTGGGTAAAACACAATACTACGAAACTCACTCCGGCAATGATTTTGTAAATCAGGGTGCGATCCAATTTCTTCATTGAAAGCATTAGAGCATAAACCTATTCATTTTTCCGAATCGGTATAACATCCAGAAGGCCAAAAAAGTCCCGTTATATTTTCATTAACATTCTGTTTTATCTGTGTTGACATAGAGTAAAAAGAATGTTAGCTAATCTTATTCCCTCAAATTAAACTAACAATTCACTTATGAATGTGACTGCTCATTTGAAGGCATGCCTTCTTCTTGTGCTTTGTTGTGGCACCTTCCTCAGCCCTTTGTTTCTCTCAATGCCAGCGCAGGCTGCTGGCACGCCAGGCGGGAAACCGGCTTCTGACTCTAAATGGTCTAAAGCAGATGTACGGATTTCCGGTACTGTCCGCGACCGTTTAGGGCTACCGCTGCAAGGCGTAACTGTGCAAGTGGCAGGAAACACCGCACTGACAACGACTACCGATTCTGCCGGAAAGTTCTCCATTACCATTCCCGAGAATGCCAGTTTGCTTTTCACCGCCGTGGGATACAAGCCGCAGACCATCGGCGTCAACTCACTGAATATGGAGGTGGTGATGGATGCAGCGGAAGGCAACATGCAGGAGGTGGTCGTCGTGGGATTTGGCAAGGCTAAAAAAATCAGCATTGTGGGAGCGCAGGCCAGTGTGGACGTGGATGAATTGAAGCAGCCGGTGGCCAACTTAAGCGCCACCCTTTCGGGTCGTCTCGCGGGTGTAATTGGTGTGCAACGTTCCGGTTTGCCGGGTGAAAACGCTGCCGACCTTTGGATTCGCGGTATTTCCACCTTCGGCAACAACCCCTCGGGTCCGTTGATTGTGATCGATGGGGTGCAAAACCGCGGTCTGAACTCGTTTGACCCGGAAGACATTGCTTCTTTCACCATTCTTAAAGATGCCAACGCCCTTGCGGTGTATGGTGTGGCGGGTGCCAATGGTGTTATCCTCATTACCACAAAGCGCGGCCGCGTGGGCAAGCCTTCTATTCTACTAAATTATAACCAGGGCATTACGGGCTTTACCAAATTACCGGAACTAACCGACGGACCAACCTACATGCGCCTGCGCAACGAAGCGCAAATTGCCTCCGGCCTGGCGCCGGAGTATTCGGATGCAGCCATAGACGCTACTGCGAAAGGCGATCAGCCCTACCTCTATCCAAACGTAAACTGGATGAGGGAAATCTTCAATGATTACGGCACTAATCGTCGCGCCAACTTCAGCGTTCGTGGCGGCGCAGAGGCTGCCCGGTACTATGTGTCGTTTGCTTATTATGATGAAACGAGCTTGCTGAAAACCGATGGCTTGCAGTCATACGACAGCGATACCCGGTTTCGTCGATTGAACGTCACTACCAACCTGGATATGGACTGGACCAAAACCACCAAGGTGGAACTGGGTATACAGGGTAATTTATCGAAGCTGAATCTCCCGGCACTTTCCAATAACAATAATAATCCCAATGTCAGCCCACAACAGCTGTTCAGTCAGGTGATGCAAACAACGCCTATCCTTTACCCTACCATGTACCCGGGTAACCTGGTACCTGGGATCAATACAGCCAATGCACAGAAAAGCCCTTACGAAATGCTCACGCAAATGGGTTTTGTCAACACATTCAACAACCAGTTGTACACCAACCTTCGTGTAACCCAGGATTTAAATATGATCACAAAGGGGCTTTCGGTGTACGGCTTGTATTCATATGATATTTTCAACGCACAGCGTATCATCCGTAGCCGTCAGCGAAATACATGGCGAATTGACCCGACAAACCCTTACAATGCCGATGGCACCGTTAACCTGTTGCCTGTTATAACCAATGGTACCGAAAATCTTGGCTACGGCAATCGTAACGGCGGTAGTCGCCAGAATTATTTTGAAGCAGCCATTAATTATAACCGCCGTTTTGGCAATGACCACAGCGTGACCGGCTTGCTGGTGTATAACCAGCGCGAAAACATTAATGCATCTAGCAATGTCAATGCAGATCCCGTTGATTTAATCGGCTCTCTGCCTTCCCGCTTGCAGGGATATGTTGGCCGGGTTACTTACGGATGGCGGGAAAAGTATTTCATAGAAGGTAACTTCGGCTACAACGGTTCGGAAAACTTTGCGCCTGAAAAACGCTTCGGCTTTTTTCCTTCTATAGGAGTGGGTTGGGTGGTATCCAGTGAAGAATTCTTCGATGGACTTTCGAATACCATTCAATTCCTGAAACTCAGGTACTCTAATGGTAATGTGGGTTCAGCCAGTGGTGGCCGCCGCTTTGGATTTATGACCGTGGTAGTGGACAATGCTCCCGGCTTTACTTTCGGTAATGGCGTTCCGGGAGACGCTAACACCGGATTCGGCGGTGTGCGGGTTGATGCTTACGGCTATCCTATCGGCTGGTCCACATCGCACAAACAAAACCTAGGTGTGGAATTCAGAACGCTCAATTCGCACTTGAATGTTATCGTTGACTTCTTTAAGGAAAGGCGTACGGACGTACTGATTCAGCGCCAAAGCCTGCCGGGTTACGTGGGACTCAACAACACACCGTTTGCCTCGGTTGGTGTTATGGACAACGCCGGTGTGGACGGTACCATTGAAGGCAACGGCCTGAAGTTGGGTGTTTTTCGCTTGGATCTCCGGGCAACGTTTACCTATAACCGTGATAAGCTGATCGAGAATGATGCGCCGACGCAGCCTCACCCTTATTTGGAGCGTAGAGGATTCAACGTGCTGTCAAATTATGGCTATGTAGCAGAAGGCCTGTTTCAATCGCAGAGAGAGATTGACAACCATGCCGATCAGACGCCTTTGGGTGGCAAACCACGGCCCGGTGATATCAAGTATAAAGATCTCAACGCGGATGGCCTTATCAACAACCTTGACATCCGTCGCATTGGCAATGGCGACGTGCCGAATCTGGTATGGGGCGGCGGTTTCAACCTCAGCTACAAATCATTTTATTTTGGAGCCTTCTTTCAGGGAATCAGCGGTGCCCAACGTCAGTTAGGTGGCGACGGTATCATTCCGTTCAACAACAGCACCGGTGCAGAGCGTAGCAATCTGTTTGCCATTGCCCAAGATCGCTGGACAGGGGACAATCCTAACCCCAATGCGTTTTATCCCCGCTTAGCCTATGGCAACGGACCAAACAAGAACAATTCTGTCGCCAGCAGCTGGTGGATAAAGGATATTGACTTTGTAAGGTTGAAAACCGTTGACCTGGGAGTAAGCCTGCCATCGAAATGGGTGCAAAAAGCCGGCTTCCGGAATGCCAAGATTTATGGCCAGGGCCTGAACCTGCTGTACTGGAGCCCTTTCAAATTATGGGATCCCGAGCTGAATACCGGTAACGGTTCTGCTTATCCCAACACCCGCAATTTCACTATCGGCATTCAAGCAACTCTCTAAATTTTCAATGCAAAACATGAAACGAATACTGACATTAAGCTTGCTGGGCGCTGTTTTATTGTTGGCCTCCTGCAAAAAATATCTCGATACAGTTCCTGACAACGTGCTTTCACTGGACGACGTGTTTAAATCACGCACCAACATTGAACGCTACCTTGCCAATATCTACAATACCTTACCCAATGAGCACAACCAGCGTTTTCAAGGCAATGAAAATAGCGGTGTGTGGATCGGAGCCTCGGACGAGGGCAAGTTTAACTGGGACTTCAACTACACAACGGTGATGAACAAAAGTGCCTGGAGTAATACAGACGGTGCGGTAAGCACCTACTGGGTAAATTATTACCGCGCCATCCGTAATGCAACGGACTTTATCCAGCGCATTGACGGCGCCACTGCCACGGATTTTGATGCACAACAAAAAACCCGCGCCAAAGGAGAGGCAAGAGCCCTCCGTGCTTTTTACTACTACCAACTAATGCGCATTTACGGTCCGGTCGTTTTGTTAGGCGATGAACTGATATCGGTAACGGCCGGAGCCAGTGAGTTAAACAAAGCACGGTCTTCATTTGACGAATGCACCGCCTACGTGGTAAGCGAGTTTGACAAGGCTTATGATGAAATTGGTGCACCCTTACAAAACGCCTCTTCCGGACGCTTTACACAAATGGTGGTGAAGGCGTATAAAGCACAGGTGCTGTTTTTGGCGGCCAGCCCCCTGTTTAATGGCAATCCCGATTATGCCACCCTGAAAAACGACGACGGAAAACAGCTCATCAGCCAAACCGTTGATGTTTCAAAATGGGCCAAAGCGGCTGAGGCATACCGCGAATTCTTTGCAGCCTATGTGCCAGGTAGAGTAGACCTGTACCGCGTAAGTAATCCGGATCCGTTCAGGGCCGCTTACCTGTCCACAAGGGACGTGATCCTGGTGAGCTGGAACAAAGAATGGATCTTCGGCCGTGCCAACTCCGGCACCTTTATGCGGTACGACCGTACGCCGTATCATGACGGGGTCTCCGGAAACCAACGCGGCGCTGGTGCCAACGGTGCCACGCAAGCCCAGGTGGATGCTTACTTTATGGCGAACGGCCTGCCCATTACAGACCCGGCTTCGGGCTACCAAACGACAGGTTTTTCCAACTTTCAATCGCCTGATGATGTAGCACCCCGCAGCACTTTTAACCAATGGGTAAACCGTGAACCACGGTTTTATGTGGGCATCACCTACACCAACAGAACCTGGCTTTACCGGGATGCCAACGGGAATCCCATTATTACAAATATGGAGTTTTCCGGCAACTCCGGCCGCTCCCGCAGTACTTCCGATGTGTCGCCAACGGGATATATCATTCGCAAAAATGTGTACATAGATGATGCCACCCGCGGGAGCCTGTATCTGCGCCTTGGCGAGATGTACTTAAGCTATGCTGAAGCCTTGAACGAGGCAAGTCCAGGCGATCCGGACATTTTAAGATATGTAAACCTGATTCGTGAAAGGGCTGGTGTGCCGCAGTACGGCGCTGGGGCCAACCCGCTGCCAGAGCCTGTAGGACAAGCGGCCGTGCGAGCTGCCATCCGCGCCGAACGCAGGGTAGAATTGGCTTTTGAGAATGTCCGTTACTTCGACACTCGGCGCTGGCGTATTGCGGAGCAAACGGATGCCGGTCCGTTTTATGGAATGGACATGACAAAAAATGGTACTGCTTTTTACACTAAGACATTGCTGGAGACCCGCGTTTTCCGGAAAAGAGATTACCTGTTCCCTATCCCGGCCAATGAAGTGTTGAGCGTTCCGGCCATCAAACAAAATACAGGTTGGTAGTCTATTCTAAACTTTTATTAACGTCATGAATACAATGAAAAGAGATATAATTTTTCCTTTTGCTGTTCTCTTCGCTGGGATCTGTGTTGCGGTTAGCTGCAACAAGCCAAACGATGTGAAACTGGAAAATGAAGGTTCCATTTATATGCCGCAGGCGGCGGGCACCCGGTCGGTTGTTGACCTGCAATTATCAACAAAGCCGCAGGAGGTTGCGTTTGGCGCTGCCTATGGCGGTCTAGAATATTCCAAAACAGAAAATGCGGTGACATTTAAACTGGACACCAATCTTGTGGCAGCATACAATTCCCAGTACGGTACGTCGTACAGGATATTACCGGATAGTGTGTACACTGTATCAGGCTTAAGTTCGGTCATTCCTGCAGGCGCCACTTCGTCCAATCCGCTTGTGGTGAATGTTTCGTCCAGCCGTATGCGCTTTGGTGTACGGTATATGTTGCCGATAACACTTGTCAGCGCCAGCAACGGCGCCATCAATCCGCAAATGCAAACAACCTATTTCCGGTTCGATACCATACTTCGTAAATCAGTTGATGTAACCGCCCAGGGTACGCTGACTGTGAGCAATGAAAATGGTGGCGGGGCTACAGCCGGGGAGGGTTCTCCCAAGTTAGTAGATGGAGACATCAATACAAAATACCTGTATAATTATGTGGCGGATAGCTGGTTTGAATTGAGGTTTCCAACGGCTATAGCGGTAGGAGCTTATACGTTCACCTCTGCGAATGACGCCTCTTCCCGGGATCCCAAAAACTGGACACTGCAGGGCTCTAATGATGGCACTACCTGGACCATACTTGATACCCGGGTGGATGAGGCTTTTGCTGCGCGGTTTCAAACCAAACGCTATGAAATAGCGGGAACGCCAGATGCTTATACACGCTACCGAATAGTTGTATCAGCTAATGCCGGGAGTTCACTTTTCCAGATGGCCGAGTGGCGTTTGATCAGATACGAGTGAGCCTTTTTGCAATTCGCCCTGCTGCCTTTGTGGCGGGAAAAACGATGGTTCCGGTAACACGCCGGAACCATTATAAAATACAAAATGCATTGCAGCATTTGCATGGTTTTCTTTTGATGATGTTCTGCATACTTCTGACCCTAGAGAATGTATGCCTGCACCTATGCATACAGCGAAAACCACACTATTAGCAGCTTGGAAAATAACCGATGAAGAAAAACCCTGTAACAATAAGTTTATGTTTTATCTTGGTAGGTTTGCTCCTGTGTACTGCAGGCAAAAGCCAGACGGCGTACACCCGGTACGTTAATACCTTTATTGGCACTGCGCCACTCACCGATCCCAAAATTCTGGGATATGAGCTGCCCGAAGGATGGAGAAGCTGGGCGGGGTTGACTTTTCCCGGTTCCTCACTTCCCAATGCGATGGTGCAGTTAAGTCCCATGACCGAATACGGGTCCGGTGCCGGATATGAATATGAGGACAGCGTAATTTTAGGATTTACCCACACGAATAAGGGCCACTGGAATTTGTGCAATATTCCGGTACTGCCACTATCCCGATCCGGCAATAAATTCGGTTCGCGGTTTTCGCACAAAACAGAAAGTGCTTCCCCTGGATTTTATAGGGTGTACCTCGATGATTACGATGTCAATGTGAATCTTACTTCCACACTTCGATGTGGTTATCACCGCTACGAGTTCAAAGAAGAACAGGACAGGCAGATACTGTTTGACCTCGCCAGAGCAAACAGCCGCGTCACAACCTGGAACATTGAACAAGCAGGATTAATGGCTTTGCAGGGTTTTCAGGGCGGAGAGAATATTTACTTCTATGCTACGCTGAACACACCTATCGACAGATTGGAAAAGAAAGCAGAAGGCAAGAGAGATGGCTACGCTATTGTCCATCTGGCTAACGGAATTTCCGGTCCTGTGGAGCTCAGGATTGGTTTGTCATTCGTTAGCATTGAAAATGCGAAACAAAATCTTGCACAGGAGGTAGGCGACAAATCATTTGAAACTGTACGCAAAGAAGCAAACGAGACATGGGAAAAGCTCCTCTCGTCTATACAGGTAAAAGGCGGAACAGAAAAGCAGAAGCAGATGCTTTATTCCAGCCTGTACCGGTCATTTTTGTGGCCAGCCCTGCGCAGCGATGTGAATGGCGAGTACACCAATGCCAGCAGGAAAGTAGTTAAAGCTGACTTTTTATATTACACGGAGCCGTCGCTTTGGGATACCTACCGCAACAAAGATGTATTACTTGGACTGGTTTCGCCGGGAGTAGCACTGGATGTTATCAAATCGATGAAAGATGTGGGTGACAATACAGGTTTTATGCCCACGTTTTTTCACGGCGACCACGGCGCCTCGTCCATTGCCGGCGCTTACCTGCGGGGCATTGACAACTTTGATGTGGAAGGCACCTACCGGCTATTGCTAAAGAATGCTACTGTAGAGGGGCGTGCCCGTCCGCATCTTGCCGAATACATACAGAAAGGTTATATCTCCGAGCCACACATTGCAGCACCAAAAGTGGAAACAGTAGCCAGTGCGGGTGTATCAAAAACCCTTGAGTATTCGTACGATGATTATTCTTTGGCGCTGATGGCCAAAAAGCTGGGCGATACCGCAAACTATGCGATGCTGATGAAACGGTCGAAGAATTACCGGAATATGTTTGATCCCTCTACAAGGTTCATGCGGGGACGTTTGGCAAATGGCGATTGGATTACGCCATTCAACCCGCAGTTCCCTTATTATGAATACATGTACAGGGAGGCCAATGCCTGGCAGGTTTCGTTTTATGCACCGCATGACATGAAAGGACTGATCTCTTTGTACGGCGGAGCGCAGGCGTTTGAGTCTAAACTGGATTCGCTGTTTACATTACCCTGGAACCCTGCATACATTGCCCGCAACGTAGAATCAATGATAGGCCAGTATTGTCACGGCAACCAGCCGGACCACGAAGCGCCTTTTGCCTATTATTTTATAGGCAAGCCTGAAAAATCGCAGAAAATAATTGACACCATTCTGCATACATTGTATGGCATTGGTGAAGATGGACTGGCGCTTTGCGGTATGGATGACGCCGGTGAGATGTCGGCCTGGTATGTGTTCACTGCACTGGGTTTGTATACCTTTTCCGCTACCGATCCTGAATACCTTGTCACTGTACCGATTTTTGACGAAGTGAAATGGAAAACAGGCAGCGGAAAAACGCTGACCATCACAAAGAAGGGCAAAAGCCGGCACCTGTCAACCATTCGGGTAAACGGCAGAAAAACCAGTAGTTATTTTGTGCCGCACGAATTATTTAAGAACGGAGGGCGGATTGACATCTCGACGAAATAAGTTTGTTAAGAAAAGGGTTTTGCCGGCGAGATGGTTTTTGTGGCAGGTTGAAATCTTTTGACAAAGTCACCGCAATTGAATGGTTCTTTTCAGCATGAAAGCAGTTTTTTGCTTTTGTGCCATTTTAAAATTAACTGTAAACGAATAAGTGCAGCCTTTTGCAGGGCCGTGCACCAAATAAATATTATGATGATGAAAAAGCTGTCACTGATCTTTCTCTTGTTCTCTGCTGCTGTGAAGCTGCACAGCCAAATGGTAAGTAAAATCACAGACCCGGTAGAATGGGTCAATCCCCTGATGGGAACCGATTCCAAACCTTCGTTATCTAACGGTAATACCTACCCATCAATCTGCGTGCCCTGGGGCATGAACTTCTGGACACCACAAACCGGCAAAATGGGCGATGGCTGGGCCTACACCTATGCTTCGGATAAAATCCGTGGCTTTAAGCAAACGCACCAGCCATCGCCCTGGATGAACGATTACGGCCAGTTCTCCATTATGCCGGTTACGGGCAAAATGAAGTATAAAGAAGACGACCGGGCCAGCTGGTTTTCTCACAAAGCCGAAACCTCCAAGCCGTATTATTACAGCGTTTACCTGGCCGATGCAGATGTGACCACCGAGATAACGCCGACAGAAAGAGCAGCACAGTTCCGCTTTACCTTTCCAAAGGCTGATAGTTCCTACATCGTGATCGATGCCTTTGACCGTGGATCTTTCGTGAAAATTATTCCGTCGGAAAAAAAGATAATTGGTTACAGCAGCCGCTATAGCCGTGGTCCGCTGAAGAACTTCAAGAACTATTTTGTTATTTATATTGATAAACCTTTTGCTTTGTCCAAAGCCTGGAACGGCAATGGCATCCTGGCCGATTCGCTGGAAACAACCGCCAATCATGCCGGTGGTGTAATCGGTTTTAAAACAGCAAAAGGAGAGAAGGTTCACCTGAAAGTGGCTTCTTCTTTTATCAGCATTGAGCAGGCTGATCTCAACCTGAAAAGAGAGCTGGCCGGTGATAATTTTGACGCCACAAGCCGTAAAGCCAAGGAAGCCTGGAACAAACAACTTTCCAAACTGCAGGTAGAAGGTGGCACTGTTGACCAAACCCGCACTTTCTATTCCTGTCTCTACCGCGCCTTGCAGTTTCCGCACAAAATGTACGAGATGGATGCGGCCGGGAAGATGCTGCATTGGAGCCCTTACACGGGTGAGATCAAGCCTGGTTATATGTTTGCCGGCACTGGCTTTTGGGATACCTTCCGGGCTCTTTACCCCTTCCTCAATTTCACCTATCCTGCAATCAATAAAGAAATGCAGGAAGGTTTAATAAACGACTACAAGGAAGGTGGCTGGCTGCCCGAATGGAGCAGCCCGGGTTATGCCAACATCATGATCGGCAACAACTCCGCTTCTGTGGTGTCCGATGCCTACATCAAAGGACTGCGCGGCTACGACATTAATACCCTCTATGAGGCTCTGCTGCACGGTGCCAACAACGAAGGCCCAATGACAGCCGTTGGTCGTGCCGGTGTGCGGTTTTATAACGATCTTGGCTATGTGCCCTACGATGTACGGGTGAATGAGAATGCAGCAAGAACCCTTGAATATGCCTACGACGATTTTACCATTTTTCAGTTAGCCAAAGCGCTGGGCCGCCCCAGAGAAGAACAGGAATTGTATGCAAGCCGGGCATTGAACTACCGGCACCTGTTTGACCCGGAGACAAAACTGATGCGGCCAAAAATGAGAAGTGGTGAGTTCTTAAAACAATTTAATCCTTTGAAATGGGGTGATGCCTTTACCGAAGGCAATAGCTGGCATTACTCCTGGAGTGTGTTCCAGGATGTGGCCGGCCTGCGTGACCTGATGGGTGGCAATGCAGCCTTTGTCGGCATGCTGGATTCGGTATTTTCCCAACCGCCACATTTTGACGAAAGCGGCTATGGCGGGGTGATTCACGAGATCCGTGAAATGCAGATTGCCAATATGGGGCAGTATGCGCATGGCAACCAGCCCATTCAGCACATGATCTATTTATACAACTATGGCGGTCAGCCCTGGAAGGCGCAATACTGGGTTCGCGAAACCCTGAACCGTCTGTACAAGGCAACCCCGGATGGGTATTGCGGCGACGAAGACAACGGCCAGACCTCGGCCTGGTATGTGTTTTCGGCCATGGGTTTTTATCCTGTAACTCCCGGTACCAATCAATATGTGATGGGTGCACCCCTGTTTAAGAAAATAACCGTGACGCTGCAGAATGGGAAAAAACTGGTGATCAATGCACCGAACAATTCTGATGCGAACCGTTATGTGCAAAGTGTAACGTTTAACGGGAAGCCATGGACCAAAAACTGGCTGCCGCATGATGAATTGCAGAAAGGCGGCGTGTTGAATTTTGTGATGGCAAGTGCTCCCAATAAAAAAAGAGGTACCGAAGAAGCCAGTGCGCCGTACTCGTTCTCGAAAGACGATGCAGCCATGTACAACCGTGTAAAAGACAGGAAGCCGGAGGCCAAACTGCAAACCTATACAAGGCCCGATACCATTGCTAAAGATGGACTGACGCTCATCTTCCGCGACGAGGAAAACACCATCAGTCCGGCCATGAAACAGCGGCTGGTCGATGCCTATTTTATGCAGTATCCCAAGCTCATTGCCAAGTACAACAGCGAAAGCCCAAAGACGGTGACGTTTTTTATTGATCCCACCTATACAGGTGTTGCCGAAGCGGGTGGTTCTACCGTACGGTACAACCCGGCGTGGTTTGATAAAAATCCCGAAGACTTGGACGTGGTGACCCATGAAGTGATGCACCTGGTGCAAGGCTATGGCTACCGCGGCGTACCCGGTTGGGTAACCGAAGGCATAGCCGATTATGTACGGGCTACCGAAGGATTTAATAACGCAAAGGCCAACTGGAGCATGCCCGATCTGAAACCGGATCATAAGTATACGAATGCTTACCGCATCACCGCCCGTTTTTTTGTGTGGATTACCCAGAAATACAACAAGGATTTTGTAAAGCATCTCGATAGTGCAGCCCGCAAGCGTACCTATTCCGATGCTACCTGGACAGAACTGACCGGGAAGAATGTAGATACCCTGTGGCAGGAATACGTGGCCAATCCTGCTATTCAATAAGCAGGAGGAAAATGCTATTTATAATTCACTGGCACCGGATTGGGGCAAAAATAGTTTTCTCACATAGCAATCGTTATCTCCCCGCGGGCAGTTCGTCTGCCTGCGGTTTTTTTTACTTTATTCTACAGGTATTTCTATGAAGTATTCTCTTTTCTTTAAAACATTACTGGCCTTTTCTGCAGCAGCGCAGGTAAATGCACAAACAACAAAAAACTACATTCAATACGTCAACCCTTTTATCGGTACCGAAAAAATGGGTCACACCTATCCCGGCGCCACCGTGCCGTTTGGCGCCGTGCAATTGAGTCCTGATACCGATACGATTCCCTACGAAGTTGCTGGCCGGTACAACAAGGATGTGTACAAGTATTGCGCAGGCTACCAATATACCGATGAAACAATCGTTGGCTTTAGTCACACGCATTTCAGCGGTACGGGCCACTCCGACTTGGGTGATGTGCTGATCATGCCCACGGTTGGTACGCTTCAGCTCAATCCCGGCGTAGCTTCTGATCCCGCTTCAGGTTTCCGCTCCGCCTTTTCGCACGACAACGAAAAAGCTGAACCTAATTATTACCACGTCAAACTCGACGACCATAACATCAATGCTGAGATGACCACCACCACAAGAGTGGGCATGCATCGTTACACTTTCAACAAAGGCGGGCAGGGACATATCCTTCTCGACCTGGTATCAGGCATCTACAACCATAACAACAAAAACGTCTGGACCTTTGTAAGGGTAGAAAACGATACGCTCATTACCGGCTATCGTCAAACGAACGGCTGGGCCAAGACCCGCACGGTCTATTTCGCCATAGCTTTTTCCAAACCGTTTACATCCTTTGGCTACCGCGATGCCGGCGGTGCCAATATCTACCGCGGCTTCTGGGGTAAGTTTAATATGCGAAACAACTTCCGCGAAATGATTGACCGCCAACTGAGGGCTTATTTCGATATGGATGTAAAAGACGGCGAGCAGGTGCTGCTGAAAGTGGCCCTCTCACCGGTAAGTACCGAAGGTGCCCTTGCGAACATGCGGGCGGAGGCTCCACACTGGAACTTTGACCGGGTGAAAAAAGCCGGGCAGGAGGAATGGAACCGCATGCTGGGCCGCATAGACATGGTGCCGATCGATGAAGCCGAAAAAGTGAATTTTTACACCGCCATGTACCATGCCTTTTTAGGACCTACGGTGTATGGCGATGTGGATGGCCGGTACCGCGGGCTGGATCAGAACATCCACACCGCAAAAGGCTTTACCAACTACACCACCTTTTCGCTTTGGGATACCTACAGGGCCCTGCACCCCCTGTTTACCATCATCAACACAAAACGCAACGAGGACATGGTTCGCTCCATGCTGGAACACTACCGGCAGAGTGCTCACAACCTGCTGCCCGTGTGGAGTCATTATGCCAACGAAAACTGGTGTATGATCGGCTATCACAGCGTGCCGGTAATTGCTGATGTAGTGATGAAGGGTGGGGCCGGTGCAAACGCGGCTGCCTTGCTGGATGCCTGTGTAACCACCGCCCGAAACAAGCAATTTGAAGGACTGGAATGGTACATGAGCATGGGTTATGTTCCGGAAGACAAGAGTGGCAGTTCCGTATCCAAAACCCTGGAGTATGCCTACGACGACTGGTGCATTGCACAAATGGCCAAAAAGTTGGGGCGAAAAGAGGTTTACGAGGAGTTTACGAAGCGGTCGCAGAACTACAAAAATGTGTACGATGCCTCCACAGGTTTTATGCGGCCACGCCTTGCCGATGGCAGCTTTAAAAAAGAGTTTGATGTGCTCAATACACACCAGGCAGGGTTCATCGAAGGCAATGCCTGGAACTACAGCCTGTACGTGCCGCACCATCCGGAAGAAATGATACGGATGATGGGCGGAAAAGAGCAGTTTGCACAGCACCTCGATTCGCTTTTTACAATGGATCTGCCGGATAAATATTTCGCCGAAACGGAAGACATTTCCCGCGAGGGCATCATTGGCAACTATGTACACGGCAACGAACCTTCGCACCACGTGGCCTATCTGTTCAACTGGACAGACCAGCCCTGGAAAACACAGGAGAAGGTACGGATGATCATCCCGAAAATGTACAAGCCTACGTCTGACGGTTTAGGGGGCAACGACGATTGCGGGCAGATGAGTGCCTGGTACCTCTTTAGCGCTTTGGGTTTTTACCCGGTGGCACCGGCGTCGGGAGAATATGCAATCGGCAGCCCGCTGGTGAAGTCGGCAACCATCCGCCTGGAGAATGGAAAACAGTTCACGATCGAAGCAAAAAACCAGAGCAAGGAAAACATGTACGTGCAGCAGGTTAGTCTGAATGGTGTGGCGTTAACAAAACCGGTTTTGCTTCACCGTGACTTGATGAAAGGAGGGAAGCTGGTATTTGTGATGGGAGCAGAGCCGAATAAGACCTTGTTCACTAAATCAAACTAATATGCATTTGAAGCTCTTCCTTCTGCTGATGCTGGCGGTTAATGCTGGCACATCGGCCCAAACTCCTTTCGCTAATTTTCTAAAAACATACGCGGAAACCAAAGGCGTAGAGGTGGAACAGGAGAACATTAACACGCCGAGCATGCCGGATAAACCCCTGGTCATTTATGCCTCCATGAAGACTGTTACGATAGATGATGAATATCCCAAAGTTTTAAAAGCGTTCAGACGCAACCTGGAGAACTTGTTGGCCAAAAGCTACACCCTCGTTTCGTTCACGAAAGATGCCGACAACGAAGACATCAACAAGGTATATAAATTTATCAAATACAGTACCGTGGAATTGCTGCATTATCAAAAAGAGGAGGACCAGGTTACACTTCATGTATTTGAAATGGTATTTAAAAACATGAAGGAGGAAGAGTTGAAAAGAATGCCGCTGACAATTAACATAAACCAACGGTCAGGTACACAGCCAATGAAATTCGATTTTTTCCCGGTGCAAATGGGGAATGGAGCCAATGTGGCCCTTCCAAAAACCGATACGACAATTCGGACCGGTCACGGTCCCTTCAATGAAGATGGCCCCTCCGGTTTGCCCGGCCGTGACGACGAGCAGGAATGAACGGTGCGGGTTCATGAGGGATCGTGGATTAAAATAAAAAGAAGGTGACGATGATAACAATGATTGTGAACAAAACAACAGGATGGACACCGGCTTACGTAATAGCCATTGTCATGGCGGTCTCCTGTTCGCCGGCAACAAACAGAATGGGAAAAAGTGCAGTCGTGCCGGCAACTGCAATGGCCCAAACAACAAGCCAAGACCTTTGTGGCCGCACGGTGCGCTACTACATAGAACAGGTGCACATTACAAATGGTGACGGAAGTGAAAACGAGGTTTCTGTCAGTGGAATGTTGACATTGGACCCAATGGCTAGAAAGATTACAAATACCCGGGGAGAGGAAAAAAGAGAAAGCACAGAGGAGCTAAACCTGGTACATTGTAGCCTCAATGGTGATATGCAAAGCGGCGAAGCGCTTTATGAGGTTGTAGAAAGTGTTGAGCAGGAAAACGGAAATACAACGATACAGCGGACCAATCTAAAGGTAGAAGTGCTAAATGGGGTGATTAATCTGTTGGTTACTGCGGAGAATAAGGCTGGCGGAGTGAAAATGACAGCCACCCGATGGGAAGTCGTGAATTGAAAAGCATTAAAATTGCAATACACTTACCTGTTGTAGATAGGACATTGGCTTTTTTTGAGTTGAAGGCGAGTTAAATGAAAATCAAAAGCTGATTAAGGTAATAAACAACAAAACGTATGAAGGTCAAAATTGCATTCTATAGTCTGCTGGCAATAGTAATTGCCTCCTGTGCCAACAAAACAGTGCCGCAAGCCGATGGTAAACAAACTTCTGGCAATCCCATTTTCCCCGGCTGGTACGCCGATCCCGAAGCGATCCTGATCAAGGACAGGGTCTGGATCTACCCGACGTATTCAGCGCCATACAGAAAGCAGGTGTTCATGGACGCCTTTTCCAGCAAAGATCTTGTCAACTGGACAAAGCACGAACGGATCGTAGATACCGCCAGTGTAAAATGGGCCTACATGGCTATGTGGGCGCCCTGTCTGGTGCAAAAGGATAACAAATACTTTCTTTTCTTCTCTGCCAATGATATTCAAAGTGCCGCCCGCAAAAAAGCAGGTGGTGATGCGAATGCGGTAGATGATACGCTTGGCGGCATTGGCATTGCCGTTGCCGACAAGCCAGAAGGACCTTTCAAAGACTATTTAGGGAAGCCCCTGATCAACCAGTATTACAACGGTGCCCAACCCATCGACCAATTTGTATTCCAGGATGTGGATGGACAGTACTACATCATCTACGGTGGCTGGGGCCATTGCAACATCGGGAAACTGAACAAAGACTTCACGGGCCTTGTGCCTTTTGAAGACGGGAACCTGGTGAAAGAGATCACGCCCAAAGATTACGTGGAAGGCCCGGTGATGTTCCGCAAGAATAACAAGTATTATTTCATGTGGTCCGAAGGTGGCTGGACCGGACCTAATTACCGCGTAGCCTATGCCATCGCCGACTCTCCCATGGGACCTTTTGAGCGCATTGGCACCATCCTGCAGCAAGATCCTTCTGTCGCTACCGGTGCTGGCCACCACTCGGTGCTTCAAATGCCGGGTAAAGACGAATGGTACATTGTTTACCACCGTCGCCCCCTTGGCGAAACCGATGGCAACCACCGCGTAGTTTGCATCGACAAAATGGAGTTCGATGAAAAGGGATTTATCAAACCTGTTAAGATTACATTTGAAGGCGTGCAGAAGCGGAAATAGGAGGTAGGCTACGAAAACGGCCCACTCCCGTTTCAATGTCACCCCTTTTCCTGCAGGCCGGTGTTTCCTGCAGTTCAAGATCAAAAGTCAGCCGTTTCATAAATTAGTAACAGGCTATTTCGCTATGAATTCCGAACTTCTGAGAAGAAGGGAAACAGGAGCCGGTGCTGCAGACTGAAACAAAGATGTATCAAGGCAGAACTTCTTCTTCTCCTTCTTCCGCCTCACCTCTTTTTGTATAGATGGCGATAGCACCACCGGGTGCGCCACGGAAAAGGACAGACGGAGTTTTCATTACCTTGATCATTGTAATATCCGCTACCGGCAATACATTCAGGTAGCCAGGACCCATACGCATTTCATCAACAAAAACGGCGGCGGGACTGTAAGGGATGAAGGGTGCAGCCACATTGCGATTGTTGTACACCCCTAAGCCTGCCACAAGGCCCTGCAGCCAGTTCAGTACATCGAGGTAAGAAACTGCGCCGGAAGCAGCAGTATCATTTTCAGGGTCGAAATGATCACCATCCGGAAAGCTGAATAAGCCGGTAGTGTATTTTTTTATACCGTTCAGCTTCGCGGCCTGGTATGGGTCTGTATACCTGCGTAAAGGCGGCGATGCTGATCAGAAGGAATAGCATTGTAAGTAACTTTTGTTTCATGTTTTTTGGAAGGAAACAAGCCAGATTCGGTCTGCATTTTTTAGTATTTATAGAAAAAGAATAATGCCCGAAAGGGGTAAGGAATTGTTTGTTTTTCGCTATGTTTTGCAATGGGGTAATACAACCGCACCAAGAATTTTTTTCTTTTTTGGAGGTTACTCACGGCTGCAGTTTAAACCTTGTATATAACCGTCTTCTGCGGGGTAAATCCTGGAGAGGGAGAGAGCAGTTGTAATCTTAGCAGCATCAACTGGACGGTATTGTTCTGAACCGCGAAGATTTTTAAGAAGTTTGTTCTATTGCCAACGCAAATCAAACCTTTATGCACACAACAAATGATCCCCGGCTGATCTCGTATCAAACCATACGGAAAACCATCGGCTGGCTGGGCATTTTGCTGCCTGCAGCCATGATTGTGGGAAATGCTGTCTTTGGCCATTGCTATACCATTCAAAGTTCCGTGAGCCATTATTATTATACCCTCACAGGAAATTTGTTTACCGGTATTCTTTGCGCAGTAGCTCTTTTTCTGATTGCCTACAAAGGCTACAATCGGCTGGACCAGTTGGCAAGTTCAATAGCAGGAGGTTTGGCCCTGCTGATTGCACTTTTTCCAACCAATATGGAAACGCTGGCTGCATTGGGCACCGACAAATCAAACTGTATAATTTTCAACTTACCCGCCAATACGCTGCGGAATGCGGTGCACTATGTTAGCGCCGGGTTGTTCTTTCTTACGTTGGCATTTATATCCTGGGTTCTATTTACAAAGGGTGAAGCCCATCCGACACATGAAAAACAGTTGCGCAACCGGGTTTACCGCACTTGCAGCATTCTGATCGTGTTGTGCGTGCTCTTGATTGGTGTGTACGGCATATGGGGTAAAAGGGAAGATGCAGTCAGCCGGTTTAAGCCTGTCTTTTTCCTGGAATGGATTGCGTTGCTGGCCTTTGGTACTTCGTGGCTGGTAAAAGGAGAATTGCTGTTGAAAGACAAGCATTACCGATAAATACGCAAAGCAAATCAACAGTCCGTGTGAGAATGTTTTCACACGGTGTTTTGTGCCAGTTGCAACAGAAAATTCATCGTACGGTTTCCACCCTGGCATGATACAGGCAGGTGGCCAGGTTGATTTCTTCTTCCGTGCAGGTGCAGGTTATGCGCCTCTTGATAAAATCGGTATGAATGGGTCTTTTATAGAGGATATGCTTAAAGCTCCACAGTTTTAAAATGGAAGGGAAGGCGATGGTTACTTTCATACATAAAGCCTGTTTTCATTTTATGGGCAGGACGGCGGCAACTGGCTTTTCATCACGATCAACAGTAAAATACGCAAGCTGTTTAAGGGCTGCAAGCCGTTTTCAAAAAATTGATTTCGTTCTATTGTAAACGATGGCAGGCTATGAATATTGCGGCGACACCGCAAAAACATCTTTTCAAACGGCTTAAAAAAATGTATATTGTCAATAGCGTTGCTGGTAGATGTGGAAGATTTTCTGAACGCCTAACTGCACGATATGGATACGCAAAAAGACACAACTGAACTCAATGCGCCCAAACGCTCCAATGCCGATTATTTGGGCCCTTCCCGCTGGGAGTCGGTAAGTCACTTCAAAACGGAACTGAAAAAGAAACCAAAGTACACGGCAAAAGATTTCCTGGGTAAAATGATATGGAACTGGGTTTATCATTATGTAAAAAGCCGGTTCGGGAAAAAATACCCCTATCCTGCCTATGGTGCAGGCGATAGTGGCGTGTATGAACTGTCACCGGCAGTTAAGGGTGAAGCGATTCGCATAGCAATTGCCAGCGACTGGGCAACGGACACAGACGAATCGTTTGCCATTGCCGAACGCATGGCCACACATGCCCCGCATTTTACCATTCATGTTGGCGACACTTATTATGTTGGTGCGCCACACGAAGTGCGGAGCAACTTTACCGATGAGGGTGCACCCTGGCCCAAAGGCAGTGCCGGAAGTTTTGCAGTACTGGGTAATCATGAAATGTATGCCAAGGGCGATGCCTTCTTTAAAACCCTGCTACCGGCAATGGGTATACGAAATAGCGATGGCCGGTTTGCAGGACAAAAAGCCGGTTATTTTTGCCTGGATACAAAATACTGGCGTATCCTGGGCCTTGACACCGGTTACCATTCGGTAGGCAAACCAATCCTGGAGTTCCTGCCTTTTTTCAAACCGGATTGCAAGTTTGATGATAAGCTGATGGACTGGCTAAAGGATACAGTGCACCTTGGTGATGCCAATGATAAAAGAGGCATCGTGGTACTGACGCATCACCAGTTTATCAGCGCATTCAACAAAGAATCGGAGTATATGAAACCGGCATCGCAGCTTGGTTCAATATTGGGTAAAGAGCGGAAGATTCTTTGGCTTTGGGGGCATGAGCATAAGCTGAGTTTTTTTGCCAAAACGCAGTTGAAGGACAGCCCGCAGGTGTATGGCCGCTGTATTGGTTTTGGTGGGACTCCCGTAGAAATTGATGGCAAGAGTTTCCAGGTAAGCAACAAATTGAAGGGGTATGATAAACTGGTGGCTGTTGACCGCCGACGTAACAAAAAGGTAGAGGATGTGGAAGTGGGTTTTAACGGTTATGCCGTGATGAAATTAAAGGACGATGTGCTGACAATTGAATACCACGACAGCGATGCCAGTGATAAGGATAATCCAGGGCCGCTGGTGGTGGAAACCTGGAAGGCAGATACAGCAACCGGAGAAATCCTGGGAATCATCACCGAATGCAAAAAGGGTTTGCTCACGTTTGCTGATGGGCAAACACTGGAAGATGCGGTGATGAGGTAAGAAGGTTTAGGTTAAGATTGAGAGTGGGCCAGTGTTGGTTGGGGCATACTCCTGGCATGTCCTTCGGAAACACAGTGCAACCCAATTGTAATTGGCAAGAGGATTTGTTTGATGGTTTCCGTGATAGTGGATAAAACTATATTTGGTGAATTCCTTTTAATGCAATGTGAAACTTGTTTTCCTTTCCTTTGGTCATCGCTCTTTTTCAACAACTCCGTATCTTACACTAACATGAAAAATATAAAAGTTGCCACTGCCCAATTTGAAAACAGGAGCGGTGATAAAGCCTATAATCTCCAGGTCATCGACCAGTTAAGTAACCGTGCAGCCGCAGAAGGCGCCAATGTGATTGCCTTTCATGAGTGCTCCATTACCGGTTATTCGTTTGCCCGTAAGTTGTCGAAAGAAGAATTACTGGCCGTAGCCGAACCTGTACCGGACGGCGAAAGCGTACAGCAACTGATCCGCATTGCGCAAAAAAATAAGATCGCCATTCTTGCCGGGTTGTTTGAAAGGGATGCTGAAGACAAAATCTACAAATGTTATGTATGCGTAGATGAAAATGGCTTTGTGGCCAAATACCACAAACTGCATCCTTTTATCAACCCGCACATTACACCCGGCAACAGCTATTGTGTATTTGATCTTCATGGCTGGAAGTGTGGCATCCTGATCTGCTATGACAACAACATCATCGAAAATGTAAGGGCCACGGTACTCTTGGGGGCAGATATCATCTTTATGCCGCATGTTACCATGTGTACACCCTCCACCCGCCCCGGTGCCGGTTTTGTAGACCCAAAGCTCTGGGAGGCCCGTGAAACGGATCCTACCTCTTTGCGCATAGAGTTTGATGGTTTGAAAGGTCGCGAGTGGTTGATGAAATGGCTGCCGGCAAGAGCGTATGACAATGCTGTTTACGCGGTGTTCTCCAATCCTATCGGCATGGATGATGACCAGTTAAAGAATGGCTGCTCCATGATCCTGGATCCATTTGGTGATGTGATTGCCGAATGCCGCAAACTGGACAATGATATTGCCATCGCCACGGTCACCCCGGAAAAATTAACTCTGGCAGGCGGTTATCGTTATCGCAAAGCCCGGCGCCCCAACCTGTACGGGGAGATTATCAGTCAGCCGCATGTACCTGAACAGAAGGTGGTTTGGCTGCACAAAACCGAAAATACTGAACAGCAGAGCCAAAAGGAAACCCCTGTGGAAACAGGGGTTGTTTAAAAAATCAATTTTCTGCTATATGAGAACTTTAAATTAATTCATTTTATTCAGAAAAAGAATAACGGGGGATTTGTGATCATTCTTTTTTTTACCGAATCACGTTTCCGGCAAAATTAATATCTTAACCTCCTTCACGTGAACCTTCAAACGCTATTGACATGATGAAAAATGTGCTTCTGACTTTTTGTTTATTTATGGTTATAGCGGGATGCTGGGCGCAGACCTCCAAGCCATTGCCTGTTGCCATTATTCCCGAACCGGTTTCCGTACAAACCAAATCCGGAACATTCGTGCTGCCAAAAACTGTCGCCATCCAGGCGCCAACAGGCGAAGCGATGGGAGCTACGGTCGCTTTCCTAAAGGAGCGACTCTCTGTACCCACAGGCTACAAAGTCACCGTGGCATCATCTGCTCCCGCAGCTGCCATTAAATTACTGCTCAATCAAACGGCTGATCCCGGGATTGGCGATGAAGGGTATCGCCTGTCCGTTACACCCAAAGCAGTAAGCATCAAAGCCAACAAGCCTGCAGGCCTTTTTTATGGGGTGCAAACGTTATTGCAGCTTTTCCCAAAAGATATTGAGAACGATACGCTGCAGGCAGGTGTACGATGGGAAGCGCCGGCAGTGGAGATCACCGATTACCCGCGGTTTGGCTGGCGGGGTTTAATGTTTGATGTAAGCCGGCATTTTTTCACGAAAGAGCAGGTGAAAGATTTTATCGACAACATGGTACGTTACAAATACAATCTACTGCACTGGCACCTCACAGACGACGAAGGCTGGCGCATCGAGATTGAAGGTCTTCCAAACCTGACAAAAGTGGGTGCGTGGAATGTGAAAAAAGAGGGCTATTTCGGAACCTTCTCCCCACCGGCGCCCGATGAACCCCGTAATTATGGCGGCTTCTACACACAGGATGATATCCGGGAGGTGGTGCAATACGCCAAGGATCGTTTCGTAGATGTGTTGCCCGAGATTGACGTACCGGGACATAGCCTGGCCGCTATTGTTGCCTATCCCGAATTGTCGTGCACAGAAGGTGCCGATAAATACGTAGTACGTTCAGGTGAACCCATCATGGATTGGAGCCGCGGTGCGCCGCCGATTGCTTTAGTGGATAACACGCTTTGCCCGGCCAATGAAAAGGTGTATGAATTCATGGATAAGGTGGTAACGCAGGTGGCGCAGTTGTTTCCCTTTGAATACATTCACCTTGGTGGTGATGAAGCGCCGCACAACTTTTGGGAAAAGAACCCACAGGTAAAGGCCCTGATGGAAAGGGAAGGATTAAAAACCATTCCGCAGGTGCAGGAATATTTTACCCGCCGGGTAGAAAAAATTGTTGCTTCAAAGGGAAAAAAATTAATTGGCTGGGATGAAATCCTGGAAGGTGGCGACCTGCCGAAATCTACTGCTGTGATGAGCTGGCGGGGTATGAAGCACGGCATTGAGGCGGCGAAGAAAGGCCATGAAGTGGTAATGAGTCCAACCACGTATGCCTATCTCGATTATATGCAGGGTGATCCGATCGTTGAGCCCCGTATCTATGCATCGCTCCGTTTAAGCAAAGCTTATGAGTTTGACCCGCTGCCGGAAGGCGTGGATAAAAAATACATCAAGGGCGGACAAGGTAATCTTTGGACAGAGCAGGTGTATAATATGCGGCATGCGGAGTACATGGTTTGGCCAAGAGGATGGGCGCTGGCCGAGTCGCTGTGGTCACCAAAGGAAAAAAAGAACTGGAAGGATTTCTTTGGCCGTGTGGAGAAACATTTTGCCCGCTTTGATGAAGCTGACATCAAGTATGCACCATCGGTGTATGATCCCATTTTTAAAGCCACCCGCGGAAGCGATAGTACGCTCCGGATTGAGCTGGCAACAGAAGTGGACGACCTGTCAATTCACTATTCATTCGACAATACCTTTCCGGATCACCATTCTCCAAAATATACCGGTGTGTTGACGCCGCCGAAAGATGCGGTGCAGCTGAAAGTAGTGACCTACCGCGGCCGGGAGCAGATGGGCCGTGTGATAGCAATGCCCATCGAGGAGTTGAAGAAGCGTGCCGATACGAAGCGGAATTATGAATAGTTGCTTTACTGCTAACGTTTTTAAAGCCATCCGGTACTGGGTGGCTTTTTTATTCATCGTGCCTGCAGTTTTGCAATACCTGTGTTTGCGCAGGCAGAAACAAACATTTTCGCAAGCCAGTTTTGATCTATCTTTTCCTGCTTGAACAGGCTTTTATTGAATGCTACTGTTTTAGTACCTTAACTGCCAACGCTGCCGGTATGAAAAAGCTTCTTTTTATTAGCTGCCTGTTTTTGTTTTCAGGATCACTGATTGCCCAGAAAAAGTACGAGGCCAGTTGGGCGTCACTTGACACCCGGCCTGTGCCGCAATGGTTCACCGATGCCAAATTCGGCATCTTTATTCACTGGGGTTTGTACTCGGTGCCGGCATGGGCGCCTACCGGAAAAGAATGGCCGCTGTACTCCAAATATGCTGAATGGTACTGGTACCGGCTGCAAAGCGACAGTTCAAAAGTGGGTGATGCGTATCGTGCCTTTCATACAAAAACCTACGGAGCACAAGCCCGTTACCAAGATTTTGTTAAAGACTTCAAAGCCGAATTGTTTAAGCCGGACCAGTGGGCTGACCTGTTCGCACAATCCGGTGCAAAATATGTTGTGCTTACCTCCAAGCACCACGAGGGATTTGCCCTCTGGCCCAGCAAGCAGGCCCCGAACTGGAATGCGGTGGATGTAGGTCCGCGCCGCGACCTTGCGGGTGACCTTTCAAATGCAGTCAAGTCAAAGGGACTGAAGATGGGCTATTATTTTTCGCTTTATGAATGGTATAACCCAATCTACCGGACAGATGTAAACCGGTATGTAGATGAGCACATGATGCCGCAGTTAAAAGACCTGGTGATGCGGTACCATCCCGACATTGTATGGCCCGATGGCGAGTGGGAGCATCCCAGTAAGGTTTGGCGGAGCGAAGAATTCCTGTCCTGGCTGTACAATGAAAGCCCGGTGAAAGAAACCGTAGCGGTGAATGATCGCTGGGGCAAAGAAACCCGCAGCAAACATGGAGGTTATTACACGACAGAGTACGACCTGGTACATGATATTGTCAACAAAGACACGAAAATTGCAAAGCCATGGGAGGAATGTCGGGGCATTGGAAGTTCGTTTGGTTATAACCGGGCTGAAAGTCTTGTTGATTATGCCAGTTCCGCTTCGCTGGTGCACCTGCTGATTGAAAAGGTGGCAAGGGGTGGCAACCTGCTGCTTGATGTTGGCCCTGCAGCGGATGGCACTATACCGCTGATCATGCAACAGCGACTGTTGGATATTGGCGCCTGGCTCAAAATAAATGGTGAAGCAATTTATGGTACCACTTCCTGGGAGGCTGCGCCGGTTATTGGTAATGAAACAACTCGTTATTTTACAAGGAAAGGCAATGATCTTTACCTGCTCTGCACAACCTATCCGAAAGAGTCTATCGTTGTTGAAAAGGTCGGCAGGCCAAAGCGAGTAACCTTGTTAGGTACCGGTGCTGCCATGCAAACAAAAAGTACTGATGGAAAAACAGTGATTACCCCGCCTTTGCTTCCTGGTAATATTGCCGGTCAACACGCATGGGTTTTTAAGCTGGAAGGTGTGCTGTAAAAGATGAACAGTTGAAAACAATTCTGAAGTGTTGACTTGTTTTTCTTCCTTGAATAACCATATGCTATGCGCCACATTCAAAAACGTTAATAAACCCATTTTCGGTTATGCGAAAACTGATCCCTTTACTTATTGTCCTGCTGCTGGTTGTTTCCTATTTCACCAAGCCTGCTGATAAAACCTGCATTATAGAAGGAGTGAAAGCTGTTTGGGGTGACGCTATGCCTGATGTGGAAAAATACCCGGTGTATTTTGAACAGTTTATGAACCTGAACAGCCCAAAGGTAACCGTAAAGGATTGGGTATTTGTAAAGCAGGTGCAATACAAATTACAAAACGAACAAAAGACAGTGGGTTATGGTGCGTTTCAAAACTTTTTTGCTACAGTGAAACCCATTGAAATAAAAGAAAGCATCCCAGAGATGCCAAAGAAGAAGTAAAAGCAGATAAATAAGGCTTGCCTATTGGGGTCCAAATAATGCCTCCGGTCTTTGGTAAAAAAACCTCCACCGAATTGGATGGAGGTTCTCCAGTTTTATGCCCGAATGAAGGATATGCAATTCTTCTTCAGAGTTATCATGCTTATATGTTCCCTTTCTTTAATTCACTCACCGCAAAATCAGCGGCACGGGCAGTTAATGCCATGTACGTGAGTGATGGGTTTTGTGTAGCCGTAGACGTCATACAGGCACCGTCGGTGACAAATACGTTTTTGCACAGGTGCATCTGGTTCCACTTATTCAGTAGTGATGTTTTGGGATCATGACCCATACGTACGCCACCCATCTCGTGAATGTCCAGTCCCGGTGCTTGTTTGGAGTCATTGGTTTTGATGTTGGTGAAGCCGGCTTTTTCAAACATTTGGGTCATCTGCTCCAGGTAGTCTTTTACCATTTTTTCATCGTTGTCATCGTAGTCCATTGAAATTTTTAGTTGGGGCATATCCCAATCGTCTTTTTTATTGTCCAGTGCCACATAATTGGATTCTTTTGGAATGGTTTCGCCCATCATATGCGAACCTACTTTCCAGGTTTGGATCTTTGGATTCAGCAGGCTTTGTTTTAGCGGCAGTCCAAATCCTTCTTTGCTGCTTTCTACGTTGCGGCTCGCACCGAAACCGGCGGCATATCCACGCAAAAAATCCGTTTCCTGTTTGGCAACATTGCGGAAGCGGGGAATATACCCCGAAGTTGGGCGGCGACCTTCCGTCGTCCATTCGCTCAGGCCTTCGTATTCTCCGGAAACGCGGGCCCGGTAGTTGTGAAAAGCCACGTATTTGCCCAGCAACCCATTATCATTGCCCAGACCATTGGGAAAACGGTCTGATTTTGAATTTAGTAAAATAAGGTTGGTGTTCAGCGCAGCGGCATTTACAAAAATCACCTTTGCATAAAAGTCAATGGCATCTTTTGTTTTGTTATCGATCACCCGTACACCGGATGCCCTGCCTTTTTGTTCATCGTACAAAACAGAGTGTACCACCGAATCCGGACGAAGGGTAAGGTTGCCTGTTTTAGCGGCCCAGGGAATGGTGCTGGCATTGGAACTGAAATAACCACCAAAGGGGCATCCCCGTTCGCAGATGGTGCGGTTCAGGCATTTTCCCCGGCCTTGGTCAAAATGGACCTGCTGCGGCTGGGAAAGGTGGGCACAGCGGCCGCTGATCACAAATCGGCCGGGATAGGCTTTTTCCACTGTTTGCTTGAAATGTTTTTCCATGATGTTCAGCGGAAAGCCTGGCAGAGAGTCGCTATCGGGCAGTTGCGGAATGCCATCTTTGTCACCGGCAATACCTGCAAACTTTTCTACATGGCTGTACCAGGGTGCAAGATCCTTGTAACGGATCGGCCAGTCTATGGCAAAACCGTCGCGGGCCGGGCCTTCAAAATCAAAGTCGCTCCAGCGCTGCGTTTGTCGGGCCCACAACAAGGATTTGCCACCCACCTGGTAGCCGCGAATCCAGTCGAATGGTTTTTCCTGTACATAAGGGTGTTCATTGTCCTTGACAAAAAAATGGTCGGTGGCTTCTCCAAATGCATAGCACTTGCTGACAACCGGGTTGGCCTTTGTAACTTCCAGGGGTAACTTTCCCCGGTGCTCAAATTCCCACGGCATTTTAGAGGTGGTAGGGTAATCCTGGATGTGTTTTACATCGCGGCCGCGTTCGAGCACCAGTGTTTTCAGGCCTTTTTCGCAAAACTCTTTGGCGGCCCAGCCACCACTGATGCCGGAGCCAATCACTATCACATCAAACGTTCGGTCTTTGATCGTATCGCTCATAATAGATTATGCTTGAAGAATAACAGTTTTAACCGGTGTGGCACCATGGTAGCGTCCCGGCACCAGTTCATAATGAAAAATGTCGCCCATTACAGGCTTTGATGTCAGGTATCCCTGAATGGTGAGGTTTTTAACCAGTTTGTAAAATGCCAGCACCTCTTCGGGTGCTTCTTTTTTTTCAAGGGCAGTTAACACCTGTGCTCTTTGTGCGGCCGATGCCTTTAAGAAAGTGGTTCCGTGCTTTTCTTTGACCATGCCATCCAGTGCTTTTAATCCATTGCTGAAGGCTTGCTGGTCTTCTTTCTCGTAACAATCATCCAGCATGCGCAGGGCAAAGAGGTGGGCATAGGTATCTTTCGCTCCCGGTGTGGCCGAAGCCGGAATGATCGTTTCGGCCAGTTCGGCCAATGTTTTTTCCTCTTCCAGCGAAACCTTCATGTGCTTCAGGAGGATGGAGGATTTGCTTTCCTGCTGCCTGCAGGAGGGAAGGATAGCTGTACCGGCAGTGATGACAAAAAGATACTTTAAAGCACGTCTGCGTTCCATAATGGATGTTGTGTAAAATGGTTGAAACTTGACCTGATAATAATATATATCAATGAATGTAAGGGTTTTGCTGATATAATTTTGCTGTCATTCTGATGGTTGCTGCAAGCTATTCCAGCACTGTAAAAGAGGATGGTATTTTTTTTACAGAGTCAAATACTTTTTTTGCGCATGGAGCAGCAATTCATTCAATTAGGCTGTCCATAAAAAAAATTGTGGAAAAAACTTTAGAGCTTTTTTTGAAAACATTTTGTTAAATAAAAAATGAGTTCTACCTTTTTTCCGGTTTTCATTCAGCATCTCTTATTCATTTAATTAAAACGATTGTTTATGCACTTCAAGCCAACTGCTCCGCGGTTATGGTTGACAATGTTCCTACTCTTTCTCGGTTCTTTCATTTTTGCACAGCAAAAAAGGGTAACAGGTAAAATTACCGGTGAAGATGGCCGGCCTGTTGCCGGTGCGACGGTAACTGCAAGGGGCACTACAATTTCAACACTCACTGGTGAAGATGGCTCCTTTACCCTAAATGTTCCTGCCAATGTTAACAGGCTGGTTGTGACTTCTGTCGGCTTTGACGCACAGGAAGTTGCCGTTGGCACGGGTGAAAATTTAAACGTTTCCATGCGACAGGCTAATTCAGCCCTGAACGAGGTGGTTGTTACAGGCTACACCTCCCAGCGCCGGAAAGACATTACTGGTTCGGTGGCGGTGGTGAACGTGAACAACATGAAACAAATTCCAACAGGAAACGTTTCGCAAGCCCTGCAGGGACAAGCATCTGGGGTAACAGTACTTTCTTCCGGTCAGCCGGGTGCCGGTGTAAACGTAATGATCCGTGGTATCACCTCCATTGGAAGTGTTGCTCCCTTAGTGATTATCGACGGTACGCCGGGTAGTCTTAACAACCTGAACGTGGATGACATCGAAACCATGCAAGTGCTGAAAGATGCCGGCTCAGCGGCCATCTACGGTGTACGTGGTTCAAACGGTGTAATTGTGGTGACAACCAAAAAAGGACGTGCCGGAAGAGTGAGGGTGAATTATGATGCTTATTACGGCAGACAAATTCCCATCAACAATGGAGAAAATCCCTTCGGTATTGCCAATACCACTGAAACTGCCAATGCTGTTTTCCAATCGTTCAGAAACAGCGGGCTTGCTTTCAACCATAAGCAGTACGGCAATAGTCAAACAGGTCCGGTAATTCCGGATTACCTGATTCCTGCTGGTATTGTGGGTAGCAGTCCCCAAACCGATCCTTCGCGGTATGCCTTGTATGATAACCAAATTACAAGAGCCAATAAGCAGGGTACTGATTGGTTCAACGAGATCTTTGATGCGGCACCTATTCAAAATCATAATCTTTCGTTGGGTACGGCAAGTGACCGGTCAAACTTCTACCTGTCACTGAACTATTTCAACCAGCAGGGTACACTGATGAATACCTACCTGAAACGGTATTCAGCCCGTATTAACACCACTTTTAATATTGGTAACCGGGTTCGCATTGGCGAAAATGCATATTTCTTTTACCGTCAAAGTCCTGGATTTGGCAACCAAAACGAGGGTAACGCCATTTCACACGCTTACCGTCAAAGTCCTATCATTCCGGTTTACGACATCATGGGCAACTTTGCCGGTACGCTGTCTCAGGAGTTGGGTAATGCCCAAAACCCTGTGGCCATTATGGAGCGTACGCGTAATAACAAGAGCAATAACTACCAGGTTTCTGGTAACGTGTTTGGTGAAGTTGACTTCCTTCGGCACTTTATGTTCCGTACCACATTTGGCGGAACCATCGATAATAACTATTACAACTTCTTCAGCTTTACGGCTTACGAAAATGCGGAGAACAACCGGAACCCCAATGCCTTCCAGGAAGGGTTTGGCTATAACAGCAGTTATACCTGGAACAATACAGTAACCTACAACAATGTATTTGCGGAAAAACACAACCTGAAAGTTTTGGTGGGTTCAGAAGCCATCCGTAATTACGGCCGCGGTATCAATGGCCGAAGAGCAGGTTATTTCATAACGAACATAAACAACTTAACGGTTGACCCTTCGTTGTGGACGCTTAATGCCGGCCCTCCCGCTGGTCAGACCACAGCCAACGATTTTGGCCCTTACGAGAATACCTTGTACTCTTTGTTTAGCCGTTTGGATTACAACTTCCAGGATAAATATCTGTTGAGCGGAACAATCCGCCGTGATGGTTCTTCTGTATTTGCAAAAGAAAACCGGTATGGTTGGTTTCCTTCCGTATCTGCAGGCTGGAGAATTTCAAGAGAGGCTTTCTTTCCGCAATCGGGCTGGCTGAACGAATTGAAGCTTCGTGGAAGCTGGGGCGAGCTGGGCTCTATTTCTAATATTAACCCAACCAACGCCTACAGTCTGTATGTACAAAATGCCGGACAAGGCTCCTATGATATAGGCGGTACAAACGGAAGTGGAACCGTTCTTGGTGTTTACGCCAGCCAGATTGGTAACACAGCCACTACCTGGGAAAAAGATATCATTACTAACGTTGGTTTGGATGCCACGCTTTTCCGGAATAAACTGGAGTTCTCGGTTGAATGGTATAAGAAATCAATCAGTGGCCTGTTGTTCCGCAGATTGCCCGATCCAGTTATCCAGGGACCTGCACAGCCGTTTGTAAACGCTGGTGATATCCAGAACACCGGAATCGATGCCCAGTTGCGTTACAACAGCAATATTGGTCGCGACCTGACCTTTAACATAGGACTAAGCTTTACTTCGTATAAGAACGAGGTGGTAGCCCTGCCTGCCGGTAGAAAGTATATCGACTTTGGTAGTGCCGGTTCGGGTCGTATTGGTTCATTTACCCGTATGCAGCCCGGCCAGTCCTTAGGTGCTTTCTATGGCTTCGAAGTATTAGGTCTTTTCCAAAGCATGGATGATGTTGCGAAATCTCCAACGCAGGAGGGAGCAGCACCCGGCCGCCTGAAATTCAGGGATGTTAATCGTGACGGAGTTATTACACAGGACGACAGAACATTCTTTGGTAATCCCAACCCTGATTTTACAGCCGGCTTTAACCTCGGCCTGAACTACAAAGGGTTTGATTTCTCTACTTTCCTGTATGCTTCTGTTGGTAATGATGTTATTAATTATGTTCGCTACTGGAATGATTTTCCGGCTGTATTCAACGGCGCAGTTAGTCGTGAAGCTGCTTTGAATTCAGCTCGCCTGGTAGATGCAAACGGGGCTCCGACAACATTGTACATACGCAATGCGTCTAATGAGCTTGTGCTGAATCCCAACGCAAGAGTTGCTAATGCTGATGCTAAAGTGCCGGTTCTGGAGAGAGCAGCAAATTTCAGCACCAGTACACAGTTCAGTTCATACTACATGGAAGACGGCTCGTTCCTGAAAATGCGTTCGCTGGTTTTAGGCTATACACTTCCGAACAATTCATTAAGAAGATATGGCATTGAAAGGTTGCGCATTTATGTACAGGGTGCCAACCTGTTTACGGCAACCAAGTACACAGGCTTGGATCCGGAGCTGATCAACTCTGATCTGAATAACAATACCAATTTTGGAATTGACTTTGGTAACTACCCGGCCAATCAAAAGAACTTCAACTTTGGGATCAATCTGACATTCTAATTTCTACTAACAACGCTATTATGAAAAGAAGAAAATATATCATTTACCTCCCTGCCTTTGTACTTGCCCTGTTGATTATACAGGCTTGTAAAAAGAACTTTCTCGACAGGCAGCCAATGGGATCATTAAATGAGAACAACCTTGCCAACTCTGTAGGTGTTGAAGGTTTATTGATTGGTGCTTACGCAAAACTTGGTGGTAGCCAGAACTGGGGTTCGGCTCCTTCCAACTGGGTATTTGGCAGTGTGCTGGCCGATGACTCCTATAAAGGATCAACACCTTCTGACCAGCCAGACATTAATCCTCTGGAGAGCTGGGCCTACAATGCCAACAATCCCTACCTCGATCAAAAATGGACGAATAATTACAACGGGATTGGACGGGCCAATGAAACCCTCCGTATGCTGGCAAAAGCAACAGACATATCTGCCGCCAATCAAAGCAGGATCGCCGGTGAGGCCCGTTTTCTTCGTGCCTTTTATCACATGGACCTGAAGCGCATTTTTGGTAATATTCCATTTGTTGATGAAAGTATTACCGTAAGTGCTAATAATACCAATGTTACCAACATAGAAGGCTCGGGTTATGTAAATGCATGGCCTCAGATTGAAGCTGATTTCCAGTATGCAGCCCAAAATTTAGGGGATGCAGGTTATCAAAACCAAGCTGGCCGTGCCAATAAATGGGCGGCAATGGCGTTCCTAGCAAAGGCCTATATCACGCAGGGGAAATATGCAGAGGCAAAGCCCTTGTTCGACCAGGTTATTGCCAATGGAAAAACAGCGAAAGGGGAAGCATACCGCCTTGTGAACTACTTCAGCAACTTCAATCCTGCACAGGACAACAATGCAGAGTCCATCTTCGCTTACCAGGCATCAGTTAATGATGGTTCTGCCACAAACGGTAATTACGGCGATAACCTCAATTTCCCTAATAGTGGCGGTCCTGGCGGATGCTGCGGTTTCTTCAACCCTTCTATAACGCTGGCCAATGCCTTTAAAACGGATGCCAACGGGCTGCCTTTGCTGGACACCTATAACAGCGGAGCCAATGTAGGTGCACCATCCGGGGCTTATGCAGGCACAGTTGACCCACGGTTAGATTTAACGGTTGGCAGACCGGGAGTACCTTATCTCGATTGGGGGCTCCATCCAGGTGCAACCTGGATTCGCGACCCGGGTGTAAATGGTTGGTTCAGTCCGAAAAAAACAGCCTTTGCCAAAAGCCAACAGGGCGCTCTCACATCAAATGAAACGGCTTTCTGGGGGCCTACACAAATGAGTTCCCGTAACGTAGTACTGATGCGTTATGCTGATCTGCTGTTGATGGCTGCTGAAACAGAAATTCAGGCAGCCGGTGGTGATCCTGCCAAGGCGCTGGGTTATGTAAACCAGGTAAGAGCCCGTGCGGCAGATCCAACCGGCTGGGTTTATATGAATAGTGAATATGATGCCGCCACTGCCACATACAAGACCCAGACAACACCGGCCGGCAACTACAACGTGAAGCCATATGCGGCTGGTGCATTTGCTGATAAAGCTTTTGCTATGAAAGCCATCATGCATGAGCGCTTTATTGAACTGGGTCAGGAAGGTCACCGCTTCTTTGATTTACAACGCTGGAATAGGGTTAATCCAGGCATAATGGCTACCATTCTTAATGCCTATGCAACTGTTGAAAAGACACGTCCCGGTTTCTTTGCTATCAATCCTACTGCAACATTTACCGCAAATAAAAACGAAATCCTGCCACTGCCGCAAGGCCAGATCGATCAGGCAAACTCTTATGGTCCCCAGGTGCTGAAGCAAAACCCAGGCTACCAATAAGCTAGACTTGATAAATCTTACGTAAAAAGAGGCAGCTTGAATGCTGCCTCTTTTTTATTTTCCTATATTAGTTATCCATCTGAAACACCTATACATGCTGCTATTCCGAAGATTGCCCCTGTTATTGGTTCCTTTATTTGTTTGCCTGCTTTCCTGTAAAAGCAAAACAACCCTTTTTCAACGGGTGTCCTCCGACCATTCGGGTATTCATTTCAACAACCGCATTACTGAAAGCGATTCTCTCAACCCGATTGACGTTACCAACATTTACAACGGTGGTGGTGTGGGTATCGGCGATTTCAACAATGATGGCTTGCAGGATATCTACTTCACCGGCAATGTTGTGCCTAACAAGCTTTACCTGAACAAGGGTAGCATGGAATTTACCGACATCACCAAAGAAGCCGGGGTGGATGGCATGGGGCGTTGGAGCAGGGGTGTAGCGGTTGTGGACATCAACAATGATGGCTGGCAGGACTTATATGTATGCGCCTCAATGGCAGGTGATCCGCTACAACGACAAAACCTGCTGTATGTCAACCAAGGTATTGGTAACAACAAGATGCCGGCCTTTAAGGAAATGGCCGCAGAATATGGGCTCAACGATACCACCCATTCCACCATGGCTGCTTTTTTCGACTACGACAATGATGGCGATTTGGATATGTACCTCGTGGTCAATCAGGTGCTGAATCATGATATTCCTTCCAACTTCCGTCCGAAAATCAGTGATGGATCACATCCGAGCACCGGGCGGTTATATCGCAACGACTGGAATGAAAATCTTCGCCACGGTGTTTTTACCAATGTTTCTCATGAAGCTGGCGTCACCATGGAAGGCTATGGCCATGGTGTGAGCATTGCCGATTTCAACTTGGACGGATGGAAAGACATTTTTGTGACCAATGATTTTATCTCCAATGATCTGCTGTACATCAACAACGGCGATGGTACATTCACGGATAAGGCCACTTCGTATTTCAAACATACGTCTGCCAATGGCATGGGACAGGACGTGATTGATATTAACAATGATGGCCTTTCGGATGTGGTGGAACTGGATATGAATCCTGAGGATAATTACCGCAAAAAGATGATGATGGGGCCCAACAGTTACCAGTTGTACCTGAACAGTGATTGGTATGGTTACCAGTATCAGTATGTCCGCAATACTTTGCAACTGAATATGGGTCCAAGGGTGCTGGCAGGCGATTCAATCGGCGATCCGGTATTCAGCGATATTGGTTTTTTTGCGGGGATTGCCGAAACCGACTGGAGCTGGACTCCGCTGGTGACCGATTTTGACAACGACGGCTTCCGGGATATTTACATCACCAACGGATTCCCGAAAGATGTGACCGATCATGATTTTATTGCCTTCCGGAAAGAATCCTTCAGTATCGCCAGCAAAGACTTTACGCTCAAACAAATTCCGGAGGTAAAGCTGAACAATTACGGCTACCGCAACAACGGGAATCTCACCTTTTCCAATGTTACCACTGACTGGGGCCTGACGGAGCCGACATTTTCCAATGGTGCTGCTTATGCAGACCTTGATAACGATGGCGATATGGACATGGTGGTGAACAACATCAACGATGAAGCGTTGCTGTACGAGAACACCGCCATGCAAAAAGACGAGAAGCCGGGTTTTCTTACCATAAAGCTGGAAGGTGATGGGCAGAACAGGAGTGGTCTTGGTGCCTGGGTTGAAATCTATTATGGTGACAAAAAGCAGGTGTATGAACAAACGCCTTACAGGGGTTATCTCTCATCCATCCAGTTAAACCCGCATTTTGGATTGGGGACCACTACCAAACTGGATTCGGTCATTGTAAAGTGGCCGCAGGGCAAACGGCAAAAGCTGGTGAATGTGCCGGCAGGGCAAACACTGGTTGTATCCTTAAAAAACGCTACGGAAACGTACAACTGGAACAGCGACAGCGTGACGCCACATACCTTGCTTGCCGATATCACGGATTCACTTGGTATTGACTATAAGCACAACCAGAACGATTTTGTTGATTTCAATATTCAGCGCCTGTTGCCGCACAAGTTCTCCGAGTTTGGTCCGGCCATTACTGTTGGCGATATAAACGGAGATGGCCTTGATGATATGGTGGTAGGAGGAAACTACACAACACCTGCGGCATTGCTCCTGCAACAGGCCAATGGCAGGTTCCTGAAAAAACCGCTTTCAAAACCCGATAGTACCAAGCCCTGGACCGATATGGGATTGGCACTTTTTGATGCTGATGGCGATGGTGATCTCGATCTTTATACGGCAAGAGGCGGTTATGAAGCCGAGCCCAATCATTCGGTTTACCAGGATGTGTTGTGGATCAACAATGGCAGCGGAATATTTGCCGAGTATATGTCCGCATTGCCGAAGCTTCTGGGTAGCAAGTCGAGTGTGCGTACCATTGATTACGATAAAGATGGTGATCTTGATCTCTTCCTTGCCGGCAGGGTGGAGCCCTGGCATTATCCCAAGCCGGTGGCAAGTACCATCCTGCGGAACGACAGCAAGGCTGGCAATGTTTCGTTTACCGATGTAACGGTTTCCGTTGCTCCTTTTCTTGCGCAAGCCGGACTGGTATGCGATGCCGTGACAACGGATTTCGATAGCGATGGCTGGCCCGACCTGGTGCTGGCCGGTGAATGGATGCCGGTACGATTCCTGAAAAATGAAAAAGGTGTTTTTAAAGAAGTGACGGCAACCGGTGTCGAAGGCCACCTGGGCTGGTGGAACTCTATTTTACCCGGCGACTTTGACAACGATGGCGATATGGATTACGTGGTAAGCAACCTGGGACTGAATTCATTTTACCGGGCATCAGCCAAAGAGCCGGTTCGCATTTACGCCAAGGATTTTGATGGAAATGGCAGCTATGATGCCGTTCCAACCCTGTACCTGCCCTGGTCGAATGAAAACCCGCAGCGGAAAGAATTTGTGGCCCATACCCGCGATGATATGGCCAAGCAAATGATCTCCATAAAGTCAAAATTTCAAAACTACAAGACCTATGCAAATGCAAGCTTTCAGGAGATGATGAAGCCGCAGGAACTGGAGGGCGCCCTGCAATTGCAGGCCAACGAATTCAGGCATAGCCTGATAAAAAACAACGGCGCCGGGAAGTTTGAACTGATACCGTTGCCGGTAAGCGTTCAGGCTTTTTGTTTGAACGGGATGGTAGCCGAAGATGTGGATGGCGACGGCGCCCTGGACGTTGTTGCTGCCGGCAACGATTACGGAACAGAGCCCAGTGTGGGTCGATATGACGCCTGCAATGGTCTGGTGCTGAAAGGCAATGGCAAAGGAGGGTTTACACCATTGACGATTTTGCAAAGCGGCCTGTTTATCCCCGGCAATGGCAAAGCCCTGGTCAAACTGAAGAATGCATCCGGTCAAACCCTTCTTGCAGCCAGCGAAAACAGGGGACCCTTAAAAGCCTTTCTGGTGAAAACAAAGGCAACGGTTATCCCGCTGCAGGACGGAGATGCCAGTGTGGTATTGCATTTTAAAAATGGCAGCAGGCAAAAACAAGAGTTAGGCTCGGGTGCTTCGTTTCTTTCGCAGTCAGGCCGTTTTGTAAATGCAGGGCGCCAGGTGGTCTATGCCGAAGTGGTGGATCGCCAGGGAAAGATGCGTCGAATTGAGGTGGCGGAAAACGGCCTGACCAAACGATGAGTTCCCTGGCTTCCTTGTTCCTGCGGATGCTTACCCTGCGTTTTACCGCAGTTGCAGAACTCGTTACGTTGTTGGCTGTAGTATTGATCTCCTGCGAGGATGATCCCCGCAATGCATCGCATGCTTCAGTGCCGTTGGAAAGTATTCGTAAAGGCAAGAGGCTGGCTGCTACATACTGCGGGTCCTGCCACATGCTGCCCGATCCTTCATCACTTGACGCAAAGACCTGGGCGCAAGGTGTGCTGCCGCAGATGGGTCCGCGGCTGGGAATCTTCGAACATAATTACAGGGATTATCCTTCTTACCGCCGCGACCCCAGTCTGCCCCCTGATTTTTACCCGGCAGAACCCGTGATCAAAGCGGAAGACTGGCAGCACATCATCAACTACTACACCGCTACGTCACCCGATTCACTGGAAGGGGAAAAGCGGGAAAAGCCGATAAAAACTTCATTGTCCCTCTTTTCTGTACAAAGGTCATCCTTCTTTTACCCGAATGCCACGACGTCATTTCTCAGGATCGCTCCAAAGCCTTTGCCGCATGCTCTTGTTATGAGTGATGTGATACGACAGGCCACCTATTTTTTCAACAGCCGGTTAGATGTGACAGATTCGGTGCACAACAGCGGACCGGCGGTTGATATGCTGTTTTTTGACAGCAGTATTTTCGCCTGTACTATCGGTGAACTGAATCCCAACAACGGGCGACAAGGTAAAGGGGATATGATCTCTTTCCGGAATGGCAAATGGCACAGAGGATCCGCCATACTGGATAGTCTGCAGAGGCCTGTGCAGATTGCTGTAGCAGACTTCAACAATGATGGCAAAACTGATTACCTGGTGTGTGAGTTTGGTTTTTTAACGGGTGCGTTGTCCTGGATGGAGGCAGGTGAGAATGGTCGCTTTACGCGACACGTATTACGGCCGTTGCCGGGATCGATCAAGGCGTATGTTACTGACTGGAACAAGGATGGCCTGCAGGACATTTGCGTGTTGTTTGCACAGGGTGACGAAAGTATTTTTCTTTTCACCAACAAGGGCGGCGGCCGGTTTGATGAAAGGCGGTTGCTGACCTTTCCGCCGGTTAATGGTTCGTCCTATTTCGAGTTGGCCGACATGAACAAAGACGGGCATCCCGATATTGTGTACACCTGCGGCGACAATGCCGATTATTCTCTTATCATGAAGCCTTACCACGGTGTGTATGTTTTCCTCAATGATGGTGGTAACAATTTCCGGCAGGACTACTTTTTTCCAATCAACGGCTGCTACAAAGCCATCGCCCGTGATTTTGACGACGATGGCGACCTGGATCTCGCCACCATCTCTTTTTTTGCTGACTACACCCTGCAGCCGGAAGAGGGTTTTGTCTATCTGCAAAACGATGGCAACCTGCGGTTTACACCCTTTTCACTTCCTGAAACAAAAGCCGGCCGATGGCTCACCATGGATGCAGGCGATATCGATGGCGATGGCCGCCTGGACCTGGTGCTGGGCAATTTTTTTATGGGTCCGAATCTCAGGCCTTCAAAAGAAGACTGGTCAAAAGCACCGCCTTTTCTGGTGCTGCGGAACACAGGAAAGCTGCCATAAGTTGCCATTTGTCTTCCAGAAAACCTGTTGCGGTAGTGAATTTCCTGCACAAGGTTTCTGCCTGCGGAAGATCAGTCCACGCAATCCGTTGAAAATTGTTGTTTTAGAAAGGTTTCGCTGTATATTTAGATACGATTGCTGATGCTTATGCTGTTAAAGCCACTTGTACTAACAACGTTTCTGATGGCAGTGCTTTTTGTAGTGCCGCAAAACCTGGCTGCGCAGACAGACAGCCAGCTCCCCCGGTTCGGCATGACGCTTTCAAACGGACGCTTTTTTACTGCTGCTGATATCCCCAAGGACAAACCCGTCCTGCTGATTTATTTTGCTCCGGATTGCGATCATTGCCATACCCTGATGAATGCATTTTTCAAAAAGGCATTCTCTTTCAGCAGTGCAGAAGTGATCATGGTCACTTTTACACCCATCAAAGAGGTGGCTGCCTTTGAAAAATCCTTCCAGACGGCCCGCTTTACCCATATCAAAATAGGCTCGGAGGGAAGCTCCCATTATTTACGCCAATTTTATAAATTGCAGAACACACCTTTTGCGGCTTTATACAACAGGGAAGGAAAGTTGGTTGCCAGTTACAGAAAGAACCCCTCGGTAGACAGTTTGCTAAATCAGCTAAAACAATTATAAACACCATCAGGAAAACCGAACAACTTCATGAAAGTCTTGTTATCCTTTTTAACTGCACTTGTCCTTTTATCTGCCTGTCAGCAGCGCAAGGCCGATCCGGCAATCCTCACCGATCAAAACATTCTGCACCGTAACATGGATCAGCTTACGCAGGTCATCATCCATGATATGTTTCCGCCGCCCAATGCCAGTCGCATTTACGCCTATACATCGCTGGCTGCTTACGAGGCTACGCGTTTCCTGCAAAAGGACTATCCTTCACTGACAGCCAATCTTCAGGGCTTTCCCGCCATGCCTGTACCCGAAGAAGGAAAAACCTATAATTACCTGCTGGCAGCCACCCATGCGTTTTTTGCTGTGGCGGAGAATATTACCTTCTCAAAAGATTCGATGCAGGGATATAAGAATGCTTTGTTTGAAGATTTTCGTTCGCTGCTGGATAAAGAAACGTTTGACCGTTCCCTGGAGTTTGGACAGCAAATCGGGCAGCATATCATGGCCAGGGCAAAAAGCGATCATTACAAGGAGACCCGTGGTATGGCAAAGTTCATTGGCAGCAATCAAAAGGGGCAGTGGCGTCCTACGCCGCCGGACTACAACGATGCGGCCGAACCACATTGGGGGAAAATGAAAACGCTGGTGCTGGATTCCGCTGCGCAGATTCGCTGCCCGGCACCGCCGGTCTTTAGCGAGGACACCAACAGTGCGTTTTATAAAACAGCATACGAAGTGTACACCATCGGTGCCAACCTTACCGAAGAGCAGAAGACCATTGCAAAGTACTGGGATGATAATCCTTTTGTAACACAATATTCCGGCCACCTGATGTATGGCAACAAAAAGATCACTCCGGTAGGTCACTGGATCGGGATCACGACCATTGCTGCCAAACAAAAAGGAGCCGATGCGCCCAAAACAGCACAGGCATATGCGTTAACAGCTGTTTCTATTTATGATGCTTTTGTTTCATGCTGGAATGATAAATTTCAGTACAATGTTGTGAGGCCGATCACGGTTACGCATGAGGTGATGAGTCGTAACTGGCAGCCTTATTTGCAAACACCTCCTTTCCCGGAACATCCCAGCGGGCACAGTGCCATATCGGCCGCTGCCGCTACAGTGCTCACGGAGCTGTTTGGTGCTTTTCCGTTTGAAGACACCAGCGACTTTGCCTACATCGGCATGAAGCGAAATTTTTCGTCCTTTGAACAGGCGGCGCAGGAGGCATCCATCAGCCGTGTGTATGGCGGCATCCATTACCGAACAGGTGTAGATGCCGGTGCGACGCAGGGCCGTTCGGTAGGGGAATATACCCTGAAAAAACTCCTGTCAGCCGACGGCGGGACCGTAGCCGTAAAATAGTTTTGAAAGCGTGCATCGCCCCGGCAGGTATAGTGCCGGCACGATGCATTTTGCAACCGGCTTGCCATGTATTCGGAAAAAGAAATCACACGATTAAGCAAGTTCCTTAGCCTGATTCTCCGGCATCGACCCCAGACGATCGGCCTGCAGCTTGATGCACAGGGATGGGCATCCGTGGATGAATTGTTGCAAAAGCTTCGCAACAGCCAAAATCCGCTAGACAGGAAAACCCTTGAATATATTGTCGCCACTAACAACAAAAAGCGTTTTGCTTTCAATGAAGACGGTACAAAGATCAGAGCCAGCCAGGGGCACTCCCTGGCGATTGATCTGGGCTACACGCCGGTGCCGCCTCCAAAGGTGTTGTATCATGGCACAGCCATTATCAATACAGAAGCAATTCAAAGAGAAGGCCTGAAGAAAAGAAGCCGTCAGCATGTGCATTTAAGTGCTGACAAAGAAACAGCCCGCACGGTGGGTCAGCGTCATGGAAAACCGATTGTGCTGGAAGTGGATGCCGCTGCCATGCACGCTGATGGGTATACGTTTTTTCTTTCGGCAAACGGCGTGTGGCTGACTGATCATGTACCGCCACAGTACCTGCACTCACCAGCTGAATAAAAATCAGATGGTAGTCCGCACATGCACGCAGTGAATTCCACCCTGTTTTTCTACCTTTCCGTATGTTATTCCTTAAAAAGGTACATCACATCGCCATCATCTGTTCCGATTATCAGCGCTCAAAAGCGTTTTATACTGAAATCCTGGGATTGCGTGTTCTCCGCGAAGTGTACAGGCAGGAGCGGGATTCCTATAAACTGGACCTGATGCTTAGTGAAGATTATATCATTGAGCTGTTTTCCTTTCCGCAACCACCTTCGCGGCCATCCCAGCCCGAAGCGACCGGTCTGCGCCACCTTGCATTTGCGATAGAAAATGTGGAAGAGGCCGTAGCTGCCTTAAAGCAGAAAGGAGTAACGGCGGAGGCTATCCGTACGGATGAATTTACCGGCAAGCGCTTCACCTTCTTTGCAGACCCTGATCATCTGCCCATTGAATTGTACGAAGCATAAAAGCTGCTGAGGAAGAAAACAGTTTGCGTAAATTTAAACCTGTCACAAACAGCAGCATGCAGCAATCCTATGTACTCGGCATTGATATTGGTACCGGCAGTGTAAAAGCAGTGGCATTGGACAGCAAAGGGCAGGTGCTCCATAGCGGCCAGATCTTTTATGCAACAGCCACAAAAACAGAGCAGGACATTGAACTGGTTTGGCAGTCTTTTCAGCAATGCATCCGCGAGGCGGTTTTGACTTTGCAAACGCCCCCTGTGGCCATTGGTCTGAGTAGCGCCATGCACAGCATTATGGCTGTTGATGAAAACGGGCGCCCTTTGACCAAAGCCATCCTGTGGTCCGACACCCGCAGTACAGATATTGCACAAGGATTACGTGGCACCACCTTAGGGGATCAACTTTACCTGGCAACTGGCACACCAGTGCATTCCATGTCGCCCCTGTGTAAGATCCGGTGGTGGAAAGAAAATGATCCCGTGGTTTTTTCAAAAGCCTCTAAATTCATTTCAATCAAAGAAGCTATCTGGTACCGCCTGTTTGGTGAATACGTTATTGACCACTCCCTGGCTACTGCAACAGGAATGTTCAACCACCAGCAATTGCAATGGGATAGTGCCGCACTTTCTTTTGCAGGCATTGTATCCCAACAACTTTCGCACCCGGTACAGGTGACGTATCGAAATAACAGCCTCTCTCCTGATCTGGCTACCTTGCTCGGCTTACCAGCCGGAACTCCCTTCCTGATTGGTGCCAGTGATGGCTGTATGGCCAACCTGGGTAGTCTTTGCCTTTCGCCTGCGGAAGCAGCCATCACGATTGGTACCAGTGCTGCCGTCCGCATTACCACCACCAGCCCGGTGCAAAAGCCGGAACAAATGATCTTCAACTACCTGTTGGAGGAAGGCATTTATGTTTGTGGTGGTGCCATCAATAATGGCGGTAATGTTTTCCAATGGCTGTTGAACAACCTGTTCGCCGGGCATACTTCTGTGAGGACGTACACGGACCTTTTTCACCTGCTTACCTCGGTGCCGGCAGGAAGCAACGGCTTGCTGTTTCTGCCTTACCTGCATGGCGAAAGGGCGCCGATCTGGGATGAACAAAGCTGCGGCGTATATTTTGGCCTGACCGTTCAACACGGTCTTGCGCATATGGCCAGAGCGGCGGCGGAAGGGGTAGGCTTTGCCTTGAAACAGATTCTTTCCATTTTGGAAGAGACCTGCGGTTCTGTACAGCAACTCCGGATCAGCGGAGGGCTGGTAGAGGCAGCGGCAGTAATGCAGCTGCTAGCCGATATTACAGGGAAAGAAGTGGTGGTGCAGCAAACCGAAGATGCTTCGGCCATAGGCGCTGCCATGCTGGTGCTGAAAGCATCAGGTATGATCAAAGACTACAGAACCATTTCATGGGAAAATAAGCAGGTATATGTGCCGGACAGGAACAATGCCGATGTATACCAGGCGATGTTTCCATTGTATAAAAAACTGTATCCTCTCCTGAAAGATTCCATGCATTCCATTACCCAACTTTAAAACGGTTTCATGCAACTGCTTATTCTTGGTGCTGCCATCCTGTTATTGGTTATCCTGATCATCAAAAAGCTAAACCCGATGCTGGCCCTGCTGTTGGTATCTGTGCTAACCGGGCTTTTGTTAGGCATGCCGGTGGGGAAAGTGATTGCTTCCATCAACAATGGTATTGGCAGTACGCTGGGAAGTATTGTCATGGTGCTGGCACTTGGTGCCATGATTGGTAAACTGGCCGAGGAAAGTGGCGCTGCGCAAAAGCTGGTATTTGTATTAACCACATGGTTTGGCATCCGGCATATTCAATGGGCCATTCTTTGTACAGGCCTGTTGGCAGGCATTCCGCTGTTTTACAATGCCGGCTTCGTGGTGCTGATACCACTGGTGTTTGCATTGGCCAAAACGACCAAATTGCCGCTACTCTATGTGGGGCTGCCGATGGTGGCGCCGCTTTCGGTCACCCATGGTTTTTTGCCGCCGCATCCCGGGCCTGTGGCACTTGCGGGAATTTTGGGTGCTAACATCGGGCAACTTTTATTGTATGGCTTTCTATTGACAGTACCTGTTTCTATTCTTGCCGGTATCGTGTATCCCCGGTTGGTAACAAAAAGGGGAGATGTTCCGGAAGGAGAGCTGACACTTGCAGCTGAAGGAGAGAAAACACTGCCATCCACTTTAAAAAGTTTTATGGTCGTTCTTGCACCGGTTTTCTTAATTACAACCGGAACCATTGGCAGTTATGCCACAACAGGTATTGCCCGTTCTGCTTTCCAGTTTATAGAGGAGCCTACAATTGCCCTGTTGCTTTCCCTGTTACTCACTATCGTTTTGTTGCGGACACCCGTGGCAACCGCCATGGTGCACTGCATTGAAGGTGTAAAAAGCATAGCGATCATCATTCTTATCATCGCTGCCGGCGGAGCGTTTAAGCAGATCCTGGTAGACAGCAACATTGGTGAAACCATCAAGGCCGGTACCGCTTCGCTCCATCTTTCACCACTCGTCCTGGGCTGGTTAATTGCGGCTCTGTTCCGGGTAACACTGGGTTCGGCTACCGTAGCGGCACTTACGGCTTCCGGATTGGTGCTGCCCCTGGTTACTGCAGGCGTTTCACCGGAACTGATGGTGCTTTCCGTAGGAGCGGGTAGCCTTTTTTGCTCTCATGTCAATGATACGGGCTTCTGGATGTTTAAGGAATACTTCGGACTAACCATCCAGCAAACCTTCCGCACCTGGACAGTGATGGAAAGCCTTATTTCCCTGCTAGGCCTGGGTGGTGTACTGCTGCTTGATTATTTTGTTTAAAATGATTTCTGCAATACTTTCTTTCTTTGAGAAATAATCAATTTTGCTGGACTTGGCTGTAAAAGGCTTATAACTCCATGGAAGTAAACATTGTGGAGAAAACGGAGCTCCTGCTCTTTTGTTTAATCTTTTAGCAGGAATGTGAGCTATGTGTTGAAAAAACACAAAAAGTGGGGAGAACAGCCTCAAAAAAATTTTTCAGGCTTTAAAAAAAACCTAATTTAACAGCTCAATAACAAAAATCATTGCTGCTATGCGAAAATCGTCAATGCTTCGATTGGCTACGCTATTGGCCACATTGTTTTTATTTTCTCTCCATCTTTTCGCTCAGAACCGTATTACCGGTACCGTTACAGATGCTACGGGAAAAGGTATTCCTGGTGTGACCGTAACCGTTAAGGGAACCAATACGGCCACACAGACAAATGAAACTGGATCATTTACTATTAATGCACCTTCCAACGCAACTTTAGTAATGTCAGCTGTTGGTTACAGTGTCACTGAGATTGCACTTGGGGGGCAAACCAGCGTTACGGTACGTATGAACACCCAGGAGTCTGCCCTCAATGAAGTAGTGGTAACTGGTTACGGTACGCAAAGAAGACGCGATCTTACCGGTTCTGTTGCCTCTGTTTCGGCACGCAACTTCAACAAAGGTGTGGTGACGGCGCCCGATCAGTTGATCCAGGGTAAAGTCGCCGGTGTACAAATTGTAAACTCCAGCGGTCAGCCGGGTGCAGCAGCAGCTGTGCGCATTCGCGGTGTTGCTTCTATCAGGGCCGGCACCCAGCCGCTGTACGTATTGGATGGTGTGCAGTTGCCTGGTGTAGATGCCCGTCCTGGTTCAAACCTGGGTATCGGTACCAGTCCTTCTACCAACCCGCTGAACTTTTTGAACCCGAATGACATTGCTTCGATTGAAGTATTGAAAGACGCATCGGCAACCGCCATTTACGGATCACGTGGCGCCAATGGTGTGGTGATTATTACCACCCGCCGCGGTCAGACAGGGCAACCTACATTGGAACTCAGTACATCAGCAGGTATCAGTACGGTAATGAAACGGCTGGAAGTGCTGGATGGCGATGAATATCGTGCAGCATTAAAACAGTACAATTTAACCAGTGGCGATTTTGGCGGCAACGAGGATGCGTTTGATGCCATTACCCGTACGGCTTATACCCAAAACCACAACTTTGGTATTGGTGGTGGCTCAGAAGGTGCCCGTTACCGTTTTTCTGGCGGCTACCAAGATATTCAGGGTGTTGTTCGCAGTTCGCAAATGCGCAAGTTTACCGGTAATTTCAGCGGTAACTTCACATTCCTGGAAAGTAAGCGGCTGGGTTTAGATATTAATTTGCTGGGTACTGGCATACAGGAAAACATCGCCCCGATCTCGGAAGATGCAGGCTTCCAGGGCAGTGTGATCGGGCAGGCTTTGCAATGGAATCCCACTCACCCTTTGCGCCGGCCTAATGACAGCATCTGGCGTAATCACGGATTGGGTGCTACTACTGTAAATCCCCTGGCGTTGCTGGAAGACTGGAACGACCGGGCAATTACCAGTACCCTGATCGGTAGCATTTCTCCTTACTTTAATATTGTTAATGGCCTTCAGTTCCGTACGCTGATCAGTTTGAACAAAGGTTTTGGTAATCGTCGGACCATGTTGAGTGCCAGAACCAATATTCAGGGTTTGGAAGGAATCGGTGCAGCAGGTATTTCCAACAATGAATTGACAACTGTTCAATTTACCAATACACTGAACTTTAATCGCCAGGTAACTTCGGCAGTTTATTTGAATGCTGTTGCCGGGTATGAATATTACAGCACCAATGCCCGCAATTTCGGTGTATTCGGACGGAGATTCCCAAGTGATATCAGCCTGAATTATACTAACCTTATACAGTATTCCGAACAGAGCTCAAGAGGAATTGGTTCTTATGAGTCGCCTGTTACAGAACTGCAATCTTATTTTATAAGGGCGAATGCCAACTTTAAAGACCGATTTGCCGTTACGGCCACCTTCCGTGCCGATGGTTCTACCCGGTTTGGTGAAAACAACAAGTATGGTTACTTCCCATCTGTTGGCTTTGCCTGGACGCTTTCCAATGAAGATTTCTTACAGGGCAACGCTACACTCAGCAACCTGAAACTGCGTCTTGGCTACGGTGCGGTAGGTAACCAGGATTTTACATCCGGAGCTTCTTTGAACCGTATCGTATTTGACCAGCAGTCAAGGTCACAACCTCAGTTTGGTAACCCGGACCTGAAGTGGGAAACTTCTATCACATCCAATATTGGGTTAGATTTCGGCCTGTTCCGCGACCGCCTTACAGGTACTGTTGAATATTTTATCCGCAGAACAGAAGATGCTTTGTATGACCAGGAAATTGCCCGCCCAGGTCCTCCCGGCCGTACCTGGATCAACCTTCCCGGTAATATCGAAAACAAAGGCTTGGAAGTCTCGCTGAATGGTGCACTGGCAAGAGGTGCAAATTTCAACTGGAACGTAGGCATAAACGGTGCCTTCATCAAAAACAGGATCACCGGCCTTGGACAGCAGTTCTTTGAAACCGGCGCTTTGAGAGGACAGGGTATCTCAGGTGCTACCTCGCAGCGTATTATTAACAATCAGCCCCTCAACGTATATTATCTTGCCCGCTTTACAGGTATAGATAGAACAACAGGACAAAGCAATTATGAAGGTGGTGATCCGGCAAATAACAAATTTTATGTTGGAAGTCCGAATCCCAAAGCAATTGTAGGTTTTTCTACTGACGCTACTTACAAAAAGCTAAGCTTGACTGTGAACATGAATGGTGCATTTGGACACTATCTCTATAACAATACTGCCAATACAGTGCTGCCCATTGGTAATTTGGGAACTCGCAACATTCCAAAGAGCCTGATTGGCACTGGCGTACTGGAAAACACCGCAAACCCGGTAGCGCCTTCCACCCGCTATTTAGAGAAGGGCGATTACTTGAAGCTGGCCAATGCAACACTTTCATATCGCGTCGGTAACATTGGTGCCTTCCGCAATGTGCTCATTTCCCTAACTGGTCAAAACCTGTTTGTAATTACCGGCTTTAGCGGATTTGATCCGGAAGTAAATACCAATGCGGCTGTGGGTGGTATCGGTTCTTTCGGCCTGGAGTATACACCTTACCCAACCGCGAGAACCATTTTGCTCGGTCTCAATTTTTCACTCTAACGAATTCTTTTAAAATAAGAAAAAGCATTTTGTATGAAACACGTCAAACGAATATTCTTCCTTTCCACAGCGCTGTTTCTTTTTTCCTGTACAAAATTGGATGAAAGATTCAGAAGCGAACTGGAAAGCGTACCTGGAGGAACGGCGCTTAATCCCGCTGACCTGCTGCTGAACGCTTATAACACCATGTATAGTCCTTATACCGATCAGTCGCGTTTTTGGGCTGCACAGCAACACACTTCTGACGAAACAGTTGGTCCAACAAGGGGACCAGACTGGGATGATAACGGTGTGTGGCGGGTGCTGCATGCGCATACTTGGAATGCCGATCATGGTTTTTTACGGGATACTTATAATGAGTTGCTGGGTATTCAGTTTGCAGCCTCACAGGTGCTGACTGCCAATCCCTCCGCTCGTCAGGCAGCCGAAGCCCGGTTCATTAGGGCTCTGTCCATGTTTTCGGTTTTGGATGGCTGGGACCAGGTTCCTTACCGCGAAAATTTAACGGACTTTCGAGTCCTGCCAAAAACACTGAAAGGAACGGAGGCTGCCGATTTTATCATCAATGACCTGAAAGCAGTTGTCAATGATCTGCCAGATACAGGACCTACTGCTGCTGCCGGCGCCAATAGGAATGCTGCAAAGGCACTGCTGATGAAATTACATCTCAACAGGGGTGTATTTGCCAACCGCGCCAATCCCACTTTTGCTGCTGCCGATATGCAGGAAGTGATCCGCCTGGGAAATGAAATTATTGCCAGCAATAAGTATTCGCTCAGTCCTGCTACTGTTCCCGGCTATTTCGGAAACTTTGCGCCTAACAATGACGCCATTTCCACAGAGAACATCTACACGCTTTATTCAAGCAATGCCGATCGCCGTGGAGGTAACGTACGTTCGAGGTGGTATCTTGGCTTGCACTATAATCAAACGCCAAGCGGCTGGAACGGTTTTACAACCTTATCCGACTTCTACGATAAGTTTTCAGCAGCTGACGTCCGCCGCGGCGGTTCTTATCCTGGTGTAACCGACCGCACGGGTCTTCGTGTGGGCTTTGCCGTAGGTCAGCAGTTTGGTCCCAATGGCGCAGTATTAAAAGACAGAAAAGGAAACAATCTTGCCTTTACCCGCGAGGTAAAACTAAAAGAAGACGGCAATGACCTGGAAATTACCGGTATCCGTGTGTTTAAATATCCACCCGATTTGGATGGGGAAGACCCTTCTGACAATGACTATGTGATTTTCCGGTATGCCGATGTGATGCTGATGGTGGCAGAGGCCTATATGCGCAACAACCAGGCTGCCCTGGCTACGCCATTGGTAACTGCCGTTCGGGCTGCCCGTGGTCTTGGACCGCTTACACCTCTTGATCTCAATACATTGATTGATGAAAGAGGTCGCGAACTCTACTGGGAAGGCTGGAGAAGACAGGATCTGATCCGTTTTGGCAAGTTCCTTCAACCCACACAGTTACGTGGTCAATCAGACGCCACCCGTCTGTTGTTCCCGATCCCGAACCAGCAATTGGCTGTAAACCCGAATTTAACCCAGAATCCCGGTTATTAAGTTTTATCAAATTCCTATCTTAGTGAAAGGTCATTGTAAAATGACCTTTCTTTTTTTACCATGAGAGCCACCATTGTACTGCTAGCGTTGACTTGCTACTTCTGTTTTTCATGTAATCAAACTGCCGTGGTGAATGGCACCGGCTCCCCGCTATTTCAACTGCAGGAAGAAACCGGCATTGACTTCATCAACACTGTTCAGAATACAAAAGATTTCAATATTCTTACCTACCGCAACTTCTACAATGGCGGCGGAGTGGCTACCGGCGATATCAATAACGATGGCCTGCCTGATATTTTTTTTACCTCCAACATGGGGCCCAACAAACTGTACCTGAACAAGGGAAACTTTCAATTTGAAGACATCACTGAAAAGGCAGGTATAAGAAACGACGGTAAATGGGGGACAGGGGTTGTGTTTGTAGACATCAACAGTGACGGCTGGCTGGACATCTATGTATGCAATGCCGGATACCAGCAAGGTATCAGCAACGAAAATGAATTGTACATCAATAACGGGCAGGTAACTGCTCCTGATGGAAAAACAACCGGTACCGTTCGTTTCACTGAAGGAGCAAAGGAATACGGCTTGAATGAAAGCGGCTATACTACCCACGCTGCTTTTTTCGACTATGATGCCGATGGTGATCTTGACTGCTACATGCTGAAGAACAGCTTCATGCCTGTGAACACATTGAACTATGTCAACAAGCGGGAACTACGTGCCGAGAACTGGCCGGTAGCTGAATTTTTAAAGGGGGGTGGCGATAAACTCCTTCGTAATGACAGCGGCCGGTTTACAGATGTGAGTGAAAAAGCGGGCATATACGGCAGCCTGATAGGCTTTGGCCTGGGCGTTACCGTCAGCGATGTAAATGGTGACCACTGGCCCGACATTTACATCAGCAACGATTTTTTTGAAAAAGATTATCTCTACCTCAACCAGCAAAACGGCACCTTCAAAGAAGACCTGGAAGGCTGGATCCAGCATGTGAGCCATTCGTCCATGGGAGCCGATATTGGTGATATCAACAACGATGGCTTTCCGGATATTTTTACCACTGACATGCTTCCGGACGATGATTACCGCCTGAAAACCACTACCTCATTTGAAAGCATTGATGTAAACCGCCTGAAAGTGGCAAATGGCTTTTACAACCAGTATATGCAAAACTGCCTGCAGGTAAACAATGGCAATGGAAAGTTCCTGGAGACCGCTTTTTACAGTGGGGTAGCTTCATCCGACTGGAGCTGGGGTGCCCTGCTGTTTGATGCCGACAACGACGGGCTAAATGATATTTATGTGTGTAACGGTATTTACCACGATGTAACGGATCAGGACTTTATCGACTTTTTTGCCAATGATGTGATTCAAAAAATGGTCATGACCGGGAAAAAAGAAGAAGTAGACCAGGTCATTAACAAAATGCCTTCTCATCCCATTCCGAATAAAGCTTTCCGCAATCTTGGTGGTTTAAAGTTTCGTGATGAAGGCAGGTCCTGGGGCTTTTCGCAGCCTTCATTTTCCAATGGGGCTGCGTATGCCGACCTGGATGGTGATGGCGATCTGGACCTTGTAATCAACAACGTTAACCAAAAAGCCTTTGTGTACAGGAATACCGCAAATGAAACAGAGAAGAACCATTACATCGCTATCACGCTGCAGGGCAAAAGTCCTAACACCATGGCCATAGGCAGCCAGATAAAGGTATATGCCGGCGGAGAGGTGCTGACCCGTGAAGTGTTTCCCGGCAGGGGATTTCAGTCTTCCGTAGAATACCGGCAAGTTATTGGCCTTGGTAAAAAAAAGGTTGACTCTCTGGAGGTGATATGGCCCGACAGAACCTTCACAAAACTTATGGCTCCCCAGGTGGATACGACCCTGCAAATTGCACAAACATCATCGCAAAAACTGCCGGCAGCCAATTCCGTTTCATCCAATCCTATGCTCTCTGCTATGAAACAAGCCTTTGACAAACACAGCGAAGATGATCATATTGATTTTTATTACGAACGCAATATACCGGTAATGCTTAGTCGCGAAGGGCCGAAAGCTGCTCATGGTGATGTGGATGGCGATGGCCTTACGGACCTGTACATCTGCGGTGCTGCTGGCCAGCCCGGGCAGCTTTACCTGCAGAAGGTGCACGGCTTTGTCAAGAAAGAAAGCGAAGCATTCAAGCGGTTTGCACCACTGGAAGAAGTAGTCGCTCATTTTTTTGATGCCGATGCCGATGGTGACCCTGACTTATTTGTGGGCACCGGCGGAAACAATACGGCTCTTCAATACGAATTGCAAAACCGTTTGTACGTAAATGACGGCAAGGGTGTCTTCACTCTTTCTCCGCATCCGCTGCCGCCCAGCGGTGTCAATGTTTCGGTAGTAGCGGCACACGACTTTGACGAGGATGGCGATCAGGACCTATTTGTTGGGGGGCGAAGCGTGCCACAGAATTACGGCCTCACACCACAAAGTTTTTTATTGGTAAACGACGGCAAAGGTGCATTCAGCGATGCGTCGGGTACTTTTCCGCAACTAAAGCAAGCCGGTATGGTAACCGGTGCTGCCTGGGCCGATATGACAGGCGATGGAAAAAAGGACCTTGTTTTAGCCGGTGAATGGATGGCACCGAAAGTGTTTGAGTGCAATAAGGGCCGCTTTTCGGAAGTAAAGACAAACCTGGGTTCCCTGCAGGGCTGGTGGCAAAGTGTTGCCGTAGCCGATATGGACGGCGATGGCCGGCAGGACCTGGTGCTTGGCAACATTGGCGAAAACTTTTACCTGCGACCCGGTGAAAAGGCACCCGTGAAAATGTGGGTGGCTGATTTTGACAACAATGGCACTACTGAAAAAATCATTGCCCAAACCGTGGAGGGAAAAGACAGGCCGGTGTTCATGAAGCGGGACATGATTGACCAGGTAGTATCTATCCGGAAACAAAACCTGAAGAATGTAGATTATGCCCATAAAACGGTGCAGGACCTGTTTCCCAAAGAGGCCCTGGAAAAAGCTTCGGTGCACCAGTTTAACTACAGCAGTTCCTGTATAGCGTACAACAAAGGTGATGGCAATTTCGACATACAAAAACTGCCGGTGCCTGTGCAGCTTTCATCGGTCAATGCAATATTACCCGCTGATGTGGACGGAGATGGAAAGCCGGACCTGGTAATGGGCGGCAACCGCTTTGCGCTTTTGCCACAATTCTGCCGCCTCGATGCCAGCTATGGCCACGTATTGCTCAACAAAGGGGGAAAAACTTTCTCCTATCTTTCTTCCAAAGAATCGGGTGTGAATCTGCCAGGTGAAATCCGCGACATTGTCCCCCTCCGGCTGCAGGGAAAATCCTGCCTTTTGTTTTTGCAGAACAACGAGGCGCCGGTTCTTTTTGAAGTAAAACGAAATAAAACATTAATTGCCAAAAAAGGATAAAGCAGTGTATTGTACTAAGATCAGGCGGCACTTTTTATGGGTCTTTTTGCTGGCTGCTTTGTTTCTGAGCCGGTGCGGCAGCAAACAAGCTTCCGATCCTGTTTTCCGGGTGCTTGATCATGAGCGTACCGGGCTGCATTTCGTCAACAAGCTTACACCATCCGATACCTTTAACGTGTTTAAGTACATGTACTTTTACAATGGTGCTGGTATAGGCTGTGGTGATTTCAATGGCGACAGTTTACCGGACCTTTTTTTTGCCGCCAACCAGGAGGAGAACAAGCTTTACCTGAACAAGGGCAACCTGACTTTCAAGGATGTAACCAAAGAAGCGAAGGTGCCGCAGGATGGCGGCTGGTCAACAGGCGTATCCGTGGTGGATATAAATGGCGACGGGTTGCTGGATATTTATGTGTGCCGTGTTGGGAATTATGAAGGTTTAAAAAGCAAAAACCAGTTCCTGATCGGTAAAGGCATTGGTAAAGATGGCATTCCTACCTTTGAAGATGAAGCGCAGAAGTGGGGCGTTGACTTTTCCGGCTTCAGCACGCAGGCTGCTTTTTTTGATTACGACAGTGATGGCGATCTCGATCTTTTTCTCCTGAACCATTCTATTCACCAGAACGGAACTTTCGCCGAGCGAAGCCGGTTCCTGGGAAGCTATCATCCGCTTTCAGGCGACAGGTTGTACCGCAATGAAGGCGATCATTTCACCGACGTAACTAAAGAATCCGCCATTCACAGTTCTGCCATCGGGTATGGACTCGGTATTGCCGTTTCCGACATTAACCTGGATGGATACCCGGACCTTTATATCGGCAATGATTTTCACGAAAATGATTACCTCTACCTCAACCAGCGCAACGGTACCTTTCGCGACGAAGCCAGCGAACGGCTGATGCACACCAGCCAGTTTTCGATGGGAGTGGACGTAGCCGATGTAACCAACGATGGCTTCCCGGAGATCATCTCAGTGGATATGTTGCCGGCCGACCCTTACATCCTGAAACGATCGTTGGGCGAAGATGATTACACTACATTCTACATGAAGATTGGGTATGGCTATCATTATCAATACACCCGAAACAACCTGCAGTTAAATTGCCGCAATGGCGATTTCAGCGAAGGCGGGTTGTATGCGGGTGTGGCTGCCACTGACTGGAGTTGGGCACCCCTGTGGATGGATTTTGACAACGATGGAGCCAAAGACCTTTTTATTTCCAACGGCATTCCCAAGCGGTTGAATGACATTGATTATGTTAATCACGTTTCCAATGAAGAGGTGCAGCGGCGCATCAATCTGCGCAGTGTGGATGCAAAGGAACTTGGGATGATTGAAAAGTTCCCGCAGATAAAGCTCCCTAATTATTTCTTCCGCAACAACGGCGATGCAACCTTTGAAGATCTCTCGCAAAGAGTAGAGGGTACGGTGCCCACCTTTTCGAACGGTGCGGTGTATGCCGACTTTGACCGGGACGGTGATCTGGATGTGGTGGTCAATAACATTGACGATGCGGTGTTGGTGTATGAAAATAATACGAATGCTGCCGGTGCAAAGCCATCCGTGAGTATTCATTTGCAAGGATCGGAAAAAAACCGAAACGCCATTGGAGCCAAAGTGGTGCTCTTTTCAAAGGAGGCAGTACGTACTTACGAAAAAACACCGGTGCATGGCTTTCTGTCAAGCATGGAAGTGCCGCTGCATATCGGGCTGGATAAAACAACCGTCGATTCCTGCTTTCTGATCTGGCCCGACAATACGTTTCAGGCCTTAGCGCTGGACAGCACAACAAAGACATTGTCAATTGCCTATCGGCAAGGCCTACCTGTTTTTGACTACGGTATGCTTACGAACCGTTATCCCAACACCACTGCACTTGTTCAGGACATTACGGAACAAGCCGGCCTCCTGTTCCAGCACACGGAAAATGCGTTCAATGAGTTTGACCGGGAGCCCCTGATTCCCTTCATGGTGTCCAGGGAAGGTCCTGCGTTGGCAGTTGGTGATGCCAATGGCGACGGCCTGGATGATGTTTTTATGGGTTCGGCCAAGCGGGAAAAGAGTGCTGTTTTTTTACAGGAGCCGGGAGGGAAGTTCAAGCGAATAAGCGTTCCGGTATTGGAAGCTGACAGCACCTATGAAGACGTAGCTGCCTGCTGGGTGGATGTTGATGGCGATAAACTGCCTGACCTGGTGGTAGCCAGTGGTGGCAATGAATATTACAACCAGGATGAACACCTGGCGCCAAGGGTTTATCTCAACAGGGGAAGTGCAGGCTTTCAAAGGTCGCCGGGTGCTTTCCAGAATATTTTACTGACGGCTTCCTGCGTGGTGCCGGCCGATGTTAACGGTGATGGTTACCCAGACCTTTTTATTGGCGGCAGGGCTGTGCCCTGGGAGTATGGAAAGGTACCCCGTTCTTACCTTTTGTTGAATAATGGCAAAGGACTGTTTACGGATGCCACAAGCCGCTACAGCAAAGAATTGGCACACGTCGGGCTGGTAAAACATGCACAATGGCTGGACCTCGATAAAAATGGTAAACAAGATCTGGTGGTGGCCACCGAGTGGGGGGGCATCTACAGCTTTTTGAACAACGGCAACAGTTTTGTGCAAAAAAGCATAACCGATGAAAAAGGCTGGTGGAATTTTGCCCTGCCTTGCGATGTGAACGGCGATGGCTGGACAGATTTTGTGGCTGGTAACCTGGGCTTGAACAGCCGCCTGAAGGCCAGCAAGGAGGAGCCGGTGCGGCTTTATTTCAATGATTTCGATGGCAACGGCAAAAAGGAACAGGTAATGACGTATTACCTCAATGGAAAAGAGCTGCCTTTTGCCAATAAAGACGAATTGCAGAAACAAATGCCCGTGCTGAAAAAGAAATATTTGTATGCAGAGGACTTTGCCAAAGCTTCCCTGTCAGAGATATTCTCAACGTCAGCCTTATCTGGTGCGGAAGTGCTAACTGCCACCAATTTTACCAATACAGTTTTCATCAATGATGGTAAGGGCAATTTTAGCCAGGAACCTTTGCCCTGGCAGGCGCAGCTTTCGTCTTACCGTGATGGTGCGGTGGTGAATGCCAATGGTGATTCCTTACCGGATATTCTGCTTACCGGCAATTTTTATGAAAACAACATTCAGATGGGCCGCTACGATGCCGATTACGGCATGCTATTGCTGAATAAGGGGAACGGCAATTTTTCATGCAGCCTCTTAAATGGCCTTGCGCTGAAAGGGCAGGTGCGGCAGATGAAAAAAATAAAGATTGGCCAAAAGGAGGCTTTTGTGCTGGCGAAAAACAACGATAGTGCAAGGATAGTTCAGTTTCAGCCGGCAGGGAAAAAATGACCGGGTGATGTTTCCTTAGCCGCAGATCTTCCAGGCAAAAATCCCCTTATCGTATAAGGGTAACGGTCCCTTTGTGTTGTTGCTTTCGGCCGTCAAGCGTTTGCGTCTCTAACAGGTAAATATAGCTGTCAACAGGTTGAAGAATGCCTTTTAATTTGCCGTTCCAGCCCTTTGCGGCTTCACGGGTTTCAAAAAGTTTTTCTCCCCAACGGTTAAAAATGGTCAGCCGGATAAATTTATTTTTTGCCAAGGGCGGATACCGGAATACATCGTTTTTCCCATCACCGTTGGGCGTAAACGCATTGGGCATATGCACCGGGAAATCGCAGTCCTGGTATACGTGAACGGTATCTCTGGCATTCCCGCAATGATTGGCAACACTCACCCAATAAAGACCCGGTGTGTTGACAGTAAAAGTAGAGTCACTGCTAGTCATTCCCATCCAATTATACTGTTCAAAGCCGGCGGTGGCGTTCAGAACAAGAGAATCCTTTCCTTCCAGGCAGAGATCTTCGCCAAGATTGACGTGAGGCGATTGATCTAACTGTACGTTGTAATAAGCAATACTGTCGCAACCGTTACTGGTTTTGTGGCGTTGATAGTATACGCCTGATCCGGTTGCTCTTGTTCCATCGGGTAGTTGATAGTAAGGCTGGTTGCACAATGCAACGCTGGTAGTGTCGGAACCAATGTTTGTACAGCAGGATATAACACAGGAGGTAATGATAGTGTGCGAATAAGCCCAACGATTCAGTCCCAGCAATGTTGTTTCAAACAATTCCAAATTTTCGGTTTCGGTTGAAATGCCGGCTGCTTCTTCCGTAAAGCTTTCACTGACATCCCTGCTTACCAGCTGCGATGGGGTTTCCATACAGGCGAGTTCACCCTTGCTTTCTGTTTGCATTAAGTTGGACATTGCTACTTCATTTCTGCCTGAAGAATAGATCTGCAGCTGATCGGGCCTTACATAAACCGATGCCGCTTTCAGGTTGCCGTTGACGTTTCCATAACCCCTGTGCCAGGCAATCATTCCTTCCCTGTCTACCTCTGCCAACAGGGGCATATGGGTATCGTTTAAGAGCAATAAAAAGCGATCACCCGGAAGCTGTTTGGCATCGGCGATAGCGCAACCGGGTTTCCCGTTTTCATAGCCGATAGCTTTTTGGAAAGTACCACCGGGAAAAGTGGTCAGCATCAGTCCCTTCCGGGTATAGGGCGGAAGAATAAAGTTTGTCGTATCGGAATAGGATGAGAAGAGGACAATGTTCCCATTGTCCATTTCGCTGATTTGCGGCACAGAGGCGGTGGAAAGAAATGAAGATTGGGGATTTTTAGTGAAATAATAGGCCTGGCTCCAGGCCGCACGGCCGTTGTCGGGATTCAGGGTCATCAGGTAAAAGCCCTGGGCTTCTATCAAGGGGTTATCCAGGTTTGTTTTATAAGCCCAACCCGAAACGAGTAGCTGTCCATTGCGCCGCTCTTTGAACGTAACAGAACCAGTCTTGATGTTGCCAACTTTCTGCTGGGTGCACCACTTTACATTCGCTTCCTGGTCCATGCGGAAAAAGAACCGCCCGTTAAAATTGGTGCCAAAGACGTCCAGGGTGCCAACAATGTCACCATTGCTGGTTAGGGTAAGGGCGTTTACGGTAGAAAAATAAGTCCGGTAGGGCAACAGCATCTTCATCCACACAAGATTGCCATATTGATCCAGCTTACCGATCATTGTGAGGCTGTATATGGTCTCGGTTTGGTTATCCGGAAATCGTCTTTTCAAATAGGAAAAATGCCCCGAAACAAGGTACCCGCCATCGGGCAGTGCAACTATGGAATTGAAATAACCGGAGTTGTAGCCGGCTGGCATATACCGCTTTGCCCATAGCACAGTACCTCGCGGCGAAAGTTTGTATGCCCAGGCATCATAAGCAAAGCCGCCATTCACCTGCAGCACGCTGCCAACAGAAATAATATCGTTTTGGGGATTTTCAATTGTTTGGAAATTATTGTAAGCAGCGTTGCCTTCGTACAGAATAGAAAAAACATCCGGCTTGCAGCTCTGGGCTTTTGCAGTAAGCAGTTTTCCGCTGAGGAGCAGAACAATGCAGCAAACGTTTTTCCATGCAGCAGGCATAGATTGAAGTTAAGCCAAATCAGTTGCACAACATTCAGGGACAGCGCAGCGCCTGATACTTCCTGCTGAACGGTTCGTTTTTCATCCAATGTCATTCTTTCAGGCTGGCCGAAAGATGGTGTGCAAAAAGGTATTGGTACAGGAATGGTTTCGTTACATCACTGGAAAGGATAACCGGGTTATCCATTTGCTGGTGTCCGGCTCCTGCAGGCGGTTTGTAATAAGGCTTTCATATGGAATAGCTGGGGAAGTTCGCCTGTGGTCGATCACATACTGCTCAAAATCCTGCATGGCTTTTTGTACCGTGTGCGGACCACCCTTTACTTCGGTAACCAGTATTTTCCCGGGTATCATACGTTTGGGCTGTATCGTGCCGTTGCCTTGTAATACGCTATCAACCGGCAATGCAACCATTACCTGGTGCTGGCCATTTTGTCCGGCTTCGGAATGCACCATCGGTGAACCGGTTTCTTTGGCTCCTTGTGAAGCAATATAGCGGCGCAGTTCTTCCACGGCATCATAGAGACGTGCCGGATCAGGATAACCGGTGGTTTCAAACCGGGTGGCTACCAGCGCCGTATCTTTTACTCTTTCCTGCCTTACGCTAAAACCGTAGATGTTTTCTTCTTTTTCGGCAAAGGATTTCAGGTTCTGTAGAATGGTTTCGGCCGTGCCGGCAAGCTTCCTGCTTTCAAAATAGTTAGTGATCTTCTGCAGCGGATTGGATGATGCCGGTAGCGCCATTTGAAAAATAACACCGGCAGAATCAGCACTGTACATCACCGTATTCATTTGAGCTAACAGATTACTGTCTTGAAAAGGCAGGTGCATAATCGCTGATTTCAACAATTGTTGCTGATAGGAAAAGTTGGCGCTGTCATAAATGACACCTTTCTGCGTAATGGGCCACCACTGCTGCCATTTATTTTTCTGCGTCAGCAGTTTAACAATGCCGTCCTGCGAGGCATGTAGGGAGATCTTACGATAAACAACAGGCTGTGAAGGAAGGAGGAAGACAACAGCAGTCAACAGTAAAAGCAAGATCGCAGGTACTATCCATATCAATTTTTTCATTGGCAATCGAATTCTTGCAAAATAATCAATCTGTCGGCGGGACGGAAAAATTTGTGTCTTTACCGGCTTTGCGCTTAAATTAGGACTTGATACAATTGTCTGCTATGCGAAATGTGATCCTGCTTTTACTGCTGGCTGCCGGTCTGCCGTCCGGTGCCCAAACTCCTGATCCCTGGAAGATAGAAGCCACAAACATCAACCCCAGTAACTATTACGGTGTAACTGTCGCCAATGGCATGATCGGCATTGTGTCGTCGCCGGAACCCTTCAAAGTAAAAGACGTGGTGCTTGCCGGAGCGTATGACCTCTATGGCCGCGGTCGGGTGAGCAATTTTCTGCGCAGCTTTAACCTGCTGAACATGAACCTCGATGTTGATGGTCAGCGAATAAATGCTGCTAATGCTGCCAACATGAAACAAACGCTGGACATGCGGGAAGCATCCTTCACCACCACCTTTGATCATGCTGACAAAGCATCGGTAAGCTATACCTATTATTCGCTGCGGCACCTTCCTTTTACTGTTTTGATGGATGTAACCATCACACCCAAAAAAGATGTAATCATTACCGGTAGTAGTGTTATGGAAGCTCCTGATGCCTTACGGGATGTACAGAATTATTACAATGAGATCGACCGTCCACATGTGGTTATCAGCCTGCTGACGTCCAGTGCTAAATCACCCACCGGTAAACTGCTGATGTGTGCGTCCAATACATTTCTTTTCTCGGAGCATCATGGTGAGGAACCCCGTGTCATTCATGAAATGTGGGACAATAACATGCACCTGATGAAATTCACCAAAAAGCTGAAAGCGGGACAAACCTACCGTTTTTCCATTGCCGGTTCTTCCATTACATCGGCGCACCACGATGATCCGCTGAACGAAGCCGAACGCCTGAGTATTTATGCCAAAATGGAGGGCCGTGAAAGATTGCTGCAGTTTCACAAAAAAGCCTGGGAGGATCTGTGGAGCAGCGATATCAGGATTGAAGGCGACCCGCAGGCGCAGCAGGATGTGCGCAGCATGTTGTACCACCTGTATTCCTTTGTGCGGGAAGGCACAGCCCTCTCGCCGTCGCCGATGGGTTTGAGCGGATTAGGATACAACGGCCATGTGTTCTGGGACACAGAAATCTGGATGTATCCTGCGCTGCTGGTGATGAAGCCTGATCTGGCCAAAAGCATGATGGAATACCGCTTTCAGCGGCTGGATGCCGCCAGGCGTAATGCATTTTCAAAAGGTTTCAAAGGCGCAATGTATCCCTGGGAGAGTGCTGATACCGGCGTAGAGGAAACGCCGGTTTGGGCCCTGAGTGGTCCCTTTGAGCACCACATCACCGCCGATGTGGCCATTGCCGCCTGGAACTATTATGCCGTTACGCAGGATAAAGACTGGCTGCGGGAGAAGGGATGGCCCATTCTTTCGGCCACTGCCGATTTCTGGGCATCACGGGTGGAAAGGAATGGTTCTGGTCGATACGATATCAAAAACGTAGTGGCTGCCGATGAATGGGCCGAGAACGTAGACAACAACGCCTTTACCAACGCGGCTGCCAGGGCCAACCTGCAGTTGGCAACGCAGGCCGCAACGCTCCTAAGAATATCTCCGAATCCCGACTGGATGCATGTAGCGCAAAATATACCCATTCTAAAGATGGAAAACGGCGTGACGCGGGAACATGCCACTTACAAAGGAGAGGGCATCAAACAGGCTGATGTGAATCTTTTGGCTTACCCGCTCAATGAAATCACTGATCCCAAACAGGTACAAAAAGACCTTGAATATTATGAAACCCGGGTGCCAAACGAGGGTACGCCTGCTATGACGCAGGGCGTTTTTTCGCTGTTATACTCCCGTCTGGGCAATCGTGAAAAAGCGCTGCACTGGTTTCGCGATGCCTACATTCCTAACCTGTTGCCGCCCTTTAGGGTGATAGCCGAAACCAAAGGCGGCACCAATCCCTATTTCGCTACCGGCGCCGGTGGCGTGTTGCAGGCCGTGATCATGGGCTTTGGCGGCATCGAGATCACACCCAAAGGAATTACACAGATCAAAACCGCTTTGCCAAAGGGCTGGACAGGCATTACCATTACCGGCGTGGGACCACAAAAGAAAACATTTACGAATAAATAATTTTCCTATCTTGAACCTGCTTTTGAGATCTGCTTGAGACGTTTGCCTGCGATATTATTCCTCTTCATCCTTGTATTCAACTTTTATGGGTACCGGGTGGTACTTGCCTACCTGGAAAGGAGCGGGGATACTGCCCTGGAGCAAAAGCTGGATAAAGAAGAGTATAACAACGATGAACTCATCTCCATTAAAACCGTTCTGAATCTTCCTTACTATTCCAGTTCACCCGAATATGAAAGGACATATGGTTCGGTTGAAATTGATGGCGTAGTGTATGAATACGTAAAAAAGCGGGTGTACAACGATACGCTGGAATTGCTTTGTTTGCCAAACAAGGCCAAAACAAAGCTTCACAACATTAAAAATGATATCACGAAATCAGCAGCGGACGGCCATGCCTCACTGCCGGTGAAAAAGGGCGGAACAACGCTGAAGATTTCCCTGCCGGATTATTGCCAGCAAACAGAAGAACTTCCTGTATTTGCAACCAATTCAAGCATACAACATCTATTGCTGAACGAGTCTTTTTCCTTTGCCGGCTACAGGCAACAGCAGGAGCGGCCTCCCCAGGATTCAGCTTTCGCATCCTGATTTTTGTTATTCCCATTTTATTTACCTGAACCAGATGTTTTTTCTGTATGAAAAAAATTGTTTTCGTGCTGGCGGTTGCAGCCTGCATCTTTTCCTGCGGGGAAAAGGATTACACCAAATACACCAATGATCCGCTTCTATACTGCAAGACTGTAAAAAAGCTGAATGATGTTGTTCTTTATAACAACTTTTCACCCGTTGTCGCCTCCCGTAACTATGCTTACGCCAACATTGCAGCCTATGAATGCATGGTTGCTGGCGACAGTTCATACCAGTCGTTGAGCGGACAGATCCGCCACCTACCGGCAATGCCCAAACCCGAAGTTGGAAAGCAGATCGATTACCGACTGGCAGCACTCCTTTCGTTTGTAAAAGTGGGCAATGCAGTTACATTTCCCGAGGGGGTGCTGATGGATTACTATAACCAACTGAAAGATGGGGCCGACAGTGCTGGTATGCCGGGTGAAGTATTAAAAAACACGGTTGCTTTCAGTGATACGATTGTTGCGACAGTTATGAAGTGGAGCAAGGGTGATAACTATGCCCAAACCCGGAGTGCAGAAAAATTCACTGTTCGCCAGGAAGACGGCCGGTGGATTCCTACACCACCCATGTATGCACAGGCGCTGGAACCCCAATGGTGTACCATTCGTCCGCTGATGCTGGATTCTGCCGCACAGTTCATGCCCGCAGCGCCACCAAAATATGACATGAAAGACAGTACATCGGCCTATTGCCGCGAAGTCATGGAGGTGAAACGAACCATTGAAAACCTGACGGATGAGCAAAAGCACATAGCCGATTTTTTTGATGATAATCCGTTCAACCTGCATGTTACCGGCCACGTGATGTATGCCACCAAAAAGTTCTCACCGCCGGGCCATTGGATGAATATCGTAGGCATTGCCGCCCAAAAATCAGGAGCTGACTTTAGCAAAACAGTTGCTGCCTACACCGAAACTTCCATCGCCCTGTTTGATGGTTTTATAGCTTGTTGGAAAGCTAAATTCCAGTACAATTCAGCTCGTCCGGAAACTGTAATCAACAAGCTGCTGGACCCCACCTGGCAGCCTTACCTGCAAACGCCGCCTTTCCCTTCGTATGTCAGCGGCCACTCGGTGATCTCCAATGCTGCGGCCGAAGTAATGAGCCGCCACTTTGGCGACAACTTCGCATTTACCGACAGTTCGGAACGTGAATTCGGGATTCCCGACCGTTCGTTCAAATCCTTCCGTGACGCGGCGCTGGAGGCATCCATGTCCCGCCTGTACGGTGGCATTCATTTCCGCAGCGACTTGGAAAGAGGAAACGAATTCGGGAAACAAATTGGCGAACACATTGTCCGGAAGCTCCACATCCGCAAGGATGAAACATTATTAACAACACAACGTTAAAACAAACAACATGAAACCGCTGCTTTTTATACTACTGCTGAATTTTTTCATTCAACAAACCGCTTCTGCGCAGGGCTGCGTAGCCATTCGAAGCAATGGCGCTACCTGCACCATGATGGGTTATCATCCTGATAGTGACCATCCGGCGGTGCAGAACAACGGATGGAACCTGAGCATCAACAGCCGTTATTTTAAATCATACAAACACTTTGTTGGCAAGGAAGAACAACACGAAAGGGTGGAAGCCGGTACGGAAGTGATCAACCATTTTACGTCAACAGAGTTTGGGCTAACCAAACAACTGAACAACCGTTGGTCGCTGGCTTTTTATGCGCCTATCATCAACAACATCCGGTCCTCTATGTATGAGCATTATGGCAATACCAGTAAAAGCCCAAGAGCCCGTAATACCACCCGCTCCTTCGGGTTGGGTGATGTTCGCCTGGCAGCTTATTACTGGGTAGCCGATCCTGCCAAAGGAGGCAAAATCAACCTGCAATTGGGTGCGGGCCTGAAACTACCTACCGGCGACTATCGTGTGCAGGATTATTTTTACCGTAACGACAGCACCAAGGTTTTGGGGTTTGTTGACCAATCCATTCAGTTGGGTGATGGTGGTACCGGCATTACCTTGGAAGCAAATACTTACCTGAACCTTTCCCGCAACACCAGCCTGTATGCAAATGGTTTTTACCTGTTTAATCCCCGCGAACACAACGGCATCAATACCGGCAGGGGCGGAACGCCATCGTCTACGGCCATTGCTTATGGTACCGATGTGATGAGTGTGCCCGACCAGTTTATGGCCCGCATCGGCGCTTCGTACACAGCCGGGAAACTGAGTCTTTCCGGCGGCTTGCGCATAGAAGGTGTACCAGCAGAAGATGTCTTTGGCGGCAGCTATGGTTTTCGCCGGCCGGGTTACGTGATTTCCGCTGAACCTGTTGTTGCCTACCGGGTGAGGAACACGCAGTTTTACCTCTCGGTGCCGGTAGCACTGGAACGCAACCGCATACAAAGCAGGGCCGACAAACTGCGCACAAGGGCAACCGGCGTGCATGCGCAGGGTGATGCCGCCTTTGCCGATTACAGCATCAACTTCGGGGTGGCGTTTGCACTGAAATAAACGTATTCACTTTCCTGGAATGCCGGCTTCTAGAGCCGGCATTTGTTTTTAAGGCTATAGCGAAAAGGCTAACTTTATAAAGAACGAATTCTTTGCTGCATGAAAAAGTATATCCTTCCCATCTTGCTTTTTATTTCTACCCAAGTGCCAGCACAGGTTACCCCGACACCCGACAGCCTATGGGGCCAGCTTTTTAAAGACGTGCAACTGACCCGGGCTTTTGGCGACAATAAGACCTTTGTGGACATGGTGCCGCAGCAGTCGCCGCAGGAGATACTGAACAAGTATACAAAGCTGAAAAAGAGGGATTCGGCTACCTTGCGGCAGTTTGTACAGGCAAATTTCTACCTGCCTGCCAATCCGGAAACAAAGATTCAAAAAGGAATTTCATTGCGGCAGCATCTGGCCAGTCTCTGGACCACACTGACACGGCCTAAGGATTCGGTGAGGCAAAACAGTTCACTACTGCCGCTTCCCGGAGCCTACGTGGTCCCGGGTGGCCGTTTCCGTGAAATCTATTACTGGGACAGCTATTTTACCATGCAGGGGCTAGCGGTAAATAACCGGTACGATCTGATAGGGGATATGCTGGATAACTTTCAATACCTGATTGAAACCTATGGCCATATTCCGAACGGCAACCGTAATTACTACCTAAGCCGGTCGCAGCCGCCTTTTTTTGCCCTGATGGTGGAACTTTTGGCTATGGCGAAAGGGGACACGATTTTCAGGAAATACTTTCCGGCATTGGAAAAAGAATATGCCTTTTGGATGGATGGCAGTGAAGGTCTAAAGCCGGGCCAGGCGTTTCGCCGCGTCGTTCGGCTGGAAGACGGCACAGTGCTAAACCGTTTCTTTGATGACAGCAATGCACCGCGGCAGGAATCATACGCCGAAGACCTGCATACGGCGCAGCGGTATACCAATAAAGATTCTTTGGCGTATAGAAATCTACGAGCCGGTGCGGAAAGCGGTTGGGATTTTAGCAGTCGCTGGTTTGCGGATACGCTTCACCTGACAACGATCGAAACCACCAATATTATCCCTGTTGATCTAAACGCACTTCTTTTTTCCTATGAAACTATTCTGAGCAAAGCAGCTACCGCTTCGGGACAAAGTGAGAAAGCTGCTGATTACCAGTTAAAAGCAGAGCGGCGACAAAAAGCCGTCTTGCGCTACTGCTGGAATGCTGATTTGCAATTTTTCTTTGATTATGATTTCAAAGAAAAGACCACTACCAATAAATGGTCTGCTGCCGGCGCTATGCCACTTTTTACGGAGTTGGCCACGCCGCATCATGCCATGTTTGTTAAAAAAACACTCGGGGATAAATTTTTAAAAGAAGGTGGTATTGTAACAACTTTATACAAAACCGGTCAGCAATGGGATGCTCCCAATGGCTGGGCGCCGCTACAGTTTATTGCCGTGAAAGGGCTCATGAATTATGGGTTTTACGAACTGCCCAAAACCATTGCAGAACGCTGGATGGCTATCAACGAAAAGGTATTTGCCGCTACCGGTAAGATGATGGAAAAGTACAACGTCGAGAACACAAATCTTATCAGTGGAGGTGGTGAATATCCCACGCAAGATGGTTTTGGCTGGACCAACGGTGTGTACCTGAAGTTTTTCGAAATGTTCAAATCAACAACCGGTTTTTAGCGGCGGAGACTTCCCTGTTCAAAGATTGGTTACCTGGTTTTTTTTACATAAAGAACAAAATATGGATTTTGGACATGTACCTCTCCGTGAGTTGGACAAAATCAATTTTACATTGCCACCTGAACCCACAGCAAACAGCCTTGTACTTTCGGGTAAGCGGGCAGATAAGCCGGAAGTTTATATTGGCTGTCCGCGCTGGGGAGTGAAAGAGTGGGTGGGCAAACTATTTCCGAAGGGAACAAAGGATACGGCTTTTCTCGATGAATATGTTAAGCAGTTTAATTGCATCGAGCTCAATGCTACCTTCTACAATATTTACAACGAAGCGGTGATTGCAAAATGGGCTGCAAGGGCTGGCGGCACCGATTTCCTGTTTCTTCCCAAGATTTTCCAGGGCATTAGCCACGAAGGAACGCTGCACGATAAAAGCGCAGTGACACATGCATTTGAAAAAAGCGTAGCAGCCTTCGGCAGCCATTTGGGTCCTTGCTTTTTGCAACTGAGCGATCGCTTTGCACCGGCACGCAAAAAAGAACTGGCTGCCTTCCTCAGGTCCTTTCCTGATGGCCTGTCGCTTTTTGTAGAAGTACGGCACCCGGATTGGTTTGTGCCAGCAGAAATGGAATTACTGGTTCAACTGCTGCGGGAAACGGGGAAAGGATTGATCAATACCGATACAGCGGGGCGGCGCGACTGCTGCCACCTGCATTTGGCGCAGCCAAAAACAATGGTGCGTTTTGTAGCCAACAATCTGCATACCACTGATTATCGCCGTATTGACGAGTGGGTGAAACGCATGGCAGCATGGATAGACAATGGCCTGCAGTCGCTTTATTTCATCATTCACATGGACCAGGAAAAACACTCGCCGGAGCTGGCAGCCTACTTGATAGACAGCCTGAATGCGGCCTGCAGGTTATCGCTTAAAAAGCCGGTGCTCTTGCAGAGGGAGCTTTTTTAAATGGAAAAGATCATGGCTTGTTTTTGTTTGAAACCAGCCGCTCAAAACAAATGCTCCGACCTGCGGAGCATTTGTGGATGTAACTTTCTGCCTTGGTAGGATAATTGTATAAACTACACCTGAAAGGATAAATCAGGACAGATGAAAAAGTTATTATCGATCGTACTGCTGGCTGGCTTTTTTGCCTGTAACAGCGACACCACCACCACAGAAGAAGGAACGACCTCAGCCCCGGTAACACCTGGTATCGACAATGTGAATGGCAATGTGCCAGATACCAGCGAAACCATCCGCCTGAACAGGCCGCTCCCAACAGATTCGGTAACAGGTACTACCGATACTACCGGGCAGCGTTAGGCAAAGCGGAATGCCTTCATGTATTCGGCATTAGCCCGTACCGCTGCAAGTGGCGTTGTACCTTCATAGGCTTCCTGCTCTACCATGAAATGCTTCACGCCATTTGCTGCTCCTGTTTTCAGGATCTGCGGAAAATTGATGGAACCTGTACCCAATACCACCGAAACATTTTTGCTGGTTTCACCAACACCCCGCTGGCGGTCCTTTACATGCACCAGGCGAAAACGATCCTCGTATTTGCGGAACCAGGCTTCGGGATCCTGCCCTGCATTGACTACCCAGTAGATATCCATTTCATAATCCACCAGGTCTTTATCCGTATTCTGCATCATAACATCCTGTGGCAGCTGACCGTCGACAGGCTTAAAACTGTAGTCGTGGTTATGATAGGCAAAGCGAAGCCCGTTGCGTTTACAGATTTCGCCAAGCTGGTTAAAGCGCTCCGCCGCCCGTTTGTAGTCATCAAGCGATTTTTGCGCACCCAAGTAAGGTTCTATCAGGTACTTTACTCCAATGGCGCCGGCTTCGGCCGCTTTCCGCTCAAAGTCCTGCCGGGTATTGCAATGGCTGGCAACCAGCTTCATTCCCAATCCATCCAGGAAGTTTTTGAATTCCGTATTGCTCATGCCCCAATAGATGCCCTGCGGTCCTTCATAACCCTCCAGTTCCTTGTAACCAAAGGATGCAATCTGCGTCAGCACACCTCTGGGATCTTTGGGCAGGTCATCGCGAAGCGTATATAACTGGAGGCCGAAATTGTTGTTGATGGTTGATTGGGCTTTGCCGACTGAACTGCAGCCTGCCAGCGGACCGAGGGCTAACCCGGCGCCAAGTGCTGCCGACAGTTTGATAAAATCCCTGCGTTTATAATTCATGTAAGGGTTTGATTGGGTTAAACAATGACCTTGTCGCCTTTTTTATACGGCACACAGCCTTCGTAGCGGCCCGGTACCGGAATGTAACGAACTGCCTTTGTCATGCCTTCCTGCGAGGTAAAGAACCCCAGCAGGGTCAGTTGTTTCATCATGGTGAAATAGTGCGGTGCCATGTGCTGCTTCACATAGTTCTTATTGCCCTTGACATTTTCCTCTTTTTCTTTTTTGTTTTCGGCGCTGTTGAATTCACCCACTTTTTTCTGGTATTCTTTGGCTTCCCTGTCAATTTCGGTCAACAGCTCTGTACGCTGCTGCGGAGTAAGGCTCATAAAGTTCTTGCTGAACTTTTTATCACTGGCATCGTTTAATTTTTCCAAACCTTCGCGGAAAGCTTTTTGGTCAGCCTCCACGTAACAGTCATTCACCATAACGGTCATGAACTGCCCGACGTTGGCATCTTTTGCTCCTGGCGTGCTGGTACGTGGCAGAATGGTTTCACCAATTTCATTGAGGTAGGCTACGTCTTCTGTTGTCCAGTCGGTGGTACTACCGGTTTTGGTTTTACAACCGCTTAAAAAGGCATCGGCGCCAATGACAGCTCCTCCCAGAAGTATGCTGATATATTTAACGGCTTCTCTGCGTTCCATGTTTATTTGTTATTTGAAGTTTGCTGTTTAAAGTTGTTCACTGTTCTTGCTAATTGCTAATTGAAATCCTAGGTCCATTTTAACTCGAAGCCTTCCCTGTAATTTCGTTTTACAAACTGGTTCACGGCATCAAAGTTGGTGACCTTCATATCCTTATTATCCCAGATCAGCTTGATGTTGCGACCAGGAAAGTTGAAACCCTGACGCCCATCGGTACGAGGAACGCGGATGTCATGTGCACGGATCGCCAGATTTGCCATCAGCAACAGTTCTGTCAGCGGGCCGGCTACTTCAAAGGGTGAGCTCACTTCCATATTGCCGTATCCTGCCTGGCAGGCTTCCACCCATTGTGCATAATGGCCTTCTGCACCACCCGGTACCCGGGGGAGGGAATTCTTTACGCCTGGATAAGGATAAGCCACTTCTTCTCTTTCTACCGGCGGTTGATTGGGGTTGTTGGAAGGGCGCTTAACCTTTTGCATTTTGGTAAGCTTGGTTGGCAGCAGCCTTGGATTGGTGCCGTATGTGCCGCACATCATCTTTCCTTTGGTGCCGATAAACAAGGTGCCATTTCCACCATCACCGAATACTTCATTCGGCTCCAGTTCTTCCGGCCGTACGGGTTGAATTCCACCATCCATCCAATGCACTTTTACCGGCCCTTTGGTTTTCGCTGTTTTCGGGAAAGTAAGTGTTACATGGCTTGAAGGCGGGCAGCTTTCGGGGAAATAGCCACGTCGGAACTCATCCACATAAACAGAGCCCACACTGGCCTGCACATCATTGGCATAACGCAGGTCCAGTACACGGAAGGCAACTTCCAGCATGTGCGCACCCATATCACCTAAAGCGCCGGTGCCATAATCCCACCAGCCCCGCCAGTTGAAGGGAACAATTTTTTCAACATAGTCCTTGTATGGAGCCGTTCCCAGCCACAGGTTCCAGTCAAGTTCTTTGGGAACATCGGCTTTTTTCGTAGGCCATTGAATGCCTTGTGGCCACACCGGGCGGTCAGTCCAGGCATAAATGGTATGCACATCGCCAATCATGCCGGCATCAAACCATTCCTTCATGGCCCGGGTACCATCACTGGAGGCACCCTGGTTTCCCATTTGTGTAACCACTTTGTATCTTTTGGCAGCATCGGTCAGCACCCTGGCTTCGTAGATATCATGCGTCAGCGGTTTTTGTACATACACATGCTTACCAAGCTGCATGGCCGCCAGTGCCTGTACAGCGTGCATGTGGTCGGGGGTTGACACAGAAACGGCATCAATGTTCTTTGCTTCTTTGTCAAGCATTTCGCGGTAATCCCTGTAGTATTTGGCCTTTGGAAATGCTTTGATGGAATTGGCGGCACGCCTGTCGTCTACGTCGCAGAGAAAGGCGATGTCGGCTTTTCCGCTCTTGAAAAAACTCATAATATCGCTTTCGCCTTTGCCGCCGACACCGATGCCGGCCACCTGCAGTTTGTCACTGGGGGCAACATAGCCTTTGCCGCCCAGCACAAAGCGAGGCACAATAAAGAATCCTGCAGCCGTTACGGCCGTATTTCTGATAAAGTCCCTTCTTGAATTGGAAGGATGTGTATTCTTTTTTTCAGACATGATGTAAGTTTTGATGAAACGTCAAACGGTAGAAGTGAAACAAATTTCGTGTTTGCTGTTTCGCGTTTATTATTAGACGTTTCCTTTCTTCAATTCCTTAACGGCATGGTCACAGGCTCTTGCTGTTAAGGCCATGTAGGTAAGGGAAGGGTTTACACAAGAAGCCGATGTCATACAGGCCCCGTCAGTAACATACACGTTGGGTGCATCCCATACCTGGTTGTACGCATTCAGGACTGAGGTCTTCGGGTCGCGACCCATGCGGGCGGTTCCCATTTCATGAATACCCATGCCCGGTGCATAATCCGAATCGTAGGTGCTAACATCCTTCAAGCCGGCAGCGGTCAGCATTTCGGCTGCATCGTTGGCCATATCCACCCGCATTTTGCGTTCATTGTCTTTGATCTCCACATCCATTGCCAAAACAGGCAATCCCCATTTGTCTTTTTTCGACTTGTCAAGGTAAACACGGTTTTCGTGGTAGGGCAGCATTTCGCCAAAGGCGGTCATGCCCATTCTCCATTCACCCGGTTCGCACAGCGCATCTTTGTAGTCGGCGCCGATCGTCAATTCGGCCACATCGCGGCCCCAACCCTGGCGGCTGGCACTTCCCTGGTAGCCAAAGCCGCGTACATAGTCACGCTTATCATCGCCAATATTGCGGTAGCGGATAACATAAATGCCGTTGGGCCGTTTGCCGTACACATATTTATCATCATAACCTTCGGCCCGCCCGTTGGCGCCAACGCGGAAGTGGTGGTCCATGACGTTGTGACCCAGTTCGCCGCTGCTGCTGCCCAAACCGTCAGGCCATACATCAGTGGCCGAGTTCATTAGCACCCATGCGGAATTCAACGCCGATGCATTGAGGAATACAATTTTGGAGAAATAATCGTAGGTCTGGTTGTTTTGCGCATCCAGGATGCGTACACCTTTTGCCCGTTTGGTGTCTTTATCGTAAATAATCTCTTTTACAATAGAGAAGGGGCGCACTGTAAGATTGCCCGTTTTCATGGCAGCCGGCAATGTGGCAGATTGTGTACTGAAGTAGCCGCCAAACGTACAGCCTAGCCAACATTTATCGCGGTACTGGCAGGATCGGTTTTGTTCAGGACGCGGCTCGGTAAGATTGGCCACACGGCCAATGGTCATTACCCGCTTGCCACCAAAGTTTTGCTTGATGCGTGCTGCCACGTCTTTTTCCACGCAGTTCATTTCCATCGGGGGCAGGAAGTTGCCGTCCGGCAATTGCGGCATGCCATCTTTGTTTCCGCTGATGCCGGCAAAACCTTCCACGTATGTATACCAGGGAGCAATTTCGTCGTAGCGGATCGGCCAGTCGATAGCGATACCTTCTTTAGCATTGGCTTCAAAATCAATAGGACTGAGGCGGTAGCTCTGGCGACCCCACATCAGCGAACGGCCACCCACATGATAACCGCGGTACCAGTCGAAGCGTTTGACCTCGGTGTAAGGATTGTCCTTATCGCTGGCCCAATAGTGGAGGTTGCGTTCGTTCAGCGGGTAATCCCGCTTCAATACAGGATAGTTGTTGATCATTTCCTGCGTTCTGCCGCCGCGATGAGGCATTTCCCATAATTCACGGTTGGCCTTTTCGTAGCCAGGGCCGTGCGGGATGTCTTCGCCCCTTTCGAGCATCAATACCTTCAATCCTTTTTCAGTCAGTTCTTTTGCCGCCCAGCCTCCGCTGATTCCGGAGCCAACGACAATTGCATCATACGTGTTATCTGCCATCTGTTGCTTATTTGTTTTAGTTGTTTTATGGTGAGTGATGATTGGTCAGCAATGAGTGAGTCGTTTTCTATATTCACCATTCACCCCTGGCCACTCAAGGTTTATACATCGCAACGTTGCACGGCATCTTTCAGTGCCGCTACTTTGCTGTCCTGGTCCTTGCCGGTTGGAATGAATTCCTGTGCTACATACCCTTTGAACCCGGTAGCGGCAATAGCCCGCATAATGGCCGGGTAAAACAATTCCTGCGATTCGTTGATTTCGTGTCTTCCAGGCACACCTGCCGTGTGGTAATGACCAAAATACGGATGGTTGTTCTGAATGGTCCGGATCACATCGCCTTCATCAATCTGCATATGGTAAATATCGTACAGCAGTTTGAAGTTCGCTGATCCCAACCGTTTGCACAACTCCACACCCCATGCACTTTTATCGCACATATAATCTTTGTGATCAACCTTGCTGTTCAGGAGTTCCATGGTGATGGTCACACCACGTTTCTCTGCCTGCGGCAAAATTTGCTTGAGTCCTTCCACACAGTTTTTTAGTCCGGTTTCATCATCCATGCCTCTCCGGTTGCCGCTAAAACAAATCAGGTTTTTATAGCCGGCATCCGCTACCAGGTCAATATGTGTTGTATAATTCTTTATTAACTGTGCATGGTATTGTTTATTGTTCCAGCCTTCGGTTAAACTGATCTCGGCGCCATTGCACATAGAGGAATCAATCCCGTATTTTTTCAGGGTAGGCCAGTCTTTGGGGCCAACCAGATCAATGGCGGAAAAGCCAATGCTTTTCACCGTCTGGCACAGCGCTTCCAGCGACATAAAATTATACGTCCAGTAACAAACGGAATGATTGATGGTTCCTTTCAAAGCTTCAGTTTTTTCAGAGTTGTTGCCGCAGCTTTTCAGCGCCATCGCCGGTGAGGCCATTACAGCGGTACCTGAAAGCAGCATGCCTTTTAACATCTTTCTTCTTTCCATATCAGTGTCTTTCTATGTTAAGCGGGTTTCGGCCAACCCTTTTTCAGCTATGGGTTCAGTGATGGCCGGCTTCCTGTTGTCTTTAAAAAGCAAAACAAAGAGCAGCAGCACCGCCACTGCAATGGCGGCTGGAACCATCCACACAGCTTTCCAATCTACAACATTGTTGATCGTATACATTTCTTTTATATATCCCGACAGCAAGGTGCCGATCCACATACCGATGCCGTAGGTGGCCATGGTGATCATACCTTGTGCCTGGCTTTGAATGGCAAGACCAGCTTTGTTATCGGTGTAAATCTGCCCTGTTACAAAAAAGAAATCGAAGCATACACCGTGCAGGATAATACCGGCAAACAACATCCACAAACCGGCATCAGCGTCGCCATAACCAAACAAAACAAAACGCAGTATCCAGGCGACCATGCCAATGGCAATCATCCATTTTACCCCCAGGCGGCGAAAAAAGAAAGGGATCAGTAAAATGAAAAATGCTTCGGAGAATTGGCCAAAGGTCATATTGCTGGTAGCGTTTTCCATTCCGGCTTCCGTAAGGAAGAGGTTGGTAAAACTGTAATAAAAGGAAAGAGGAATACAGATCAGCACAGATGCAATAAAAAAGATCGTGAAGGATCGGTCTTTAAAAAGAACAAAAGCGTCGGCACCCAGTATCTGCTTGAAAGTAGCTTTGGTGCCTTTTGCCTTGGGTGGTGTATCCGGTAAAAAAAAACTAAGAAGGCCCAATGCCAGCGATGCCACGGCTGCCATTGTAAAGGTGAAGGCTAATTCTTCGGTTCCGATGTTGAGGACTTTATCAATCATCCAGCCGGTGGCGATCCAGCCAATGGTACCAAATACACGGATGCCGGCAAATTCTTTACTGGTATCTTTCATTTGCCGGAAGGCAACGGAATTGGCAAGGGCAAGCGTGGGTGCATACAGCAATGAATACACTAAAAGTACCCAATAGAAAGAAGAAGGATTATCGACAGTAGTGATGTAGTAGAGGATCAGGGCACCAAAAAGATGAAGTACACCCAATACTTTTTGGGCTGCAAAAAAGCGGTCGGCAATCATTCCTACAAAAAAAGGAGAAATGATGGTGGCGATGGCCATGGCACTGTAAGCGGCTCCGATTTGTACGCCGGTTGCACCCAATACCTTATCGAGGTAGGTACCCATGGTTACATACCAGGCACCCCAGATAAAGAAATTCAGAAACATCATCAACGACAACTGCACACGGGTAGTGGCTTTCATGTACAAAGGGATTTACGGGTGAAAAAGGAAAGTGGCTCCTTGTATAGCAAGTGGGTCGTAAGCATGAATAAGTTTTCTGTGAAACAACTGACAAGTGGTTTTAAATGTACAGCTTTTTGAAAAGGTGAAAATATTTTTTTCGGACAAAAAATACACATCGAAAAAATTTTTCCTCTATGAAAAAAAGCATTGCAAGGAAATCTGGTCTTAAATTTAATCGCTTTTCAAACAGGTGAAAACGCACGATTGCAGCGACGATTGTTTTAAATCATCAAAACCTTTTACCAACTTAAATCAACTATGCGAAAACTCAGAATGGGCATGATTGGCGGCGGACCCGGGGCCTTCATTGGTGCCGTGCATCGTACCGCGGCTACCATGGATGGATTGATAGAACTGGTTTGCGGCGCATTTAGTTCCAACCCCGAAAAATCAAAAAGCATGGCTGCGGAACTGGCCCTGCCGGAAGGAAGAGTATACGGCACATGGGAAGAAATGATCGAAAAGGAAAAAGCATTGCCTGCCGACCAGCGCATGGAGATCGTAAGCATTGTTACCCCGAACCATGTGCATTTTGCCCCGGCGAAAGCAGCCATGGAAGCAGGTTTTGACGTGGTGATGGACAAGCCCATGACCTTTGACCTGGCCGAAGCAAAAGAACTGCAGAAAGTAGTGGCGGCTACTGGTCGCCTGTTTTGCCTTACCCACACTTACACGGGTTATCCCATGGTAAAGGAAGCAAGAGAACAGGTGCGGAATGGCCGTATCGGAAAAGTGCGGAAGATATTTGTTACCTATCCGCAGGGATGGCTCTCGCAATTTAAAGAAGGAACCGGTGACAAGCAGGCTACCTGGCGTACGGACCCTACCCGCAGCGGTGCTGCCGGTGCCATGGGTGATATTGGTACCCACGCATTTAATCTTACCGAATATGTAACCGACCTGCAGGTAACAGCGCTGTGTGCCCAGTTAAACATTGTTGTGGAAGGTCGGAAACTGGATGACGATGGCGCTGTGTTGCTGCAATATAACAATGGTGCAACCGGCGTGCTGATGGCATCGCAGATCATGGCCGGTGAAGAAAACAACTTAACGATAAAAGTATATGGCGAAAAAGGTGGGCTGATGTGGCGTCACGCAGATCCCAACAGCCTCGATCTGCGCCTGCTCGACCAGCCCTACCAGACACTTCGTGCCGGCAACGATTATTTAAGCCCGATAGCCCGGCACAACACCCGTACACCCTGGGGCCACCCCGAAGGTTTCTTTGAAGCATTTGCCAACCACTACCGCAACTTTGCGCTCTGTGTTACGGCCCGCGACGAAGGAAAGGAACCGGCACCCGAGTGGACCGATTTTCCCGGCATTGAAGATGGTGTGCGGGGGATGGCCTTTATTGAAAATGTGCTCCGGTCGGGCCAGTCGGAAGTCAAATGGACGGAGTTTACTGTATGATGTGCGAATAGATTAATATGGAGATATGCGGATATTTGATGCAGTCTGCATAACAAGGAAATCGCAGTTCTTTTTTGATTATGATTTTTATGTTACCGGCCGATGTATTTCAACGGAGATTCTGTTGCGTCGCACTCTGCATCGTTCTGTAATCCTGTTTATCAAAAAAGATTATCTGCATATTCGCACATTCGCATATCCGCATATCAATAACCTGTATATTCACAAAGCATGAAAACAATAAAAGGACCTGGAATTTTTTTAGCACAATTCTTAGGCGACAAGGCGCCTTTCAACGACATGCGTTCCATTTGCCAGTGGGCAAAAGACCTGGGTTATAAAGGTGTGCAGATCCCAACCTGGGACTCCCGCTGCATCGACCTGCAAAAAGCTGCTGAAAGCAAAACCTATACAGATGAACACAAAGGCATGTTGGCTGAAATTGGATTGGAGATAACCGAATTATCCACGCATTTACAGGGACAACTGGTAGCCGTGCACCCGGCGTACAATGACTTGTTCGATAGCTTTGCTCCCAAAGAAGTGCACGGCAACCCGGCAGCACGGACCGAATGGGCGGTACAGCAATTGAAATGGGCGGCCAAGGCTTCGCAAAACATGGGCATAACGGCACACGCCACCTTCAGCGGTGCCCTTTTGTGGCCGATGGTTTATCCCTGGCCGCAACGTCCGGCTGGATTGGTTGAAACAGGCTTCAGGGAACTGGCTCGCCGCTGGACACCAATCTTAGATGTATTTGACGAATGTGGCGTGGACGTATGCTATGAGATTCATCCCGGCGAAGACCTGCACGACGGCATCAGCTACGAGATGTTTTTAAAAGAAGTAGCCAATCATCCCCGTGCCTGTTTGCTCTACGATCCTTCCCACTTTGTTTTGCAGGGCCTGGACTATTTAGCGTACATTGATTTTTACCATGAGCGTATCAAAGCTTTTCATGTGAAAGACGCCGAGTTTAATCCAACCGGGAAACAAGGCGTATACGGCGGATATCAAGGCTGGGTAGATCGTGCCGGGCGGTTCCGTTCGCCTGGTGATGGGCAGGTGGATTTTAAAAGCATCTTCAGCAAACTAACCCAATACGGTTATGATAGTTGGGCGGTGATGGAATGGGAATGTGCCATCAAATCACCGGAGCAGGGAGCACGGGAAGGCGCACCTTTTATCCAAAGCCATATTATCCAGGCAACCGAAAAGACATTTGATGATTTTGCGAGTGTTGCCGCTGATGAAGCATTCAATAAAAAAATCTTAGGAATTTCGTAAAAACAAATGCAACAAAAAATATGAAAAAAGCAATTCTCGCATTGGGTTTAGTAGTAGTTCTGATCAGTTGTGGCAGTAATGATGATAAAGCAGCTGGAGACAAAAACGCGGAAGGTGGTAGCACTGCTGTAAATGACGCCGCAGCCGACGTGTCGCAGCATCCTGACTATAAAAAAGGCCTGGCCCTGATTGGCCAGAGCGATTGCCTGGGTTGTCATAAAGTGAGCGAACGGTTGAATGGTCCCGCCTATCAGGAGGTTGCCGAACGTTATGCCGGCCAACCTGGCATTGAAGACACGCTGGCTAACAAAATCATCAAAGGCGGCTCCGGAAACTGGGGCGAAATCATGATGACGCCGCACCCGAACCTTTCGCATGAGGATGCGGTAGCGATGGTGAAATACATTTTACTCTTAAAACAACAATAATGCGGACCCTATCTGTATACCTGGCAGCAGCCCTGTTGCTGTCATGCTCCACGCAAAACCAATCAACCATGCAATCGAGCGAAAATAACGACGCAGCCGCTGATGGATGGATCTCTCTTTTCGATGGAAAGACTACCAATGGCTGGCACACCTATAACAAAACCGGAATCGGCAGCGCCTGGAAAGTAGAAGATGGTACCTTGCACCTGGATGCAGCCGCTAAAAAAGCGCCGCAACCGGCAACCGGTGGCGATATTGTTACCGACCAGGAATTTGAAGATTTTCATCTGAAGCTGGAATGGAAGATCTCGCCCAAAGGCAATAGCGGGATTATCTTTTATTCCAAAGAAGACCCGCAGTACGGCGCAATGTGGCATACCGGTCCGGAGATGCAGATACTGGACAACGATGGCCATGCTGATGCAAAGATTCATAAACACCGGAATGGTGACCTGTACGACCTCATTGAGTCGAAGCAGAACGTAAAGCCGGTAGGTGAGTGGAACCTGGCCGAAATTGTTTCCAAAGATGGAAAGCTGGAGTTTTACCTGAACGGAGAGAAAACCCTTTCAACCACCATGTGGGATGACAACTGGCGCAATATGATCGCCAGCAGTAAGTTCAAGAACATGCAAGCCTTTGGCACCATTAAAAAAGGAAAAATTGGTCTGCAGGACCACGGCGATGACGTGTGGTTTCGCAACATCATGATCAAGCGCCTGTAAGACTCAAAGCCATAATAGAAAAAGCAGTACAACCTTGTGCTGCTTTTTTCTTTTGTATGAACTTCAAGTTTTAAAATCATGAAATGCAGGCAGTAGTTTTTACCGGCATACAAGGCAGCGGCAAAACAACATTTTATGCGGAACGTTTTCTGAAAACGCATTTACGCATTTCGCTTGATATGCTGAAAACACGCAACAAAGAGCGGTTGTTCATTCAAACCTGTCTGGCAACCGGGCAAAAGTTTGTGGTGGATAACACCAATCCCACGATTGCAGAACGAAAAAAATATATTGAAGCTGCAAAAGAGGCAGCTTTTAAAGTAGTCGGCTATTTTTTTAATGCAGCTGTTCCGGAAGCCCTGGAGCGAAACCGCCAGCGAAGCGGCAAAGAACTGGTTTCGGAAATTGATATTTGGGCTATCAACAAAAAACTGCAACCGCCAACGCTGGCTGAAGGCTTCGATGAATTATATGAGGTAAGAATTATTGAAAACATTTTCTGCATCGTACAAATAGTAAATTAAAGTTTGCCTGAAATCACCAGAAACTGTACAAGCACTATGGTCAGCAACAGCCAACTACTCCAATATCAAATATCCAATCTCCAATTTCTCACCCCTCACCAATTATTCTTCTGCTCTTCATTCGTTCGTTCCGGTTCTGCAGGTGCAACATGTTCCCAATCCGGCTCGTAGGGTACAAAAAACGAAAGCCAGAGACTGCGGGAAAACCGCATCAGCCAGGGCTGCAGGAGAAGCAGGAGAACTGAGTTGGCAATTATCCAAACAATGAAACGATTATCTTTAAACGAAAAACCAATGGTAAGGAACCAAATCAGCAAACTGACAAGGGTAATAAAAATGCCCAATAGGTAACTTATATATCCCGTACCATAATAAAAGCCCACTTCAATATCGGTCACCTGCCCGCAAACAGGGCAGCGTTCATACATTTCCATGTTCTTTTTCAGGTGCAGGCTCAGGTTGTGCCGGAAAAGTTTTCCCTCGCGGCACCGGGGGCACCAGCATCCAAAGATGGTAGCCAGGTAACTTCTATGCGGTTTTTCTTCAGCCGGCATCAGATGTAGTTCAGCACTTTTTCCATTTGCATGCTGCGCGATCCTTTTACCAGCAGGTAAGCATTTGCGATAGTAGCCTCCTTCAGCCATTCCCCGGCGCCTTCCGGCGTGGAAAAAGAAAGGTAAGGATGATTCGTTTTCAGGAAGTCGCCGCCTACCAGCAATACATTTTGCCATGTGTGGCGGGAGATTTCATGAATAATACTTTGGTGTTCTTCCACACTTCCTTCTCCCAATTCGGCCATGGCACCAAGTACCAGTAGCTTGTTATTCCCTTCCGTCCAGGCAAAGTTTTCAATAGCAGCCTTCATGCTGCTGGGATTGGCATTGTACGCATCCAAGATAATCTTGTTCGTTCCCTTCTGCAGCAACTGCGAACGGCTGTTGGAAGGCGTGTAGCTCGCAATAGCATTTTTTACATTTTCTTCCGCTACGCCAAAGAATGTTCCCACAGCCACGGCGGCTAAAACATTGGGCAGATTGTAGCTGCCTACCAATTGTGTTTTGATTGTACCGCTGGCTCCCTTGGAAAAATCTACTTCCAGAAACGGATCACTTTGTACCGTATTCCCGATAACATCGGCACGTTCTGTACCATAGGTTACCACCTGTTGTATGCCATGGCTCATCTCGTGCAGGTAGTCGTAATCGGCCATGATAAAGGCGGTGCCGTTATGGCTGCGCAAAAAATCAAACAGTTCACCCTTTCCTTTACGTACGCCTTCTTCACCCCCAAAACCTTCCAGGTGGGCTTTGCCGCAGTTGGTGATAAGGCCATGCGTGGGAAGTGCAATCTCACAGTACGATTGAATTTCTTTTTGATGATTGGCTCCCATTTCAATCACCGCCATCTCTGCATCGTTTTTAATCTTCAGCAGAGTTAGCGGCACACCAATGTGGTTATTCAGGTTACCTTCCGTCGTGTAGGTTTTGTACGTAGTGGAAAGCACTGCATGAATCAACTCTTTGGTTGTTGTTTTTCCATTACTACCGGTAATGGCCAGAAAAGGTATGTTGAATTGTTTGCGGTGATGCAGGGCCAGTTGTTGCAGGGTTTGCAGCACATCATCTACCAGTATGGTTCGATCTGAAATCTTGTACTGCGCCTCTTCCACAACAGCATAGGCGGCGCCTTTTTCCAGTGCCTGCGTTGCAAAGGTATTTCCGTTGAAACTGGGTCCTTTCAGTGCAAAATACAGGTCGCCTTTTTGCAACTTGCGGGTATCGGTTTGTACCGATGGATATTGCTGGTAAATGAGGTACAGTTCTTCCATTTTCATGGCGCAAAAGTAGGAAGGGAAATCCAGCCTGCATGCCGGAAGAGGCGATTATCCGAAAGTTACAGGAGTGAACAGGAAGCGGGAGTTATTGAAAATACTCTCCATTCGTAATCTCAGGCTAGATAGGCAACTTTTTTTTGATTTTGTCCACCAGCGTAGACTTGCCCTTTTTGTTATCGCCAATCAGAAGGCCAAATGGTTTCAGCGGTTCAATATGGTCGCATACAATTTTGATAATGCCAAGCAGGGGCAGCGCCAATATCATACCTGCTATGCCCCAAAGCAGCTCGCCTCCAACAAGACCCACAATGGTAAACACAGGATTGATGCTGATCTCGCGGCCGACTACCATAGGTTCCAGCACATAGGTCTGTACAAACTGTACGATGCCATACGTGACTACAATGCCTATCAGCATGGACGATTCAGCGCCTTGTGCCAGTGACATCAACAGCGTAAACGATACTCCCACCAGGTTGCCTACAAAGGGCACTATCTCCAGCAGTCCGCAGAGAATGGCAAAAAAGATAGCATTGTCTACACCGGCAATGGAAAATCCAATGCTGTACATGATCCAAAGCCCAATGATCATGATAGCCAGTCCTGTCAGGTATTTTTGCGCCACCAGTCGCACATCGTGCATAATCTCCTGGGCGTTTTGCTGATCCTTTTGTGGAGAGAGCTGCAGGATAAATTTTTGGAACTGCGTACGAAAAAGCAGAAAGAGAAAAATATACACCATCACTACAATAAAATTGGTGAGAAAGCTGCCAAAAGACGAAAAGAACCCGGATAACATTGACGAAGCCTGCCCTGTAGATGACTGTTGCTGCTGCTGCATAATCTGCTGCTGTTGCTGCTCGGGTATGCCCAGCGTATTAGTGACGAACTTCTTTAGCTGCGCAACTTTTTGTGTGATGTTTTGCTGGATCTGTGGTGCTTTGTCAGAGAGATCAGATACCTGCCAGGAGATCACGGCCACAATAATAGAAACGATTATCAGCAACAGCGCAACAGTAAGCAAGGTGGCAACTGCCTTGTGCATCTTTTTTTCGAGCCTTACACACAGCGGCAATATCAACATGGCCAACAGTGAGGCAATCAGAAACGGCACCAGAAAGGGTTTTCCATAATACAACAGCACAAACACCAGTAAAACGAGCAGGAGAATTTTAACGGATTTATCCAGCAGAGGCGTGTTCATGTGATCTATTATTAAATTTCCATACCAGCGTAATGATTTGGTATATTGTATGATAAGAAAAAAATAAAAGATATGGCAAGTTTTGGTGAAATCATCAATTCCGGTAAGCCAGTACTGGTGGATTTTTTTGCGGAATGGTGCGGACCATGTAAAACCATGGCGCCCATCCTGAAACAGGCGAAGGACGCACTGGGTGAAACCGCAACCGTGCTAAAAATTGACGTGGATAAGAATCCGGCAGTGGCGGAGCAGTTTCGCATCCAAGGTGTCCCCACGTTGATCCTTTTTAAAGATGGACAGGTGAAATGGCGGCAATCGGGTGTGGTGCCGGCACAACAGTTGGTGCAGGTTGTTAACCAGTTTGCATAAGCTGAAAGAGAATAACAGGCATTCACAGGTAGTTTGGTAGCCTTGTTAGAATATCTGCCGGATAGCTGCTTTTAAAAAAGGAAGGGTAGGCAGCGTAGAGATAATGCGGGCTTCGGTGGGCAGTGAAGACGCATTGTTTAAAAATGCCAGCACAGGTTGGGGCTTGTTTTTTTTGAACAACCGTGAAAAAATGGCAGCGCCTTCAACACTGTTTTGCCGGAGAACTTCCAACAGTACACTGTCATAAAAATGAAAACGCTTTGGCGAGTTGTCAACTCTTGGATGCTTTCCGTTTACCAGTTGTGTAACAATTTTTTGACTGTGTTGCTGAATAAAATAAAATGTGTACCCGCTGGAGCCTTTGGTTTGTCCGCCGGCTGTACCAATGTTGATAATGTTGTTTTCTCCTTGTGAAAATCTGTAATTGGTCATAGGAATAATCCCGAACTCTGACTCTGTTACCTGGTAATCTTCCAGTTGTAAATACTCGCGGATGTATGCTTTTAATTCTTCATCATATTCTTCCGGCTTTAAAAGCGAGGGAGTGAACAGCGTGTATTCTATAAGGGCTTTGTTCGGCGTAGTTGGCAGTACATAACAAAACGTAGTGCCCCTCTTTTGCGTAACGCGAAAGTCCATCAGCGTAGCTTCAGCCGGGTTGAAGACAGCTTTGTTGGTTTCAATCGTCCAGCCTTTGAAATGCTGCAGCAGCCAAACATCTTTTTTACCAAGTAAAGGATTTTTCGGTGGAATGCTGTTAAAAACATATTGCGCCGTGTATTCTTTCCCGTTCACCATTACACCGGTTTTGTTGCCTGAGAAAACGCTTTCTACTTTTCCGTGCAGGAATGAAACATTGGGATATTGCTGCAGAGAATTCTGGCAATACTGGTAAAAATCAATCCCGCGGATCATTTTATAACGGTAAGGCGCAATGGAAAGCGCCTCCGAGTATGTTTTGCTGTGAAACCAAAGCTTGTCCCATTGCTTGCAAACCACGTCCTCAAAAAGGCCGGCTTCTTTCTCCCAGAAGCACCAGGTGCGATCATTATGGATCTTCAATGCTTCATCCACCAAAAGGATGGTTTTTGCCTGCAGGGTCTTCTGTTGCACCAGGTGCATGGCCAGGCTAAGTCCTGCGCATCCGGTTCCGGCAATAATATAATCAAAGTGGTTTTGCTGCATGTTTATATGAAACAACCCGGTAACTGTAAAGTTGCGGGAAGATAGGATGAATCAGTACGCATGAATTGCAAACAAGTAAAGTCAACCGAAACTGTCTTGCTGCTAAGGCCTTTCACTTATGACTTTTACTATTCGTTTTGTATGGAAAGTTGATGCTGATTATTTGTATGAATTATTTTCAAAAAAACCAGAGAAACACTTGCAAAGAAAAATTTCGGAAGCTATGTTTGTCCCTGTTCGCAGCCCGATATATTCGATGCGAACAAGCTAACCAAATCCGTATTGAAAATGAAAAACAACCTGTCTGTTTTGCTACCGATTGCTTGTAGATTCTCCTTTAATTCTTATTACAAATAAATTTACTGATTGATATTTTTTTGTTCTGCCGTGCAGAACAAGCACCTCTTTTTTAGGCGTTGAGGATGGACCCTTGGTTTCTACCAGGGGTTAACTTTTTTAACCGCAGATGAGTTGAACCTTTATTGCTCGCAAAGATTCTTTTCCGCTATTCAACTCTTCTTTTAGCGAGGCTTCTTTCCGTACAGGAAAATCGGTCCTGCCGTATTCATTACAAATCTTGCTGATCACAGGGCTTCCTGGCAAAGTTCAATCAGTACGCCATTTGTGCTTTTGGGATGAAGAAAACAAACCAATTTGTTATCGGCGCCTTTTTTGGGTTGCTCGTTCAGCAGGATAAAACCTTCATCCATTAGCCGTTGCATTTCTGCTAGTATATCGGCTACTTCAAAGGCAATGTGGTGGATGCCTTCTCCCTTTTTGTCAATGAATTTGCTGATAACACCTTCTGCCTTAGTGGATTCCAGCAACTCGATTTTTGTTTCTCCTTTCCGGAAAAAGGCTGTGTTCACCGCTTCAGTTTCCACGGTTTCAGTTTTATAACAAGGCGTGTTCAATAATTTTTCAAATAGCGGCACCGATTGTGACAGGGACTTTACGGCGATACCAATGTGTTCAACGTTCAGCATGCAATAGAATTTGGGTAAAATTAGTGGCTGTGCCGTATCATCCGGGTCAAAAGAAGACGATGCGGTACCTTTGCTTTTTGGCGGAAAGAAATAACAACGTATGCTTCGGTTTCCCATTTATCTCGATCATAACGCTACGACACCCTGCGATCCACGTGTGGTGGAAGCGATGCTTCCTTTTTTCACCCAAAAATTTGGCAATGCGGCCAGCCGTCACCATCCCTTTGGCTGGCAGGCCGAGGAAGCAGTAGACAGGGCAAGAGAGCAAGTGGCAGCATTGATAGGAGCAGAACCCAATGAAATTATTTTTACTTCCGGCGCCACTGAAGGGGACAACCTGGCGATAAAAGGGGTGGCAGAAACATATGCATCAAAGGGATCACACATCATTACCTGCAACATAGAACACAAAGCGGTGCTGGACGTGTGTAAACACCTTGAGAAGCGAGGCGCTGAGGTCACGTATTTGCCGGTGAATACGGAAGGTTTGATCACTCCCGAACAGGTGGAGGCGGCAATTCGTCCTGATACGGTGCTGATTGCAATTATGTATGCCAACAATGAATTGGGAACGGTGATGCCGGTTAAAGAAATTGGTGCCATTGCCCGCAAACACGGCGTGCTGTTTTTTACCGATGCCACACAGGCTGTTGGAAAAATCAGCGTGGATGTAAACTGGGATACTATCGATTTATTGTCCCTGACAGCGCATAAAATGTATGGCCCTAAAGGCGTTGGTGCCTTGTATGTGCGCCGGCGCAATCCACGAGTTAAGCTGTCGGCGCAACTCCATGGCGGCGGCCACGAACGGGATATCCGGAGCGGAACGCTGAATGTGCCGGGAATTGTTGGATTGGGCAAAGCCTGCGAGATTTCTGCGCTGGATATGGACGCGGATGCGGAACGGTTAAGCAGAATGCGTGACAGCCTGGAGACAGCTCTTTTGGATTTGGAAGGAAGTTTTGTCAATGGAAGCCGGGAGCACCGGTTGCCACATGTTACAAACATTGGCTTTAAAGGCGTGGACAATGAAGGACTCCTCATGGGCATCAACAAAGAGATTGCTGTTTCTTCGGGTTCGGCCTGCACATCTGCTTCTTTGGAGCCTTCTTATGTGCTGAAGGCGCTGGGACTGGGAGATGAGGTAGCCCGCAGCTCTTTACGTTTCAGTTTGGGACGCTTCACCACCGAAGAAGAAATTTTGTATACCATCAGCAAGGTAGGAGAAACGGTAAAAGCCCTGCGGGAGCTTTCTTTTTCTTAAAGAGCATCATTCAGGTATTTTGTTAGTACCGGGTGGTGCGTTTGAAACTTTCTTTCCTCACCATTGGCAAGAAAAGAGATCATTCTTCCGGAAATACTGCCGTTTTACCTTCTTTATCACTGTAAAGCCGATCGGTACCGGCTACGGCTGCCTTTGCCGGCAATCGTTAAAGCTTTGTCAGCAAAACGTCAAAAGACCACCCTAAAATGATAAAGCAGTCTCCTTTCGTTTAAATTTGTAACCTGAATTGAAGAACTATGGTAGCACTGGAAAACGCCATCCACGTAACGGATAAGGCAAGAGAAAAAATCAGGCAGTTGATGGAAGAAGCCGGCAAGTCCGATCCGTCTTACTTTTTGCGGGTAAGCGTAGTGGGCGGCGGCTGCTCGGGCTTAAGCTATAAAATGGATTTTGACAACGAAAGTAAGCCAGCCGACCAGATCTTTGAGGACCGCGGATTGAAGATTGTTACCGATCTGAAAAGCTTTCTCTACCTCGTAAACACCGAGCTGGATTTTTCGGATGGATTGAACGGCAAAGGCTTTCACTTTAACAATCCCAACGCCAGCCGCACTTGCGCCTGCGGCGAAAGTTTCGCTGTATAGAGTGATTTATAACTGTCGATAAGCAGAACCGTTCAGCAAGCAGCTGAACGGTTTTTTTATATCTGCTTCTTTCTATTCATGAAAAGGCAGGAAGCGTTCTTTTATATAAATCAGCGGAACTGACGCAGATTCTAACAAAAACGTACACCAACTGACGGTAGTTTTTAAATGGGATTTTATGACCATTTTAAAGGGAGCATTACCTATTTTGCAGCCTCATCGATTTAACTGACACGTTTTCATGTGGCCTATTTGTAAAAAAGAGCTCCGGCAGTTCTTCAGCTCACTTACCGGTTATATTGCTATTATCGTATTCCTGGTGGTAAACGGGCTGGTACTGTTTGTTCTGCGCAACAATATCCTGGAATCCGGCTATGCAACGCTTGACCAGTTTTTCGCCTTTGCACCCTGGGTGCTGCTTTTCCTGGTAGCGGCCATTACCATGCGCAGCTTTTCCGATGAGTTCCGTAGCGGCACCTTTGAGATTCTGCAAACACGGCCCGTCAGCAACGGGCAAATCGTGGGGGGCAAGTTCCTGGGAGCGTTTTTGGTGGCACTTGTGGCCCTGTTGCCTACACTGGTTTATTATTTTACCATCAATCACCTGGCGGCAACAACAGGCATCGATGCCGGTGCGGCTATCGGTTCATACCTGGGGCTGGCCCTGCTGACGGGTGTATTTACAGCCATTGGTATTTGCGTAAGCAGTTTTACCACCAACTCTGTGGTGTCGTTTATTATCACTTTACTCGCCTCCATTCTTTTTTATTATGGTTTCGATGCTATTAGTGAACTGGCTCTCTTCCAGAATGGAGCAGATTATTACATTGAAATGCTGGGCATCAATTTTCACTACCAGAGCATCAGCAAGGGCGTGATTGATTCCCGGGATGTGATCTATTTTATCAGCGTGGTCCTGTTTTTTCTTTTCCTTACCCGGATCCGGTTGTCTAGGGAGGCAAGGGCCGGGAAAAACAAGGCTACATCCATGAAATGGATTGGTGCACTGGCGGCACTACTTGTTATCAATTTTATTGCAGCAAATTTTCATGGCAGAGCAGACCTGACGGAAGAAAAACGGTATTCGTTAACGCAAACGACCAAAGACCTAACCGATAGCCTCCGGAATACGGTGATGATCGATGTTTTCCTGAAAGGTGAATTTCCTTCCGGCTTCCGCAAGCTGAGCGGTGCCACACAGGAGTTTTTATCGCTTTTAAAAGAGACGAATCCGGACCGGATCAACTACCGGTTTATTTCTCCCGAAGAAGATGCCGGCAATGGCAAATCCTGGGGTGATTCGCTGCGAGCCCTGGGGGTAGAACCGATCAACCTGACCGTGCAGGTGAAAGCAGGAGAGGAAAACCGGAATATTTTTCCCTACGCCTTGCTGCATGCCGGCGGAAGAACGGAGTTGGTAAACCTGTTTCAAAGCAGCAAGCGGAATATTTCGGTGGGAGAGCTGAACAACGCCGAGGCCATGATGGAGTACCAGTTTGCCAAAAGCCTCGACCGTGTTGTTAACCCGCAGCGGGCTTCCGTAGCTTATGCTGTTGGCAACGGCCAGCCAACCAATGCAAAAACCTATGATCTGGTGCAAGTGGTGGGAAGCAATTATGACCTGAAAATGCTGGACCTCAATGCACATCCTTTTATACCAAAGGAAGCCGATGTTCTGCTCATTGTAAAACCAACAACCGGTTTCAGCGAATCGCAAAAACTGAAGATCGACCAGTATGTAATGAACGGGGGAAAGGTGCTGCTGTTTGTTGATAACCTGTATGCAGAACAGGACAGCCTTAGTTTTAAATCGGAACTGATCGCCTACGACCGTAACCTGAACCTGGCTGACCTGCTTTTTAATTACGGCATACGAATCAACCAGGACCTGGTGATGGACCTGCAGTGCGATTTTCTTCCTTTTGCCGTTGGTGGCACGCCGTCCAACCCGCAATACGAATTTTTGCACTGGAATTATTACCCGCTTTTTGAATCAAGGGGTAATCATATCATTAATAAAAACCTGGGATTGGTTGCCGGTCGCTTTGTGAACTCCATTGATACCGTTGAGGCTGAAGGCATCAGCAAAACGGTACTGCTGCAAAGCTCTTCTAATTCACGCACCATCAGCACGCCGGCGCTGATCAGTCCTAACGAAAACCGGAATACTCCCCAGGATGAGCTATTTCGAAAGAGTGGCATCCCGGTAGCGGTTTTGCTGGAAGGTAAGTTTTCATCGCTTTACCGAAACCGGGTTGGCGCCGCACAGCGGGATAGCCTGCAAGCCTATGGCGGATTCAGGGAAAGCAATACAGCGACCAACAAAATGATTGTGGTGGCAGACGGTGACATGGTGCTGAACGATGTGTCGACACAACAAGGCCCTCTGCCCATGGGCATGAACCTTTTCACCGTTGGTTCGCAGTACGAATACCAGTTTGCCAACCGCGATTTCCTGCTCAATAGCCTGGAATATCTTACCAGCCGCTCCTCCATCATCAGCACCCGGAACAAAGAAATTGTGCTGCGCCTGCTGGACACCAAAAAAGTAGAAACCGAAAAGGGTAAGTGGAGCCTCATCAATATTGTATTGCCCATTCTGCTTGTGATTGCTTTTGGAATGATTTACCAAAGAATTCGACGCTATCGGGCTGCTTCCCTGTAATTTCGCAGCCACTAGCACAATTTTTATTGAAAAGGCTTTTTCATGACAGATCATCAACTTACCTATCTGGTTTTTGGCATTGTTCTCATAATTTCTATTGTCATCGACCTGGGTGTTTTTAGCAAAAAAGACGAAGAGGTTACCATTCGGAAGGCATTGTACCAAAGCCTATTCTGGATTGGTTTAGGACTGGCCTTTTTTGGATTTGTGTGGTTTGTCGACGGGCAGAAGCCAGCACTGGAATACCTCAGTGCCTACCTGATGGAAAAAAGTCTCAGCATCGATAACATCTTTGTATTTATCCTGATTTTCTCTTACTACAGAATTCGCAAAGACCATGTGCCCCGGGCCCTTATGATCGGGATCCTGCTGGCAATTGTGTTTCGGGTAATTTTTATTACACTAGGCGTGGTGCTGGTGAGCAAGTTTAGCTGGATTCTCTACATTTTTGGTGCTTTTCTCGTTTACACCGGTATTAAGATATTTACCTCAAAGCAGGAAGAAGAGTACGACCCGGCCAAAAGCCCCGTGTATAAATTACTTAACCGCTTTTTTCCCATTGTGCACAAAGATGTGAGCGGCAAATTTGTAGTAAGGGTCGAAGGCAAACGGTTTTACACCAATATGTTTGTAGTAACCGTGCTCCTGGCCACTACCGATATTGTTTTTGCACTGGACAGCATCCCGGCAGTGTTTGCCATTTCGCAGGACCCCATGATCATCTACACCAGTAATATTTTTGCCGTTTTGGGATTGCGTGCCCTGTTCTTTTTGCTGCGCGGCGCTGTGGCAAAATTTGAGTACCTGCAGCAGGGCATTGCCATTGTACTGGTATTTATCGGTGCGAAAATGCTGGCCGAGCACTGGCTGCACGATATTCTTACCAAGAACCAACTGGTCGTCATCTCGCTGATGGTGATTGTGGTTTGCCTGGTTGGGTCGATGCTTTATTCGCTGCAGGTAACCCGGCGCCGGAAAAGAGAAAATGACCTGGTTTAACTTCAGCCTGTGTACCTGACCTCAACACTTTGCACAATTCTTAATGGCCGGCTGGTGCAGGGCGGCGAACGGGAGATCCGGCACCTGCTTTATGACAGCCGCCGTATTCAGAACCCGGAGGCCTCCCTTTTTTTTGCCATCAAAACAGCGCACAACGATGGACATCGCTACCTGGCCGAAGCTTATAAAAAGGGGGTGCGGTCATTTGTGGTGAGTGAAGATGTGACAATGGAAGATGCTGTTGTTATCAGGGTAGATGATACTTTGGTGGCCCTGCAAAAACTGGCAGCCTTTCACCGGTCCCGGTTTCATGTTCCGGTGATTGGCATTACCGGCAGCAACGGCAAAACTGTGGTTAAGGAGTGGCTGGCGCAATTGCTGGAAGAGGACTTTGCTATTGTACGCAGTCCAAAGAGCTTCAACTCACAACTGGGTGTACCGCTGAGTATTTGGGAGATGGGCCCGCAGCAAACGCTGGGCATTTTCGAAGCCGGCATTTCTACCGTAGGTGAGATGGAAAATTTGCAAAAAGTCATTCAGCCAACCATTGGCATTCTTACCAACATTGGTGAAGCACACAATGAGGGATTTGACTCACGGGAAGAAAAGCTGCGGGAAAAGCTTCTGCTGTTTCAGGGGACGGAAATTGTTATCGGAGAGAAAAAATGGTTGCATCAACTCACACAACCGGTGTTTTCCTGGAGCAACGAGGCCGGTGCTGCTGTTTTGGTTCAATCGGTGAAAACAACCAGTGGCAGAACAGAAATTTCGGTGGTGCACGAAGAAAAGAAATGGGAGATACAGATTCCTTTTATCGATGAGGCTTCCATACAAAATGCCATTACCTGTATTTGTATTTTGCTGTATTTAAAAAAAGATATTGCCGCATACCAACAACGTTTTTTGCAACTGCACCCGGTGGACATGCGCCTGCAACTGCAGCACGCCATTAACGATTGTCTTTTGGTGAATGACAGTTACAGTGCCGATATCAATTCACTGACCATTGCCCTGCATTTTCTTTCGGAACAAAGCTCCAGTCGTAAACGCACCGTCATTCTCTCCGATTTTCAGGAAACGGGTCGGGAGGAAGAAGCGTTGTATACCACCATTGCGCAACTGCTGCAAAACAAGGGCATACAAAAAGTGGTCGCCATCGGCGAAAAAGCAGGCACGCACTTAGGTGATAAACTTTCTTCAGCCATTGCCCTGCAAACCTTTTCTTCCACTGAAAACTTTATAGAGAATTTCAGGAGCTCCCAGTTTGCCGGTGAAATCATCCTTCTAAAAGGTGCCCGGAAAGCCGGCTTTGAACGGATTGCTGCTCTTTTTGAAGAAAAGCTGCATGGAACAGTATTGCAGATCAATCTTTCCGCACTTGCCCACAACTTGCGACAATACCAAAAGGTCCTGAAGCCTTCCACGCGGATCATGGCTATGGTAAAGGCGTTTTCCTACGGCAGTGGCGGTGCCGAAATTGCTTCGGTGCTGCAGTTTCATAATACGGCTTACCTGGGTGTGGCGTATGCCGATGAAGGCATTGACCTGGTAAAGGCCGGCATTACCCTGCCCATCATGGTCATGAATCCTGAGGCGTCTTCGTTTGCAGCCATTGTTGATCATGCCCTGCAGCCGGTTTTATATTCTACGCATCTGCTAAAGGAGTTTGAAGGCTATTTACAAAGCCAGGGTTTAAGCCACTATCCCGTGCATCTGGAAGTAGAAACGGGTATGAACCGCCTTGGATTTTCACTGGAAGAAATGGAAGCCGTTGCCACGCATTTGGCAGGGTCCACTACCATTAACGTGCAATCCCTTTTTAGTCATTTGGCAGCAAGTGAAAACGCCGAAATGGATGACTTTACACAAGTTCAGGCAGAACGTTTTTTGCAGGCCGTCCAAGTTCTGCGGAACAAGATCTCCTATTCTTTCTTGAAACATATTTCCAATTCTGCCGGTATCATTCGACACCCGCAATTGCAGATGGATATGGTGCGGTTAGGAATAGGCTTATATGGTATCGAAGCCGATACGGAAAATGCCTTGCCACTCGAGCCCGTGGCTACGCTTCGCTCCACCATTGCGCAAATCAAAAGGGTAAAGCAGGATGAATCGGTAAGCTATAACCGAAGGGGTGTGGTGCACCGCGATTCCCGCATTGCAACGGTACGCATCGGTTATGCCGATGGCTACTCACGCCGCTTTAGCAATGGCGTTGGCAAAATGTGGGTGAAGGGTGGAGTGGCCCCGGTGATTGGTACCGTTTGCATGGACATGACCATGATTGATATTACTGACATTGCAGACGTAAAGGAAGGTGATGACGTGATTGTTTTCGGAAAAGAAATCCCCGTGCAGGAAATGGCCGCATGGGCCGGTACCATTCCGTATGAGATCATGACATCGGTATCGCAAAGGGTGAAGCGGGTTTATTATTACGAATAGTTGCCCTGTCCCCTGAAGGGGAGTCTTGGATCTATCAAACTGTTTATTTTTAATTCATCTATTTTGCAAAATCATTTTAGCAATAAAATTGCCTGTTCATAATACAGGCAATTTCTTTTTTATGTATGCAACGGCATTGCCACTAACATGGTTTGGTAGAGTTCATCTTGAGCGCAGCCGAAGCATAAAATACTACTACATTTTGTAGGCCTATGCAACGATCAATAAAGGCCATTTTGCTGTCAGAATAATTGAATGCGCTAAAGTCTAATCGATCTAAGTCTCCCCTTCAGGGGGACAGGGGGAGTCCTATCTTTGCGCAAATTTTTACCATGAGTTACCGCATAGGACAAGGCGTGGATTTTCATCAATTGGCAGAAGGAAGGGAGTTATGGTTGGGTGGTGTAAAAATTGAACACAGCAAGGGGGCCGTTGGCCACAGCGATGCAGATGTGCTGTTGCATGCAATCTGCGATGGCATCCTGGGCGCCGCCTGCCTGGGTGATATCGGCACCCACTTTCCGGATACTGACCAGCAATACAAAAATATTGACAGTAAAATTTTACTGCAGCGCACTGTAGAACTGATTAAAAAGGAAGGTTACCACATTGTCAATATCGACAGTACGCTTGTCCTGGAGAAACCAAAAATCAAACCCCATGTGCCGCACATGCAGCAGACAATTGCCGGTATCTGCGGTCTTTCTGCCACCGATGTTTCCGTCAAAGCCACAACCGCCGAGCGAATGGGCTTTGTCGGCCGCGAAGAAGGCCTGATGGCCTATGCCACTGTTTTATTGCAAAGGATTTAACATCTTTCCTGTTCTCAACTTTTATCTTTGAACGATGCCCGTGCAAATCAAGATCATTAATCAATCTTCTTATCCGTTGCCGGAATACCGTACCGATGGATCGTCGGGAATGGATCTGCGGGCCAATATTTCGGAAGCTTTGGAATTGCCATCGCTGGGACGAAGCCTGGTACCTACAGGGCTTTTTATTGCCTTGCCTCCCGGCTTCGAAGCACAGGTGCGACCCCGAAGCGGCCTTGCCTTTCGCCAGGGTATTACCTGCCTGAATTCTCCCGGCACGGTTGATAGTGATTACCGAGGAGAAATTAAGGTTGTGTTAGTAAACCTTTCTGGTGAAACACAACTCCTAGAACCCGGTGAACGGATAGCACAACTGGTTATTCAGAAGGTAGAAAAAGCAGATTGGCAGCAGGTGGACGTCTTGGACAAAACTGAGAGAAACACCGGCGGATTTGGTTCAACGGGAAAATTGTAAACATGAAAAAACTTGTATTTTTTATAGGTCTGATTGCCGTTTTGGCTTCCTGCCGGTCCACACGTACCATCAGCAATGCTGTAAGCAAAAAAGATACTGCTGTAAGGGTGCAGCCTGAAGCAGCGAAGATTGATACGCAGCAACTGATCCGGGAAGCTTTGCAACAGGTGCAGGCTAACCGCATCGACTATCAAACCTTCAGCGCCAAAGTTGCCATCGACTACAAAGGCACAGAAGGTAAGGAATATGGTGTGAATGCCAACATTAAAATGTACAAGGACAGTGCTATCTGGATTTCGGCCAATGCAATTCTTGGAATTGAGGCAATGCGGGTATTGGTTACAAAAGATTCGGTAAAGCTGTTGAACAAGCTGGAAAAAGTATACACGGCCAGGAGCATTGAGTACCTGCAGGAGGTTACCTCGCTTCCGCTCAACCTTTATACCCTGCAGGACATGATCATCGGTAACCCGGTCTACCTGGATTCCAATATAGTGCGCTATGCAAACGGTAATGGTGTGATCAGCCTGATGAGTCTTGGACAGTATTTCAAGAACCTGCTGACGCTGAATGAAGGAGATAAGCGGATCATCCAAAGCAAACTGGATGATACCAACCCGATGCACAACCGAACGGCTGATCTTTGGTACAGTAACTATGAAACCAGGAGAGGACCGCTGTTTGCCACAAAGCGTGAAATTGTGGTTTCAGAAAAAGGAAGGCTGGAAATCAAACTTGATTTTAAAAATTATTCCTTTAACGAGCCGGTGGAGTTTCCTTTTTCGGTTCCGAAAAATTACCAGCGTAATTAAAATTTATTTTCATTTTTTGCGTTTCTTCCTTTCTGCGGAAGCATAGAGCATGACGGAAAACATGCTTTCTTGTGAGATGGAAAACCAAAACGTAAAATCAAAGATGTGTCACATGAAAAAACTTTTGCTTCTTTTTGCCTGTATTCTTACCCTGCAGGCTGCGTTTGCACAAAACGATAAAGAGACTCTGCAGCGGGAGCGGCAGCGCCTGCAGCAGGAACTGAAAGAAATTCAGGCGAACTATAATAAAGTAAGAGGCCAGCAAAAAGCAACATTGGGCCAGCTGAATATGCTGCAGAACAAAATGCAGTTGCAGAACCGCTACATCAGCAACATCAACAACGAGATCAAGCTGCTCAACGATGACATATACCTGAGCAATGTGGAACTGACCCGCTTGCAGCGTCAGATGGATACTTTGAAATCTGAATATGCCCGCAGTGTGGTTTACGCCTATAAAAACAACAGCACCTACGATTACCTGAACTTTATTTTTTCGGCAAACAGCTTTAACGATGCGTTGCGCCGTGTGGCTTACCTGAAATCCTACAGGGCCTATAATGAGTCTAAAGTTAAGACCATAAAAGAAACCCAGGCGCTGATAGAACAGCGGAAACAGCAGTTGCTTGCCAAAACCAATCAAAAGCAATCGGCCCTGCAAAATCAGAAGGTTCAGTTGAATGAACTGGAGGGACAGAAAAAGGAGAAAGACCAGGTGGTGGCCAAACTCAAATCACAGGCAAGTGATCTCTCCAAGCAGATTGCTGTTAAGAAAAAGCGTGACAACCAACTTCGCAACCAGATTGCAGCGGTGATCCGTCGTGAAATTGAAAAAGCAAAAGAAGAAGAAAGAAAACGTATAGCGGCTGCCAAAGCTGCTGAGGCGGCAAGGCCAAAAACGTCTACCAGTGCGGCAAACAATAACTCTTCAACCGCCAGTACCACCACTACGGCTGCACCAAAATCAGCACCGGCACGCAGGGAAACCATTCCGCTGAATGAAGGTGAGCTGAAACTGGCAAATTCATTTGAAAGAAGCAAAGGAGGGCTGCCCTGGCCTGTGGATAACGGACTTGTAAGCATTCCGTTTGGAGTGAGCAAAGTGGGTGACCTGATGATGGATAATCCGGGATTAACCATTTCTACACAATCGGCAGGAGTAACCGTAAAAGCCGTTTATGACGGCGAAGTGAGTGCCGTTTCCAACACCGGTGAAGGGATGATGGTGATGATCCGCCACGGACGTTATTTTACCGTTTACAGCAACCTTTCATCGGCTTCTGTAAGCAGGGGTGATGTAGTAAAAACCGGCCAGGCAATTGGCCGTGCCGCAACTGCCGATGACGGCACGGGAGGACAGGTAGATTTCATGTTAATGGTGGGACAAAGTAATGTGAATCCAAGACCTTGGTTACGGTAAATAGAGAGTAGCAAGAGGCAAGTAGCCAATAGCCACTTCGTTTAAAAAGTATATTTATAAAAAAACCTCCTGAATGCTCAGGAGGTTTTTTTATAGGAGAAGAGACTGCATTAAATGGCTACTCGCTTCCTGCTACTTACCACTCGCTTTCACTGCACTAATTCTCCCCGTAATACTTCTTCATACAGTTTTTCGTAAAGCGGAACAATATTTTTTATATCGAACGAATGGGCATGTGCAGCCGCAGCCGCTTTAAATTCTTTTAACCGTTCTTCGTCCTGCAGGATATCAATGGCATACCGGCTCATGGTTGCCACGTCGCCAACATCGCCCATAAAACCTACTTTGCCATGCACCATAATTTCAGGCAAGCCACCGGCATTGGTAGAGATTACCGGTACACCTGCTGCCATTGCTTCCAGCGCCGCCAGGCCGAAGCTTTCGTAGTCAGAAGTTAGCAGGAAAAGATCGGCAATAGCCAGGATGTCTTCCATTTGTTCCTGTTTGCCCACAAAACGCACATTGTCGCAAACTTTTAACTCGCGGCAAAGCTGTTCAGCTGTTCCGCGTTCGGGCCCGTCTCCCACAAACAATAATTTGGCAGGAACCTCCTTCTGAATATTGTAAAAGATCTTCACAACATCCTGCACCCGTTTTACTTTCCGGAAGTTGGAAGCGTGAAGTAAAATGCGTTCACCTTCGGGAGCGATCACTTTGCGAAATGCATCAATAGGTTTCCGGTTAAAGCGTTCCACATCCACAAAATTGTGAATCACTTCAATCTGCTTTTCAATCCTGAAAAACTTGTGCGTTTCGTCCCGCAGGTTGTTGGAAACGGCTGTAATCGCGTCGCTTTGGTTGATGGAAAAGGCCACCACCGGTGCGTAGGTTTTATCCCTTCCCACCAAAGTAATGTCGGTGCCGTGGAGCGTAGTGATCACAGGAATATGGAAGCCCTCGGCCTCCAGAATTTTTTTGGCCATATAAGCCGCTGAAGCATGCGGAATGGCATAGTGCACATGAAGCAGTTGCAGGTTGTTGTTTTTGATTACATCCACCAGGGTACTGGAAAGGGCCGTCTCGTAGGGCGGGTAATCAAAGAGCGGGTAGGTGGGCACCTGCACTTCGTGATAATAAAGATTGGGAATAAAATGAATCAGTCTTACCGGTTGCTGGTAGGTGATGAAGTGAACCTGGTGGCCCTTCTGTGCCAATGCTTTTCCTAACTCTGTTGCCAATACACCGCTACCGCCAAATGTGGGGTAGCAAACGATGCCTATCCTCATACAAGTATTTTCAAACAACTAAGGTAGGGATTTGGTTGATACGCCTTTTGTGCTTTGTATGGATGGACTCCTCTGGAAACAGCTTATGCCCACTTTTGGCATTTCGACAACAATTCTGCTGAACAGCTTTCAAAGTTTAATTATCATTGCAGGCTATGAAAAAGTCTTTTCTTTCTCTTTTTGCTCTTTCGGCTGCCTTGTGTGGATTGGCGCAAAACGATGATTCGATTTTTATCCGCCGGATGGCCGACCACATTTTGATAAATGGTAAAGCATATGATGACCTGCGCATATTAACCAAGACCATCGGGCCTCGCCTGGCCGGTTCGCCGGGTATGTATAAATCCGAGGCATGGGGATTAAAAACCATGCAGGAGGCCGGTGCTGATCACGCATGGCTGCAACAATGTATGGTGCCGCATTGGGTTAGGGGAGGAAAGGATGCAGCCACAGCTCATTACACCGTGAGCGGAAAGGTGCAGGGCAAAAAAAGCACAGCAGCAAAAAAGCTGGATGTACTGGCGCTGGGAAACTCTGCTGGCAGCATGAAGCCGCTGAAAGGTGAGGTAATTGAAATAAACAACTTTACGGAGTTAGAGGCTAAGAAAGACCAGGTGAGGGGCAAAATCGTATTTTACAATTACCCATTCAACGATGCTTTTGTGAATACGTTTAATGCTTACCGTGACGCCGGTATCTACCGCAGCCAGGGCCCAAGCCGTGCAGCCAGGTATGGTGCGGTGGGTGCTATCGTTCGCAGCATGAGCAACAGCACCGACAACCTACCGCATACAGGTGGTACGGCTTACAACGATTCGTTTGCAAGAATCCCGGCGGTGGCTGTTGGCTTACGTGATGCCGACTGGCTGAGTAAAACATTAAAAGAACTACCTGTGTCTGTTACACTACACACCCATGGTAAGTTCCTTCCTGATACAATTGGCCACAATGTAATTGGCGAGTTGAAAGGATCCGAATTTCCTAATGAATACATTACTGTAGGTGGTCACCTGGATAGCTGGGACCCAGCCGAAGGTGCACATGATGACGGTGCCGGTTGCGTGCAAACAATAGAAATTTTAAGGACATTCAAAGCCCTTGGCTACAAGCCAAAACGAACCATTCGTTTTGTGCTGTTTGCAAACGAGGAGAACGGGCTTCGCGGGGGTAACAAATATGCCGAGGAAGCAAAAGCCAAAGGAGAAAAGCACATTTTCGCCCTCGAAAGTGATGCAGGCGGCTTTACACCACGAGCTTTTGGCATTTCAGCCAATGATGAGCAATTCGCAAAAGCTTTGTCATGGAGATCATTGCTGGCACCCTATGGCGTTTGCGAGGTTAACCGTGGTGGCGGTGGTGCTGATATTGGCCCTTTGGCCCGTACACAAGGTACACCGGTAGCTGGCCTGGTGCCCGATTCGCAACGTTATTTTGACATTCACCATGCCCGTAATGATGTGTTTGAAAATGTAAACAAACGGGAATTGTTATTGGGTGCTGTAAACATGGCTGCGTTGATTTACCTTGTCGATAAATACGGTTTGTAAAACATCTTGCCTGTTGTTTAACAGCAAGTGAAGAAAAAATAAATCTTTATCAAACACCCGGAGATCGCTCCGGGTGTTTGTTTTATCAGGCCTGATCAGAACATTTTTTATAAGCTACTTTGATGTTGCTTTTTCTGTCCTGTTGCAATGGCGCAGCCAGATTTGTTTTAGCCGAACACTGAATGCGCACATCGGCAAAAGGTATTTCTATATGTTGATGGATGTAGAGAAGGAGTGCCTTTATGAACAACACGATCCCAGTCATTTCCATACCTTCTTCAACAGCTGCAAATATGCCGCGGCTAACCGCTGGCATAGTGTACATTTTTGTAAACCAGGCCCCGGCAATCTCCATTCCAATGGCGCCGCCAACATAAAGAGTTGCAGCCACACCAAAGCGGATCCGGGTTGACTTTGGAAGGCGCAGGTAAAAACGAGAAAAGAAGATGGCGAAGAGAATCACCAGGAATCCATAGGCTACGGTCCAGTACATAAACTTGCTGAACACCTGAATATATTTCGAAAGAAATGGTTCGATGCGGGCAAAGTTTTCATGGATGGTCAGCAGTTCATCCAGTCCTAAAAAAACAAACACCAGGCTTAAACCTTTCCAGTAAAAGGATTCTTTATCTGCAACATTCTTTTTCCGGTAAGAAATAAACCAAAGCAACGCAGCACTGAACCACAGGATAAATGTGGAAAACAAAGAAGGGAAAGTATATTCCCCGTTCAGGCTGAACAGGGGTACCAGGCCCATAACACTTGTGTAGCCAAGAGCATATTTTACATAGTTGCTAATAAGGCCTGCTACAAGGAGACCGGCGATAATTTTAAGCAGGAGAGAAGTGGTTTTCTCTGCATGAAGCGTTAGTGTGTGTTTCATTTGGTGTTTGTTCAAGGGTGTTATAAAAAAATCATTCCTGCAGAAGCAGTGGTGCAATCAAACATTGTACTTGCATTTGATTCTGTTCTTTACAACTATCGAAATCCAAAATATGGAATTGTATCCGAATGGAAAGTTGGTGATTCTGCTTTACTTTTCCAAGCTTTTACCATGGGAAAACAGCAGCCCGAAAGGAGCGCCTGCGGTTGAAAATGCAGTACCGATGAGCGGAAACAATTGTTTTGCATCAGCAGAAGATACTACTATCAGCCCTGGGCCGGAGACTTGCATATTTCTTTTTGTGTTGCTGAAGTTATGAAGCAGCTTCCGTTTCAAACCTTTCCACCGAGTGGATGCCATTCAGGCTTTTCAGCCGTTTTACCAGTTCTTCCAGCTCTTCTTTGTCGTGCACAAACAGTTTGATAGAACCTTCAAACAGCCCTTCTTTTGATTCAATGGTAATAGCAGAAATATTGATGCGCAATTCGCCACTGATAATGCTGGTGATTTTGTTCACAATTCCCACGTCGTCCATACCAATAATGCGTAAGCCAGTCAGGAAAGAAATTTCCTTGTTCTTTGCCCATTTTGTTTTCACAATGCGATGGCCGTAGTTCGCCATTAGCTTGGCAGCATTGGGACAATTGGTGCGGTGAATGGTTAACCCCTTTCCCGTTGTTACAAAACCAAAAACATCATCGCCCGGGATAGGTTTGCAGCAATTGGCCAGGTTGTATACAATTTTGTCGCTGCTTTCGCCAAAGATGATCAGTTCCGTGTCTTTCTTCGGTAAAGATGGATTGTATTCCGGTTTCGGCTCCAGTACTTTTACAGGCCTTGGTGCTTCCAGCCTGTCGCCTATCACCTTGAACTCTTTTAGTTCTTTCAGGTCCATCGACTTTACCGACAAGGCATAGTACAGGTCCAGCGGTGCACTGAGCTTGTAGTAATTCACCAGTTCGTCGATATTGTGTTGGCTCATAGAGACGCCCATGCCTTCAAGCTTTCGCTGCAGGGTGTATTTCCCTTCTTCGGCAACAGCTCTTTTTTCTTCTTTCAGCGAATCTTTTATCCGCGTACGGGCTTTTGCCGTAACCACAAAGTTGAGCCAATCCTCGGAAGGTTTTTGTTTGTTAGAGGTTATGATCTCCACCTGGTCGCCACTACGCAGCTTGTGCGAAATGGGCACCAGCTTGTGGTTTACTTTCGCACCAATACATTTCACCCCTACTTCAGAGTGCACGGCAAAAGCAAAATCCAGCGCCGTGGCACCAATGGGCAGCATCTTCACATCGCCCTTGGGTGTATAGATGTAAATTTCTTCCGCTAAAAAACTACGTTTGAAATCCTGTAGGAAATCAACCGAATCCACATCGTGGTTGGTGATCACTTCCCGTATTTGTCCAAACCACTTATCAAAGCGGCTTTCATCCTGGGCCCCTTCTTTGTATTTATAGTGTGCCGCCAATCCTTTTTCGGCAATTTCGTTCATCCGCTTGGTGCGGATCTGCACTTCCACCCACTTTCCCTGCGGGCCCATTACGGTTGTGTGTAAAGCCTCGTAACCATTGCTCTTAGGATTGCTCAACCAGTCGCGAAGCCGTTCGGGAGAAGGCGTGTACTCATCGGTGATCATGGAGTACACTTTCCAGCAATCTTCTTTTTCTTTATCGGGTGGCGAATTAACAATGATACGGATGGCAAAAAGGTCGTACACTTCCTCGAAGCTCACCCCTTTTTTCTTCATCTTGTTCCAGATAGAGTGAATGCTTTTTGGCCGGCCATGAATTTCAAAATCAAAACCGGATTTCTCCAGTTTTTCCTTCAACGGTTTAATGAATTCGTTGATAAATTTCGACCGCTCCCGTTTTGTTTCCGCCAGTTTCCTGGCAATTTCTTTATAGGTCTGCGGCTCCAGGTATTTCATGGCAAGGTCTTCCAACTCTGTTTTGATGTTGTACAAACCCATCCGGTGTGCCAGTGGCGAATAAACATAAATGGTTTCTGAAGCAATCTTCAGTTGCTTTTCCATTTTCATGCTATCCATGGTCCGCATGTTGTGCAGGCGGTCGGCCAACTTGATAAGGATTACCCGCGGATCATCGGTAAGCGTGAGTAAAATCTTCCGGAAGTTTTCGGCCTGCTGTGAGGCGTTGACATCAACAATATTCGAGATCTTCGTCAGCCCGTCAACGATCTTGGCAATCTCACTGCCAAATTCCCGTTGTACATCTTCAAGCGTAATATCGGTGTCTTCTACTGTGTCGTGTAACAGCGAACAAATCGTGGAGCGAACACCCAAACCAATTTCTTCAACACAAATACGTGCTACGGCCAAAGGGTGTAAAATATACGGCTCGCCGCTCTTGCGGCGCATGGTTTTGTGAGCCTCGGCAGCCATTTCAAAGGCCTGCCTGATCTGGCGACGGTCACCGGGCTTGATACGGGCTTTGAGCGATCGTAAAAGGGCACGGTATTCCCGTAAGATCAGCTTTTTTTCCTGCTCCTCATTCAAACTGTATTTCGGTAACTGCGCAACGGTTTCCATAGGTTACGAAAATAAGGAATAAACCACCTTTTGGCGAGGTGAAAGCGCTTTATAACGGTTTTTTGTTAACCATTGTGACACATTAAAAAGCCCTTCTGCTTGGGCAGAAGGGCTTTCGGGAAAGTAGGATAAAGTCTTATCGAATCACCAGTTTTGTTTTGCCGGCTGTTGCCACCACTTTTGTCCCTGTCGACTGGATGGTACGATCACCGCCAAAGCTGACACCCGGGGTTGATTGATTGATGGTGAGATTGCCGCCGCCGACAGATATCACGTTTCCCCCACCGGCTGAAATTACATTGCCGCCTCCGGCTGAAATAACCTGGCCGCCATCCAGCTTTACCAGGTCCACGGCAAGCACATTGTTGTTGTTATCGGTAAACACTACTGCAGTGTTGTTGTTCAATTTGCCAACGTTGGTTTTGATACCATTTTTGCTCATTGCATTCTGGTATTGCTTAATGTAATTCTTTAGCTCGGCATAGCTTCCCCAGGAGCCGTTGTTGTAATTCTGAATGTTTACTTCCCAGGCATTGGGTATGCGGTTATAGAGTTCCACATAGGCTTGAAAGATCCAGGGATCACCTTTTAGAAAATTTCCCGATTTGTAGCGATTGTGACCGGCAATGTAGCCAACCAGTTCGGCATAGCTGCTCCAGGAGCCGCTATTATAATTGCGGATGTTGCATTCTGCAGTGGACGGAGTCCTGCCGTACAATTGTTTGTAAGCTTGAGTAATCCAGGGATCACAGCTTTGTGCTTTCACAGTGGCGCTGAATAAAAGAGCTGTTACGATAAAGGTCAAGATGGGTTTTGTTCTCATAAGTGTTACGTTTTATTTGGCGGCTAAAATAGAAGGTTCGTTGCCTTAAATCAATAGCAAGGAAAAAGTTTTTCGCAATTCTTTGGTTGCGCAGCGAACAGGATACCGCCTTCTGCCTGCCAACTGTCAAAAATGTGAAAGCATGGAAAGTGCTGATTGGGGTAAGCGGACGATCAAACCATTGGTTTGGCTTCTTCGGGCTGCACTTTGTTTTCTTCCTGATGCTCTTTGTCGTGTTCATCTTTGTGCAGGAAACGTTTTTGGAATGCCAGCAGGGTTAATACGCCAACAGATATGGAGGCATCGGCAATATTGAAGATGGGAGAAAAGAAAAGGAAATCCTTGCCACCCAGAAACGGAATAAAGCTGGGAAATGTTCCTTCTACCATTGGGAAATAAAGCATATCCACCACCTTGCCATGCAAAAAGCCGCCATAGCCCTCACCGGGTGCTACAAAACTGGCAACATGCGAATAAGTGGTTTCTTCGAAGATCAACCCGTAGAACATGCTGTCGATAAGGTTGCCCAGGGCTCCGGCATAGATCAATGAAGCACACACAATAAAACCTGTTGTGTGTTTTTCCTTTACGATTTTTACAAGGTACCAGGTGCCAAAGATTACTGCAACCAGGCGAAAAAGCGTTAACGCCATCTTGCCCCAATCGCCGCCAATCTCCATGCCCCAGGCCATTCCAGGGTTTTCAATGAAATAAAGCTGCGCCCAATCCTGACCAGCCAGGTTGGTTACGGGTCCATAAGGGAACGACGTTTTGATCCAGATTTTTAATACCTGATCTACAAGGATAATCAACGCAACCAGCGAAAACGCAGAACGAAGCTTCACATTAAAAATTTAAGAAGGGCAAATATAGGCATCCACTTGTTAAACGAGGCCTAAAGGAACAAGAGGGATTTGAATATCGAACAGAAGAACAGGATTCTTGCATGGCGAAGGCAATGTTAGCTGTTTATCTCTTCGTCTAACTAATGGGTGTCTCTAAAACACAAGTTGAAAAGCAGCACTTCTGCATTCCTTGTTCTTCTGTTCTGCGGTTCACAACACTTCCCTCTTCATCTGTTATTTCCGGGTATCTTCGTCCCATTGCAGCATGGAAGTTGTATTCTGGATATCGGCCTGTATTCTGTTTTATGTTTACCTTGGATATGGACTGCTCCTGTTTCTGCTGAGCACTGTTTTAAAAAAACAGGCTTTGCCCGTTCCTGATGTGTTGGCGCCGGTAACTCTGGTGGTGCCTGCATATAACGAAGAAGCAATTATTGCAAAAAAAATCCAGAACTGTTTTGCCCTTTCTTATCCCAAGCAATTACTGACCATCCTCTTTGTTACGGATGGTTCTACCGACGACACTGCCGGTTTGGTTGCCAGTCATCCCGAAATCATTCATTTGCATCAACCAGAACGAAAGGGGAAAACTGCAGCGCTGAACAGGGCCATGCAACAGGTGGCCACACCGTTTGTGGTTTTCAGCGATGCCAATGCCTTGTTGCATCCCGACAGCATTCAGAACCTGCTTCGGCATTACAGCGATCCAATGGTGGGTGGCGTCTCCGGCGAAAAGCGGATCGCTGCTACGGATGCTACGGCTGTTGGCATCGGCGAACGGATATACTGGCAATATGAGTCGATGTTAAAAAAGGCTGATGCGGTTTTTTACACTGTTATCGGCGCAGCGGGGGAACTTTTCTCTATTCGAACAGAATTGTTTGAGCCGTTGGAAGAAAACATTATCCTGGATGATTTTGTTCTTTCAGCCCGGATTTGCCAGAAAGGGTACCGATTTACTTACGACAGAAATGCGTATGCAACAGAAGGCCCTTCAGAAACGATTGCAGAGGAACAGCAGCGAAAGATTCGGATTAGTGCGGGATGCTTTCAGGCGCTGGTACTCTTAAAAGCTTCACTGAATCCTTTCAGAAACTGGCGCCTGACGTTTCAGTATGTTTCACACAAAGTGCTTCGCTGGACATTGTGCCCCTTGCTGGTGCCGCTTTTGTTTCTTTCCAACGCTGTGTTGGCAGTAAAGGGAGATTCCATTTTTTACTTCTTGTTTTTCGTTATACAATGTAGCTTTTATGCATTTGCCCTATTGGGCTGGAGGTTTTCCGGAAGAAGAGGATTCCCTAAACCCTTTTTGATTCCTTATTATTTTGTTTTTATGAATCTCTCACTTTACGTCGGCTTTTGCCGTTTTCTCACCGGCCGGCAATCTGCTGTCTGGAAACGATCGGCCAGAAGAGCTTATCCTAACCCCTGATCGTTTCGGTTGTGTATGTGGACAAAGAAATTTTAAAATTTGTTTTTCACTTTCGCTACCACTTGATTACCTGATTATTTTGTTAATAGAATATTCCTGAAGGGAAATAAACTGCGAATCCATTTTCCTTATTTTTACTTTGCCAAATACATTCTATGTCGATGCTCAAGCACACCATTGTTTACGCCGAAGATGACCTGGATGATCTGTTCATATTGACACAAGCGTTTCAGAAACATGATCATATTGAGGTGTTGCATGCGCCTGACGGCAAAAAAGCAATGCTGCTGCTGGAGAATATGGCTGGCGAAAATTCGCTACCCTGCCTGGTTATTCTCGACATCAACATGCCCGTCATGAATGGGAGAGAAGCCCTGCAGGCAATCCGGTCGCATAACGAATTGTACAAGCTGCCCGTTGTTCTCTTCAGTACTTCCAGCAGCGCCAGCGACAGGCTTTTTGCTGAAGCACATGAAGCTTTTTTGATTACCAAGCCTTCTGACTTTCTTAATCTGGAGACAATTGTAATGCAGTTTATTGGGCATTGCAATTTTGAAATTAATAAAATAACCTACAGCGGCTCTTAGCGGAAGCTGTATTGTAGCATTAGTTCATGTCCCGATGAACCTTTTTGGTAAACAGAAAGCGGGGCATTGAAAATGTCAAACGAATAGCCAACGGTAAACTTCTCTTTTACTTTAAAGCCTGCAGCGATCATCCACCCCTGCCGGGCACGCCAGCTAAGCCCATACCACAACAGATCATTGTGCATCATGCGAATGCCTCCCTGGACCTCAACCGGTGCATTGGGCAGGTAGATCACCAGCAGGTTAGGACTTACCTTGGTAAATTCATCCGGTATGAATGTATAATTGCCATGCAGGTAATAATGTCGATAGAGTTTACTTTGCTCTGCCTGTGTGCCAGCCAGTTCATAAAGTTTATATCTTGATTGCACCAGTTGGCTTACAGCAGCACCCATCTGGAAGCGGGGTGAGGAATAAGCTATACCAACACCTGCGTCGGCTTTTATGCGTGTATGGTATCCTGTTACTACCGGATCCAGACTGCCTAGTTCCTGTTGCAGTTTTTCCCTGTCAAATGAAAGCTGTTGCAGGCGGGCCTCCAAACCAAATGATACGGAGCTTTTTTCCTTTACCGGTATATGATAAGCATAGGCCATCTGGAGGCCAGTACGCGACGTTGGTCCGGTTACGTCGTGGTAAAGATATCCTCCCAAACCCAGGCGGGCACCGGGTAGAAACGTTTGGCCATATAGCAATCCTGTTTTGGGGCTTCCGGGCATGCTGCTCCATTGTGTTTTGAAGCTTCCACCAATGAAAGCCTTTTGTCCACTGCCGGGTGTAGCCGGATTGTGCAAAATGGGCGCAAGTTCATAAAAGCTGGACGTGTTCAGTTGCTGTGCAGAAACGTTGGTGCCCGTGAACAGCAAAAAAATCAGCAGATGCCTGATGAGCAGGATTCGGGGATGTTTGGTATATAACGTTTTCATTAGCGCAGGATGGTAACATTACCTTTTGTACTCACCGTTTTGCCATTGATCAATTGGTAAGTGATGATGTAATAGTAAGTGCCGTCGGGCAGTGGTTTGCCGCTATAGGTTCCGTTCCAATCGTTATTGTAGCTGTCATTCCGGTAAACCGGGGCGCCGTAGCGGTTGAAGATCTCCACCTTTGCTTTTTGCAGGCAGGAGCCATCGGTAACTAACCAGCGGTCGTTTATGCCATCACTATTAGGCGAAAAAGCTGCCATGGGTTTTATGCAATAAGGCACTACTGTAATGGTTACTTCATCGCTGGCCATGCAGCCGTTTTGTATGGCAGTTAACCGGTATGTTGTCGTTTCAAAGGGTTTGGCAGTTGGCTGTACCGTATTTACAGCACTTAGTCCAGTAGCCGGCGTCCAGTTCACAGTTCCACCGGAAGCAGAGGCGGCAAGCGTGGTTTCATCTCCTTGTATAACGGTTCGGTCGGCTCCGGCATTAACAAGTGGTAATGGCTTTACATTGATAACAATGTCGGCCGATTGCTGGCAGACACCTTTGCTTGCTGTCAGTGTATATGTTTGATTGCGCTGAGCCTTTATTTCCGGGTGGGCTTCATTTGCATTGCTAATGCCGGTAGATGGGCTCCACTGAAATGATGATCCATTGGACAGTACCTGAGGTGTGATAGTTTCTCCTTCACAAACTGTAACCACAGGCTGGGCAACCAGCAACAGGTCATCTTGCAGGGTCAGGGTTGCCGTGGCAGTTTTTACGCAGCCGCTGTTGCTGTTGACAGTAATTGAGTATTCACCAGCCGGCAGGTTCTCGAACAGGGGGGAGGATTGTGGCATGCCTCCGTTCAGGCTGTAGGTAAGCGGAGAGGTTGTGCCGCTCGCCTGTACCCTAATGCTTCCTCCTTCATTGCAGGTTGGTTCCTGTTGCTGTAAGCTAACCTGCAGGTCTTCTTTTTGTATGATAACAGTATCTTCAAAACTAACCTCTGTTGCCTGTGAAGTACAGGATTGATAGCTGACCCGTAGAACATAGGCACTGCTGTCTTTTACAGGGCATATGTTGGGAAAAGCTAGTTGCAGGTTACCCTGCCCATCAGAAGTTGTATCTGCCAGCGCGATTACCACGCCTTCTGATAACAGTTCCGCTCTTTTGAATTTGGATAAACCTGCAGATGGAACAAACCGGTACGCTTCCTGCATGTTTAAACTTCCCCATTGGCTTGTGTTTTTTCCTGCCGGAAAGGCAGCTTTGTTACGGGCATAATTCTGTACGCCCAAAATGGCCAGGCCTTCATTCCAGGCGGTGCAAACGGGTTTATCCTCTACGTACACCTCCACAATGCCGGTGCTCTCGTAAACAACAATCTGGTGGGTGGCCGACTGGCTTGTGCAACTATACATGGGTACGTCTTTAAAACTGGCAATAAAACGTCGTTTGGGTGCTGTTCCTTCCATCCGCCATTCGATCCTGCGGCTGCCATTGTTAAACGGGAAAATGTCGTGGTAGACACCCATAATAGAAGCCCGGGGATAATAGGTTGAAGCAAGTGAATTCTGTGTACCGCCGGCATAGGGGATCTGTACTGGCGTCAGGTTAAAAAAACTTGTTGTTAGCCGGAAATTATTTCGTCTGACGGCGTTTGTTATATCGAAGGTTACAATCCCATTGGAGCCGACTGTGAGGCTATTGTAAGTAGCACCATAAAAACAAGCAGGAAAAGGCAGAGAGATAACGCTGCTGTAAATATCATCTGCATACAGGGCTGTCAATTCTGTACCACCCTCGTAATTAAAAGGGTGAAAAGGAATGGCTTGTACCTGGTAATCGTCGCTTTGCCGGATATCGGGCACAGTTGCCGTAACAGTGGTGCAGGTGGCACCACAGGGCATAACAATCGTCTTTGAAGGTAACTGAAAAAGGGAAGAAGGGTTTTGCGCATTGGATGCAAGTATCCAAACGGATAGCAGCAATAAAAGCAGGCTACGGAACATAGGTCTTTGGATTATACGAACAACTGGTAGATGCACCTTTACATCAGCCGGTTATTCTTTGGTTTATTTGCGACTTCAAATAAAATAAATTATTCTCTAAAATTGGGGATAATGCTAATTTTTTTAAGGAACAAAGTGTTTGTACCGCAATAACCTGTACTTTTGCCACCCATTTTCCGTTCCGCTATGCGGAGCCTGCGGGTGTGGTGAAATTGGTAGACACGCCAGACTTAGGATCTGGTGCTTCACGGCATGGGGGTTCGAGTCCCTCCACCCGCACAGTTTTGTTGATTGGTTGATTAGTTGAGTGGTTAGTTTTTGTTCTTTCTCTTCTAATAAACCAGTCATCTATTCAACTAATCAACCAATCACATGGCAACAGTTACACAACAGGATGTGGCTCCTTTGCATAAGCAGCTTAACGTCACCCTTCAGAAAGAAGATTATCTTCCTTCATTTGAAAAATCACTAAAAGACTACAGCAAAAAAGCAAATATCCCAGGCTTTCGCAAAGGCATGGTGCCTGCCGGCCTCATCAAGAAAATGTATGGTTCTTCTTTGTTTACTGATGAGGTGTTGCGTACCGTAGATAAAGAAGTGTTTCGTTACCTGGAGCAGGAGAAACTGGACATTTTTGCCCAGCCGCTACCGGTAGATATGAACCTGCAGCAACTGGATGTAAACAGTCCGGCTGATTACACCTTCACATTTGAAGTGGGCATGAAGCCTGCTGTTCAGCTGCCAGATCTGGGTCAGCAGAACCTCAAGCGGTATCAGGTAAATATTACAGATGAGATGGTGGCAGAAGAGGTAGAGCGTCTTCGCAGCCGTTACGGTAACATGAGCGAGCCGGAAAGTGTAGAAGTTGATGAAACTGTACTGAATGTAACTTTTGTTGAAACAGACGAAGCCGGGAACGAGATTGCAGGTGGTATCCGTAAAGACAACTCGCTGCTGGTTAAATATTTTTCAGAGGCCTACCGTCCTTCGCTGATTGGGAAAAAGAAGGAGGATACCATTCAGCTTTCGCTGGACGAAGCCTTCGACGGTAAAGAAAAAGAGTGGGTTCTGCAGGATCTTGGAATTGATAGTGCTACAAACAAACATTTCAAATTAAACATTACAAAGCTTGGACTGGTTGAGCCTCGTGAGCTAAACGAAGAGTTCTTCACGCAATTGTTCCCTAACCAGGAAGTAAAAACAGAAGAAGAGTTCCGCAACCGCGTACGGGAAGAATTACAGAAGCAGTGGGATGCAGAAAGCCGCAACCAATTGCAGCATACGCTTTACCATGTTTTACTCGATAATACTACCATTGACTTCCCTGAAGCTTTCCTGAAGCGTTGGCTGAAAACACAAAGTGCGGAAGGGCAGCAGCAACAGCCGAAGTCTGATGAGCAAGTGGAAGCAGAGTTTCCAACTTTCATCAACCAACTGAAATGGACACTTATCATGGATGAGTTGCAGAAGAAAGGCGACATCCAGGTTCAGCAAGATGATGTACGGCAATTTGCCAAACAGCAATTGTTGGGTTACATGGGTATGGCTGCAATGGATGAAGAGGCGGATTGGGTACGCGACTATATTGACCGCATGATGAAAGACCGGAAGTATGTAGAGGATGCTTATAATCGCATTCAAACTCAAAAGATTTTCGATTGGGCTGAAACCCAGGTAAATGCTGTGGAAACATCCATTTCAAAAGAGGAGTTTATCCATATGAATGAAGAACATCAGCACCATCACCATTAATCTTTTAATGAGTTTGGACATTAATTATAAGAAGTAATAAAGATCTTTTGTAATAAAAAAGCCGTTCTGAAAAGGACGGCTTTTTTCTTTTGCTGCGGTGAAAAGATATAGAGTGAAAGGAAATTCTTTCGTTAGCAGTATAAAGTTTTCACTTTGAAGCAAATAACAAAGATTTCTATAACAGTTATCAATATACTAATACTAAACTTTACTCTTTCTCCTTCAGATGTACATAAACAAAAAAGTCGTTCGAAACTGAACGACTTTTTGGATTTATAAAGAAGATTTTTCTCTTGTTAATCCTTAAGTTTCTGGTTGCAGATACTAATAGTTGTCCCTGTAGCCTCCGCCACCGCCACGGTTGCCGCCGCCATAGCCGCCACCGCCACGATTGCCTCCGCCACCGTAACCGCCGCCGCCTTTTTTAAAGCCGCCGCCGCCACCGCCGCCGAAGCTGCGCTTTTTGAAGCCGCCATCGCTACCACCTTCTTTCGGGCGGGACTCATTCACCACCAGATTGCGACCATCCACTTCGCTGCCATTCAATTGTGCAATGGCAGCTTGTGCCTGTTCGTCATTTGGCATGTCAACAAAGCCAAAGCCTTTGCTGCGGTTAGTGAATTTGTCCATAACGATTTTCGCAGACGCTACTTCACCGTAAGGTGCGAATAAGTCGGCTAAGTCCTGTTCTTTCAGGCCCCAACTTAAGTTTCCAACATAAATGTTCATTAGTGAAAAAATTTAAAAAACAAAAAAGTGCTTACAGCTGACGAGGGACATGAACGATGTTCGATGGGCCTGAAAAACTGAAAAGGCACAGAATACATAACGAATATAAAACTTTTAAATCCGTTTCTCCAAAAGAAAGCCGTCCTTTCTTTTGGAAAGGACGGCTTCTCTATATTTAGAAATTACTGTTTAAGTACTTTCAGGGTTTCGGTGGATCCGTTTTCCTGGCTGATGCGGATAAAGTACATGCCTTTGCCCAGGCTGCTCATGTCCACATAGGTTTGCATGCTGCCGGTGGCGGGTTGTACGCTTTTCACGATGCGTCCCTCTGCGTTGGCAATGGACACCATTGTTTTACCTTCGATGGCGGGGTGCTGCAGGGTCAGCAGGTTGGCTACCGGCTGGGGGAAAGCTCTGAGCACAATGGAGCTCTTACCGCCTGCTATGCGGGCAATGGTGCTGTACTTAAAGGAGCCGTCGTTGTCCACGTTCTTGATGCGGTAGTAAGCACTGGTAAGCGGCGCATCATCAGAGAAGGTGTAAGTATCCTTGCCATGGCTCTGGATCTGGCCAATCCTGGTAAAGCTGCGGCCGTCGTCACTTCTTTCTACTTCGTAGCGATCAACGTTTTCTTCCCCTGCGATTTTCCAGGTCAGCAGCACGGAGGTGTTTACTTTCTTGGCTTCAAAACCAATAAAGGTCACCGGCAGCGGAGCCTGGGAGAAAGTACCGTTGGTGCGGAAATCATCAAAGGTGATGGTTTCACCAACAACACCAGCGCCTGTGTTCGACGTCAGCTCAAAGCGCAGCCGGTACTGTCCACCCATAGGGAAGCCTGGCAGATCGCCCAAGGAAACGGCACGGCAAACTTCTGCAGCAGTAGTAGTCGGATCGTATGAAGGCACAAATTGCGCAAGGAATACAGTTACGATCTCTCCGTTCAGTGTAGACCGGAACATTACTTTTACTTCTACTCTCGCTACATTTTGAGAACCATCTAAGGTAAAGCCGTATGTAACTGTACTGGCATTGTTAGGCAGTACGTACGTTGGTGTTGTAACAGAGTAAACAGCAGATGCCAGAATGCGGTCTTTCATCAGGTAACCATCCGTCCCGGAAGTAGCAAGCATAAGATCACCGGTAAAGCCGGCCATACTACCACTGGTGTTGTCGAAGTTTTCAATAACATTACCGCAAACAGGGTCTTGGGCATTGGTAGCAACGTAACCGCCAACCAAAAAAGCAAGTGAAAGAGCGCCGTTCCTCAGAAACATGTAAAATTTTGCCATGATAAAAGTTTATGGGTTTAATAAAATACGTCATGGTTTCACGGAGTTGAATTGTTGGTTCTTCTGAAGAATAAAGGAGGGAGATGAATACTCCTTTTCAAAAATTGTTCCTGAATCTTATTTGCACAGCTTGCATGCATGAAACGGTTTGCACAACTGGTTATTCGCCAAAAAAGAAAACGTCCACACAAGTTGTGCGGACGTTTTCAAAAATAAAAAATGTGGTTATTATTCAGCAACTACTTCCAGATCAACTTCGGCGGTCTGACCATTACCGAAATCTACGGTTGCTTTATAGGTACCCAATTCTTTTACATCGTCGTTGATGCTGATTTTCTTGCGGTCAATCTCGTAACCTTTCTGATCACGAATCGCACGGCTAACCTGCAACGAAGTAATGCTACCGAAGATCTTGCCGCTGGTACCCGTTTTGGCGCCTACGCGAACAGGAGCTTCCTGTAACTTGCTGATTACGCTGTTGATCTGGGCCAGCATCGCATCTTCTTTCTTTTTGGCTACTTTCAGCCTTTCTTCCAGTTGTTTTTTGTTGGAAGGACTGGCTTCTACAGCAAATCCCTGGGGAATAAGGTAGTTACGGGCATAGCCATTTCTTACCTTTACCAGTTCATTTTTGCCGCCAAGATTGTCAACATCCTGAATTAAAATAATTTCCATTGTGATTTGTTTTAGCCAACTTCCGCATGAGGCGGAAACTGTCCGTCTTTCTATATTGAAACAGAAAGAGTTAGGTTAAAAATTCTATTTTAAAAGATCTGTTACATATGGTAACAGTGCCATTTGACGTGCCTTTTTGATGGCATCAGCCACTTTGCGCTGGTACTTCAGTGAGTTGCCTGTAATACGGCGGGGCAACATTTTGCCTTGCTCATTCAGGAACTTTTTCAGGAATTCTACATCTTTATAATCGATGTATTTGATGCCATACTTTTTAAAACGACAAAACTTCTTTGGACGTTTTTCCTGTTTAATGGCCGTCAGGTACTTGATTTCATTTGCTTTAGCCATTGTTCACCTCCTCGAGTTTTTCGTTTCCTGTTGGCAAACCGCTGCGTTTTTTGTTGTTGTACTCAACGGCGTATTTGTCCAGTTTTGTAGTCATGTGACGGAGAACAGTCTCGTCACGCAGAAGCTGGATCTTCAGCTTCTCATTGAAGTCGGATGGCGCCTGGAATTCAGCAACCCAGTATAAGCCTGTGGTTTTTTTCTGAATCGGGTACGCCAGTGATTTCAGTCCCCATGCATTTTCAGCTACCATCTGGCCGCCGTTGTCGGTTACCAGTGAAGTGAATTTGCGCTGAGCATTCTTGAATTCTTCGTCGCTCAGAACGGGGGTAAAAATCACCATCAATTCGTAATTGTTCATTACCCTGTTTTTTGGTTAAAAAATAAAATTTGGAGCGCAAATGTAGGACATCAAAACGAGACAAGGGAGGAAAGAAAAGGAAATTTTAGGCGAGAGGTGTTAAAACTGTTTACAGCCATTACTTTGAATTGTTGGTTTATAACCGATACCGCAGAAAATGTCTGCTTATGGCTTTGTTGTCAGATTAAGTTGATTATCAATACGTTGTGTGTTTATTCGATACTTGCCCTTACGTCAATCATTTTTAGTTGCAGGTTTTTTTCGCCATTCCATTCATTTTCTTCAATCTTAAAGACGATATCAAGGGGTTGATTATTGAGCAACAAGGGCATTTTGTCGGCCATGTTAAAGCCGATTCCCGTCATGGTCTGGTTTTCCTGTTTCAAAACAAACCGCAGATGTGCCTCTTTTACAACTTTGCTCCAGCCCGTGTTATAGACCTTGCGGGCACAAAATGTAGGTGACATGTTATCGGGGCCGAATGGCTCCATCTGACATATGATATCATAGAATGACTGTTTGATATCACTGAACCGGATCTCGGCGTCAATAATGATTTCAGGGATTAACAGTTCTGGGTGAATTGTGGCTTGAACCACTTCTTCAAATCGCTGGCAGAAAGCATCTACTTTATCGGGTTCCATAGTCATGCCGGCTGCATAAAAATGACCACCATACCCGAGCAACAGGTCCTTGCATTGATGTATGGCCTCATAAACATTGAAACCGGCAACACTCCGTGCCGAACCAGCCACATAATCCCCGCTTTGGGTGAGCACAATTGTTGGCCTGTAGAAATGATCAATGAGACGGGAAGCTACAATGCCTACCACGCCTTTGTGCCAGTGGGGTTGGTAAAGCACTGTGCTTTTGCGTCCCAGCAGAACTTCATCCCCCTGAATAAGGGCAAGAGCTTCTTCGGTAATGTTGCTGTCTGCTTCTTTCCGGGTTGTGTTATCAGCATTCAATTGCTCTGCCCAGTGCATGGCTTCTTCGTAACTGTCGGCTATAAACATCATCACCGCTTTGCGGGCATCGTCCATGCGGCCGGCCGCATTTACCCTTGGTGCAATGATGAACACAAGGTTGGTGATGTGAAATTGTTTCTGAAAGCTGCTTAAATAGCTCAGTGCTTTTATGCCAAAATTGGGATTCCTGTTTGCTTTTTGAAGCCCGTAATAAGCCAGTATTCGGTTTTCGCCGGTAATGGGAACAATGTCGGCGGCAATGGCCGTTGCCACTAGGTCAAGGTAGGTAAAAGCGATCTCATCGGGCAGGTGCATGGCCCGACATAAAGCCGTGATCAATTTGAAACCAACACCGCAGCCACACAATTCTTTATAAGGGTAAGGACAATCCCATTGCTTCGGGTTCAGGATAGCTACGGCCGGAGGTAGTTCATCATCGGGAAGGTGGTGGTCGCAAATAACAAAATCAATTCCCAAATCTTTTGCATACCGGATCAGTTCTACCGATTTGATGCCGCAGTCAAGGGAAATGACCAGCGTATAATTGTTTTCAAAGGCAAAATCGATTCCCTTTTTACTGATACCATATCCCTCGCGGTACCGATGGGGTATATAAAACTCTGTTTGCGCATGGTGCTTTTTCAGGAACTGGTACATGCACGAAACTGCGGTAGTGCCATCTACGTCATAATCGCCAAACACCAGGATCTTTTCGCCTTCGGCAAAAGCTTGTAAGATTCGGTTTACAGCTTTCTGCATGTCTTTCATCAGGAAAGGATCATGCAAATCAGAAAACTGGGGCCGGAAAAAGGCTTTGGCCTGGTCGAAGGTTTCTATACCACGTTGCACAAGAATAGAGCAAAGAGTAGGATGAATTTTCAGCTCTTTAAAAAGAGCTGCCGCTTTTTCTTTATCACATTGATTGATGCGCCAGCGTTTCTCACCCATGATCAGTATTTTCTGTCAGTTACAAAATTGACCAGGTCTTCAAATCCATCCCGTATCGGAGATGGCGGAAAACTGTGCAGGATAGCCAAGGCCTCCTGCTTATAGGCATTCATTTTTTCAATTGTATAATCAATGCCCCCACTTTTGCTAACCTCATCTACAATATAAGCAATTTTGTCCTTGCGGGTGTTTTGGTTTTTAATGATGTAAATAAGTTCGCGGCGCTTTTTTTTATCGGTATTGTTTAAAGTATAAATGAGCGGAAGGGTGAGTTTCTTTTCTTTGATATCGTTGCCGGTTGGCTTTCCGATGTCTTGTGACGTATAGTCAAACAGGTCGTCTTTTATCTGGAAAGCGATGCCAACTTTTTCCCCAAAAGCCTGCATTTTCTGGCTTACTTCTTTATCGCCGGAAGCCGACCACGCACCGGCTGCACAAGCGGATGAAAGGAGTGAGGCCGTTTTGTTTTTTATGATCTCCAGGTACACTGCTTCATCCATATTCAGGGATCTTGATTTTTCCATTTGCAGCAGCTCGCCCTCGCTCATTTTACGAACAGCTTCAGAGAGGAGTTTAAGTATCTCAAAATCATTATTATCAAGCGATAACAGCAGACCTTTGGCTAACAAATAGTCGCCTACCAGAACAGAGATTTTGTTCTTCCATAAGGCATAAACTGAGAAAAAACCTCTACGTTCAAGCGAGTCGTCTACTACATCGTCGTGTACCAGGGTAGCCGTATGCAGCAGTTCTACCAGTGAGGCTGCCCGGTAGGTACTTTCGGTTACACTACCACAAAGCTTTGCGGCCAGGAATACAAACATGGGCCGGATCTGTTTTCCCTTGCGTTTGACTACGTAACGCATGATACGGTCGAGCATAAACGCATTGCTCCGGGCAGCTTCTTTGAACTTTTTTTCAAAGACCAACAACTCATCCTCTATTAAATTAACGGGTAGCTTCATTCGTAGTTGAAAGATTGCAGCGGCAAAACAACAGATTCATTTGTGTGGTATAAGAATTGCAGATTTGAGCTGGCAAATTATAGTGACTTGGCAATCGCCTCAAAAATAAATTTAAAAGTTTGGTAATTGTCGGTCAATTTATATTTTTGCGCTGATTAGGACATTGTTTTTAAATTTTAATTCATAGTTATGGCAAGCAAAAAGTACTCTTTTTTAGCAGGTGCATTGTGCCTGTTAGCCTCGGCCGGCTTCGCTCAAACGACGACGACTAGCGGTTCCGGATACGATGTAGCAGATTCCACTGTAGTTCCCACCCGAAGAATGCCCCAGCAAACAGAGTTTATGCAAGGCACTTATAATTACCCTGCAAAGCCCCGCAGCATGTGGGAGTTGGGTTTGAAGGTAGGTTCGTTTATGGTTAGAGGTGATGTTCCTGCAAAGTTCTTATCTCCTGGTTTTGGGGTTCATATCAGAAAGGCTTTGGGTTATTTGTTCTCTCTGCGCCTTAACTATATGTATGGTATTGGTAAAGGTCTCGACTGGAAAGCTGCTAGTAATTATGGAAACAATACAGCTTGGACTGGTGCTGGTTATTCACCTGCAAACCCTCAGCAAGGACGGATTTTCTATAATTACAAAACAAATGTTCAGGATCTGTCTTTAGAGGGTATCTTCTCGCTGAACAACATTCAGTTTCATAAATCACGTACAAACGTAAACGTTTATGCCCTAGTAGGTATCGGTGCAGCAACATATGATACTAAAGTGAATGCATTAAATGGTAGTACTCCCTACAACTTTTCAACAGTCACAGGCTTTAATGATTACAAAAATAGGAAGAATGTAAAAGATCAGCTGGAAGATATGATGGACGATTCTTATGAAACACCAGCTGAAAACTATGGCGACGAACGTGCAAAATTAGGTGGCAATACCTTGATTCCTGTTGCGCATTTGGGTGCCGGTCTTGCTTTCCGTTTGAGCCCCCGTTTGAACCTTGCCATTGAAGACCGTTTCACAATGACAAGAAGCGACCTTATCGATGGTCAACGCTGGGCAGAGCAAACAACCGGCCAGCCGGTTATGACTCCTTCTTATGATGCTTATAACCACCTGACAATTGGATTGAACATAAACCTGGGTGCACGTTCTGTTGAGCCGCTGTGGTGGTTGAACCCACTGGATTATGCTTACCAGGAAATTCGCAAGCCTCGCCTGATGATCCTTCCCAAACCAGTACTGCCTGATACTGATGGTGATGGTGTTACTGATCAGTTTGACCAGGAAGTTACACCTGCCGGTTGCCCAGTTGACTCTCACGGTGTGAGCCTGGATACAGATGGTGACGGGGTTCCTGATTGCCGCGATAAAGAAAAAGTTACACCTACCTCATGGCAGCCTGTTGATGCTGACGGTGTTGGAAAAGCGCCATGTCCGGATTCAACCTGCTTCGAAGGCTTCACTCGCATGGGCGACTGTGCTGTTCAACTGGGTGCTATGCCTAGCATTGCCTTCACCGGTAACAACTCCCGCCTGAACAATGATCAGAGAAGCCTGTTGGCTGGTGTTGCTGCCCGTCTGCGCAACGCTCCAAACTGTCGCATCACCATCGTTGGCTATTGCACAGAAAGCAAAGCCAAGCAAGGTGCTGGTTCTGCAAGAGCTGAAAATGTTCGCAGATATCTGGTTGAAAATGAAGGCATCTCCAACGATCGTATCACAGTATTGCTGGCCCAGGAAGGCGGCGACTGCGGAACGGTTGATCTGAGAGCCGAATAAGAAATAATCTTTCTCTATAAAAATCCTGCTGCAAAGCAGGATTTTTTTTGCGTTTACTTTAGATAAATCTTAACGGCAACCGGTGCATCCTTTGAAGAAATTACTGAATATTTGCCGTTAGCGATTAATTTTGCCAACTTTATGAAGTTTCCTGCCGTAATTCTTCTTGGTTTTATCATTTTGACCGGCTGCCAGTCGATCAACAAAGTACTGAAAAGCACCGATCCTCATTATAAGTTGCGCATGGCGGAACAGTATTATGCCAATAAAAAATACAATCTGGCCCAACAGGTCTATGAAGACATCATGCCTGCTTTCCGGGGACAGCCGGAATTTGAGGATATTTATTATAAATACGCCTATACGGCCTACCACCAAAAAGATTACCTGAACGCAGAAAACCTGTTTAAAGGTTATTTGGAAATCTTTTCAACGAGTCCGCGGGCTGAAGAAGTTGATTTTATGCGGGCTTATACCTTTTATAAACAATCACCCAAACCAGCGCTGGATCAAACGGCTACCCGCAAAGCCATAGGCATGTTCCAGACATTTATCAATACGCATCCCGGGTCACCTCGAAACAAAGAGGCCAATGATATCATCGACCAGTTGCGGGGGAAACTTGAAACAAAGGACCAGCAATCCGCACAGCTTTATTATGACATCGGGCAGTTTCGGGCTGCAGCAGTAGCTTATAATACCATGCTGAACGACTATGCAGAAAGCCCAAGAGCCGATGAGTACAAACTAATGGCTATAAAATCTTACTTTCGCTTTGCCGAACTGAGCGTGGAAGATAAAAAAGCAGAGCGCTTTGAAAAAGTAATTGAAGAAGCAGCTGATTTTATGGACCGCTTTCCACAGAGTCCACTGACAAAAGATGTGCAGGACTTTGTAAAACAATCCGAAAACAACTTAAAATTATACACGAATGAGCCTGTTAAGACGACAACTTAATACGAACATCACCAACAATATTGAAACCCGTGATATTAACGAGCTGAAAAGCAAAACCGGTAATATTTACGAGTCGATTGCAATCATTGCTAAAAGGGCAAACCAGATTAATATTTCTGTAAAGGAAGAATTACACAACAAACTCGACGAGTTTGCCACACATACTGATTCTCTGGAAGAAATCCACGAGAACAAAGAGCAGATCGAAATTTCGAAAGCTTATGAAAAAATGCCAAACCCGTCGATTCTGGCAACTTCAGAGTTCCTTGAAGGCAAGATTTACTACCGTAAAAACGAAGACACTGATCTTTTCCATTAATCATTAAAAGGATCAAAACCGGAAAGGAGAAAAGGGGCAAAGGAACTCTTTTCTCCTTTTCAGTTTTAAGAAAGCTGCTTATTTTGGCAACAGCATCGTAAATCTTTTCTCCATTAAATTTCCAACGAATGATAGCCGGCAAAAAAGTCCTTTTGGGTATCTCCGGAAGCATTGCAGCTTACAAAACACCCATTCTTGTTCGGCAACTGGTTAAAAAAGGCGCCGAAGTAAAGGTGATAATGACGCCGGCTGCCACTGATTTTGTTTCACAACTTACGCTGGCAACCGTTTCGAAAAATGAAGTGCTGATTAACTTGTTTGACGAAAGCACCTGGGCAAATCATGTGCAGTTAGGCCGCTGGGCCGATGTCATGCTGATAGCACCACTAAGCTGCAACACCCTGAGTAAAATGGCCAATGGCGCCTGTGACAACCTGCTTCTTGCTACCTATTTATCGGCTATCTGCCCTGTCATTCTCGCCCCTGCTATGGATGAAGACATGTGGCATCATCCTGCAACACAACAAAATCTGGCGAAATTGGAAAGTTTCGGCTGCATTAACCTTTCAGTTCAATACGGAGAGTTGGCGAGCGGCCTTACCGGGCAAGGCAGAATGGCTGAACCGGAAGATATGATTGCCTATCTGGAAACATTTTTTGCGCAGCAATCTACCCTGACAGGTAAAAAAGCTTTGGTAACGGCAGGACCTACATACGAAGCGATTGATCCTGTACGTTTTATTGGCAACCATTCTTCAGGAAAGATGGGTGTTGCTATAGCCGAAGAACTCAGGCAAAGAGGAGCGGAGGTAACGTTAGTTTCAGGACCGATTTCCTTGGATACAAACGGCATCAGGCGGATAAAAGTGACGAGTGCTGAAGAAATGTATGTGCGTTGTATGGCTGAACCTTATGATATAGCAGTAATGGCGGCGGCTGTAGCCGATTATACACCTACAGAAGTAGCGGGTCAGAAAATAAAGAAAAGTGGCGAGGAGCTTACATTAACCTTGCGAAAGACAAAAGATATCCTTGCTGCTTTGGGACAAAAAAAGCAGAATGGGCAAGTGTTGGTTGGCTTTGCCCTAGAAACAAATAATGAAAAAGAAGGTGCCCTGAAAAAGCTGGCTGAAAAGAATGCTGATTTGATTGTTTTAAACTCATTGCGTGATGAAGGTGCGGGCTTTGGTCATGATACCAACAAAGCCACTCTCTTCCTGAAAAACGGCGAAGTGAAGTCCATTGCGTTGAAATCTAAAAAGGCACTGGCCAAAGATATTGTTGACACAATAACGAATTTATTACCATGAAGTGGATAGTACTGCCTGCTATGTTGTTAATGATGCAACTGGTAAAGGCACAGGAAATGCAGGCCCGTTTTACTGTAATGGCAAACAGGGTAAGCACGCAGGTTGATAAAAAAACGTTTCAGACTCTGCAAACAGCGTTGACGAATTTTGTAAATAACCGCAAATGGTCGGCGGATGCCTACCAGCCGCAGGAAAAAATTCGCTGCAACTTTCTGTTGAACATCGACCAGGAATTGGGCAACAACGTTTATAAAGCAACACTAACGGTGCAATCGGCAAGACCTGCCTACAATACCACCTATGAATCGCCCCTTGTCAACTTTCAGGACAATGAAGTTACGTTTAAGTACATCGAGTTTCAGCCCATTGAATTCAATGAGAACCGTGTTCAGGGCAACGATCCTTCAACAGCGAATTTGCCGGCTATTGTCGCTTATTATGTCAACCTGATATTAGGTATGGACTACGCTTCCTTTTCTTTGCGTGGCGGAGATCCTTATTTCCTTAAGGCGCAAAATATTGTCAACAACGCCCCGGAAGGTGGACAGATCAGCGGGTGGAAACCGTTTGATGGTCTCCGGAACCGGTTTAAATTGGTTGAAGGTTTTGTGGACAACCGCTTTGCGCTAATGCACGACGCCATCTATTCTTATTACCGCGGTGGGCTGGATATATTCTCAGAGCGGGAAAAAGATGCCCGGGTTGGCGTGCTGAATGCATTGAATTATCTTAATACAGTAAGTCAGGAAAATCCCGGGGCCATGGCTATCCAGTTTTTCTTCCAGGGAAAAAGCAATGAACTTTTGCGCATCTTCAGTAAAGCTGATGGGCAAATGAAAACACAAGCCCGGAATCTTCTTTCCCGCCTTGATCTTACTAATGCCAATACTTACAAGGAGCTAAAATAAATGCGCTACTGGATCGTAATCTGCCTTTTTATCGTTGCCTGCTCTGGTGAATCTGTTCCCAAAGATGTACTGCCACCTGAAAAAATGCAGGCGGTTATGTATGATGTAATACGCGTTGATGAAATGGTGGATTTTTTGCGGATGTCGGATTCTGCCTACCAGCCATTCACAAAACGGACGGCACTGTACGATACCGTGTTTGGGCTGCACAGTGTTACAAAGGAACGATTTCAACAGAGCCTGAAATATTACCAGGGAAGACCAGATCTATTAAAAGACATAATGGACAATATCCATACGAAGATCACAGATACTGCCAATAAAAAACCCGTATCTAGTCCAAAAGAAATGCTTCAGTAAGAATCTTTTCAACTCTTTTCTATAACAATGTATGCTTTGTTGTCACCCATACGGAAGGGTTTCTTGCGTGGCGTACTGTAAATGTTCTTTAACTGCAGCCCGGCAGTATGCAGCATCGTATCCAATTCCTGTAGCGTGAATATATAATCAACACCCTGGATTACTTCCACCGTGCCATCAGGGGCGATCAATGTGTGTTCTGATTCAATGCGATTGGGGAGAAGGTGGAACCGGTAATCCAATAAATATTTATAGTCGTCAACATAGTACCATTCTCTTTCCTGGAAATGTTTGATGGCAATTTCAGCAATCATCCAGGTGTTGAGAATGAATATGCCTCCGGGAGCTAAATGTGAAGCTATCTTTTGCAATAAGGCTGTTGCATCCTCCTGATTGAAAAAAGCAAAACTATTGCCCATGCAGATGGCAGCTTTGAATGTCTGATCAAGAGATGCCTCTAACGCACCGGATACCGTTGCACTTACAGGTAGACTTTCAGTTGTGGCAATGGTATTGATTTCTTCGATATAAGCTTGTAAGTTGTCGATTGCTGTTACTTGGTAACCGCGGCGACCAAGTTCCAATGCATGCCGCCCATAACCACACATCAGGTCAAGAACGTTGTCATCTTTTTTCAGGTTGGCAACATCTTCAATAAACAAACATTCTGCTTCTGAAAGCCCTGGAGGAATCAGTTTACGCCAAACCTCTTTATAATGGCCTTCAAAAAAACGATCGTTGATATTGGTTTGTTGAGAAGCCAATTTTTAATCAATTAATCGGTTACGCATGGCATACATCACCAGCCCGGCAATGGTTTTAGCACCAACCTTTTGCTTCATATTCTGGCGAATGGTTTCAATGGTACGGGGACTCAGGAAAACATCTTTTGAAATTTCTTCTGTGGTTTTGTCTTCGGCAATGCTTTTCAGGATACGCAATTCTTTTTCCGAAAACTTAACCGGCGCAGGATAGTACTGCCGCACATTTTTTTTGTGTTGGAGACGCATCAACACCGCTTTGTTTACCAGATCATTGAAGTAAAAATCATCACTCATGCAGGCAAGAATCGCCTTGTAGATTTCTTCAGGATCGGATGTTTTAGTAAGATAAGCGTTGGCGCCCATTTCCATCATCTTTGTAATCATTTCCTGGTCGTCATACATGGTCAGCACAATGACCTTAACGGCTTCATATTCTTTCCGGATCATGTTAATGGCATTAACGCCATCCAGTTCCGGCATCCGGAGATCCATCAGAAGAACATCGGGTTGCTTGAGCTGGATCTTATGCATAAGATCCTTACCATCTTCTGCTTCCCACAAAAATTTGAGTTGATCGCGGCCAGTGAGAGCCATTTTGATTCCATCGCGAAAAATTTTATGATCATCAGCGATGGCCACTTTTATTAATTGGGCATTCATGGAAATTGGTTTTGCTTGTTTAGCAGTTGCGCAAAGCTAATCGATTTTTCAACTACTGCATAGTGAACGTAAAAGTATTTCACCGATGTTCACGCATCGTTCATCGAAAGGGTACGGGAATTCGACCGTAGATATACGTTAGTATGGTGGGAAAATCGCGTTGCTCATTTCCTGAATTGATGACGAGCAAAAAACCTGTTTTGTGCTATTGTAATTGTTTGTACCTTGCTATTATAAGGGTTTATACCTAACTAATCATTTCTGCTCAAATCCACGCCTGAAAAGGGTTTCAATCGATTCAATCTTCTTCGTTATTTTTTTAAAATCCCGATTTTTTCTCCAAAATAGCTGCGTAAAATTACTGTTTTCATTACGCAAAAACACGTGATTTTGTCTCGTATCACTACACTGTTTTTTTGAGCAAAGGCTTGTCATCACTGACTTATTGTAAGTAATGATTATATGTGGGCGGGATCAATGCACTTGGATGCGAAATATTCACTGCACATATTTACAGTACAAAAACTTACTGATATGGTACCAACTACAAAAATCTTCAGAGCATTTCCTCCCGGTGGACTGGGTAGTGGCGATGAAGCAGCAACTTGGTGGGAATTTTAATTTCTAATTCGTTGTAAAATTTTCCGAAGGTTTTCTATATTTGGCCAAAAACCAAAACTATAGAAAACCTTTTTGTTTATTTAGATTTTTACTCGAACCTAATTCCGGTATTCTTCTTTATCATATATTGGAATAAGTCCTATCCTATAACCGGATTGAGAATTCTATTTGGCTATTCGATAATTATTTTCTTAATTAATTATCTTATTTCAAAGGATTCCAATAATGTTTTTTTATATAAGCTATTCACTTTTGTTGAAGCCATTGCATTCATTGCATTTTTGTTTTTTCAGTTGGTAAACAGGAGTGCCAAAAGAATCGTAATTGTTGCTGGCCTTTTTTTCGTTCTACTTAGCATTTTCATTTCTTTTATATTTAGCGGCATCCATCTTATTGATTCTGTGCAGATAGGAGTCGAGACAATCATTATACTAATTTTTTCATTCTACTATATGTATGAAAGAATGAATGACACCTCGACTCTCTATGTTTATAGTACATTTTCTTTCTGGATTGTTACCGGAATGGTTTTATACCTTGCAGGTTCTTTTTTTATTTACATTTTTGCAGATTCACTTCCAAAGGCCGAAGTTGATAAGTATTGGGTCGTTACAAATGTTTTATCAATTCTCAAGAATATCTTCTTTACGATTGGAATAATTGTAAACTCCAAACCACCTCGTAAAATTCCACCTTCTGATTTTGAATTCAGCAGCCTAAACTAACCCAGAAAACGATGTACCTACTACAATCCAATACCAACAGTCCAATATCCCTGGTACTCTTTCTTGGTACATTGGGCATGCTCATTCTTACCATTGGCCTTATCCTGTTTATTATATTTCACCAGCGAAAAGTTATCCGTTTTCAACTTCGCTTGCAGGAAATGGAAAAGAAGCAGCAAAAGATTCTTTTGAATGCCTCTATTCGTTTACAGGAAGAAGAACGCCAGCGCCTAGCTGCTGACCTGCATGACGATGCCGGACCACTACTGGCCACCGCCCGTTTGTACTTGAACGAAAACCTGGTGAACATGGATAAAGCAACACAACTGCAATCCATCTTCCAGGCCCGCCAGATCCTTGACGATACCATTCAACTCATCCGCAACATCAGCCACAGCCTGATGCCGCCTACACTAAAGAATTTTGGTCTGGAATCAGCAGTGAATGACCTGTTTCAGAAGATTAGTGGTTCAGGTGTTATTAACGCCAGCAGTCGCTTTCACGATTATAAAGAGCGCTTAAAGCCCGATAAAGAACTTTTTATTTTCCGCGTGTTACAGGAACTGGTGAATAATATTTTAAAACACAGTGGCTCGAGCTTTATACATTTGACCCAGAATTTTCAAAACGATAATTGTTACATCCGTATTCATCATGATGGCCGTGGCCTTGTTCAAAGTGATTTTGAAAAGCTGAATAAAAGCAAAAGCGGATTGGGTTTAAAAAATATATCCAGCCGCCTGCGGGTTTTGCATGGAAAGATTCACTTTGAAAAAGATGTGTCACAAACGTATTTTAAAGTTACAATTGAAGTGCCCCGTGAAGACGTACCTGAGGAGATGCTTTACAATTCTTAATTTTAAAGTGAAATCTGATTTCCGATGAATGTGATTAAAGTGGCAATTGCCGATGACCACAAAATCTTTCGCAAAGGTGTCATACTCTCTCTTCGTCCTTACACAAACATTAAGTTTGTATTGGAAGCCGAGAATGGAGATGAACTGCTGGCCGGCCTGGCCGAAGCCTCTCCGGATGTGGTGCTGATGGATTTACGCATGCCACAGAAAGATGGAATTGAAACAACAAAGATTATCAGCAAGCAATATCCCAACATGTTTGTGCTGGTGCTGAGCATGTACGAAGATGAACGGTTTGTTTCGCACCTGATGGAAAATGGCGCCAATGGTTACCTGTTGAAAAATGCTGAACCACAGGAAATTCGTAAAGCCATTATGGATGTGTTTGAAAAAGGGTACTACCTCAATAATTTTGTTAACCGCATCCTGATCAAAAAAGCGCATTCCAAGCAAAAATCCATTCCATCACTTAATAGCGAGATCACCATCAGTGATAAGGAAAAAGATGTGTTGCGGTTTATCTGCATGGAATTTACAGCGCAGGAAATAGCACAGAAAATGGACATCAGTCCACGTACTGTAGAAGCCATCAAAGACCGCCTCATGGAACGCTTCGGCAGTAAAAACACTGCTGGCCTGGTGTTTTTCGCCGTGAAGAATAACCTAGTGGATTAAAGCGGGCCGTATCAAAGGTGGCAAGTGCCACTAACTCCCCAAACATTGGCAGCCTGAATTTGTTAGTTAGCATAGCGCTGCTAAAACCAGGTATTATACAATTATCAGCCTGACGCAAAAAATGCTGCTTTGATGTATACTTTTACGCAATGCTGTAGGCATTTGTGAAGCGATGCCTTCTCAGAATTCAATTTAAATTTTCTATATGGCATTTAAGATTTATACCAAGACAGGAGATAAAGGAGCCACTTCATTGATCGGCGGTACAAAGGTTCCTAAAAATGACATTCGCATTGAAACCTATGGTACGGTAGATGAACTGAACTCCTGGGTCGGCAACATCAATGACCAGTTGCAAGACGGTGAGTTGAATGGGGAACTAAGAGAGATCCAGGACCGGTTATTTACCATTGGGTCGGCACTGGCGACAGACGGGGAAAAAGAGCCAAAAATGAAGCTGCCAGATATTCTGCCTGCTGATATTACCTTTCTGGAAAATCGCATAGATGTTATGACAGCGGCGCTTCCGCCAATGAAGTCTTTTATATTGCCCGGTGGACATCCTGTCGTTTCCTCAATTCACATTGTTCGCTGTGTGTGCCGCCGCGCAGAGCGACTGGCTGTAAACATGCAAATGAATGATCTTTTCATAGATGAAAAAATTATTCAATACCTGAACCGGCTGAGTGATTATCTCTTTACCCTTGCCCGGTATGTGGCGCAGCAATTTGGGGCGGAAGAGGTGCCCTGGAAGCCTCGGTTAAACCCCTGAAAACTGCCATTGGCCGACATTTGGAAAGCTTTCGCAACTCGTTAATAATTTTTTTTGAGTTGGTTTCGTTATTTAAGGGTATGAAACTTTTCCACCTTATTCCGTTACTCATACTGACGCTGAACTATACCGGCAAACCAATCCCGGCTAAGCCTGTAGCTGTGGTAAGTGCAAATGCGGGTAATCCTGAAAAGAATGATGTGAATGAAACAGACAGGATCATTCCCTGGTCTGCATCACGTAAACTGGTGTGGGATGATTTTAAGTCTGAGCCCAAGCGTGAAGGCGATGCGGTTGCTTCTACAAGCACCTCGCTTGGTCTTTCTTATCAATTCCGGGATAATAAGCTTACTTACCGAATTACCTGTGATTTTTCAAAAGAAAAATCCTGGGGTTCATTGAAGACCGATTATATCTTGGCACATGAGCAGGCGCATTTTGACATTACAGAAATCCATGCCCGCAAACTTTACCAGGCTTTGTATAATTACGAGGTTAATCCATCTACCGTTAAAGCTGATGTTGCAGCCATCTATAACCAGATCGTAAAGGAGAAGGAAGAGATGCAGCGGGTTTATGATGGGCAAACAGATCACAGCCGCAAAAGAGGAAGGCAAGTAGACTGGCTGGAAAGAATTGATCAAATGCTTCTGGAAACAGAAATGTTTGCAGCATATCCATAAAAAAAATCCCGCACTTGTTGCGGGAATTTTTTTATGAGGTTTCAAACTTAATTCATAGCCGCTCCCATCAGAATAAACCAAACAACTGCGCATCGACCATGTTAATAATCTTTCCCAGGTCTTCCTCTTTCTCTCCGAATTTGTTTTCATCACCGTTGATGATCAGCAGGGGACCTTCTTTATACGACTCGATCCATTTGTTGTAATACTCATTCAGCCGCTTTAGGTAATCGAGACGGATATTTTCCTCATATTCTCTTCCCCGTTTCTGTATCTGGCCTACCAGCGTGGGAACTGATGCCTGAATATAGATCAACAGGTCTGGTGGCTTCACCATGGCCTTCAGGGTTTGAAAAAAGGAGAAATAATTTTCAAAATCGCGGCCGCTCATCAAACCCATCTCATGCAGGTTGGGCGCAAAAATGTGTGCATCTTCATAGATGGTGCGATCTTGTATAACCGTTTCTGTTCCTTTGTGAATATCGATCAACTGGCCAAGCCGGCTTTGCAGAAAATAAATCTGCAACTGAAAACTCCAGCGTGGCATGTCTTCATAAAAATCATTCAGGTAGGGGTTGTTCTCTACATCTTCAAAATGCGGGATCCATTTGTAATGTTTGCTAAGCTGCTGCGTCAGCGTGGTTTTCCCTGCCCCGATATTACCTGCAACGGCAATATGTTTTGGTTTATTTGTTTTCATGATAAGCACCTCTGGCAAAAGAGAGGATAAAAAATTAGAGCGTTAAAAATAGAGTTTTCCTTTTTTCCGGCAAGACGCTTAAAAATATTTTAGACCAATCAACTGTCTTGCCTGCTCAATGGTTTTGCGGGCACTTTCTCTGGCTTTTTCGGCGCCCTGATCCACTACTTTTTTCAGGTAGGCTTCATCGTTCCGGATGCTTTGCGCTTTCTCGCGGATAGGAGCAATAAATTTCACCATATCCTCTGCCAGCTGCTTTTTCATATCGCCATAACGAATAGCAGCGTTGTTGAAATCATCCTTGAATTTTTGCACGGTGCTTTCCTCACTCACAAGACTCATAAGCTGGAAAATATTCTGTATGTAATCCGGCATTTCCGAATTGGGTTCTGTTGGACCACTATCTGTTTTTGCCCTCATTACTTTTTTGCGAATAAGATCATCATCATCGGCAAGGTATAATGTGGCGAGTTGGTTTTCACTCTTGCTCATCTTACCGGCACCATCCAGACTTGGCACTTTCAGCAGGCTGGCGCCAAAATTGAAGGCTTGTGGCTCGGGAAACAATTCTCCGTAGCGGTGATTAAAGCGCTGCACATAGTTACGGGTGATCTCCAGGTGCTGCTCCTGGTCTTTACCGACCGGAACATACTTGGCTCTGTGGATGATAATATCAGCTGCCATGAGTACAGGGTAGGTCAGCAAACCGGCATTTACGTTGTCGGGCTGCAGGCGCACCTTGTCTTTGAATGTGGGAGTTTTTTCCAGTTCGCCTTTATAGGCAAGCATGTTCAGGTAAAGATATAATTCGCTGATTTCCGGAATACTGCTTTGCAGGTAGAGGCAAACTTTTTCCGGGTCCAGTCCGGCAGCAATATTTTCAGCCAGCACATGCAGCACACTGTTGCGCAGTTCTTTTGTATCCGGGTGTGTGGTTAGTGAATGCCAGTCGGCAACAAAAAAATAGCATTCATATTCTTCCTGCATACGCACATAGTTGCGCATAGCGCCAAAATAATTGCCCAGGTGAAGATTCCCGGTGGGCCTGATTCCGCTTACAACAATTTCCTTTTGCATAAGGCGGCAAAGATAGGAGACGGTTTGGAGTTTGGTGTTTGGCGTTTGGTGTTTGGAGTTGTTTGGCAAGAAACTTTTTGCTGTAATTGTCTTTGCAAGGATCATTCAAATAGAGCAATGCGTTTTTTGCAAGAGAAGTATCGCATTGGTAGGAAAAATTGATAAATCTACTACGCCAACCCCAAACGCAAGACACCAAACACCAAACCTTTACTTCGGTGCTTTTTTAAAGAGATAAATGGCAACCAGGGTGAAGGCAATGTTTGGCACCCAGGCGGCCAGCACGGGATGGAAATTACTTTTGATGGCAAATACACTGGAAAAGCGGTCCGAAAGAATATAGAGCGATGCAATAATGATCCCGATGGCCAGGTGCAAACCGCTGCCGCCGCGGGTTTTACGACCAGCAATGATGGCCCCGATCAGTGTAAGTAATAAAACAGTGTATGGCGTAGCGTTGCGTCGGGCCAACTCCACTTTCATAGGGGCAAGGCCTTCCGTAGCCCTTTGTTCTTCCAGTTGTATAAAACGTTGTAGTTCGGGTGAGGTCAGTTTATCTTTCAGATAATCGTCTTTGCGTAGTTCCGAAGGCTGCAGGTTCAGTTTCATGATCTTTTCAGAAAACTGCTGTACACGTTCACCGGCGCTGTCAATCCTTCTTTCTACAACGTTTGTCAGCTTCCAGGCTTTTTTGGTGGAGTCCCATTGCATCCGGTCGGCACGCAGGTTGTAAATAACCTTGTTGTTTTGCACTTTCTCCATAAAAAAGCTGGAAGCGCTTTTTGATGTTGCATCAAAATACTTGATGCCGGCATAGGTGATCGAATCCAGTCGTTTGTAGAAGCAGTTGGCGCAACGCTGATAGGCGTCCTGCGCACTAAATGCGGTCAGGTATTTCGATTCAAATTCGCTGCGAACCTCGTTCGCTTTTGGGATAGCGTAAAGGTTGGCAAACCACAGCAGCAATCCCATAAAAACGCCACCAACGATATAAGGCCGCAACCAGCGCCGAAACGACGTGCCGCTGGCGAGAATCGCAATGACCTCGGAGCGAAGAGCCATTTTCGATGTAAAAAAAATAACCGCAATGAATACAAACAACGGGAACAGCATCCCCCAGATGAAGGGAACAAATCCCACATAGTATTGCCGGATGATCTCAAAAGTAGAAAGACCGGTTTTGACAAAATCATCCGTTTTTTCGCTGCTGTCCACGGCCACGGCAATGACCGTAAAAGCCAGCATGCAAAACACAAAGGTGCTGAAGAATTTGCGCAGTATGTACCAGTCCAGCTTTTTCATGTCAGGGCGACGAAGTAAACAAAATTGTCCGAACCACGATAGCGAACCTGCATAGGATTAACAAGAATTATGAAGCTTTCTGCTCGCGGCTCATAACTCACCGCTCCAGCTTTCTTTTATAATCTTGTTTTCAGCACCGGCACCATCTCGTCCTTCCAGGACAAAAAGTCGCCAGCAAGAATATGCTTCCGGGCTTCTTTCACCAGCCAGAGATAGAATGAAATGTTTTGCACCGAAGCGATGGTTAGTCCAAGCAACTCACCCGATTTGAACAAGTGCCGTACATATGCTTTGTTGTAATAACGGCTCCATTCATTATCCAATCCCTCATCAATGGGAGAGAAGTCCCGTTCCCATTTTTTGTTATCGATGTTGATGATGCCTTTGGTTGTAAACAGCATGGCATTGCGGCCATTACGGGTAGGCATCACGCAGTCAAACATATCTACGCCCAGCGCAATGCATTCCAGGATATTCCACGGTGTGCCCACGCCCATCAGGTACCGGGGTTTGTTCTGTGGTAAGTTTTCGCAGCAAAGCTGACAGATCTCGTACATGACGGGTTCCGGTTCTCCTACACTTAAACCGCCAATGGCGCTGCCTGTTGCCTCTTTGGAGGTTATGTATTCGCAGGAAGCTTTCCGCAGGTCGTGATACACGGCTCCCTGTACAATGGGAAACAGGTTTTGTGTATGCTCGTATTTATCCGGCGTATTCTTAAAATGGTTAAAGCAGCGGTCGAGCCAGCGGTGAGTGAGATTCATGGAGTCCAGCGCATACTTGTATTCCGAATTGGCCGGCGGGCATTCATCAAAGGCCATCATAATATCAGCACCGATGGTGCGTTCAATATCCATTACTTTTTCCGGTGTAAAGAGGTGCTTGCTGCCATCAATATGGCTTTGAAACATCACACCTTCTTCGTTGATCTTTCGATTTGCCGCCAGCGAAAATACCTGGAAGCCACCGCTGTCGGTCAGGATAGGCCGGTCCCAGTTCATAAAGCGGTGCAGGCCGCCGGCCGCCTCCATTGTTTCCATTCCGGGACGGAGATAAAGATGATAGGTATTGCCTAAAATAATCTCAGCTTTCACCTGCTCCTTCAGCTGCTGCTGCGTCACACCTTTTACACTGCCGATGGTGCCCACGGGCATAAAAATAGGCGTCTGAATTTTTCCATTATCCGTAGTGATCGTACCTGCACGGGCAGACGATTGAGTATCCATTTTCTCTAAATCAAATTGTAGTGCGGGCATAAGCGGCAAAGATAATCCTCCCGTTCTCCTAAAGGGGAGACTTGGGCTTGTTAAACTTTTTGTGTTTACCGTCTTATTTTAGAGAATACCATTGTTCATTATGGACTCAGCTGAAGTGCTGCTATCCGGCACCGGTTGCGTCGCACTCTTGTATATTCAGTAAGTCTATTCAAAAGGAATGAAAAAACTTTCTGCAGCAGAAAATTTGAAAGAATCAAAAGCATCTCCTTGCTCAGTCTTCAATTATGTGAAGAGGGAAATTATGCCGTATAAAGAATATACTTCTCCCTGAAGAAATCCTCTTCAAACAGGTTGCTGATCTCTGTCATTTTGGGTCGCAGTCCGCTTTCTGAGACCTCCTGCGCCAGGTCCCCACCTTTCAGGCAGATAAGACCAGAGCGAAGCTGCATCATACCACCTTCATTTTCTATTTTATATGTGTTATTCTTCAGCAATGGTTTGCTCCACCGCCATAAATCGGCCAAAGGTGCCACGGCACGGCTTACAGCAAAATCAAACTTGCGCCCCTTGATGTCTTCTGCACGGGTGTGTTGCGTGGTCACGTTGGTAAGACCTGCAGCTTCTTTTACCGCTTCGATGATCTTTAGTTTTTTGCCGATGCTATCCACCAGGTGAAACTTTACTTCCGGAAAAAAGATGGCCAGCGGTACGCCGGGAAAACCACCGCCGGTGCCAATGTCTACGATTTCGGTTCCTGCCGGGAAGTCAAATGCGGCAGCAATACTAAGCGAGTGCAGGACATGTTTTTCATACAGGCTGTCGATATCTTTCCGGGAGATCACATTGATCTTTGCATTCCATTCTTTGTACAAGCCTTCCAGCGCCTTGAATTGTTCCAGTTGTTTTTCGGTAAAGTCGGAAAAATATTTCAGCAGGATGTCCATTTGGCAAAAGTAAGTGCTGGCAGTTATCACCCGCCAGCTAAGCGTATCAGGTAAACTTTTTACACAGAGAGCAAAAACAAAGCAAAATTTTTAATGGCCATGGCTGGTCATTTTCGGTTTCTCAATTCCATGTTTTCCGTGGTTTCCGGTACACGGATCTTGCAAAGATGATGTAATAGAAAAACTGCCAGATATCCCAGAAGATGAAAAAAGGAAACAAGTCATCTTCACCCAGCCGCTTCATTGCATTTTTCCATATAACAGCCTGTGTGATCAACCGTATCCCGAACGGGATCAATGCAAACCGCCAGTCGAAGAAGAGAATCGACAAGACAAACAACGGGTAAAATAGAAAAAAGCTGCCGGTATACAATCCTAATAAAACCTGGTGCGAACGCCTGTAAAATTTGCCTGTGGAATAATGCCTGCTTTTCTGCCGCATCCAGTCCTTCCAGGTAGATTTGGCAGGAGAGATGGTGAAGGCATCTTTGTCCAGCACAACGGCTGTGTTGTTTTTGTTGGCCACCTTGTTGATGAACAGGTCATCGTCGCCACTGGGAATGTGGTTAATGGATGAAAAGCCTTTGTTGCGTAAGAACAGGCTTCTGCGGTAGGCAAGGTTGCGGCCTACACCCATGTACGGTTTGCCGGCCAACGCATAACCTAAATATTGCAGGGCAGTATGAAACGTTTCGAAACGAATGGCCTTGTTCAGGAATCCTTTGGTTTTTTGATAAGCGCCATAACCCAGCACCACTTCCACGCCGTCAGTAAATGCATCCTGCATTTTGTGAAGCCAATGCTCCGAAGCCGGCACGCAATCGGCATCGGTCAGCAGCATAATCTCGTGTTTGGCTTCTTTGATTCCAATGGAAAGAGGATATTTTTTGCCGGCAATCAGTTTGGCTTCTTGGGTAAGGTCTACAACCTGCAGTTTTCTAAACGTTTTCTGTAGCTCGGCAAGAATGTATTTGCTGTCGTCAACCGAGTTGTCGTTTACCACAATTATTTCATGGGTGGAAGGATACTCCTGCACCAGTACTCCGGGCAGGTGGCGGGCCAGGTTTTCGTCCTCATCCCTTGCGCAAATAATTACAGTAACAGGATGCTGTTGGGTTACCTGCCTTTCCTTCGGCTTGTAAAACGCCACTTTCCTGAAAAAATAAAGGTAATAAAAAAGCTGTATGCAGGTAACCAGTACAAAAAAAAGAAACAGGATCCCTTCCCAACTCATAAGCATGCGGCAAAGATAAGGGCCTTGGCAGGTAACCTTTTTTACCGGGAGGTCGGATGGCCCAACTGTTCGTGTCAACTGCTGCAAATTCTCGGTGAAATGAACTTTCGGCAGAAAAGAAGTGTTTGGGAGGAGGACCAACACGATCGGGGAGGCCTTATCTAATTGTTAAATGGACTATCATAAAAATCAACAGAAATTACTTTTACCGCTATGAACCGCATGCTGCTCTTCTGCTTTATCCTGCTGACACAACAGGCCAATGCGCAATCTGTTGCCGTTTCGATGAAAATTGTGAACCAGAAGGGCGAACCGGTGCAGTATGCCACGGTGCTTGTTTGGCCGGTAGCGGATTCCACCAAATTACAAAGCAAGGTGTCAGACAGTATAGGACAGGTTGTGTTTCAACTGCCGCAACAGTTGTATGCTGTTCGCATTACCTCTGTTGAGTATGCCCCGCTGGAAAAAAGCATCAATGTGCGGCCGGATGCCACTACATTCCGGATGGTAATGCAACCGCAGGCAAATAGCCTGAATAGCGTTGTGGTGACTGCCCGCAGGCCTCTTATGCGGCAGGAAGACGATAAAACCATCGTAGATCCCGAGCCGCTGGCCAATGCTTCAACCAATGCTTATGAGATCATGGAAAAAACGCCTGGTTTATTTGTTGACCAGGACGGCAATATTTACCTGAGCAGCACCACTCCGGCACGGGTCTATATCAATGGCCGCGAACAACGCATGAGCGCGGCTGATATCGCCACCATTTTGAAAAACCTGCCGCCAAACGCGATTGCTTCCATTGAGATTTTGCGTACGCCGTCGGCCCGTTATGATGCTTCCGGCAGCGGCGGTGTGGTGAATGTGATTCTGCGAAAAGGTATTCGTATTGGGCTGACCGGCAGTGTAAATGCCGGCATGAACCAAGGCCGTTACGGCAACCAGTTCCTTGGCTTTAATCTCAATAACAGCAACGGGCCCCTTTCGAGTTACCTGAATGTACAGGTGTCACGCCGCAATTCGTTTGAAGAACTGACCACCGACCGCCTTTTTGCACAGGACACAGCTTTGAATCAAGAGGCCTTGACGAAGTTTCCAGCCAGCAGCTATTACCTGGGTTATGGGATCAACTACAGCCCCAGTGACAGGTGGGACCTGAGTTATGACGGCCGCCTGAGTTATAACCGTAGCCGGAATAACAGTGCCAACCAGTCCACCATTCGCAAAATCAGCACGGGGCAGGTCCTTACCGATAACATCGCTTATATCAACAACCAGCAGAATAATTTTTCCATCACCCAGGGGTTGAATGCCAGGTATAAAATTGATTCGCTGGGATCGGAGTGGACCACCGATCTTTCGTTTAATTATTCACCCAACAATACCGACCAGCTTTTTTATACCAATTATTTAATACCGGTACCTTTTACAGCAAACGGCGATGCAAGAATCGAAAACAGTCTCTCTTTCTTTTCCGGCGCTACCAATTACCTGAAAAAATTGCGAGGTAATATCACGCTGGAGACCGGCCTGAAGGCAACGGCCACCCGTTTTGAAAACAGCAACCAGTATTACCGGGGCAAAGACGGTACCCGAACCATTGATAACATCCGCACCGGTGCTTACGACTACAACGAAAACATCAATGCCGCTTACGTGCAGGCTTCAAAAACATTGGGAGCCGTCGTCATTAAAGGCGGTGTTCGGCTAGAAAATACCAACATGCGTGGGCATCAACTGGTGCCGCGGGATACATCCTTTTCTATCAACCGTACCGACTTCTTTCCTTATCTCTACCTGAGCCGGAGCATCATGAAAATTGCTGGCTACGACCTCAAGGCCTACCTTGTATACCGGCGTACCATAATCCGCCCGGCATACGAAAACCTGAACCCTTCACCACGTTATATTGATCCTTATTTATTTGAAGCCGGCAATCCTACCCTGCGGCCGCAGTTCAACCAGAACTACGAAGCCAATATTTCGGTAGATGAGCGTCCGATAATTGCGGTGGGCTTTAACGAAACAAAAGACATCTTCAACCAGGTGGTATACCAGGCCGACAGCAATCGCAGCCAGGCTTATCGTACCTACGTAAACCTGGGAAAGAACCGGGAAACGTACTTCCGTGCACTAGGCGCCATTCCGCCCGGCGGAAAATATTTCTTTGTGGTAGGGGTGCAGTTCAACTACAATCACTACGAAGGTTTTTACGAGAACAAACCGCTTGGATTTAAACGGGGAAGCTGGCGCTTTTTCACCTATCATAACCTGCGGCTTTCTCCCAATACGCAACTGTCCATGTATGGCTTCCTGATCAAAAATGGTCAGCTGCAGTTTTACGAGCTGTCTGATTTTGGCCAGATGGGCATGAACCTCAGCCAGCAATTCCTGAAGAAAAAGCTGACCGTTACACTCAATGCACAGGATCTTTTTTACACGAATCAAAACAATTTTGTGCTGACGCAGGGCTCTATCAATGCCACCGGAAACCGTCGTGCCGATACCCGGCGTTTTGGCCTGAACCTGCGCTACAATTTTGGTTTCCGCAAGCGGGATGAACAAAAGCTGCCCGATCTTTTAAACAACGGATCGCAGCAATAATCCTTCGTTTCCGAAGGAAGAATAATTCATTGGATAAATAAGAAATATTTAGCCCCGGATACTGTTTCAGGCGGACAGAAGAGTGCGATCTTCTCTTACCTTTGCGCCTTCCAAAGGAGAAATAAATATGAATCTGTTTGAAGCACAAAATACAGAGTTCCAACGCAGGCATATTGGCCCCGACAGCCAGCATCTGGCAGAAATGCTGAAAACCATCGGGGTTGCCAGTTTGGAAGAACTGATCGACCGTACCGTGCCTTCCGGTATCCGCATGAAAGAAGAACTGGATCTTCCGGCCGCCATGAGTGAAGCAGACTACCTGCAGCACATCAAGGACGTGTCGATGAAGAACAAGATTTTCAAGAACTACATTGGCCAAGGGTATTACGATACCATTACGCCAAGTGTGATTCTTCGCAATGTATTTGAAAATCCAGGCTGGTACACGCAGTACACACCGTACCAGGCCGAGATCTCCCAAGGCCGTTTGGAAAGCCTGCTGAACTTCCAGACGGTTGTCAGCGACCTTACGGCATTGCCACTTGCCAATGCTTCTCTTTTGGACGAGGCCACGGCCGCTGCAGAGGCCATGACCATGTTTTTCAACCTGCTCAACAAAGACATCAACAGCATCACCCGTCCTAAGTTTTTTGTGGATGAAGATGTGTTCCCGCAAACAAAAGATGTTGTGGTAACAAGAGCCATCCCTGTAGGGATTGAGGTGGTGTATGGTGATTACAGGACAGTGCAGATTGATGAAAGCTATTTCGGGGCATTGGTGCAATATCCCAACGACAAAGGTTCTATCGAAGATTATCGCGAATTTATCAATAAGGTTCACAGCGTAAATGCCTATGTGGCCATGGCAACGGACCTGCTGGCACTGACCTTGTTAACGCCTCCCGGCGAACTGGGTGCGGATGTGGCACTGGGCTCAGCACAGCGATTTGGCGTACCGCTCGGATACGGTGGTCCGCATGCGGCTTTCTTTGCATCGAAAGATGATTTTAAACGCAGTATTCCCGGACGCATCATTGGTGTGAGTGTAGATGCACAGGGCAATCGTGCCCTGCGTATGGCCCTGCAAACAAGGGAGCAGCACATCAAGCGGGAGAAGGCAACCTCCAACATTTGTACGGCTCAGGCCCTGTTGGCCAATATGGCTGCTTTTTATGCTGTATACCATGGGCCCGATGGCCTGCGCAATATTGCCAAGCGTATAGCCCTACTCACGCAAACATTAGCCAATGCAATTGAAGAAAGAGGCTACGAATTGCTGCATGAATACTTCTTTGACACCATCGTGGTAAAAGTGGATGATGTAACCTCGTACCGCGAAAAAGCCGAACGCCAGGGGCTGAACTTCCGCTACTATAACAACCAGCTGATTGGTATTTCGCTGGATGAAACCACCACGCCGTCCGACCTGTTTGATGTGATCAACTCGTTTGTGAATGATGTGGACCCGGTTGCCTATGAACTGGAGCATGAGGACACGCTGGATATCATTCCAACGGCATTAACCCGCACGTCTGAATTCCTGACGCATCCGGTATTCAACAGCTATCATAGCGAAACCGCCATGATGCGTTACATTACACAGTTGCAGAACAAAGACATTTCACTGGTGCATAGCATGATTCCACTGGGAAGTTGTACCATGAAGCTGAACGCCGCTTCAGAAATGATTCCCCTGAGCTGGACGCACTGGAGCAAGATCCATCCTTTTGCGCCATCTGAACAGGCAGGAGGGTATGCATTTATCGTAAAGGAGTTGAGCCGCTATCTCTGCGAGATTACGAAATTTGACGCCTGCAGCCTGCAGCCTAACAGCGGTGCGCAGGGTGAATACGCAGGACTTTTAACCATCAAAGCTTACCATGAAAGCAGGGGCGAAGGACACCGCGATGTGATGCTAATTCCAATCTCTGCACATGGTACCAACCCTGCATCGGCTGTTATGTGCGGCATGCACGTGGTAGTGGTTAAAGCACTAGAGAACGGGTACATTGACGTGGAAGACCTGAAGGCAAAAGCAGCGCAACACGCCGACAAACTGGCCGGTATCATGATCACGTATCCTTCCACCTACGGTGTGTATGAGGAAACCGTAAAAGAGATCACTGAAATCGTTCACCAGCATGGCGGACAGGTTTACATGGATGGTGCTAATATGAATGCGCAGGTGGGACTAACGGCTCCCGGACTGATTGGTGCCGATGTTTGTCACCTGAACCTGCACAAGACATTTGCTATTCCACACGGTGGTGGTGGTCCCGGCATGGGCCCGATCTGTGTTCGTGAGCACTTGGCACCTTTCCTGCCTGGCCATGTTGAAATCTCAAAAGAGAAAGAAACTACAAATGCTGTGTCGGCAGCGCCGTATGGATCTGCATCAATCCTGTTGATCTCTTATGCCTATATCCGTATGTTGGGTGCCGATGGTGTTCGCATGGCAACAGAATATGCCATTCTGAATGCCAATTATATGCTGGCACGACTGAAGGATCAGTTCGATATTTTGTACACCAATCATCATGGTGCCTGTGCGCATGAATTCATTGTGGATCTGCGACCATTTAAAAAGTCTGCTGAAATAGAAGCGGAAGATGTGGCCAAGCGCCTGATGGATTATGGCTTCCACGCACCCACACTAAGTTTCCCCGTGGCTGGTACCATCATGATTGAGCCAACGGAAAGTGAAGACAAAGGCGAGCTGGATCGTTTGTGCAATGCGTTGTTAAGCATTCGTCGCGAAATAGCGTTGGTAGAAGACGGTGAACTGGATAAAAAAGACAACCCGCTGAAGAATGCACCGCATACGATGTTTACTGTTTGCAGTGATGAGTGGAAACGGCCGTACAGCCGCGAAACGGCGGCCTTCCCGTTGCCATTCGTAAAAGCAAATAAGTTCTGGCCAAGCGTTTCCAGGGTCAACAACACCTATGGTGACCGCAACCTGATTTGCGTTTGCCTGCCCACAGAAATGTACGCCGAAGCATAAGGCTTAAAATTTTTATTCCCGAAAGGCTGCTCCTTTGAGCAGCCTTTTTTATATTTAGAACTGAATCACTTGCTGTATGAATACGAAACAAATCCTGCTGGAGAACATTCTCATTACTCCCGGCATTGCAGAAACAATAGATAAAATCAATTTTACCCGCCTGGAAGAATTCGTTACCGAGCTCTTTTCTGTGTTTGTGAACAACCGGGGACCTGAAGCTGTGAAGTATGACCTGAATTACGACGTGCAAACGCCAACCGACGCATTTATTTCCAATATGGTAGAGGTGGGTTCAGTACAATTGCTGCAGGAAAATAACCTGCTGCATGATGAACAGTTTATTGATGCGCTCTATATTATCATTTCTGCCATCAACATTGTTGTTGCCGAGTTCCTGCGAACGTATACCATAGCAGACGTGGTGAGCTACCGCTACTTCGATGCTGACCCGCAGTATGTTATACTGGAACGTGCCGTTGAGCAGGTGGAACAAATACACAACCAATCAGGATTTACAATAGATCATTCCGGGTTCCAGGTGGCAGACCCGTTCATTGGAAGCTTGGTTTATTAAGGCGATGCAATGCTTTTTACAAGTCGTGATTATCTTGTCGGCTGCGCCGATCCAATGATTCTTATTAAACATTACACCTGCAGCAACTGCAATTCTTTCCGCAAGTTCTCTTTTGCAGTTTCCTCATAGCGGTCGTAAAAATGTTTTGTTTTAAAGAGTGGATCCATCTGCAGAAAGGTTTCCAGCACTTTACGCCGGCCAATGTGGTAAATGGAATCAGCATACACCGAAAACTCTTTGCGGATCTTATCCTTGTAAGCAGCATATTGCGGCCATGGTTTTCCTAATATGGAAAGATCGGCATCGGTAAAAAGATTGGTGTCGTTTTCCGGCGCCAGCCCGTGCTTTTGGGTTGCCATAATCTGGCTGCGGCATTTTTCAATTGTTGCCGAAGGATAGCCCATGGCAGTAAGTTGTTTTGTGGCGAAGTCAGCACTTTTTTCCTCGTTATCATTCATCACTATATGGCGTTCCACATCGTACACCACGTCGTGGTAAACAAGTGAGAAAAAGGTTGTTTCCCAGTCCTCAAAGCGGGGTTTCAGCGGAATCAATTCAATCAGCAGGTATTCCAGATGTGAAAGGTCATGAAAGTAGCGGCCGGGTTCAAGGTAGGCGGTTTCAATATCAAGCCAGTGTTCTTCGGCTTCTTGTACTGATACGCCATGTTTTACAACCTGCGCAATGAAATCTCTTTTAATCATGGGCGGTTTAGGAAGTTGAAATATCTAGTGCACGGATTTGCTTTTTGTATTCCCGCGGGAGAAGCAATGCTTTCACCAATCCATCCAACTTCAGCCTTTTGCTTAACTGATACCACGGAACAACCAGTGTAAGTAAAGAAAATTTTCTGAATTTTAAAAGTTGCCGCACACGCTGTGGTATCACCAGTATCTGCGCTTCTTTCATTACATGATACCGAAAACTTCCTAAGCTTCGTTTGTATTGCATAAAAAGATCCTGCGTGTAGCGACTGCGTACAAGATCAGACTGCATGTGCTGTTCCCGTACCGGTAACCAGGCCCGGTAGGATGACGGCAGCCCCGGTATCTGCATGCGTTCGCCAATGCGGAGAAAAACAGCATACAGTTCTTCTTTTTCAGCAGGCGTCAGGCTTCGTTCCAGCAATTCAAAAGCGGCAATAGAATAGTGAATCAGCATAAACAGCACGTCACGGTAAGCCCAGTCGGGAATCTGCGCACCTCTTGCCTTTTCAACACCGGCATGGATGGATGTAATTTTATTAATAGCCTTTTCGGCATCGTAACGTGAAGCAAATACAATCTGGCGGGCATAGCTAACCGTAGAAAAAAGACGGCCTACCGGGTCGGCCGGAAGCTTGCCTGTAAAATACAACCAGTCTACCGCCTTATTAAGGGCAAATTCGGCTGCCGCCCCGGAAAAAATAACCAGTATGGTATCACTTTTCCCCCAGATCTTCCGTACGATTGAACCCTGTTGAACAAAATATTCCATCCTTTCTGCAACTTAAGATGAAGTTTGGTAAGGTGTGGTAAAAGTTCTCTTAATATAATTTCGGATGAACCTTCGTTCTTCCTTACCGTAAAAGCGTAACATTCCCTTTATACGACAGTACCTCATTATTCATGCACACTACTTCGCAGATGTATACATACACATCTGATGCCAGTTGCCGCCCTTTGAATGTACCATTCCAACCGGCTGCCGCATCATTGGCGTTGAAGTCTTCGCGGCTGAAAACTATCTCACCCCAGCGATTGAAGATCGTCAGTGATTTAATGCGGCTAAGGCCCGAACCGCGGGGATAAAACTGTTCATTGGTTCCATCGTTGTTTGGTGAAAAGGTATTTGGTATAAACAGGTTACCGCCGTTGCAGACCACCTGCACGGTAATTTCGTCTTTTGCTACGCAGCCACCGTCATTCTTCACCGTGATCGAATACGTGGTTTCGGTTTTTGGTTTGGCTGAAGGATACGGGCAGTTGGCACAACTCAGTGTTTGGGCTTGGCTCCATTGATAGGTGGATACATCCTGCGAGTACTGCGGCTTCAGCGTAACCGAATTGCCAACAGGCAATGTGATCACATCATCAATTGCTACAGTTGGTCGTGGCGATACTTTAATGTATACAGAGCCCGTATCGCTAAAGCAACCGGCCTTATCCCTGCCTATAACTTTATACAATACAGATGCCTCTGGTGTAACGGTAGTAGTGCCGCTGGTTGGATCTTTGATACCAATTGAAGGCGACCAGTTGTACAAGTCTGCACCACTTGCAACCAGTCTCCTGGTTTCGCCTACACAGATTGTATCACCCCTACCTACCTGGAGCGTAATCGGCTGGTGCACCCGTATGGTAACCGAATCGGTGGAACTGCAACCAAAACTGTTGTACCCGGTTACAATGTACTGTGTAGAATCAGTTGGTGAAGCCTGTGGGCTGTCACAACTGGTACAGTTCAGTGTTGGTGAAGCCTGCCAGGTATAGGTTGTGGCACCGGTTGCTTTTAGCTGGGCAGCGCTGCCATGGCAGATCCACTGGTCGGCTCCGGCGTTTGTTTTTGGCACCGGAGAAACAGTTATGGCCTTTGTTGCTGTATCACGGCAGCCATACTTGTTGGTTGCAATGGCTGTAACAAAATAAGTTCCTTCGGCTGAATAGGTTTGCTGAACCGGGTTTTGCACTGTTGATGTTTGCCCGTTTGCCATGTTCCAGGCCCACTGCAGGGATGACGGATCACTGTTCAATACAACACCCCTGAACGTTAAAGCTGCTGGGGCACAGGCGGCCGAGTCTCCCATAATGGCAATAGCAGGATTGTTATACACGGCAATGGTATCTGTCAGCACATAGTCATCAGTACACCCGGCTTGCGTGGTGACTTTCAATTGAACGGTATAATTACCCGCCTTTGAATAGTGGTGAACGGGGTGCATGGCAGCACTTGTAGAGCCATCGCCAAAGCTCCATTGGTAATCGGTGATATAATCGTTGCTCACTGTTTTGTTGGTGAATTGCACCTGTCCGTTATTACAAAAACTACTGGCGCTGATGTCGAAAGAGGCCGCCACACTTTTTACCCGGATCGTATCTTTTCCCAGAATGGGAACACTGCATCCGGCTTCATCGGTTACGATCAGTTTTGGTACAAAATCACCTGCATAAACATAGGTGTGCGAGGTTGTTGTTCCCTGTGAGGGAGCAGTTGATCCGTCGCTAAAATCCCAGATCACTGAGGTGCTGTTTTTGGTGCTGGCAGTAAAGTTTACGGTTAAGGGATTGCAGCCAACCAAGGGGCTGTATGTGAATGAGCCACTGGGTCCTTTTACCACAATTTTTTGCCGTACTGTATCGGTGCAGCCGCCAGGGCCGGTAGCAATCAGCATTGCAATATAGGTTCCCGGAGCCGTGTAGAAATGTGATGGTGTATCCAGCTTCGAATGCGTGCCATCGCCAAAATCCCAGGTTACATGTGTGTAATCCGTCGAGAGGTTTGTAAACCTAACCATCAGTGGCGGGCAAGTACCGATAGAGTCCGAAACAGCAAGTTTAGCTTTCGGATAGGAGATAGTAACAAGGTTTGTTTTGGTCAAAGAATCCTTACAACCGTATTTATCTGTGGCCACCAGCTTAATGGTGTAAATACCGGTTTTACTGTAAGCATGCACAGGAGTAACTGCGGTGGATATGTTGCCATCGCCAAACGACCAGGTATAAGTTGGTTCAATCCCTGCTGAAGTGTTGGTGAACTTAATGTTTTTACCGATACAGCTGGTGGAATCACTTACGCCAAATGCGGCTTGTGGCTGTGCAATGAGCACGGCAGCAGGAATGCTTTTGCTGGCGCGGCAACCGTAATCATCAACAACTGTTAAACTGACCTGGTATGTTCCGGCAGCGGTATAACTGTGTTGATACGGTGCAGCCGACGTAGAGTCAACCGCATTGTCGCCATAATTCCAGATTCGCTTTACGATCGGATGCTGTCCGTCGGTTACAGATGTTTCGTTGAAGGTGATCCTGTTGTCCTGCAGGCAGGATGCTGCATTCACAGTTTCAAAATTGGCTGTCGGTCCATAAACGGTTACCGGTACCGTATAACTGCTTTTACACCCCAGCAGGTCAGTAATGGTCAATGTTACAGTATAAGCTCCCGTTTGCGCATATGCATGGCTGGTGGTAGCGGAGTCCGCACTGTGGCTTCCATCACCAAAGTCCCACTGCCACGACGCAATGTTTCCGCCGGTAATGCCTTGCGCAGTAAATGTTGCGCTTTGGTTTCGGCAGAGAATGGTGTCAGATGTTGTGAGTGTTGCCTTTTCATCAATCACCCGTACCACCCGTGGAGAAGAATGCGTGCATGTTCCGTTGGTAACAGTTTGCCAGACGGTGTAAGTGCCGGGCCTTGCATAGGTATGTGTAGGGGCTTGCTCCGTAGATGTAGTGCCATCGCCAAAGTCCCAAAACCATGATTTTGCGCCAAGCGACTCGTCCCGGAAATATTTGGTGTACCTGTTCTCGCAGTTATTGACAGGTGTAAAAATAGAAGCCGGGGGATTTACGTACACGGCGTTAGGTATTACAATCGTATCTGCGCAGGTATTGCTGTAAGAAATCAGGGTAACGGTATGCCAGCCCGTATCGCTAAAAGGCACTATCGGGTGTTGTTCTGTTGAAAACATGCCGCCGCCAAAATCCCAGAGCCATTGATCCACTGGGCCTGTGGTCTTATCAGTGAAGGCGACCATTTCAAAAGCACATACAATCAGCGGATAGTTGACAAAGGCTGCTTTTGGTTTCTCCCCAACCCTGACAGCTCGTTCCATAACAACCGTATCGGTGCAGCCACCGGCTGTTGTTACTACAAGCGAAATGGTATACGTGCCGGGTTGCGTATAAGTATGCGAAGGAGCAACTAAGGTTGATGTGGTGCCATCACCAAAGTTCCATGCATAGCGGGTGATAGTTTGTCCCGGTGCAAGCGTGGCCGTTGGTGTAACGGTAAGTGGTATACAACCTGACTGAGGCAGGCCTTGCAACGCAAGGTTCGGTTGTTGAATGGTGATGAAGTTTTCTTTGATGAGCGTATCACTGCATCCTCCCTCATTGGTTACAATCAGTGTTACAGTATAGCTGCCTTCACGGCTGTAGGTATGAACCGGAGTTGCACCGGTACCGGTTGTGCTGTCGCCAAAATGCCATTCATACTGAAGGTTGTTTCCGGAAGCAATGCTCCTGAATTGAACGGTTGCCGGCAGGCTGCAAAATGTTTGTTGGGCAGCAGTAAAACCGGCAACAGCCTTTTGTGTGATGGTGATTTGTTTTTCAGTTGTTTCCTGGCAAGCGCCAAAATTGGAGATAAGTTGAACCGTGTAGGTACCCTCTTTTACATATTGTTTACTGGGATTCAGTTCCGATGAAGTGGTGCCATCGCCAAAATTCCACTGTACGCTGACAGCAGACGAGAGTGTGTTGGTGAATTGAACAGGTTCGTTAACACAGCCTGCTGCCGGCGCTGAAAAACCGGCCTTTGTTGAACCAATATTTATAAGCCCTTCTTTGCGGATGCTGTCAACACAGCCTTGTGCGCTGGTAACCTTCAGGCTTACCGTATAAGTGCCATTGCTCCTGTAGGTGTGGGAAGGGTTAAAGGCGCTGCTGCTTGTGTTGTCGCCAAAACTCCAGTGATAGGTGAGAGGGCCTGTACCGGTGCTGGTGTTGTTGAACTGAACCGTCACGGGAGCGGGGCAAGGCCCTGCATCCATATGCGTGAAGCCGGCTTTTACACCATTGCTAACAACAATGGGTTGCGGTGAGGTAAATGAAGTGGCACAACCAAACGAGTTGGTCACTCGTAATGTAACCAGGGCATTACCGGCACTGGTGTAGAGATGGGAAGGATTTCTTTCGGTGGAGGTATTGCCATCGCCAAAATCCCATTGCCACGAAACGATGTTGCCGCTTCCGGCTGTGCTGTTGTCGGTAAACTGTACCGGCAGTGGAAAACATCCGCCTGATTTATCCTGTGTGAATGAAACCTTCGGGCTGGCATAAACAGTAACGTATTCTGTCTTTACAACAGAATCAGCACCGGCAGCATTGCTGGCGATAAGCTTAACGGTATACGTGCCGGGGTTGAAATAGGTAGCCGATGGATTGCGCAGAATGGATGTCACTCCATTACCCAGGTCCCATTTCCATTTTGTAGGATTACCGGTTGAACTGTCCGAAAAATAAACAACCAGCGGAGAGCAACCCGAACGGGGTGTTGCTGTGAAGTCGGCTTTGATCTGTGCCCATGCAGCGGCATGCAGGCAACAAAACAGGATAAGCAGTAACGAACGACGATGGTTACGAACCAAAGCATTCATAGGATGTAAGCGTTTAGGTTTAACAAGGATGTTGGATACAGTACTAAGGTAACGGACTGATAGTGAAAATGTAACGCTGAGTGCGGGGAAATTGGTACGGCCGCTGAAGATCAAGGAAAACTACGCGGCAAACACGGTAAAAATCCTAATTTGCCCTTCCTTTTCTATTTCCGGAGGGTGGCAACAGAAATCATCTTTCGAAATTGGGACAATACTTATTTTGTAATTAAAATCTTTACATGCGCACAGTTCAAAACATTTTAGACACCAAAGCAAAACCTTTCAACCAGGTAACACCGGAGACCCTTGTAATTGATGCCCTGAGCTTACTGAATTCCCTGAATATGAGTTATCTCATCGTTATGAGCGGTGAGGTGTATAAAGGAATTTTTTCGGAACGCGACTACAGCCGCAAGGTGATCCTGCAGGGGCGGCACAGCAACACCACCACCGTTGAAGAAGTGATGAGCACGGATGTGCCTGTGGTTGAGCCTTCGCATACGGTAGAGCAGTGCATGGTCCTGATGGAAGAATCCAAATCCCGTTACCTGCTGGTATTTGACGAAAATGAAAAGCTTCTCGGTGTTATCACCATTCACGATATCCTGCGGCAGGTGCTGAAAGATAAATCGCAGGTTTTTGATTTGGACCTGGCGCAACGCCTGGTTGACGAAGATGAACACGGCCGTGTGTACTAAGTAGGTTCAGGGCAAAATTCAAATAAGTGAAGCCAACTCTTCTTTTGGTTTTTTACTTTTGAATTTTGCCTTTGAACTTTCTATGATCAATTACAATCCCAAAAGCTGGTTGCAATTTATTTTCAGCATTCACAAAACCGATACGGTTCGCAAAATGTTTCCCCTGTTGGTAGGGATGGCCGTTTACACGTGGTTGGTTGCTTACCTGGAACTGGAATATTTCCGCCTTTCTGAACAAAGTCAATTAAAAAACGTTTCCGTTCTGCATACCCTGCTGGGTTTTGCCATTTCCATGCTGCTGGTATTTCGTACCAACACGGCCTACGACAGGTGGTGGGAAGGCCGGCGGCAGTGGGGCGCACTGGTAAATGCCAGCCGGAATTTTGCTGTAAAGCTGGCGGCCATGCTGGAAGCTGGAGAGAAGGACCGCCAGTTTTTTGCACGCATGATCCCGGCTTTTGCTTTTGCCTTAAAAAAGCACCTGCTTGCTGAGTCTACTGCTTGGGTGCTGGATGAAAAACCGCATCCGGAGTTTTCCAATTTAAATAAAGACGGACACCTGCCCAACCAGGTAGCGGCCAACATGGCCATAAAACTGCAGGTGCTGTACAAGGAACAGAAAATAACCGGCGACCAGTTAATTTTTCTGCAATCAGAAGCCAGTGCTTTTTTGGATGTATGCGGCGCTTGTGAGCGGATCAAAAACACGCCCATTCCTTATTCCTACAGCGAGTTTATTAAGAAGTTCATATTTCTCTATGTACTCACCCTTCCCATTGGGCTAGTTTTCAGCCTTGGCTATTATGCCATACCTGTAGTGGTGTTTATCTCCTATGTACTCGGTAGCCTGGAGTTGATTGCAGAAGAAATTGAAGATCCTTTTGGACGAGATACCAATGACCTTCCCATGCAGCGCATGTGCGAGAACATAGAGCGTAACGTAGTTGAAATTATGTCGTCATAAAATTTCTTTATGACAACATATCCCTAGTTTCTAGAAAATATAGCGAAGGGTGATGGCGCAATGTGTCGTGGCATTGTCGGTCACTGCGATCTTATTTTCTTCAAATTTGGGTGCGGCGGCAAAGGGTAATTTATTTTGCGAAGCGCCATAACCCTCTTTCGGAATGCCCAGGAAATTGGTATCGAATTTCCGGTTATTGTTGGCATCGTGAATGACCATAATGGCATAGGAGCCCTGCTTTAGGTTATCAAAAACAGCTGTGGCGTTTTTGCCCGCAACGGGTACCGTGAGACAACTTACCGGGACACCCCCTTTTTCAGAAAAGGATCTAGCATTGTCGTAAACACAAACAATGCAAGTTCCCTTGTTATTTTCGAAATTGCTGATGCGAACGCTGATGCGGCCTTGCGACCAGGCATCATTACAAAATCCCAGGATGATAATGCCAGCTAAGAACTTTCTAATCATGATCACAACACTTAGGCAAATAGTTTGTACAAGGTATATGCCCGGTATAAACCATTCGGTCACAAATAGGTAGAATGACGGTTCAAAAAACGCTTTTTCTTTTGACATTGGTGATGCTTTTTTCCTGTGGCAGGAACGAAAAGAAGGAAAGCGTGGTTGTGCAATCCATTCAGCAGACCGGCAAACTGGTAACGGCGGAATATTCACTCAGCAAAATGGTAAAGGCCAGTGATAACAAAACCTGGTACAAGATCGGCGACAGGCGCATTCTTATATCGGCAGAGGCTACCGTAAAAGCCGGCATTGACCTGCAAACCCTTGGGGAGGATAATGTAGACATCAGCGACGAGGCTATCCGGGTTCAACTCCCCTTACCACAGATATTCAGTGTTTCCATTCCACCGGAAAAAATCAGGGTTTTGTACCAGGACGTTTCTTTTTTCCGCAGCCAGTTTTCGGCTGCAGAGCGGGAAGACCTCCTTCGACAGGCCGAAAGACAGGTGCGAACTGTTGCCGATTCGCTGGGCATTTTGCAAACAGCCCAAAAAAATGCAGAACTATTTATCCGGAATTTATTGCAACAGGGCGGTTATCAAACCGTCACGATTGAATTTAAAAAATGAGGTGGATACGAAACATACTGGTGATTCTTCTGCTGGCAATAGTTGCCTGGTGGTTGTTAGGGAAGATGGATATCCTGCCTTCACTCGGCGACATCTTCAAGCCGAAAGAAGTCGTAATTGACCAGACGCCGGTGGTGATACGGCAAATCAAACCGCTGGCACAACTGGCTACCATCACAGCTTATACCGAGGTTACAGCCGATAGCAGCGTACGCACTACTGTTGGCGAACGGTTGCGGGATGTGATCAATCCATTTTCGATGGACGTGGCCATGAACCGCGAACTGATCGTGGTGGGAAAGGTGGTGATTCATGCCGGTGTAGACCTGGAGAAACTAACGCCGCAACAGCTTTTCATCAGCAAGGATTCCGTCAGTATTCAACTGCCGGCGGCCGAGATTCTGGAGGTGATTGTAAACCCTTCAGGCACGGATATTTTCCTGGAAGAAGGAGAGTGGAGCAACGCGGCTATTGTTAATATGAAGACCCGGATCCGGCAAAAAGCCGTAGCGGAGGCACAGGCCAACGGTATTCTTTTCCAGGCGGAAGAAAGAGCCCGGGAAGTGCTGCTGAACTTTTTCCGTGCCGCTGGTTTTACCAAAATAAACTTCACCAAAAAACGCCTTGGGTGAATGGTGAGTTGTGAGTACAAGCAGGTTGGGCATTTTGTAAAAGAACCCTCCATATCTAATATCCAATATCAAATATCTAATAACCAGCCTTCATTCTTCACCCCACCTTAACGCTTGATTTCCGTTCTTTGCAACCGTGCAAAGCGATACGTTACATAACTGGCAAAAAAAGAGCAAGGAAAAGCAAAAGCTTTTCAAAAATTACCTTGCCCGTGCCAATAAAAACACGGTGCTGAAGCAGTTGCCCGGGCTTCATGAAGAGGCTTTTGAAAAGGTAGATTGCCTGCAGTGTGCCGCCTGTTGTAAAAACTACTCGCCCCGCTTTAAAACACCGGACGTAAAGCGCATCAGCAAGCACATGGGTATGAAGGAAAGTGCTTTTATAGACACCTATCTGCGGGTAGACGAGGACGGCGACTTTGTTGTAAAAGCATCACCTTGTCCATTTCTCGGTGCAGATAATTTTTGCTCGATTTACGATGTGCGTCCATCCGATTGTTCCCGCTTTCCGTATACGGATGAAGACGTGATCATTAAGCGGCAAAATCTCACGTTAAAGAATTCCACTTTCTGCCCCATTACATTTTATGTGCTGGACCGGTTGAGTGCATCGGCAAAATAAATAGGTTCTTTGAGTTGGGCATGCAATCAAAATCGTAACTTTTCTTTCTAAACTTATTGCTATGCCACGTTACATCATCGAAAGAGAATTGCCCGGTGCCGGCAGTCTTTCCCAACAGGAACTGCAAGCTATTTCCCAAAAGTCGTGCGGTGTACTGGTTGACCTGGGGCCAAGGATTCAATGGGTCGAAAGCTTTGTTACGGAAGACAAAATTTATTGTGTGTACCAGGCGCCCAACAAGGAACTGATCCGGCAGCATGCAGAAATGGGCGGCTTTCCCGCCAATCGCATTGAAGAAATCAGGAACGTGATAAGCCCGGTAACGGCTGAAAAAACGGCTGTTGCGGTATGAAAAAAAGATTCAGGAAAACCCGTAAAGCAGATGTCTGCTTTACGGGTTTTTTATTTTATCAGGCGCTGGCCAGTTCTTCGTATGCAGCCGTCAGCGGCCGTTCTATACCCTGTCCACTCCATTCAGTTACACCCGGTATGGATGTGTTTTTAATGAATTCTTCTTTGGATACACCGCGTTTGATTTCCGCTTCGGCAAACCGCAAAACTTTGTCCAAGTAGTCCTGAAACTTCTTCAGGTTTTCGGCCGACCCGGTTTCCTCGCCTGGATTTAGGGAATGGCCAAAAATGTAGAGTGTATCCTTTGAACCTTTTTTTTGAACTTGATCCAGTACACTGATCCAGTTACGCATATTGGCGCCGGCACTGCGGTCAACAAAGGGGTGGCGTTTGTTGAACAACAGGTCGCCAAGATGCATAATATTGGGTCCTTTGAAATGATACACAGCATCACCATTGGTATGGCCGGGACCAAAATAATAGGCGTCTATTTTTTCATTGCCCAGTTTTAGTTCCAGCGACTTGTCAAAGGTTTTACCCGGAAACAGTTGCTTATCTACCGTGTTTTGTTTTTCTGCCGACAATTTTTGATTGATCAGGGAATTCTGATGTGCCACCACATGCTCTACAATTCCTTTGAATGCAATATTGCCCGATGTGTGATCGCCGTGGTGGTGTGTGTTGAGCAGGAAGCGGAAAGGAGAGTCCTGCTGCTTTTTTATTTCTTCAATGAAATGTGCTGAGGTATCCGGAAACTGCGAATCAATAACGAGAATACCATCTTTCGAAAGGAGAAAACCGATGGTGCCGCCCCGCTCGGTAAAGATGCCTACGTTGTTGCGCAGCATTTTAATGTTGAAGGCATTGGTTCCGAAAAAAGAAGCAATAGCCTTTTGCTGAAGCAGGAGAGAAGCGCCTGCCATAACGCCGGAGTAGCGAAGGAAGTTTCGTCTGTGCATGGGTCAAATTTTGATAAGGAATGTAAGTTATTTTATACCGGCAAAACAATTGCCAGACCGGTTTGTTCTAAAAGTAACGGAGGCTCATGGCTAAAGTTTGGACCGGCCAGGAAGTAATTTGTACAGGTGATGTTAAGGCGGATGTATAGTATTATGATTATTGGGAAACAAACGATTTAAAAGTAGAGCAGAAAGCAAACGTGCAACTCCCTAATCATGTGGTGAATAACATTGTCTTAATACTCAAACTTTCGCAATGCGCCAGATTTAAACCAGGTAATAATTACTACCAGCAGGGTCATACTTCCACCGAAGATGACGGCCGGCACTGCTCCACCAAATAGCTTGGCTGTAAACCCGCTTTCAAACTGCCCCAGCTCATTGGAGGAATTAACAAACATAGAATTGACCGAGCTTACCCGGCCACGCATTTCATCGGGAGTAGTGAGTTGCAATACTGTGCTTCGGATCACCACGCTGATGCCATCCAGCATTCCGGCGAGCATCAGGGCGGCAAAGGAAATCCAGTACACCCGGCTGAGGCCAAAAATGATAATGCAAAGTCCAAAACCACCGATTGCCCAAAATAATTTATAGCCCTGCTTTTTAGTGATGGGGCTGAGTGTGATGGCAATAATCATGATAACTGAGCCTATATCCATTGCAGCATTGAGCCAGCCAAACCCTACCGGCCCTACGTTCAGCACCTGGTCAGCAAATTCCGGGATCAGGGCCACGGCACCGCCAAACAGTACGGCAAATAAATCCAGCGAAATCGTGCTTAACAAAACCTTGTTGTTGAAAACAAACTGTAGCCCTTCCTTTACACTGTCCCATGTTTTGGTGGTAAGGTTGGTTTGCACTACCGGTTTCTTATCAATCCGTGAAAGAATGAAAGCTGCAATAGCTGTCAGGCAAAAAATAACGATGAACGTGACGTGGGCACCAAAACCGGCAATCAGGAAACCAGCAGACGCATGGCCCAGAATAGAGGCAGCCAGCCAGGATGTGGACGAAAGACTGGCTGCAAAGCGCAACACATCTTTCGGTACCAACTGCGCAATGATGGCGCTGGAAGTGGGGCCTGCAAAGGCCCTGATGATTCCTGAAAAAAAGATGATGATATAAAATGAAAGCGCTGTGGCGTCTGGACTGATGCGAGCTTGCATATACGGGGATGTAACGAAAATCAGTGCTACAACACAAAGGGCATAGGCTCCGATGCCTCTGAGCAGCAATGTTCGTTTATCCGACCGGTCAATAACATGGCCGGCATACAAGGCCAAGGCAAACACCGGTACAAACTCCGATAGGCCAACAATGCCAATGGCAAAGGAGCTTTTCGTGAGCTGGAACAGGTGATAGGCCACTACCGTTGCCACCATCCGCAATGACATGATATAGAAAAAACGACACTGCAGGAAAAGACGAAATTCCTTGTGATTAAGAGGCGCCAGGCTTTGCTTTTGGAACTGCATTCGTGTAGATCAGGTCGGGGGTGAGGAAACTATGTAGCCGTTTGCGTTTGCGCTTCCCGTTTCTTTCTGCGGTAGCGGTCATAAATCAGGAGAGCAAGGTAGGATGATATAATCCCGATTACGGTTCCGGCCAGTACATCAGTCACAAAGTGCTGGGCCAGGTAAACCCGCGAATAACCCACCAGAAAAGCAATTACCGGGAAAACATACACGGCAAACTTGCGCTTTACCAGAAAGTTCAGCAGCAGGGTAAACGTAAATGCCGTACTGGTATGTCCCGAAGGGAAACTGTTGCTGTAGCTGTCGCGGCCTTTCATTAACGGTACGGCCCTTGCCGCATCTTCCAGGAGGCGAAGAGGCCTGGGCTCTCCTTCAAAAACGACCCGCTTTCCAAAATGCGTGATAAGGGTGCAAATGATCAAAGCCGCAACGACTGCAATAAAAAAGTCGCGGCGATAAATCAATGTATACAGAAACAGCGGAACCCAGATCAGGCCATCGCCAAGAAAGGTAACATAGGTAAAAAAATAATCGGCCCTTGGGGAGTAATGTCCGTTAATCATCAGGAACGATTGGTTTTTTCCGTAAATAGCCACAAACACCGTTAATAACAAGGCAAGGATAGTGCTGAAAAGGACTGCCGCCCGGAAATACTGATATTCTTTACTTTGCAGTTTCATAATTAGGGGAGCAAAGTTAAAATCAACCAATGAGCCAGTACCAAAAACATTATTTAATTACAGGAGGGGCGGGATTTATCGGCAGTCACCTGATAAATGCCTTGAAAGAGGAGGCGGACCTGCTCATTACCATCATCGACAACTTTGACCCCTTTTACCCAAAGCAAGTAAAACTGCTGAACACTGATGACTGGGAAGATTTCCAGAACATCCTTGTTTTTGACCGGGACATCGTCTCACTTACTGCCGTAGAGCTGGAAAAGATTCTTCCGCAGCCGGTGGATGTCATTATTCACCTGGCAGCAAAAGCCGGTGTGCGGCCCAGCATTGCCGACCCGGTAGGTTACCAGCAAACCAATGTGGTAGGCACACAAATGCTGCTTGATTTTGCCCGCCAGACCGGCGTTAAGCATTTTGTTTTTGCTTCCAGCAGCAGTGTGTATGGGGTAAATAAAAACCTGCCCTGGACCGAAGAAGAAAAATTGCAACCTATCTCGCCCTATGCCATGACAAAACTGGCCGGAGAAATGGCGGGGCATGTGGCAAGCCACCTGACCGGGCTGCGTTTTATTGCGCTACGATTTTTTACGGTGTATGGTCCTTCCCAACGGCCTGACCTGGCGATTCATAAATTCATCAAGGCCATCGAAACTGGAGCGTCTATCCCGGTTTATGGCGATGGCTCAACCAGTCGTGATTATACATACGTGGATGATATTGTAAAAGGCATTCTTGCTGCAATCCGCTACACCGCTTCTTCTTTTGAGATTATCAACCTCGGAAATCGCTATTCCATTTCGCTGAACGAACTGATTCAAACCATTGAAACTGTGACAGGTAAAAGCGCTGTGATCAATCGCTTGCCCGAACAGGAAGGCGATGTACCGCATACCTACGCAGATATCAGTAAAGCACAACGGCTGTTAAACTACCAGCCATCTACCAGCTTGAAAGACGGGGTAAATGCTTTTTACCAGTGGTTTTTGCAGAACAAGGAAGTGTTGATGCTGCCGTAGTCAGTTCAGGGGTTTACAAGTACACTTGTTCGTAAGTTGATAAAACATCAGGCTACCACAAAAAGATTGAAACGACACTGCCGCTACAGTTTCACGTTTGCCGTTTCACATTTTCGTGTTCACACCGTGATCTCCAGTGTCTGCGGCACCTTTTCTTTGTAATGGATTTTCCGGACCTGGTAGGTTTTTTTGCTTTGCGATTCATAATAAGTGCGAACCGCTATTTCTGCGAGGATACCGATCGTAATCAACTGTATGCCACCCAGCAGAAAAATGAGGCCGAGAATAAGGAGTGGTTTTCCCCAGATATCCTGTCCCAGGATTTTCAGCACCAGCAGGTAGGCATTAATCAGTAAACCAAGACCCAGAGAGGTAAAGCCGATGGGGCCAAAAAGGTGCATGGGCTTTTGCATATACCGGCGGAAAAAGACCATCAGCACAAGGTCCGACAGTACCCGGAAGGTGCGGCCTATGCCGTATTTACTTTTTCCAAAACGGCGGGGGTGGTGTTTTACATCCACCTGCGTGATCCGGGCGCCTTGTAACTTGGCCAGCACCGGAATAAAGCGGTGCAACTCGCCATAAAGGCCCAGGTCGTCGGCAATTTCTTTGCGAAAGATCTTCAGCGTACAGCCGTAATCTTTAATATAAACGCCTGTCATGCGTCGGATGAGGGCATTGGCAATTTTGCTAGGCACCTTGCGTAGCACCATGCCATCCTTACGGTTTTTGCGGTTGCCGGCCACAACATCCCAATCTTCGCGTTTGAGCAGGTCAAGCATGAAAGGAATATCGGAAGGATCGTTTTGCAGGTCACCGTCCAGCAGGGCAACAAACTGGCCCGTGGCGTTGTCAATACCTGCCGTCATTGCAGTGCTCTGGCCATAATTTTTCCGGAGTTCCACCAGAACGGTGCGGTCATCGGCATGTTCAATAATGCGTTTACGGGTAGCATCCGTGGAGCCGTCGTCTACTAAAATCACTTCATAATCAAAATCCTTCAGGGAAGTACGAACGCTTTCCAGCAGGGGCTGGATGTTGTCTTCTTCATTCATCACCGGGATGACAAGCGAAAGTTCTCTCATACAGGCGGCAAAAGTACGGCAAACAGCAAACGGCAAACGTTAAACGTGTACGGTTGGCGCCTTCTGTCCGTTAAGGCTTGCTAACTCGCTTTTCAACAATACTGCGATATAATCAGCCAGCCGTGTTTTACCTACGGCAGGGGCAATGGTATCGTGTTGCATCACTTCGGTGAAAAAGGCCATCTTATCGTACATGTTTCGGGAGAAAAGTTTCAGCAGCGGCAGACCTGCTTTCACCACACCTAAGGGCACTTTCCGTACCTTTTTCTGGGGATTCACCGCTTGTTGAATGATTTCATTGATCTGGTGGCGGGTCAGTACTTCTTTGCCGCCGGCTTCTATAATTGCATTTGGCTGGTGGATGGCTCCCACGCAGATTTCTGCCAGATCACCTTCGTAGATTGGGTTAGTTCGTTTGTCGCCTTGGCCCATAGTTACCAGCATCCCTTTTTTGGCCATATCTGCCAGATCAATAAAGGCACTAAAAAGCGCCGGCGGTTTGATGATGGCATAATCCAGTCCCGACGCCTTTAGTTTTTCGGCAAACTGGTGGTGCACTGAAAAGTATTCGAGCTGCGGGTATTGTTCGGCGCCGAAAGCCGAAATGTAGATGAACTTTTTTACCCCGCTTTTCAAAGCTTCCGAGAGAATATTGCTATTGGCTTCGAGGTCGATCTGCCGGAAAGAAGGTTTACTCCGGTCATTGGGAGAAACGGATTTGCCGAGGGCAGAAATGACAATATCAAACCCTTGACAAATGTTTATTATCGAAGCTGGTTTGGTAACATCACTAACCATAACGTCATGAACAAAACCTTCTACTACACGCTTCCTTGATGCACTACGTACCACTGCTGTTACCTGGTAACCCTGGCGCTGCGCGGCTTGGGCAATCTGCCTGCCCAGGTTTCCGGTACTGCCAAAAAGAAGGATGTTTTTTGCTGCCGTATTCATACCTGCGAATTAACAAAATTGCTTGCAGAAGTGCCAATGCAGCATTCATTGATGGGGGAAAACAGCGTATGAATTGAAAAAAATAGCTGCCATGCGTGGCAGCTATTTTTGTTGATGAATCCTGTTTACTAAAAGCGATAACCTAGGGACAATCCAAAACCAGTATTGCGGAAACGTGTCTGGTTATTGTTGTCATTGGGTACATCGGGGTTGATGTCTTTTAATCCCAATTGTGCTTTCAGGTTTACCGAAAGTTTATTGGCAAATTCATAGCCCGCCAGGAAGTTTGCACCAGCATCGGCCCTGCGCAACTGCGTGGTTGTTGCCGGCAGGGTTCCGTCGTATTCATCCTTAAATTCAACATCGGATGTGGTGCCATTGGCATTCTTTACTTTACCACTCACACCAAAGCCAAGATAGGGCCCAAAGCCCAGTACCATGTTACCCGTACCCAGTATGGGTTTGTACACAAAGTTTACGGGAATGTCGATGTAGTTCAGCGTGGTTTTGATGCCGCTTTCCGTTTCGGTGCCTTTTTGCGTAAAGTCTACACCGGGTTGCACATAAAAGCCGCTGCCCAGGGGAACTGCCACATTCACACCGGCACTAAAACCTGTCTTCAACTTGTTGTCTAATTCTGTCCCCGATGCATTCTTGCCGTTGATGTTAAACATGTTCACTCCTGCGTGTATGCCTACGGAGGTGCCATCTGTCCGTACCATCGAAACGCCTTGCTGCTGCGCGGTAGCACTCAATACCAATGCGCACCCGGCGCATGCTGTCAAAATGATCTTTTTCATAGATTATGCCTGTTTAATTGTAATGACTACTTGTTGTGAAACGCCTACTGCGCCAATACGTGTTTACCATACTGGTTGATTATTGCCCTGCCTCGCGTTGGGCTTCTGCTTTCATTTTTTCGTTGGCAGTGATCACAAACTCCACGCGGCGGTTACGGGCACGGCCTTCCTCCGTATCATTGGTGGCAATGGGATCACTTTCACCCATGCCCTTTGCATTCAAGCGGGTTGATTTGATGTTGTGGGTGCGCAGGTAACTGATAACGGCGTTGGCCCTGCGTTCGGAAAGTCCCTGGTTGTATGCGTCTGTACCCTTGCTATCCGTATGGCCAATCACGGTTATATCCGTATCGGGGTAACGGTTCAGGATATTGACCAGTTTATCCAGGTTAGATTGTGCGTTGCTGCCAAGGTTATCACTGTTGAAGGAAAACAACACCTGTTCTTTAAAGTTGATCACGATACCTTCTCCTTCTCGGCGCACTTCCGCATCGCCCAATACTTTTTCCATTTCTTCGGCCTGCTTGTCCATCTTGCGTCCAATAACAGCACCCGTTACACCACCTACAGTAGCGCCAATGATTGCTCCCATAGCTGTGTTACCTGCGGCTTTTCCGATGACAGCGCCAATAGCACCACCACCTGCTGCGCCAATCACAGCGCCTTTTTGTGTACGGCTAGCGGTTTTACATCCGGCGAAAAGAAGAGCGGTCAGGGCAGTCAGGAGGATTACGTGTTTAAGTTGCTTCATAGTACTTTGTTTGTCCATTGTGTTTTCAAACACTGTACCACGCAACAATTTATTTTGTTGATCTACAATGCTTTTTTAGAAAGCTTTAAGGAAATGTGTACAAGTTGGGGGTTGCTTGCCAAGTGATCGTAAGAAAGAAGATTCTTCTATGATAGACGATAAATTCATCTGGCTTAGAAGAAATGTAGTACATCCATGCTGTTAAGCGCTGGCAATAAAAAAGGCCCCATCGATGTGGGACCTTTTTCTGGTTCAGGACATAGGTTATTAGTTTTGCGAGGCTGGCAGCGTTGAGATAGGCTGAACATCGGATTTTACACCAGTGTACTGCCACACTTTGGTTTTCTTGGAAACGTTGGTAAAGGAAGCCGTAGGATCAGCATCATTAAATGAGCGACCCAAAACAATTGTCAGTTCGTTTGTTTCTGGATTCAGGTACAGTGTACCTTCTGCAATACTTTGTCCGTTTTCTGATTTTTGTGCAGGCACTTTATAGGTTGCAGGTGATTTTTTCATTAATGCTTTAAAACGGCCCTGGGGCAGACCTTCTACCCATACAATTCCTTTGTTGGTTTCATCCAGGGTGATGGTAATATCAGCGGTGGATGTGCCGCTGGCTTTGTACGTTCCCAATGCAGGGAAAACATGCGAAGAGGTCAATGTTTCTGAGGTTAATCCCTGCAAACGCTCAGGATTTGTTACGTAGGCTTTACCAATGCTGGTATCTACATAGGTAACCGTTGCCGTATCATTGGCAGGAACACCAGGTTGTGTAGTTGGCGTTGTTTGTGCGCTGGCGGCTGTTGCCAGTAAAAAGGTGGCGGCGAAAAAGAATGCGTTTTTCATATCTGCGTTTTTTGTGTTGATAAAGGCGTTTGCCCATCTTACATAAAACTGTGCCAGAAACGAATGAAAGGTTAAAATCCTAGAAAATTTTTTTGCTAAGAACTTTCGCAAAGGGTGCCGGCAATCCCTTTCTTATCTTCGCTTACCCTGATGGGAGATGTTGGAATGAAAAAAACTAAAACGCCTGTAAATGGCATTCCGGAAGAAGAGTTTATCGAGGTTTTTGGCGCAAAGGAGCACAATCTGAAGAATGTTGACATCTCGATTCCAAAAAATAAATTGGTCGTGATTACGGGTATCAGCGGCAGCGGAAAAAGTTCGCTGGCTTTTGATACCATTTTTGCCGAAGGGCAGCGGCGCTACATGGAAACCTTTGGCGCTTATGCACGGCAGTTTATAGGCGAGATGGAGCGTCCCGATGTGGACAAAATCACCGGCCTTTCTCCGGTTATTTCCATCGAACAAAAAACCACCAACAAGAATCCCCGTTCAACCGTAGGCACGGTAACAGAGATCTACGATTTTCTTCGCCTCTTGTATGCAAGGGCCAGCGAAGCCTATTCGTACAATACCGGCAAGAAAATGGTTCGCTGGAGCGAAGACGAGATCGTAAACAACATCATGAAGCGTTTTGATGGTGCGAAGATTTCTTTGCTGGCGCCATTGGTGCGTGGACGAAAAGGCCATTACCGCGAGTTGTTTGAAGAAGTGCGCAAGAAAGGATTTCTGAAAGTGCGGGTAGATGGAGAGATCAAAGACCTGGCGCCAAAGATGCAGGTGGATCGTTATAAGATCCACGACATTGAACTGGTAGTGGACCGCCTGAAAGTAACCAAAGACATGCGGACACGGGTCAGTCAAAGCGTGCAACAGTCGCTGAAACTTGGGAAAGACCTGATGTTTGTTTTTGCCGAAGACGGCAAAGGTGAGGCGACTTATTCCAGAGCGCTCATGTGTGAAGACACCGGTCTTTCCTACGAAGAGCCTTCACCCAATTCCTTTTCTTTTAACTCGCCCTATGGTGCCTGTCCTACCTGTAAAGGTCTTGGACAGGTTTATACGGTTGATATGAAGGCAATCATTCCGGATGATGCACTCAGCATCAATGAGGGTGGTGTTGCACCTCTGGGTGGCGAACGAGAAGCATATATCTTCCGGCAAGTACAGCAGTTGTCCAAAAAGGAAAAATTCAGTTTGGATAAACCCCTGAAAGAGCTTCCTGAAAAAGCACTGAACCTGGTGCTGTATGGTAAAACGGAAGGTATCACAAGCGAGGAGTTGCAGTACAATGACGAAGAAATTGACACGGCTGTTTATAATGGCGAGTTTGAAGGTGTAGTGAACCAGGTAAAGCGCTGGTTTGCTACCAGCACCAGCGAAGCCATCCAACGCTGGGCTGAAGGTTTTATGGAATTGACTACTTGTAAAACCTGTGACGGTACCCGTTTAAAAAAAGAAAGTCTTTGGTTTAAAGTAGCGGAGAAGAACATTGCCGAATTGAGCAACATGGATCTGACCGAGTTGCAGCAATGGTTTACCGGCATAGAAAAACGGATGAATGAAAAACAAAACGTAATTGCCAAAGAGATCAATAAAGAAATTCGCGACCGGCTCCAGTTCCTATTAGATGTTGGGTTGACGTATTTGTCGCTGAACCGTGCCACACGTACCCTGAGTGGCGGCGAATCACAACGCATACGGCTGGCAACACAGATTGGTTCGCAACTGCAAGGTATTACCTACATTCTGGATGAGCCTTCCATTGGTTTGCATCAACGGGATAACCACCGGTTAATTACTGCATTAAAAAACCTGCGGGACATTGGTAATTCGGTGCTGGTGGTAGAACATGATAAAGACATAATGCTGGCGTCCGATCACCTCATTGATGTGGGGCCGAAAGCGGGCTATCATGGCGGCCGCATCATGGCACAAGGCACACCCAAAGAGGTATTGAAAAAAGATACGCTTACGGCACATTTCTTAAATGGCGAACGCGAAATTGCCGTTCCGGATGAAAGGCGCAAGGGCAATGGCAAGTACATTGAAATTAAAGGTGCCAGTGGTCATAACCTGAAAAATGTAAGTGTAAAATTTCCGTTGGGAAAACTAACTGTGGTCACCGGGGTTAGTGGCAGCGGCAAATCAACACTGATCAACGAAACGCTTTATCCATTGTTATCAACACACTGTTATAACAGCAAGATGACACCGATGCCGTACAAATCGGTAAAAGGTCTGGATGAAATTGATAAAGTAATTGAGATTGATCAGTCGCCTATCGGCAGAACGCCGCGCAGCAATCCCGCTACATACTGCGGGTTCTTTACGGAAATCAGGACCTTGTTTGCTTCGATTCCGGAAGCCAAGATCCGTGGCTATAATGCCGGCCGTTTTTCGTTCAATGTAAAAAGCGGTCGTTGTGATATGTGCGAAGGCAGCGGGCTGCGCACCATTGAAATGAATTTTCTGCCTGATGTGTATGTGCATTGTGAAAAGTGCAACGGCAAACGCTATAATCGCGAAACACTGGAGATCCGTTACAAGGGTAAATCCATTGCTGATGTACTGGACATGACTGTAGAAGAGGCAGTGGCATTTTTCCAGCCTGTTCCTTTCCTGCACCGAAAGATCAAAGTGCTGGAAGATGTGGGATTGGGTTATATCACGTTAGGACAGTCGGCGGTTACACTAAGCGGTGGTGAAGCCCAGCGGGTAAAGTTGGCAACAGAGCTGGCTAAACGGGATACCGGCAAAACCTTTTACATTTTGGATGAGCCGACCACGGGTTTGCATTTTGAAGACATTCATCACCTGCTGGAAGTATTAAACAAACTGGTTGACCGTGGTAATACCGTATTGGTTATTGAACACAACATGGATGTGATCAAGGTGGCCGATCATATCATTGACCTGGGGCCTGAAGGAGGCTCCGGTGGTGGCAGAATCTTATTTGAAGGCACACCGGAAGATTTGCTTAAGGTGAAAGAAAGTTTCACAGGGCAGTTTCTGAAAGAGGAGATGAAAGGAGTAGTGAGTAATAAATAGTGAATAGCAAGTAACTCTAATTGGTAAATACAGTTTAAAACAAAACCTATCTGAAGTTGCAGAGAGTTTTGTTTTTTCAACTATATCAAATGGAGTGCCTGCTGACCGCTACTGTTATTTACTACTTACCTTATGTTATACGTCACTCCTTCCAATGCAAGTTCTGTATTGGGAAAAACTTCTCTTGCTTCCTGTGCAAACTGATCCAGTACGCTGTATTTGGATGAAAAATGCCCGATGAGCAGTTTGCCCACAGCAGCTTTTTGCGCAATAGTAGCTGCCTGCCTGGTGGTGCTATGAAAACGCTCAATGGCTTTGTCGCGAAGGTTATCTAAATAGGTAGTTTCATGATAGATGGCATCAGCGCCATAGATGTAAGGAATGATGCTTTCGTCATATTTCGTATCGGCGCAGAATGCATATTTTTTTCCGCGTTCGGGTACTGCTGTTACGGCTTCATTTTGCACAATTGAGCCATCCGGAGCTACATAATCCATTCCTGCCTGCAGACTGCTGTAAAAGCTAACGGGAATATCGTACTGCTGCACTTTATCGATCAGCAGCTTTCGCTTGCCTTCTTTTTCTTCAAACAAAAAGCCATAGCACTCAATCCGGTGAGCAGTACGAAAACAGGAGATCTTTATGTTTTCATTCTCTACCAATACACCCGGTCCGGAAAGGGTATGAAAATGCAGGGGATAAAAAAGGGTGTTGTCGGCTACTTTTAACTGCATCTCAATGATTTGCTGCAGGGGTGCCGGTGCAAATACATGCAGGTCTTGTTTGTGTGAAAGGAGGGAGAAGGTATTGAGCAGACCAACGAGACCAAAATAATGATCGCCGTGAAGATGCGAGATAAAAATGTGGGTGATCTTGCTCCGGCGGATCTTGTATTTGATCATCTGGATCTGCGTGCCTTCGCCGCAATCCACCAAGAAGTTTGTTCCATCCTGCGTCACCACCTGGCTTGTAGGATGACGATCAAAAGCCGGAACCGCCGAATTATTTCCAAGGATCGTTACCGATAACATGCGTTAAAAATACGGCACAATAAATTGGCAGATAAACAGGCCCTCTTGCGGCTCGTCTGATCAGGCAAACTTCCGAATGGTATCGCGAATGGGAGAGAGGTAGCTTGTACCAAAGAGATAAAGATGAATCAGCAATGGATATAGATTGCATATAGCCCATTGCTCCTTGTAATTAGATGGCAGTGGGTAGTGGTGGTGGTAAGCTTCGTAAAATGGTTCCCTGAATCCGCCAAACAGTGTTGTCATAGCCAGGTCCATAGAGCGGTGGCCATAATAAACTGCAGGATCAATCAACACCGGTTCGGACTTTTCACTACATAAAAAATTACCGCTCCACAAATCGCCGTGCAGCAGGGATGGTTTTTCTTCTTCAAAAAAGGAAGAGAGCTTTTGCAGGAGACCTTCCAGCAGGCTACAGTCATTGCTGCTTAACAAATTGATTGCAGTACACCGTTGCATCATTGGAAGCAGCCGTTCTTCAGCAAAGAATCGGCACCAGCTATTCTGTCTGTTGTTCTGTTGCAGCACACTGCCCATGTAATTGTACTCATCCAAACCAAAATTATCGCTCCTTACCTGGTGAAGTGCTGCAAGGTTTTCACCGAAAGTTCTCCAAAAGGTTTCGTTACGATTTCCCGGATCAATCCATTCGAGCAGCAGGAACTGAAGGCCTTCTGCTTCAAACTGGTCCATGACACAGGGCGTTTTAATTTGATGCTGCTGTTCAATCAGGGTGAGGCCAGCTTTTTCCTTTTGAAATAAGTGGGGAAATTTGGTAGCAGAATTCACCTTGCAGAAAAAACTATCCTTTCCAAAATGGAGACGGTAGGTTTGATTGATGCTGCCTCCACTTACCGGCTGCAACTGCAAAGTGCACTGTTTGCCGAGAAGATTGGTAAGCCGCTGCTGCAGGATAGTGGTGGTCTTCATGCGCTTTCGGCTCTTGTCCGTTCGTTATTGGTTTTCCTCCTGGAATTCATCGTCCAGCAGCTCCCTTTCGATCTCTTCCATCTGCACAATATCTCCGGCTTCACTTTCGGTGGGAGTGACATTCATAAGCTCAAGAAGGTCAATTTTATCCAGGAAATCTTCCACTTCATCCGTCAGTTCGCATACAACAAATGAGGCACCATCATCATAGAATTTTTGCTGGGTACGAACGATTTTTTCGGCCGCTTCTTCTTGCACAGTTTTAACACCGCCCATATTGAGCACAACATTTCTCACCTTATCTTTAAGTAGTTCTTGCAACTGAAGGCCTAGTTCCCCTGCCATAGTAGCAGACATCTCCGGGGTTTCTACCCTAATGACATGAAATTTCTCTTTGGTATCAGTTTTGACTTCCATATTATCTTAACACAGGCAAAGAAACATGCCGGACGTTGCTCAAAAATATTTTTTATTATTGTACAAAGCATATAGGAGAATAAAATGGATAATAATTTTTCCTCACAAGTAAAAGAGATCATCTCGTTCAGCCGGGAGGAAGCATTGCGCTTAGGCAATGACTTTATCGGCACGGAACATTTATTGCTAGGTCTCATTCGTGAGGGTGACAATACGGCGATTCGGATTTTGAAAAGCTTTAACGTTGACCTGTACGAATTACGCAAAGAAGTTGAACTGGCTGTAAAAGACAAGACCGGTAAAAACATCGCCAACATTAACAGCTTGCCGCTGACCAAGCAGGCTGAAAAAGTAATCCGTGTAACCGTGCTGGAAGCAAAAGCCCTGAAAAGCCCGACTGTAGAAACCGAACACCTGATGCTGTCCATCCTCAAGAACAAGGAAAATATTGCTACACAAATCTTAAATCAATTTGACGTGGACTACGACATCTTCAGACAGGAACTGGGCATGGTGAAATCGAATGATACCCGTGCCGAATACCAGGAGGAAAATGACGACGATTTTGATGAGGAGAAAAAATACTCCAGCTCTAAATCGCGTCAGCAAGGTGCTACCAAAAGCAAAACACCGGTACTGGATAATTTTGGCCGCGATATTACCAAGCTTGCCGAAACAGGACAATTGGATCCGATTATCGGCCGGGAAAAAGAGATCGAAAGGGTATCGCAGATTCTTTCCCGCCGTAAAAAGAACAACCCCATCCTGATTGGTGAGCCTGGTGTGGGCAAAACCGCTATCGTTGAAGGCCTGGCCCTGCGCATTGTGCAGCGTAAAGTATCAAGAGTACTTTTCGATAAAAGAGTAATCTCTCTTGACCTTGCTGCCCTTGTAGCCGGTACCAAGTACCGCGGCCAGTTTGAAGAGCGCATGAAGGCTATCATGAATGAATTAGAGAAGAACCGTGACGTAATCCTGTTCATCGATGAGATTCATACCATCGTAGGTGCAGGTGGTGCTTCTGGCTCACTGGATGCTTCCAACATCTTCAAGCCAGCCTTGGCCCGTGGCGAACTTCAGTGCATTGGTGCTTCTACGCTGGATGAATACAGAATGTACATTGAGAAGGATGGCGCCCTGGATCGTCGTTTCCAAAAAGTAATGATCGATCCGCCGTCCGTAGATGATACCATCCAAATCCTGAACAACATCAAGCCGAAATACGAAGAGTACCACAACGTGGATTACGACCAGGAAGCAATTGATGCTTGCGTGAAGCTGAGCGACCGCTACATTACCGATCGTCTGTTGCCCGATAAAGCCATTGACGTAATGGATGAAGTAGGTGCGAGGGTTCACCTGAAGAATATCAATGTCCCGCAGAATATACTAGACCTGGAGAAGAAGATCGAAGACATCAAGTCGGAGAAGAACAGAGTGGTAAAAAGCCAGAAGTTTGAAGAAGCGGCTGCTTTGCGTGACACGGAAAAGCGCCTTGGCGAAGAACTGGAAAAAGCAAAAGCACAGTGGGAAGAAGAGAGCAAGCATAAACGTTATCCTATCGGGGAGGAAGAGATTGCTGAAGTAATCAGCATGATGACCGGTATTCCGGTACGTCGTATGGTGGAAGCGGAAACGGAAAAGCTGCGTAAGATGAGCGAGGAGATGAAAGGCATGGTGGTTGGCCAGGACGAAGCCATTGTAAAAGTGGTGAAGGCTATCCAGCGTAACCGTGTGGGTCTGAAAGATCCGAAGAAGCCAATCGGTACATTCATCTTCCTGGGACCGACCGGTGTGGGTAAAACAGAGTTGGCGAGAGCGCTGGCCCGGCACATGTTCGATAGTGAAGATGCGCTGATCCGCATTGACATGAGTGAATACATGGAAAAGTTCACCGTATCGCGTTTGATTGGTGCGCCTCCCGGATATGTTGGTTACGAAGAAGGTGGCCAGTTAACAGAACGTGTTCGCCGCAAACCATACAGTGTTATCCTGCTGGATGAGATCGAAAAGGCTCACCCGGATATCTATAACATCCTGTTGCAGGTGCTGGATGACGGTCAGTTGACAGATGGTTTAGGCCGGAAGGTTGACTTCAAGAATACGCTCATCATCATGACTTCAAACATTGGTGTTCGGCAGTTGAAGGACTTCGGTGCCGGTGTTGGATTTGCCACGCAATCGCGTACACAAAACCAGGATGAAGCCAACAAAGCGGTAATTGAAAAAGCGCTGAAGCGTACTTTCTCGCCGGAGTTTTTGAACCGTATCGATGATGTGATCATCTTCAATTCACTTTCGAAAGAGAACATCTTTGAGATCATCGACATCCTGATGAAGAATGTGTTGAAGCGCCTGAACAACCTTGGCTTTAACCTGGAGCTGACCGAGGATGCAAAAAGCTTCCTGGCCGACAAAGGGTATGATCAGCAGTTTGGTGCCCGTCCGCTTCACAGGGCTATCCAGAAATACCTGGAAGACCCACTGGCGGAAGAAATCCTGAACATGCACATCAAGGCCGGAGATGTTTTGAGAGCTGATCTGGATAAGGAAAACAGCAAACTTGTTTTCAGCATCAAATCAGAAGTAGAACAGGAATCAAAGGCATAATTACTATAAGACATAAATGAAAACCGTTGGGAAACCAACGGTTTTTTTATTGTACATCCTTTGGGTACATGCATTAAACCTGATCTTTTCAAAAGCTATCTTAATGCATAGCCTTGCCTTTCAAACTTGTACTGGATTAATTCTTTGTGGATTAGGTTTTCCTCGTCATTTTTGCAACATAGACCGAACATGAAAAAGATTATTATAACCATTGACGGGTGGTCGTCGTGCGGCAAGAGCACACTGGCAAAGCAACTGGCGAAAGAGCTGAATTATGTGTATGTAGACAGTGGTGCCATGTACAGGGCCATTACGCTTTATTTCCTACGGAATCACGTGGACTGGACCGATACCAGAGAAGTGGAAAAAGCACTGAAGCAGATTTCGTTGAAGTTTGTCTATAATGAGAAAACGGAGCAATCTGAAATCTTCCTCAATGGTGAGAACGTTGAATATGTGATCAGGGACCTTGTCGTGGCCGAAAAGGTGAGTGAAGTGGCCGCCATCAAAGAAGTACGTGATTTTGCCGTAGCGCAGCAAAAGAAAATGGGCAAGCACAGGGGCATTGTGATGGATGGTCGCGATATCGGGACTGTGGTTTTTCCGGATGCAGAATTAAAGATATTTATGACAGCTGATAATGCGGTGAGGGTGGAACGAAGATTCAATGAGATGATTGAAAAGAATCCTGCAACCACGATTGAAGAAGTCAAGACCAATCTGGAAATGCGTGATTACATCGACTCCCATCGTGAAGTAAGTCCGCTACGAAAAGCCGATGATGCACGTATTCTTGACAACACCAATTTGACTGAAAAGGAGCAATTTCAAAAAGCACTCAAATGGGCACAGCAGCTAAAACTGGTTTCCTCTGAATAAGTCTGTAATTGTAGTTTACTCTTGAGGGAGATAGCTTGTTCGTAGCGGTTGTTGCTGACTGTTATAAAATTGAAAACTGACAAAAGCTACTGCTTGCAATTCGTCTGTAATAAAAATTTTAAAAAAATTTTTTCAAACCATTGCATTTCTCAAAATGCCATTCTACATTTGTCCTCACAAGCACATACTTCCACCGTATCCCATTGACCAGAACCTCACACAATCCTTTCTTACGTAAACCGTACCTGTAATCCTTAACAACATTACTGTTTAATCCTTACGAGCAATCGTCTGGCGTGTCCGTCATCCTATCAATGATCAAACAATCCTGTCTGCGAATTACCCCCGACAATCGGATGAGCTATTTCATCATAATCGCAAATTGATCATTTAAAAACTATCGCCATGAAAAAATTAATTCTACCCTTGGTGGCATTCTTATGCCTGTCCATGAACGTTCTTGCACAATCAACTGGTGCCTGTGATGTTTACTCTTTTACAATCGAATACATTTCTGCAGAGCCATCAGCAAACGATGACTCAAAAAGGGATATCCGCTTAAATCTTACTTGGGATATCGATATGAATTCGGGGAGTTCTGCTACTTACTTCCATATCTGGCAAGAGAATGCTTATGTTCTTATTGACTACTCAAAAACTTCAAAGCCCCCGACAGCAGCAGACCTCAGTAGAACACTAGGTACCATTGCTATCCAGAACCCTGCTACTGCTCCAACAATTGTTAACTACTATGCGCCTGATGCTAATTATAAAAAGTTGATTGGAGTTGGAAATAAAATTGAGAGAAAGGAGATGGACAATGGGACAGTAAGGTATACTATTTCAAACTTGGCAATTCAAGGAGTTTCTGCAAGGGCAGATGGAAGCTATAGCTTCACAGGCGACATATGGTCGAGTCAATCGGGTAATAACATTCACTGTGTTGCGAAAGGTAGAACATTTGTCGTGAACGAAGTGGCAAATCGTAGCATGTTATCATGTGAAGGCAGTGGTAAAATTAGAGTAGGATTAGCATCTACTCAGCCTGGTTCAACTGGTACATTTCAGGTCTTAGTTGAGAATACTAATACTAGTTCCACAAACCAGGCTACTTATGTTGCTATAACTACGGCTCAATCGTATAAAACTAGTGAGACAGGAACGTTGGCAAGTGATTTTCCTTACAACTTTTTCGGACCTGAGATAACAATTCCTAAAGAATACAATGGTTTGCCTGTAATCTTACTAGTTACACCGACAGGTAAATCAAACCAGTTGTTTAAAGAGAGTAGTGCTTGCGCTCCCCTTCCCGTCACTTTCGGTGTTTTCTCTGCTGCTAGAAAAGGAAACTCTGTTGCAGTAAAATGGCAAACCACTTATGAATTAAATGTTTCAGGCTTCAATGTGCAACGCATGACTACCGGAACATGGAACACTGTTGCTTTTGTACCTGCAAAAAACCTGGCGAATGGCAGCAATTACGAACTAACAGATATTAACACGCATAAAGGATTGAGTCAATATCGTATCGTTTCGGTTGATATTGACGGCAAACAAAAACTGAGTGAAGTACGCAGTGTTCGGGGTGAAGAGTCCAGCACCAAACTAACCGTTTATCCAAATCCAAGCACCACCGGACGTTTGAACCTTGTTTTTGATAACAACAGCGTCCGTGATATTTCCGTACTCGACATGAGTGGACGTATCGTAAAGCAGCTTCAGGGGCAAAGGAGCAACAACGTAAGTCTTGAAATTATGCAGGACGGATTATACCAGGTTCAGATCATTGATCGTACAACCGGTGAACTGACTGTAGAAAAGGTTATAGTAAAGAAGCGATAGTTTACGATTGATTCGTGAAAAAACGAGGTGGCTTTCTAGCCACCTTTCTTTTTTTACATATGCCGGCAATTGTTCATAAAAAGAAGTAGAGAAAAAGCGTTTCTTCCCGGATTGGGTATTTCTTCATCCTTTTCTGTGAGGAATGTCTTTATGGTAAGGAGAATAAATCAGCATTTAGGTATCAGAAAAACTGGCAGAATGGTTAGAGTGAAGCAATATGCGGAATGGAAAAATAACAAGAGAGAATAAGTACCAAGCATTTCAAAATTGGCCACCTATTTTGATTTGTAAAAAGATGAATGCAGCAGGAATAGGTCAAATCAAACAGACTTATATAAAAACCATTTTTTCGTAAAGAGATCCTCTGTAAGAATAGATGCAAATTGACAAGAGAATCAGTTGCCCATTTTAGAATTTTTCAAACGGTAGTATTACATAAACTGTGTCAGTTGGTATATTTTAGTCATCGGTGAAAGGCTATGATTTTTCTGATGCTGCCGGGCATTGTTCCAGCCGTTGCAAAAATCGTAGGCTTTCACCGATGGGCCGC